>Ga0228701_1000024_pt1 | contig 218669 bp, 195 predicted proteins | sample McNCre117_Aug_MG_2_FD_178017 | JGI IMG/M metagenome (GOLD analysis project Ga0228701, IMG submission 178017) | Freshwater microbial communities from McNutts Creek, Athens, Georgia, United States - 11-17_Aug_MG | ecosystem: Environmental > Aquatic > Freshwater > Creek | place: USA: Georgia...
ACAACTGACACTGCACTAGTAGTAGAACAACTTCCTGTAGAAGCTACAAAATAATAATAAACGGTACCTGGTGCAATGGTGTCAATAGAAAGACCTCCTGTTTGTGCAAAATTGGTACTTCCAAGACTAGTTCCTCCTGTATTTGAATTCGTATTATTAGAATACCATTGATATGAAGTAGCCCCTGTAGCAGAAGCAGACAATGTATAACTACTATTTTGACATAAATTTACAGGTGTAGTAGGTTGAGTCGTTATAACTGGCAAAGCTGTAACCGTTCCTGATACAGCAATTGATTGCGCAGTTGCTCCAGTAGAAGTAATCGAAATGTTTCCTGAAGGAGTTCCTGTACTCGCTGCGGTCATACGAACGTATACCGTTGTTGCAGCTACTGTTCCTGAACCATAAGGAATAGTTAACGTGGACGAAAAAGTGGTATTGTCTGCTGAATATTCAAATCCTGTAACGGCTGCGATATTAATATTTGCGGTTAAATTAGAACCTGCAACCGTAAATGACTGTGCTGTTGAAGCTGATCCTCTACAAGTTGAAAAATTTGTTATTGATGAAGAATTTACATTAATTGAAGATGTAGAAGCAATCGTGGTAAATGTTCCATCAGATGTTGTTGCAGTTCCATTTGAATTAATTGCAAATGCCTTAAAATAATATATTGTTCCTTGTTGTAAACCTGTCACATTAATAGACATAACACCAGTCGTGCCTGAAACAGTCGTTAAATTTGTAGTGGGATTAGGTGAAGTCCCATAGTAAAATCCTCTAGAAGTAATTGCTGATCCTCCATCAGAAGTTACATTAGCTTCTAAGGTAGCACCATTTGTTGTAACATTGCTAGAAGTTAAACTCAAAATGCGCGGAACTGCTGCAACATAAAGATTAACGTTATCTGTTTTAGCATCACAAATACCATTAGTACTAATTGTGTATTTAAATACATATTGCCCATTTGTCAATCCTGATAAATTTAAAGTAGATCCTGTTTGAGATAGTGTAGGACTATTTGGCCCTGAAACCAAAGTCCATTGTGGAGTCCCAGAACTAGGTGTATTCCCTACCAAAGTTGCGGTTGTTGTACCTGGTGATAAAAAAACATCATCACCTGCATTAGCAATAGAAGGTGCTGCAGAAATTTTGAAAACTCTACTATAAGATTTTGTTGTACCGCTTTGAAGACCTAACGTAACTGAAACCGTATAATCTCCTGGTGATACAAATGTTTTGTTTAAAATATTTGATGAGGTCGAAGTAAATCCATCACTTATAGACCATGAATAAGATAGGATTGGATCTGTAGTATTGTTATACACAGCTCTAAAATTAACAGAGTTATTTTCATGACACAAATTACCAGTTATATCGATTCCACCACTTGCCCATCGGATCGAACTTAGATAAAGTTCGAGCATATTATTATCGTTTAAATATGGGGTTCCACCGTAATTACCAACCGTGTGATCATAAAACACAACTCTTCCTTTTTCTAACTCACGGATTGCTACAGATGGTTTTGCAAAACCTCCATAAGGTGATGTCATTAATACTGTTACACTTTGACTAAAATCAGATGATACAGAACCTGGACTTCTACCATATGCTGATGCAGTTGTAAAAGTATTAGGTAGATTATCCGTAATTGGATGAGATAACCCTGTAACTTTGTTATACTGGATGTTTTGAGTCACACCAGTCTCCCTCCACAACAAAATAACATCATTCATTATTGTATGGCTAGACTTTTCATATGAAAGCCACTCTCCCCCTATATAACCTCCTCCATTACGAACAAAATTCATTATCGCTGTTTGACCACTTGTATTCATAGCTGTACTAAAACTAGCGCCATCCATATGAACAATTACATCATAGTCAGCTAAGGTTTTGGATGTCCCGCCATTAACAGTAAAAGTTCCTCCTGCAAAAGAATATTCAATGGAGTCACTGTAATCTACAGTCATTCCATTAAGGACTAAATGATTTTTTAAAGCTTGAACACCGGCACTAATTGTAGATTGATCTTTAAGAATCAAGACTCTTTGAGCGCTAACAATAGGACTAATGAATAGTGTAAAAACAAGTACTAAAAAAAGTATTTTTTTCTTCATAAAGAAATTATTTGCGGGGTTAATAATGAAGTATTTATGTATACCTAGCAAAAGTAGACTTTTTGAAAATAGCTTAATTCTTTATGCTACATCAGATTTGTCCAAAAAAAAAATTTTTTGGACAAATTATATTTCCTAAAAATTCCTACATTTGTACAAACATCCCCGCGTCAATGTTATTATACGTTTCTATATTTACGATTTTATTATCGTTAATTCTATTGTTTAATAATTGGAAAATCAATAGAAATGCAGCCTATTTATCGTTATTTTTAATTAGCTCTTCTCTTTATGGTATTGCACATTATTTTGTAATGTATGGGAAATCTCCTTTTTGGTTGGCCCTTTTTTACAATCATTTTACGCCATTCATGTTGCTATTAGGCCCCTTTTTGCTATTCTATATAAGAGGCACTTTAAATGACACCGTTGGCTTAAAAAAAACAGATATATTCCACTTTATTCCTGCAATAATTCATCTAATAGGAATTATTCCTTACACTCTACAACCCTTCTCAAAAAAGCTAGAGATTGCAACCACAATCATTAACGATATTGACCAAATTCTGCTTATAAATGGTAATTTTTTTTACAGCACTCCTGTTAATTTTATTATTAGACCTGCATTACTGTTAGGGTACATTATATATTGTATGTGCCTGCTATGGAGGCGTTTTGCAAAAAACGATTTTGATCGCAATATTCCTAAAAAACAACTATTAATTAGTTTTCGTTGGCTTATTATTTTGATTATGAGTTTGTTCTTTATTGTAATTGAATTCCTAATTATTACTTTCAATTCCATACACACAAAACCTAGTGTAGGCCTTATTAATTCATATCCTTTATATATTCTATCTGGTGTATCTTACTGCATAATATCTTTTTCTTTATTATTGTTTCCTAATATTTTGTACGGCATCCCTAAACGAGTAGGTGTGGTAGAAAAAAAGAAAAAAGAAAAGCCTATACTTACTGTTGAGGAAGAAGAATCCGTTTCGTTAGAAGAGGATCCTTTTTTTGATTTAGCTGAAAACATAAAAGAATACCTAAAACGGGAACGCCCTTTTCTAAATGTGGATTTTTCAATAAGTGATATTGCATTGGCAATGAAGGTGCCACAAAACCATGTATCCTACTGCATTAACACTATTATGCAAACTAAATTTCCTACCCTAAAATCGGATTTGCGAATCAATTATGTTGTCGAATTATTCTCTGGAAAATTAAAAGAATCGTATACCATAGAAGGAATCTCCCGGCAAGCTGGCTTTAATACAAGGGCTAGTTTTTATAGCGCTTTTAAAGAAAAAACAGGTATGACACCAACAGAATATATTGCTATTCAAAAACTAAAATAACATAAAAAACTCCATTCAATGAATGGAGTTTTTTGTATCTAAAATTTTTCTCTAGAACTTAAACTGTAACAAGATTTCATTGGTGTTTCTTGCTGCGGCAAGTGTAGGTTGCGTACTCATTTCATAGGCAAACCCAAACACAAAACGTTTGCTTAATCGAATCGTACTCATGGCTGCGTATGCCTTATCAGTTCGATACATTCCGCCTATCTCAAAGTTGTTCTCAATTTGCAACATTGTTGTTAAATCTATTGATATTGGCGCACCATTTACATAACGCACCATCGTTGATGGTTTTAATACCAAAGAAGGGTTTAAATCAAAATCATATCCTCCGCTCAAATAAAGATGAGGCCTATCAGTAGCTGACATAGCATATCCCGATTGATTTACTGCCTTACTCGTATTAAGTAATCTTGGAATGGATAACGATGCGTACCACTTATCTTTTTTCAATACAGCACCTACTCCAAAATTTGGATTGAAATTACTTATCGACCCTAAAGCTCGGTCCGATTGCACATTATAGGTCTCTAAACCCGTTGTGTTCACATTGTAGAAATTTCCACCTGCTTTGATTCCTAAATACAAATCTGTGGTAGCGTCCATCTGGATTTTATATGAGAAATCAACTCCTAAAAAAGTTTCTTTTTCTATGAACGTTTTGTCGTTTATGACCGTCAATCCTATCCCCATATTCTTTCCAACAGGTGTTCCATAAGAAACCGTCTGAGTTTCTGGTGCTTCGGCAACTCCAGTCCATTGTTTTCTCAAGGAACTTGTCCAAAGAGTCTCATTATTAATCCCTGCATAAGCAGGATTCACTAAAAGCATGTGTGATTTGTAGAAAGCAAAAACACTTTCTTGTTGGGCAAAAATAGTACTACTTACTAAAAGTAGTGCTAGGGTTGTGATATGTTGTATTTTTTTCATTATTCTTTTTTTTGAAGTGGGGATTTATTTTGTAATGTATAACCAACCTTGAGCATCGATGGTACCATCTCCATTTAAATCAATTTGATACATGTATGAACTAGAAGAAGGTAAACTATCTTGTAAGTCTAAATAGTGTCCATCCCAATCATTGTGATAATTATTAGAATAGAATACTTCTTTACCCCATCTATTAAACACACGAACAATAGTACCAGGATGGTTCTCTATGTTATAAATAACCCAAGTATCGTTTACACCATCACCATTTGGTGTTATTCCTTGAGAGATATTCAACTCTACCAAGTCACAAACATCTCCTTTGCCGTCATGATCTCTATCGGCTTGATTTGCATTAGCCGTTAGTGGACAGTTATCATTAGCATCCAAGATACCATCATTGTCATCGTCATTGTCACACACATCCCCTTGTCCGTCATGGTCATTATCCCCTTGATTAGCATTAGGAGTTAATGGACAATTATCTAAATTATCAGGAATTCCGTCGTTGTCTGCGTCTAAATCTCTAAAATCCGGTATTCCGTCACCATCGGTATCCATCGGAGTAATTCCGCTTCCTTTTTCAATTGCATCCGGGATTCCATCATTATCTGAATCTAAATCTCTATAATCAGGAGTACCATCATTATCAGTATCAACTGGAGTAGTTCCGGTACCTTTTTCTATAGCGTCGGTAATACCATCATTGTCTGAATCCAAATCTCTATAATCAGGAGTACCATCATTATCAGTATCTCTTGGAGTAGCTCCTGTACCTTTCTCTATGGCATCAGTAATACCATCATTGTCGGAATCCAAATCTCTATAATCAGGAGTGCCGTCATTATCAGTATCTCTTGGTGTTGTTCCAGTACCTTTTTCTATAGCGTCGGTAATACCATCATTATCTGAATCCAAATCTCTATAATCAGGAGTACCATCATTATCAGTATCAACAGGTGTAGTTCCTGTTCCTTTCTCTATCGCATCGGTAATACCATCATTGTCTGAATCTAAATCTTTATAATCAGGTGTACCATCATTATCAGTATCAATAGGAGTAGCTCCATTCGGTCCTTTCTCTATCGCATCAGTAATGCCGTCATTGTCTGAATCTAAATCTCTAAAATTAGGAGTTCCGTCATTATCGGTATCTACTAATCCGTCTACTGCATTAGGGATTCCATCACCATCACAATCAGCTGTATTCCAAGATGTGCTTGGTGCTAAAGTTTGATGTGCTACTACAAAATCACAAGAATTAGTTGGAGAAGTTCCATCTAAAATTTCTTGATTATCTAATACTCCATCACCATCTGAATCTGAAGCTAATACTGTAATTACTTTAGTAGTTGAATTAGAACATAATGTGTAAGTAATTGTTGTAGTTCCTGCTGTTAGTCCTGTAACTAAACCTGTTGAAGACACCGTAGCTACTCCTGTAGAACTACTTGACCATGTTCCTCCTGCTACAGGATGAGATAATTGAATTGTATTCGCTGTATTTACCTGAGAAGGTCCTGTGATTTGAGCAAAATAACCTGTAACAAAATTACTAGTGTTTCCTGTTAAGCCAAAGTTGTTAAGTGTTCCATTATTTGCTGTAGCAGTAGAATCAAACAAAGTAGTAATACCTGTATTGTTTCCTCCTGCAATCCCTTGATTGAATTGGTAATAATCTTGCAAACCTGTTTCGTTACCGGTTAAAGTAACATTCATATTATCGGCAATTTCAGAAGCGGTTCTTGAAGTATTCCAAAAACGAACCTCGTCTAATACTCCAGCATAATAATTATCTACATACCCTATTTGATATGGATTATTTACATTAACAGCCGTAGGTGCTAGTGCAGTATAAACTAAATTACCATTTACATATACCTTAAAGGCCGTTCCTTCTTTAACCACAGCTATGTGTGACCATACATTTTGAAGAATATAGGCATTAGGAGTTACAAAACCAAAATCGGCTAGTGTATTATCTTCCCATGCTGACAAATGAATTTTACCATTCATCAAATAAAGGGAAGGTACTCTTGTATTATTCGCTCCTGATTGTTTTCCAAATATAGCATGCCATGCACCATCAAAATTAGAATTGTCTGGCTTAATCCATGCTTCTATCGTAAATGCTGTAGCACCATCTTGAATAGAAAGACTACTTAAGTTAACAACATCATTCACCCCATCTAAATGCAAAGCGTTGTTAGTAAATGGCGTAACTGCTGTTCTGGTGCTTCCACAACCATTTGCGTTTACTGCTTGAGCATAGTAAGTTGTTCCCGCTACTAATGCCGTTGAACTAGCTAAAGCGGTTCCTCCTGTAGCATTAGCATACCACTGGATGGTTTCTCCTGTTCCTGCTGTAGCTTGTAAACTCGATAAAGTACTTCCTGGACAAAACAATTGTGAAGAAGCTGCAGTTGGAGCGGACGGTACTGAATTAACAGTAACAGTTACTGTTGCAGAAGTCGCACATGAATTATTAGGATCGATAACCGTATAGGTAGTAGTAGTGGTTGGTGTAGCTACTACCTGAGCAGTATTTGTAGCACTCAAATTAGTACTTGGAGACCACTGATAACTTGAACCATTACTTGCTGTTAAAGTAATTGGTTGTCCTAGACAAACAGCAGGGTTTGAACAGTTAAAGTTTTCCGCACCAAAAGCAATATTTGCATACGTTTCGTCTCTATCATACTGTATTGTAATACTACTGTGTACTCCTGGGAAACTAACAATGGTAAACCCTTCTGTTCCAGTCATTATGGTAGAGCTATTATATACCATTCCTTGTCCGTTCCAAATTACTTGATACGGCACAGAAGTGGTTAAACCAACAGGTGTGCTTGGATTACCAATACTTGAAAATGCAACCTGAGGATTGTTAACGGGTTGACTAAAAGTAAACGTAAATGTTCCTGCTTTATCATTACGTAATGTTGTGCCATTTGGAACGCCATATTGTGTTGGGAAAGTGTTATAACTATACATACTAGGAGTAGTTGATAAGCCTCCTGCTGAATGTGTTACTGAAACGGTCACTCCATTCCCAATCGTTCCTGAAGCGCTTGTCGAATTCACACTATTCCAAGTAGACCAGTATAACCCTTGAGAAGCACATAAAGAATTTTGGATAGTAATTTGAGAAGAAGAATTAACTGTCCCCGTAACTGAAATATTTTGTGCAGTTGCTCCAGTTGACGCTACTGTTATGTTCCCGTTTTTAGCTCCTGATGTAGGAGAAGATGTAAGTCTAGCATAGACAGTTGTAGCAGCAAGTGTCCCTGAGGCGGTTATAGATACCGATGATCCAAATCCTGAACCACTTGATAACGAAACCTCATACCCTGTTGGTGCTGTTACCGTTACATTTGAAGTCAAATTAGAACCCGAAACCGTAAAACTACTAGAAGCAGAAGGTGTTCCCGTACATGTTGTAAATCCTGTTAATGAAGCCACAGACATCGCAATTGTTGGTTGGGATAACAAAGTAAAGCTTACGGTCGCTGTACTATTAGCTCCCGAAGCAGTAGTCCCATTAATCGAGAATCCTAAAGTGGCTGTTGCTGCTGAAGTACTACTAGTTAATGTCACTGTATAAGTACCATTATTATTATCTATGACAGTTCCTAAAGTTCCTGCGGTGGTTGTAACAACAACCGTTCCCCCTGTTGTTGTTAAATTATTATTAGAACTATCTTTTAATTGAATTGTAATTGTTGATGTTGTAACACCATCTGCCTGAATAGTAGTTGGATTTGCAGAAATAGTTGATTTAGTTGGATCTGCTGCAATCGGAACTGCTCCACATAATGAAATAGTTGGTGTGTTGCTACAGTCAAAAGCTATTACAGTAGCTGATGATGTCGTACTCTCTCCCATTGAACCATTTGTACGATGCCCTACATAACAAAATGTTGTACTTCCTTCTTTAACATAAACTGTTGTATGACCACCAACCTCAACAGATAAAGCTTTATCTCTTCCAGACTGATACCCCATACCATGAGCAGCATCATTGATTGGAAAACCTGGATCATAAGTTGTACCAACCGCACCTGTTAATGTGTTATCTGAAGTTCTTCCAATCATGTTTCCATCATTTTGACCCCAAGTATATAAGTCTCCTGTATTTGTAATTGCAGCTACAGCAGCTAATTTACCTGTATGTTCCTGAGCACTAATAAAATTAATGTTTGTGAAATTTGTTGAAGCATCTCGTTTTACATTAACCCAAGATGTTCTTAAAGTTGTTGTAAAATCACCGCATTGCTTAAGTGAATTATCCCCCAAAGCATATAAAGCACCTGAATTACTTAACACAAATAATGTATTAACAGTTGAACCCGATTGAGCTCCTGTTACCCCTATCATTTTTGGTTTATTTGATGACGAAAATTCAGAAGGTAATGTCATCAGAGTAGCATAGTTTTTACTAGTTACCGCAGTTCCATTTCCTAAAAATGTTGTTGATCCCCATGTATATACATTACCATCATAAGTAACTGCCATCATAGCACTAGTTACATTATCTGCAACTTGTCCTCTAACAGATACTACATTTGTTAAGTCTGTAGTAGCATTAATCTTAACTTTATGCCATGTTGTAGCTGATAAGGCTGTTCCGTCCCCTTGAAGGTTAGCATCAGCCAGAGCTAAAACCCAAACGTTTCCATTGGCAACAATTGATAACATATTGTATGATGCAAATAACATAGTAACATTTGCAGGTGTAACACCAAGAGGTAATTTTGTGCTTGGATCACCATTTGTTGGAGTGGCTATTAAACCAAAACTAGCTGTTGACTTTAACGATGAAGATAAAATCCCTTGCGTATTTGATCCTCCAACTGCCCCCCAAGCATACAAACCTGTGGTTGTTAAGGCAACAAATTGATCCTTTCCTCCACCTCCAACACCTCCAATTGAAGTGAATTTTACTGTTCCGGTCAATCCAGAATAATTTGTTGTATTAATTACAGAAGGCGGAGCAACATCAGTTGCTCCGTCTTGTGCAGCAGTTTGTCCCCATATTAAGTAATCACCATTATCGCTTAATGCAATAGAAGTATGATACCCACTGACAATTTTATCATATTTCCTACTAACATCGCAATTTGACGTTGGAACAGTTATAACTAACTCACTTATAGTACTATCACTTAATGTATATCCTGAAGTGTTAGTAATTGTTGCCGTAACCGAATAAGTTGTACCTGCTGATAATATTGAACTTATTGGCAAAGACCAATTACTTCCTGTAATTACCAAACCATTAGCGGTTGTGTAAACAACTCCATTAACCGTAACAGATAAAATTTCTCCACTCTGCAAAGTAGCAGTTCCAGTAATTGTTGGGGTAATATTCGTTGTTGTTTGTGTAGTTACTGTTACTGGACCATTAGGATCTAATCCTTGTGTTGTGGTCAAATAAGAATTCAAATCTGCTAATAAATTGCTTCCTGTAGCGGCATTACCAGATTGACTAGTGTTATCTACATAATTAAGTGGTTGATCAATTTTATTGAAAGCTAAATTGCTTAACGTATTAACCGTGTAACCATTAAATGTAATTGGAGAAATCGTTGAAGATGGTATAATTCCAAAAGACTGAACTGTAGACCCATTAGTCTGTCTCCAAACAATTGCTCCTGGAAATTCTATAATTTGACCAGAAGACAATTGTAGACGAATAGTTCCTGAAATATCATTCCCTTGAAGTTGAAAACTTCCTGTACTCGATTGTTGCACAAAAAATGCCTTAGCAATTCCTAAGGTAGCAAAAGTCTTAATGGTGTTAGCCGATTGAGAGTTACTCCCAACAACCCCAATAAACCCATTACTAAAAGGAACACTAAGTTCTACTGTTTGAGCATGAAGTGTTGTCAAAAAGAATATTGAAAAAAACAATATTACTTTCTTAAAATGTTTTTGAATACGTGAAATACCTTTTCTGTTTTTCATAAATTAAAAAATTAACAATTGAAATAGACGAAATTAAAATGCATCAGGGCAAAACATTTTAATTCTAGAAAAGGGATCTGTACATTAATTTGAGACAAAGAAACTACATATAAATGAAATTACACCCTAGCTGTCCTGTAAAATTGTCCTATAAAATAAATTTTTAGACAAATTTTTTAGAATACTGCTACGGTGTCATTATTTATTTTTACGCTATATTTGTGAAAAACAACCCTACCCGTATGCTATTATACATCTCCATTTTTACTATTGCAATTTCTATTATACTTTTTTATTACAATTGGAGAGCTAATAAGAATATTCTATACCTATCATCTGTTTTTATATTAATATCACTCTTTGGTATTGGTCATTATTTCATGGCATTGAGTGACTCTCGCTTTTGGTTGGCAGTGTTTTATAATCACTTTTCTCCTTTTATGTTTTTAATAGGACCTTTCCTTTATTTTTATATCCGAAACACATTAAAAGATCAAAATACATTAACAAAAAAAGATTGGATTCATTTTATACCGGCTACTATAGCATTAATTGGAACAATCCCTTATATTATTCAACCCTTCGAAAATAAACTAGCAATTGCTGACCAAATCATTCGAAATCTTGATGCTTTTAAAAAAATAGAAGTCAATCTTTTTTATGATATGGGCGAAAGTTTTGTCTTACGGTGTTTGCTCACATTAGTATATTTGATCTATTGTGCCCATTTGCTTTTTAAAAGTTACACCAAACAACAAAATGAAAAACAATACCCAAAAAAGCAATTTTTAATTGTATACCGATGGTTCGTTGTTTTGTTAACCTGCTTGCTACTCTTATTAAGCAGTTTTATAATTTTAACCTTAAACGCTATTGATTCTAGTGCTAGTAGAACAATTAAAGAAGGTAATGTTTGGTATGTTTTGTCAGGTTTGATCTATTGCATCATGTCTTTATCTGTCTTATTATTTCCAGAAATTCTGTATGGAATTCCAAGAAAAAAAACACCAAAATATCACAAGAAAAAAGCAAAATTAAAAACTAATATGATGGAAGATCCTTTATTTGATTTGTCTCTATCTATTCAAAAATACCTTTTGGAAAAGAAACCATTCTTGCAAGCCGACTTTGATATTAGTGATATTGCTCTCGATTTAAATATTCCACAAAACCAAGTTTCATATTGTATTAGCTATATAATGGAAACTAAATTTTCAAAACTAAAATCTGATTTGCGTGTTCAGCACGCCGTGGAGCTGTTAAAAAAAGGAACAAATTCTAAGTTAACAATTGAAGCTATAGGAAAACAATCAGGGTTTAAAACAAGGTCTTATTTTTATACTGCATTCAAAAAAGAAATGGGAATCACTCCAAGCGAATACCTCCAAAATTTAAATCATTAGCTCTTTTCTTGAATTTTTCTGTCTATTGTTCTTTTGCTAAAAAGAACGTTTGGAACTTCAGAAAAAAGAACTATTTTTACGAAAACATAAAGGGAAATTAAAACCCTTATATTCCTTAAAATTGACAACTAAATAGATACAGAAAAGATGAGTTCAGAGAAAGAAGCCAAGTTAAAAGCCTTACAACTTACACTAGACAAACTAGACAAAACCTACGGAAAAGGAACCGTAATGAAAATGGGAGACAAAGCCATTGAAGAAGTAGAAGTGATTTCTTCAGGTTCGCTAGGTGTGGATTTAGCTTTAGGCGTAGGTGGTTACCCAAAAGGTAGAATTATCGAAATCTACGGGCCTGAATCTTCTGGTAAAACAACTTTAACGTTACACGCTATTGCCGAAGCACAAAAAGCAGGAGGAATAGCTGCCTTCATCGATGCTGAACATGCCTTTGATAGACATTATGCTGAGAAATTAGGAGTGAACATCGAAGATTTAATTATCTCACAACCAGATAATGGAGAACAAGCCTTAGAAATTGCTGAAAACTTAATTCGCTCAGGTGCTATTGACATTGTTGTTATTGACTCGGTAGCGGCTTTGACTCCAAAAAGCGAAATTGAAGGCGAAATGGGAGATTCTAAAATGGGACTTCACGCGCGTTTAATGTCACAAGCCTTACGTAAATTAACAGGAACCATTAGCAAAACAAATTGTACTGTTTTCTTTATCAACCAATTAAGAGAAAAAATTGGGGTGATGTTTGGAAATCCAGAAACTACAACTGGTGGTAATGCCTTGAAGTTTTATGCGTCTGTTCGTTTGGATATTCGTCGTTCGTCTCAAATTAAAGATGGTGAAAACGTAATTGGAAACAGAACCAAAGTAAAAGTGGTGAAAAATAAAGTCGCGCCACCGTTTAAAACAGCCGAATTTGACATTATGTATGGCGAAGGAGTTTCTAAAACAGGGGAAATCTTAGATTTAGCTGTAGAATTTGAAATTATCAAAAAATCGGGTTCTTGGTTCAGTTATGGAGATACTAAATTAGGACAAGGTCGTGATGCGGTAAAATCGTTAATCAAAGACAACCCAGAATTAGCGGAAGAATTAGAAGAAAAAATCAAATCGCAAATCAAAGAATTAGCCGCTGAATAAATCTTTGAAACAACACAAAAAAACTGTCTTAAATGCTCCTTTTTTGTCATTCCGAATTTATTTCGGAATCTTAACTTATAAAGTTAAAGAAACTGAAACAAGTTCAGTTTGACAAAATTGATGCTTTTAAGACAGTTTTTTTATTGGTACTAACTCTCAAAAGCAACCAATTGATTGTAAATAATCTCATACACTTCGGCTTTAATTGCTCTTCGATCATTTAGTGTTTTTCCTTTTGTTTCAACATGAGCATGGATTTTTACTCGCATCAACCCTGGGCTTCCACTAAAAAAAGTATACGACAATCGTTTTTTGTTATCCCCAAAAGAAATGGGAACAATAGGTATTTGATGTTCAATTGCCAAACGGAACGCTCCGTCTTTAAAGGTGTCTAAAATAATGGATTCATCATACGGAACGCCTCCTTCGGGAAAAATACAAACACTCAATCCTCGATTTAGCCTATTTTGTGCGCTTTCAAAAACAGCCCTGCGGCTTTGAGCATTGTTTCGATCAACTAAAATACAGGTTCTTTTATAAAAAAATCCAAACAAAGGAATAGCAGCTAGTTCTTTCTTCCCTACAAATACAAACGGACTATCCACCACCGCCAACATCAACATAATATCAGTCATCGAAGTATGATTGGCCACAATCATATAACTTGTGTTAGGAATCAATCCTTGAATTTTTTCCACCTTATAATAAAAACCCATTCCAAATAGAATGACTTTGGCCCAAATTCGAGCCATTGTAAAGAAATAAGGATAGCCCCGCTCTGAAAGTATGGATAAGAGCAAAAACGGTAACATGACAAGAATAGGAATGGCCATTAACACATAAAACCATATGCGCCAAAGCAACCAGAAAATCATTTTTATTCCTCTCATAAGGCCAAATGTATGAAATGGAGCAATAGAAACAAACTTAGGTGAACAAATTAACTACGTTAGCGATAAATCCATAAAAACAAAAGCACTACGAGAGTAGTGCTTTTAATATATTCTTTAGTTTGACAACCAACTCGCAGGGTTGATATACGAAGTGTTTTGAAGGATTAAGAATTTAATCACCGTTTTTCCCGTTTCTCCATTAGAGCGTACGCGTCCTATGGATTGTTTTCGGCTCACTTTTTCTCCTTTACTTACATTTACAGAACTTAAATTTTGATAGACCGTAAAGTAATCTCCATGCTGTATCATTACTGCTTTATTAACTGGAGATAATGCAATCACACTACTCACCACACCGTCAAATACCGCTCTGGCATTAGCGCCTTGATCGGTCGTAATCTCTACACCACTATTGTGAACCATTAATGATTTATACACTGGATGCGGTTGGTCTCCATACCCTAAAGTAATGCTTCCGCGTTCTACAGGATAAGGCAATCTTCCTTTATTAGCTCTGAAATTATCCGCCACGATTTTCGCTTCAGGCGTTAAGTCAATTTTAGTAGACGATACAGGTTCGTGAGACGCCACAGGCTCTTCTACCACTTCTTTTTCAACTGGTTTTACTGTTGTTTTAGTTGCTTTCCCGTTGATTTTTTTAGCAGCGGCTAATTCTTTGGCAGCGGCTTCGGAAGCAGCTTTCTTTTCTTTGGCAGCAGTAGCAGCGGCCGCTTTCGTTTTGGCTCTTTCTGCAGCAGCCTTTCTATTAGCTTCGGCAATGGCTTGACGAATCAAACGATCTATTTGTTTGTCTATTGCACGTGCTTCTTGTTGCTTTTTCTTAATGTCATTGGCAATTTTATTCTTGTCTTTTTTAATCGCATTGACCAATTTTTCTTGTTCTTGTTTTTCTTGTTCCAAAGACAAACGCTCTTTTTCTTTCTCTTCGATTAATTTTTGTTTCGCTGATTTTTGAACATCCAATTTTCCATTATATACCTCTAATTCTTTGGATTTGTCTTTAATCTCCTCCCCCTGCATTTTTCTGAAATTGGTGTACTGTTTCATGTACTGGATGCGTTTGTAGGCTTGTAAGAAATTCTGAGAAGACAATACAAACATCGCTCTACTTTGTTCTGAACGACTCTTATATGATTTTATAATCATCTTGGCGTAATCTTCTTTCAATACTACCAGCTCTTTTTTAAGCTTATTAATTTGAACCTGATTAATGTACATATCATTGCTCAACAACTTGGCTTGTTTCTCAGTAGTATTGATTAATTTTTCTTTCAACGCAATTTTTTTCTCTTGAACAGCCACAACGTTTACTGCTGTTTTTTCTTTGCTTTTAACCGATTGTAAGAGTTTTTCATTCTCTTTTATTTCTTGTTGAATTTGAGCTTTTCGTTGTTCTAACTTTTCTTGTTGCGACTCTTGGCTCCAAACCAATGAGGTGGTGCAAACGAAAAGTAGACTAAGGAGAAATTTTGGCATGGTAAAATCTTTTTGCAAATTTACTTAATTAAAATTCTTTTATACCCATTTGGGACACTATAGGGAAAAGAAAGTTCTTCATTGAAACTAACCGCATTGTAATTAAAACTGATTTCGGTTTTCCCTTTTGCTTGTAAGGCGTTTATCAAAACCTGCATCGGAACTGCCCCCTCATTAAATGAAGCGCGTTCTGAATAACTTACCTGAATCATTCGGTCTTGTTCCGGCTGGCTTATTTCTTGTTTTTTAATCTGGAATTTTTCCATATCCAAAACGTAATTTTTCTTCGTTTTTTCAGATTGTAAGTCGGCTAATTCAAACCCTTGCTCTCCTTTTGACAAGGCATATTTTCCCTGTTGTAAATTATCAAATGCTTCACCCAACAACATATTTTGAATTTTAGAAAAATCCAAATCGGTTCCGAGCCATTGACTCAAGCCGCTGAAATCTCCTTCAAAATAAGTGCTGTTCATCTTCTCATAATAACTCACCGTAGCAGGTGTAATTAAGGCTTTAGCCATCGTAATTCCTAGGAAACGAACGCTAATCAAAATTTGTTCGTCTTTCTTAATTTTAATTTCTGCCGAAACATTCTGTGTTTGTTTTTCGTCAGAAAAACGCACATTCGATTTGATATAAACGGTCGCGAAGTTGATTTTGTTGTTGTAATGATTGGCTATTATTTCCTCAGCCGAAATATCTTTTGTTTTAGGAACTTCAGGAGCAGCAATCACAACAGCTTGTTGGGTTTTACACGAAACCAACACCATTAAAAACAACACCATGATTATTTTTCTCATTTCTTTTTCTTTTGAATTAGCTGATTTGCTTGCGCAAAAAAGCGGTCTTTTTTCTTAAAATCGCCTAATCCATTGTAGGCTTCTGCCAATTGCAAATTAAAATTAATCTCTAAATCCAAATTGTCTATTACAAAATCCAAACCCGTTTCTAAAGAATCCTTCGCTTTATTAAATTGACGCAATTGATTATTGGCTAGCCCAAAATAATAATAAAAATACGCCTGAGCTGGATACAATTCCATTCCCTCTGCAGCTTTTTGAGCTAATTTTTCAAACTGCTGAGTCGTTGTATACGCTTGAAGCAAAAGTAGATTTGTTTCTACCGCTCCTACTTCTTTTTGAAGTGCCAATTCATAAAAATGAATGGCTTTCTCTGTTTGGTTTTTGTTCTGATAAAACTTCCCGATGACTTGAGCCACATTCACTTCTTTGTCTGAATCGAATAGTAAAATTGCTTTTTCTAAATCGGCTTCAAACTGTGAATTTTTAAACGCAAAAATCAAAAATTCATTCACCACTCGGTGCTTAACCGCATTGGGTATTTGAGCGTTTACCAATATACTATTCATCAGCTGAGCCGCTTGATTTCCATCATTGGCATCCAAATAATTTTTAAAAACTCCCAATTCTTTCCAATCGGATGTTTCATTTTTGGCAGCCAAAAGAATTTGGTTTTTAAACTGCGTTCTTTCTTGCGATTTGCCAAATTTAGCATCCATTTCCTTGATTAAAGCTAGGGCTTTTTCAGACTGATTCGTCATCATGTACAACGGAATCAAATCGTCTTTATACCGCTCGTCAAACACCGTTAATTGTTGTACCGCAGCCATCGCCCGATTGTAATTCTTAGTTTGGAAACTCACATCATACAATCCCACCCAAAACCATCTGTTTTTGGGCTCAATTTGAGTTGCTTTTTTAAACGATTGGTAGGCGCTTTCATATTGTTTTAAAGCCAAATAATTTTTGCCCAACTCAAAATAGATTGTTGCGTTATTCGGCTGACTGACCAAACATTTTTCTAAGGCAACAATCGCTTTGTCATAATTTTCAATGCCTTTTTGCAAAAGCGATTCATAAAACGCATCTTGAAATTCGTCAGAAACCATAGCAATATCTTCAGGTTCTGTTTGCGACCAGCCTAAAAACGGCGATACAAACAGACTTAAAAATAAAAATGCTATAGTCTTTGTATTCATGATTTTTTATTCCAAAACCGAATAATCTCCAATACTTATGCTGGTGAAATTACCATCAAAATTCGCATGATTTCCAATCATCGCATTGTCTAAATTGGCATTTTTAATATGCGAATGGGTTTGTACCAAACTGTTTTTAATGGTACTATTAATTACATGACATCCTTTGCCTAAAGAAACATTCGGACCAACGGTGGTGTTAATTAACACCACATCTTCGCCAATATAACACGGCGGAATAATCGTTGCGTTTTCACATTTTACCCCAGAATCTACTAAATTTTCTCCGTCTTGTTGTAAAAAACCTAACATTCGAGAGTTAGTTTCTACAGTTACATCCTTGTTTCCACAATCCATCCACTCAGCCACTTCACCTGGAACAAATTTCATTCCCTTGGCCATCATTTGTTTGATTCCGTCGTTGATTTGGTATTCTCCACCGTGAATGATGTTGTTATCTAACACCAATTGTAATTCGTTTTTCAACACCGCAACATCTTTGAAATAGTAAATTCCAATCACAGCCAAATCAGAAACAAATTCTTTTGGTTTTTCTACCAATTCAACAATTTCGTTGGCTTCGTTCAAGTTGATTACTCCAAAAGCTTCTGGTTGATCTACTTGTTTTACCCAAATCACACTATCCGCATTTTGATCCAAATCAAAATCGGCGCGTATCAAGGTATCAGCATACGCAATCACAGCCGGACCGCTCAATGAATCTTTGGCACACATAATGGCGTGGCCCGTTCCTAAAGCTTCATTTTGGTAATAGATAGTTCCTTTAGAACCCAATTTTTCAGCAATCGCAATCAAATCGGCTTCGACTTGTTTACCAAAACTTTCATGAATGATAAAGGCAATTTCTTCAATGTCTTGGTTCAAAACCCCCGCAATATCTTCTACCAATCGGTGTACAATAGGTTTTCCTGCAATAGGAATTAAAGGTTTTGGAATGGTCAATGTGTGTGGGCGAAGACGAGAACCACGTCCTGCCATTGGTACTATTATTTTCATGTTTTTATATAATTAACTTCATTATTCTTTATTCCAAGTTGAATATTCAAAATTTTTAAATGTGGAACTACTTATTTATTTCTACTTCTTGACGTTTCTATACTTTTTACAAATATTGAAATTAATTCATCATTTTCCTTTATAGCTGCTATTAAATCTTGTTCTTCTTTTAAATACAATAAAGCTCTGTAAATTATTTTCAAATTGGCATGTGTTTCTCTTAATTCTTTTAAAACAACTGACATCTTATGAATAAAATCATTTCTAGATTCTGCACTCTGAGCTTCACTATAATTTAATGATGGTGAAGTTCCTGAACGAGCAATTTGTCCTGATAAATGATTTCCTGCTTTAGTTTGTTTTAAATTATCTGTAATACTAATTATTTGAACAGCAAAATCAATAAGCCGTTCGTGTAAATCGAATTTGTTCATTGGGGGCAGATTTAAGATTTGAGTTGTATTTAATATTTTAACTTCATTGTTCTTTATCCATAATTGGATATTCAATATTTTGAACTTCGAATATTCAACTTGGAATGTTGAATGTTGATTTACTTCACTCCCGTACTCCCAAAACCGCCTTCGCCTCTGGATGTTTCGGATAATTCCTGAACTTCAATCCATTCGGCACGCTCGTGTTTGGCAATGATTAATTGAGCGATGCGTTCGCCGTTTTCAATTACAAAATCTTCATTGGATAAATTTACTAAAATCACCCCTATTTCTCCTCTATAGTCGGCATCCACTGTTCCTGGTGAATTCAGTACTGTAATTCCTTTTTTGATAGCTAAGCCACTTCTTGGTCTAACTTGTGCTTCGTATCCAATGGGCAACTCAATAAACAATCCTGTTTTTACAATAACTCTACCGAGCGGAGCCAATGTTATAGGAGCAGATAAATCGGCTCTTAAATCCATTCCTGCTGAAGCAATCGTTTCGTAATTAGGCAACGAATGTTGCGATTTATTAATGATTTTTATTGTCATTTTATTTTTTTCGTTTAATGATAGAAAGGATAGTTGCTTTTTCGTTGTGATACACAAAATACACAAACAACAACAATAACGGAATTCCAACAAAATAATTTTCGCGGAAACCGTAAAAAGAAATAGCTGAAAACAGTATAGACAACCCTAAATACCCGCCAATTTTTTCCATATCATACGGAATAGGATAATAGCGGTTTCCTAAAACATAGGAAATAAACATCATGCTCCCATAAGCCGCAATGGTAGCAATTGCCGACCCGTAATAACTGAATTTCGGAATTAAAAGGTAATTCAAAACCAACGTTAAAACGGCGCCTACAATCGAGATATAGGCTCCCATTTTGGTTCTATCAGTCAATTTATACCAAACCGAAAGATTGTTATAAATTCCCAAACAAAAATTAGCCAAAATAATTAAAGGTACCACCTTCATTGCTTCCCAATAGGATTTGTTGTCTAAAAGTAAAAACTTCAATACATCCGCAAAAACTATTACTCCCAACAAAATTAGAGAACCAAAAATCACAAAATATTTGGTAATCATCGCATAGGTTTGTGGTGCTTTTTCGTGATTGGAATGACTAAAAAAGAACGGTTCTATTCCCAATCGGAATGCAGTAGCAAATAGCACCATAAACAAACCCAATTTGTAACATGCCGAATAGGCTCCCACTTCCGACTTGGCTATATTGTCTGGTAACCAATACCCCAAAAGGATTTTATCGAAATGTTCGTTTACTGCAAATGCAATTCCGGCAACCAAAATAGGCAAACCATATTGCATCATCTTTTTCCAAAGAGCCACATCGAATTTTCGAGTCAAAGAAAGATAATTGGGCGAAAGCACCAATAAGGTTAATAAACTTGCTGCTAAATTAGAAACGAAAATATAGCCTATTTCATAATTTTCAACGTACAAATTGCCAATAAACGAATTTGGATTAGCCGCTGCAATTTTGGGCAAAAGCAATAAAAAGAAAATATTCAATAACAAATTCACTGCCACATTTCCAATCTTAATAATGGCATACAACATAGGACGTTGGTTGGCTCGCAACTTTGAAAACGGTACAATAACTAACGCGTCCAACACCAAAATCCAAATGGCATAGGTAATATACTGCACCTCTACGTTAGCTAACGAAGCCAAAGTTCCTCTAAAAATCAAGGCACCAAAAAGGAAAATAATAGACGACCAAAAAATAGAAATGGTAGACGTAGCAATGACGTTTTCTTTATCCGTTTCTGAATTATAGAATCGGAAAAAAGCAGTTTCCATTCCGTAAGACAACACCACATTGAAGAAAACCATCCACGAGAGTACTATAGACACTTCTCCATACTCGCCTGTGGGTAAAATTCCTGTATACAAACGCACGAGTAAAAAACTCAACATTCGAGGCAAAACCGTAGCTAATCCATAGATTGCCGTTTGTTTGAAAAGACTTTTATATAATCCCAAGTTAGTTTGGTTTAGGTGTTGATAAGAACAAAAATAACGAATTCTTTAATTGAATTCGTTATTTGAAAATGGAATACTTCCTAATTTGTTAACAGGTTTGTTAAGACAAACCTTGCTCGTTGAGTGTTTTAATAAAATGAAATCCTCTAGGATAATATCCTTGATTATAATAAAAACGGTGCGCTGTAAAGTTCCCTGTAAAAGCATCCAATACAATCATGGTGCAACCTGCTGCTTCTGCCTTTGTATTGATATAATCGGTCATCATTTTAGCTGCTCCTTTAGAACGATGATCTGGATGTACAATAAAATTATCGATCTCAAAATACCGTCCAGACCACAATTTAATTCCCGACCATAAACCCGAAAGTCCAATACATTGCCCCTCTTCAAATACGGCAATTTGAATATAATTATGAGGAAGCATTTCGGTAAGATAGGCTTCGTATTTTTCTAAAGTGAAATTATTGCTATACAAATGTAGCATCAGCTCAAATTGAGCCAACATATCTTCTAACGTAGTAAGTTCTCTGATTTCCATAGTGTATGTTTTAAAAATGAATTAAAAAAGCCCCGCAATGCGAGGCTCTTGTAATTTCTTTCGAAAGGTATTATCCGTTCAACGCCTCAGCACCACCAACAATCTCTAAGATTTCATTAGTAATTGCTGCTTGACGCGCTTTGTTGTAAGTCAATTTCAATTGGTCTCTCAATTCGGTTGCGTTGTCTGTTGCTTTGTGCATCGCTGTCATACGCGCTCCGTGTTCAGAAGCAAATGAATCTCTAATTCCTTTGTACAATTGTGTTTTCAATGATTTTGGAATCAATGTCAATACAATTTCTTCTTTAGAAGGTTCAAAAATATAATCTCCTGAAGCAGCCGAAACCTCTGATTGAATTGGTGCTAAAGGCAAAAATTGTTCTGTTTGAATAATTTGAGTTGCCGCATTTTTAAATTGGTTGTACACCAATTCGATACGGTCATACTCACCAGCAACAAATTTTTGAGTTAATACCTCTGCAATTTGAGCTACATTATCAAAAGTCAAATCGTCAAAAATAGCGCTTTGATTATCAATAACGGTAAGCGTTTTGCTCAAAATATCATTTCCTTTTTTACCAATTGCAAAAACATCTACTTGTTTTCCTGCGTAGTAATCAGAACGGTTTTTAACTTCTTTAATTACATTAGAATTAAAAGCACCACACAATCCTCTATTAGAAGTAATCGCTACCACTAATACCTTTTTTACTTCGCGTTGTGCTGTATAATCTCCTCCTACATCACCATCTAAAGTTGCCGAAAGATTTTGTAATAATTCCGTTAATTTTTCGGCATAAGGGCGCATTGCTGTAATCGCATCTTGTGCTTTTTTTAGCTTTGCTGCAGAAACCATTTTCATTGCCGATGTAATTTGCATCGTAGATGAAATGGAAGTAATCCTATTACGTATTTCCTTTAAGTTTGCCATTCTAAATGTGAAAATTTATCAATTTATCAATGTGCAAATGACTGCCATTTACACATTGACATATTGTTATATTGATTAATTATACTTCGCTGAAACTTCTTTTGCTACTTTTTCTATAACATCAGTAATGTTGTCATCTAATTTACCAGCTTTCAAAGCATCAAGAGTGTCTCTGTGTTTGTTGTTCATGAATTCTAAGAAATCTTTCTCAAATTCTTTTACTTTGTTTACAGGAACATTTCTCAATAAGTTTTTAGAACCAGCGTAAATAATAGCTACTTGATCTTCAACAGTATACGGCTCATTCAAACCTTGTTTCAAGATTTCAACGTTTCTTTTTCCTTTTTCAATTACGTTTAAAGTAACCGCATCCAAATCAGAACCAAATTTAGCAAACGCTTCCAATTCACGGAATTGCGCTTGGTCTAATTTTAATGTACCTGATACTTTTTTCATTGATTTGATTTGTGCATTACCTCCAACACGAGATACCGAGATACCTACGTTAATTGCAGGACGAACCCCAGAGTTGAACAAATCTCCATCCAAGAAAATTTGACCATCTGTAATCGAGATTACGTTAGTTGGGATATATGCAGAAACGTCACCCGCTTGTGTTTCGATAATTGGTAAAGCAGTTAATGAACCTCCCCCTTTTACGATTCCTTTTAAAGAATCTGGTAAATCGTTCATGTTTTTTGCAATATCATCATCAGAAATCACTTTACAAGCACGCTCTAATAAACGAGAGTGTAAGTAGAAAACGTCTCCAGGATATGCCTCACGTCCTGGTGGTCTTCTTAACAAAAGAGATACCTCACGATATGCCACCGCTTGTTTAGATAAATCATCATAAACAATCAATGCTGGACGACCAGAGTCTCTAAAATACTCCCCAATTGCAGCACCTGCCATTGGAGCATATACTTGCATTGGAGCTGGATCAGAAGCATTAGCCGCAACAATAATTGTATACGCCATAGCTCCTTTTTCTTCTAACATTTTTGCAATTCCTGCAACAGTTGAAGCTTTTTGCCCAATAGCAACATAAATACAAAATACAGGTTTTCCTGCATCGTAAAATTCTTTTTGATTTAAGATAGTGTCGATACAAACAGTTGATTTTCCTGTTTGACGGTCACCAATAACCAACTCACGTTGTCCACGACCTACTGGAATCATAGCATCTACTGCTTTTACTCCTGTTTGTAATGGTTCAGTTACTGGTTGACGGAATACAACTCCTGGCGCTTTTCTTTCCAAAGGCATTTCGTATAATTCTCCACCGATTGGTCCTTTACCATCAATTGGTTGTCCCAAAGTGTTTACTACACGTCCTAACATTTGTTCTCCTACTTTAAGAGACGCAATACGTTGTGTTCTTTTTACAGTTGAACCTTCTTTGATTCCTGTTGAAGCACCCAAAAGTACTACCCCAACATTGTCTTCTTCCAAGTTCAATACAATAGCCTCAAGACCATTTTCGAATTCTACTAACTCTCCGTATTGAACATTTGAAAGCCCGTAAACACGAGCAATACCATCTCCAACATTAAGTACTGTTCCTACTTCTTCTAGTGTAGCACCAGATTCAAAACCTTCTACTTGCTTTCTTAATATTGCTGAAATTTCAGCAGGTTTGATTTCCGCCATCTTACTTTATAATTTAGACACTTTTATGTGTAATAACTAATTACTAAACTCTCTTTTTAATACTTGTAATCTATTAGCAACAGAAGCGTTGTATTGCTTGTCGCCTATTCTCAAAATAAATCCTCCAATAATAGAAGCATCTACTGTATTTTCAATTGTGATTTTCTTATCCGAAAGAGTCGCCACTTTAGCTAAAACTTTAGCTTCCAAAGCAGCATCCATTGGAATAGCAGTAGTTACTTTGGCTACTTCAATTCCGTTCATTTCATCAGACAATTTATTGTATTCTAAAGCAACTACTTCAAGAATTTCAAAACGTTTGTTTTCAAACAACAAATGAAACAATCCTTGCGTTACTCCGTTTACTCCAGAAAAAACTTCCAACAACGCTTTTTCTTTTACCTCAACAGTAGTAGTTGGGCTTTGAATGAAGGTGTTTAATTCTTCGTTTGCGTTGATTGTAGAAGCAATCAATTTCATATCGTTATTCACAAGCTCAACCACTCCTTTTGAATTAGAGATGTCTAAGATTGCTTTTGCATAACGAATTGCTGCTCTTGTACCTGCCATAATTAGTTCAGTTTTACGTCACCTAACATTTTCTCCACTAATTTAGTTTGAGACTCTTTGTTAGATAATTCTTCCTTCAATACTTTTTCAGCAATACTTAATGATAAGGTAGCTACTTGTGATTTCAAATCAGCCATAGCTGCATTTTTTTCACTTTCGATAGCTGCTTTTGCTTGATCAATCATTTTTTGACCTTGCTCTTGTGCTTCACTTTTAGCATCAGCAACCATTTTTTCTTTCATTTCACGAGCATCTTTCAACATGGCGTCACGTTCTGCTCTTGCTTCTTGAAGAATACGTTGGTTATCTGCTTGCAAATTTTGCATTTCGTTACGTGCGCTTTCAGCTGATTCCAAAGCATTTTTAATACCTTGTTCTCTTTCGTTTACCGCATCAAGAATGGGTTTCCAAGCGAATTTTTTTAATAAGAATATTAATCCAACAAAAATTACTACTTGCCAAATAAATAAACCAAACGAAAAATCATTAATTAACTTCTCCATTATATGTAATTATAAAATTGTGAATCTGTTTTAATTTAAAAACAATAGTTACAACCAACCGTTGTAACTATTGTTCTTTGCTTTAATTACGCAGCGAATAACGCAGCGAAACCAATACCTTCAATAAGTGCAGCTGCAATAAGCATAGCTGTTTGGATTTTTCCTGAAGCTTCTGGTTGACGTGCAATTGCGTCCATTGCTGAACCACCAATTTTACCAATACCTAATCCTGCTCCGATTACAATTAATCCTGCTCCTACAATAGTTGGAATTTGCATAATATATATATTAAAAATTAAACATTCTTTTTTAAGGCATTAGGCAAAAGCCAATAGCCATTTGTTTTTTAATGATGTGCCTCTTCGTGATGGTGTTCTTCGTTTCCGGCACCAAAATACAAAGCAGACAACATCGTGAAAATATACGCTTGTAAGAACGCTACTAATATTTCCAAAATAGAAAGAGCAAATGCCAATCCAAATGACAATGAACTTCCAATCCAGCTTTTAAATATAAACATCAAACCAATGATGCTCATTAATACCACGTGTCCAGCTAAGATATTAGCATACAAACGAATCATTAATGAAAATGGTTTAATAACTGTTCCTAACAATTCAATTGGAGCCAAAATAAATTTCATTGGTGTTGGCACCCCTGGCATCCAAAAAATGTGCGCCCAATAGTTTTTGTTAGCAGAAAAAGTAGTAATTAAATACGTCAATAAAGCTAATGACGCTGTAATTGCAATATTTCCTGTTACGTTAAATCCTAGTGGTGTTAATCCTAAAATATTCAAGAAAAACACAAAGAAAAAAATCGTAAGCAAGTAGCTCATGTATTTTTTATAATTTTTCTCTCCAATATTAGGAATCGCAATTTCGTCTCTTACATATAAAACTAAAGGTTCGAAGAAACGCCCAACTCCTGATGCAATTCCGCCATTTTTAGCATATGATTTTGCCAAACCTCTAAACAAGAAAAACATTAAAAACGCAACAAATAAAATTCCAACAACACTTTTTGTTATGGATAAATCTAACGGTTGTGCATTAGTAGGGTGTCCTGTTTTTTCGTCTTCAGTTAATTTTCCTGAAGCATCTGTTTTATATATTTTTTCGTGATGAATTACATAATAATTCCCATTGCTTTCTGCTACTTTTTCTCCGTGATGAAATTCAGCCGATGAGAAAACTTGCAATCCATTGTCCCATAAAATGATAGGTAATGAAAAACCATTATGCTCTCCTGTTTCTTTATCTGCATTGAAAGTAAAGTCGTGAGCATCAAGTAAGTGGTGATTAATAAACTCTTTTATTTCAGATTTAACATCTGTAGATTCTGTTGGAGTTGCTTCTTTTTCTTCAGTTGGGTTAGCAAAACTTACAAAAGGAAGAATTGCTACTAAAGCTATAAGTATAAATTTAAGTGGTTTGTTTGAAATCACCATAACAGTTAAATATCTTAGTTTATTTTAGTTTCTAAAATTTGGTGCAAAGGTACATTTTTTATTAATATCTAAAAGAATATAAAAAATAATTTTTTGTAGGATTTGCTATATTAGTTGGTGTTTTTATGCTTTTCGTTCAATATGCGTATTGTTACTACCGTTTCTATTGCTAAAAAAACAACAAACATCACAAAAAAATTCGTTTTTTCTATCCCATTTGGTGCCATTGTTTTGCTTAGTATTGGTCGCAATATCACATAGCTAAAAACCATTTTTACACTCGTTATTACAAGAAAAGCCATTCCCACCGAATCGAAATTCTTTTCTTTAATTTTTAGTACTATTAAAATAACAATAATTGAAGCTGTACTAAAAAGAACATAAAGAATTTCAGGGCTATAATAAAATGATTCTGTTTTGATTTTAAAAAAATAAAAAACAAATTGGTGTACTACACAAGTTAAAATCAAAAGCGGAATTAGATATAAAAAAAGGGACTTTTTATCTTTCATTTATCTGTTTTGTTTATTTCATTAACCTGGCGAATCGTATTGTATAGTGCTAAAAAAACACCTATCAAAAGAACAACTTTGTGATAAAAAAACACCTTGTTAGGATGTGTTTCGTCTAACCAATTGCCTAAATAAGAAAACGCAAAAATAATAACCCCCATTTGAATAGGTATATTAATTAATGCCAACCATTTATTAAATGGCCTTTTATCTTTTTTATTCTCCATTTTTTGCTTGAGGAGGATTCGTTTTCATGGTGCAACTTGCACTAAAATCAGCGCCAGGTTCTACCGATAATTTCCCTACAGATACTTCACCATAAATGGCAGCCGTTGCTTTTACATTGAGTAATTCAACCACTTGAATTTTTCCACTAAAACGCCCTTCAATATCGGCACTTTTACAATCAATATCTCCCACAACTATTCCAGCTGGACCAATGACTATTTTTCCTTCACATTGGAAATTACCTGTTAATTCTCCGTCCAATCTAAAATCGGCAACCGAATAAATATTTCCTTTTATTCTTGTTCCTTCCACAATTCGGTTCGTTTTTCCTAAAAGATCGGTATAGGATTTGGTTTTTTTATCAAACATAATTTACTGCTTTTTTGAAGCTAAATAGCTGTCTAAATTTTTCTTGATTTGGACTACTTTATAATTATCACTTGAAATGATAATTGCGGGTTGGTTAATTGTATATTGTTTATTTGCCACCATATAACTAATAATATCATTGGCATACGCTTCTGACTTTATGTTATGAATGACTATGAAATTCTCTTTGTCGGTATATACATCATACGAATACGAACGTTTTTCAATTTTTTCGTCTTCAATGAATTTCTTAATTTTTTCTTCTATTTCTTTAGTCAAAGAATCTGTTCTTAGGCCTACTTTAAAGAGAATTTTCCAACTTTTAGCCGCCGAACTAAACTCCATTTTTTCCAAAATCGGAATTTGATTTTTCAAAATTTCTTGCGCTTGTTTGCCTTCTTCGGTATTAGGATATTGTTCGGCCACTTCTCCCAACGCTTTTTTATAGGCTGCTACTCCAAATAATTTTGCCTGTGTGTTGGCGCGTAACAATTCTAATTTTGGAAGGATTTCGTCTCCCGAAAATTGAATAATCGCTGTGTTTAATTTTTCTAAAACAGATACAAACTGTTCTTCTTGAAACAATCTGTAGAATTGATTGTATGTTTTTTCTGGAGTATCGGCGGTGGTAGTATTGGTGTCTGAATTGCTAATAATCTGCGCATAACGAGACGTAGGAAACTGTGAAACAATACGGTTTTTCATTGTGGTTGCCTTGGTTGTATCTGTTATTTGATAGATTTTGTACAAATTATACATCGTCGGCAATACTAGTTTCTCTTCTGGATTTTGTTCCAATAGTTTTTCTAATTTGGCTGTAGCCAAAGCATATTCTTTGAACTTTTCTTTGTAAATAACGCCCAATTGATAATAGGCAAAATTGCGTTCTTGGTTGATGCTATCCAACACTTTTTTGTCTGTTGGAATTTGATTCAGGTAATAATCAATGGCAAATTTATCGGTCGTTTTTTCGGCAGTTTTTTGATTGTCGTTTGTCGTTACTAAATTGTCAGAAGTAGTGGTATTGGTACTATCTCCGGAACTTGTTGACATTCGCCAAAACCCATTTGGATTACGTTTTCCCCAATTTTTCTGAAATTCCAATTGACCAAAAGCCACCGTGGTAGGGTTATAAAAATAAAACAGAATAGCTGTGGATCCAGTATCAAATTTGGGCTGGATTCGTAGCGTATTTGATTTAGACAACACATCTGTGTTTTTAGAATTTTCAAAATTAGCCATCGCTTCTTGTTGCCTTTTAGCTAATAATTGTTTCTTTTCTTCCGCTTTTTTCAAATTTTCAATATGATTGCCAAAATAGAAAATTCGTTCATTATTAGAAAGCGCTACTATTTTTAATATACTGTCGTTTTTGTTTGCCAATACATCGTATTTGATTACATCGTCTAAGTTTTTCCTAACTTTTTCTATTTGGGCAAACTCTCTAGTTTTCTTATCTAATTTTACCAAGGTACTATCATAATATTTGGCCGCCAAAGGAAAATTAGCACCTTTAAAATACATATTACCTAAATTTCGATAATTCGAAGACACCAAATAAGTGTTGTCTTTTGCTTTTTTTAAAGATAAATTGTAATTTTTTAAAGCCAATTCTGTGTCGTTGCTTTTATCATAATACATCCCCATTTGATGGTAAATCACATCCAAAAACGGTCGATTTTCTCGATTTTCAACTAATTGGGTAAACATTTTGGTGATTTGTACTTTATCTCCATTTTGAAAATCAAATAACTGCGCTTTTCTCGCATACGCCTGAATAACATATTCTCTATCTGCTTTTCGATTCATATCAATCACTGATTGATAACTTGACAACGCTTGTTCTCTTTTGCCTAATTCTTCAAACAACTGTCCTAAAATGAATCGGTAACGGGCTTTTTCAGTATTGATTTTTGTTAATCTTTGAGCCGTTTGGAGTTTGGCAACCGCGCTGTCTTTTTCTTCTAAATTTAAAAAGGCTTCCGCCAAAACTGCATTAGCATTGGCTTCCAACTGGTGGTTCAATTTAAAATCTTTCAATAATTTCGTCACGTTTTTAATGACCAAAGCGTCATTCCCTAAGCGCATATTTGTTTTTTCGCGCCAAATTTTAGCCTCATAAATTTTGCTGCTATTGGGGTATTTGTACAAAATATAGTTGAATGCATCTAAAGCAGGTACGAATCGCTGATCATAATAACGGGATTTTCCTAGCATTAAGTACGCCTCATCCGTTTGATAATTGCGTTCTTTCCCGCTAATATTCATGGAGTGTTTTTGAATCCCTTTGGTAGCTTTTGTTTCGGCTAAATCAAAATTGGCATTGTGTACTGTATCAGCAATAGAACCGTCTGATAATTGCATTTTCTCTACTGGCAAACGCTTCCAAAAATTGTTTTTGCTTTTTGCATTAATATCTGCAATCCCTTTATCAAAAGCAACTCCCCCGTTGTACAGCACATTGTACTTGGTGGTTAGTGCATGGTAATTTCGCGATACAAACGAATCTTTCTTGGTAGAACAAGCCACCAAAAATAGTACTATAAAAAAACTGAAGATATGTTGAGATCGATTGATTTTCAATTGGAAACAATTTATAGCTTAAACTTCTAAAACACTATTTTAGTGTATAGAAGGGTAAAATTAAGATTATTCTTTGAAACTTAAATTGATTTTTGAAATTGATTTTGAAATTACCATTGCAAACCTGATTTTTATCATTTTATAAAAACGCCCTAGTTTACTATATTTGTAAAAAATTATTATTATGCCTTCTTTTTTTAAATTAGTGGTCAAAGAAGTAAAACGCGAAACCAAAGACGCTGTTTCCATTCTTTTTGCTGTACCTGAAGAATTACAATCCAACTATACTTTCATTGCGGGTCAATACATCAACTTGCGATTGACATTAGACAATCAAGAAATTCGCCGTGCGTATTCTATTTGCTCTGCTCCCGATAGTGGGGAGTTGCGCATTGCTGTTAAAGCAGTTCCTAACGGACTTTTTTCGCAGTTTGCTACTACCAAACTAAAAGCGGGTGATGTTCTCGAAGTAGGAAAACCAGAAGGAAAATTTACCTTTGAACCTCAAGCCGATCGCCAACGCAATTATGCTGCTTTTGTAGCAGGAAGCGGTATTACACCGGCTATTTCAATTTTGAAATCAGTATTGAAAAGTGAGCCAAAAAGTTCGTTTGTTTTGGTTTACGGAAACAAATCACCAGAGGAAACTATTTTCCACCAAGAATTACACGATTTACAATCGCACTATGTGGGGCGTTTGTTTGTGCATTATGTCTATAGCCAAGCTAAAACAGACGGGGCTTTGTCTGGGCGCATTGACAAAACCACCTTACACTATATCTTAAAAGAAAAACACGCTAGTTTAGAGTTTGACAAATTCTATTTGTGTGGTCCCGAAGCAATGATTAACACCGTTTCGGAAGCTTTGAAAGAAAAAAACATCAAAGAATCCAATATCAAATTTGAATTGTTCTCGGCTTCCGCCAAAGAGCATACTATCGAACAATCGTTAGAAGGACACGCTCAAATTACCGTGATGGTAGACGATGAAGAAACCACCTTTGAAATGTCAGCCAAACAAACTATTTTGGATGCTGCTTTAAAACAAGGTATTGATGCGCCCTATTCATGCCAAGGCGGAATTTGCAGCAGTTGTTTAGCACGCGTTACCGAAGGAACAGCCGAAATGACTAAAAACTCTATTCTCACAGACAAAGAAGTGGCTAGCGGATTAATTTTGACCTGTCAAGCACATCCAACATCAGCTACGATTCGTGTGGATTTTGATGATGTATAGGTTTTTTGCCGCTAGGGCGCAAAGACACGAAGGTTACAATTAAATATTTAGAAAAACGAGAAGTGATGGCTTCTCGTTTTTTGTTTTTTACTCCTGCAAGGTTTTTCACAACCTTGTAGGTGTTATATAATTTGAAATACCTACAAGGTCAAAAAAGACCTTGCAGGAAATATCTGTTTTTTTGTCAAGCTGAACTTGTTTCAGCTTCTAACTTCTTGGATAGTTTCGGGATATATTGAGATTGCTTCGTCGTGCCTCCTCGCAATGACCATCCGTGAAATTCGTGTAATTTGTGTTAGCTTTTAAGAAGCTCCTCTATTCGCTCCACTACTTGTTCCGGAAGAATGGTACGCATGGCGTTTTCATAACCAGGCACAACTTTATTCCCATAAACCGAAGTAGGCAGTTGTGGATATTGGTTTCTATCAGATACCAGAGCATTATCCAAAGTTTGGTTAAATGGCAAAAATCCAGCATACGGATGAGTGGCTCCCCAAAGTGTAACCACTTTTACCCCTAACATAGCGGCAATATGCGCATTGCCAGAATCCATAGACAACATGACATCTAGATTACTTATTAAATCTAGCTCTGTTGTAAACGGGACTTTTCCTGCCATATTGATGACATTTTTTTTATTGCCTGCTAATTCTTGCAACTTTTCTTTTTCCTTTTGGCCTCCGCCAAAAAGTAAAATAGTGTAGTCTTGATTGGTTGCCAAGGCATCAATTACTTCTTGCATCAAATCCAACGGATATACTTTGGAATCATATTGTGCGAAGGACGCAATACCAATTACCTTTTGTGATTTGGCAACAATAGCAGTTAATTCAGGGTGTTGAATGGTTGCTTTTGCAGGAAATTGTGGCTGAGACAAATCAATAGGAAAACCTAAGGTTTCAAAAACCAACTGGTGTCTTTGAAACATGGATGGTAACGCTTGAAAAATTTTATTTTCAGCTCGTGTTAACGCTTTTTTTCCAGCACGTCCTTTGTCTACAAAAGCGGTTTTTTTACCGCTTAAAGCAAATAAACTGCGCACTATTTTGGAACGCAACACATTATGCAAATCAGCAAAAGCATCGATTTGTAATGCTTTCAAATCTTGGTACAAGCGCCACAAACCTAGAACTCCTTTATGACGTTCTTTTTCGTCAAAAGGAAAAAAATGAAGATTCGGAATGTCGTTAAAAAAAGGTTGGAAAAAAGGTCTTGAAACCACCGTAAGTTGCAGTTTGGGATACTGTTGCACTAAGGCATGTAAAACAGGAACCGTCATGGCGACATCTCCCATTGCGGAAAGTCTCATGACGGCTATATGTTGAATTTTTTTAGACAATTACTTAATATATAAAAACTATTAAGAGATTAAGTTTTACTTCATTTTCTTAATCCCTTAATGGTTAAATATAGTTTTTATTTTTTGTTTTGGTACAACACCGGATTCAAATCATCGTCATTGTACATTTTCATTTGTTTGTACACTTTCATGAATTTGTTTCCGCTTTCAATATCTGCCAACAAATCGTCGATAGCCGTAGACAAATCGGTTCTTTGTTCCAAAAGCACGTTCAATTTTTCTTGACATTTATCTTTGTGTTCTTGCGAAGCATCTGGACGACTTACCTCTTCTTGCATGTGGTAAATTTTCAGTGCCAAAATAGACAATCGGTCAAAAGCCCAAGCCGGACTTTCTGAATTGATTTTAGCCTCTGGTTTCGCATTAACATGACTGTATTTTTGAAGAAAGTAACTGTCAATGTATTCTACCATATCCGTACGTTCTTGGTTGGACGCATCAATTCGTCTTTTCAAAGTCAAAGCCGCAACAGGGTCAATATTTGGGTCACGAATAATGTCTTCAAAATGCCATTGCACCGTGTCAATCCAGTTTTTTAGATACAATAAATGTTCAAATTTTTCCTTTGGAAAAGGATTGTTAATAGGTTGATCTACATTATCAAATTGATGATAATCTTGGATACTTTGTTCAAATACTGAATAGGCTAATTTTGAAAACATCTCTTTATAAATTAAAAGACAAAGATACTTTTTTATACTTTTATAGGGTGGAAAAACGAGTAAAGTTTTACCAAAACATCCAAAACTCAATTTATGCAAATTCATCATCTGTCTGAAAACAATAGTGTTCTGAATCATTTTTTAGGTCAAATTCGCGATATAAATGTCCACAACGATAGCCTCCGTTTTAGAAAAAACATGGAGCGAATAGGTGAAATTATGGCGTATGAAATGAGTAAAAGTTGGGACTATCAAGTTGTTGCTGTTGCAACACCTTTAGGGACAAAAGCAACACAGTACATCAAAAATCCCTTGGTGATTTGTTCTATTTTACGTGCTGGTTTAACTCTACACAATGGTTTTCTAAACTATTTTGATGCGGCTGAAAATGGCTTTATTTCGGCCTACCGCCACCACCCCAACAATGATGATTTTTTCGAAATTATAGTGCAATACCAGGCTATCGCTGATATTAATGATAAAACGGTTGTATTGGTAGACCCCATGCTGGCAACTGGACAATCCATTGTGGCAGTTTATAACCAACTCATACAACGAGGCACTCCAGCCGAAATCCATATTGCAGTAGTAATTGCGGCACCTGAAGGGATTGCGCATTTGGAAACTGAATTACCTGATAATTGCCATCTTTGGATTGCTGCTATAGACGAACACCTCAACGAACACAGTTATATTGTTCCTGGATTGGGCGATGCAGGAGATTTGGCTTATGGCCAAAAACTATAGTTGACTCACAAACGAAAACAAACTACACAAAATAACAGCAATAAAAACCATTTCTTGCTTGAATTTAGTTTGTAAATACTCCAAGTGTGCGCTAGCTAAAATGGCCAAAGGCGCAATCGTCAAAAGTAAAAAATCACTGCTTTTGTGTGCCGAGAGGACAAAAACAATCACTCCAATAAAGAAGGAAGCGACTATTTTTTTATACGAAGTTTGTGTTATCGATGGCCGATGAGACAAGGTAATGAACATGGAAAAAACAAAAAATAAGGCTACCGAAACGTAAATCGAAAACGCGATATTTTGATTAGCATTGGTAAAATAATCTATTGCTAAGTCTATTTGGGTGTTTTGATGCAAATAGTCTAAGGTGTTAATGCCGAAAAAAGAAGTGAAAAATGTGAAGAAAATCGCTACTGCAATAAAAGCAATAAAAGGCAGAACCCAATTGGTATAATCTCTCGAAACATGGAAAATAACCGAGATAAAGACCAAAATCAAGAAAAGAATACTCCAAAAACTAAACAAAGAAGCTACAAATATCCACAAAGAGGCGTCAAATATTTTTTCTTTGGACGCTTTCATGGACTGTAACGAGATTAAGCGACGTAACGCCAATAAAATAAAAAAATTGGCTAAAAGAATATTCAAATTGTTAAGAATTGTAGGAAAGAACAACAACAGTAACAAGAAAAAAATGGCGGTATAACTGCTATCTTTAGTAAGTCCGTTACGTTTTCCAATGAAACTTGTTAGGAAAATAGACGCCAACACGACTAGAAAAGTAAATCCTTTTTTTAGTAGTAAAACACCCGAAGTCACCCAAGATGTATCTTGAATTTGGTAGATAAAAAAGAAAAACAACACTAAAAATACCGTTAAAGCGTAATTTAATGGTGTAGATTTTTTAAAAACACTTGCAATCATAAGGATATTTTATACTTTTGTGTCTGTAAATATACTACTTGTTTAAAAACAAGTTCAAAAAAGATTCTATTTTAAACTTTCTTTTTGCATACTTACTCAAAAAATAAATAACATTATAATTTTATATCATTATGAAATCATTTTTCGAAGGAATTCAATTCTTATTTGTAGATGTATTATTTAAACCTTTAGATTTTTTAAGATCTTTAGAACTTTCTACTTGGTTTGGTGCTAATACAATCAACTGGATTTTCATGATTATTTGTGCATCTGCTATTGTATATTGGATCAAACAATTACAAATTTTTGACGAAGCAGGTACTGAAAATCAAGATACAACTGCACATTCTTTCTTGAAATAAAAGAAATTAAAAAATATTGGAAACTACTTTAAGTCGTTTCCAATATCTCTTCTAAAATACATCTTATCAAATTGAAGCTTAGCGATATTTTGGTAAGATTTTTTTATGGCTTCTTCAAAATTATCACCATACGAAGTAACGGTCAAAACACGTCCTCCGTTAGACAACACTTGATTGTTTTCTAATTTGGTTCCTGCATGGAATACAATAGAATCGGTAATGTTTTCTAAACCTGTAATGACTTTTCCTTTTTCAAATTCTTCAGGATAACCACCCGATACTACCATGATTGTGGTGGCACTCCTTTCGTCAACCTCTAACGCAATTTGGTCTAGTTTTTCATTGGCTACAGCCAAAAACAATTCGACTAAATCGGTTTTCAATCTTGGAATTACGACTTCCGTTTCTGGGTCGCCCATTCTAACGTTGTATTCAATTACGATTGGCTCTCCTTTTACATTGATTAACCCAATAAAAACAAATCCTTTGTACGGAATCCCGTCTTTTTGAAATCCGTCAATCGTTGGTTTTACAATGCGTGTTTCTATTTTCTCCATCAAAACAGCATCAACATACGGCACTGGAGAAACAGCTCCCATACCGCCGGTATTCAAGCCGGTATCGCCTTCGCCAATGCGTTTGTAATCTTTGGCTGTTGGCAAAATTTTATAGCTTTTACCATCCGTCAAAACGAAACAACTCAATTCAATTCCGTCCAAAAATTCTTCAATTACCACTTTGGCACTCGCCGTTCCAAATTTTTGGTGTACCAACATATTGCGTAATTCTTCTTTGGCTTCTGCCAAATCTTGAATAATTAACACTCCTTTTCCGGCCGCTAATCCGTCTGCTTTCAATACATACGGCGGTTGTAATGTTTCTAAAAATTGGCATCCTTGTTCTACAGTTTCGGCAGTAAAACTATCGTAAGCCGCTGTTGGAATGTTATGTCTGAATAAAAATTCTTTGGCAAACTCTTTACTTCCTTCTAATTGGGCGCCAATAGTTGATGGTCCAATCACAGGAATGTTTTTCAAGGCTGCATCGTTCAAGAAGAAATCGTAAATTCCTTTTACCAATGGGTCTTCTGGACCCACCACAACCATTTCCACTTTTTCTTTCAAGACAAAGTCTTTAATAGCTGGAAAATCCGTTGGGTTGATGTTAATATTATTCGCTATTGCTGCGGTTCCCGCGTTTCCTGGTGCAACAAAAAGGGTGTCGCAAAGCGGACTTTGAATCATTTTCCATGCAAAAGCATGCTCTCTTCCGCCTGAACCCAATAGTAAAATAGTCATGTTGTTGTTGTATTAGTTGTCGTGCAAAAATAATGGCTTTTAAACGGAAATAATAATTAATTTTTAAAAAGTTGTTGAGAAACCTTGCAGGTTAAAAGTTTGTAAATAAACCCGCTTAAAAAACGGGTTCTATTTTTATTTAATATAATTCGAAAAATCTTTGTGTTCCTCTTTCGAGAGTTCTTCTGGCGAAAGGGATTTGAAATACTCATAAGTAATTTTCATTCCTTCGGCACGACCTACTTTAGCTTCCCAGCCTAATAATTCTTTGGCTTTACTGATGTCGGGTTGACGTTGTAAAGGATCGTTTATCGGCAAGGGGTGGTACACCACTTTTTGATTGGTTCCTGTTAATTTAATGATTTCTTCGGCAAAATCCTTGATGGTGATTTCGTCTGGATTTCCAATATTCACCGGATACACATAATCCGAATGCAACAACCTAAAAATCCCTTCTACTTGATCATCCACATAACAGAAGGAGCGAGTTTGCATTCCGTCGCCAAAAATGGTTAAATCCTCTCCGCGAATGGCTTGCCCAATAAAAGCAGGAATAACTCTTCCGTCGTTGAGGCGCATTCTTGGTCCATACGTATTAAAAATTCGTACAATTCGAGTCTCTACACCGTGAAACGTATGATACGCCATAGTAATCGACTCTTGAAAACGTTTAGCTTCGTCATAAACGCCTCTTGGTCCAATGGTGTTTACGTTACCGTAATATTCTTCGGTTTGTGGATGTACCAAAGGGTCACCATACACTTCAGAGGTTGAAGCTATCAAAATACGTGCTTTTTTCACTCTCGCCAAGCCTAATAAATTGTGGGTTCCTAACGAACCTACTTTCAAAGTTTGAATCGGGATTTTTAAATAATCTATCGGACTTGCTGGCGAAGCAAAATGCAAAATATAATCTAACTTTCCTGGAACATGAACAAACTTAGTGATATCGTGGTGGTAAAATTCAAAGTTTTCGAGCTTGAATAAATGCTCGATATTTTTCAAATCGCCCGTAATTAAATTGTCCATCCCTATAACAAAATAGCCTTCTTTTATAAATCGGTCACAAAGATGCGACCCTAAAAATCCTGCTGCTCCTGTTATAAGTATTCGTTTCATTTGATAGTTTTTAATTTTATACCTTATAGTTTTTTAACCACATAGAAACATAGATGAAAATCTAATAAAAGAAAAAGATAGACGTTTTACTTTTCACCTAGCCGAGTTATGTGAAAAACACCAGTGTTTCTATAACCCTCTCTTATTTATTTTAAAACCTATGTTTCTATGTGGTTACCATTTTATTTATAAAAATAAGCTTCTTATTTTATATTGAAAATTTGTTCCAAAATTTTGATTGTAATCAAGTAAGTTGGCTTTACTCCCGAAGTACCTAAACCTCCCGAAGCCAATGTGCTTCCAGTTTCTAATGGATTATCCGAGGCATAATAGGCGTAACGTACTTTAATGTCTTTTGGCACACTTTTTCTAATTCTCGAAGCCGATTGAATGGCTTTTTGATAATAAGCCCCTTCCATTTCTAGTCCAATCGCTCTCCAAGTCGATTCGTGAAAGAATTTCAACAAATCCCTGTTTTGCAATGAAGTCCCTAAAACCGTTACCATTGGACCGGCAAATACTGCAATATCATTTCCTTCAAACATCTCAGCAGTTAATTCATTTTCAAAAAAGTAATTGTCGGCTGTTCCTTCGTTGATGTGTGCATTCGGAATCATAATATCTCCCTTGCCTCCTTCTAAAATTCCCGCTTTACCCATAATGGAAATCGACTGAGCATTTAAGAACGTTTCTTTTTTATACGGTTTAAACAACTCATCAATCGTTTCGTAAGCTTGCTCACCAAAAGCATAATCCATTACGATAATCACCGGTTTTTCGTCGCTTAAATTAGCTTTAGGGAAAGAGGTTTTGTTCCAATCAATTTTGGCGGTATCAAAAATCTGAACATCGATGTTCGTTCCTGAAGTATCTGGTAGCGAAATCATTCCTTGTTTCAAGGCTACCGCTTCGACTAAATCACGAACCTCATTCGCTCCTGACTTACTCAATTCTTCATAAATAACGAAATCCGATTGGTTTTTGAACTTGGTTTTCAAAGCTGGAACGGCAAAAATAGAGTTCATTACTGAGTGCATATTGGCACTAATCACATGAATCGGTCGTCCTAATAAATTGTTTTCTTTTAAAACTTCCTTGATGTTGGTTGCCCAAATTTCACCATGGATGTGGTGTCCCAAACGCTCTCTCAATACAGGACTAAACGTGATGGTGCGTTTGTTGTTTTCAACAATTTCTTCAATGGCTAATTTCCCTAACCAATAAATAACGTGCAAGAAACGATCTGGTGATGCTGCAGATCCAAAAGCATCGTAGATATCTAAAACTTCTTCAAAAGTTCTGCCTAAAATTGCAGCTGTATGCGAAATTGCTTTTTCTTTCTCAATTTGAGTTAGTTTTTTTGTTTGCTGAACGGCAATTTCTAATTTTTTCCAATCGTGTGACACTTCCCCACCTTCGTCTAATAACACCCTGTTTTTAATCTTGTGCGATTCGATAAAAATGAAAGTTAAGTGCGTCAAAATATCGTAAATATCAGAACGTCCACGAGTAATTACTACATTCATTTGCTCCTCGTCTATGCGGTAGCAATTGCGACGTCTTTTAGGAGGAACAATCGCTTTAAAGTGCGATTTTGAATACCCTTCTTCAGAAGTTAAATTGATAAATCGGCATTCTTCAATCCCGATAGGAAGTCGTTCAATAACGTACAAAAGTCCGTTTAATTCTACTTTTTCATCGGCAATGTTGCCGTAAATTTCTGGACGCAAGGCCAATAAAGCCTCTCGTAAAGTGTCTCCTGAAACACCCATTGGTTTGTAAAAACCCCTGTTAAATAAATGTCTCATGGTAATGTACAGTCGTTCAATAGCTGCTGACGACTCTTGCGCTCGGGAGCGCGAAATGTTTTTGATTTCTATCATCTTTATTTATTTTTTAACCTGCAAAGATAACGGATTTATTTTGAGTTTAACACATCTGCGATTTTTCTGTCGTTAGCCAAACGAGGGATTTTATTCTGGCCGCCCAATTTTCCTATGGATTTCATGTAGTCTTGAAATCCATTTTTAGGTACTAAAGTGATTACCAAAGGACGTAACACATTACCAGTAATTAAATCATCATAATAGACATTTTGTTGGCGCATAGCGTGGTCTATTTTTAAGGCAAACTCTTCTAAATCTAAAGGTTGTTCCGACACTTCAGAATCAAATTCAATGAACCATTCGTGGTACGGCAGTCCTTCGGTGGGATTGATTTGTGGCGCTACGGTAAACTCATTCACGCGAATTGTGGTTCCTTGCATTGCTTCTTGCAAAGCACTTTCTACTTCTTTACCAATTACGTGTTCGCCAAAAGCAGAAATGTAATGTTTAATTCGCCCTGAAACTATCACTCGATACGGCTGTAAACTCGTAAACTGAACGGTATCGCCAATATTATACCCCCAAAGTCCCGCATTGGTAGATAAAATCAAAACGTAATTCACGCCTAATTCGACTTCGCCAATGGTGTATCGTTTTGGTCCCAAACCTTCGGGATCGTTATAAAATTCATCGCTTTTGATAAATTCATAGAAAATTCCCGAATTCAACAACAACAACATGCCTTTTGCTACTTGTGAATCTTGGTAAGCAAAAAATCCTTCCGAAGCCGGAAAAAGTTCGATAGAATCGACTTTTCGACCAATTAAATTCTCGAATTTGGCGCGATACGGTTCGTAATTGACTCCGCCATAAATAAACAAATTGAAGTTTTTGAAGATTTCGCCTACTGGCTTCCCTCCTTTTTCCTGTAATTTTTCAAAATACATTTGAACCCATGACGGAATTCCTGAAATCACCGCCATGTTTTCGTTAAAGGTTTCTTCGACAATGGCGTTGACTTTGGTTTCCCAATCCTCAATACAATTGGTTTCCCAAGATGGCATGCGGTTTTTTTGTAAATATTTTGGAACAAAATGCGCTACAATTCCCGACAAGCGACCTAGTTTAATTCCGTTTTTTTCTTCTAAAATGGGACTGCCTTGCAAAAAAATCATTTTTCCGTCTACAAAATCTGCTTTTCCTGTTTCGTGAATGTAATGTAAAATGGCGTTACGAGCCGCTTCAATATGGAACGGCATCGATTCCTTGGTTAACGGAATGTATTTTGCCCCCGAAGTCGTTCCGGAAGTTTTAGCAAAATAAAGGGGTTTTCCTTTCCAAAGTATGTTCTCCTCCCCTTTTACTACTCGCTCAACATAGGGTTTTAATTCTTCATAATCGCGAACAGGAACTTGTGTAGCAAAATCGACCGGAGTTTGAATTTGGTCAAAATGATGGTCTCGTCCAAATTGCGTGTCTTTCGCTTGACGAATTAAGTCTTGGAACACCTTGTTTTGGGTTTCCACAGGATTGGTAGCCCAAGCCTGTGTGTGTTTTACCACTTGGCGTGCAAATAATCGAGCCGCAATAGATTTTATGGACATTGTGTAAATTTTATTTGTTCTTTTTAGACGCTTGTTGCTCTTCTTTGGTTACTCGTTTTCGTAATTCTAATTCTTCTTTTGAAGCAGACAGATTGCCTTCTGCTGGAGCTTCTTCCACCGAAGAAAGAATAGAGTCTTTGTTGAATTTGGCAAATTCTAACTCGCCTGTCAACACTTTTTTAAGTGATTTGATGTAGGCTTCGTTTTGTTCCAAAGCCTGAGTTAAAGAATCTGATTTTAGAGCTAATTCTGTAGCATCACGTTTTAATTGAGAAGAAGAATACCCCGGAATAAATTCCCGTAAAGGAGTGAAAGCAATGATAAAAGTGGTCACAAAAATGATGAAAATAGCGCTTAAACTTACCACCACAAAAACATTCATCAAGGTGAGCTTTAGCGAAAAGGTTTCCTCAAAAGTATCTTCGTTTAAAATAATTAAACGCCTTTTGTTAAACAGATTTTCTTTTAATTGCTGTCTTTTTAATCCCTTTTTAGACATTGTTTTTGGTTTATTGAACAAATATAAACAATTATTAGCTTTGGTACTATGGCGTAGTTTTAGAAGAACAAAGACTACAAAATCACATTTTAATAGAATTTTAACGCTTTTAAAACCAAATAAATGATTAAAAAAGAATTGCCATTCACTAATTCTATATACATTTGTACTTCATTGTTAAACAAATTTGCTACGGCATATAAAATATCTTAGTTATGGGAAGATTAGGTGTTACGGAATTACTTGTTATTGGAGCATTTATTTTATTGCTTTTTGGAGGTAAAAAAATTCCAGAATTGATGAAAGGTTTAGGAAGCGGAATCAAAGAATTTAAAAACGCTGCTAAAGATGATTCATCAGATAAAAAAGAAGACTCAAGCCCAAAAAGCGAATAGTCAAAACAAACTAAAGAGTATTCTTTATATTTTAATAAAAAACCCAAGTTGTAACTTGGGTTTTTTTATTTTATAAAATCATCGTTAATTGAATTCGTTTACGATCTTCATCCACCTCAATTACTTTTACCTCAACATGTTGGTGTAATTTTACCACCTCATTGACATCGCTCACAAAACCCGCTTTAAGTTGGGAAATGTGAACCAAACCACTTTCTTTTATTCCAATATCTACAAAACAACCAAAATTGGTAATATTATTGACTATTCCCGGTAAAATCATGCCTGATTTTAAGTCTTTTATGGACTTGACGTTGGGATCAAATTCAAAAATTTTTGCTGATTTTCTTGGGTCTAATCCTGGTTTTTCCAATTCTTTAATAATGTCTTTTAAAGTCAACACCCCTATTTCGGGCGTGGTGTAATTTTCTGCTTTGATTAAAGCGGTTTTGTCTTTATTGCCAATTAATTCGTGTACCGAAACCTTTAAATCTTTAGCCATTTTTTCTACAATTGAATAGGCTTCAGGATGCACCGCCGAATTATCTAACGGATTTTTCCCTTCTTTAATTCGGATAAAGGCTGCACCTTGTTGGAACGCTTTTTCACCCAAACGAGGCACTTTTTTCAGTTGTTTTCGGTCGTCAAACGGCCCGTTTTCGGAACGGTATTGCACAATGTTTTCAGCCAGCTTCTCTCCTATTCCGCTTACATAACTCAACAAATGCTTGCTCGCCGTATTAATATTGATTCCCACTGAATTCACACAACGAATCACGGTGGCGTCTAATTCTTCCTTTAGTTTGTTTTGATCTACATCGTGCTGGTATTGGCCTACGCCAATGGCTTTGGGATCAATTTTTACCAATTCAGCCAAAGGATCGCTTAATCGGCGTCCGATAGAAACTGAACCCCTAACAGTAACATCGTAATTCGGGAATTCGTCACGCGCAATTTTCGATGCGGAATAAACCGAAGCGCCTGCCTCTGAAACCACAAAAACTTGAACAGCCTTATCAAAAGCAATTTTTTTGACGAAAAATTCCGTTTCGCGCGAAGCAGTTCCGTTACCAATGGCAATCGCATCAATTTTATACGAATTGACCATCGAACGGATTTTTTTCATCGCCATAGCATCTTCGTTTTGAGGCGCGTGTGGGTAAATTGTTTCATTATATAATAAATCGCCTTTTTCGTCCAAACACACTACTTTACAGCCCGAACGATACCCTGGATCAATTGCTAAAATACGCTTTTCGCCCAAAGGCGGCGCTAACAATAGTTGGCTTAAATTAGTCGCAAAAACCTGAATAGAATTGGCATCGGCTTTGGCTTTAGCCTCTTGCAAAGTTTCGTTAGCAATCGCAGGAAGTAACAATCGTTTGTAGCTGTCTTCAATGGCTAATTGAATGTGTGGTGTGGTATCGTTTTGACGTTTCAAAATCAATTCGTCAATAATATCATAAGCCTCGTCGATATCCACTTCAATTTTTAGCTTAACAAAACCTTCGTTTTCGGCACGCAACATCGCTAATAAACGGTGAGGTGGTGTTTTGCTCAACAATTCGGACCAATCAAAATAGTGGGTAAATTTTTGAGCCGCTTCGTCGTCTTTTTTGGTTTTTACCACCTTAGTCGTAATGGTCGCTTTTCGCTGAAACAAGCGGCGCAACTGTTGACGAACGTGAATGTTTTCATTAATCCATTCGGCAATAATATCGCGCGCACCTTGCAAAGCGGCTTCTTCATTGATTACATTGTCATTAATATATTGGGTCGAAATAAATTCAATATCATCGTTATTTTGCGCCATAATGATTTTGGCCAAAGGCTCTAAACCATTCTCGCGCGCCACATCGGCCTTGGTTTTTTTCTTCTTTTTAAAAGGCAAATACAAATCTTCCAATTCCTGCAAATCAAAACTCTCTTGGATTTTTTTGGCTAATTCTGGCGAAAGTTGTCCTTGCTCCTCGATGGTTTTAAGAATACTTTCTTTTCGTTTGATTAACTCATCGTATTGCTTGTTGAGTTTCGCAATTTGCTCAATGACCACCTCATCTAAATTTCCTGTTTGGTCTTTTCGATATCGAGAAATAAACGGAATCGTGCAATCTTCGTTTAATAATTGTACTGTTTTTTGAATATTAATTGCGGCCGTAGCCACCGATTTTGCGATGAATTGAATATTGGTCATGAAGTGTAAATATATTGTAACACGAAAATAATACCTTTACCTCACATATCTACTCCTATGCTACTTTTATATTTTTATTTTTTAACCATTTCCTTTTTGAGTTGTATTGTGGTGGGCTATGATAAATATTTGGCTCGGAAGAAAAAAAGAAGGATTTCAGAAAACACCTTGTTAAGCTGGGCTTTTTTAGGAGGAAGTCTAGGCGCCGGAATTGGAATGTGGGTATTTAAACACAAAACTTCCAAAAAAAGTTTTCTTTGGAAGTTCTATGGAATTGTATTTTTTCAACTATTTGTCTTAGTTGTAGTCTATTGTTTTATTGACAAGGAATTTTATTCACGCGGTTTTGATGTCTTCCGCCTTCGAATTCAGTAGATAAAAATGTTTCGACCATTTCTACTGCTTGCGGAATCGAAGTATAACGCGCCGGAATACTAATTACATTGGCATCGTTGTGTAAACGAGCCAAAGCGGCAATTTCTTTCATCCAACACAAAGCAGCGCGTACTTTTTGATGTTTGTTTACGGTCATCGCAATTCCGTTACCACTACCACAAATTACAATACCAAAATCAGCTTTTCCTTCTTCTACATCATTAGCTACTGGGTGAGCAAAATCAGCATAATCAACAGCATCCGAAGTATCTGTTCCATAATTAGTGATTTGATGTCCTTTTGCTTCAAGCATAGCCACAATTGCTTTTTTATACTCTGGACCTGCGTGGTCGTTTCCTATTGAAATATTCATTGTTAGTTGTGTGTTTAATTCGTGTTCAAAAATAAGGAAAGATTTTGAGTTAGAATTCATAAAAAGAGTGGTTTCTTTGTTTCTATATAAACCAAAAACTACCTTTTTTTAAAGAGTTTTGTAAATTTCAGTCTATCAATACATTACTTAAAAATTAGTTTTTAATACTGTGGAAATCAACTGCTTTTTTATAGTATAAATGTTAAAATTTTGAATTGTTAATAGCAAAATGCAATGTGTTGATTTTCAGATAACATTAAATTAACATACTTTGTTAATAACTAAAAATAGAAAATAAGAAGTTTTTGGTCTTTGAAAAGAAAAAATTTATAATCAAAAACCAGATTTTAAAATCCTAATTTAGTTGGTGTGATTTTTAGAAAAGTTATGAATACTAAAAACATCTTTATTAACAGATTTTAAAAAATTACTTATCTACAAAAAAAGTAATTTTTAGGTTGTTAACTATTGTTAATTAAAATCAAGAATCTATTAAAAACGAACTATTTAACCAAAAATAACGCTGTTAATAACTAAAAATAACTACTTACAACTTCATTTCAAATGCTTTTTAAAAAAAATTATACTAACTATTAACACGCTATAATAACCATCAAAAAATAAATTTTAATTTCCTTTTCTTTTTGTTGTTTTAAATAGATGTTGACAACTTTGAAGATTTTAAAAAATATTTTTTAAGGATAATTAACCTTTTAGTAAAAGTTATATTTTTAATAAATCTAAAGTTTTAAAAAGGTATTCTAATTTCTTATTTGTAATTTTAAACTTTTAAGAAAATAAATATGGGAAAGCGTTTAAGAAAACCGCTAAAAAAAGAGAAGACTTACTCAGAAAAAATTGTAAAAATACTATCTCAAAGTGCTAATAAAGTATTTAATTACAAACAAATAGCAGCTAAATTAGATTTGGATGATACTCAAAGTAGAAATCAAATTATAAAAGATTTAAAAATTTTAGCAGCTAAAAAAACAATTATCGAATCAGAACCCGGAAAATATTTAATTAAGGCAGTAAGCCAAGATTATTATGAAGGTACAATTGATATGACCAGCCGCAAAACTGCTTATTTTATTTGCCCGGATTTAGAAGAAGATGTTTTTATTCCAACTAATAATTTAAATAGAGCTTTAGATAAAGATAGGGTAAAAGTCTATGTGTACAACCGTAGAAAAGGACGTCGACCAGAAGGAGAAGTAATTGAAGTAATTGAACGAAATAAAACCGATTTTGTTGGTGTTATTGATATTCAAAAGAATTTTTCTTTTGTATCTACTGCAAATCCAAAAATGTACACCGATATTTTTATTCCGAAAGACAAAATAGGAGAGGCGGAGCAAGGTGATGTGGTTTTGGTTCATATTGAAGATTGGCCTAAAAGAGCCGATAGTCCTTTTGGAAAAGTGATAAAAGTACTTGGAAAACCAGGTGAACACGATACAGAAATCCACGCTATTTTAGCTGAATATGGTTTACCTTCTGAATTTCCTATTGAAGTAGAAACCTATGCGCAAAAAATAGATACTACTATTCAGGCAACTGAAATCGCTAAGCGTCGTGATATGCGCGATACTTTGACTTTTACAATCGATCCAAAAGATGCAAAAGATTTTGATGATGCGCTGTCTTTCAAAAAGTTAGATAATGGAAACTATGAAATAGGAATTCATATTGCTGATGTTTCTTTTTATTTAGAAGAAGGTACTATTTTAGATGATGAAGCCTATCAAAGAGCTACTTCGGTATATTTAGTAGATAGAGTAGTGCCAATGCTACCTGAAGTACTATCAAATTTTGCTTGTTCTTTACGTCCTCAAGAAGAAAAATATACTTTCTCTGCTGTATTTGAAATCAATGAAAAAGTACAAGTAATTAATCAATGGTTTGGAAGAACAGTAATTTTTTCTGACCAACGTTTTGCTTACGAAGAAGCGCAATATATTATCGAAACTAAAGAGGATACTATTCCGCAAGAAATTTCTATTACAGGTGCATCGTATCAAGTTTCAAAGGATATTGTTGATGCTACACTGAAATTGGATGCATTAGCTAAGATATTACGCAGAAACAGAATGAATGAAGGTGCTATTTCTTTTGATAAAGTAGAAGTAAAATTCAATTTAGATCAAGAAGGAGAACCTGCTGGAGTGTATTTTAAAATCTCCAAAGATGCCAATCATTTAATTGAAGAATTCATGCTTTTAGCCAATAGAAAAGTAGCGGAGTTCATTGGTAAACAAAAGAAAACATTTGTATATCGTATTCACGATGAACCTAATGAAGATAAATTGATTGCGATGCAAACTGTTATTGCTAAATTTGGGTACAAAATTGACTTTAGAAACAAAGGAGATATCTCTAAATCGTTGAATAATTTATTAAGTGAAGTAGTTGGAAAAAAAGAACAAAACTTAATTGATACATTGACTATTCGTAGTATGAGCAAGGCAAAATATTCTACGGATAATATTGGTCACTACGGATTAGCTTTTGATTATTATTCCCATTTTACTTCGCCAATTCGTCGTTATCCTGATGTAATGGTGCATCGTTTATTACAGTATTATTTAGATGGTGGTAAATTAGTAGATGAAGAAACCTATGAAACTAAATGTTTACATTCATCAACCATGGAAGGTTTAGCTACTAATGCAGAGCGTGATTCTATCAAATACATGCAAGTAAAATACATGCAAAATCACCAAGATCAAGAGTTTTTAGGGGTCATTTCTGGAGTAACCGAATGGGGTATTTATGTCGAAATTATCGAAAATAAATGCGAAGGTATGGTTCGAATTAGGGATATTAAAGAGGATTATTATACTTTTGACGAAAAACAATACGCTTTGGTTGGCGCTACTTCTCATAGTTTATTACAACTAGGAGATGAGATTTATGTTAAGGTTAAAAATGCCGATTTAGTTAAAAAACAATTGGATTTTCACTTCATTAGAAGAAACGAATAAGTTTATTTTTAAAAACAGTAGTATGAAAAAAATAGTATTTAGTTTATTATTAATCAGTTCATTAACCTATTCTCAAATTGAGAAAAAAGTAGGTGATTTTCATAAAGTAACTGCTTTTGATCAAATAACAGTGGAGTTAATTGCTTCAGAAGAAAATAGAATTGAGCTTTCAGGAACTAATTCAGATGAAGTTGAAGTAGTCAATAGAAATGGTGAGCTAAAATTGAGAATGCCATTAACTAAATTAATGAAAGGAAATCAAGTAAAATCTAAAGTATATTATACTGATTTAGATGCTGTTGAAGCAAATGAAGGTGCACAAATTTCCACTGAATCTATTTGTAAAGGAACCAGTTTTGATATTATTGCGAAAGAAGGAGCTAAAATTGATATTCGTTTAGAAGTGTCAAAATTAAATGTCAAAATTTCAAGTGGAGGTATCGTAAATACGGAAGGAACAGCTAAAAATCAAGATGTTTTAGTATCAGCAGGAGCACTGTATGAAGGAAAAGAATTAACTACAGAACAAACTGTAGTTAGTAGTAATGCAGGCGGTGAAGCAACTGTTTTTGCTACTGAATTAGTAGATGCTAAAGTAAGAGCAGGTGGTGCTATTAAAGTGTATGGAAAACCAAAACAAGTCAATCAAAAAACAGTTATTGGTGGACGAATTGAAATAGTAAAATAAGTAGTTTAAACCCAAATCGTATGCTAATGATAAATGATATTTTAACTGGATTACCCTGGGGAATTTTCCTCAGTTTTATGATAGGTCCTGTGTTTTTTATTTTAATAGAAACCAGTATTACCAAAGGGTTTAGAGCTGCTTTAACTTTCGATTTAGGAGTTGTTTTAGGTGATATTTTTTTTATTGGAGTAGCTTATTTAGGGAGTTATCGTTTGATTTCGAGTTTAAAAGATAAACCCGCTTTATTTATTTTTGGTGGAATTGTAATGGTAGCCTACGGAATAATTTCGTTTGTTAAATTAAAAAAACAAGCTAAAATTCAATATGAAGCAATTGATGATGAGATTATTAAAAAAAATTATGGAAGTCTTTTAGCAAAGGGATTTTTTCTGAATATTATTAATATTGGAGTCCTAGGATTTTGGTTGGCAATTATTATTTCTGTGGGACCAAAATTAGAAATGCAAACCCCTAGAATGATGACTTTCTTCACTTCTGTAATTGTATCGTATTTATTAGTAGATTGTTTAAAAATTGTTTTAGCTAAGCAGTTAAAATCAAAGTTAACCCCAACAAATATCCTTAAAATTAAAAAAGGAATTAGCATTGTTTTAATCGTTTTTGGAGTGGCTTTAATGGCTCAAGGTTGGTTTCCAAAAGAAAAAGAAATGGTTAAAAATGCGTTGGAGAAGATAGAGTAGGTTTAAAAATAATATAAACTTCTATATATTTATATGGTATATGAAACCTTTGAAAAAATGAGTAGAAAATACATTATCTATTTTTTAATAATGTTATCTATTTCGACAATAAATGCACAATCGAAAATAAAATGTACAAAAGTTTATAACTCTGTAAATGAACAAAAGTTATATCAAGTAGTAATTGAAAAATTAAATACGAAAAAAAACAAAGGCTGTCTAATCTATCAGAAAAACAATAAAATAAAAGTTAAATATTGTGATGATAAATCCGAAGAAAATTATGTAGAATTTAATGAACTTGGGAAAATAAAAAATACAGAAATTATAGTTTTAAATAAGTTTACTTACAATGATGAATTTTATATTTTGATTAATCCAAAAGAAAGTAAAACACTTACTTTATATGGTTTTCCTATTAGAATTGAAAACACAAATAAATATTTAGTTTACAACAATCCAGCAACAGATATTCCTTATTCTATACAAATATTGGAAATGAAAAATGGAGCAATGAAAATCAGAGAAGAAATATTATGCCCAAATAATATTATTATTCAAAAAGTTTTGAGAGTTGATGATACCAAAATCTATATTTTGGATAATAAAAATCAAATTTGGAAAATAAGTATAAATAAGTCTTTATAAATAGATATTATAACGGATTGGGCAATAATTTTAATTTATCTAATTTTTGATTGCTTCGTACCTCGCAATAAAACATAAAAAAACCTCCAAGTTTCCTTGAAGGTTTTAGAGGCATCGTCCGGATTCGAACCGGAGTAGGAGCTTTTGCAGAGCCCAGCCTAGCCGCTCGGCCACGACGCCAATTGTTTATTGGGTGGCAAAGATAACAAAAAGTTTATACTTTACAACAGTCCCTTTTACAAATTAAGTTCTGTATTCTTCCATTTCAATGGTAACTGCTTCAACGTCACCACCAATAGGAGGATTTAATTTTGAAACACCAATTTTAATTCGGGAAACAGAAGGCGCTTCTGCAAAAATTCGAACAATAATACGATGGGCAACATGTTCTAATAAATCAGAACGAACCGCCATTTCTTCTACTACAATTTGGTTTAAAAGCACATAATCAACCGTATCTACTAAATCATCTGAAATACACGATTTACGCAAATCTGTTTTTATTTCTAAATCCACAGAGTAATCTGACCCAATTTTTCCTTCTTCTACCAAACAACCGTGATACGAAAAAGTACGAATATTTTTTAGTTTAATGGTTCCCATTGATGTTATTTTCTGGATAATTTTTTATCGTTTTAAAGGGATAAAAGTACAAACTATTTTGTTTTTTTAGTTGTAAAGCCGAATAAACCACCTTATATATCGACGAATCACCAACAAATTTGATAACTTTGCTTTTCAAAATTTTTAAAATGGCATCAGAAGAAAAATCATTGCATTTCATTGAACAAATTATAGAAGACAGTTTATCCTCAGGTTTCCCGCAGGATCAATTACGTTTTCGTTTTCCACCGGAGCCTAATGGGTATTTGCATATTGGTCACGCTAAATCAATTTGTTTGAATTTTGGTTTGGGTTTAAAATACAACGCGCCAGTAAATTTGCGTTTTGACGATACGAATCCAGCCAAAGAAGAGCAAGAATATGTTGATGCTATAAAAGAAGATTTACAATGGTTAGGATTCAATTGGGCTAATGAACAGTATGCTTCTGACTATTTTAAACAATTATATGATTGGGCAGTTCAATTGATTAAAAAAGGAAAAGCCTATGTAGATAGCCAAACCTCAGAAGAAATGGCGGCTCAAAAAGGAACACCTACACAACCAGGTGTGGATAGTCCGTATAGAAACCGTTCTGTTGAAGAAAATTTAGCCTTATTTGAAGCCATGAAAAACGGCGATTTTCCAGAAGGAACTCACGTTTTACGTGCTAAAATAGATATGGCTTCAACAAATATGTTGATGCGTGACCCGTTGATGTACCGCATTTTACACCGTCACCATCATAGAACGGCTAACGAATGGAAAATCTACCCGATGTATGATTATGCACATGGAGAAAGTGATTATATTGAACAAATTTCACATTCCATTTGTACCTTAGAATTTGTGATGCACCGTGAATTATACAATTGGTTTTTAGACCAAATTTATGATGCTAATAAAGTGCGACCTAATCAATATGAATTTGCACGTTTGAACTTGAATTATACGGTAATGAGTAAAAGAAAACTCTTGCAATTGGTTCAAGAAAACTTTGTTGACGGTTGGGACGACCCAAGAATGCCAACGATTTCTGGTTTACGAAGAAGAGGGTATACTCCGAATTCGATTCGTAAATTTTGTGATATTATTGGCGTTGCCAAAAGAGAAAATGTAATTGATTATTCACTTTTAGAATTTTGCTTACGCGAAGATTTGAATAAAACAGCCCCTCGTGTGATGGCGGTGTTAGACCCTGTAAAAGTGGTCATTACCAATTATCCTGAAGGAAAAGAAGAATGGTTGGATGCCGAAAATAATCAAGAAGACGAAAGTGCTGGTTTTAGAAAAGTACCTTTTTCAAGAGAATTATACATTGAAAGAGAAGACTTTTTAGAAGAAGCTCCTGCTAAATTTTTCCGTTTGAGTTTGGGTAAAGAAGTTCGATTGAAAAATGCGTACATCATTAAAGGCGAATCTGTAGTGAAAGATGCTAATGGAAACATTACCGAAATTCATGTTTCGTATGATGAAGATAGCCGAAGTGGAAGTGGAAGCGAAGCTAGTCAAAGAAAAGTGTCAGGTACCTTACATTGGGTTTCCATTGCTCACGCGGTAGAAGCTGAAGTACGTTTGTACGATCGTTTGTTTATTGATGAAGCTCCCGACAGTCATAAAGAAAAGAATTTCTTAGAGTTTATGAATCCAAATTCGTTGCAAATTAGCACTGGATTTGTAGAACCAAGTTTACAAACCGTTCAAGCGGGCGATAAATTTCAGTTCCAACGTTTGGGTTATTTCAATGTTGACAAGGATTCAACGGCTGAAAAATTAGTTTTCAACAAAACCGTAGGGTTGAAAGATGCTTGGGAAGAAAAAGGGAAGAAGGAAGAAAATGTATTGATGAATACTCAAAAAGAAATCAACAAATACGTTAAAGAGAAAGACACTTCAGCTGCCGAAGCTATATTGAAAACGATTGTAGAAAACATCAAAACGATTGATAATTATAGTTTGGTCAATCAAACGATTGTGAAAAATATTAAAAACGACAATAATTCGTTATTGTTTGCTAATTTGATTTTGGAACATTCAGACAAAGTAAATCCAGCTGATATTGATTCAGAGGCGTTATCAAAATTATATACAATGTCTTTAAAAAGTCAATTAGTTTTAGTTCGAATCGCTGTTTTACAAAATTTGATTCACGACACGATTCATTTAGAAAATTTTAAACCGATGTTATTTGAATTGAAAGCAACCGAAAAAAATGAAACAGCGTTGTATCTTTTGAACCAAATTTAAAAAAGTCACTACATCAATTTTATAAATTAAAAACCCGCTTTATAGTGGGTTTTTATTATTATAATAAATCTTTATTGTTATTTTATTTTTAATTGAATAAACCAATTAAAAACCACCTAAATAAATCGGTTTTTAGCGATTTTTTCTCTTTTTATAACACATAACACTATTTTGTAAAAAGAAGCGATTTAAACGTGTTTATTTGCTTTTTATCTTGTAAAAGGACACTTTAACGAGTTCTTAACTCAAAAAAGAAAAAAATAGCGTATCTTTAAAGTAGCAATTGATAAAAAATAGAAATTATGTCAAGTACTTCAGGAAATTCTTTATTGGCACTTGTAACAGGTGCATTAATTGGCGCAGGAGTTGGAATTTTATTTGCTCCAGATAAAGGTTCAAAAACAAGAGAAAAAATAAAAGATGGTTTTCAAGATGCAAAAGACGATTTGAAACATAAATTAGATGAAGTTTCAGAGCAGCTTAAAAATAAATTGTCACATTCAAAAGATAATTTAGAAGACTCATTTGAAGATTTGATTTCTAATGTGAGCTATAAAACAGAAGATGTTATTTCTTTTTTAGAACAAAAATTAGCCGAATTGAAAGAGCAAAACGCCAAGCTTCAAAAATAAGTTCCACCCCAAACACCTACAATTATGGCTTTTGAAGAAATAAAAAATCAAACTGAACATATTCAAGAACACGCAAAAGGGTATATTGAAACCAATATTGAGTATTATAAACTTCGTGGTTTTAAAGTTTTAATGCAATCTACCACTATGATTGTTAAATTCCTTTTAATTGTGCTTTGTTTAAGTATGGTAATTTTGTTTGGTTCTATTGCAGCGGCTTTTGCTATTGGAAATTATTTTGATTCTACCGCTTTGGGTTTCCTAATTGTTGGGGGATTTTATTTAATTCTTACAGGCTTATTATTTTTAGTGAAAGATAAAATTGTAGAAGGACCCATTTTAGAGAAATTTTCAGCCATCTTTTTTAATGATTAATTATGTCTAAAAAATATTCATCCTACGATCAAATTAATGCCGACTTAGAAATTCTAAATCTGGAAAAAGAAATCCATAAACAACATATTTTGTTGGGTATGGAAAAAACAAAAGAAACGCTACAACCCGAAAATCTTTTTCAAGAAGCATTAACCTCCTGCAAAAAGGTGTTTTCTAATTCGTATGTAACTATTTTACAACTAGCCATTCCGTATGTTATTGATTGGCTAATCCATAAAAAAAGAGGCAATTAAGCCTCTTTTCTTTTTATATTCATCTAGAATTATAAACTAGTTATTGCTTTTTGAATTCGTTGAATGGTTTCTTCCTTTCCAATCAATTCAGCAATGTCAAATAGGTGAGGTCCTTTTAAAGCTCCCACTAAACTTAAACGGAACGGTTGCATTATTTTTCCCATTCCAATTTCGTTTGCTGTCATCCATTCTTTTACAACGGTTTCAATGGTTGCAGCATTAAAATCTTGAATACCTTCTAATACTGCAATTAAATTTTGCATTAGCGCAGGCGTTTCCTCTTTCCAGTTTTTAGTCGCTTTTTCGTCATAAGAAGTTGGCGCTTCAAAAAAGTAATCGCTTAATTCCCAAAATTCAGATACAAAATGTGCGCGTTCTTTAATTAAAGAAACAATGGTAATCAATTTATTTTCTTCAACAGTAATTCCTTTTTCTTTTAAAATAGGAGTGAAGGCTTTCGCCAAATCAACGTCTGTTTGTTGCATTAAATACTGGTGATTGAACCATTTATTTTTTTCAGGATCAAATTTTGCCCCCGCTTTATGTACTCGATTTAAATCGAAATTTTGAACTAACTCTTCCAAAGAAAACAATTCTTTTTCGGTTCCGTCATTCCAACCCAATAAAGCTAAAAAGTTCACCACCGCTTCTGGAAAAAATCCTTTTTCTCTGTAACCCGATGAGATTCCTTCTTCGGTTTTCCATTCCAAAGGAAATACCGGAAATCCCATTTTATCACCATCTCTTTTAGATAATTTTCCGTTTCCAATAGGTTTTAGAATCAAAGGCAAATGGGCAAATTCAGGTGCTTCCCAACCAAAAGCACGGTACAACAAAACATGCAACGGCATTGAAGGCAACCATTCTTCACCACGAATAACATGTGAAGTTTCCATCAAGTGGTCATCAACAATATTTGCTAAATGGTAGGTGGGCATTCCGTCACTTTTAAATAGTACTTTATCGTCTAATAAATTGGTTTCAAATTTTACGTCTCCACGAATGATGTCGTGTAAGTGCAAGGTTTCGTTAACCGAAGTTTTAAAACGAATAACATAATCTTCACCTGCTGCGATTCTTTTTTCGGTTGCTTCTTTAGAAATCACTAACGAAGTATCTAATTTTTCTCTATTGTGATGATTGTAAATAAATGTTTTTCCTTGTTCTTCGTGTTGTTTTCTGTGTGCATCCAACGCTTCAGCCGTATCAAAAGCATAATACGCATTGCCAGAATGGATTAATTTATCGGCATATTGTTGATACAACTGTTTTCTTTCGCTTTGGCGGTAAGGCCCAAATTTTTCATTTTTCCCTATAGTTTCATCGGGAGCAATGCCTAACCAATTTAAAGCTTCCAAGATGTATTCTTCAGCACCAGGAACAAAACGATTTTGGTCGGTATCTTCAATTCGTAAAAAGAAAGTTCCGTTATTTTTCTTAGCAAACAAATAATTAAATAAGGCGGTACGAACTCCACCGATATGTAAAGGTCCTGTTGGACTAGGTGCAAAACGCACACGAATTGGCTTTGACATGATAGCTTTTTTATCTTTTTATTCTTTTGCAAATATAGCGTCAAAATACGGGATATTGTAATTGATTTTTTTGATTGCTATTTTAACAGTGGCGTATTCTTATAAATTACTACTTTTAGTGGTTAAAAATAAAGTTTGCGTAGTTGTCAATAGAAGGAGTAATATATCAAAAATTAGAAGCTTTCATTAGGAAGTTTTATACCAATGAATTGATCAAGGGAATTATCTTCTTTTTCGGTTTGGGCTTGTTGTATTTTCTTTTCACTTTGAGTATCGAATATTTCCTTTGGCTGAAGCCAATAGGGCGGACTCTTTTATTTTGGTTGTTTGTTTTGGTAGAACTATTTTTAGTACTTCGGTTGATTTTGTTTCCTCTTTTCAAGTTGATTAAACTGCAAAAGGGAATTGATTACCAGCAAGCTTCTGATATCATTGGTAATCATTTTAATGAAGTAGGAGATAAGCTGACTAACTTTCTTCAGTTGGCTCAAAACAAAGAACAATCCGAATTGCTATTAGCGTCTATTCAACAAAAATCAATCGAATTACAACCCATTCCGTTTAGTAATGCAGTTAATTTTAAAGCTAACAAGAAGTATTTACCTTGGGTAGTAGTGCCAATAGGTTGCATTTTGTTTTTTTATGTAACAGGTAATAGCGGTGTGTTATTTCAAAGTTTTAATCGAGTGGTGCATTTCAACACGGCATTTTCTCCACCTGCACCTTTTCAATTTCAAATTCTCAACAGGGATTTAACTATCGAAGAAAATAAAGATTTTACAATTCGTGTTCGTACCGATGGAAATGTGGTTCCAGATAAAACAATGATTTTTATTAATAATGAAAGTTATTATATGGAAACCATTCGTCCAGGCGAATTTGAATATACAATTACTCATCCCAAACAGAACATTTCTTTTCATTTAGAGGCCAATGCTGTTAGTTCAAGCGAGTACGAATTAGAAGTAGTTAAGCTACCTTCAATAACTAATTTTGAAATGCAATTGCGGTTTCCGTCGTATTTGAAAAAGAAACTCGAAATCATTCAAGGAACAGGCAACGCTATTATTCCTGAAGGAACGCAAGTGGTATGGAAAATTAGTACCCAAGCTACTCAAAAGATGGATTGGAAAAGTGCTGGAACGGCGGTTTCTTTTGGTAAAAATGAAAACCAATTCATTTTAGCTAAAACAATTCTTCAAAATACAGAGTATCAAATTAGTAGTTCCAATTCCAATGCGCAACAGCACGAAAAACTAAATTATCAACTTGCGGTGATAAAAGATCAGTATCCGTCTATTCAAGTCAATCAAGCTCCAGATAGTTTGAAGTTGGGAACTAATTATTGTGTAGGTCAAATCTCAGATGATTACGGCTTGTCTCAGCTTCAGGTGGTGTATTATCCTAAAGACAAGCCTGCCAATGCTAAACGTGGAACAATTGCTGTTAAGTCAGCTGCTTTTGACCAATTTATTTTTTCGTTCCCCAGCAATTTACCAGTTCAACTCGGAATTGTTTATGAATACTATTTTGAGGTTTTTGATAATGACGCAATACATCATTTTAAACGCACTAAATCAGCTGTTTTTTCTTCTCGTTTGGCCACAGCCGAAGAAAAAGAACAACAATCGTTACAACAGCAAAATGAAAACAGCAACGGATTAGAAAAGTCGTTACAATCTCAAGAAAAGCAATTGGCAGAACTTGATAAATTGAAAAAATTAGGTAAAGAAAAAAATGAATTTGAATTTAAAGAACAACAAAAAGTAGAGAATTTCTTGAAGCGTCAAAAAAATCAAGAACAAATGATGCAGGAATTTGCCGAGAAGATAAAGGAGAATTTAGAAAACTTTAAGTCGGAACAAAAAGATCAGTTGAAAGATGACTTGGTAAAACGTCTTGAAAAAGCCACTCAAGAATCGAATAAAAATAAAAAGCTGTTAGACGAACTTCAAAAACTAAACGATAAAATAGGAGCAGAGGAGTTGCTTCAAAAATTAGACAATTACAAACAGCAAAGTAAAAATCAAACTAAAAATTTAGCGCAATTGGTGGAACTTACCAAGCGCTTTTATGTAGAGAAAAAAGCCCAACAATTAGCTTCTAGATTGAATCAGCTTTCAGATAAGCAAGAACAATTATCTAAAAAAGAAACTGAAAATACACAAAACAAACAAGTAGAAATTAACACGGCTTTTGATAAGATTCAAAAAGAGTTTAAGGAGGTTCAAAAGGATAATAAAGAATTAAAATCGCCATTGGACTTGCCCAAAGATGAGACTAAAGAAAAAAGTATTGACGACGATTTGAAAAAAGCATTGGAAGAATTGCAGCAAAACAATACTCCAAAAGCACAAACCAAGCAAAAAACAGCTGCTAAAAAAATGAAAGAATTGTCTCAAAAAATGCAAGACAGCATGGAGGCATCTGAAATGGAACAATTGCAGGAAGATGTAAAAATGTTACGCCAAATCACAGACAATCTTTGGGCTTTTTCTACCACCCAAGAAGAGGTGATGAAACAATTTAAGACGATAAAATCAGCTTCGCCTTCGTTCAATAAAAACATTAAAATTCAACAGAATTTAAAACAACAATTCAAACATGTTGACGACAGTTTGTTTGCGATGTCTTTGCGGAATCCTAAAATAGCCGAAGAGATTACAAAACAAGTGGGCAATGTGGAATACAACATCGATAAAGCTATTGAAACCTTGACTAATTCTCAGTTTGCAAAAGGGGTTTCTCATCAGCAATACGCTGTTTCTGATGCCAATAAATTAGCGGATAGATTGAGTGATATGTTGTTCAATATGCAACTATCTTTATCAGGAATGAGTAGCGGAAAACCGAAGCCAGGTCAAGGTCAAGGAATGCAATTGCCAGACATTATTAAAAAGCAACAGAGCTTGGGTGAACAAATGCAGCAAGGAATGAAAGAGAATGGGCAAAAAGGTAAATCGGGTAAAACTCAAAAGAATAGTCAAGGAGGAGAAGATGGTGAGGGAGATGCAGAAGCTATAATGCAAATTTACAAAGAGCAACGCAAACTTAGAGAGACTTTAGAAGGCGAATTAGAAAAGCAAGGACTGGGATCCAAAGGACAATCGGTTTTAGAACAAATGAAACAGTTGGAAAAACAATTATTGAATAAAGGTTTTAAGAACGAAACCGTTCAGAAATCAGCAGCTATTCAGCAAGAATTGTTAAAATTAAAAACAGCACTACAACAACAAGGAGAAGAAAAAAAACGAGAATCGGAAACCAATAAAAAACAATTTTCGAATTCGGCTAATGCTTTACCTAAGCCTTTGTTAGAATATTTAAATAGCATAGAGATATTAAATAGACAATCCTTACCTTTGCGCTCGAATTTTAACGAAAAGGTTCAAAATTATTTCAATAAAAAATGATCGATTTTAATTACGAAACCAACTTTACTTTAGAGAACGAAGAGGTGATTTCTTCTTGGTTGTCCCAAGTAATTATTTCAGAAGATAAGAAAGAAGGAGAGATTAATTATATCTTTTGTGACGACGACTATCTTTTAAAAATCAATTTAGAATACTTAAATCACGACACATTAACTGATATTATTAGTTTTGATTATTCGATGGGTAACGAACTCAATGGTGATATTTTTGTTTCAGTAGAAAGGGTTCAAGACAACGCTAATGATTTTAAGGTTTCGTTTGAAGAAGAGTTAAAACGTGTCTTAGTTCATGGAGTATTACACTACTGTGGATATAAGGATAAAACAGAATCTGACGAGCAATTAATGCGCTCTAAAGAAGATGAAAAATTAGCTATGTTTCACGTGGAACAATAACTAATAAATTTAATTTACAATCAAGATGTTTCACGTGGAACATCAAAAAAAAATTTCAATTCACAATCCAAATCGGGTGGTTAAACCAATAATAAAATGTTTTTAAACGAGTATGATGTAATTGTTGTGGGCGCGGGTCACGCAGGTTGTGAGGCTGCTGCCGCCGCTGCTAATTTAGGGTCAACAACCTTGTTGGTAACGATGAGTTTGCAAAACATTGCGCAAATGTCGTGCAACCCTGCTATGGGCGGAATTGCAAAAGGACAAATTGTACGCGAGATTGATGCCTTGGGTGGTTATTCTGGAATTGTGTCAGACAGAACCGCAATTCAGTTTAAAATGTTGAACAAATCGAAGGGGCCTGCAATGTGGTCTCCGCGAGTGCAGAGTGATAGAATGCGTTTTTCCGAGGAGTGGCGAATGATGTTAGAAGGAACTCCGAATCTTGATTTTTATCAAGAAATGGTGAGTGGTTTGAGTATTGAAAATGGAAAAATTAAGGGAATTCGAACAGCTCTTGGTGTAGAGATTAAAGCTAAATCAGTCGTTTTAACTAATGGCACTTTCTTAAATGGATTGATTCATATTGGAGAAAAACAATTTGGTGGTGGTAGAGCAGGAGAGAGTGCTGCTTATGGAATCACAGAAGATTTGGTAAATGCGGGTTTTCAAGCAGGAAGAATGAAAACAGGGACCCCTCCGCGTGTAGATGGGCGTTCGTTGGATTATTCTAAAATGAATGAAGAAAAAGGAGATGCTAAACCAGATAAGTTTTCGTATTCGGATGTAACGTCTCCGTTGATTCATCAAAGATCGTGTCACATGACGTATACTTCTTTAGAAGTGCACGATATTTTAAGAGAAGGTTTTGATCGTTCGCCAATGTTTAATGGTCGAATTAAAAGTTTAGGCCCAAGATATTGCCCTTCAATAGAAGATAAAATCAATCGTTTTGCAGATAAAGAAAGACATCAATTGTTTGTAGAACCAGAAGGGTGGAAAACCTGTGAAGTATACGTGAATGGTTTTTCTACTTCTTTACCAGAAGACATTCAATTTAAAGCATTGCGTTCGGTAGCGGGATTTGAAAATGTGAAGTTTTTACGACCAGGATATGCTATTGAATACGATTATTTCCCTCCAACACAGTTAAAACACACCTTGGAAACTAAGTTGGTAGAAGGGTTGTATTTTGCAGGACAAATTAATGGAACAACAGGATATGAAGAAGCAGCCTCTCAAGGCTTAATGGCGGGAATAAATGCGCATTTAAAAGTACATGAAAAAGCACCTTTGATTTTGAAAAGAGATGAGGCTTACATAGGGGTATTAATTGATGATTTGATTACTAAAGGAACCGAAGAACCGTATCGAATGTTTACTTCGCGTGCTGAATACCGAACGTTATTACGCCAAGATAATGCCGATTTTAGATTGACACCAATGTCGTATGAAATAGGATTAGCTTCTGAAGCGCGTTTGCGCCGAATGGAATTTAAGTTAAACGAGTCGGAGAAAATGGTGAGTTTTTTCAGAGAAACAAGTGTTTCGGTTGCAGAAACGAATCCAATTTTGGAATCTAAAGCTTCAGCGCCTATCTCTCAGGGCGATAAAATGTTTAAAATATTTTCGCGTCCTCAAATAGATTTGGAAGATATTTTAAAGTTTGAAAAAGTAAACGCCTATATCGAAGAAAACAATATCGATCAAGAAGTGTTAGAACAAACCGAGATTCAAGTAAAATATTCGGGTTATATCGAAAAAGAAAGAAACAACGCTGATAAATTAACCCGTTTAGAAGAAGTTAAGATTCCGGAAGATTTTGATTATAATAAAATTAAATCAATGTCTATTGAAGCCAAACAAAAGTTAAGTAAAATCAAACCCACTACTATTGCTCAAGCTTCTCGAATAAGCGGGGTATCGCCGAGTGATGTTTCGGTGTTATTGATTTATATGGGACGATGATTGGAAGGTAGAAATAAGAAGGTAGAGGTTTGAAGACTAAATAAAACACTTCTGATTTCTAACCCCCAACTTTAATTGTTCCACGTGAAACTACCTTGCGAAGGCTTGTTTTTAAAAGGATTTAAATAAAAGAATATAATTTACAATGAATATTTCAAACAAAAAACATTTTCTTACCGTTACCGATTATTCTGTTTCCAAAGAAATTTTTGACTTGTATCAAGATGAAGAATTAGATATGTTGATTACGCATCCGCAACCTGGTTTGGATGTGTTAGGGAAATATTATGAAAGTGCTGATTATATTTCGCATACAGACAGTAAGCGTTCTTTGTTTGAAAAAGCGTATCATTTTGTAAAATCGATTGCCTTAAAAAACAAATTGAATTTAATTAATTCGTTACAACCTAATAAGGGAAAGATTCTTGATATTGGAGCAGGTACGGGGGAGTTTCTTTCGGTGGCGAAACAAAACGGTTGGGAAACCACAGGAGTTGAACCTAGTGACAAAGCCAAACAGATTGCCATTAATAAAGGGGTTTCTTTTGTAGAAGCCATCGCGCAATTAGAAGACCGTTCTTTTGACGTAATTACGATGTGGCACGTTTTGGAACACGTTCCTGATTTGGACCATCAAATAAAAGAATTGAAACGGTTGTTAAAACCAACAGGTTCTTTAATAATTGCGGTGCCTAATTTTAAATCGTTTGATGCAGAATATTATGGAAAATTTTGGGCAGCTTATGATGTGCCAATTCATTTCTGGCATTTTTCAAAAACTGCCATACAAAAATTGTTTCAAAAGGAACAGATGGAATTAGTTAAAATTCTCCCTATGAAATTTGATTCGTTTTATGTGAGTTTATTATCTGAAAAATACAAAACCGGAAGAATGAATTTTATAAAGGCATTTTTCATCGGATTGTGGTCTAATATCAAGGCGCACTCAGATTTAGAGTATTCTTCCCATATTTATGTCCTTAAAAACTGGTAAAAATCATTTAAAGCGCTTTTAAGGCGTTTTTTTATGTTTGCACAAGGGTTTCGTTGCCTTTTAAAAGAAGTTCTTTTAAACCAAACCATTCGAAGCTGTTTTTAATAACTTCGATTTATAACAAGTTTAATCACTATAACAAAAACTGATATGCTAAATAATGCAGCATTTTTCCAAGTTTTTGTTGGGACTATCTATTTTTTTATATTTTTGTCTGATACACTTAAAATTTACAAATTCACAAAATGAAAAAAGTATTAGTAATTATTGCACTTTCAATTTCAGTTATTGCTTGTGACAAAAAAGCAGAAGTTAAAGAAATGAAAACCGCTTATGTTGACACTTCAGAATTAATGAAAGAATATACAGAAGCAAAAGATCTTGAAGCAAAATACAAAGCACAAGCTGATGAAAAAGGAAGACAATTAGAGGCTGAAATTAATCGTTTCAAACAAGAGGCTGCTAATTTTCAATCGCAAGCACAAGCTAATGGACAAGCTTGGGCGCAACAAAAAGGTGCTGAATTACAAAAAAGAGAACAACAATTGGGTTACGCTCAACAACAATTGTCTCAACAATTGCAACAAGAAAGCGGAAAAGAAATGGATTCTTTGGTTACTGGTGTAAAAAAATTCATCAAAGCCTACGGAAAAGAAAAAGGATACGCTTACATCTTTGGAACGGGAGATGTAGCATCTGTTTTATATGCTGAAGAAAAATATGATATAACAAAAGAGTTAATCAAAGCATTAAACGAAAAATACAAAGCAGGTGGAGCTAAAGAAGAAAAAGCACCAGCTAAAAAATAAGTAAAATTTACTTCTTACAAAATGCCTTCGTCTTGAAATAGATTGAAGGCATTTTTTTTGCAGATAAAAAAGGAACTCATTTTTATTTTCAATATTTTAGCCTTCTCAAATCGATACGCCCAATGCAAACTATTTCCGAAGCCGCCGTTTATACTTTACGATTTATCAATCAGACGCAACGCTCTGTTTTTCTTACCGGTAAAGCGGGAACCGGAAAAACAACGCTTCTTCGTGAAATCATTGAAACTACTCATAAAAATACTGTTGTTGTCGCTCCAACAGGAATTGCGGCCTTGAATGCTGGCGGAGTTACCATTCATTCTCTATTTCAATTGCCTTTCGGCGGATTTTTACCCGACAATTCAGCACCTGATTTTTCAGAGAGCACCAAGTTTGAATCGAAAACCACCTTGCGACGTCATTTCAAAATGAGCGGTTTAAAACAATCCGTAATCCGTAATATGGAATTGTTGATTATTGACGAAGTAAGTATGTTGCGTGCCGATTTACTTGACGCAATGGATTTTATGATGCAAACGGTACGCAAAAACAACAAACCGTTTGGAGGAGTTCAAATGTTATTTATTGGCGATTTATTACAATTGCCCCCTGTCATTAGGGATGAAGAGTGGCGCACGTTAAAGAAGCATTACAAAGGGAAATTCTTTTTTCATTCGCAGGTGGTCCAACAAAATCCACCTTTATATATTGAATTAGATAAAATCTTCCGTCAGACGGATGATGCGTTTATTTCGGTTTTGAATAACCTTCGTAACAATCAAATTTCAAAAGAAGATATTGTTGCCTTAAATCAATATGTGCAACCTAATTTTGATTTGAAAGCCAATAAAGGCTATATCACTTTGACCACACATAATGCCAAAGCCGATGCGATGAATTCGCAGGCTTTGGAAGACTTAGAAGGAAAGGAGTGGTCGTATTCTCCAGAAATAACAGGCGATTTTCCAGATAAAATTTATCCCGTTGACGAGATGTTACGCTTGAAGGTTGGCGCCCAAATCATGTTTGTTAAAAATGATTTGTCTTTCGATAAAAAATATTTCAACGGAAAAATGGGGGTGATTAAATCGCTTTCTGCTAAAGAAATTTTGGTTTATTTTCCCGAAGAAGATAAAACTATTGAGGTTGAAAAATACGAATGGCAAAACATTCGTTACAAAGTTGACACTACCACCAAGGAAATCGAAGAAGAAGTGTTGGGAACGTTTGTGCATTATCCTATTAAGTTGGCGTGGGCAATTACTGTTCACAAGAGTCAAGGCTTAACCTTTGATAAAGCAGCGCTGGATGTATCGCAAGTTTTTCTTCCCGGACAAGCCTATGTGGCTTTATCGCGTTTACGTTCGTTAAACGGGCTTATTTTGCTTTCTCCGCTACAAATGAACGGTATTTCTAACGATCAGGACGTAATGGACTATTCGTTGAATAAAGCTTCGGAAACGCATTTAGAAAACGCCTTGCATTTTGAAACAAAGAACTTTATTCATCAGTATTTGGTTCAAACTTTTGAATGGACTAATTTGGCTCAAGAATGGCGCAATCACAAGTTTAGTTATAATGAAAAGTCGGAGGCATCTTCCAAAGCCAACTATTCGTATTGGGCAACAGAACAAACCGAAAGAATTGAAAAAGTGGTCGAACCTGCTAAAAAATTCATTCAGCAATTGAACGTGTTATTTAGTCAAGAAACGGTCGATTTGAATCATATTTCAGAGCGAATTCAAGCCGCGTATACCTACTTTTTTAATCCAATGGACGAGTTGGTTTTTGAGATTTTGTGGAAATTGGAAGAAGTAAAACGACTTAAAAAAGCCAAGGCATATTTTGAAGAATTAGTCCTTTTAGAAGAGCTTCAAACCAAGGCTGTTTTACGTTTGATGAAAGCCAAGCTTTTAATAGAAACCGTGTTGGCTGGCGAAACTATTTCGAAAGAAAAATTGACTTCTCCCGAAATAAAAATGTACGTGAGCCGAAAAACAGCAGCTATCCAAGCCACATTTAAAAAGGTAAATGCCAATTTGATCGAAGACGACCTAGACGAAGAACGCTATCTTCCTAAAAAGAAAATCAAATCGCCCACTAAAAAAACAACGGTGGAAGAAACCTACGATTTGTGGAAACAAAACAATTCGATAGCTGAAATCGCTTCCATCAGAATGTTGACCCAACAAACCATTTACAATCATTTCGTTCGTTTGATACAAACAGAAGTAGTTGCTATTGAAGACATTCTTCCTTCGGATAAATTAGACGAACTTGCTGCTGCCTTTGAAGGGTATAAAGAAGAATCGTTGAATACGTTAATGGAAAAACACGGCGATAAATTCAGTTGGGAAGAAGCAAAAATGTTTAAAGCAAGTTTGAACATATAGTAAATCCGTTGGGTGTAATTATTAAAAACGTCATTTCGAGTGTTTTTTGTGTAATGAAATGGAACAAAAAATGTATCGAGAACCGTTTTTAATGAAATTTTATTTGTTCTCGATACGATTTTCTTTCGAAAATCACTCGAACTGACGTAAAATTATCATCAAAAACTAATTACACCCAAGGCCTATAGTAAATAAAAAACCGCCTCGAAAGGCGGTTTGTATTTTATAAAGATTCAATTAAAATCCAAGCTTCAGGATTTTCTTTTGCTCTAATTTCATTTTTGATTTTTTCAGCTTCGGCATAAGTAGAAAAACTTCCATAAAGAACCGGATATAAACCGTGTTTGTTGCGCTCAATTCGTTTGGCTTTGTATCCTTTTTCACTTAAATCTTCAAAGATACGTTGTGCATTATCTTCGTCTCTAAAAGCGCCCGCCATCACATGATACGGTAATTTACCTTCTTTAACGGTAAGGGTTACGGCTGGAATTGGACTTTCGATAAAGAAAGTAGCCTCCTGTATTTTATTTTGAACCTGTTTTTGAACCGCCGTTTCTACAATTATTTTTTGGGTTTCTATTTCATTTTGATAAATAGGGTAGCCCACCGTTCCTAATAATCCTAGACCCAAAACAAAAGCAGCGGCATATTTCAAGAAAGTATATCTGTTTTTGTGTTCAGGAACTAATTGAATGGTTGCTGTTTCTTCTAAAGCCTCTAGTTGTTGTTCGAAAATTTCTCTTTTTACAAGTGGAGAAACAAACGGACTTAAACCAAAAGAACTGCTCAAATAATTGGTTTGATCGTGTGGAGTGAAAATTAAATTTCTATCGGCATTTAGGCAAAAATCACCTACGTTTTTGATAGAGAAAACACCCGTTTCTTGCAGGTTTTTTTTCCAATTGAATACTTCATATTGAATAGCACTAACCGCATATTCGTATGAAGTTTTTTCAGTTTGTGCAATATGATTAGCCAATAAACCGTCGTTATTCTTTAAATAGGAATTAAAAGAAATTAGTTTCTTTGGTGGAAAAAACGAGTTGGAACTTTCCACTAATTGAGCGGATTGGATTTCGGTTAAAAAAGCCCCAAAACCAGGTACAGTTACACATTGGTAACGGTACAAAAGTTGCGCGATGTAATTTTCGATTTTCATAGTAACAAAGTTATGCAACGAAAATAGTTATCAAAATTTTATTCACAATTTTTATTAACAATCGAAATTATTTTTACAGCTGTTTCAATTTCAATGAGTTACTACTATGTCGTTAATTTCAAAAATAAAGGAAAGCAAATTTTTGGCGCTAATTTTTATCAAAAAAGAACTGCTTTTACGACTTTATAACTACATTTAGGCTCCAAATTTACCCCCAATGAATGAACAAGAATTATTTTACCTACTTGCCTTACAACGTGTAGAGGGTGTTGGCGATATTATCGCAAAAAAATTGCTCACCCATTTAGGAACTGCCGAAGCGGTTTTCAAAGCTAAATCGTCGCAATTAGCTTCCATTGACGGAATAGGAACTATTCTTTTAAAGAATTTCAAAGATCAATCTGTTTATGCGAAAGCGGAAAGTGAATTACAATTCATTGCTTCTAATCAAATAAACGCAACTACTTTTCAAGATATTGATTATCCAGAACGGTTGAAACATTGTTTTGACAGTCCGCTTGTGTTGTTTAGTTCAGGTAACATTGATTTAAAAAACAAGAAAACAATTAGCATTGTAGGGACGCGTCAAATTACCTCTTACGGATTGGAATTTTGCCGCAAATTTATCGAAGACCTAGCGCCGTTAAATCCTGTTATTGTTAGTGGATTTGCCTATGGAGTGGATATTGTAGCGCATCAATTGGCTATGGAAAACAATCTTCAAACTATTGGTGTAGTGGCTCATGGGCTGAACCAAATTTACCCCAAAGCCCATAAAAAATATGTGACCAAAATGGAAGAAAACGGCGGTTTTATGACTGAGTTTTGGAGTTCGTCCAATCCCGATAAAGAAAATTTTGTGCGAAGAAATAGAATTGTTGCTGGAATGACCGAGGCTACTATTGTCATTGAATCGGCAGAGCGTGGAGGCTCTTTAATAACTGCCAATATGGCGAATGATTACAACCGAGATGTATTTGCCGTTCCAGGGCGTGTGACCGATAAATACAGCCAAGGGTGCAACACGCTGATTAAAACCCAAAAAGCTAATGTTCTTACCAGTGCTGCCGACTTGATTTATATGTTGAATTGGGACGTGGAAAAAGAAGTGAAATCGGTTCAGAAACAACTTTTTGTAGCTTTGAATGAAGACGAACAAAAAATCTATGACTACCTTTTAAAAACAGGGAAAGAACTACTTGATATTATTGCACTGCAATGTGATTTTCCTATTTATAAAATATCGGGAATCCTGTTAAATATGGAGTTGAAAGGGGTAGTTAGGCCTTTGCCGGGTAAGTTGTTTGAAGCCATATAATATATGATTTACGATATACGACATACGATTTTGGAGTACAGATTGAAGTAATTGGAAAAATCTTAATTTACTTAATTTCTTAATTTTAAAAAGTAGTGCCTTAGAGACTTCGTGGCAAGAAAAGATTACTTCATCGTTTCTACTCGCAAGGACAGGAACACAGATTGAAGAAATTCAAGAAATAATAAAATTTGTATTAACTCATTTTTTCGAAGCCTAATTTTTCTCTTACTTTAGCCAAAACACCATTCGCTACAGTACTTGCTTTTTGGGCGCCTTTTCGAAGTAATTCGTCTACCTCGGTTAGATGGTTCATGTAGTAATTGTATTGCGCTCTTTCGTTTTTGAATTTTTCTACAATGAGTTCAAACAAGGCTTGTTTGGCGTGACCATAACCGTAATTTCCACCCAAATAATTGGCCTTCATAGTTTCGATTTCAGTTTCAGAAGCCAATAGTTTGTATATAGCAAAGGCATTGCAAGTGTCTGGATTTTTTGGGTCTTCCAGTGGCGTGCTATCGGTTTCAATACTCATAATTTGCTTGCGCAAGGCTTTGTCGTCTAAGAAAATATTGATGACATTATTAGCTGATTTACTCATTTTCCCGCCATTAGTTCCAGGAATCAGCATACTGTCTTCTTGGATTTTAGCTTCAGGAATGACAAAAGTTTCACCCATCTGGTGGTTGAAACGAGAAGCTACATCACGGGTAATTTCAAGGTGTTGCAATTGGTCTTTTCCCACAGGAACAAACTCAGCATCATACAATAAAATATCGGCTGCCATTAACATTGGGTATGAAAACAATCCAGCATTGACATCTTCTAAACGGTCTGATTTATCTTTAAAAGAGTGTGCCAAAGTCAATCGTTGGAACGGAAAAAAACAACTCAAATACCAAGACAATTCTGCTGTTTGAGGCACATCCGATTGTCTGTAAAACACCACTTTTTCTACATTTAATCCACAAGCTAACCAAGCTGCCGCCGTGCTGTACGTATTAGCGCGTAAGGTTTCACCGTTTTTTATTTGGGTAACCGAATGCAAATCAGCAATGAAAAGAAATGATTCGTTTGTTGGATTGTTAGACAATTCAATTGCGGGAATGATTGCGCCTAATAAGTTTCCTAAATGGGGAGTTCCTGTACTTTGAACCCCTGTAAGTATTTTTGCCATGGTTGTTTTTTCTTGTGCGCAAATTTCGCAAAGTTTGCTTCATTTTCACAAGCTTTCTAACTATTTTTTAAATCCGTAGTAATTTTGGTCAATGAAAAGTAGTTTGAAGCACTTTTAGCATGGTTGGAGTAGACCAAGTTCCCGCTATGGTTTTTCTTCTAATGGTGAATTCAGGATTGGTTTTGTCTTTTGCGGAAGAAAGGATAAACGCAAGCTTGAAATTTTCGGCTTTTAGTTTTGAAATCGCATTTTGATTCCATAAACCAAAAGGGTACGAAAAATAGTCAATGGGTTTCCCAATTAAGTTTTCCAATTGTTTTCGAGGGCGAATAACCTCTTTCTCCCAATCCTTTTCTACATAACGAGTGACTGCTGTATGGTCCCAAGTGTGTAGGCCAATGGTGTGTCCTGTTTGAGATAGTATTTTTATTTGATTTTTAGTCATATAACCAGGCTTCCCTATCGAAACGGTCATAATAAAAAACACCCCTTTGAAATGGTATTTATTCATTTCGGCTACAGCCAAAGTAAATTGTTCTGCACGCGTATCGTCAAAAGTAATTAGAATGGGTTTAGGTGGCAACGGCTCATCATGAATGAGATACTGGTACAATTCGTCAGCAGAAATGGTTTGGTAACCGCTATCGTGTAAAGCTTTCATTTGTTCTGCAAATCGTTTGGGAGTAGTCGTGTAGGCTTTAACATTGGCACTTGCTTTGTCACTAAAATTTTTAATGTTGTGATAGCACAAAATGGGCACCTCTTTCTTGTTATTGGGTTTTGTGTGACAAGACCAGCTAGCGATTAAAAAGGAAAAAATAACACCTAAAACAAGACTCTTTTTCATAATTATTGGTATTGAATGTAAATAGGTTTTGGGGTAAATCGTAGCAGTTCTTCGGGGGAGTACAAACCAGCGCTATTTTCTTTGGTGTCGTTTTTATAAAACAATTTGAAACCCGTAAATTGAACAGGTTCTTTGAAAATGTAATCGTGATAGGTTGATTTTTTTAAGGTTTTGTTCCCAAAACCATCCATGTTCATTACGACCTGAACTTCGGGAAGAGGCTTGATTTTATGATAATTAGTAACCATTTTTTGGGTAAACCGATGTACCACCAAAATTTTTGGAGGGAGATGGTTTTCGCGAACAATTTTCGCTAAAAACCGAATGGCATAATTGATATCTTCTGCTGAGTAGGTTCCTATTTTAGAACCTGGAGGAGCTTCGTTTTTCATTGAAAATTCAGGATCAATTCCCAAATGAACCTGAGGCAGTTGAAAGTATTTAACCAAGGTGGGTAATTCGTCTTGCAATGTGCTATGTCCTACTTGCACATCTAAAAAAACGAGTCCATTAATTTCTTTTGCCCAGTCTACCACGATATCAATTTGGTGATGTGGCATTCGCAACCGATGAACGTTGTTTTTTCCGTGGTTGTTTTGGGCAGTAATAGCAATATAGTGCAATGCTGGGATTGTGGTTACAGAAGCGTCAGCTTGGTGCCATCGGTTGACTTCGTACCGAAGTTTTTGAAGCATTTCTTGCTTAGGCAACGCACCTAGAACCCCCATTCGTTTAGAATACAAATTGCCGTAAAACGCTACAACACGATGATAAGGCAAAATAGCTCCTATCAATGGATAAACCGTTTTCACAGGCCATCTTCTTGATCTGTCTTGGTTGCTTAATGCGAAAAGTCGTTGGTTATAATCAACAGTATCAATTGTGGTAACCAGAGGTTCTTTTACAACAGAATCTTGTTTTTCTGATGATTGGGTTTTCTTTTCTTTTGTAATGAACGCAGGTGCTGTGCGTGCTTTTTCACAACTGTTTACCAATGGTATAACAGCCAAAAACATCAGCAAAATCAGCACCTGTTTCATTAGTTTAATTTCCTTTTGATTAAAGATAGTTTGGTTTTTTAATAATCAAATTGGTTTAAGACAAACACCTCTTTTTCTCGTTAAAAGGCATAAAAAAGACCTAATTACTTAGGCCTTTTTTGAATAGTATGTTTTTTGATTTTGCAATGCGTTAATTGTTGTTGTCGATTAATTTGTGATAGTAAACGTAAGAAACCGCTAAAATCCCTAAAACTACTAACGGGAAAAAGGTTTGTCCATTTATACCATCAACAGCACCGTGACTGATTGACGCAAAAATAAAGTCAAAAGCAAAACCTGCATATGCCCATTCTTTTATGCGTTTAGAAACCTGAGGAATAATTAAGACAAGTACTCCTACAACTTTAAAAACAACTAATGCGTTACCAAAATACTCGGGATAACCTAAATGTCGAATCCCTTCTTTTGCTAGTTCTGTTTGTGAAGTTAAAGCAGGCAAAAGCCCTTCAAATAAAGCAATCAGGGTAGTTGCTGTCCAAAAAATTATTTTTTCTTTTTTCATTTTCGTAAGGTTTTAATTTAAAATCAGTAGATGGCTTTGTTTAGTCCATTTAACAACTCTATGTATATAATCTAATAATAAACTATTTCTCTTTTGGTTATTGTTAGAAGTTTGCCATTTTTATTAAACGTTTTCTTTTCAATCCAATTATTCTTATTATCATAAACATAATCAAAAGATTGTATTAATTTTTTATTTGAGTTATAAATCGCTACAATGTTGTTTTGATTATCATATTGATTTTCTGAGAAAAAAATTGTTTTCCCTTTTGAAATATATTTTTCAATAGTTATATTATTTCTTTTTCGATCGATATATTGAAACTCGTTAGAAGAATAAATAGTGTCTCCAACATACTCATTTTTTTTATAAATCCTATTTCTGTTATCATAAAACCAGGCGCTATGTTTTTTATATTCTGTTTCAGACTGTTTGGTTGCCAATTCTTCAATTAGTCCTTTTTGTATATATTTGTAAAAGATGATTGGATTAAATTTGTCTTTTTGTTCAATAAGGGTAATGTTTTTATCTAAATAGGAATAATACCAATAGTTTTCATTAGAAACTCTTCCTGAAGATAGTTTTTTTTCTATAATAATTCTGTGTTTTTTATCATATACATAGTCCCATATTTCTGCCGTTACTAAAGAATCCTTTTGTGCAAAATATGCTTTCTTGTTTGTTAAAAATCCCTTTTTATCATAAATAAAGTCATAGTGAGAATTGAGAAATGGTTCAAAATTCAATTTTAAAGATAATGTTGAGTCTTTATTTATAGTAACTTCATATTCCCGGGATTTCATTGTAAATATTTTTCCATTTAATCGCATTCTCATCCAATCGTTAGAGTTTAATCGAGTTTTCATCTGGCAATGTATATTTTGCGAAATAAAAGCGGAAAGCAAGATTATTATAATGGTTGTTTTTTTCATAAAAAACTAATATTATGTGTAAAACTGATTTTTATTTAGGTAGTATAAGTGGCTAAAATATAAAAAAACGGTTTACAAATTTATATTGTATTCTGAATCAACAAAAAAGGCCTAATTGCTTAGACCTTTTTGATTCTGTTGAGAATGAATTATTTCGCTAAATAACTATTGTTTTCTAGTTTCACATCCGCCAATAAGCCGCTTGGGTCAATGGTAATTTTTTTGATGCTTGCTTTGGGTTTCGCAATACTAAATTCAAAAGTAGGATACGCCCAAGTCCAGTCGTTTAAAACCGTTCTTTTGATGGTTGGAGTTGGGTTTTCTTTTTCAAAACTCATCAAACGTAATGGGATATAAAAACTTTCCACAGTTCCATCTGTATATTCTACTAAAACATCAATAGGCATTGGCATTCTTCCTATACGCTCTAGCGTTACCGTAGTAGTTGCAGCATTGTCTTTTACGTCTTTAATGCTGTAATCGATAGTGTTAGTAGTTTCTGTCCAGTCCAATAAGTACCAATCCAAATTAGCTCCTGTAACACGTTCTGCAGAGCGTTTAATGTCATTAGGCGTTGGGTGTTTGAATTTAAAGTCGGCATAGTAACGGTGTAATGTTTCTTTTAATTTATCTTGCCCAATTAAGTACCCTAATTGCGATAAAAAGATACTTCCTTTTACATAAGACGAAATGCTGTACGAGCGGTTTTCATCATAGCGATCACCGTGAGTGCTTTGCGGTTGTTCTTTGCCCGAATCCACTAATTTGGCGTAGGCCATATAACTTCCTTTGAAAGGATTGGCAACTTTCTTTTCGGCAAATTCGTTAAGCGCTAAATCTTCAATAAACGAAGTAAAACCTTCGTCCATCCATGGGTGTTTGGATTCGTTAGAAGCTAGAATATGTTGGAACCAAGAATGTCCCAACTCGTGTGCCGCTGTTCCCGAAATACCTTCAAAAGTACCATTTCCTAGCATCAAGGTACACATGGCATATTCCATTCCGCCATCGCCTCCTTGAATAAAAGAATATTGTTTGTACGGATAGTTTCCTACGGTTGTGTTGTAAAAGCCCATTACTTTAACCATTAAAGGCTCTAGTTTTTTCCAATTTTCGATAATCGCAGGATTGTTTTTGTACAAAAAGTGAATTGCCACACCGTTTGGCCCTTGAACTACATCGTGAAGGTAGTTTTTATCAGCCGCCCAAGTAAAATCATGAACCATTGGGGCTACAAAATGCCAGGTTAAGGTTTTTGTTTTCTTTGGTTGTACCACGGTAATTCCCGCATCTTGGTAGCCATAACCAATTTCGTTTTTGTTTTGCAAATACCCGGAACCTCCTAAAATATAATTAGAATCAATAGTAATATTTACATCAAAATTTCCCCAAACGCCATGAAATTCTCTGGCAATGTAAGGATCGGCGTGCCAACCTTCAAAATCGAATTCGGCTAATTTTGGATACCATTGCGCCATAGACAATTCAACTCCTTCAGCATTATTTCTTCCTGAACGACGAATTTGAACAGGCACTTGACCGTCAAAATCCAAGCTAAAAGTGGTTTTTGAATGCGGTACTATTGGCTTCGCCAAAGTCACTTCTAAAATAGTTCCAACTTCTTTTGCCAAAGCAGTTTGTCCGTCTTGTTTGAAATTAGTCACGTGCAAATACCCAATTTCATTGGGCTGCAACGTTTTGATTCGACTTTCTTTAATTTCGGTTTCGCCTACTTTTATTTTACGAACCATTCGTGCATCTGGATCTTTGATACTTTGAATTCTCGCGTCCATTTCGCTTCCTGGTTGAAAAGCATTGTTGTACAAATGGTAATACACTTTTCGTAAGGTGTCTGGCGAATTATTGATGTACACCAATTCTTGTTTTCCTTTGTATTGATAGGTTTTTACATCCATTTTCACGTCCATTTTATAATCAACATGTTGTTGCCAGTAGGATGTGTTTTGTGCTATTCCAGTTATTCCAAAAGAAAAAGCAGCGATTAAAAAGAGGTTCTTCATGATATAAAATAAAAAGAGGAGGTCTAAAATTAAGTTTCTGTCAAACTGAACTTGTTTCAGTTTCTTTAAATTTGGATGCTATTTTATAGATTCCGAAATAAATTCGGAATGACAAAATATGTTTTTTAGACCCTCTCGAGTAGTGTTATTTTTGAATTATTTTTTTGACATCTTTGCAGCCATTTGCAAAGCGTTGTAGGCATTTACGATTTTTCCAGATTTAGAAAGTGCTGAAAACGGACGTGTATCAGCTGGTTTTCCACCCACAATCACATCGCTTTCAATTGCTACTCCTGAATCCATTAAAATGTGTTTTACTTGCTTAGCCGTTAATTTTGGATAATAAGAACGGATTAAAGCTGCAACTCCTGCTACGTTTGGCGATGCCATCGAAGTTCCTTGTAAGAATTTATAGGTGTTGTTGGGTGTCGTTGCGTAGATTTTTACTCCAGGAGCAAAAACATCTACATTGATTTTTCCAATGTTAGAAAAACGAGCCACTACTTTGTTTCCGTATTCGTAGTTCAAAGCACCAACAGTGATTAAGTTATCAGCAAACTCAGTTACTTTATCATCAGAATCATTTGGAAAATTGTCGTTGTAATCAATGTCTTTGGCGTCGTTTCCAGCTGCGTGAACAATCAAAACGTCTTTCTTTTCGGCATATTTAATGGCATCATATACCCATTGTTTATGAGGTGAAAAAGGTTTGCCAAAACTTCCGTTAATTACTTTAGCTCCGTTGTCTACTGCATAGCGAATACCCAATGCAATATCTTTGTCGTATTCGTCTCCATCAGGCACAGCGCGAACGGTTAAAATTTGGACATTATTAGCGATTCCGTCTCCTCCAAGATTGTTGTTTCTTACCTGAGCTACAATTCCGGCAACGTGAGTTCCGTGAAGAATTTCGTTTTTGTCAGGCCCCATTACATTGTTGTTTCCGTACTTTGTATTGTTGATGTCATTAGGATTGTCTCCCAATGTTTTTCGGTAATCGGTTTTAAGATTGTCGCCATTTAGTAAAGCAATAAATCCGTCTAATTGTTTTTGAATTGCCTCTTTCAATTCTGCAATTGGCATTCCAAAAGAAAGCATTTTTTGCATATCAGCCTTACTTTTTTGTATTGCCGGCACATCAGAGTTAATGGCATTTACTTCTTCGGCAGTGTAGGTAGTTTTTCCTAAATGTTTGCTCAAGGCAGCATCGCCTTCGGCAAGGGTTGCCAACATTTGTTCCAAACGCGCTTTTCCTTGAGTGGCTTCGGCTACTTTTTTATCATTCATCGCTTTAGCGGCCAAATAGGTTTTTTCGTCCACCAATGATTTGTCTTTAATGATGCGTTCGTATTCTACATTTTCTTTGGTGATGTCACCCAAAAAATTCCATCCGTGAACATCGTCGATGTATCCGTTTTTGTCATCGTCAATTCCGTTTCCAGGAATTTCTTTTTTGTTAGTCCAAACGACTGATTTCAAATCTTCGTGGTCAATATCTACCCCCGAATCTACAATTCCAACAATAACAGGAACTCCTTTTTTACCTTTTAACAACTCGGCATAGGCTTTGTCTACACTCATTCCTGGAATCGTGTCTTTGGCCAAATCCAAATGGCTCCATCGGTTCAATTCCGTTTCGGTTAGTTTCGCTTTTTTAGTAATAGTTTGCGCAGTTGCCGAAAACGACAAACCAGCCATCACAACAAGTGATAAAAGGGATAAGTTTATTTTTTTCATCGGATTGGTTTTTAATGATTATTCAAAAATACTTTTATTTATGTAAATTAATCGCAAAGATTAACTTTATTTTAATATCTCGTCCGCAGAAAACACATCTTTTAAGCGAACTCCTCTTTCTGTTTTTTCCACCGTGATCATTTCGTTATGAGCATCGTGTTGTAAGAATAAATAATAATTATTCTCGGCTGCGGCATTCATAAATTTCGTTTTTTCGGGCATGGTCAGTAGCGGACGCGTATCATAACCCATTACATACGGAATCGGAATGTGTCCGGCTGTCGCCAATAAATCGGCACAAAAAACAATGGTTTTGTCTTGGTATTGCACGTGCGGAATCATTTGCTTTTCGGTGTGACCGTCTACAAATAAAATTCCAAAACCCAATTCAGATTTCACTAAATAATCCTCTTCAGGGCGTTGAATGAATCGGAGTTGCCCACTTTCTTGCATCGGAATAATATTTTCTTTCAAAAACGATGCTTTTTCTCTCACATTGGGTTCTGTAGCCCATTGCCAATGGTTTTCATTACTCCAAAAAACAGCATTTTTAAAAGCGGGTTCGTAGCCGGTTTTGTCTTTGTTCCATTGAATACTTCCGCCACAATGATCAAAATGCAAATGCGTCATAAAAACATCGGTAATATCATCGCGATGAAAACCGTATTTTGCTAAAGATTTGTCCAAAGAATGGCTTCCCCAAAGGGAATAATAGCCAAAAAACTTGTCCGATTGTTTGTTACCCATTCCGGTATCAATCAAAATCAGTCGATTTCCGTCTTCAATTAATAAGCAACGTGCGGCAATATCAATCAAATTGTTGTCGTCAGCAGGATTGGTTTTGTTCCAAATGGTTTTGGGTACCACACCAAACATAGCGCCACCATCAAGTTTAAAATTTCCAGTTTCTATAGGGTATAGTTTCATTATTTATTGAGTTTAAACCTTTGCAAATTACTAAATACTTTGATTCTAATTCTTGAAATCAATTTTTTCTATATTAACATTAGTTATAAAAATCTTATTGCGTATGGCAATTCCTTTAAAAGATAGTATCTTTGTCCTTTATTTAGAAAAAATAAAAATAACACTATTCGGCACATGATAAAAGTTTCAGATACAGCAAGCAAAAAAATCATTGAAATGATGCGAGAAGACGGTTTTGATGCCGCCCAAGATTATGTTCGTGTGGGCGTAAAGAGCGGCGGTTGTTCAGGCTTGTCTTATGAATTGAAATTCGACAAAGAACTAACGGAAAACGACAAGGTTTTTGAAGATAATAACGTGAAAATTGCCGTAGAAAAAAAATCATTTTTGTATTTAGCAGGAACGATTTTGGAATTTTCAGGAGGATTAAACGGAAAAGGATTTGTGTTTAACAATCCCAACGCAAGTAGAACTTGTGGGTGCGGAGAGTCTTTTTCTCTATAAAAAGCCCCCCAACCCCCGAAGGGGGAGTTGTTGGAGTGCTTAAATTAAATTAAAAAATAAAAATCCTATTTACCCCTAATAGGAGTTCCCCCTTTGGGGGCTAGGGGGCTGATATGAGTAAATATACTGAAGACGATTTAAAAATTGAACTCGAAAACAAGGAGTACGAGTACGGGTTTTATACTGAACTAGATTCGGAGACTTTTCCTATTGGGTTAAATGAAGAGATTGTTCGCGCTATTTCTAAGAAAAAAGAAGAGCCGCAATGGATGACCGATTGGCGTATTGAGGCGTTTCGTGCTTGGGAACAAATGGAAGAACCAGAATGGGCTAATGTGTATTATGAAAAACCCGATTTTCAAGCGATTTCGTACTATTCAGCTCCTAAAAAAGCAGATCCAAACAAAACATTGGACGATGTAGACCCAGAACTTTTGGCGATGTACAAAAAATTAGGTATCTCTGTCGATGAGCAAAAAAAATTGAACAATGTTGCCATGGATATTGTGGTGGATTCGGTTTCGGTAGCTACCACATTCAAGAAAACATTGGCCGAAAAAGGCATCATTTTTATGAGTATTTCTGAAGCTATTCGTGAATATCCTGAGTTAGTTCAAAAATATTTAGGAACTGTGGTCCCAATGAAAGATAATTTCTATGCTGCTTTGAATTCGGCGGTATTTTCAGATGGATCGTTTTGTTACATTCCAAAAGGAGTTAAATGTCCGATGGAATTATCGACTTATTTCCGAATCAATCAAGCAGGAACAGGTCAATTTGAACGCACACTTTTAATTGCCGACGAAGGTAGTTATGTGAGTTATTTGGAAGGATGTACAGCACCAAGCCGTGACGAAAATCAATTGCACGCAGCAGTTGTAGAATTGATTGCTATGGACGATGCTGAAATTAAATATTCTACCGTTCAAAACTGGTATCCTGGGAACAAAGAAGGAAAAGGGGGAGTATTCAATTTTGTAACCAAAAGAGGGTTGTGCGAGAAAAACGCGAAAATTTCGTGGACTCAAGTAGAAACTGGTTCGGCTGTAACGTGGAAATATCCTTCTTGTGTCTTGAAAGGAGATAATTCGGTGGGCGAATTTTATTCGATTGCTGTAACTAATAATTTCCAACAAGCTGATACGGGAACCAAGATGATTCATTTGGGTAAAAACACCAAATCAACCATTATTTCTAAAGGAATTTCAGCAGGAAAATCACAAAACAGTTACCGTGGATTGGTTCAAATTAGTCCCAGAGCAGATAATGCTCGCAATTTTTCGCAATGTGATTCGTTGTTGATGGGGAACAGTTGTGGCGCACATACTTTTCCGTATATCGAAAGCAAAAATCCAACGGCTAAAATAGAACACGAGGCCACTACGAGTAAAATTGGCGAAGACCAAGTGTTTTATTGCAATCAGCGTGGTATTCCAACCGAGAAAGCCATTGCGTTAATCGTAAACGGATTTAGCAAAGACGTTTTGAATAAATTACCGATGGAATTTGCCGTTGAAGCGCAAAAATTACTAGAAATTTCGCTTGAAGGAAGCGTAGGGTAATTTGAAAATGGATAATTTGAAAATTTGAAAATGGAAGTTAAAGAGAATGTAATTATAAAACTAACCTTTCAGTTTGCATTAGATATTATAAAATATTCTGAAGGGCTACAGGAAGGTAAAAAGTTTGTAATTGCAAATCAACTTCTAAAATCAGGTACATCAATTGGAGCGAATATTAGAGAAGCTCAAAATGCAGAAAGTAAAGCTGATTTTATTCATAAATTTAAGATTTCAGCCAAAGAAATAGAAGAAACAATTTACTGGTTAGAACTCTGTAAATTTTCAGATAATTATCCAAACGTGGACGATTTAATAGAACAAGTTAATAATATATCAAGAATAGTAAATAAAATAATAATTACGTCTAAACAAAAGTAATTTAGGAATTTCCAAATTTCCAAATTAACTAATTTCCAAATTAATTATGTTACAAATAAAGAATTTACACGCTTCAATTGGCGATAAAGAAATATTAAAAGGAATCAACCTTGAAGTAAAAGCAGGAGAAGTCCATGCTATTATGGGACCTAATGGTGCCGGAAAAAGTACGTTGTCTTCCATCATCGCTGGAAACGAAAATTATGAAGTAACCGAAGGAGAAATTTTCCTAGATGGTGAAGAATTAGCAGATTTAGCACCTGAAGAAAGAGCGCACAAAGGCGTGTTTTTGTCGTTTCAATATCCGGTGGAAATCCCAGGAGTTTCGGTGACTAACTTTATTAAAACAGCCATTAACGAAAAACGTAAAGCTAACGGTCAAGAAGAAATGCCGGCGAATGAAATGTTGAAATTAATTCGTGAAAAATCGGAATTGTTAGAAATGGACAGAAAGTTTTTGTCACGTTCTTTAAACGAAGGTTTTTCGGGAGGAGAAAAGAAACGTAATGAGATTTTTCAAATGGCAATGTTAGAGCCTAAAATCGCTATTTTGGATGAAACCGATTCGGGTCTAGACATCGACGCGTTACGAATTGTAGCTAACGGTGTTAATAAACTAAAAAATGAAAACAACGCGGTTCTAGTGATTACGCACTACCAACGTTTGTTAGACTATATTGTTCCTGATTTTGTTCACGTTTTGATGGACGGAAAAATCGTAAAATCAGGCACGGCAGCATTAGCTTTAGAGTTAGAAGAAAGAGGATACGACTGGATTAAGGAAGAATTGGTTTAAAATGTTCTCAGTTTTCTGTTTTCCGTTTTTGTACGGACAACCAACAACTGACAACCGATAACTTTAAAAAATGGAATTAAAAGAAAAATTACTATCGTCTTTTATGGCTTTTGAAGAGCGCGTGGATGTTCAAACAGATCTTCATGATGTGCGCACTTTGGCTATAAAAAACTTTGAAAATAAAGGGTTTCCAACCAAAAAAGACGAAGCGTGGAAATACACGTCTTTGAATGCAATTCTAAAAAAAGATTTTAGTGTATTCCCAAAAAATGAAGTCACTATTGAGTTCAAGGATGTAAAAAAATACTTTTTGCACGAAATTGATACTTACAAAGTGGTCTTTATCGATGGTGTTTTTAGTTCGCATTTGTCCTCCACTACGCATGACGGAATTGATGTTTGTTTGATGTCTTCGGCATTGACCAAACCCAAATACAAAATGGTGATTGATACCTATTTCAACCAAATTGCAAGCAAAGACGAAACCTTAACTTCTTTGAATACGGCTTTCGCCAACGAAGGAGCTTACATTAACATTCCAAAAAGCAAAGTTGCGGATAAACCAATTGAAATTATGTATTTTTCTACTGGTTCAGAGGCAGCACTTTTGGTTCAACCAAGAAATTTGGTTATTGTAGGTGAAAATTCGCATGTGCAAATCATCGAAAGACACCAATGCTTGAATGAAAACGCGGTTTTGACTAACTCGGTTACCGAGATTTTTGCCCAAAAAAGAGCCATTGTGGATTACTATAAAATTCAAAATGACGAGTTGGAAGCGAACTTGATTGACAACACCTACGTGTCTCAAAAACAAGAAAGTCACGTTTCGGTACAAACCTTTTCTTTTGGAGGGAATTTGACCAGAAACAATCTGAATTTCTATCATTTTGGCGAACGCTTGACCAGTACGTTGAACGGAATCACCATCATTGGCGACAAGCAACACGTGGATCATTACACTTTGGTACATCATGCACAACCAAATTGCGAAAGTTTCCAAGATTACAAAGGTATTTTTTCAGACCGTTCGACAGGAGTGTTCAACGGCAAAGTGTATGTAGAAAAAGAAGCACAAAAAACCAACGCTTTCCAAAAAAGTAATAACATCTTGTTGAGCGATAAAGCCACTATTAATGCGAAACCGCAGTTAGAGATTTTTGCCGATGATGTAAAATGTTCTCACGGATGTACGGTAGGGCAATTAGACGAAACGGCTTTGTTCTATATGCAACAACGCGGTATTCCAAAGAAAGAAGCCAAAGCATTACTGATGTATGCGTTCTCTAATGCCGTTATTGAAAACATCAAAATTCCAGAATTGAAAAACCGAATCACGACTATTATTGCTAATAAATTAGGCGTAAAATTAGGTTTCGATTTATAGTTATTGCAAAGCGAAGCAATTTCAAATTATAAAGAGCGCAAGGTCTAACTTTGCGCTCTTTTTTGTTTTACTTTTTTATACTCCTAACAATTCCGCCTAGCAACCCATTAAAGTTAAACTCTGGGTCTTCTTTGAGTCCCATGCGCACTACAACTAGGTCGTGACTTGGGAAAATGGCAACCATTTGCCCTTGAAATCCACTAGCAAAATACAAATCTTTAGGCGCGTCAGGAAAACGTCCACCTGCATTGAGCCAAAATTGCCCACCGTATTGTCCGTTTGAAGTGTTAGTAGGCGTCGCTACATATTTTGCCCAATTGGGTTTAAAAAGTTGTTCTCCGTTCCAATTTCCTTGGTGTAAATACAACAAACCAAACTTCGCCCAATCGCGTGTGGTAGCCCATCCATAAGATGACCCCACATAATTGCCTGCCATATCAGTTTCGACTAGCATGGAGTGCATCCCGATTTTATCAATTAAAGCCGAATACCAAAAATCCAAATATTCTTGGTGGGTTTTAAATTGTTTTCGTAGAATTCCGGAAAGTAAATTAGTAGTTCCAGAAGAATAATACCAATGGGTATTAGGCTGGAAAGCTAATGGTTTTTCGAGTTGCGAACGCGTCATGTCTTCAGCTTGAAAAAGCATTTTCGTAACGTCAGAAATCGCTCCGTAATTTTCTTCCCACTCTAATCCTGAGTTCATGTGCAATAAATCGTTGGTGGTGATTTTTTTACGCGCATCGTTTGCCCATTCCGGAACAGGAGCGGGTAGGTAGATGTTGTATTTTCCTTGTTTTTCTAGAATTCCAAATAAGGTAGCGGTAATACTTTTGGTCATAGACCATCCCAAAATTTTACTGTTTTTATTAAAACCCGTATCGTATTTCTCGGCAATAATTTTGTCTTTGTAAATTACAATTACAGAGCGGGTGCGTTTGTTTTTTTGTCCTTTTTTGTCAAAAGCGTTGGCTACCGTTCGGTTCAATTGGTCGTAATCAATGTTGGAAAACACCCTGTCTTTTTGCGCCGCATCACCATACGGATACACCAAGTGGGCATTTGCCGAAGTCCTTTTTGGAACTAAATACGGTTGTGCGGTATCAAAGTTATCGTTGATTAGAGTGGCGCCCAAACCTTCGCGATAAATTGCTTTGCGCTCTTTTACACCATTGACTGAAGCGGTAGCGAATTGCCCTGTTTCATCAATTGTATTTTGTGCCAAATCGATGAGGTTGATGTCGTTATCACCTTGTTCAATGAGTGTTTGCGAGCGATGGTCGATAAAATGCCCCGAGGCAATGCTCTTGGCTGAAAAACCAGATATTAAATCGAGTTTGGGGTAGGTGGTAAACCCAAAATACAACAGTCCAATAACTGCCGCAACACCAATAAGTTGAAGTGATTTTTTCATTTGGAGTGATTTGAAATTGATGCAATGTAATAAATAATAAACACAGATTTCACGAATTGACCCAAATTCAAATTTAGAGCTGTTATAATTTGTGGAATTTGTATTGAACAAAACTTTAATTTTATTACCATCTGTTTGGTAAAAATCCACTTCAATTTTATTACTTTTGTATTTAGAAAAATTCTAAATAAATGTTTGACATTCAAAAAATAAGAGCCGAGTTTCCGATACTTTCCAGACAGGTAAACGGAAAGCCTTTGGTGTATTTTGACAACGGAGCCACTTCGCAAAAACCGCAAGTGGTGATTGATGCTATTGCTACCTATTACAATGAAATCAACGCCAATATTCATCGTGGGGTGCATACGTTGAGCCAGTTAGCCACCGATGCTTATGAAGCGTCTCGAGCCAAAATCCAAAATCATATCAACGCTCAATTTGCTCACGAAGTACTTTTTACTTCGGGAACTACTCACAGTGTCAACTTGGTTGCCAATGGGTTTGCGTCGATTTTAAAAGCAGGCGATGAGGTTTTGGTTTCGGCCTTAGAACATCACAGTAATATTGTGCCTTGGCAAATGCTTTGCGAGAAAACTGGAGCTGTTTTGAAAGTTATTCCAATGAATGAAAAAGGAGAATTGGTGATGTCGGAGTTCGACCAATTGCTTTCGGATAAAACAAAAATCGTAACAGTAAATCATATTTCGAATGCCCTAGGAACCATCAATCCAATCAAATATATCATTGACAAAGCACATCTGTTTGGCGCCGCCGTTTTTATTGATGGCGCACAAGCGGTGCCACATTTAAAACCCAATGTGCAAGAATTGGATTGTGATTTTTATGCTTTTTCAGGACATAAAATGTGCGGCCCAACAGGAACAGGAATTTTGTACGGAAAAGAAGCGTGGTTGAATAAATTACCACCCTATCAAGGTGGTGGCGAAATGATTAAAGAAGTCACTTTTGAGAAAACGACCTATGCGGAATTGCCTCATAAGTTTGAAGCAGGAACACCCAATATCGCTGGCGGAATTGTCTTAGGAACTGCCGTTGATTATCTGAATTCCGTTGGGTTTGAGAACATTCAAAAACAAGAATTGGAATTATTGGCGTATGCCACCGAACAGTTATCAGCCATTGAAGGACTAAAAATATACGGAACAGCCGAAGCCAAAACTTCGGTGATTTCATTCAATATCGATGGAATTCATCCGTATGATGTGGGTGCTATTATTGATAAATTAGGCATTGCAGTTCGAACAGGACACCATTGTACGCAACCCATCATGAATTATTTTAACATCCCAGGAACCATCCGTGCTTCGTTTGCGTTTTATAACACCAAAGAAGAAATTGACAGCATGGTCGAAGCGGTGAAGAAAGCCAAAATGATGTTGTCTTAAAAACGACTGAATAATGAAAAAGAGCATCATTATATTGTTAACCACCTTATTTTTTGCAGGATGTGCTGGGCAAAAAAAAGCAGATGATGTTTCGATAAAAATTGAATATAAAGCGTATTCAAGAGGGTTTTATCAGACGATTAGGGTTGAAAACCAAATGGTTTTTGTAGCTAAAAACAGAGAGGAAAAACCAATGGTTGCTAAACTTTCAACTGCTGATTGGAAAAGCGTAATTTTGGCTGTCCAAGAATTAGATTTGGAAACGCTTTCGCAAATGAAAGCACCTACCGAAAAACGATTGTTTGACGGTGCAGCGATAGCTTCTTTGAAAATAACAAAACAAGGAAAATTATACGAATCCCAAAGTTTTGATCACGGTTATCCGCCTGCGGGAATAGAAAAAATAGTGAATAAAATGACTTCTTTTGTAAAGTAAAGAAGTACGAATATAAATTAAGTCAATATGACAATAAAAGAAATACAAGACGAAATAGTTGACGAGTTTTCGATGTTTGACGACTGGATGCAGCGCTATGAATACATCATTGAGCTGGGTAAAAACTTACCGTTAATCAAGGAAGAGTTCAAAACGGAAGAGAATATTATTAAAGGCTGCCAATCTAAAGTGTGGTTGCAAGGGGAACAACAAGGAGACAAGGTTGTTTTTACCGCAGATAGTGATGCCATATTAACTAAAGGCATAATTGCTATTTTGATTCGGGTTTTTTCCAATCAAAAACCGGCAGATATCTTGGAAGCCGATATGGATTTTATAGACGAAATTGGACTAAAAGAACATTTGTCTCCCACTCGTGCTAATGGATTGGTTTCGATGATTAAAAACATAAAAATGTATGCTTTGGCATTCAACTCAAAAACATAAAAATTATGACACAAGAAATAGACACTAACGAATTAGGAGAAGCGATTGTAAAAAAACTAAAAACGATTTACGATCCTGAAATTCCTGTTGATATTTACGAATTAGGTTTGATTTACGATGTAATGGTGAATACCGATTATGAAGTGAAAATCTTAATGACTTTAACCTCTCCCAACTGTCCTGTGGCAGAAAGTTTGCCAAGAGAAGTGGAAGAAAAAGTAAAATCCATCGAAAATGTAAAAGATGCTGATGTAGAGATTACGTTTGACCCACCTTGGAGTAAAGATTTGATGAGTGAAGAAGCAAAATTAGAATTGGGAATGCTATAAAATGGAAGACGAAATCATTAATAAAGTAGCCCAAAGTTCCCTGGTAGTATTCGATTTAGAAGATTACTATCCAGATGATCATGTGGTTGATTTAGATGTTTCGCAGTGGTTAACAGAAGGATTTCTCTTGAGAGAAACCGAGTTTAGAGCGCAATTAAAAACGATGGATTGGACTCCATTTGAAGATAAATACGTGGCTTTAAATTGTTCCACCGATGCTATTTTACCCGCTTGGACTTTTGCATTAGTGACCGTTCATTTAGCTCCATTTGCTTTAAAAATTATTCATGGCACTAAAGAAATGGCTATTATTGAATGGTATCAAGACATTTTAAACAAACTCGATTACACCGATTATTTTGAAAAACCAGTGATTTTGAAGGGTTGTTCCAAAAAACAAGTTCCAAATCAAGTGTATACTTTGGCAGTTCAAAAATTAATCAAAGTTTCCAAAAGTGTGATGTTTGGCGAGGCATGTTCGGCAGTGCCTTTGTATAAAGCGAAAAAATAAATGGATTCAATTAATGAATAAAAAAAGCCCTTTTGAATTTTCAAAAGGGCTTTTTTTATTCTTCTTTTTCGATAGCGTCTTTATAATCCGGATACAAGAATTTGTTGTACGGAAAGCGCGTAATGTGTATTTGCCGTACGGCTTCGTACACGCGTTCTCTAAATTCTTCGAAGTTTTCTTTTTGCGTAGCCGAAATAAACAAGGCATTTTGTTCTCCCACACGGTTCATCCAAGTCGATTTCCATTCGTTTAGAGTATAATGCCGCGTTGTTTTTTCGGTCATTAAATCGTCTTCGTCAATGGTTAAATGTTGGTACGAATCGATCTTATTAAACACCATAATTACTGGCTTGTCATTGGCTTTGATATCCTGTAAAATCTGATTTACCGCTTCAATATGGTCTTCAAAATCGGGATGCGAAATATCCACAACGTGTAATAACAAATCGGCTTCGCGCACCTCATCCAACGTACTTTTAAAGGAATCTACCAGTTGTGTAGGCAATTTTCGAATGAATCCTACCGTGTCCGAAAGTAAGAAAGGCAGGTTTTTAATCACTACTTTACGAACGGTGGTATCTAAAGTAGCAAACAATTTATTTTCTACAAAAACTTCGCTTTTCCCTACAGCATTCATCAAGGTCGATTTTCCTACATTGGTATAACCCACTAAAGCCACACGCACCATAGCACCGCGGTTACTGCGTTGAATACCCATTTGTTTGTCAATCGTTTTGATTTTATCTTTCAAGAGAGAAATACGATCACGAACAATACGACGGTCGGTTTCAATTTCTGTTTCTCCCGGTCCACGCATTCCGATTCCTCCTTTTTGTCGTTCCAAGTGCGTCCAAAGTCCAGACAAACGAGGCAATAAATAAATACATTGTGCTAATTCTACTTGAGTTCTGGCATAAGAGGTTTCGGCTCTTTGGGCAAAAATATCCAAGATTAAATTGGTTCGATCGAGAATTTTACAATCAATAATTCGCGAGATATTTTTCTGTTGTGAAGGACTTAATTCGTCATCGAAGATTACGGTCGAAACCCCATTTTCTTTGACATACAAATTGATTTCGTCGATTTTTCCAGTACCCAAAAACGTTTTAGGATTGGGTTTGTCCATTTTTTGCCAAAAGCGTTTCACCACCTGTCCACCAGCGGTAAAGGTTAAAAACTCCAATTCGTCTAAGTATTCCGATAATTTTTCCTCTGATTGGTTTTGAGTAACAATCCCAACAATGACGGTTTTCTCGAAATTTAATACCTCTTTTTCTAACATAACATTGAATAAGCCACAAATTTAATCATTTGCTTTTACTTATTTTGTTAAATCTGCATCGTATCGATTTTCAAAGAAGGACTATTATTTTGCTTATTTATTGTATTTTGTATCATAATCCACCATCCATTCGATACCGTATTTGTCTCTAAACATTCCAAAATAGGATCCCCAAGGACTATCGCCGATGGGCATTTCAACAGTTCCACCTTTCGAAAGGTCATTGAATAGTTTATCTGCTTCTTCTTTACTTTCAGCGCTGATTGCAATTTTACTTCTATTCTCATTCTCATTGGTCTTTCCTAGTATTTCGGGAACATCATTACCCATTAAAATAGAATCTCCTATTGGAAGTGCAATGTGCATTATTTTGTTGGCTTCATGTTCTGCAACTGGAAATTCTGGGCTTGATAAGTCTGAAAAACGCATGACCATAGCAAATTCTCCGCCAAAAACAGATTTGTAAAATGTAAAGGCTTCTTCGGCATTGCCGTTGAAGTTGATATGAGGATTGATTTTTGCCATGTTTTTAATTTAATAGATGTATGTAAAAATATAAAAATTCATACAGATTTGTTATTTCTCACCATAAATCTGAACATCGTCAATTTGAAAAGCGCCGTCTAAGGTGAGTGTTTTTCCAGAACCGGTATAGCGAAAAGCAATATTGACTTTCCCTTTGTAGGAAGATAAATCAATACCGCCCGAACCGACAAATTGATACCAAGGTGTGGCTTGAGTGGGTAAATTAGCTTTGAGCGGAATCCAAGTGGCGGTTGCTACATTTACGCCATCGAAATTATTTGAAATAAAGACGTCTAAGGCGTTTAATGGCGAATCAACATCTAAATGATGCTGAGCGGCACGAAATGTCAAAATTTCGCCAGTATGAATATCTAAATCGATTTTGGGAGAGATTAACCACCCCACGTTTGAGGCTACTTTGGTGCCACTAATAGCATATTCAGCACATCCATTACCCGAATAGACCGAACCTTTCCAATACAAACTTCCTTTCTGAACGATATTGGTCCAACCCGCCAAGTTGATAGTGGTATTAGCAACCACACTTTCAAAATTCTCCGCAAAAAAAGGCGCGTTGCGTTTGCCATTTAGAGCAACGTCTTTTTCAGCACGCGCGAGTAATTGATAATCGGCACCAAATTTGGTCAAAACACCTTTTACTTTTCCACTCCCTAAAGGAACAATTTCCGATGCAAAATCAGCATAACTACTGGTTCTAAAAAACACTTTGTTACCCAATTTATCATCCAAATACCAATTGGTTCCACCTCCTACATCGTTGCTACTTTCATAATAATGCCTTCCAATAGCTTCTGCCGAAAATTGAACATCGGCTACTTCAACCAAAGTGTTGAGGTAAGCATCGTTGAGCAATTCACTAAGAGTAACCGACTTTGTTAACACCGTTTCATTCACTGTGGTGCAAGAGGCGTGGAGTACTGTTTTGTACACATTTGGCGAAAGCCGTCCAACACTTCCTTCGTTAAATGAATTCACATAGATGTTCCCAATTCGCAAGCCCCCATAGAAAATATCGGTGTATTGATTTTTGAGTTGGATATAGACTTTATTTCCCAACCGGTAATCAATATAGGTGTTGCTCACATCCACAGGGACGCTAAACCCAATGGCTGGTTTTGTGGCTGTTGCCAAGGTTTGAAACGAAATGGTTTTGAAAAAATTTCCGTGTTCGTCTGATGAAACGACATAAGCTTCGATGATATCGTCGAATTTGTATTGTGCTACAATGGCATCGGCAGCACTGCGCACTTCTTCTACACTGCGGTTGATGGTAAAATTAGGCTGGGAGCATTCTAGCGAAGGAATAGCGACCTCATCTTTGACACAACTAGTAGTTGATAAAGCGATTACAATACAAAAAACACGAATTGGGATACAAGATTTCATAGTAATTTGGGATTTATAGGTTAATAGAAAGGCTAACAAAATAGGTTCTTCCGTAGCCGTAAAAATAGTTGTTGCCAAAGTTGGGCGTTCCGCTGGACACGTCCTGATTGCGTTGCCTAAAATTAGCATTTCGAGCTTGTTCATATCCGCCCGTTTTAAAAGAAGTGTCCAAAACATTGTTGATGCTGAAAAACAAATTCAGGTTCTTTTTGAAAATTCGCCATGACTTTCCTCCAACCAAGTTCAACAACATTACGGGTGCTAATTCTTCTTGTTTAAGGAGTTCTCTGCCGCGTTCTTCGGTGGCTTCTGGGAAAGGAAATCCGCTAGCGGGATTGATAAAAAATATTGAAGTTCGTGCAATGGGCGAGATATCAACGTAACGACTAGCCAAATAATTCATATTGGCACCTAGCCACCAATATTTCGGATTTCGGTATTCCAATCCCAATGAATATGCTTGTTGAGGTGTTCCAGCTTGTCGGTAATTTTTGAGCGCAGCGGTACCAAAATCAAAAACAGGGTTTGCGTTTTCAATAGAGGCTTTGGCGTCATTGGTAATCGTGACATTTGGGTTACTGCTGTAAATATATTCACTAAAACCCGCTGCTAAAGTAGTTTTTAAAGTGGGGTCAATTTGGTATTCAAAACTCAGTTCGGTACCCCAATTTTTTTTGTCTAAATGGGTTAAAGTTTGGCTCACAAAGGCATTGGTACTGTTGTTGCCTGCGCCGTTGTCAAAAATTCCTTCGGCATAAAAAAAGGAAGTTTCGGTGGCGTTTTTAATTTGGCTAAAATACCCAGTAAGGCGCATTTTTAGTTGGGGAGAACGGTACACATAACTCGCATCTACACTGCTGTTGGTTTCACTTTCAATTCCGTTTACAATGGAATTATTGAGTCGGGAATTAGGAAAAACAGCTTTTAAATTGGGCGCTTTGGAAGCGTGTGAACCATTAAAAAGCACCAATTGTTTGCCCGATAATTTCCAAGTTAATCCACCTTTGAAACCAAAATTTTCAAAATGTAGGATAGGGCTTTCGCCAAAGGAATTGGTTGGATAAATTCCGTTTTTGTATAATCCTTCGCGTTGATAGGTTGAGGTTGAAAACTCTTGTGCCAAATAAAAATCGACTTTTTTATACCGAAATTGAAATTGGGTAAACCCATTAAAACAGGTCGCAAATAAATTGAAATTGTAGCCATAAGTGTCGCCCACTTTTACCTGTCGGTTAGGGTTGTTCAAATCCGATTGTGTTTGAGAGCCTTTGTAAAAAGGATCAACATCCTCAAAATACAATCCGCCCAATAAATCCAAAACATTTTGATAATTGTGAGACTGTAATTTGTTGAAGGAAGCGCCTGAGTTGAGGCGAATATTTTCGGTGAGTTCTGTATGTAAAAGTGCAGAGAAAGCTAGGTTTTTGTCATCGGTTCTATCCTCGTAAAGTATATACTTACTTTGTGCTGGTTCATAACCCGTAATTTTCCCATTGGCATCTATAATCGGATTTTGATTGGCTTGGTACATCGCATCCCAATTGATTTGTGGTTGTGCTAAAAATTGTGTTTTACTAAGTGCTGCATTTGTCAAATCAGGAGTAAAAGCACCCGAAAATTCCCCCTCATCTTTGGCATATAACGAACTAAAGTAACTGGGCATTTTTCGATAATAAGAGGGAACGGGGCTGTTAGCGTGTTGGTAATCAATATTGGTGTTGCCCATTTTTCCAAACTGGTAAAGCGCACCTAAATTGAGTTGGGTGGTGGAGTTAATTTTGAAATAATCGTTCAGCATTAAAACGGGTTCTTCTATAGTTTTGATGCGGGAATTGCGTTGTTGTCCGTTTTGAAAACCCCAATACGAATTGTATTTTGGAGAGGTTAAAGCGGTAACTTCGTCAGTATTGGGCGAATTTTTCCCTCGAGAATTGGGTGTAAAAAAAGCGGTGAAGTTGAGAGAATGTCGGTCAGTCAACTTTTTTTCGACACTTGTAAAAAAGGAATTAGCATCATAGGTTGTGCCTTCAAAATAGCCTTCGTTAGCATAGCGTTTTCCTGCCGAAACTACAAACGCCCAGCCTTTTTCGTTCATTCCAGAGGCATAGGTGACCATGGTTCGCCACTGGTAATTGGTGTTGGTTCCAGAGAATGCTATCCGAGTTCCTTTCTTATATGTAGAAGCCTGTGTGCTGATATGTTGTGCTCCCAAAATCCCGCCAAAAGTATAGTCGGAAGGGCTGCTGCCAATGGCAATTTCTTGATTGCGCAACACATCGTTGATGCCGCCCCAGTCGGCCCATTGCGGTCTACCATCGTAGATTTTGTTCATTGTTATCCCGTTAAATAGGAGTTGGGCATATTGACTATCCAAGCCTCGAACCCGAAATCGAGCCTGACCCCAATTGAAAGCCGCCGCCTGCTGAAAAGCATCTTTGGAAGCTTGCAATAATCCAGAAGTGCTTTCAGAGCCGCCGTTGTCTTCATCCAAATCATTATCCAAAATAGAGATGACACTCGCTTGTTCGTTAACATTATCGTCTTCTTCTAAAACGATGGTGCCTAAGTCAATTAGTTTATTTTCCTGTATTCGAACAGAAATTAGTTTGTCTTTGTATCCTTGGCTGTGGAACAGCAGTAATTGATTGCCTTGTAGTACTGTTTTGAATTGAAATTTACCATCGGCAGCACTCAATTGCATTTGGTTGGTATTTTGAATAGTAACCACCACTGAAATCAAAGGGTTTTGTGACGTGAAATCAAGAATTTTTCCAGAAATAAGGGTTTCTTTTTGGGCAAAGAGCAGACTTGCATACAATAGAAAAAAGAGTTTGGGGCAGCGGGTTTTCATACAATTTGGGATTAAAATGAAAATGGGATTTTGTGCAAAACAATAATGGGTGTATTGTCTTGAAAAATAACTACTAAAAAGGGTGTTTTTGGAAAAAAGAATTGGCAGCGTGGTATTGTGTTCCAATTCTAAAGCTAAAAGTAGTAAAATTTTTTATTGATTGACTTTTTTGGTTAGTTTTTTTGTGTTTTTGCCACGAAGTCTCTAAGGCACAAAGTTTTTTAAACCATTAAGGAATTAAGATTTTTCTAATTACTTTAATTTTTTTAATCTGCGTTCCTGCCATTACTATAAGGCAGAAATCACTACGTATTTTAAACCATTAAGGAATTAAGTAAATTAAGGTTTTCGCGTCTGATTTTTCGAATTTTTTTAATTTCTTCAATCTGCGTTCCTGTCCTTGCGAGGAGAAACGACGAATCAATCTTTTTTGCCACGAATGCACGAAGATTTTTGATTTCTCTAATTTCTCCAATCTGCGTTCCAAATCGTAAATCGAATATCACACTTCGTAAATCATAAATTACTCCGCCGTTTTAATCTTAGAAACCATAAAAGAGATAAATACTCCAAAAATCCCAATAAAAGCAAACGAAAATTGCAATCCAAAAGCCTCGGCAATGTAACCAATAATAGGCGGCCCCATCAAGAACCCCAAGAAACTAACACTAGAAACAGCTGTTAACGCTTCGCCAGTTGGAATCTCAGGATGTTTCCCCGCAATGCTGTATAAAGTAGGAATGATGGTTGAAACTCCCAATCCTACAAACATAAAAGCAATGGTACACGGAATTAAATACGGGAAAAATACTGCCGTGAAAAGTCCGCTGGAAATAACGACACCGCTGATTTGCATGACTCTTTTTCGGCCAAATTTTTGAATAAAACGATCACCTAAAAAACGACCACTGGCCATCATAATCATGAACGAAGTATATCCCAAAATTACTAATGGTCCGGGTGCTTTTACTACGTCTTTGAAATACACACCGCTCCAGTCAAACATAACTCCTTCGCTAGCCATACAACAAAATCCGATGACACCTAACCATAACAACATTTTGTCTGGTTTTCTGAATCCTTTTTCTTTTTTCGGCTGCGGTTTTTCTATTGCTTTGATGAGGTATTTGATATTGAACGAAATTAATGATACAACAAAAATACCCACAGTAGCAAAATGCTGAAAAGGGGTTAGTTCTAGAGCCAACATTCCTAAGCCAACAAACGCCCCAGTAAATCCTGCCAAACTCCACATTCCGTGAAAAGAAGACATAATGGTTCTTTTGAACAAACCTTCGGTGTAGACACCTTGGGTATTTACCGAAATGTTAGACAAGTTTCCAAAAACACCAAAAAAGAACAATCCGAGAGCAAGGAACCAAGGGTTAGAAGCCAAACCTAAGTTAGTTAAACTAATTGTATACATGATAATGGCAAAAACCAAGGTGCGGTGACTTCCAAAACGAGTCACTAATTTTCCCGAAAATGGCATCATAATTAATTGCCCTACAGGAACGGCAAACAAGATAGAACCTAAAGTAGCTTCGCTAAGATGAAGCGTTGTTTTAATATCAGGAATACGGCTTGCCCAAGAGGCAAAACACAATCCCATTCCGAAGTAAAAAGAACCCACTCCTAATCGGATTCTATTTAAGTAAGAAGCTTTGGCTTCGCGGTAGCTTTTTTTGTATTTTCCTTTGCCTTTGAATCGGCCTAAAAAGTTTAAATCTATCAAAATGAAGTCTTTAGGATTATGCTGTTGCAAAAATACAAAAACACGGGATTCAAAAAGGATAAATTCGAAATGACATTGAATTACAACGTTATTGTTTATAATTTTTTGCCGCTAAGCCGCAAAGGCACAAAATTTCGCCACGGATTTTTTAGTCATTACGGGGAGAAACGACGAAGCAATCTATTACTCGGTATCCCCAACCTCAATGAGGAGATTTTTATTATTTCCCCGATTTCTTTAATCTATGTTTCTTATTGTAAATCATAGTTCGCAAATCGCAAATCGTACTTCGTAAATCTAACGTATTCCAATCACTTTTTGCTCTGCATTACTTTGAATCGAAGCTTCAATAATCTGCATTACATTAGTGCCTTCTTGAGCAGTAACAGGTTCAGGTACATCTTGAGTGATGGCTTGATACACCCCATCAAAATAGTCGTAATAATTGCCTTGAAGGGTTGGAATTTTTTCACGAATTATCGTGTCGTTGATTTCGGTATGTAAGATCCCTTCTTTGTCTTTGGGTTCGGTTCCCCAAGTAGTTGTATTCGGTTTTTTGCCTAGTTTTAATTCGTCTTCTTGCACATCGCCACGAGGTTTTAAGAACGACCCCTTTTTGCCGTGCAGCACAAACGACGGATTGGGTTCGCGCACAAAAAAACCAGCTTTCAAGCGCACTCTTTTATCTGAATACAACAACAAAATATCGATATAATCATCTACGATAGAATGTTCCCGAGTAATGCGAATATCGGCAAAAACACCCTTTGGCATTCCAAACAAACACAAGGCTTGATCAATTAAATGAGGTCCTAAATCCTTTAGAATTCCCGCACCATCGTTGGCTGTTTCTTTGTGAATTTTTGGACTTAAAAGAGGGTTGTAACGGTCAAAATGAAACTCGGCCTCTACAATTTCGCCTAAAATAGTTTCGTCTAGAATTTTTTTCACAGTTTTAAAGTCGCTATCCCAACGTCTGTTCTGGAAAACAGCTAGCTTTAATCCTTTGGCTTTAGCCAAATTGGTCAATTCTTGCGCTTCGGCAACGGTGGTGGTAAAGGCTTTTTCTACTATAGCGTGTTTGCCAGCGAGCAAGACTTTTTTAGCATATTCAAAATGGGTTCCTACAGGAGTATTTACTACAATTAGTTCTGCATCCGAATCTAAAACAGCTTCTAAGCTAGGGTAACTGGTTACTCCCGAATAATCTAATTGGATTAATTTTTTAGTTCTTTCCCAAGAGCCTAACAGTTCAAATCCTGGGTGAAGATCCAAAAATGGAGCATGAAACACTTTTCCAGACATTCCGTAAGAAAGCAAAGCGGTTTTAATTTGTTGCATGATTTTTTGTTTTTGATGCCGTATGCAAAGTAACGGTTTTTCTGCCGCAAAGCCGCAAAGCCACGAAGATTTTAAAAACATTTTGCCACGGATTAAACCGATTAAACGGATTTTTTTAGTTTCTCTAATTTTTTCAATCTGCGTTTTTCTTTTTGCCACAAACCTGCCAGCCGCAGGCAGGGACACCAGGCCCGAAGTTTTTTAAACCATTAAGAAATTAAGTGAATTAAGATTTCTCGAATTTCTCACATCTGCGTTCCACTTCGTATATCGCAAATCGTATATCGTCAATTGAATTAACAAACTTTTAGCAGCCACCACATTCTTATACTATTTGAAATAGAAAAGAAAAGCCTATTTTTGTGCTTCGAAATACGAATTAAAACAACACCATGGATATTGTTATTAAGCTTTCTCAGTTTTTATTGAGTTTATCATTATTGATTATTTTACACGAATTAGGGCATTTTATCCCAGCCAAGGCATTTAAAACCCGAGTAGAAAAATTCTACTTGTTTTTTGATGTTAAATTTTCGCTTTGGAAAAAGAAAATCGGAGAAACCGAGTATGGAATAGGTTGGTTGCCACTGGGCGGTTATGTCAAAATTTCGGGAATGATTGACGAAAGTATGGACAAGGAACAAATGGCTTTGCCTGCCCAACCTTGGGAGTTTCGTTCTAAACCGGCTTGGCAACGTTTGATTATTATGCTAGGTGGCGTAACGGTTAATTTTATTTTGGCTTTTGTTATTTATATTGGGATGACATTTGTTTACGGTGACATGTTCATTGCTACTAATGATTTAAAAGACGGACTATTAATTGAGAACCCAGTAATGCAAAAAGCAGGTTTTCAAACAGGAGATAAAATTGTAGCTATTGACGGTGAAAAGGTACTAAAGTTTGACAATCAAATGAATGCTCAAATCCTAATGGCTAAACAGGTTTTAATTGAACGAAATGGAGCACAGCAAACCATTACTATGCCAATTGATTTTGTAGACCAATTGTCAAAATTAGAAAAAGGTCCGTTGGCAACAATCCGAATGCCGTTTGTGGTAGGAGCTGTTTCCGAAGAATCAAAAAACAAAACATTACAACCTAAAGATGTTGTGTTGCGTTTGAATGAAGAACCAGCTAAATACTTAGATCAAGCTAAAGCAATCTTGGAAAAGAATAAAAACAAATTGATTGTTGCTGGAATTTTAAGAAATGACAAAGAAATGCAAGTGCCTGTACAAGTAGATGCTGATGGAAAGCTAGGGGTACAATTGGCAGCATTAGATTTGGTCTCCTTAGAAAAATTAGGCTATTATAAAGTTAGCAAACAAGAATACGGTTTCTTGGAGTCGTTTTCTGTGGGAATTCAAAAAGGAGCAGACCAGTTAGTGGGTTATGGCAAACAATTGAAAATGATTTTTAATCCAGAAACCAAAGCCTATAAACAAGTGGGTGGATTTGCTGCTATTTTTAATATTTTTCCAAGTACCTGGAGTTGGGAAGTGTTTTGGAACATTACGGCATTGCTGTCGATCATGTTAGGAGTGATGAACTTGTTGCCTATTCCCGCTTTGGATGGTGGTCATGTGTTATTTTTATTATACGAAATCGTTAGTGGAAAAAAACCAAGTGATAAATTTTTAGAAAATGCACAAATGGTTGGTTTTGTTTTACTTATCAGTTTGTTGTTGTTTGCTAATGGAAATGACATTTATAAAGCAATTGTAGGCAAGTAAAAAAAAATAAAAATTTAGAGCAAATTATTTGCGAAAATCAAATTTAGCCCTATATTTGCACCGCTTTAAAAGTGAAATACACTTTCCTCCTTAGCTCAGTTGGTTAGAGCATCTGACTGTTAATCAGAGGGTCCTTGGTTCGAGCCCAAGAGGGGGAGCTAGCAGCAGAAAGCCTTTACAGAGATGTAAAGGCTTTTTTGTTTTTACAGGTTAAACATAGGTCAAACAAATGACTAACTTTCTATATTTGTATTAACTTGAATTTCTTTAAATGGACACTTTAAACACACCCTTACAGTATTTAGATGATATATTATTCTCAGATGGAGTTGATGTTTTGATGAAGTCCTTTATTGCAAATGAGCAATTAATTTCTGAGGGTTTTGAATATTACCTGCCTGATGATAATTATATTAGATTTGACTTAAGTGAGTCATCAGTTAGTCTAAGTCCAGAGCTGTATGGTGAGGTAATAAATAGAGTAGATTATTTAATTAATTTTTTGAATAAGTCTAAAGCAAATTTCTATCAAAAGCTAAAAACAGTTGAATTTGAGCCCCATTTTTCTACAACGCTAGATTCTTTTTACAACAACCTAAATGCATACATAAATAAAGTAACAATAAGTGATTTAGAATATAAAGAAGTTTTAAATAATCACTTGTATACATTAGTAAGGGATTTGAGGATTCAATACCCAATTATTGAAAAACACAAAGTGTTTAGAATATTTAATGATACTTCAGGTTATGTATCATACTTTCAATACAAAGATTTAAAAGCTTCTTTCTTTGAAGACTTATATGAAGCTACCTATAAACTTGATTTGATTGATGATGTAGAAGTAGCAGAGGACGTTTTCTATGACGTATTTACTTTGCCCAAACCTAACCCAGATATGAAAATCACCTTTACTCAAAAAAATCACCTAGTTGCTTTTTACCTAAAGGAGATAGAAGTGTTTTTTAATAATCTCAATGCAGTAACAATTGAAAAAAGCAAAAATTTCTATAATAAGCAAGGTAAACCATTAACCAGTTCCGATTTATATGCTTCTTTGTCAAGGAACAAAAACAAAGATTTAGAAAGTCTTAATAAAATCAAAAGTCATATAGGCGAGTTAAAAAAGACTTACCTAAAATAACCTTACACTTTACCTTACACTTTGTCTTATACCCTCATTACACTATTGGAATGAGGGTTTTTTATTGCTCTTAATTTGCTTCATTATAAATAGTGATATGCGCATATCCATTAACCTAAACAGTGATGGAAATTATCATTCAGAAATTAAATGATCTTGAATTAGTCATAAAAAGACAGACTATTTTAAGCAAAGAGGTTTTAACTCTTGAAGAGGCAGCTGAACACCTGCAATTAAGTAAATCTTGCATTTACAAAATGACAAGTAATAAGGAAATTCCCTTTTATACCCCAGGTGGGAAAAAGATATATTTCCGCAGAACTGAACTAGAGCAATGGATTCTTAATAGTAGGGTAGTCCCTTCTGTTGAGATTTCATTAGAGATTGAAAGCTATTTAGGTAGAACTTCTAAATCTCTAGTGTCATGGTAGATTTTGTAAAGTTAAACTATGGAGACAAAGAAAGATTTGAAAACTTTGTAATGGATAAAAAGAATTTTGAAGATGTTGATACTGTATTTAGCTATCATACAGGAGAAGTTAAATATCCTTACAAGACTAAATTAGGTTCCATGGATGTAGTAGTTTTAAAAAATTCAGGGCATGTTAAAAACTCCTTACACAAATTATATAACTATCTAGAATCAAAAGAGGAGCATAATCATAATGATTTTTCTTATTCTAAAATTTGTGAAACTGTAGGTTTTTTATTTAGAAAAATGATAGATGCAAAAACCACAAAATTGACTCAGTTAGAATTTGGTTTTAACTTAGAAATTGACAGAACTCCAGAAACATTAATTAGAAGAAATGTTTTAATGCATCAGTATAAAGGAGGTACTAATAACACCTATCATGGAAGAGGAGAATTAAGACAGTTTGGACATAGCAATTACTTTATCAAAGTTTATGATAAAGGAAAGCAGTTTGGGTTGGACACAAACATTTTAAGATTTGAAATGAAGTTTATTAAAGCAAAAGAGTTTCAAAATTTAGGGATTTATAAACTAGAAGACTTAGAAGATAAATCAAATTTAAGAAGGCTTTTTATATACTTACTTAACAGATTTGATGAATTAATAATTGTAGATGATTATGATGATGTCTCAATAGGTAGCATAAAAGATTACAATGCCTTGAGTAGATTTACTAACCCAAATTACTGGACAGAAGAAATTAAGCACAAACATCAGCAGTTTAGGTCAAGACAAAAAAAGCAGTTTGAATTGCTTCTTAAAAAGAATGATTTGTTAAAAACCAAGGCTTATTTAAGGACTTTGTTAGTTCAAAAGTTTATTCAGCTAATTAATAATTAAAATAATGTGTGACAGATTCCCAACATAGTATACAGGGAATTTGTCACATATCTAAAAAAAAGATAATGGCAACCATAAAAATATTACTAAGAGATAAACAAAATAAAGAAGGACTTTATCCAATAGTCTTGAGGATAACTCAAGACAGAAAGATTAAGTTAATTACATTGGGGATGTCTTGTTTTAAGAAAGATTGGGATGATAAGGAATCTTGTTTTAAGAAGAGCTACCCTAACTACATTCAGAGAAATAGAGTGTTGCTTAATATTAAGCAAAAAGCCTTGTCAATTATTGATGGTTTTAACTTTGATGAGATTGATTTTTCATTAGAACAATTTGAGGCTAAATTTAGAGGGAAAGAACAGAATAAAATAACAGTGATTGAGTTTTGGGAAGAAAAGATAAATGATTTGAACCTAGCAGGAAGAACAGGCAATGCTAAGGCGCACCTGGATACTAAAAACTCATTCTTTAAATTCTGTAAAAATCATAAGGTTTTATTTAAAGAAATAACAGTTGAAGTTTTAGACAAATATGAAACCCATTTAAGGGCTACAGGTAGTAATGATGGAGGAATAGGAGTGAGGATGAGAGAGCTAAGAGCTTTGTATAATGAGGCTATTAGAAGAGGAGTAGTAGATGAGAAATATTATCCTTTCAAGGTTTATAAAGTAAGTAAGCTAAAAGGGAGAGGCTTTAAAAAAGCTTTGACCAGAGCTGAAGTAAAAATGGTAGAAGACCTGGATGTAGAAATGCATCCTAATTTATTGGAAGCTAAACATTTATTTGTATTCTCATATTATACAAGGGGTATGAACTACTATGATATGATGAAGTTAAGGTGGGAGAATATAGACAATGATAAACTCATCTATACACGCTCTAAAACAAAAGGCAGGTTTATTGTCAAGATATTAAAGCCAGTTCAAGACATTATTGACTATTATAGAGACATCAATAGGACTACTAATTATGTCTTTCCTATCCTCTTAAAAGAGGGGCTCACACCAATGCAGATTGAGAACAGAAAATCTAAAAAACTGAAGAGGTTTAATAATGATTTAAAAAAGATAGCTAAGATAGTTGGCATAGATAAGCCTCTGACTAGTTATGTGGCAAGGCATAGTTTTGCCACAAATTTAAAAGAGCTTGGTGTATCAACAGATGTAATAAGCCAGTCAATGGGTCATCAAAATGTGAGTATTACTACTGCCTATCTGAAGGACTTTGATAATGAAGTCATTGATGATGCAAATGAGAGATTATTAATGGAACCTATTCCTATTTATGAATATTTTAACTCTCCAGGTTTGGCTGTTTAGGGCTTAATTTATTCCTATTTTACTTGATAGAGGAGTGATTGCCTTAGTTTTACAAAGGCATCTCAAAAGCACTGAGTGATAGGAATTCATCCTATTCTTGGTTTTTGAGTTAATTGTAGCCCTTAACTAATTATAGTTAAGGGCTTGATTTTTCAAATTAATTAAGCTACTAATTAATTCTCTAAAATACAGCTTTCAAGGGTGTTTTCTAGTTTAAACTTGTTATTATTAAGTTTTGAAATAGAATTCTGAGATATAGTTACCTTATATAAGTTTTTAAAGTTAAATGAAATCATACTCTCTTTAATCTGATTTGAAACATAGCCTGAAATTTCAATTTTTTCTACAGATAAGAAAGAGAAATATCCAGTTTTAGTATTTAGCATTATGAAATTTCCGATGAAATAAAGATTTGTTTCGGTTTCATGTGAAGAGCTAATAATATTTTCGTAAATATTGTTAGCCTCATATGGTTTAATAACTTGACTAAATCTATAATTAGAATTAGTATTATAATAATCTAAATCTATAATAATTTTATTTTCATAAATTATTTCTGAAAAATTTTTTAAACTATCAAAAACAGTTGGGCTATACGAAGATTTTATAGACTCAAGATTTTTTTTATCTGATGCATTTGAAACCAGAATGTTAATCTTGTCAAATATTTCATCACTAAAAAACGAATATGTTTTTGAATTAGAATTAGAGTCAGTTTTTGATTTTAAATATATTGAAAATGATGCTGCTTCTTGTAAATAAACTTCGGTTGAAGACATTTTGGTAATAGATACATTTTCTGGCAAATTATTAATTTTAGCTTTTCTTTCATGTCCTTTAATAACATCTAAGGCTGTTTCGTGATATAGATTTTCAAAATTCATTAATAATTCACCTAAGACTTTGGTATCTGCTGTTCCATGTCCGATATTATTTCCTTCATTCAGATGCACCCGAAATAATCCAGCTTTTGAATTTTTACTATATTCTTTGAGCTTATTGAAATAATTATCTTTGTCCTCTTGGCTGATAAATTTTATTCCAAAAAAATCAGCTATAGATTTATAGTCATCCGATAAATCTTCATGAAAAAATGAAGATTTATTTGGCAGTGAGTTTTTATCTAATTTTTTGTGGTTTAATTTTTTGAAATCTGTATTAAAAATTGAATTATGAAATTTATAGTATTCTTTCTTTTCAGCCAAGTTTATATATTCAAGATGAGAAATATTCCCTCTCAAGTAATTTTCTAGATTTGATTTTAAGGTTTTAAAGATGTAGTAAATATCATTGCCATTGTCATCCACATCTATCCACTCAACTACTACAGGAATTTTGTTTTGATCATAAAACAATAAGGTTGTAGGATAGGCTTTTGATAGTAGATTACCCAGGTATTGAATTTCTCCAAAAGGAGATTTGATATTGTTGCTCATAATTATTTGTTTATTCCATTGGTTCTAAAGTCTCATTTTCTAATAAGCAATCAAGAATTTCAAACCTTTCAATAAGATCAACATCTTTATATTCAATTAGGTTAAAATGGGAACTTTTTTCGGGCTCGCTACACTTACCATCAGTTTTTAATATTTCCCCAAACGCTATATGAGTTCCTATTTTTTTATATTTTTTAGGTTTGTCAGTAATTAATTTTTTCCAAGATTCTCTAGATTTGCTTTCTACTTTGTGAAAAGAGAGTGCCCATCCATTACATGTTTTAGCTAGGCTAAAATTTTCTTTATTTGAAGCCATAGGTATGAAGTTTCTCTTGTCTTCAATATCAGAAAATGTCCACCTATATGCAGAGATTTTTTTTTCGGAATAATCACTGAAACAACCATCTGTCTTGTTAAAGGATGCTAATTTAGTTAATTCCTCATTATATTTATATTGCATTTATTATTTCTTTAGTTAAAGGCTAGACTTTGAATATTTTCGAAGTAAAAATATATTTTTATTTATTGATTATTTACGGTTTTTTACATTCTTTTTTACGGTTTTTATTTTGTGAGGATTAGTTCTTCAAATCATTTACAAGAAATTTTCATAAAAAATTTTTGATACACAACCTACCTTGTGGCAAAACCCCCACCAATTCCAAGCAATTACAACGCCCCCCTGGTGTTGTGTTAAAACAAAAATATTCTGGCTGGAAATAACTACTTAAGGTGAAAGCTAAGAGGTATTACAGAGAAAATATTGTTTTGTTGCTACTTGTTTAACTCAAAAATCAAAGAAATGGTAAGAATTACAAACTATCAAAGAAGAACAACAGAGCAAGGAAAAGAATTTTTTACTCTTGAATTACAAGGCGGGATTGAAGTAGTAAAATCCCAAGAAACAGGCAAAAGCTATATGACAGCTAGAAAAGCATCTATGTCCTGTACTTTTGATGAATTTACTTGTCAATCATTAATTGGTACAGAACTACCTGGAGCTGTACAAAAGGTAAACTGTGAAGAATACAGCTATACCATTAAAGAAACAGGAGAAACAGTTACACTTTCCCACAGATTTGAATACACACACACAGAAGAGCCTGTTGTAACTAAAGATGTGGGTAAAACTACTCTTGAAGAATTTATGAGTAAGGCACCTGTAGGGAATATGTTCTCTGTCAATGAGCAACAACAATTAGTTCATTAATCATTTTGAGGTCTAAAACTTGATTTCCATTATCCAGGTAATCATAAGTTTTGGACCTCTTTTTTTATTAATTTTAAACCTTCCCTATTATGGTAGTAAAAACAGTAAATCCTCCATCAGAGGTTGCAGAAATTAAAGTGTCCTACAGTACCAATAACACCTCTAAAATAAAGGTCAATTCAGTACTGAAAGCTTATCAGCTACTTTTATCTTCTTGGGACATCAACATTATTGAATTACAAGAAGAATTCAAAATTCTGCTTTTAAATAGAGCTAATGAGCTTCTAGGTATTTATCCGCTTTCAAAGGGAGGCATAACAGGTACTGTAGTCGATTTAAGGCTAATCTTTGCAGTAGCTTTGAAGTGTAATGCAAGTGGCTTGATATTATCACATAATCACCCAAGTGGGAAGTTGATTCCAAGTGATACAGATGTTAGCTTGACCAGAAAGATTAAGAAATGTGCGGATTTATTAGATATTATTTTGGTAGACCATATTATACTATCTAAGTCAAGCTATTATAGCTTTACCAATGAAGGTAAGTTAAGTTGAAAATGTATGCTTCTAAATAGCACACTTAAATCTACTCAATTTTAATATTTACTTTTTTTGGGGATTATAATACATAGCTTTTATTTAAAAAACTCAATAATATTCACCTCTAATGCTAACGCTACTTTTTCTAAGGTAGCAAGCGTAGGATTTACTCTCCCTGCTTCAAGTCTTGACATATTGCTTTTCTCAAAATTGCATTTTGCAGCAAGCACTTGCTGAGAAATGCCTTTAGACGTCCTAATTTTTTGGATTCGTTTACCTACTATTATTTGGAGAGAACTTTCCGACATTGAACTTTTTTGAGTTGTAGTATTTGATAACTCAAATTTTGTTCTATTTTTGTCTAACTTGGTTATCATTAATGATAACTATAATTTTTATTATGTACTTAAATGGAAAAATTAGAAAACAAAAAATATTCAGTATTACTATTCTTAACAGGCTTTTTTGGGATAATATTAGGTAGTATTTTAGCTCATAATTACTATTGGATTAAGGGAACTTTTTGTCCTGTAGAATATTTTTATGAGAGCTATAATGTAAAATTTGAAATTGTAAAAGGTATTGATTTTGGCTTTTTTGTGATAGGACTTAAGCAGCTTTCTTCTTTTTTGGTAATGATTATAGCTTGTGCAGTATATCTCTTTCTTTATAAAACCGATGAAGAAATAAGGGGTTATTTTATTGAAATAAAAAAAAGAGTACAATCAAAGAACATACTAGGTGTAACTTCAAATATGATAAATAACATTCCTACTACTTTAGGTTTAAAGATTTCCCCTAAAGAAACAATTATAGAGGATTATGTAAAGTCTGAAGAAAGTATTAAATACAATAAAATTATGAATGCTAAGAGTACTGCGGCTATTTATGGGCTTATATTTGGGGCTATTCAATTAGGGATTTCTGCAATGTTAGAAAACTTGTATTGGGAGGACTCAACAAAAATTATTATAAGCTTTTCTATTGTTTTACTACTAAGAATTTTTTCAGCATACAAATGTTATATGTTATCTGAATATAATATGGGTAGTTCTTGGTTTTGGTTTCTTTTTGGCGTTTTAATACCTTCAGTTGCCTTAATTTTTGCAGGGGTACACTCTATGTTAAATAAAGAAACTTATGCGCTTAGTGACAGCATACGTAGGCAGAAAAACCTGTAAGTAGATAATATTAGTCAGGTCAAACATAGGTCAAACATTATGATTAAAATCTGAAAACAGATGAAAACAAAAGTTAATTTACAGTAAGCTATGTTGTTGATTATTAATACAAAAGAAACAAAAAGCAACAATAAGAAACGTAACTTGAAGGGACTGTTAATCAGAGGGTCCTTGGTTCGAGCCCAAGAGGGGGAGCAAAAAGCAAAAGACTTTACATTTGTAAGGTCTTTTTTTTTTTGGCCATAAGCCAATGAAAATAATACTTTGCAACGATTTTAAACAGAAATACAGTTTTCCTGTTTTTGACAACTTTGACAACTTATTTTAGAAAAAAGGTAACAAATTCGGTAGCATCTTAAATCTCGAAGGGTAGCAAATAAAAGGGTTATACTTTGATAGTATGACCCTTTTTTATTTGATGCAATACTGCTACTACAGGTTTAGAACTTCCCCAGATTGCAATTTCATTTAATAACGGAAGTACAGTCTGACCAAATTGAGAAAGAGTATATTCTACTCGCGGAGGAGTCTCTTTAAATTCTTGTCTTTCAATTAAATTAAAAGATTCTAATTCTTTCAGCTCTTGAGTGAGCATCTTATTAGATATTGCTGGAATATATTGCCGAATTTTTCCAAAACGAATGGATTGTTCACCTATAACAAATAGAATAATTGGTTTCCATTTACCCCCAATGATACTCATTGCCCTGGTTACAGGACAGTTAAATGGGTTGTCAATATATTTGGATTGTTTATTAGTTACCATAAGGTTACTTGTATTTAATTTAATAGTTACTAAAATAAACTATTATATTTTACTTTTGTTAAAAAATCAAATAAAAATGAAAAATCTCTTTGTTATTTTATTAGTTCTAGCGAGTCATCAAATCTTCGCACAATCAAAAAACAAGTCAAATTTGAATTTTTTATTAGACGAATATGTTGCTTCAATAGATGCTGCGGATAGTTTGATGGGTAAAAAATTCTGGTCAATGGGGAAAGAAGTTTCATTCATCCATCCCAAAGGGAATAATTATGGTTGGAAAGGTGTTAAAGAAGTGTATAATATGTTCAATATGGTGTTCTCAAAAAGAAAATTAGTTTATAAAAATCCTAAATGGACTGACTATGGACAGGTTGCTTGGGTAGAATTTACTTGGGTATTTGACGCTGAATTTAAAAATGATAATCAAAAATTACAGACAAAAGGGAGGGAGAGTCAAATATGGCATAAGGAGAATAACAAATGGAAATTAGTACACGTACATTATTCAGGTTTGCCTGTGGATGGAGAAAGACAAGGATTTTAAACCTCCTGTAAACTTGTAAAAAGTTCAACACTTTAATTTCTTGGTATCTGTATCTTTTGTCACAAGGGTACTAAGCAACAATAAGCCTTTACAGCAATGTAAGGGCTTTTTTTATTTCTAATTCAGAAAAAGATGAATTAAATAGTTTATTTTCACTATTTTTCAGACTAACAAAATTGCAATACATTTACTTCGTTCATAGCGCCAAGTTCTTGAGCATATTAAAAAAATCGAAAATAAGAATGGATGTAATCAACACCAATAAAGCCATTATTATTATGGGGGTTTCTGGATCAGGAAAAACCACCATTGGCCAACTATTGGCACAAAAAACCCAGCTCCCTTTTTTTGATGGAGATGATTTTCATTCAAAAGCCAACATTGATAAAATGGCTTCTGGAAATCCACTCAATGATGAAGATCGTAAAGAATGGCTTTTAAACTTGAATCATTTAATAAAAGAAAATTTAACTCGTAAGGGTTGCATAGTGGCTTGTTCTAGTTTAAAAAAATCATATAGAGACCTTCTTAGTCTTTCGGTGACAAATGCCGTTACATTTGTTTTTTTAGAAGGCAGTTACGATTTAATTTTATCCCGAATACAAGCGAGAAAAAATCATTTTATTCCGTCTTCGTTACTACAATCACAATTTGATACTTTAGAGATACCTCACAACGCTTATTCAATATCTATTATGCAACATCCAGAAACTATAGTAGCAACTATCCAACAGGAGATTTTTAACACTTCAGAAATTGGTTTAATTGGATTAGGTGTTATGGGGAAAAGTCTGTCTAGAAATATTGTTTCAAAAGGTTTTAGTTTATCTATGTTTAACCGTCACATTCCTAATGTAGAAGAAGACGTTGCTATACAATTTAAAGCCGAACATGAAGCATTAGTATCTACACAAGCATTTGATAATCTTGCCCAATTTGTTGCCTCTTTACAAAGTCCAAAAAAAATAATTTTGATGATTCCTGCAGGAACTGCGACAGATCAAATGATTAATGAATTGGTGCCATTATTAGCTCCCAATGACTGTATCATTGATGCAGGGAATTCATTTTACCAAGATACTACTTCCCGAATTAAAGATTTGGAAGCTCAAGGAATTTATTTTATTGGCTGTGGTATTTCTGGTGGAGAAGAAGGGGCTTTACATGGACCTTCTTTGATGCCAAGCGGTTCTTTGGCAGGCTATGAAATTGTTGCTCCTTTTCTTGCCGCAATTGCCGCAAAAGATGCCGAAGGAAACCCGTGTTGTACTTACATTGGAAAAGAAGGAAGTGGTCATTTTGTGAAAATGGTTCATAACGGAATAGAATATGCCGAAATGCAGTTATTGTCTGAAATCTATACAATTGGGGTTGCATCGGGGAAAAATCCAGACCAAATTGCTAGTTTGCTTTCTTCTTGGAAACAGAATCAGGTAGGGAGTTATTTGTTAGACATTACTACTTCTATTTTGAAAGAAAAAGAGCAAAACGAATGGGTAATAGATGTTATTCTTGATAAAGCAGATAGTAAAGGAACAGGCAATTGGACAACAGTTGAGATTACCAAAGAAGGAATTCCAGCTACGATGATTGCAAGTGCGTTATATGCTCGTTATTTGTCTTCTTTCAAAGAAATTAGAACCAAAATGAGTGTTTTTTATAATCAAAAAAGCAGTTCATGTGCTATTGGACAAATAGATTGGGAAGAAATTCGCTCGGGGTATGAACTAGCGCGAATAATCAACCATTTTCAGGGATTTTGGTTAATTCAAGGCATTTCAGAGAAATACAATTGGGAAATTAATTTGAGTGAAGTAGCGCGAATCTGGACCAATGGATGTATTATTCGTTCTCAATTAATGCAAGATATCGTTCCCATTTTGAAAGAAGAAAAAAATCTATTGTTTTCAAAAAATCTAATCCCAAAAATCACACAATTAAAACCAGCTCTTGCTTCTATTGTAGCCAAGGCTATTCAAGCAGAAATTGCTGTTCCCTGTTTGAGCGAATCAATTAATTTTTTGAATGGTTTGACTACAGATAAATCGGGGGCGAATTTAATTCAAGCACAAAGAGATTACTTTGGCGCACATACTTTTCAGCGAATTGATGCCGAATTGGGCCAGTTTTTTCACCATAATTGGGTAAAATAGTAGTTGAGGCGAATGTAATTTATAGCAAAGGCAGTACGTAATTCAATGTCATTACGGCAAGTATTCCCACTACAGATAATAGCGATTCCATTAGGGTCCAAGTTCTAAAAGTATCTTTTATAGAAAGTTTGAAATATTCTTTAAACAGCCAAAATCCAGAATCGTTTACGTGAGAAAACATAATGCTTCCAGCTCCGATAGCTAAAACCATTAAACTAGAATCTACTTGAATATGTGGCATCATAGGTGCTACTATACCGGCTGTTGTTAATCCTGCCACTGTGGCCGACCCCAAACACACCCTAATAGTAGCTGCAATTAACCACGCCAAAATTAATGGATGAATTGCTACATGATCAAAAAACAATGCAATTTGATCACCAGCACCACTTTGAATTAGTACCTCTTTCAAAGCTCCTGAACCGCCTATAATTAATATAATGAGTACAATTTCTTTGACAGCGTTTTCATAAAGGTGCATCAATTCAGGAATTGATTTTCCTAATCGAATACCTAATAAATAGCTACATACTATTAGGGATAAAAGCATTACAATAGTAGGGTCACCAATGGCCGAACAGCTAATTGTTATTAGAGATTCTTTTGAAAAGAAAAGAGGAAGAATATGAGCAAAAGAGATAATCCCAACAGGCAGTAATGCAGCAATAAAACTAATGAGTGTCGATGGCAATTCTGTGGTATTGTTTTCTAGTGTATAAAGGGTTTCTTCAGAGCTTTTTCCTATTGTTTTTATAGTTTTTGAGAATATTGGTCCAGCTATTATTATAGCTGGTAGCGCACACAGTATTCCTAGAAAAAGAGTTTTACCCAAATTTGCATTAAACACAACAATCAATGCTACAGGGGAAGGATGAGGAGGTAAAAAAGCATGAGCTGCTGACAAGGAAGCCAACATAGGGAGTCCTACTAGAATAGGTGAAATTTTATATTGATAAACCAATGAAAAGATAATTGGAATAACAAGGACAAAACCAATGTTATAAAAAAGTGGAATCCCAATTATAAACCCCGTAAGCACCATTCCCCATTGGATATAGTCTCTTCCGAAAAGCTGAATGATTCGATCGGCAATCACTTTTGCTGCTCCGCTCTCAGCGACTAATTTTCCAATCATGGCACCTATACAAATGACAATGAGAATAGAAGCCATCATATCTCCAATTCCCTTTTGTACTGCTGCTGTAATTTTAGAAAATGGAATTCCAAGTACAAATCCAGCAAGAAATGAAACAATAATAAAGGCAATAAAAGGATTGATTTTAAACCATGAAATCAAGCAAATTAAAGCAATAACTACTAAAAATAAAGTTAAAAATAATGTCATAAGATCATATAATAAGTTATGTATTGCTAAGGTATTATAATTACGGAATGATTATTCATTAATCTCTAATCTCATCATAATATCTGTTTGCTCATCGTCACCAAGTTTAAAGATATGCTGATCAAAAGCAACAAAACCATTTTTAGTGTAAAATTGAATGGCTTTTTTGTTTTCTTCCCAAACTCCTAACCAAACGGTCGTGAATTTCTTTTGTTTGGCCACTTCAATTGCTTTATCGTACAGTAATTGCCCCACTTTTTTACCGTGGTAGTCAGCAAGGACATAAATCCGTTCTATTTCTAGGGTATTGTCTTTTTGAGATTCGGTTTGTGCTTGCCCAAAGTTTACTTTTAAGTAACCAATTACTTTTTCATTTTGGGCGGCAAAATAAAATTCAGACTCTGGATTTTGTAATTCGGCAGTGAGTTTCTCCGCAGCAAAGCCTTCTTTGAGATACAACGCCATATTCTCTTCGGAATTGGTAGAAGAGAAGGTTTCGGCAAAGGTTTTCCTGCCAATTTCTTGTAATTGAGCTAGGTGGTCGAGAGTTATTTTTTGAATTTGAATTTCGTTCATCATGGCCTTATTTTTTCATTGTTGCAATAATTTGTTTCGCTTCATTTGAATTACCCCAATCGGCAATTTGAAGTAGTACCGGAATCAAACTTTTCCCAGAATCTGATAAGGAATAGGCAACTATTTTACCGTCTTCTTGTGTTGCTTTTCGTTCAATTAACCCCAGTGTTTCGAGTTCTTTTAATTCATTGGCCAAAACTTTATTGGAGATGGCAGGCATTAAATGGTTCAGTTTGCCAAAGCGTAACGTACTCTCGCCAATACAGTTCAAGATAATTGGTTTCCATTTTCCTCCAAAAATAGACATTGCACGCGTAACAGCACAGTCAAAAGGGTTTTCTATATATCGCATAAAAATTGTGGTAACCTCTGGGTTACCGGTATTTGGTTTATTGGTAACAAATATACACTAAGAGGCTGTAAGTTTGTAGAAAATATAAAACAAACAAGCATGAGAAAAGAAATTACATACACAATAGTTTTATTTAGCGTTTTGATTATAACAACATCAAGTTTTGCTCAAAAATTGACCTGGAACCAAATGGAAATGGAAGCAGTCAATTCCAAAGCGAAAATTGTACAAATGGACGGTGTTCCTGTTTTACAAGTAGAACGTGATGTAACGACTTTACCGTTTGACATCAATAATGTAGAAGCTTCGGTTGATGGGCCAACGTATGTTAAAATAGCCAATTTAGAAATGGAAAACGGTAGCGTTGAGGTTAAGGTGCTTAGCCAAATTATGGAAAATTCTCCCTTTCCAGCAGCGCGCGGATTCATTGGAGTAGGCTATCATGTGGCTTCAGACAATCAGAATTTTGAAGGAATTTATCTTCGTCCAAGTAACGGAAGGGCTGATGATCAATTGCGACGCAATCATAGCGTGCAATATTTTGCCTATCCGGGTTATAATTTTGGTCGTTTAAGGAGAGAGGCAAATGGTGTTTATGAAACCTATGCCGATATCGGTATAAACGAATGGATTACTATGCGTGTTGAATTTGAGGGCGAAAAAGCGACTTTGTACATTAACAATCAAAAAGCCCCGTCGTTTTTAGTACAAAAAAAACTCGGAACTTCTAAAAAAGGGAGTGTGGCTCTTTGGGTAGAAATTGGAACTATTGGTTATTTCAAAGAGTTAAAGGTTGTAAAAAAACCCTAGTCAAAAATGCCTAATTAATTTAAACCATCCATAGTGATGGTTTTTTTGTTCTTTTCAAATTAGCAAGTAAATTCTAAAATATCAGGATTTTCCATTAGGGCTTGAGCGATTTTTACATGCAATTTTTTATGAGCCTGTATGTCCCATTCTAAATTGATTTTGTCTTCTGTTTTATTAGTTCGTACCAACCTATAATTTACTTTACAAGTAGCGAATACAGTTTCTATTTTTTCAATCGAATCTTTTTGGTACACAACTAAAACAGAATATTTTTTAGCTTGATTTAAGGTATCAATATACCGTTCTAAATAAGGGAGTAGCGCCAAAATTAAAATCATAAAAACACTGCTACAAGCAGAGGCAAAATAATATCCTGCGCCAATGCCCATTCCCACAGCAGCGACAACCCAAATGGTAGCAGCAGTGGTGATTCCGTTGATTCTATTTTCTCCTCTAAAAATTACCCCAGCACCTAGAAAACCAATACCAGAAACAATGTTAGAAGCAATTCGATCAGCATTGTTAGGTGCTCCAATTATTTTAGAAATAATAGTAAAAAAACAAGCTCCAAGAGAAATCATAATCATAGTACGAAACCCTGCTGATTTACTTCTGTATTCCCTTTCGGCACCAATTATTCCTCCCCAAAGAACGGCAAGTAAAAATCGAATAATTATTTCGTTGTCCATATACTATTTCTTTTCTTGTTTTTTAAATTTGGTTATCCAAAGATAAATATTTTTATAAGTTCAATAATCTTAATTAAGATAAAAAATCAGGCCTTATTACCAGTTAAATGGAGTGTTTCTTAAAGAACCAAACTTTTAATATATCGGCAGTAATGATGTAGCAGCACACAATAAATAGCATAATACCAAGATTAAATACAGGCAAAGGTGTCAAGCCAACGTCTTTTGCAAAAGGCAAATAAGGCAATCCAATAGTTAAAACAAAGGCAATAATGCTAAAAATAAAAAGGTAGTTTCCGGGTTTGCTTTTGAAGATATTTTTATGTGTTCTGATGATGAAGACAATAAAAAGTTCAGATAGTACAGACTCTATAAACCAACCGGTTTGAAACCCATGTTCTTTTACTTTTAAGCAATAGTAAAGCGTTACAAAAGTAATTAAGTCGAATATGGAACTATGAATGCCAAACAGAATCATATAATTACGAATGTGTTTTAAATTCCATTTTCCGGGTTTTTCTAATTGTTCTTTGTCAACATTATCTGTTGTAACAGCAAGGAAAGGGAAATCAGTAAGGAAATTAGTAAGCAAAATTTGTTTTGGAAGCATTGGCAAAAAAGGTAGAGTAATAGATGCAGCAGCTACACTAAACATATTCCCAAAGGTAGAACCTGTATTGATGTATAAATATTTTAGAGTATTGGCAAAAGTTTTTCTACCTTCTTGTATTCCATCAACTACAACCATCAGGTTTTTTTCCATCAGTACAAAATCGGCAGCTTCCCGAGCCACATCTACTGCGTTTTCTACAGATATACCTACATCGGCAGCGCTGATGGCAGAGACATCATTGATACCATCTCCCATATATGCCACAGTATAATTTTGTTTTAATGCTAGTATGATGCGCTCTTTTTGTTGTGGCTCTACTTCGGCAAAAATGTGTGTTTTCTTAACGAGTTGCTTTAAGGCTTCTGGACTGGTGTTGAACAACTCTTTACCAGTCATTATAATTGGCTGTTTTATGCCAATAGTCAACGCAATTGATTCGGCAATATTTTTATTGTCCCCAGTTATTATTTTTAAGCCTACTTTTAGTTTAGATAATTCGGATATGGTTTCAAAAATCCCTGATTTAACAGGGTCGTTCAGCAAGACAAAACCTGCAAAAATCATTTCTGTTTCTAGTTCTTTTACAATAATGGAAGTCTCAATTTTTTTATAACAAACCCCAATTGCTCGAAGTCCAGAATCTCCAAAATGGGCAAACGTTTTCTCTAATTTGTTTTGGTGAGAAGTTATATCCTCAATGCTTCCATCACTTAATTTAATTTGGGCACAAATACTTAGAATTTGCGAAAAAGCACCTTTGCTTACCAATAGTTTTTCATCTTTGGTTTGCAGTCCAATGCTCAATCTTTTCCGAATAAAATCATATGGAATTTCCCCAATCTTATTTGCAGGCAACAAAGTGTTTACTTCTAGTTTTTTTAGAGCTTCGTCAATAGCATTTGCATATCCAGTTTCAAAAGAAGCGTTCCAAAAAGCCAATTGTTTCACCCATTCACTTTCTTTTTCTTCTCCATCTACACACCCAGCCACTTTGATGGCTCCCTCTGTAATAGTCCCAGTTTTATCGGTACATAATAGGTTGACTTCTCCTAAGTTTTGAATTGAGTTTAGTTTTTTTACGATCACCTTTTTTGCTAAAAGCCTTTTGGCACCAGCACTCATAGCAATTGTTGTGATGGCAGGTAAAAGTTCAGGCGCCATACCCACGGCTAATGCCAAAGCAAAAAGCGCCGATTCCATTATGTCTTTATGATTTAATAAATTCACGATGAGAATAAATACAGCAAGGACTAAGGTTATTTTCATTAGGAAGAATCCAAAGTCTTTTATTCCTTTTTCAAAAGTAGTTTCTGTTGTCCCAGAGGCACTGAGCGAAATAGCACCAAAAATGGTTTGTTCCCCAGTTTGAATTACTAAAGCTTTGGCATTGCCACTCACAATATTAGTTCCCTCCCAAAGGCAGTTGGTTCTTTTGGCTAATTCAGTTTGGGAATCTAAAATACCAGCTATCTTTCGCACAGGATAGGATTCTCCAGTTAGACTAGATTCGTTAGCGTGAAGTTCATTGGCTTCAATAATAAGACAATCGGCAGGAATCATGTCCCCAGCTTTTAACAGGATAACATCTCCAGTTACAATATTTCTGGAAATTATTTCCTGAGGAATGCCGTCTCTTAGAACGGTTGATTTTAGCGAAATCATGGATTGCAGTTTTTCTACTACCCGATTAGCATTTCGTTCTTGAAAAAAACTAAGTAATCCTGTAGACAAAACAATGAATAAAATAATAAATACATCAGAAGCATCTCCTAAAAACGCCGATATAATTACAGCTCCAATTAAAAGAAGCATAAGCGGATTTTTAAATTGACTTAAAAAAAGAAACAATTCTTTTCTAAAATGTGATTTGCCTTTAGGATGTACTCCTTTTGCTTTGAGTAATTGAGATGCCTTTTTATGGGACAAACCTTGTTTCGAACTGTCTAGCTGTTGCAACCAATGGTTTGTGTCGAATGCCCAAAATTCATTTTCTGATGTGGTTTGCATAACGTTCATTTAGGAAAAACTACAGAAGGTTTAATTCATTATAAATTTAGAGTTATTTTATTAAACAGATGTCTTTAAATGAATTAAATTTATTTCAATTGAATTAATAAATGTTTGACACTGTTTAAACAAAAGTCCATAAAGCACCAATAGTTTTTTATTTATATTTGTTTCCGTTACAAAACCATTAAACCAACCAATTCAATGAATACCCCTTCAATACAATCAAAACCTCATTACCCAATTTTAGACGGACTGCGTGGAGTGGCAGCCTTATTAGTTGTTAGTTTTCATATTCTTGAAGCTCATGCTAAAAGTCATGTAAGCCAAGTAATTAATCATGGTTATCTGGCAGTTGATTTTTTCTTTTTATTATCAGGTTTTGTAATTGGATATGCATATGATGACCGTTGGGAGAAAATGACCATTGGAAATTTTTTCAAACGTCGTTTGGTACGATTACAACCGATGGTGGTTATGGGAATGATAATTGGCGCTGCCTTGTTTTATTTTCAAGCCTCCAATTTATTTCCACTGATTGCTGATGTGCCTGTTTGGAAAATGTTGCTCATTATGGTAATAGGGTTTACTTTAATCCCGGTGCCAGTTTCAATGGATATTCGCGGTTGGCAAGAAATGCACCCTTTAAACGGGCCGGGTTGGTCATTGTTTTTTGAATATATCGCTAATATTTTATACGCCCTTTTCATACGGAAATTTTCTAAAACACTATTGACAATTTTAGTTGTACTTTCGGGAATAGCCTTAATTCATTTGGCTGTAACCACACCTAATGGAGATCTTACAGGGGGATGGGCTTTGGAGCCAACACAGTTACATATCGGAATTGTTCGGTTGATGTATCCGTTTTTTGCAGGATTGTTGTTGTTTCGTTTAGGGAAATTAATTAAGATAAAAAATGCTTTTTTCTGGTGTAGTTTGCTCGTTGTTGTCTTACTTTCGGCTCCAAGAATAGGAGGAGAAGATCACTTTTGGATGAATGGTTTGTATGAATCGTTGACAATTATATTTCTTTTCCCGTTGGTCGTTTTTCTAGGAGCTAGTGGCGAAGTCAATGGAGAATGGTCAAAACGAGTATGTACGTTTTTTGGTGACATTTCATATCCAATATACATTACACATTATCCCATTGTTTACATTTATACAGCATGGGTAGTGGATAATAAATTACCTATTAGTCAAGTTTTTCCTATAAGTATTTTATCCATATTTTCTTGTGTAGCTTTAGCTTATGCTTGTTTAAAATGGTATGACGAACCAGTTCGTAAATGGTTAGCAAAACGCGTATTTAAAAATTAAACTGATGGGACTTCTTTTTATAAGGTGCAATTCGCTATGATTAAAAAGTTTTTGGATTTCTGTAATTAACATCTCTGCGAAGTTAAATTTCACAAGAAAACTTCCCAAATCTGCGTTGGTTTAGATAAAAAAGAGTAATTTTAATTGTTCTACTTTGTAATGAGTAGAATAATCTAAATTCAGTATCTAAAGAGCAACGATAAATTCAATCCCCACATGAATAAAAAGATAGCAATAGTATTTCTTTTTTTGGTAATTACAAGTATTTCATTTGGGCAAAACAATGAGAAATTAGCTCCCGCTTTTCGGTTTTTAAAAGAGCGACAACTCAGTAAAAATCCAAGTTCCACTGTTCCGTCATTATTTAGCAAATCGGAATCCAAAAGGAAAAATCGAATTACAGGGGTAAGTGAATCAGGGTATAATTGTATTATTTATACCAAATCGCCCGAAGTCCTCAAAGCTAACGGAATTGTAATTCAAAGTACTCACGCTTCTTTTGTTACCGCTTGGCTTAGTTTAGACCAAATTTCGACAGTGTCAACGTTGCCCGAAGTGGACTTTGTAGATACTCCAAAAATTGTAAAGAAAAACAATGATATTTCTGTAGCCTCAACAGGAGCGGCTCTTTTGCACGCAGGAAAATTAGACAACACCGTTTATAAAGGAGATGGGGTCATTGTGGCTATTATCGATACTGGAATTGATTGGGATCATCCTGATTTTAGAAATGCTTTAGACCAAAGCAAAAGTAGAATTTTACGAATTTGGGATCAAACCTTGACACCAACAACAGGGGAAGTAGCTCCTGCGGGATTCAGTTTTGGGGTAGAATACAACCAAACCCAAATCAATGATGAAATTGACGGAACACCAGCTGGTCTTGTTCGTGAAAAAGACACAGACGGTCACGGCACTCACGTATCAGGAACCGCCGTAGGAAATGGTGCCGCTTTGAGTGCAAAGTATTCGGGTCTAGCGCCCAATGCTGATATTGTAATAATCAAGGCGGGCGATGGCACTTTTAGTACTTCAAATCTTATTTCGGCATTGGATTATTTGAAAAATTTGGCTACAAGTTTAGGTAAACCCATTGTGGTTAATATGAGTTTAGGTTCACAAAATGGAGCACATGATGGGACAGACCCTCTTGAACTTGCTATAGACAATTTTACAGATACAGCAGCGGGTCGGATAGTAGTTGTTGCTTCTGGTAATGAAAACGGGGATAATCTTCATAAACGAATTTCATTAACAGGAAGTGCAAGCACATCAATCAGTATGCAAGTGCCAACAGCATCAGCGAGTACTTCAACGGATGTTTTTCAGTTTACTTTGTATGCTAATGACACTAGTACTTTAAGTGCTTCGGTAACCGCTCCCGATGGAACTCAAGCTACTTCGCTTTCTAACAATGGTACCGCTGTTTTTGGTGGTAAAGCCAAGGTCTTTTTATCCAATTATATTGATCCAGAAAGTGGTGACCGAAAAGTACAGGTATATGTAACCAGAACAACTACAGCAACTGATGTTTCGGGCGCTTGGACCATTTCTTTAACCAATACAACGGCTAATACACTAACTATTGATGGATGGTTAGACACCAAAGGTGATGATTTCTTAAACATGACACTAACGGGAGGAGATAGTAATTATTTGGTGGGAACACCGGGATCAGCGACTAAAGCGATTACTGTGGGAGCCTATATGGCAAAGCTAGATTGGTATGCTTCTTCAGGGAGTGGATATAATTATAATGTTGGTAATCAAGATGCTATCTGTGCTTTTAGTTCTATTGGTCCACGTAGGGATAATGTACAAAAACCAGATATTACTGCCAATGGTCAGGCTGTGGTTTCATGTTTGTCTTCTGATTCGGGATTGGCAAATTCAGATCCCTATATGGTAGTCAACGGCCTGTATCGCGTTGAACAAGGAACCAGTATGGCAACACCTGCTGTGACAGGTTGTGTAGCTTTATTATTGCAGAAGAAATCCAATGCCACATTTGCCCAAATAAAAAATGCAATTGCGACTACTGCCACAAAAGATTCATTTACAGGAACTACTGATAATAATACTTGGGGAAGCGGAAAAATAGATGTGTATAAAGCTGCTTCTAGTTTTTCATACTGTCAACCTTTAGCAAGGACTACCTACAATTACGAACAAGCTTACGGAAGCACCACTAATTACTCATACAATTTATCTTCCAAAAGGGCTGCATTGCGTTTTACTTCTACCTCAGACGGAAATCTAGGGGGCGTTTATTTTAAAACCACAACAGGTAACACACTTACTAGTCTTACTGTTGAGTTAAGAACAAATAATGCAGGAGTTCCAGGAACATTGATGGGTTCATTGCCAATTACCGCTTCTAAAGTTTCAAAAAACACTTGGAACTATTTTGATTTAAGTTCTTTAAATGTTGCGGTTGCTAATGCGACAGATTATTTTTTGGTTTTAGTTCCCGGCTCAACAGATACTTTTGGCTTAGGCCAAGAAACTACAAACAGCAGTAGATCCTATACTTCGACTAATGGAACCACTTGGACTTCTGTAGCTAATTTGAGAATTCGTCCCGTTGTGTATGCCAATACTGGAAGTTTAATTCCTTCGATGACACGTACTTCGGCAGCAGGAACTGAGACACAAACTAAATGTATCAATACGCCAATTACAACTATTACGTATAGTACTGTTGGCGCTACAGGGGCTACTTTCTCAGGATTGCCAGCAGGTGTAACAGGAACTTGGGCGGCGAATACAGTTACTATTAGTGGTTCGGCCACAGTAGCGGGAACATTTACTTATGCCGTTAATTTAATAGTGGGTTGTAATGCTGTTTCGACCACAGGAACTTTAACCATAAATGATGTGCCAACTATTAGTTCTGTAGCTGTGTTGACACCTAATAGTGTATCTATTAGTGGGTCCAATTTTATAGTTGGAACGCAACAACCTACTGTAAGTATAGGAGGTGTTGCAGGTACTATTGTAAGCGCAACCAACACGACTATTGTAGTTAGTTTCTCTTCGGGAAACAGTAGCGGTAATGTTGTTGTGACCAATGCATGTGGTGTAAATTCGGTGCCTTTTACTTTTTATTATTCCCCACCGGCAATTACTTTTAATCCAACAGATTATTTGTTTACACAAGGAGTAACTATCACAGCTATCACTCCTCAATTATCTGGAAATCCTGCTACTTCATTTTCGATTAGTCCAGCCTTATCTTCAGGTTTGAATTTTAGTACAAGTACCGGAATTATTTCGGGTAAACCAACAGTGTCCAGTGCCCAAACGAGTTACACGATCAGCGCTATTAACTCAGGAGGTAGTACTTCGGCAGTAATTAAAATTACCGTAGCACCAGACACGGATGGCGATGGAATTAGAGACGATATTGATCTTTGTCCTAATTCGGCAGCAGGAGTAACAGTTGATTTTAATGGCTGTGAAATTTTTGTCTTACCGTCCAATAATTATGCAGTTATGGCCACGGCTACATCTTGTGTTGGACAACAAAATGGAGCCATTAGTGTAAGCGCAACCAATACAAATTATATTTATACCGTTACAATAAATGGTCAAACTGGTTTTGAATTGAATTCGGCAAATAGTTTTAAAAACCAAGTTCAAAATTTGGCGCCAGGCAATTATGAAGTTTGTATTAGCATTCAAGGTAAAACCAATTATCTTCAATGTTATACGTTAAAAGTAACTGAGCCAACACCGCTATCAGCCACTAATAAAATAAGTACAAACGGTAAACAGGTAACATATACTTTGAGTGATGCTTCAAGTTACATCGTTACTCTTAACGGAAGCACTCAAACGTACACGTCAAACGAAATTACGTTGGATTTAGCTACGGGGCAAAACACCATTAGTATCGCTACTGATTTGAATTGTCAAGGAAAAATCACAGACATTATTTTTGTGAGTGAAAAAGTAATTGTATATCCAAATCCTACTCACGATTACGTACAACTCTACTTGGCAGGATCAGATAGTGAGGTTACTATTGCCGTTAGCAATCTTTCAGGACAAACACTATTCACTGTTTCAAAATCAGTTCCTGAGGGAAGAATACTAGAATTAAATATGGGTTCGTATTCAGCAGGGCTCTATTTGGTTCATTTGAAAGGGAACACAATTGATGAAACTATTAAAGTAATAAAGCAATAATTTAAACATATGAAAACAACGATTACTTTAATCAGTTTATTTTGTTTAGTGCTACTAACTTCGTGTGGTGGTAGTGATTCTTCTGCGCCAACACCAACACCAATAGTGAATACTCCTGGAAAATCAGTTTTAATAGCCCCTGTAAACAATACAACTTGCGAACCCGGAACGAATACGACTACAACCCAAAGTACAGTTGTTTTCAGTTGGAATAGCACTTCGGATACAGAAACCTACGATTTAAAAATCAGTAATTTAAACACACAAGAAGTCACTACTCAAACGGGAATTACAACCACAACCAAAAACGTAACTCTTACTCGAGGCATACCGTATTCTTGGACGATTACTTCTAAAAACAAAGGAACAACAACAACCGTTAGTGATACTTGGAAATTTTATTTATCGGGTAATGGAGTGACTAATTATGCGCCATTCCCTGCGTCGGCAGTGAGTCCGTTGCCAGGAGTATTTGTTACTCCAGTTAATAGCAAAGTAACCTTAACTTGGGAAACCAGTGATGTAGAAGGGAGTGCGCTTACCTATATACTCTATTTTGACACTGTTGACGGCAAACAAACTCCGCTTGACGCGAATAAAAATCTGACTGCGAAGTCCAAAGAAGTTGCTGTGAATTCCAATACAGTGTACTATTGGAGAGTGGTCACTAGTGATGGAACGAACACGTCCACCAGTGTTGTATATACTTTTAAAACAAATTAACAAAACCATAAACCATGAAAAAAAACCTATTTTCCTTTCTTTTAATTGCAATTAGTTGCGGTACTTATTCTCAAGAAAAAACGAACATAAATACACTAACACCAACCGAAAAACAAGAGGGTTGGCAATTGCTTTTTGATGGTCAAACCACTGTGGGTTGGCATTTGTATAACGAAGGAAATATCAAATCGGCATGGGCAGTTAAAAATGGCGAATTGGTTTGTGATCCCAATACAGAGAAAGTACAACGAGGCGACTTGGTTTCAGACAATCAATATGAAAATTTTGATTTTACCTTTGAATGGAAAATATCAGAGGCAGGAAATAGCGGTGTGTTTATCAATGTACAAGAAGCGCCTGAATTTCCAACCGCTTGGACTACAGGACCTGAATACCAATTGCTAGACAATGCCAATATGCCAAAAGACTATTTACTCGATGGCAAACACGCTGCGGGTTGTGTGTACAGTTTGGCGCAGTTATTAAATCCAGTTCAACCAAAACCTTCAGGGCAATGGAATAGTTCTCGAATTCTCCAACAAAATGGAGTCATTACCTTTTGGTTAAACGGAGTAGAAACAGGTCACGAAGACATGAAGACCGAACGTTGGAAACAATTAATCGCAGGAAGTAAACTAGGTAATTTTCCTTCTTTTGGAAAAGCAACTCGTGGGAAAATAGCTTTTCAAGATTGGGCAAAAGGCGTGGCTTTGCGCAATATCAAAATCAAAGAAATTAAGTAATTCAAATCCCAAAGATGATAAGGGAAATGCCAATTGTTGAGGTGTTAGCATTACGTCAAAAAGTACTTTGGCCAGATAAAGACATTGATTTTGTCCGAACTCCAAACGATGATACAGGAATTCATTTCGGTATTTTTCTAGAAGATCAATGGATTTCTTGTGTTTCCATTTTTGAAGAAGAACATCAGCGAGCTGTTTTTAGAAAATTTGCCACTTTGGTTGATTTTCAAGGAAAAGGCTACGGAAGTCATTTACTGGAATATAGTTTTTTGTATTTGCAACAGCGAAATTGTAAGACCGTTTATTGTAGCGCTCGGGTTGAAAAACAAGGCTTTTATAAAAAATTCGGGATGATTCCCAAAGGCAAAATGTATCTCAAAAACGGATTAAACTATATTCAAATGGAGCGTGATTTTGAATAATTTGCATTTCATTGCGTATAATTGACACATTAATTGTATGTTTGCATTTATTTTTTAAAAATCAATTCCATTTATTCTATGTATAAAATTTTAATTGCAATTATTACTTTTCTTTTTAGCACATTCGCTCATGCGCAATATGCCAATATTGAAGCCAGTACGGGCGGATTCTCTTTTATTCCAGCTTTTACGTCTGACGCTCCACATTTTGTAATCAACGCAGGAACCAACGAAAACAAGGCGCTTTCGTTCCATTTATTGTCAACTGTTCGAATGAGTAATTTTACTCCAAGAGGGGTGGTATTTATCTCTCGATATAAATTGATAGACAAAAAATTAAAAGCCACTGTTGGAATTCATTTACCAGCCATTCAAATTAGTGACGATTATATTGTGGATACTTTTTTTGCACAAGAATTCATTGCTAATTACCCCGTAACAAAGAATGTTACAGTAGGGGCATTTTATTTGCATGGCAAAGGAAAAAACAACGATTTTGAAGCCAATTTTTTATCTTTTAATGCTAACGTAGTTCAAGGAAATTTTAGTTTTCTATCGCAATTATATGGATTGGATTTGGACAGAACGTATGGGGTTTCAGAAACAATTTCATATAAACTCAACAAGAACATAGACGTTAGAGGATTTGTAAATAAGACATTATCTGACGGAAAATTCAACTGGACTTTAGGAGCTAGATACAGTTTGTAAATAGCCAATTCATTGCGTGTAATAGACGCAATATTTTATATATTTGAAACACATTTGCTAAAAACTACCCAAAAAACCATAATATCATGAAAAAACAAATTGTATTACCTGCTTTGTTGTTGCTCCTTGGAACACAAATGGAAGCGCAAAAAAAATGGTCTGAAACGGCTAAAGGCAGTTTTCAATTGATCGAAAATAAAGGAGGACAAACCCTAGGCTATTCGCCAAAATCTGGAGTAAAAATCTTGACTGTTGACGGATTAGCCTTTAAAGATTTGAATAAAAACGGGAAATTAGATGCTTACGAAGATTGGAGAAAACCCGTAGCAGAACGTGCCAAAGATTTGGCTAGTAAAATGACCGTAGATCAAATTGCAGGATTGATGTTGTACAGTCGTCATCAATCGGTTCCAGCGCAGGCAGGAGGGTATTTTGCAGGAACGTATAACGGTAAACCTTTTCCAGAAAGTGGAGCGAAAGCTTTTGATTTGTCAGACCAACAAAAAGCATTTTTAACCACCGATAATTTGCGTCACGTTTTAATGACTTCGGTAGAAAACCCTACGGTATCGGCACTTTGGAATAATAATGTACAAGAATTAGTAGAAGGTATTGGAATGGGAATTCCAGCTAATAATAGCTCTGATCCACGACATGGAGCCAATAAAGATTCAGAATACAACGCGGGTTCAGGAGGTGCTATTTCGCAATGGCCAGAAGAATTAGGTCTTGCTGCTACTTTTGACCCAGCAATCACAGAGCAATTTGGAACAATTGCTGCAAAAGAATACCGTGCTTTGGGAATTGCAACAGCACTTTCGCCACAAATTGACTTGGCTACCGAGCCAAGATGGAATCGTTTTGTAGGTACTTTTGGCGAAGACCCAAAACTCGCTACAGATATGGCAAGAGCTTATGTAGATGGATTTCAATCGTCTCCAAAACCCATTGCTGCTTATGAAGGTTGGGGTAACCAAAGTGTAAATGCCATGATCAAACACTGGCCAAGTGGTGGTCCAGAAGAAGGGGGTCGCGATGGGCATTTTGCCTATGGAAAATTTGCAGTGTATCCAGGAAATAATTTTGAAACGCATTTAAAAACCTTCCTTGACGGGGCGTTTAAATTGAATGGAGGAACTAAAAAAGCGTCTGCGGTGATGCCCTACTATACAATTTCGTACAACCAAGATAAAAAGTACGGTGAAAACGTAGGAAATGGTTTTAGCAAATATATCGTAACTGATTTGTTGAGAAACAAATACGGCTATGATGGTGTGGTATGTACCGATTGGTTAATTACTGGTGACGAAGGAAAAACACCAGATGTTTTTGCAGGAAAATCATGGGGAACTGAAAAAATGACTATTGCCGAAAGACATTATAAAGTAATGATGGCGGGCGTAGATCAATTTGGCGGTAACAACGACATTAAACCGGTTTTAGAAGCCTACCAAATGGGGGTAAAAGAACATGGCGAAGCGGCAATGCGTAGTCGTTTTGAAAAATCAGCAGTGCGTTTATTGTTGAACGTATTTAGAGTAGGATTATTCGAAAATGCGTATTTGGATCCAGAACAAACCAAAGCAATTGTTGGTAAACCAGAGTTTATGAAAGCGGGTTATGAGGCTCAGTTGAAATCTATTGTTTTGATTAAAAACCAAACTAAAACTTTGCCAATTGCTAAAGGTAAAACGGTATATGTTCCAAAAAGAACTACGCCACCCGGAATTAATTTCTTTGGATTTCCAACACCAGAAAAAACAGAATACCCAGTTAATTTAGAACTGATTAAAAAATATTATAACCTAACAGACGATCCTGCAAAAGCTGATTTTGCTATGGTATTTATCAAAAGCCCTGTAAGCAATGGGTATAGCAGAGCCGATAGAGAAGCAGGAGGAAATGGCTATATGCCAATTAGCTTGCAATTGAAAGATTACACTGCGGTAGCTGCTAGAGCGCAAAGTATTGCGGCAGGAGATCCAGTAGTAGACCCAACTATTATGAACCGTTCGTATTTAAATAAAACTTCAAAATCAAATTCGTATCCTGATTTGAATACTATTTTGGAAACTAAAAAAGCAATGAACGGGAAACCAGTAGTAGTTGCTGTTACGGTATCTAATCCGATGGTTTTTGGCGAATTTGAAAAAGAGGTGGATGCTATTGTAGGTGAGTTTGGAGTGCAAACAGAAGCCTTGTTGGATATTGTTTCTGGAAAAACAGAGCCGTCAGGTTTATTACCATTGCAAATGCCAATAGATATGACCACCGTCGAAAAACAATTGGAAGACGTACCTCATGATATGATTCCGTATAGAGATTCAAACGGCAACGTGTATGATTTTGGTTTCGGGTTAAACTGGAACGGCGTAATCAAAGATGCTAGAACAGAGAAATATACGATTAAAAAATAACCAACTTAAATAAAAAACCTCCTTTATAACAAGGAGGTTTTTTATTTAAGTATTTTTAAGACATAATTAAGCTATAGCGCTAAAAAATTTAATACGTTTGCACTTTCTTTAATCTAAATTTAATGTTTTGAGAAGATTAGTTTCCCTCTATAGTTTTGTATTGATTTCCTTCTGTGCCAATGCGCAAGTTAAGGACACTATTATTAACGATGTAAAATCTCAAATTTACAGTTTGCCAAACGGAGAAATTTACACCTACCAAAAACCTAAATTTTCGGATTGTATTACTAAAATTCCTAAGGATTTAGTAGGGACTTTTCACAAGATGGGAGAATCGGAAAACCTTTTGGCATTAGGAGTAAGTGTTTTTACAACGGCAGTTTTAATACCGGCTGACCAGAATATCTTAGAAAAGTCGCGTAATCTAGGCGAAAAACTAGGCTTAAAATCAGAAGCGATTTATAATAATTTTGGACCATTAAGCAATATTCCTCCCAATGTAACTTCGGGGATTTATCTTGTAGGAAATGGGACTACACCCATATTATTGAGTATGGGGTTTGCCACTTATGGTTTAATTAAAAACGATTATCGTTCATTGAATACGGCTTCGGGTTTGATAGAAAGTTTAGCCGTTTCAGGCGTTTTTAGTCAAACTATCAAACGAGTTTCGGGCAGACAAAGCCCTGCACCTGCCTTAGCAGATGGATATCCAGGTGGAGATTGGAATCCGTTTCCAAGTTTTTCGGCCTTTGCTAAACATACTCCAAATTATGATGCTTTTCCGTCTGGACACATGATGACCGCAACTTCGGCATTATATGTAATTATGGGAAATTATCCAGAGGTAAAATGGATTAAACCAGTAGGTTTTACTTTAATTGGAGTGTTGGGCTTTGAAATGATTCAGGCCAATGTACATTGGGCTTCTGATTATCCAATAGCAATGGTGATGGGGTACATTATTGGAAAAAACATTGCCAATAGCAAAATGACCAAAAGCAAACAGAACCTTACCGATAAAAAATACAAAATAGATTATAATGCCTCTCGTGCCTATGGGTATAATATGATTGGCGCAAAATTAACTTTCTAATTATGATGAATAAATTAACGGCTTTAGTACTATTACTAGTTTTTTTTAAAGGAAACACTCAAGTAATTGATAGCACTTCAATAGTAAAGCAACACGATAAACTAGCCTTAAAACAACTCGTTGTTCCTGCTGTTTTGGTAACAGGAGGAGCCATGCTTTTAAACACCCAAGCCAATCAGAATATTCAAAATGATATCCGAAAGGAATTTGGAACTGATTTTCATACTTCAATTGATAATTATATTCAGTTGGCACCAGTAGCTCAAATTTATGCAGGAAAGTATTTAGGATTCAAACCTAAAAATGATTTTGTTCACCAAACCATTACTATTGCTGTGGCCAATGCCATTATGGGAACCGTTGTTACTGTCATGAAAAATTCTTTTAAAGAAGAAAGACCAGATGGCTCTAATAATTTAAGTTATCCTTCGGGACACACGGCTACTGCTTTTACGAATGCTTCCTTGCTTTTTTACGAATATAAAGACGCTAATATATGGTATGCCAGTAGTGGATTTTTATTTGCAACGGCCACAGGAGTATTGCGAATAGCCAACAATAAACATTATGCTTCGGATGTGTTAACGGGAGCGGGGATAGGGACCGCAGTAGGATTGTTAGTTTCCTATTGGCACCCTTTTCAATCCTTTAGTTTAGGGAAATCTAAAAAAACTACGGCTTTAGTTTATCCGCAAATTGGAAATCAAATCGGACTAGGATTAGTAGTTCAATCAAGATAAAAAAGACCATCGAAAGATGGTTTTTTCATTAAGGGCCAATTGCTATTATTAAGTAATTTAAAATGATTACCTTAGAGAGCTATTAATTTTTAAAAAACCAAATATGAAAGCGCTTAATAAAATTCTATTTTTCTTACTCTTAGTATGTAGTTTCGGTAATGCTCAAACGGTACTTACAGGAAAAGTTTTGAACTATAAAAAGAAACCTGTTGCCGATGCTTCAATATATTTAGATACGATTGACTCAAATATTGTTACTAATAAAGATGGAGAGTTTAGTGTAACGGTTCCTGAGAAAGTTAAAACCATTAAGGTACACTCTAAAAAATACGGTTGGTTAAGTAGTTCGTACAATAATGAAACTAAGATGGATTTCGTGTACTTAGAATTGGATAAATCTAAAAATGAAAAAGGAGCGAGTAACCCTCAATCGTTAAGTTTAGAGAAAGACAAAAACACAATTACTTACAGAACAATTTACGATATGATTCGAGGTAAAATAGCAGGAGTCGTAGTTCAGCCAGACAACACTATTATTATTAGAGGCATTAATTCGATTAAAAATAATGCAGAGCCTCTGTTTGTCGTTGACGGATCTGTTGTATCAAGTATTGATTATATAGTACCTAGTGAAGTAAAAAGTATTACAGTGCTAAAAGATGCCGATGCTTCGATTTATGGTTCACGAGGTTCAAGCGGAGTGATTGTGATAAAGATGAAAAATTAATCCTGTCTTTTTATAACTAAAAAACAACACGATGTTTGATTTGTATAATAATTAATTTGATTTATATTATTTTTATACCCAATAAATAAGGAATTTTGTAATCTAATTAAAATCAAGTTGTTTGTTTTATGTCACAAATTTTAAAATTAAAGAAAACACTATTATTTAGTGTAACAGTATTATTATTTTTTACTACTGTTGTTTTCTCGCAAGAGACTTCTAAAATCAGAACTTTTTCGGGAGCAATTACCGCTACTAATAATGGGATTTCTACATTCCCTAATCTGTCTTTAGGAAAACCAGCCGCTATTTTTGACTTCTCTTTGAAATCAAAAAGATGGAGTTTTGATCCTCAATTACGATTTTCAATGGAAGGAAAACCTTGGACATTTATATTTTGGGGAAGATATAAAGCGATTGATGACAAAAAATTTACATTCACAGTGGGCGCACATCCCGCTTTTTCATTTAAAGAAGAAAATGTTTTAAGTTTAAATGGAGATCCAAAGACGGTTCTAAACCTATATCGTTATTTAGCTACTGAATTAGCACCTAATTTAAACGTAACCAAGAATTTCAGTATAGGGTTGTATTATTTGTATTCACATGGTGTTGATCCAGGAACTACTACCAATAGCCATTTCATTAAATTAAACACGGCTATTTCGAATATAAAATTGACTGAACAAACGTTCTTGAAATGGCAACCCCAAGCTTACTACCTAAAAATGGATAGTCGAGACGGATATTATGCCTCATCTACACTTACTGTAACGACTAAAAATTGTCCGTTTGCAGTTTCGTCTATAATGAATAAAATTATTCGATCAGATATTCCAGGAGACAATTTTGTGTGGAATATGTCCTTGATTTACAACTATTAATATAGTTTAATGCAAGAAATTTGGTATGGAAAAACCAGAATCTTTAGCGGATTTTTACAAGAATAAATTCGATTGGATGCCCGAAAATTTCAAAAATGAAATAGGGCATTTCAATGTGTTTGATTTGGAACCTTTTATAGGAGAAAAAGCGCAACCTATTCCGTATAAACGTCGGGATTTTTATAAAATCAGTTTGGCAAAAGGGAATAGCAAAGTGTATTTTGCAGATCAGGTAGTAGAAGTCAAAAAACAAGCATTGTGTTTTTCTAATCCACAGATTCCGTATAAATGGGAACATTTAGAAGAATACAAAGCGGGCTCTTTTTGTATTTTCAACACCCACTTTTTTCATCAATTTGGCAATCTCAATCAGTATTCCGTTTTTCAACCTAATGGGACACATATTTTTGAGTTAACAGACGAACAAGTGGCCAAAATTGAACCGATTTACAAAAAAATGCAAGAAGAGATTAACTCGGATTATGTTTATAAATACGATGTGCTGCGCAATTTGGTTTTTGAATTATTGCATTTTGCAATGAAAATGGAGCCATCAGCTAGTTTAGACAACAAACATTTGAATGCTTCGCAACGCATAACAGCTTTGTTTTTGGAGTTATTAGAACGTCAATTTCCAATAGACGATGCACACCAAAGAATGCAATTGCGTACCGCCTCTGAATTTGCAAGTCAACTCAATGTACACGTCAACCATTTGAACCGCGCGGTTAAAGAAGTAACGCAGAAAACGACTTCGCAACTTATAGCAGATCGAATAGCACAAGAGGCTAAAATTTTGTTGAAACACAGTCTTTGGAACGTAGCCGAAATTGGTTTTGCTTTAGGCTTTCAAGAAGCGACTCATTTTAATAGTTTCTTTAAAAAACAGTTAGGTATATCTCCTTTGAAATATAGAAAAGAGTGATTTTGATTCAATTATAAATTGTATTACAATGAAAAAACGTCAATTAGGAACAACAGGACTTGAAGTTTCGGCTTTAGGATTGGGTTGTATGGGAATGAACTTTGGTTATGGCCCAGCCAAAGATAAAAATGAAATGATTCAAGTGATTCGTACTGCTGTGGAACAGGGAATTACGTTTTTTGATACTGCTGAGGTGTATGGTCCATTTACCAATGAAGAATTGCTGGGCGAAGCCTTGGCACCGTTTAAAGGACAAGTAACGATTGCAACCAAATTTGGGTTTAAAATTGACACTCAATTGATGAAGCATGTAGGGATTGATAGCCGACCTGAAAACATTAAAAAAGTTGCCGAAGCATCTCTTAAACGATTAAAAGTTGATGTTTTAGACTTGTTCTATCAACATCGTGTCGATCCTAATGTGCCTATTGAAGAAGTTGCTGGAGCAGTAAAAGATTTAATTCAGGAGGGTAAAGTCAAACATTTCGGTCTATCAGAAGCGGGTGCTACTACGATTCGAAAAGCACATAGTGTTCAAGCTGTTTCGGCCTTACAAAGTGAATATTCGTTGTGGACGCGTCAACACGAAAAAGAAATTATTCCTACTATTGAAGAATTAGGTATTGGATTGGTTGCTTTTAGTCCACTAGGAAAAGGGTTCTTGACAGGAGCAATTGACCAAAATGCTAATTTTGGTACAGATGATATCCGAAATATACTACCGCGTTTCACCCCCGATGCGATACAAGCAAATCGGGCTTTGATTGATTTGTTACAATCGGTAGCTAAAGAGAAAGAGGCTACTCCTGCCCAAATTGCTTTGGCTTGGGTTTTGGCTCAAAAACCGTGGATTGTTCCTATTCCAGGGACAACAAAAATCAATCGATTGTTAGAAAATAATGGAGCTTTGGCCATTGAATTGAATACAGAAGAACTCCAAGCTATTGAAAAGGCATCTTCACAAATCAAAATAGTTGGGAATCGCTATACAGATGCTATGGAACAGTCAACAGGGTTGTAATAAATCTAAAACAAAAAGTAGTTTGATTAGTTTTTTGAACGGAATTCAAGAGGAGTTATTCCAACTTTTTGTTTGAATAGTCTTGTAAAGTGATGGGGGTATTTAAATCCCAATTCATTTGAAATTTGACTTATTGATTTATTAAAATCAACTATTTTTTCTTTTGCTATAGCAATAATGATGGTATGGATATATTCTTGTGCTGATTTTCCGGTTTCTTTTTTAATTAGGTCTCCAAAATAATTGGGTGATAAATTCAAAAAGCTGGCACAATATGCAACAGAAGGGATACCTATAGTTTGCGGTTTATTACTTTCTAAATAATTATAAAGTAAAGAATTTAATTTTTCCACTATTCCAATGGTAATAGTTTCTCGAGTTATAAATTGACGATCATAAAAACGCAAACAATATTTTAAAAATAATTCGATATTGGCTATAATAAGTTGTTTACTATGTTTGTCAATTGAATGTGCTATTTCGTATTCAATTTTTCTGAAACTATCTAATACAATTTCTTTTTCTTTTTCCGAAAGATGGAGTGCTTCAGTAACATTATACGAGAAAAAAGAAAACTCTTTTATTCCTTGCATAAGAGATGTTCGGAGTAATAAATCAGGATGAAATAGTAATGCAAATCCATTTGGTTGATAGTTTTCACCATCCTCTTTGATACTAACAATTTGGTTAGGTGCTATAAAGATTAAAGAACCTTCTTGGTAATCATAGTTGTTTCTGCCGTACTTTAGTGTACAATTTTTTCCTTCTTTGAAAAAAATAGAATAAAACCCAAAACTTAGAGCTTCAACTTCCCGTTTAGTACTTGTTTTAACTTTTGAAAAATCAACAAAACTAACAAGAGGATGTGTTGTTTCAAGTCCTATGATTGTATTATAATCATGAATGGTTTTAATAGCCTTTATTTCCTTCATTTTATGGGTTTATCAATACAAAAATATTGTTTTTCTTATACTTATTGACTTAAAGTCAGGCAATTCAGTAAAAATGGTATAAACTTCTGTATTTTGTGTTATCCTGTATTGGTTTTCAACAATTAGCTTTGTCAATAAATTAAAATCCTATACAATGAAGACAAATCTAATCCTATTATTTTTTTTGATTTTAGTATACTCAACATCTTATTCACAAAGGAACAATATGAGAAATGCTAAACAATTCAGTTCTGAAATGCAAGATAGAATAGCAATTAAAAACAGTGTTGACACATTCTCTATTTTAGCTGATCAAAAGGAAACACAAAAACAAACATTGCTTTTTACAGAAGATGCTATTGTGGAAAGCAATACCCAAGGTCGACCAGGAACAAAATTAATTGGTAGAAAACAAATAGGTGAAGCTTTTGCTTCTTTCCTCAATCGATTTGAGGTGGTTTATCATATCAATGGACAACAGACAATCGCATTTAATGGACTTACGGCTCATGCAATCTCTTATTGTTTAGTTACCTTAATTGGTAATGAAAATGGAAAGAAAATGAAAACCACTTTTGGAGTGTATTACAATGATGATTTTGTTAAGAAGGATAACCAATGGTTGATTTCTAAACGAGTTTCTACTTTTGCATGGCAAGATAAAAGTGAATTGGCGGCGAATTAAATAGGAATAAAAGAATATGATAGAAGTCTATAAGACAAACGTATCCGATGCTGAGACAGCTTGTATCATAATAAATCAAATACGTGCTAAAATTAAGGGGGTTAAAGCTAATTTTGATTTGTCAGATTGTGATCATGTTTTAAGGGTAGAGCATATAGAATTTGATGTAAAATTAATTTCTCAAATTGTATCCGAAATGGGGTTTTCGGCATCACCTTTTGAGTGAAAACTCATATAATAGTTTTTGAAACAACATGGAATAGAAGTTTATCGCCTTATTCTTTACTAGAACTTCCAATTAACAACACTTTCATATCAAACTGTTCTCGAGGGCCTTTTGCTTTGTTCTTTATTTGGGAACGGTAGTTATAAATGGTAGAGGCAGAGTAGCGCAAGAAGTCGGCAATCTTAGCACTGTCCTTTATTCCAAGGCGAATCAAAGCAAAGATGCGTAACTCAGGATTCAAGAGCTCTCCTTTTTTGATGATGACACTTTCAGGTTCGTTCAACAAGGCTTTGAAATCCTTTACAAACGTAGGGAAAAGTTGTATAAATGTTTGGTCAAACTGCGCGTAGAATTCTTTCAATTCTTTGTCTATAAACGCTTTTGATTTGACAGTACTTACTAAATCATTCACCTTTCCTGCGGTTGCCATCACTTTTAGTTTTTGGCTGTATTCTTCCATTTTTCCAATGTAAATGGAACATTGATCCATATAACGACCAATATAAATTTCTTTGAGCAAACTCGTTTCGGCTAAAGCCACATTAGTTTGGTTTAGCTTAGCGTTAAAACTCTGTAATTGTTCGTTTAGTATGGAAAGTTGGTTGTTAGCCAATTCAACATTTTTTTGGGCTTTGGCCAATTTTTTCATCTGCTTAAAAAGCAAAATCAAAACAGCTAATAAAAATAACGAAAGCACACTCGCGCTAATTAAAAAGACAATTAATTGTGATTTTGCCGATTTGTTTTTGGCTTCATACGTCTCGTTGATGATGGGTAACATCTTTGAAATTTCATAAGTTCTAAGCTTAGAATTGCAAAAAACAGCGTCGTCTAAAGAGCGTTTAATATACTCGTAAGCCGATTCAATATCGCCTTCTTCATACAATATAAAAGCGAGTTCTCGCAGGGAAATATTTTCTTTTTTCACCAATTCCAAATCCGAAATAGCAGAAAGTGCTAACCATTTTTTCTCTTGCGGTTTGTCTTTTTTTGCTTTGTAATTTTCAGAAATTAGATAGGCAATCACGGCTCGATTAGGGTCTGTTTTTGGTGTTTTGTCAAAATACGGGAGCAATAAATTAATAGCTTGATTGTACTTTTTTTGAGATAAAAATTGTCCAGATAATCCGAGAACAAATCCGATTGAATTTTTAGGCAAATGTAGTATTGCCTTGTCCCGATAGTAGTCCCCCAAGCGATTGTATTTGTTTTTTTCCGCTATATCATTGGCATAACTCGAAAGCCCTCCATAGATGATTCTTTTTGTCCAGTAGAATTCTCCTTTTAATTTTGGAACTACTTTAGGTTCCATCGAGTTGAGGATTTCCAAAGCCTGATTGTACATTCCGAGTGTGCCTAGAATTGAAGCCAAATTGAGTTGGGCTTTGTTTACCTGAATGTTGTTTTGATTTTTATAGGCACTATTCAAACTTCTTTTGGCATAGACTAAAGCAGAATCCGATTGATATGATTTGTATTCTTCATACAATTTATCGTTGAGTGAAAACTGAACTTCATTGACTGACGCAGAACGAAGTTGGCTTTTAAGTTGATTGATTGCCTTGTTTTTGGTATTTAAGTACAAGGCTTCATTGGCAAGGGTTTGGTCTAGTTCTTTTTTCAAAAGGTCAAAAGAATCCTGTGCCAATAAAGAATTGGTTATAAAAAGGAAGAGTAAAAAGAACCAATAATTTTTCAACATAACTTTCACGAGTTATTAGAAATTTCAACACGAATTACACGAATTGTCACAAATTTAAGCATCTTTTTATTTCAGGCATTCCACCCTCAATTTTTCTACTGTCTTTAATCAATGTTCGAAAATCGTATATCAAATATCGTAAATCTGACTTTAATTATTCTTTTGTTACATACAAATGCCGAATAATTTCTGAAATCAATCCCGTCCAACCCGTTTGATGGTTAGCACCAAGTCCTTTTCCTGTATCGCCATCAAAATATTCAAAGAACAAATGGTTTTTATGGAATGCAGCATCTTTTTGGAATGTGTCGTATTCCCCATACATTGGGATTTTTTGATTGGAATCAGGTACAAAAAGCGCTAATAATCGTTTAGATACTTCTTCAGCAGCTTCTTTGATATTCATCATTTTTCCAGAATTAGTAGGGTATTCTACTTCATAATCAGGGCCATAATAGCTTGAAAATTTCTCCAAAGAGTCCAAAATCAAATAGTTCATTGGGAACCAAATAGGACCTCTCCAATTGGAGTTGCCGCCAAACATATCTCCAGTAGCTTCGGCAGGTGTGTAATCTACTCGAACGGTTCCGCCATCATAATTAAATTGATATGGGTGGTCTTTATGGTATTTAGAAAGCGAACGAATGCCATAATCGGATAAAAATTCCGTTTCGTCAAACATACGTTTCATAATCATTTTCATTCGGTGACCCCTCAAAATCGCAAGCAAACGAGTTTCTCCCGACCCAGGGTTATCCCAACTCGAAACTAAACTCGCTAGGTCTGGGCGGTTGTTCAATACCCATTCTACACGACGTTTGAATTCGGGCAATTGCTCTAAAAGCTCTGGGGTTAAGACTTCTACTGCAAATAGCGGAATCAAACCTACCATAGAACGCACTTTGAGCAATTCGGCATCGCCATTTGGTTTGTGCAACATATCGTAGTAAAATTGATCGTCTTCGTCCCAAAGGTTGAGTTTGTCTCCACCAATAGCTTGCATTGCTCCCGCGATATGTAGATAATGTTCAAAGAACTTTGAAGCCATATCTTGATACACAGGATTTTTAATAGCAATTTCACAGGCTATTCGTAACATGTTCAAGCTGTACATGGCCATCCATCCTGTTCCGTCAGCTTGTTCTAAATGTCCGCCTGTTGGCAAATCAGCAGAACGGTCAAATACTCCAATATTGTCCATTCCAAGGAAACCTCCACCAAAGATATTGTTACCGCCTTCGTCTTTTAAATTGACCCACCACGTGAAGTTAAGAAGTAGTTTGTGAAAGATTCGTTCTAAGAAAACCGTATCTCCTTTACCGCCGTTCATTTCCTTGTCAATTTCATACACTTTCCAAGTGGCCCAAGCGTGTACGGGCGGATTAACATCTGAAAATGACCATTCGTAAGCAGGAATTTGCCCGTTAGGGTGCATATAATATTCTCTCAGGATGACAGATAATTGTCTTTTGGCAAAATCAGGGTCTAATCGAGCCAAAGGCAGTGTGTGAAAGGCCAAATCCCAAGCAGCAAACCAAGGATATTCCCATTTGTCTGGCATGGATAAAATATTTGCTGCATAAAGGTGTTTCCAAGCGTTATTTCGACCTTTTTTGCGTTCGGCATCAGGTTTTGGCATAGCAGGGTCGCCTTTGGTCCATTCAAAAACATTGAAATAGTACCATTGTTTGGTCCAAAGCATTCCTGCATACGATTGTCTTTGAATAGATTTTAAATTTTCGTCCTCAATTCCTTTTTGAAGCGAAGCATAAAAAGCATCGGCTTCGATTTGACGTTGTTCAAAAATCGCGTCAAAATCGGCAAAAGCATCTTCTGGAGTTTGATTTGTAAATCGCAGTTTAAAAACCCTTTTTCCTTTTCCTGGAATAGTCTGAGTATATTTTACAGAAGCTTTGGTTCCAATATGATTCGGATTGACAGCTTCGGTTTTATTATCTACAACATAGTCATTAATACCGTCTTTGGTATAATGACTTAGGTTAGGGGAGTTGTATAGTTTTTCGAAATTAGTTTCGTTGTCACAAAACAAAAATGCATCTGCATCTTCAGCATATAATTTGAATCGGCCCACCACTTGATGATTAACCTCAATATGAGAAGTGCCAATGCCAGTTAAGCTCGGTTTGTGTTTGTAGTTTTCATAACCCCAACACCAAGTGTTTCTGAACCAAACGGTTGGCAAAACGGTAATTGGAGCAGCAATTTCAGAGTGATTTTCAACGGTAATTTTAATTAATAAATCTTGCTCATCGGCTTTGGCATATTCCATCGAAATGTCAAAATAAGCATTATTATCAAAGATTCCAGTATCAAGTAATTCGTATTCCGGTTCTAAACGAGAGCGTTTTTTACTTTCTTCAACCAATTTTGAATACGGAAATGCTGCTTGAGGGTATTTGTACAACATTTTTTGGTAGGAATGAGTTGGCGTTGAATCTTGGTAATAATAGATTTCTTTTACATCCTCCCCATGATTAGATTCACTACCTGTTAAACCAAAGAAGCGTTCTTTTAAAATATGATCGTTATGATTCCAAAAAGCAAAAGCAAAACAAATGTGTTGTTTGTTATCTGAGACTCCACCAATTCCTTCTTCTCCCCAGCGGTAGGCTTTGGAACGCGCCATATCGTGCGTAATGCTATTCCAAGCATCGCCACCTTTAGAGTAATCTTCTCTTACAGTTCCCCATTGACGTTCTGTAAGATATGGCCCCCATTTTTTCCACCCTTTATTATCGTTTCGTAGTTGTAATCTTGCTCTCTCTGCGCCTTTCTCTGACATGATAGTGTATTCTGAATTTGGTGTTGCAATTTATATAAATACGCTTTAAAAACAGCTGATTATTCTGCAAAAATCTAGTAAGTTTAGTGATGAATTAGAATTTTGAAAGTGATTTTTGTTAAATGTTAAAATAAAACACTATTTTTATCTCACCTAAATTTACATAACCTAAATCTGACTTTGCCCCTATTATGAAATCCATAAAGCACATAGATAGAATTAATAAAATGCACTCCCTTATTAATTCTCAAAAAACAGGAACTCCAGAAACATTTGCCAAACAATTGGATTTAAGTCGTAGGCAAATGTATAATCAATTAGAATTCTTCAAAACCTTAAACGCTAAAATTAAATATTGTAAAAAGAAAGAGACTTTTTACTATAGCTCCAAATTTGAGTTCTCATTTAGTTACTCATTGGTCGCAATTTCAGATGAGGAATCTATAAAAATTTCAGGAGGGCTTTGTTTTAATACCATAACGTTTAATGTGTTTTTATGAATGATAATTTATCAAAAAAAGATATAGGTATTTTAAAAGAGTCTTTAGGAAACATATTAATTATCATCATTTACCTATTTATACTACTTAATAGACCTACTTTTAAAAAATATTCTTCAGATATAATTGATTTTTTCTTAAATACTTTGCCAAATTTTTCAGCAGGTTTGGTAGGGACTTTTATGTTTTACAAATACCTAAAACAATATAAAAACGGATTATTTTTCTCAATAATGATTTCAGGGATTTGGCTTACAATAGAAGAGTGTTATCCTGTTTTTTCTCATAACTTATATTTTGACTATTGGGATATTTTTATGAGCTGGTTTGGATGTGGTTTGTCAGCATCATTTATACTTTTCAGAAGATTTAAATAAATATTTTAAAATTTATTTCATAATGCTTAGAACTTGCACGGAAGTAAGATAAATTTGACATTATAAAAATTGAAGTTTTCGCGAAACCTTGTTTTTTGTTTAACCAAATTATTAACAACAAAAATTTTTAATTATGAATTTAGAAAAATTGAATTTAGTTGAGCTTAATGCTCAGGAAAAACAAGAGACCGAAGGGGGCTTTATATGGGTAATACTCGGTGCAATTGCAACTGCATGTTTAGCAGATTGGGATAATTTCGAGAGAGGATTATCTGGGAGACCTTGTAAAGTGCAATAATTATTAATAATAACATTGACTTTTAATAGCTAAATTATGAAAATAAAAAATATTAAAATTTATAAATCAATAAAAATTATGGATGTAATCTTATATTTAATATTATTATTGATTTTTTTTAATTGGAATGCTATTGAAGAAATCATTAAATCAATTTACAAATGAAAAATTTAATTGAATTAAATCCATTAGAATTAGAAACAATAACTGGAGGCGCTACTTTCGCTTATAGAGTGGGTCAATTTATCCGTTGGGCAGGATTTTCTGCTCTGGCAGGAGGACATGCTATGATAGAATTTGAAATGGAATATTGTAATTAATGGACAATATTTATATCAAACAATCGTATGACAAAAAAAATATATGTGATATTTAGAATTATATTTATCATAACAATGCTTCTGTATTCATATAACTGGGGTTATAGGTTTGCACATCGATGTTTTCAATAAATATTTAAGCAACTTTAAATTGCTGTATCAATTGATACAGCAATTTATTTTGGTAGTATCCCAATGATGACCTAACCCAGCTCTGCGAAGTCTCCCGACTTCGTAGTAATAAATATTTTTTTAAATAATTATTACTCAATAAAAAATATTCTCAATGACCTTCAGTCAAGATCCCATCCATACCCTCGAAAATCTTATCCATAAAAACAAAACCAAGAGTATCTCGATTTACTTGGTCATAGTGGTAGCACTAGTAGTTTTCATAAGTTCATTGCCCCTTGTCAAGATTGACATTAGTAGTCAAAGTAGAGGTATCATTCGTAGTACTACTGATAACGTACCTTTAACCAGTTTAGTCAACGGCAAAGTAGTTTACGTTCATCTTAAAAACAACCGCTTTGTAAACAAGGGAGACACCTTAGTTCAACTTACCCAAGAAAGTCTCAATACAGAGAAATCTACCAACGAATCACTTGCTGGTGATTTACAAAACAGAATTAGTGATTTGTCTCGTATTGTAACGAACTCAAATACGTTTCTTACTACCCCTGAATTACAACAAGAATGGAACTCGTACAACAGTAAAAAAAATGAATTAGAAAGTAAAATCGCTCAGGCTAAGATTGTATATGACCGTAACAAACAACTTTTTGACAAAGGTATCATTGCAAGAGCTGAGTTTGAAAAATATAGTTTTGATTACACCTACTCTGAGCAATCGTTATCAAGTTTAGTCAAAAGTCAAAAAAGTGTGTGGCAAAACCAAAAACGAGATTTAGAAAACCAATTGAAGAATCTCAAAGGCACACTCAATAAAATTAATGTAGAATCTAAAAACTATGTGATTACCGCTCCCATTTCAGGAACCATTGAAAACTTTTCAGGAATTCAAGTGGGGTCTTTCTTAAATGCCTCACAACCCATTGCTACTATTTCAGCCACTGATAAGTTAATCGTAGAAAGTAGTGTTTCTCCAAGTGATATAGGACTTATTCATAAAAACCAAAAAGTGAAATTTCAAATCGATGCTTTCAATTACAATCAGTGGGGACTATTGGAGGGCAAAGTAATCGATATCGACCATAACATCACCATTCAAGGAGAACAAGCCTTTTTTAAAGTACGTTCTGTATTAAACACTACCGAATTACAACTCAAATCAGGTTACAAAACCAAAGTCTCCAAAGGAATGACCCTAACCACTCGATACATCTTAACAAGAAGAAGTCTCTTTGACCTACTCTTTGACAAAATGGACGACTGGTTGAATCCCAAAATCAAATAACAAATGGCATCAATAAAAATAAAACAACATGATATTAAAGATTGTGGTGCGGCTTGTTTGGTATCTATTGGCAATCATTACAAGGTTAATCTCCCAATAGCACGAGTACGTCAACTTGCTAATACCGATAAGCGAGGAACTAACGTTTTAGGAGTAATTGAAGGAGCTGAGAAAATGGGTTTCACCGCCAAAGGTGTTAAAGGAGGTTTAGACGCTATAGATAAAATCCCTCTTCCTGCTATTGCACACGTGGTAGTACAACAACAGTTACACCATTACGTAGTTATCTACTCTGTAACAAAAGACAAGATAGAAGTAATGGATCCTGCCTTTGGCAAAATGGAAACCTACACTTTTGAAGAATTTCAAAAAATTTGGTCAGGAGTATTAATACTCTTTGCTCCTAATGATAACCTAACACCTCATAACGATAAAGTATCTCCAAGTCGTCGTTTTTGGAATTTAGTACAGCCTCATAAAACCATCTTGATTCAGTCCTTAGTTGGTGCCATTGTGTTTACCGTTTTGGGACTCGCTATGTCCATTTACATTCAAAAGATAACCGATTATGTATTGGTAGAAGGAAATAAAAAATTATTGAATCTACTGAGTATTTCAATGATTGGTATTATCCTCTTACAAGCCTATATCGGTTCTAAGAAAAGTATTTTTGTAATGAAAACGGGACAATTGATTGATGCTAAATTGATTTTGGGTTATTACAAACACCTACTACATCTCCCTCAACGATTTTTTGATACAATGCAAATTGGGGAGATAACTTCAAGGATTAATGATGCGGTTAAAATACGTTCTTTTATCAATGAAGTAGCTATTGATATGATAGTGAATGTATTTATTGTCATATTCTCATTTACTTTGATGTTTACCTACTATTGGAAATTAGCCTTGGTCATTCTATTAGTGATTCCATTTTACGGATTAATTTATTTCTTGCTCAACAAATTCAACAAGAAAGTAGAACGTAAGATTATGGAGAATGCTGCTGAATTAGAAACACAATTGGTAGAGAGTGTAACACACATTAGAACGGTAAAAGAATTTGGAATAGAAGAATTTTCCAATCTTAAAACAGAAAACCGATTTGTAAAACTATTGTTTACCACCTACAAATCAGGAATGAACTCCGTCTTTGCCGGCACCTCTACACAGTTCTTGGCGTCCATTTTTACGGTGGTTTTAATGTGGATTGGTTCAGGATATGTAATTGACCGAGATATAACCCCAGGAGAATTGTTTTCTTTCTATGCGCTAATTGGTTATTTTACTTCCCCGGTAGCTTCGCTCATTGGAATGAATAAAACAGCTCAGAACGCTCTTATTGCAGCCGACAGACTCTTTGAAATAATGGATTTGGAACGAGAAGAAACAGAAAACAAAATTGAACTACAAAAAGAGAATTTGGGAGACATTGTTTTTGAAAATGTAAGTTTCAGATACGGTTCAAGAACTGAAGTATTCAAAGAGTTTAATGCTGTTTTTAAAAAGAATGAAACTACTGCCATTGTAGGTGAAAGCGGTAGTGGAAAAACAACACTAATTTCTCTCTTACAAAACCTATACCCTATCAAAGAAGGAAAGATTTACATTGGTGATTATGACTTGCAATTTATCCATTACCAAAGTCTGAGAAATTGTGTGGGTGTTATCCCTCAACAACTCAATTTGTTCTCAGGTAACATTATAGAGAACATAGCCCTTGGAGATTCATTCCCTAATATTCAATTGGTATTGGATTTATCCAAACAATTAGGAATTACAGAATTTGTGGAGAAATTACCCAATGGATTTGAAACCCAAATTGGAGAAAATGGAGCGATGCTCTCAGGTGGACAAAAACAGCGGATTGCCATTGCAAGAGCTTTATACAAAAATCCTGAAATCTTATTAATGGATGAGGCGACATCGTCTTTAGATACCCATTCAGAAACCATTGTAAAAAAGGTAATTGATGATTTTAAATCTAAAGGAAAAACAGTAATTATTATTGCCCACAGATTGAGTACCATTGCCAATGCTGACCAAATTTTAGTTATGGAAAATGGAACAATTGTGGAATCAGGAAATCACCAAGAACTACTTAACAAAAATGGAAAGTACTATGGGTTATGGAATAAACAGAGTTTGATGTAAGATAAATTAGGGTAAGTTATTTTTAGGTCTAGATGTGTAGCTGATAAAGAGCTAACGATATTTCACAAAAACGACTTGTTAAATTAAAACAAGTCGTTTTTTTTAGATAATAAGTTCAAAATTACCTATTCGGTATTGTAAATATAGTTTGTAACTTTGTGCTCCAATGAAAATGGATATGAAATATTTAGGAGTGATTTTTTGTTTTCTCTTTTTACTGTTGTCTTCTTGCAAAGAAGACAATCAGCAACGTGATGCCGAGAACAAAAAAGCAGCTCAAAAAAAGGAAGTGATTTATAAAAATATCAGCAAAAGCTGGGATTTTTATGCAACACCGATTAATACCACTTCAGAACAAAGTGTGGCGAGCTGGACAGAATTCCGACAATTCTTAGACGAGTTAGGTCAAAAACCAAGAAAAACTATGGGTGCTTTCCAGAAAAAAGCAGCTGAGCTTTCTACAAAAGTAAAAATGCTTCTTAATAATATTCCGTATCAATTCCAACAACCTCAAATCAAAAGCCGAATAGGGACTTTGATTACCAAAGTACGTTTGTTGGATTTGTTCATTCATTTGGAGAACATCCCTGATAAAAAAGTAATTGTATTGATAAGTGAAATCAACGCCGAGTTGGTTTCTTTGCAAAGACAAATGGATAAAATTACCGAAAAAAGTAAAATTCCTGTTGAAGAAGGCGAGTCAGATATGTTGAGAATGTTGGACACAACAAGAGCAATTCCGAACACAACTATAGATCCAAATCTGCCACGTGTTGAGTAAAACAATCTATTCCATTTACGATAATTCTCCTAAAACAGAGCAAATAGCTTCGTTGTTAGGGCAAAATAATACTGCAAAACTACATCTTTCAGGATTAGTTGGATCTTCGATTTCTTTTGTAATTCGTTCTGTTTTTAAAAAATCGGAATTACCGTTTTTATTGATTTTAAACGATAAAGAGGAAGCCGCGTATTATTTGAACGATTTGGAACAAATGATAGGAGATCAAGACGTTTTGTTTTATCCTGCTTCGTTCCGTCGTCCCTATCAGTTGGAAGAAACAGACAATGCGAATGTGTTGCTTCGGGCCGAAGTACTCAATCGCATCAATTCACGTAAAAAACCCGCCATTATTGTTAGTTATCCTGAGGCGCTTTTTGAAAAAGTAGTAACCCGAAAGGAATTAGACAAGAATACCTTGAAAGTGGCTTTAGGAGATAAAATTTCAATTGATTTTATCAATGAAGTTTTGTTTGAATACGAATTTAAAAGAGTAGATTTTATAACGGAACCGGGCGAATTTTCGGTTCGTGGTGGAATTGTCGATGTGTTTTCGTTTTCCAATGATAATCCGTACCGAATAGAATTTTTTGGCAATGAAGTCGATAGTATTCGAACGTTTGATGTGGCAACACAGTTATCATTGGAACAACAAAAGAAAATCACCATTATTCCAAATGTAGAAAATAAAATTTTTCAGGAAAATCGCGAAAGTTTTTTCGATTACATTTCAGAAAAAACGGTTCTTTTTATTCAAAATACCGAAGGTTTTTTAAGTCAATTAGACAAACAATTTATCAAGGCTGAGGAGGCGTTTGAGAAATTATCCAAAGACATTAAACACGCTAGACCAGAGCAGTTATTCTTGAATCAGGAACAATTTATAAAAAGAGCTTTGGATTTTTCTGTGGTAGAATTGGCTTCCAAGCCCATTTTTAAAACAACAAAAAAATTCGATTTTCATATTCAGCCGCAACCGTCTTTCAACAAGCAATTTGATTTGTTGTTGAACAATTTGAACGACAATCATTTTAATGGCTACAAAAATTATTTGTTTTGTTCCAATGACAATCAAGCCAAGCGTTTTCATGATATTTTTGAAACACTTGATGAGGCCAATTCAGAAAACATTCGCAAGCAATACAACACTATTGTGCTGCCTTTGTACCAAGGATTTATCGACGAAGAAAATCAGATTACCTGTTATACAGACCATCAAATTTTTGAACGCTATCATAAATTTAGCATCAAAAATGGCTATTCTAAAAAACAGAATATCACCTTAAAAGAGCTGACGTCACTTTCCGTTGGCGATTATGTAACGCATATTGATCACGGAATTGGGAAGTTTGGTGGCTTGCAAAAAATTCAAGTCGAAGGCAAAACACAAGAAGCCATTAAGTTGGTCTATGCCGATAATGATATCGTCTATGTAAGTATTCACTCCTTGCATAAAATCTCAAGGTACAACGGCAAAGACGGCACACCACCTAAAATTTATAAATTAGGGTCGAATGCCTGGAAAGTTTTAAAGCAAAAAACCAAAGCTCGAGTAAAACATATTGCGTTCAATTTGATTCAGTTGTATGCTAAAAGGCGTTTAGAAAAAGGCTTTCAATATGCGCCTGATAGTTATTTGCAGAACGAATTAGAAAGCTCGTTTATTTACGAAGATACGCCGGACCAAATCAAATCGACTCAGGAAGTAAAAGCCGATATGGAAAGTGACCGCCCAATGGATCGATTGGTGTGTGGCGATGTAGGTTTTGGAAAAACAGAGGTGGCCATTCGCGCTGCATTTAAGGCGGTGGACAATAGCAAGCAAGTGGCAGTTTTGGTACCTACTACCATTTTGGCGTACCAACATTACCGAACTTTTTCGGAACGATTGAAAGACATGCCGGTTACGGTGGGCTATTTGAACCGGTTTAGAACGGCCAAACAAAAAGCAGAAACCCTCAAGCAATTGGCTGAAGGAAAACTAGACATTGTAATTGGAACCCATCAATTAGTGAATAAAAATGTGGTTTTTAAAGACCTTGGATTGTTGATTGTTGATGAGGAACAAAAATTTGGTGTAAATGTCAAAGACAAACTCAAAACCATTGCGGCCAATGTAGATACATTAACATTAACTGCAACACCAATTCCGAGAACCTTGCAATTCTCGTTGATGGCTGCCCGAGATTTGTCGGTAATCACTACGCCACCGCCCAATCGTTATCCTATAGAAACCAATGTTGTGGGATTTAATGAAGAATTGATTCGCGATGCGATTTCGTATGAAATTCAGCGCAACGGGCAGGTGTTTTTCATCAATAACCGTATTGAAAACATCAAGGAAATTGCAGGAATGATTCAGCGATTAGTTCCAAATGCCCGAGTAGGAATTGGCCACGGTCAAATGGATGGAGCCAAACTCGAAGAATTGATGCTGGCTTTTATGAATGGTGAATTTGATGTTTTGGTAGCTACTACGATCATTGAAAGTGGTTTGGACGTGCCGAATGCCAATACTATTTTTATTAATAACGCTAATAATTTTGGATTGTCTGATTTGCATCAAATGAGAGGTCGGGTAGGGAGAAGCAACAAAAAGGCATTTTGTTATTTTGTTTGTCCGCCGTACTCTGCCATGACGGAGGACGCCCGCAAACGAATTCAAGCATTGGAACAATTTAGCGAACTAGGTAGCGGATTTAATATTGCCATGAAGGATTTAGAAATTCGTGGAGCAGGCGATTTGTTAGGAGGAGAGCAAAGTGGTTTCATCAATGAAATAGGGTTTGATACCTACCAAAAAATCATGAATGAAGCTATTGAAGAGCTCAAGGAAAACGAATTTAAGGATTTGTATCCCGAGCAAAACGATATCGAAACCAAAGAGTATGTGAAAGAGTTGCAACTCGACACCGACTTTGAATTATTGTTCCCTGACGAATACATTAATACCGTTTCAGAGCGATTGCTTTTATACAACGAATTGGCAGATATTAAAGATGAAGCGGCACTTTTGGTTTATGAAAGTAAATTGGTTGATCGTTTCGGACCTTTGCCTAAACAAGCCATTTCTTTGTTGAGCAGTATGAAAATTAAATGGATTGCCACTCATTTAGGCATTGAAAAATTAGTATTGAAACAAGGGAAAATGATTGGGTATTTTGTGTCCGATCAACAATCAGATTATTATCAATCGGGACGTTTTCACCAAGTGCTTCAGTTTGTACAAAAGCAAAGCGCGTTGTGCAAAATGAAGGAAAAACAAACTCCTAATGGACTGCGTTTGTTGTTGACTTTTGATAATGTAAAATCAATTCGCAGGGCTTTGGAGTTGGTGGAATTGATGGGTAATCAATAAAAACAAAAAAGCCTCCAAATTTGGAAGCTTTTTTGTTTAAAATATATTCTAATTTTTCAAATCTTTAATTACTTTAAAAGCAACATCAACTTCATTTTCGCTAACCAAAATAGTAAATTCATTTGAAGTTGAGATGACTTCATTAATGATAATTCCTTCCCAAGCTAGACGTTGAAAAATGAAATAGTAAATTCCAGGAACTACGATGTTTTCTTTGGGTAATTTCACCGTGATAGAAGCTAAATTTTCTAATTTTTGAATCAATTTTTCGTTGGCAAAATGCTTGTCAACTAAATGATTCACACTGCTACTTACAACGATATTAGTTTCATTTACCCCTCTTGACGAAGTGTAAAAAATATCAGAGTAGCTATTAATGTCTGTAATTAAATCGGCTTGTTTGTTCAAAACGGTTTCTGAAGCGGCAAAAGTGTAATCGGTCAATTCAGAACGAACGGTAATTTCTCCGATATTTTTGATGACTTTATTGATTTTGTGATTCAATTTAAAGTCCAATTCTTCGGTTAATCTTTTAAGTGCCATTACCACAGCACCTTGTTTTACTTCTTTACCAAATTCATTTTCTAGTTCGCTCATAATATTGCGCGAAAGAGAAGTTAAATTGATGATTCCTAATGATAGCGCATTCAACAAAAAGGGTTTTGTTTTGATGTAATTCTCTACGATGGACGAGACGGTTTTCATAGTAGTTGTGTTAAGTTGTTGTTGTTTAAATAGTAGTTGGGTGGTTGTAGTTGTGTAAAAAACCACTGCAAATATAATAAAAAAACAATTTGTTACAAATATAACATCAAAAAATATGCTCAAAAATGAAAAAATGCGTCTGTAAGGTGTTCAATTACAAAATCTTGGCTGTTTTTAGTGATAGCAATGATGTCAAAACGCACATTAAGATCCAAATCGTTTTCGGTTACATAAGCATTCACCGCTTTTACCAATAATTGGATTTTTTTTGGTTTTACAAAATCTTGAGGGAGTCCAAAATCAATTGACGAACGCGTCTTTACTTCGACAACAGCTAGAGTGGTGTCTTTTTGAGCCAAAATATCAATTTCTGCCTTTTGGAAAACCCAATTGGTTTCCAAAATAGTGTAGCCTTCTTTTTGTAGGTATTCGACGGCTAGTTCTTCTCCAAGTTTTCCTAATTCATTGTGTTCCGCCATATTGAGAAGGATTGATTTTAGCTATTCAAAAACCACGGTACTGCAATTTTCAGTTACTTCGATAGTTACGGTATTGCCCAAAATTAAGGCTCTATTGTCGTGAATATGACCTGCAGGGAAATTAAAAATCATAGGAATGGTATAGTTTTTAGTGACATCCTGAACAATTTCTAGTGCATTTTTCCCCCAAGGAATATCGTTGTCTTTCATATCGGTCATAGAACCTACAATGATTCCTTTCAAGCTTTCAAGACAGCCATTTCGTTTCAAATTCATCATCATGCGATCAATATGATACAGGTATTCGTCTAAGTCTTCGATATATAAAATTTTATCCTTACAGTCAATAGCTGATGGAGAGCCCAATAAGCTGTACAATATCGATAAATTACCTCCAACTAATTCCCCACTCGCTTTTCCTAATCGATTCATAGGATGGGGATCAATAGCGTACTGTAACGGTTGTCCAAATAAGGATAAACGCAAACTTTCAACGGCTTCGGGACTTGCTTTAGCCAAACTAATAGGCATAATTCCGTGAATGGATTTGTAGCCCATTGTATTAAGGTGGTTGTGTAAAACAGTGACGTCGCTAAAACCGATTAGCCATTTTGGGTGTTTTTTGAATTGCGTAAAATCAATTAAATCCACTACGCGCACGGTTCCATAACCGCCGCGTGCGCACCAAATGGCTTTAATATTTGGATTGTCCAATTGTTCTTGTAAATCGGCAGCGCGTTCTTTATCACTTCCGGCCAATTGATTTTCTTCTAAACCAATACTTTTACCAATAACTACGTGTAAGCCCCAACTTTCTAATAAATCAATAGTGGGTTGCATACTTTTTACAATATGTTTTCGGGCAGTAGCTAAAATGGCAACGGTATCTCCTTTTTGTAAATAAGGCGGTGTAATCATAGTCGTTTGGGCTTGCATAGTAATAGAAAGTAAACTTAAGATGAATAAGAAGAACGGTTTTCTCATAAATGAAATCTGTAATTGAACAGTATTTTATTTTTAACAAATATAGACAAATCCGAAATCATTTTTAATTTCAGTTCTAATTTGTTAGTTTTACTATACCTGAAAAGTAGTATCCTAAAATCCCGTTTTTATGAGAATTAGCCCCATTCTTTGTTGTGTATTATTATTGTCTTTGTTTCCAAAAACATTTGGGCAATCGAAAAAATTCCGAATTCACACGGTCGCGTTTTACAACTTTGAGAATTTATTTGACACCATTAACGACCCCAATACGTTTGATGAAGACTGGACACCAAAAGGGGTTCAACATTGGACTTTTGATAAGTACCAAGAAAAATTAGATCATCTGTCTCGGGTTTTAGCAGAAATTGGTAGCTCAGAAAATCCCGATGCACCCACATTTATTGGCGGTTGCGAAATCGAAAACAGAGGAGTTTTAGAAGATTTAATTCGGCAATCCAAATTAATGGACAAAGACTACGGAATTATTCATTTTGATTCGCCAGACAAAAGAGGCATTGATGTGGCTTTGTTGTATCGAAAAAAGTATTTCCAGCCTACAACCTATTCCAATATTCCGTTGTATGTGTTCCAAGGAGAATCAAAATCCAACCTAGAGAAAGCAGAAAATACAGATGATGTCTTAGAAGTTAGTTCAAAAAACAAACGCGTTTACACTCGGGACCAACTTTTGGTTACAGGATTTTTGGAAGGTGAAGAAATTCATTTGATTGTCAACCATTGGCCTTCTCGTTCTGGTGGCGAACAACGCTCGAGTCCGTTTCGGGAAGCTGCGGGGGCATTAAATAGAAAAATTATTGATTCGCTACAGCACATTAATCCGAACGCCAAAGTAATTACCATGGGCGATTTGAATGATGGTCCGTATAATAAAAGTGTGAAAGTAGCTTTGGGAGCCAAAGCCAAAAAGGCTGAAGTACCACAATTTGGCATGTACAATCCGTTTGAAGAAATGCAAAAAAAAGGAATGGGTACGATTGCGCATCGCGATGCTTGGGATATTTTTGACCAAATTATGGTATCAGAATCGTTATTGAAATCCGATTATTCAACTTATCAGTTTTGGAAAGCAGGGATTTACAACAAGTCTTTTTTAGTTCAAACTAGTGGTCAGTTCAAGGGGTATCCTTTGCGGCATTCGGCAACCGAAATTGGCTTTAGCGACCATTTTCCCGTTTATATTTATTTGATAAAAGAGAAAAAATAGCACGCTTAATTTAGTAACTTTACGCTTTTAAATTAAGAATATGGCTATTGCAAAACCGTTCAACTTGAATCAATGGATTGATGAAAACCGTCATTTATTGAAACCTCCTGTTGGGAACAAAAATGTATATACAGAATCGGGCGATTATATCGTAATGATTGTGGCAGGACCCAATGCGAGAAAAGACTACCATTATAATGAAACTGAAGAGCTATTTTATCAGTTAGAAGGCAGTATCAAAGTCATCATTCAAGAAGATGGAGAGAGAAAAGAAATGGAATTGAATCCAGGAGATATATATTTGAATCCAGCTAAAATTCCGCATTCACCGGTTCGTTCAGAAGGTTCCATCGGTTTAGTTATCGAACGCAAAAGAGCAGGTTTAGGTTTTACAGATGGTTTGCTTTGGCACTGCGATACGTGCAACCATAAATTGTATGAAGTTTATTTTGAGCTGCACAATATTGAGAAAGATTTTTTGTCTCATTTTGAACATTTTTACAGTTCAGAAACGTTACGAACGTGTTCTAAATGTGGCACCGTTATGGAATCTGACCCAAGATTTGTAGCTAAGAAATAGTTTTAATTTCTTCCTTTTTCGTTTGGGTACAAAATATCTAAATTTTCACTTTGCCAATAGGCTTTAGAATCCACATCCATAATCGTAAGCGGCCCTCTAAAAGCGGCTCCAGTATCTACATTCCAAACATTGGCCATTTGGACAGGAGTTGTTTTCCCAATTCTTGAAACAGGCGTATGCCCAATGAAAATTTCATTATACAAAGTAAAGCGTTTTGGATAAGTAACATCGGTTGTTTTTATGTTTTTATCCAAGGCTAATGCAGTTTCCCAAAGAGTTCTGTCCCAATAAAAAAGCTTAGGGAAATACTCAAAATCGATACCGTTCATATTGGTAAATCCAGCATGAATAAACAATCGATCTTGTTCGTCAATATGATAATCTTCTAAAGATTCTATGAAAGCGATATGGGCTGCTAACGTTTTGGAATCTCGATTTTGATAGGCTGCAATAGTCGCCTCTCCACCGTGTTCGTGCCATTGCGGATTGTCGGTCCCGTTTTTTAGCCATTCCAACAACAAATCATCATGATTACCTCGAATACAAATAATGTTGTGAGATTTTTTCATGGCAATGAGTAAATCAATCACCTCAGGCGACTGGCTCCATCCATCTACATAATCCCCCAAAAAAATTAATTTGTCATTTGGACTGACTTTGGCTCTTTCCAATATTTGATGTAGTGCACGCAATCCACCGTGAATGTCTCCAATAACTAAAGTTCTCATAAGGACTATTTTATAAAGAACGATTCACAATTCCTGAATTGGCTTGAGCAGTAGGCATTACTACCAAATCGGCAATATTTACATGATACGGTCTTGATACTACGAAATGGATAATGTCTGCAATATCCTCTGCAATTAAAGGAGTAAATCCTTTGTATACATTTTGTGCTTTTTCACTATCGCCTTTAAAACGAATGGTACTAAACTCCGTATCAACTAGTCCAGGATGAATGGCGCCTACGCGAATGTTATGCGAATTCAAATCAATACGCATTCCTTGGTTCAAAGCATCCACCGCGTGTTTGGTAGCGCAATATACATTTCCATTAGGGTATACTTCTTTCCCAGCGGTAGAACCAATATTGATAATATGGCCTGATTTACGTGCAATCATTTGCGGAATAATCGCTTTTGAAACATAGAGAAGCCCTTTGATATTACCGTCTATCATAGCGTCCCAATCGTCTAAATTGCCATTTTGAATGGAATCTAAACCGTGCGCATTTCCTGCATTATTGATCAAAATGTCAATAGGAGAAAAAGTATCTGGCAACGAACCAATTTGTTCAAAAACAGCCTCTTTATCTCGAACGTCGAATTGCAATGTATGAACAGATGTGAACTCAGAAAGTTCTTGTTTAAGTTCATCTAAACGCTCTTGGCGACGGCCACAAAGGACTAATTTGTACTTGTTTTTGGCTAAAATTACGGCAGTTGCTTTACCAATACCACTAGTAGCTCCAGTTATTAAGGCTATTTTATTCATTTTTTTATTTTACTTATTAAGGCACATTTTTACCCATACTTTCAGTCCAAATCGCAAACCAATCTTCTTTTTCTAAAGGTAATTCGGTAGCTTTCATCAAGGCTTGAATTCGGGCAACGTTTACCGTTCCAGCAATTGGAATTACTTGTGCAGGATGTTGCAAAATCCAAGACAATAAAATGGTGTCTGAACCTACTCCGTATTTTGAAACCAATTGAGCCAATAATTTTTTCATGCGTCGGGTTTGCTCATTATCTTCTCTAAATACACTTCCAAGTGGATTCCAAGACATAGGTCGAATGCCATGAACTTGCATATAATCCAAACTTCCGTCCAACATAGCCTCGTGATGCGAAGCCGAAAACTGAATCTGATTGAAGCTAATTGCTGTTTTTTGACGAATTAATTCGGTTTGCGAAGCCGTAAAATTAGACAAACCAAAATCGATAATTTTTCCTTCGGATTGTAATTTAGTTATCGCTTCGGCAATTTCGTCTGCCTGCATTAATGGACTTGGACGGTGCAATAATAGTACATCTAAATAATCTGTAGCTAGATTTTTCAATGAATTTTCAACAGACCAAATGATGTATTCCTTAGAATATTCGTAATGCTTAATTGTATTGTTTCTGTTCTTGGTCACCATTTGGATGCCACATTTCGAAATCAATTGGATTTTAGTTCGGTCAATTTTGCTAGAAATCAAGGCTTTTCCAAAATCGGCTTCAGTGGTATAATCGCCATAAATATCGGCATGATCAAAAGTGGTAATCTTATTTTCTAGGCAAAGGTGGATCATGTTATCCATTTCTTTAGTGCTGAGATTTTTGTCCCAAACACCCCAATTCATAGCTCCAGCAATTATGGGAGATAAAGTTGTTTTACTCATTTTAGTATAGGGTATTTTTAATTTGTAATGCTATTTTTTTATCTAAACGAAATAGAGTTCTTAAAAATAGGTAAATTCTATCACAATTCGTCCTTAAAATTAGGCTTTTTGCCGAAGTTTTAACCATTCTTTAACATCTTACTTCTAAAAAAAAATTCAATTTGCACTCGCAAAAGCAAACTGAATCAATATTGGTTTAAAAAATATCACAATGGAAGAGAATACAACGACTTTAGACATTAGAGCAATTAATGAAAAAATAGAAAGAGAAAGTGCTTTTATCGATCTCCTTACTATGGAAATGAACAAGGTGATTGTGGGTCAGAAACACATGGTGGAACGCTTATTAATTGGACTTTTGGGTCAAGGACATATTCTTTTGGAAGGAGTTCCAGGATTGGCCAAAACCTTAGCTATTAATACCCTTTCGCAAGCGGTTGCTGGTTCGTTTAGCCGAATTCAGTTTACTCCTGATTTATTGCCTGCAGATGTGGTAGGAACGATGATTTATAATATTAAACAGAATGAATTTTCGATAAAAAAGGGGCCAATTTTTGCCAATTTCGTTTTAGCCGATGAGATTAACCGTGCGCCAGCCAAAGTACAATCAGCTTTGTTAGAAGCAATGCAGGAAAAACAAGTGACTATTGGTGATACGACTTTTAAGTTAGATAAACCCTTTTTGGTTTTGGCTACGCAAAATCCAATCGAACAAGAAGGAACTTATCCTTTGCCTGAAGCGCAAGTAGACCGTTTCATGTTAAAAACAGTGATTGACTATCCAAAAATGGATGAGGAACGATTAGTTATTCGTCAAAATTTAAACGGAAATTTTGAAAAAGTGAATCAGGTGGTTTCCGTTGATCAAATTGTACGTGCTCAAGAAACTGTTCGCGAGGTGTACATGGATGAGAAAATTGAGAAATATATTTTAGATATTATTTTCGCTACCCGTTATCCGGAGAAATACAAATTAGCGGACTTGAAGCCGTTAATTAGTTTTGGTTCTTCGCCACGTGGAAGTATCAATTTGGCGAATGCCGCAAAATGTTATGCTTTTATCAAGCGTCGTGGATATGTAATTCCAGAAGATGTTCGTGCTGTAGTTCACGATGTATTGCGTCATAGAATTGGAGTTACCTACGAAGCCGAAGCTGAAAACATTACTTCGGTTGACATCATCAACAAAATTGTAAACGAAGTTGAGGTACCTTAATAATTGTTGATAGTTGAGGGTTACTAGTTGATAGGAATTACCGACAACCAATAACCAGCAACCAACAACCCTTCAATAAAATGGATACAAAAGACCTACTCAAAAAAGTCCGAAAAATAGAAATCAAAACCCGTAGATTGAGCGATCATATCTTTTCGGGAGAATACCACACATCTTTTAAAGGACGTGGGATGACTTTTAGTGAAGTGCGTCAATACCAATACGGAGACGATATTCGAGCCATTGATTGGAATGTAACGGCACGTTATAATGAGGCACATGTGAAGGTTTTTGAAGAAGAACGCGAATTGACTATGATGTTAATGGTTGATATTTCGGGTTCGGAGAGTTTTGGTTCCAAAAATCAGTTTAAAAAAGATATTGTGACTGAAATTGCTGCTACGATGGCATTTTCGGCAACGCAAAACAATGATAAGATTGGATTGATTCTGTTTTCAGATGAAATCGAATTGTACATTCCGCCCAAAAAAGGTCGCTCGCATGTGTTGCGAATTATTCGCGAACTCATCGAATTTGAACCTAAAAGCCATAAGACTGATTTGGCGCAAGCCTTGAAATTCTTGTCGGGAACACAGAAAAAGAAAGCTATTGTTTTTGTTATTTCTGATTTTATGACTCAGGAATACGAACAAACGCTAAAGATAGCTTCTAAAAAACACGATATCACAGGCATTCGAGTGTACGATATTCGTGAAGAAAAAATGCCAAATTTAGGAATGGTTCCCATGTTGGACGCCGAAACAGGAGAAGTACAATTGATAGATACAGGTTCTAAAACCGTTCGTATGAATTATGAAAAACACTATCACGATCGTGTAGCGTATTTTAAGGAAACCTTTAGCAAATCAGGCTCTGGAGTAGTGAATACCCGAGTTGACGAAAGTTATGTAACCAAATTATTAGGGTATTTTAAATCGAGATAAAGATTGTATCAAAACTCATCAATGAAAAAAACAGTTTATATAGTATTTTTTCTAATTTCCACTTCGCTTTTTGCACAAAAAGTGACTACGGATTTGGATACAACGCGCAATAAAATTGGTGCGGAGTTCAAACTGACGTTAAAAGCATCTGTAGATACTTCGGCAAGAGTGGTTTTTCCAAAATTGAAAAACATAGGCGCCTTGGAGGTAATTCGTTCGTATCCTATTGATACAATCCGAAATAACGATCGCTATGAATTGGTTAAAAAATACGGTTTAACCCAATTTGATTCGGGTAAGTATACGATTCCAAGAGTGCCGGTTTTAATCAATAAAAAGCCTTTTCTATCCGATTCTCTTTTGGTTGAGGTGGCCAACGTGAAAGTAGATACGTTGCAACAAAAAATGTACGATATCAAAGATATTGTCGCTACCGAAAGTCATTGGGGCAATTGGTGGAAGTACCTGTTGGCGATTGTTGTTTTAGCAGGAATAGGCGCTTTGGTGTATGGGTATATCAAGAAAAAACAAAAGAAAGAGATTGAAGAAGAAGTTTATAAAACACCCATTGAAAAAGCAACGTCTTTATTGACTATTTTGGAGAAAAAAGAATTGTGGCAACAGGGTGAAATCAAAGAATACTATAGCGAGTTGACCGATATCGCTCGAAATTATATCGAAGAGGCCATCGAAATTCCTGCAATGGAAAGCACTACTTCAGAATTGATTACAGCTTTGAAAGCGGCTTCTGTCAAAAAGAAAATGACGCTTTCGCAAGAAACAATCGAGAATTTAGAACGTGTTTTAAAACAAGCCGATTTGGTAAAGTTTGCCAAGTCTAAGCCGATGGATTTTGAAATTACGGAAGACAGAAACAAAATTCAAAAAGCCATTTTGACTTTGGATAAGGCAATTCCTGTGGAAGTACCCGAAGAAGAAGATTTGCTATTAAATGAGGCACAAAGACAACACCAAATCCAATTGCAGTTAAAGAAAAAGAAAGCCCAGCGCATTCGTACAGCGATTATTTCGGTGGTACTTTTGGTAGTTGTGGTGACCGGATTTTTTGTTGCTACTCGCGGATTGAATTATGTTATTGATACTGTTTTTGGTCGTGAAACCAAGGAATTATTAGAAGGCGAATGGGTAAAAAGTGAATACGGAAATCCAGGAATTTTAATTGAAACGCCTCAAGTGTTGAAACGAATTGATGCCGAAAAAGTGTTGCCCAAAAACGCCATGGCATTGATTAAAGAAATGCAATTGTTTCAATATGGCAACATGATGAATGGGTTTCATATTATGGTTTCTACCAGTCAATTTAAGCAACCTACGGATATTGATTTGGCAAAAGCCATGGAAGGAAATTTAAAAATTATTGAAGCACAAGGAGGTCAAAATATCATTGTAAAACAAGAAGATTTTGAAACAGAAAGTGGTGTTAAGGGCCTGAAAGGCTATGGTACAATGACAATGCTAAATCCGTTGACTAAGTCGAGTGAGAAAGTGTTTTATGAAATTTTATATTTCAAACAAAATCAAGGATTGCAACAAATTATGATTGTATATCCAGAAGGAGATCAATATGGAAGTGCTATTGCAGACCGAATGTTACATTCTGTTGAACTAAGACAAGCAGGGAATTAATGGAAAAAGTAAGCTTTTTAAATCCAGAATTTTTTTGGTTGTTGCTGTTAATTCCAGCAGCAGGCGCTTGGCTATTCTTAAAAAGGAACCAACAGACGGCGACTTTAAAAATAAGTTCTACAGCAGGTTTTGCAGGATCTAAATCCTTTTTTGTAAAGGTATATCCGTTTTTAGGAGTGCTTCGATTATTGGCGTTAAGCGCTTTGATTGTCGCCATGGCACGACCAAGAACGGTTGATGTTAGTAACAAAACCAAAACAACAAAAGGAATTGATATTGTCATGGCAATTGACGTTTCAGGAAGTATGTTGGCCAAAGATTTGAAACCGAATCGAATGGAAGCACTAAAAAAAGTAGCTTCAAGTTTTGTTGATGAAAGACCAAATGACCGAATTGGATTGGTGGTGTATGCCTCTGAAGCGTATACGAAAACGCCTGTAACGAGTGACAAAGCCATTATTCAACAAGCTATTGGCAGCATTAAATATGATAATGTGTTGCAAGACGGAACGGGAATTGGGATGGGGTTGGCAACAGCCGTAAACCGTTTGAAAGATAGTAAAGCCAAAAGTAAAGTGATTATTCTGTTGACTGATGGGGTAAATAATGCTGGTTTTATTGAGCCTGAAACGGCTTCCGATATTGCAAAACAATACGGCATAAAAGTGTATACGGTGGGTATCGGTACCAATGGGATGGCTGAATTTCCGTATGCGATTGCACCTAACGGACAATTCTTATTCCGTATGATGCAGGTGGAAATTGACGAACAATTGATGAAAAATATTGCTCGAAAAACGGATGGAAAATATTTTAGAGCAACCAGCAACTCTAAGTTAGAAGAAATATATGCAGCTATCAATAAACTAGAAACAACTGAAATTCAGGAGTTGAAATTTTATGATTACGACGAGAAATTCCGCCCATTTGTGTGGTTAGCTGGTTTCTTTTTATTGTTAGAAATAGGATTGCGAAATACCGTGTACCGATCATTTATTTAAGATGGAATTAGACGAAAAAATATATTTGTACTTATTACTGCTGTTGCCATTATTGGTGCTGGTTTTTCTTTTCAATATGTATTGGAAAAGAAAAAAACAACGCGAGTTTGGTGATTTAGAATTAGTGCAACGATTGAGTCCAGACAGTTCTGTATTCAAACCCATTTTAAAATTAGTAGTCTTACTTTTGGCTTTAACAGGTTTAATTTTAGGCTTGGTAAATCCAAAAATTGGTACTAAAATGGAAACCGTAAAACGCGAAGGAATTGACATTGTTTTTGCCATCGACGTTTCTAAAAGTATGCTGTGCGAGGATGTAGCGCCAAGTCGTTTAGAAAAAAGTAAGCAATTGGTTTCTCAAATCATCAATCAGTTGGGTAACGACAGAATTGGGATCGTAGCCTATGCAGGGAGTTCTTTTCCGGTTTTACCTATCACAACCGATTATAGCGTTGCTAAAATGTTTCTGCAAAGTATGAATACCGAAATGGTTTCTTCTGTAGGAACGTCTTTGGATGAAGCGATTAAATTATCGGCTACGTATTTTGATGATAAAAAAACGAGTAAATTATTGATTCTAGTTTCTGACGGAGAAGACCATTCAGAAGGTGCAGAAGCTGCTGCAGAGGAAGCGAACAAACTAGGAATTAAAATTATTACGATAGGGGTGGGAACTCCAAACGGAGGAACTATTCCGTTGCGACGTAATGGTGTTTTGGAAGGTTTGAAAAGAGATAACAATAACGAAGTGGTAATTACCAAATTGAACGCAGAGAGTTTAACGGCTATCGCCAAAGCCACCAAAGGAGGTTATGTGAGTGGTGCCAATACGAAAGACGTAATCAATTATGTAAAAAATGCGTTGAATAATATTGAAAAAACAGAATTTGAAGCAACACAAATGGCCGATTTTCAGTCGCAATTTCAGTGGTTTTTAGGATTTGCATTTGTATTATTATTCGTGGATGTTTTTCTATTGGAACGTAAAACTAAATGGGTAAATCGACTCAATTTGTTTAATGAAAAGGAACAATAAAATGATAAAAAAGGTATTTGTATCGATTTTGCTGGTTTTTTCTTTGGCAATTACAGCCCAAGAGAAAGATGCTCTTTTGCCTAAAGCAAATGAAGATTTTGCAGCAAAAAAGTATGCCGATGCCGAGGCCAATTATAGAATTTCACATTCTAAATTTCCTAGAAGAACCGTAGCATTGTACAATTTAGGAAATACAATTTACCGTCAAAATCAATTTTCGGAATCTAAAATTGCCTTTGCCAATGCATTAAAAAATATCAAAACGTATTCTCAAAAACACAAGGCGTTTCACAACTTAGGAAATGTGTTTATGAAAGAGAAAAATTATTCGCAAGCAGTAGAAGCCTATAAAAATGCGCTTCGCAATAATCCTGCTGATGAAGAAACACGGTACAACTATGCTTTGGCTAAGAAAATGCTAAAAGAGAATCCGCCAAAAGACGACAAGAATAAAGATAAAAATAAGGATAAGAACAAAGACAAGGATAAAAAGGACGACAAGAAAGACGGCGAGAACAAAGATAAAAACAAGGATAAAGGCGATCAAAATAAAGATAAAAAGGACGGCGATAAAGACAAAAACAAGTCGGATAAGAAAGACGATCCTTCTAAAAATCAAGGTCAGCCGAAGCCCAATCCGGGCGGAATTTCGCAGCAACGAGTTCAGAATTTATTGGACGCCGTGAATAATGAAGAGAAGAAAGTTCAGAATAAAGTCAATGCTCAAAAAGTAAAAGGAAAACCAGTTCAAACCGAAAAAGACTGGTAAGTAATTTGAAATTAGAATACCATTTTAAGTACAAATGAAAAAATACATACTGCTATTATTAATCAGTTTTCAAGGACTATTGGCTCAAGTGCAATTTGAGGCAAAAGTGAGTAGAAACACGCTCGGATTGAACGAAAGACTTCGAGTAGATTTTATAATGAATGTAGATGGAGATAATTTTGTTCAGCCCAATTTTGAAGGCTTTCGCGTAATTGCGGGACCAAGTCAGCAAATTAGCCAATCGTGGATTAACGGCCGAAGTTCGTTTGAGAAAGTATACTCCTATTTTTTATTGCCTTTGCAAAAAGGGAATTTGGTTATCCGACAAGCGGTAATAGAATTTAACGGGCAATTGTATAAAACAGCACCCGTTAGAGTTACAGTAACTAACCCAGTACAGCAGCAAGCGGATCCGAACGACCCGAACGCGCCTCAAATATCAGCCGATAATAATATTTATCTCGTAGCCGACATTTCTAAAACTAATCCGTACATCAACGAACCAATTACGGTGGTGTATAAATTGTATTTTAGCTACAACATTGGAATTACCAATTGGCGTGAGCTGAATAAACCCAAATACAATGATTTTTGGAGTCAGAATATTGACATCAAGCAGTTAGTTGCCGAAGAAGGAATGTTCAAAGGACAACGGTATCGATTTGTAACCTTGCGAAAAACTGTCTTGTATCCGCAAAAATCAGGAAAATTAAATATTGAACCTTTATCTCTTGATATTGATGTGCAATTACCAACCAATCGTAGGGATATGTTTGGTCGAGTGATGGTTACCGAAGGCAACAAACGCGTTTCGGCTGGAACCAAAACAATCAATGTAAAAGCACTTCCTGAAGCTGGAAAACCAGAAGGATTTACAGGTGCAGTTGGTAATTTTGATTTTAAAGTAACACCAACCAAAACCAATCTGAAAAACGGAGAAAGTTTAGATTTGGTGGTGAGTGTAAGCGGAAAAGGGAATCTGAAATTATTTGATTTACCCAAACCAGTAGCTCCAAATTCACTCGAAATGTATGATGCAGTTCACAAAGAGAATGTTGATACAGGCTTGTCAGGAATGATGGGTAAAATCTCAGACAGCTATACGATTGTACCTCAGTACAAAGGAAAATACCCTATTAAACCTATGCAGTTTAGTTATTTTGATTTGAGTTCAGGAACATACAAAACAATAAGTTCTAACGAAATCATGATTAATGTATTGGATGGGCCAACAGCGACAAATGCTGTAGCTTCAAATACAGGAGGGAACAAAAACAAAATTGAAAAATCAGAGCAGTTCAAATTTATTAAACTAAAAACCGAATTATTGCCTTCGCAAAAAGAGGATTTCTTCGGGTCTTTATGGTATTATTTAGTGTTGATTTTGCCGTTTTTAATGGTGCCAATCGTAATCGTATTCAAGAAAAGAAAAGAAGCTTTAGCAGGAGATGTGACAGGAAATAGAATCCGAATGAACAACCGATTAGCTAAAAAATATTTATCGGAAGCTAAAAAACAAATCAACAATAAAGAGCCGTTTTATGTGGCTTTGGAGAAAGCAATGCATAATTTCTTGAAGGCCAAATTACACATTGAAACTTCGGAAATGAGTAAAGACAATATTCAAGAATTATTATTGTCTCGCAATGCCAATCCAGAAGTGGTTACTGATTTTATTGCTTTGACAGAAAATTGCGAGTTGGCTCGTTATGCACCAGCCTCAAGCACGTCTATTCAAAATGATTTTGATAAAGCGGTAGTCATTATTTCAGAATTGGAAAAACAGATATAGCAATTGATAATTGATTAATTAACAATTGATAATTAAAATAAAATGAAACATTTAGTCTACATATTTTTATTCATTACTTCTTTTGTATTCGCTCAAAGCGGATTTGAAAAAGGGAATGTTTTGTACCAAAAAGGGCAATACGAACAAGCCGTTCAAGCCTATGAAAGTGTGTTGGATAACCACCAACAATCCGCAGAATTGTATTTCAATTTAGGAAATTGTTATTACAAATTGAATAAAGTAGCGCCAGCGATTTATAATTACGAGAAAGCATTGGTATTGCATCCCGAGGATGTTGATATTGCAAATAATTTAAAATTCGCTCAGAAATTAACCATTGATGAGGTAAAAGAAGTGCCGAAAGTGGGTTTTGCTAAACTGCTTCGTGATTTCACGGGGATGTGTCATTACAATACTTGGGCGTGGATTTCGGTAGTGTTTGGATTGTTATTTTTAGTATTTTTTATCGGGTACTATTTTTCGCCAACCACAGTTTCAAAACGCATTTTCTTTTTCGGAATGTTTGTATGGATTTTATGCTTATTAGTTAGTGTAGGAGCTGCTATTTTCGAAAAAAATCATTTTGTAAACGAACGCCCTGCCATTGTTTTTGAGGAAGCTGCAGAAGTAAAAAACGAACCCCAAAAAGCGAGTCCAGCCACTTTTGTCGTTCATGAAGGAACCAAAGTTTTTGTGGAAGAAACCCTAGGCAAATGGAAAAAAATTCAATTGACAGATGGCACCGAAGGTTGGATCGAATCCCAAGCCATTAGAGAGGTTAAATAAAATTTCAGGTTTATTTTTTAGTTGCTTTTTGGTACAATTTCTGAATGGAAGGAAAAATAAAATTCCCTGTTTTTTGTATTGGATTAAAGAAAATAGAACGATCTAAAGTTTCTTTTTTGGCTAAAAAATGATTGTAATTGATTTTCTCAAAAACACTAAAAAAGATACTTACAATCAAAACGGTTTTTAACATTCTAAAAAAACCACCCCCTGCTTTGTTCATCCAGCCCAAATAAGCGAAACTCGCAAATTTAGTTAAGAACTTTCCGGCTAGAGAAATCCCTATGATTACCACCAAAAAAGTGATTATAAATGCAATAACTTGAATGGAATACGGATTCCATTTGACTACTTTGGCAAGAGCGATTTTTGCCATAGACGAAAATTGGATTGCCAAATAAATCCCCGCAATTAAAGAAAAAAAGGAAGCCAGTTCTACAAAAAGTCCGTTTTGAATTCCTTTGAACGCAGCATAAATCAATAATGCTGCAATAATAATGTCTAAAAACCCCATAGTGCTATTTATAAAAACACAAAGATAAAAGAATTGAGTATTGTCTGTTGTCAATTTTCTACTTCTTATCTTTGCGGTTTAAATTTTGGTTTCGTTTTGCAGTTCGTAAATCGTAAATCGTAAATCGTAAATTCAATGTCAAGAGACGCACAATTAAAAGAACGCTGGGAACAGCTTGTAGTTATATTATCCGATCGGTTTTCGCAAGGCGAAGATTTGGATTTGGACGCCATTATTTATTTAATTGGGATTCAAGAATTAGGACAGCTTCATCGCGAGTTTAAAAAAGACGAAAAAGTCAATTTGATGCACATTGCCATTTGCCGCTTGTTAGAGCCGTATGGATATTATGAATTTGATTTTTTTGATGAAGAAGGTTGGCCGCATTACAAAGTAAAAGAAGAACTTCCTTCGTTAAAATCGGGAGAGCAATCGGTATTGATGAAAGAAGCGATTGTGAATTATTTTCTGGAAAGAGAATTAATTAAGTAAGAGTGAGTACTAATCACTAATCCAGGTTTTACTTTTCACTAAAAAAACGTAATTTTGCACCTTTACCAAAAGACGGATGATAGACAAGATAAAAGAATACATTAGCGAAGCGCAAGGATTTTCCTCACAAGATCCAGCAGAACTAGAAGCTTTCAGAATTAAATTTTTAGGAAGTAAAGGACTTTTAAAAGAGTTGTTTGCCGAATTTAAAAATGTTCCTAACGAACAGAAAAAAGAATTTGGACAAGTAATTAATTTATTAAAGACTTCTGCCGAAGACAAAGTAAAATCCATCCAAGAAGCGTTAGAAAGTAAAGAAGAAAGCAAAGGAGTGTATGGTGACCTAACGCGTGCAGCAGAGCCTGTATTGATAGGTTCGCGTCATCCCATTTCGTTGGTTAAAAACCAAATAATCGATATTTTTTCTACCGTAGGTTTTAACGTGTCTGAAGGTCCAGAAATTGAAGACGATTGGCACAATTTTACTGCTTTGAACTTGCCAGAATACCATCCGGCTCGTGACATGCAGGATACCTTTTTTATTCAAACAAATCCTGATATTTTGTTGCGTACGCATACGTCATCAGTACAAGTGCGTTATATGGAAAACAACAAACCGCCAATTAGAACGATTTCTCCTGGGCGTGTTTTTCGTAACGAAGCCGTTTCGTCACGTTCTCACTGTATTTTCCATCAAGTAGAAGGTTTGTATATTGACAAAGACGTTTCTTTTGCCGACTTAAAACAAACCTTGTTGTATTTCACTAAAGAGATGTTCGGAAAGTCAAAAATTCGTTTGAGACCGTCTTATTTTCCTTTTACTGAGCCAAGTGCCGAGATTGATATTTATTGGGGCTTAAAAACCGAAACGGATTACCGTATTACCAAAGGAACCGGTTGGTTAGAAATAGGTGGTTGCGGAATGGTAGATCCCAATGTATTAAAAAACTGCGGCATCAATCCAGAGGAGTACAATGGTTTTGCTTTCGGAATGGGAGTAGAGCGTATTGCTATGTTGCTGTACCAAATTGGAGATATCCGAATGTTTTATGAAAACGATGTTCGTTTCTTGGAACAATTCAAATCAATAGTATAATAATTAATTCGCCCTTTTTGAAGTAACATTTAGAAAGGGTTTTTTACAATGAAGAAAGACATCATTATCCCCGAAGTAGAAAATGTTTTCATGGCAGTCGTTCAAGAATGGAGCGACGATTTTATGGAAAAAGTATGGTATGCCTATTTAGTCAACGATTCTGATTTTCAATTAGACGGCGTAATGGTAGTTTCTAAGGCGTTTGGAACGTTAGATGGCGAGATGAAAAAAACATCGGTTTTACGTCACGCTTTTAATGAAATTCCGGAGGTTTCTGTAGCCAAAATCGAACTGATTGAAAAAAGTCTATTGGCTTTAAATAATGAATTTATGGTTACTTTTTTTATAGGAAACACCTTGTATGATAAGAAATTTATTTTCAAAGCGAATTCTATTCAGGAAACCAATCAAGAAGAAGTGCCGATTCTATTTGTTGATGGAGTTATTGTTAGGTAATTTTACAATAAAATAAACCGCAGATTCGCCGATTATAATAATCCGTGAATCTGCGGTTTTTTAACCTTATTAAGTTTGTCTCATGCTTAAATTTATTGCGGACTAATTTTAATTTTGCACTGATTTCAAATATGCAAACAACTTTAAATTAGGACAAAAATGGGCAATATTACCGAGCCGCTGTGGGATTCGGTTTTTATTCTACATCTATTAAATTTAATAAAAACTCATTCAAATCTGAATTTTTTATTATATCATTCTCTGTTCCAATATTTAGCAATAATGGTTGTTTATTAACTATTCCAGAAACAATAATTCTATATGTAATTTTCCCGTCTGATTTTAATTTAAATTTTTTTCCCGTTAATTCAGAATTAAAAGACTTTAATTTAAAATCACTTTCTTTTTTCACGATTGACTGACTTGCAAATTGATTTAAAAATTGTGCAGGAACTGATTTTAACATTTCTTCATTTAAATATAACCATTGAATATCTGTATTGTTACAGTTCAGTAATTCATATTCAGATTTTGCTTCACAGTTGTTTGGGACTAAAATTTTAATTCCAGCATAATTTAATTCATTTATTTTTTCGATTTTTTGGGCATAAATTTTAATTGAGCCAAATATTAAAAAAACATATACAATTATTTTTAATTTCATCTTTTTATAGTTGAGTTTTAATTTATCTTCATTTTTTTGTTTCAACCAAGCTGACTATGTAAATCGTCTAGTTTCATATATTATAGGTGTACAAGTCCCTTTTAATGGTTGATTTATTTACCTTCTCTGCGTTTTTTAGCGGTCCAACTAGAATAACCCAGTACAAAAATTCCAAAAACAATATAACCAATTGCTCTAAAATAGTAGCCATTGTCTGCTAATTGGGTGGCTAGTGGCGTTCTGCCAGATTGGTACCAAGTAGAAAAACCGATCATAAAAAGTCCCCAAAAAACACCTATTTTAACCTGATATTTCCATCTTTCGCTCATAATTTTGTATTTAGTCCAATTGGTCTGTCAAATTTTTAAATACTTTTTTTGCATTTTTCCCTTCGTATAAAATGCTATACACCGCATTAATAATTGGGGTGCTGGCACCATAACCTTGATTCAATTGGTACGCACTTTTAGTAGCATAATATCCTTCGGCAATCATACTCATTTCCATCATCGCACTTTTTACGGTATAGCCTTTTCCAATCATATTTCCGAACATTCTATTTCTAGAAAAAACAGAATAACCCGTAACCAATAAATCGCCTAAATAAGCCGAGTCATTGATGTTGCGTTTCATTTTATGTACTTTTTTGATGAATTTTTTCATCTCACGAATCGCATTACTCATCAACACCGATTGGAAGTTGTCTCCATAGCCCAAACCATGTGCAATTCCCGCAGCAACGGCATAAATGTTTTTTAACATCGCAGCGTATTCAGTACCAATGATGTCATCGGTAATTTTAGTTTTGATGTAATTGCTGGATAAGTTTTTGGCAACAATGGTTGCTTTTTCTGGGTCTCCACACGCAATAGTTAGGTAGGAAAGTCGTTCTAATGCTACTTCTTCGGCGTGACAAGGCCCTGTAATGACACCAATGTTATAATAAGGAATGTTATAATTGAAATGAAAATGTTCTCCCACAATCAAACTGGTTTCAGGCACAATGCCTTTAATAGCAGAAAAAATGATTTTGTTTTCTAACGAAACGGTCAAATTGGCTAATTCGGCTTCCAAAAAAGCAGATGGAATCGCAAAAATAAGATAATCAGCGTATGCAACGGCTTCGTTAATATCGTGAGTTAATAACAGTTTATTAGTATCAAACTCTACTGAGCTCAAATAATTGGGGTTGTGTTTTTCTGTTTTAATATGTTCAATTGCAGCTTCGTTGCGCATGTACCAAGAAATCTCAGGTAGATTAGCACATAACATTTTGGCAATTGCGGTAGCCCAACTTCCTCCGCCAATTACTGCAAATTTTAAATTTTCGGTCATTTTATAGTCTTGGATTTAATCAAAAGTAGGTAAAAAAAATAAAAAACACCAATTTATTCTATTTGCCACTATCAGGAACAATGGGCTTTAGCAATAAAACAGCTTTATTTTTATTTGTTTTTTAGCAATTGAACACAATAAAAAATACTAGTTTACGTTGTAAACTATTATTAATGAAGTTTTTATTAAATGTACTTTGAGTTAGTTAGTTTTGTTTTTGTATTTTAAAAAGGCGTCCCACAGAGTAGTAGAACGCCTTTTTTATTTTCACTAATAACTTAACTCTACAATTTTTCTTAATTTATCGATAGTTAAGCTTTGTCTCTCTCCTAAAGCAGTCCAGCCTCTTTCTTCAAATCGTTTTACAATGAAATCGGCTGTGTTTTCAATGTTAGAAGCGTTTTCAGAAATTTTAGTTTTCATCCCCATAGTATGGTAAAAGGCTACTGTTGCCTCAATGGCTTTTTGAGCTATTTCCTCTTCGGTTCCGGTCAATTGAAATACCCTCTTACCATATTGTGCTAATTTTTCTTTTTTGGTGTCAAACAACACTCTAAATAAATTAGGACCAATAATTGCCAATGTTCTAGCGTGGTCAATGTTGTACAAGGCAGTCAATTCATGCCCAATCATGTGTGTCGCCCAGTCTGACGGAACGCCTTTTTGAATCAATCCGTTCAATGCCATGGTGCAACTCCACATAAAGTTGGATGCCAAGGTATAATCGGTTGGATTTTCAGCTATTTTAGGACCTACTTCAATTAGGGTTTGTAAGATGCTTTCGGCTAATCGATCTTGTAGATAGGCTTCGTGCGGATAGGTTAAATATTGTTCCAAGACGTGAACATAGGCATCAATAACACCATTTTGTAATTGTCTTTTTGGCAAAGAAGCAATTACGGTTGGGTCGCAAATAGAGAATTTTGGGAATAAAGCGGAGCCTCCAAAATCTCGTTTTTCTTGAGTTGCTTTTATCGAAATCACTGAACCTGAATTCATTTCGCTTCCTGTGGCAGGTAAAGTTAAGACAGTTCCAAAAGGCACCACATCAGCCCCTTCTTTGAATAAGATTCTTTGGTGTAAAATATCCATTGGATTGCCTTGAAAATGAACAGCAGCCGAGATAAATTTCACTCCGTCTATTACGCTTCCGCCACCCACAGCTAATATGAAATCTATTTTTTGTTCGCGAATGATTTCCACGGCTTTCATCAAAGTTTCATAATACGGATTGGCTTCGATACCGCCAAATTCCACCACATCAAAACCCTGCAGTGCTTTTTTTACTTGGTCGTAAACCCCATTTTTAAAAATACTTCCGCCACCATAAGCGACTAATATTTTTGATTCTTTAGAAAGTAATGTACTTAATTTTTCTATTTCTCCTTTTCCAAAAATTAATTTGACAGGATTGTATAATTCAAAGTTTAACATGAGTATGAGTTTTTATTAAAGGTACTAAATTAAGTAGTTACTCTTTGGTCAACAATTGTTAACAGATAGTTATTTTTTGTAAAAATTATTGTGGTCAATGTATTCCCAAACTTTTGGAGGCAGCAAAGGCAATACATTTTTTCCTTTTTTGATGTGTTCTCTGATAGCCGTAGAAGATAGTTCTACAACCGGAGCATCAATCAAATGAATTTTTGGGTGATTTTTAAAAAGGTAATTGTCGTTTTCATCCGTAAAACCAACTCTCGGATAGACGTAGATTTCGTGATGCGCTAAAATCGCCTCGTAATTTTTCCATTTGTGGAACGACTTCAAATTGTCTTCGCCCATAATTAAAGAAAAGGTATGCTCTGGGTATTTTTCTTCCAAATGAACCAAAGTATTTACCGTATAATTGGGTTGCGAAAGTTTGAATTCAATATCCGAAGGTTTGATTTTTGGAAAATCTTTCGTTGCTAAAAACACCATTTCTAATCGATGATGGTCGGCTAGCAGTGTGCTTTTCTTTTTTAACGGATTGTGTGGCGTAACCACCATCCAAACTTGATCTAAATCGGCATGCTCCGCCATGTGATTGGCAATAATCAAATGCCCCACATGAATAGGATTAAACGTTCCGAAATAGAGTCCTATTTTCATTTTTCAAACACTAATTTCACAAATTATCACGAATCCAAAACAATTACATCTCACAAAATTGGTGCTAATTCGTGGAATTCGTGTTGATAAAATTTTTAACTAATTGATACGCCTCGTCTAAAGCCACTTCTAAGTCATAGTTTTTTATAATGACATCAAATTGTGGGGCTGTTGCCAATTCTACGTGGGCTTTTGCGATACGCATATTGATTTTTTCTTCGCTTTCAGTAGAGCGCTCTTTTAATCGGCGTTTTAGTTCGTCAACGCTTGGTGGTTTCACAAAAACAGCCAAAGTTTCTTCTTGAAATTTAGACTTGATGCGCAATCCACCCGCTACATCAATATCAAAGATTACATTTTTGCCTTTAGCCCAAATGCGTTCCACTTCGCTTTTTAAAGTCCCGTAAAAATTATCGCGATAGACTTCTTCCCATTCCACAAAATCTTCGTTTTTGATGTGCTGTTTGAATTGGTCTAATGACATAAAATAATAGTCTTTTCCATTCACTTCTTCGCCACGTGGTTCACGAGTAGCTGCCGAAATGGAAAATTCCAAATTCAAATCGGCTTGCGCCAATAAATGCCTAACTATAGTAGTTTTTCCTGAGCCTGAAGGAGCAGAGAATACGATTAATTTTCCTTTCATACGATTCTAATTAAAGCACATTCAACACTTGTTCCTTAATTTTCTCCAATTCGTCTTTCATTTGAACGACCAATTTCTGCATTTGTGCGTGATTCGATTTCGAACCCATAGTGTTGATTTCTCGGCCCATTTCTTGAGTGATAAAACCTAATTTTCTACCATTGGCCTCGTTTCCTTTGATGGTTTCTAAGAAATAATCCAAGTGGTTGGTCAAACGCACTTTTTCTTCGGTAATATCTAATTTTTCTAAGTAGTAAATCAATTCTTGCTCGAAACGATTTTCGTCTACATTTACTTTTAATTCGGCAATAGCCGTTTGCAAGCGGTCTTTAATGGCTTGAACACGTTCTGGATCTAGCGCTAACGCTTCGTTCATGTACTGGCGAATATTGGTAATACGCAATTGAAATTCTTTTTCAAGCGATTGTCCTTCGTCTTTTCTAAAGTTCAAAATATTTTGTAGCGCTTCGGCAATGGCGATTTCAATTTGAGCCCAATCATTTTCATCGATTTCTTCGCGTTCCGTCTTTAAAGTATCCGGCATACGAATGGCCATTTTCATCAATTCGGTTTCTTCTGCATTTGCATATACCGCTCTCAATTGTTCGATATAGCCTTTTACAATTGGCACATTGACTTTGGTCGAAGTTTGTTCGGCTGTACTTTCGATGAAAATCGAAAAATCAACTTTACCTCTTTCTAATTTCAGCGCAATTTGGTTGCGTAAACTCAATTCCATTTCGCGGTAAAGCGAAGGCATTCTCACATTTAAATCGAGTCCTTTACTGTTTAAAGATTTTACTTCTACCGTGATTTTTTTGGTTGGTAATTGCAACGTAGCTTTACCAAAACCAGTCATTGATTGTATCATATATGAATTGTGTAATAGCTACAAATGTATTGAAAATTTAGGATTTCTTCATTGTAACCAAATAAACCCCACTAAAAATGAGTAGTGCCGAGAGTATTTTCACGCCATTTAATTCGTCTTTTCCTAACCCGATGGCAAAAATAGTAGCAAAAAGCGGTTGTAAATACACAAAAACAGCTACTGTAGTGGGACTCAATTCTTTCATAGAAAGCAGGTTTAGCAAATAATTTAGAAAGGTCGAGAAGAACACCACAAAACCAATTTTCCAATAAATACTAAAAGGGAGTGTAACCCAATTTACGTTTTCAAACACATCCCAACCAAAAGGCAACACCATTAAGAATCCTAAAAGATAAATCCATTTTACAAAAGTAAAAGCGTTGTAGGTATGCATTAATTTTTTGACAATGATGAGGTAAAATCCATACGAAATAGCGTTGATTAACACTAATAAATTCCCCAAACTAGCATTAGTTGCATTCCCAACCGATTTGCCATATAAAATAAGAAATGTAGTTCCGAACAATCCTAACAGTAGGCCTGTTATCATTCGTTTTCGCATTCGTTCTTTTAGAATAATTGCCGAAAGCACGAGAACAATCATCGGAGTGGATACCATGATTACAGCAGCACTTATGGGAGAGGTCAAGCTTAAACCTTTGAAGAAACAAAGCATATTCAAAGCAATCCCAAAGAAAGCGGCGGCAATTACCCTAGGAAAATCAGAACGGCTTATTTTTTCGGATGGAACGTTACCACTCAGTTTTAAAACCGCCCAGATTATCCAAAACAAAAGAGTTGAACCTCCCGCCCGAAAAACGATAAATCCATACGCATCTACATAGCGAGGCATCACATCTTTGGCAATCGTAAAGGTCATTCCATAAATAATGGAAACAAAAGTAGCGGCTACTAAAGCAAGATTTCGTTTAGACATTGTGTAATGCGTTATGAACTTTAAGAATGTTTTGCTGACTGTTGCCAATGTAGATGGCGCCGTCAATAATAAAAACGGGACGACTCAAGAAAGTATAGTGTTCCAAGAGGTATTTTTTGAAATCCGTCTCGGTTAGGTTTTTGTCTTTTAATCTTAGAGACTTGTAGAGCTGGGCTTTTTTGCTAAAAAGCGCTTCATAACTGCCCGAAAGTTGGTACATTTCGTCTAGTTGCTCTTCGGTAATAGGGTCTTGTTTGATGTCGTGAAAAACCAAATTATGTCCTTGCGGTAGCCCTTTGATTATTTTTCGGCAAGTGTCGCACGAAGCGAGGTAATATATTGTGTTCATATCGAAATGCGATTACTTTTTTGCAAAGAAAATCCATTTGCCACTTAAAATGATTATTTTTAGCAAAAATTTCAAATCAAAACCCAATGGAACAAACATTCGAACTGAACAGAACTTGCCGAAAATTAATCGCTCCTTTTTTAGAGGACTACACTTTAGACCAATTAAATGCTATTCCGGAAGGATTTAGTAATAATTTATTTTGGAATATTGCCCATGTTGTGGTGACTCAGCAGTTATTAATTTACAAGCTTTCTGGTTTGAATATGTTAGTTTCTGACGAATTGGTGGATCAATACAGAAAAGGAACTAAACCAGAACAACCAGCTACTCAAGCCGATGTTGATTTGATTAAGTCTCTTTTATTCGACACAATAGACCAAACTCAAGCTGATTATGGGAGTGGTGTTTTTACTCAATTTACAGAATACCCAACCTCTAGTGGGTTTGTCTTGAAAAATGTCAAAGATGCCATGGCATATAATAATTTTCACGAAGGACTTCACCTGGGAATTATGATGAGTATCCGCAAGCTGCTATAGTCTATTTTTTCTTCATATAAGAAAACAGTTATTTTTGATGTAAAAATTGCGAAAACTATATCGTTTTCGTAAATTTTATTATTGTAAATGTAAATTTCTTTAAAATAGCTTGTTAAAACGATAAATCTGCAAAAAAACTCGTTAAACAGCGTGGATTTATTCTTCAATTACATCTATCTTTGTTTGTAGTTACGAAATCGATTTCTTAAAAACCGATTTGGACTTCAAATCAATTGTATTGACTTAAATTTAGTTCTTAAAATGGAAGAAAAAATAAATCAATTTATGGCTTTGGTGGAAGCCAAAAATCCAAACGAACCCGAATTCATTCAAGCCGTTAGAGAATTTGCTGAAACAGTAATTCCGTTTATTTCAGAACGAAAAAAATACGACGGAAAAAACATATTACTTCGTATCGCCGAGCCAGAGCGTTCTATCATCTTTAGAGTGCCGTGGGTAGATGACAAAGGAGAGATTATTGTGAATCGTGGATTCAGAATCCAAATGAACTCAGCTATCGGGCCGTACAAAGGCGGAATTCGTTTTCATCATACCGTGAACTTATCGGTATTGAAATTTTTGGCTTTTGAACAAGTATTCAAAAACAGCTTGACTACACTGCCAATGGGTGGTGGAAAAGGAGGTTCTGATTTTGACCCAGAAGGAAAATCAGATAGCGAAATCATGCGTTTCTGTCAATCGTTCATGACGGAATTGTCGCGTCATATTGGACCTGACTTGGATGTTCCTGCTGGAGATATTGGAGTAGGAGCCAGAGAAATTGGTTACTTATTTGGACAATACAAACGCATTCGCAATGAATTTACGGGAGTATTAACTGGAAAAGGATTGGCTTACGGAGGTTCGTTAATTCGCCCAGAAGCAACAGGATATGGTGTGGTGTATTTTACGGAGCAAATGTTGCGCACCATCGGTCAAGATATTAAAGGAAAAACAGTAGCGATTTCAGGTTTTGGAAACGTAGCTTGGGGAGTTGCTTTAAAAGTAAATGAACTAGGCGGAAAGGTGGTGACCCTCTCAGGACCTGATGGATATATTTATGATGAAGACGGAATTTCAGGCGAAAAAATTGACTTTATGTTAGAGTTAAGAGCACGTGGCGATAACAAAGCTGAAGCCTATTTAGAGAAATACCCAAAAGCAGTTTTCCATAAAGGGAAAAGTCCGTGGGAAGCCAGAGTAGATATAGCAATTCCATGTGCGACTCAAAATGAGTTGAATGAGCAAGATGCTAAAAACCTAATTGCTAATGGTGTAATTTGTGTGACCGAAGCGGCGAATATGCCGTGTACTCTAGAAGCAATTAAATTGTTTTTGGAAAACAAAGTGCTTTTTGCTCCAGGTAAAGCTGCCAATGCAGGAGGTGTGGCTGCTTCTGGTTTAGAAATGACGCAAAACTCTATTCGTTTGAACTGGACGAGCGAGGAAGTAGATGCGCGATTAAAGGAAATTATGGTAGGCATTCACAATCAATGTAAAAAATATGGTGCTGAAGAAGACGGCTATGTAAATTATGTAAAAGGAGCCAATATCGCTGGATTTGTAAAAGTGGCGGATGCCATGCTGGCACAAGGAGTGGTATAAGACTATTAATTCAAACGCTAAAAACCTTCTTTCGATTTTCGGGAGAAGGTTTTTTTAGTTTGTGTTATATTTGTGAACCAATTATTTCCTACATGCAAGTTAAAACCAAAGCGATTGTTATTTCGGCATTAAAATTTCAGGAAAAAAGCCTGATTGTAAAGTGCTTTACCCTGACGCATGGTTTGAAATCGTATTTTGTTCGAGATGCTTTTTCGTCTCGAAAATCGAACCAAAAAGTGGCTTATTTTCAGCCGTTGAGTATTCTGGAAATCGAAGCAGTACACAAGAATAAAGGGACGTTGGAGAATTTTAAAGAAATTAAAATTGCCACGCCTTTTCATTCCATTCATACCGACATTGTTAAAAGTACAATTGTGTTATTTGTATCGGAGATTTTGCACCATTCCATTCATGAAGAAGAAAAAAATGAGTCGCTGTTTGCCTTTTTAGAAGCAGCCTTGCAATGGCTGGATAATCATGATTCCATTGCCAACTTTCATTTGATTTTACTGCTCGAAATGACCAAGTATTTTGGGTTTTACCCGGATGTAACAGACAAAGATCAAGCCTTTTTTGAATTAGTAGAAGGTGTTTTCTCTCCATTTCATGCGGTGAGTTCGTTGACAGAACACGAAACCCTTTTGTTCAAAAAATTGATTGACTTAAAATGGGATTCCGACCAAAAAATCTTCCATGTGATTGAAAGACAAATTCTCTTGAAAATCTTAATGGAATACTACAGCTATCATTTAGACGGTTTTAGAAAACCCAAATCCTTGGACGTGTTGAAAGAGGTTTTTGCATGACATCATTGCGAGGAGAAACGACGAGGCAAACTAACACGAATTTCATGAATTGGCACAAATTAAAAGGCCTTTGAGAAAGAAGCTGTTTTAAACATCACACGAAAGGATTTGTGCGGCAGCAGAGGGTAAAATGATTCGAATTTTAGTAAGCTTTTACTAAATTAATTTTCAATCTTTCGCAAAACTAAAGTCTTCCAATCCTTGTCTGCTCTCGAACGAATCATTATTAATTTATCAGATTTTGCAGTTTCTAGAATCTCAGTAAAAAAAGTTTTTCCAATAACGTCATCATAACCAGGGATATTTGTTTCCAAAACTTTCATTTCATAACTGCATTCGGAAGTGTAAATAATTTTAGATTTCAAGAAATATTTTCCATTTTCAATTTTTTCAACAGCAAAACTATTTCTAAAAACAATTGAATAACCGTCAGTTATTTTACTATCTGTTTCTTCATTGACAAATTTTCCAGATTTAATAAAGTTACAATCTGTTATAGAGTCTTTATTCCAAATAAAATGGATTTCTTTCTGGGCTTTTATTGTTAAAGAAAATAATAGGATTGTTGTCAGGTAAATATATTTCATAGTTTCAGGAATTAAGTTGAGTATGACTTTATTGTATTTGCTACTTTTTGTTATTGAATAGGGCTTCAATTTACATAAATATTTTTTTACAATTTCTAAGTTTTTTAATTTTCTTAAATTTTTCAATCCGTGAAGTTAGCGCAATTGGTGTTAGATTTTAGCATTTAAATTCCTTTAAAAATCACACATTAATCAGTATCAATAACTTTTAGCTATTGCCTTTTGCCTTTTGCCTATAAATCACTACTTTCGCAACTCGATTTAGAAAAGCATACCATGAGCACAAAATTTACTGAATACAAAGGACTTGACTTGCCAAAATCGGCAGAGGAAGTGCTGGATTTTTGGAAAAAAGAAACCATATTTGAGAAAACGGTTAGTACCCGCGAGGGAAATCCGCCATACGTGTTTTTTGAAGGGCCGCCTTCGGCAAATGGCTTGCCAGGAATTCACCACGTGATGGCACGTGCCATTAAAGATATTTTTTGTCGCTATAAAACTCAAAAAGGGTTCCAAGTAAAGCGTAAAGCAGGTTGGGACACTCATGGTTTGCCTGTAGAATTGGGTACCGAAAAGGAATTGGGAATTACCAAAGAAGATATTGGTAAAACCATTACCGTAGAAGAATACAACGAGGCGTGTAAACGTACCGTGATGCGCTATACCGATGTTTGGAATGACTTGACCGAAAAAATGGGGTATTGGGTGGACATGAACGATCCGTACATTACCTACAAGCCCAAATACATGGAGACGGTTTGGTGGTTATTGAAACAAATCTACAACAAGGATTTGATGTACAAAGGCTACACCATTCAGCCGTACTCGCCAAAAGCTGGGACAGGATTGTCTTCGCACGAGGTAAATCAGCCGGGTTCGTACCGAGATGTGACGGACACAACCATTGTAGCGCAGTTCAAAACCAAACCCGAATCGTTACCGAGCTTTTTACACGGATTTGGAGAAATTCATATTTTGGCTTGGACCACAACTCCTTGGACCTTGCCATCCAATACAGCTTTAACCGTAGGTCCAAAAATTGAGTATGTTTTAGTAAAAACATTTAACCAATATACTTTTGAGCCTGTAAACGTGATTTTGGCTAAAAATTTAGTTGGAAAACAATTTGCAGGGAAGTATTTTGTAGCCGAATCTAACGACGATTTTACCAATTATACATCAGAAGATAAAAAAATCCCGTATCAAATTTTGGCGGAAGCCAAAGGGGTAGACTTAGTAGGAATTCGTTACGAGCAATTGATGCCATTGGCGTTGCCATATCAAAATCCAGAAGATGCGTTTCGTGTTATTGCAGGAGATTTTGTTACTACCGAAGACGGAACAGGAATTGTGCATACGGCACCTACTTTTGGTGCAGATGATGCTAAAGTAGCAAAAGAAGCTACACCTGAAGTACCGCCAATGTTAGTTTTGGATGAAAATGGTACGCTGGTTCCTTTGGTGGATTTGCAAGGTAAATTTGTTAATGGATTAGGAAATTTATCAGGTAAATATGTTAAAAACGAATACTATAACGATGGTGAAGCACCAGAGCGTTCTGCCGACGTGGAAATTGCCATTCAGTTAAAAGAAGAAAATAAGGCGTTCAAAGTAGAAAAATACGTGCACAGTTATCCACATTGTTGGCGAACAGACAAGCCTATTTTATATTACCCATTGGATTCTTGGTTTATCAAGATTACCGAGGTGCGCGACCGTATGTTTGATTTGAACGATTCCATCAACTGGAAGCCAAAAGCTACAGGAGAAGGTCGTTTTGGGAACTGGTTGAAAAACGCTAACGATTGGAATTTATCCCGTTCTAGATATTGGGGGATTCCATTGCCAATTTGGAGAACCGATGACAAACAAGAAGAAATCTTGATTGGTTCGGTAGAAGAATTGTACAACGAGATTGAAAAATCAATTCAGGCGGGTTTCCAAAAAACAAATCCGTTTGCTGGTTTTGAAATTGGAAACATGTCGGAAGCTAATTATGATTTGATTGACTTGCATAAAAATGTGGTGGACGAGATCATTTTGGTTTCGGCTTCAGGAAAACCAATGCAACGCGAAAGCGATTTGATTGACGTTTGGTTTGACTCAGGAGCTATGCCGTATGCACAATGGCATTATCCATTTGAAAATAAAGACTTGATTGACCAAAATAAATCGTTTCCAGCAGATTTTATTGCTGAGGGAGTGGATCAAACACGTGGTTGGTTCTATACCTTACACGCTATCGGCACTTTGGTTTTTGACAAAATAGCCTATAAAAATGTAGTTTCTAACGGATTGGTATTGGACAAAAACGGACAAAAAATGTCAAAACGTTTGGGTAATGCAGTGGATCCATTTACTACTTTGGCTGAATATGGTCCAGATGCTACGCGTTGGTACATGATTTCGAACGCGAACCCTTGGGATAACTTAAAATTTGATATTGAAGGTGTGGCTGAGGTGCGTAGAAAATTCTTTGGGACACTTTATAACACCTATTCGTTCTTTGCTTTATATGCTAATATTGACGGATTTACGTATTCAGAAGCGGAAATTCCATTGGCAGAACGACCAGAAATTGACCGTTGGATTTTATCAGAACTACACACTTTAGTTCAGGTGGTTGACGAAGCGTATGCTGATTATGAGCCAACCAAAGCAGCTCGTGCGATTTCTGATTTTGTTCAGGAAAACTTGAGTAACTGGTACGTTCGTTTGTGTAGAAGACGTTTTTGGAAAGGAGAGTATGCCCAAGATAAAATCGCAGCCTATCAAACTTTGTACACTTGTTTGTTAACGATTAGTAAACTGGCAGCTCCAATTGCGCCATTTTATATGGACAAATTATACAAAGACTTAACACAGGCAACACATTCAGAAGGATTTGAGAGTGTACATTTGGCGAAATTTCCAGAACACGTTGAAAACTTTGTTGATAAATCGTTGGAAAGCAAAATGCAAAAAGCCCAAACGATTTCATCATTGGTATTGTCACTTCGTAAAAAAGAAATGATTAAAGTGCGTCAACCTTTGCAAAAGGTAATGATTCCGGTACTTGACAACAATCAAAGAGCCGAAATTGAAGCAGTTTCTGACTTGATTAAAGCCGAAGTAAACGTGAAAGAAGTTGTGCTTTTAGACGATGCCTCAGGTATTTTGGTGAAACAAATTAAGCCTAATTTCAAGACGTTAGGCCCTCGTTTTGGTAAAGATATGGGCTTGATTTCTAAAGAGATACAAGGATTTTCATCGAGTCAAATCAATGAATTGGAACGTGAAGGAAGTATAGCTATTGTTATTGCTGGAAATACTGTATCTTTAACTATAGAAGATGTAGAAATTACATCGCAAGATATTGAGGGTTGGTTAGTGGCTAATTCTAACGGAATTACGGTGGCGTTAGACATCACGATTTCAGCAGAATTGAAACAAGAAGGTATTGCCAGAGAATTGGTGAACCGAATCCAAAATATCCGTAAAGATTCAGGTTTTGAAGTAACCGATAAAATTAAAGTGACGCTACAGCAAAACACGGAATTGCAAGAAGCAGTAAAAGCGAATGAAGACTATATCAAGTCAGAAACCTTAACCGAAAGTTTGGTTTTTGAAAATGAAGTAGTCAACGGATTAGAAATAGAATTTGACGATATAAAAACAAAAATAATAATCACTAAATAGATTGAGTCATGGTAGATGAAATTGCAAGATACTCAGATGCGGATTTAGCAGAATTTAAAGAATTAATTCAAAAAAAGATAGTAAAAGCCCAAGAAGATTTGGACTTGATTAAGAGTGCTTATATGAATGATTTGAATAATGGAACAGACGATACGTCTCCAACGTTCAAAGCATTTGAAGAAGGTAGCGAAACCATGTCTAAAGAAGCCAATTCACAATTAGCGATTCGTCAAGAAAAGTTCATTCGTGACTTGAAAAATGCGCTTTTCCGTGTTGAGAATAAAACGTACGGAGTGTGTAAAGTAACTGGAAAATTAATTAGCAAAGAACGCTTATTGATTGTACCTCACGCTACGATGAGTATCGAGGCAAAAAATATGCAACGATAAACAACACCGCTAGTATTTGTACTGTTCCAAATTCCAAAATTTCTGATTAGAAAAGGTGGAATTTGGAATTTTTATTTTTAGAAATTAGTTACTTTTGCGCCATGGAATACAAATCAATATCATTACGAAACGCTTATCTACTAGTACTACTAGTACTAGTTGTAGATCAGGTATCCAAAATTTATATTAAGACTAACTTCATTTTAGGTGAAGAAGTAGAGGTGTTTTCTTGGTTTAAAATTTACTTTATTGAAAATGAAGGAATGGCATGGGGTACACGAATTCCGGGAGAATATGGCAAATTAATACTGACCGTATTTCGTCTATTTGCTGTAGCAGGAATAGGGTATTGGCTTTGGGATTCGGTTGAAAGAAGACGCAGTTCTAACTATTTGATTGTTGCAATTGCTTTGATTATGGCAGGTGCTTTCGGGAATATTTTAGACTCGGTTTTTTATGGAGTAACTTTTGATGATAGTCAACAAAATGTAGCCACTTTCTTTTCGAATAAGCCTTATGGGACTTGGTTTCACGGTAAGGTAGTTGATATGTTTTATTTTCCTATTTGGCAAGGGAATCTGCCTTTGTGGTTGCCTATTTGGGGTGGAAAAGAATTCACTTTTTTTAATGCCATTTTTAATGTAGCTGATGTGGCTATTTCTACAGGAGTGGGTATTTTACTCTTCTTTAACAAAAAAGCATTTCATAAGTACGAATAGCGAATTCTATTTTTCAATATAAAAAGGCTTCATTTAATAATGAAGCCTTTTTAATTTTTACTGAGCATAGAAATCCCGAACCTTGGCTACAATCTGATTGATGGTTAATTTATCAGAAGTATCGACACCTTTTAGTTTATCTGGCGCAATAATTTTCTCAGTTTGGATTCTTTTTTTTAATTCGGTCTTAGCGCTTGCAGGACCAAAAACATACAATTCATCCGATCTTTTGATATAATCAATTATAGAGTCCATAAAGTAATTGGTTTGTTCTTTCTTACGATTATTCAGTTGGGTTTCGCTAGCACTGTGATGACTTCCTGAAAATGTACCTTTATTCCCTTCTCGATTAGGATTAGATTTATTTTCAATGGTCGAATCAATTTCGGTAATACTTTCTTTTTTGCCGTTTAGGCTAACAATAATAGCTTTTGAGCTGTCAATCCAAATTCCAGTTTGTCTTTTCATGATTCATCGTTTTAAGTTAAAATACTGTTTTACTTAAAGTTACAGAATAATCGAAAGAACATGATAATAATTAACTTGGCATTAACGCTTTGTTTAGTAACCACATAGAAACATAGATTTTTAAGTACATAAAAGAAAACAACTTAGAAATAGCGTTATTTTTCACATAGTGTGTTTTGTGAAAAGTGAAACGTCTATCCCTATCTTTCAAAAGTATTTTTCTATGTGGTAAAAGAAAAGGAAGATTTTAGACTTGTTTTTACCCAAATAATTCCCCCGCGACATCTTCGATTTTAGCCACAAGACGAATTTTAATTCCAGGATTTTTCAACGCAATTTTATTGTATTTGGATACAAAAATGGTAGAAAATCCTAATTTTTCCGCTTCTTGAATACGTTGGTCAACACGGTTTACAGGTCTAATTTCGCCTGAAAGACCCACTTCGCCAGCAAAACAAAAATCTTTATTGACAGGAATGTCTTCGTTGGAGGACAAAATTGCCGCTACGACGGCTAAATCAATCGCTGGATCATCCACAGAGATTCCGCCCGTTACGTTTAAGAAAACGTCTTTGGCTCCTAATCGGAAACCCGCTCGTTTTTCTAAAACAGCCAGAATCATGTTCAATCGTTTGGCATTGTATCCGGTGGTGCTTCGCTGTGGTGTTCCATACACTGCGGTGCTAACCAAAGCTTGTATTTCGAGCATCAATGGACGCATGCCTTCTAGAGTAGTTGCAATGGCAGTTCCTGATAATTCTTCGTCTTTGTGCGAAATCAAAATCTCGGAAGGATTGGACACTTCGCGCAAGCCGCTGCCTAACATTTCGTAAATACCAATTTCAGAAGTAGAACCAAATCGGTTTTTTAACGAACGCAAGATGCGGTACACATGATTGCGATCGCCTTCAAATTGCAGTACGGTATCGACCATGTGTTCCAAAATTTTTGGCCCAGCAATGGTGCCATCTTTGGTAATATGTCCAATTAAAATGACAGGAATATTGGTTTCTTTAGCAAATTTAATCAACTCGGCTGTAGTTTCTCTAATTTGAGAAATACTTCCAGGTGTGGATTCGATATAATCAGTATGAAGCGTTTGAATGGAGTCAATGATGACAATTTCAGGTTGAATAGCTTCAATTTGTTTGAAGATATTTTGGGTTTTCGTTTCGGTTAGAATATAACAGTTATCACCATTTGGAGTAATGCGTTCGGCACGCATTTTAATTTGTTTTTGGCTTTCTTCCCCAGAAACGTATAAGGTTTTGAAAGGTAATTTTAGAGAAATTTGGAGCAAAAGGGTGCTTTTTCCAATACCAGGCTCCCCTCCTAAAAGAATCAAAGACCCAGGAACAATACCACCTCCTAAAACCCGATTGAGTTCGTTGTCAGTCGTGTCTAGTCGGATTTCTTGCGCAGAGTCAATTTCATTGATTCGTAAAGGTTTTGGTACTTTTCCGGCCACTGTGGGTTCGCTTTTCCAAGCTACTTTTTCCTGTTTTTGGATAATTTCTTCGGCGATGGTATTCCATTCTTTACAGGCGTTGCATTGTCCTTGCCATTTGGTATATTGTGTTCCGCAGTTTTGACAGAAAAATGAAGTTTTGACTTTTGACATAACTCTTAGAGTAAATTGATTTCCAAATTTACAGTAAAGAATCGTCTAATAAAAATAATGTTTTTAATCCTTTTATCTTTTGTTATTAGATTACAGAAAATTAAAGAGATCTTCAACGGTTACGTTAAGGGCACGTGTTATTTTTAACATTGTAGAGATTTTCATTTCTTGTTTTCCTTTCATGTATTTTCTAAGGTTTTCGACATCTAAGTTGGCATCATGTGCGACCTCTCTTGTTTTTAATCCTTTTGTTTTAATTATTTCGTCTATTCTTTTTCCAAGTGAAATAATCTCTACACTTAATTCAGTTTTTCTAACTCTTTTTTCCATAGAGGAAAATTAGTTGTAGAAAGTTTAAAACAAGTGATTGTATGTAATCGGTTGTTTATAACTGAAAATTTATTATTTTTGTAAAATAAATAGTATTAATAAAGTCTGAATATGCCGAAAAAGGACTATAAATAAAAGAGTAGGTCAATTTTTAAATTAATTATTTATGAAAATGAAATTTATTTCAGTGTCGCTTGTTTTGGTAGTTTTACTCACAAGTTGCGCAACAATTTTTACAGGTTCTAAAAGAACAGTATTGTTTGAATCCAATCCTTCTGGTGCAAAAGTTTTTATTAATGGTATGGAACAATGTGTTACGCCTTGTAATGCAAAGGTTAAGAATGATGATCGTGTTGATTTTAGATTAGAAGGTTATAAAGAAAGAGTTGTTGTGATGGATGCTAATTTTAATTTAGTAGCGATTCTAAATGGATTTAGTATTGTGGGTTGGGGTATTGATGCTTTAACTGGTTCTTTACAACGAGTTAATACAAAATATGTAAAAGTAGATCTTGAAAAAGGGTCTAATAAGCAAGCATTTAATAATTATCTTGAAAAAGGAAATATTACTAAAGTTGCTATTAACACAGATGAAAAATCGATAGAAACTACTTTGGTATTAAGATAATCTAGAAGTATTGAAATGTGAAACCCTTCCAGCCGTTAAATGTTGGAGGAGATAATGCAAAACAAAAAACCACTCTTTTTTAGAGTGGTTTTGGTTTTTATAAAGCATTTTGATTATGTCAATGAATTGTCATTTTCGTTTGGAAAAATAATCCAAGGTTGGAATGTTTTTGCTTCTTCAAACTCGAGTGTTGCATACGAAATAATAATAATGATATCGTCTTTTTGTACTTTTCGAGCGGCAGGACCATTTAAAGTGATGGTTCCTGAATTTTTTTCTCCTTTGATAGCATAGGTTTCAAAACGTTCGCCGTTATTTACGTTGACAATAGCTACTTTTTCTCCTTCAATAATATTAGAAGCTTCGAGTAAGGCTTCGTCAATAGTGATGCTTCCGATGTAATTTAAATCGGCTCCAGTTACCTTAACGCGGTGTATTTTTGATTTTACTACTTGAATTTGCATGGTGCAAAAGTAAATTAATTTAGTGAAATGGTATCAATCAATCGAATATTGTTGACAAAAACCGCAATAAACGCACGGTAATTCTTATTTTTTTCTTTGGTGGTACATGGTAAAAGTGTTTCTTCATCGGCGATGACAAAGTATTCTAAATCAAATAGAGGGTGGTTTTCAAATGCCTCTTGAACATATTGATTCACGCTTTCTACACTTTCATTTTGGAATTTCTCTTTTGCCAAAAGTAATGTCTGGTATATTAGACCTGCTTGGTTACGCTCTTCAGCGGATAGTCGCTCGTTTCTTGAACTCATAGCAAGTTGATTCGTTTCTCTATAAATGGGGCAGCCAATTATAGTGACAAGCAACTGATTTTTTGCAACTAATTTTTTAACAATTTGCAATTGCTGAAAATCTTTTTCGCCAAAATAGGCACGGGTTGGTGTTGCAATTTCGAACAAACGTTTGACAATTGTACCCACGCCATCAAAATGCCCTGGTCTAAACTTGCCTTCCATTTGGTTTTCTAATCCGTCGAAATCAAAAGATTGCGATACGGGATTTCCATCGTAGATGTCTTCAACAGAAGGCGCGTATATAATAATTTCCGAATTTAAAGCGGTAATTTTTCTTACGTCTTCATCTAAAGTTCGAGGATATTTGGCTAAATCTTCTGGGTTATTGAACTGAGTTGGATTGACAAAAATGCTCACTACAGTATAATCGTTTTCTTGTAGTGAACGTTTCATTAAAGCCAAGTGTCCAGCATGCAAAGCGCCCATAGTTGGGACAAATCCAATAGTGGAATGTGCTGATTTAATAGGTGTTAGATGAGCTATTAAGGGTGCTTTTCCGTAGAAAATCTGCATGTTAGATGTTTTAAATGGAGTGCAAACTTAACATATTTGTTATAAAGTGCATAAATTTTTGTAATTTTGCTCGGTTTTTATTGCCAAAAAATTAAGTAAATTATAATATGAAAGACAAGAGGATATTATATGTATCATCTGAAGTAGTTCCTTATCTTGCTGAAAATGAGGTTTCTTTGATGTCCTATGACGTGCCTAAAATGATTAATGATCAAGGCGGACAGATCAGAATCTTTATGCCAAGATACGGAAATATCAATGAGAGAAGGCATCAATTGCATGAGGTAATTCGACTTTCAGGGATGAATTTGGTAGTAAATGATTTGGATATGCCTTTGATTATCAAGGTGGCATCAATTCCAAAAGAAAGAATACAGGTGTACTTTATTGATAATGACGAGTACTTCAAAAGAAAATCCACATTTGCAGATGAAGAGGGGAATATGTACCCAGATAATGATGAGCGTGCTATTTTCTTTGCAAAAGGAGTGGTGGAGACTGTTAAAAAACTGAATTGGGTTCCAGATATTATTCATGTTCATGGATGGATGGCGGCAATGTTGCCTATTTACATGAAGCATTTTTATAAAAATGAAGCCTTGTTTTCGGAGACAAAAATTGTTACTTCGGTGTATAGTCAATCATTTGAAGGAACTTTAGATGCAGAAATGATTAATAAAGTTCAATTTGATAATGTGCCTTTGGAATCTATTTTAGATTTGGAAGTGCCTGATTACGAAAACATTATTAAGGCAACGGTAAAACATTCGGATGCTGTTATCATTGCTTCTGAAAATCTATCGCCAAGTTTAACAAAATTTATAGAATCTTCAGGAAAACCTTTTTTACCTTTCCAATCGAAAGAAGTATTCGCAGAAGCGTATACTAATTTCTATAAAAATGAAGTTCTTTAAAATTAAACTTTAAAACAAAACATGTACAATACTTCTTTTATTAAGAAAATGCTTTTGGTAGTAATAAGCATTGTTTTTTTATATTCTTGTGATAAAGATTATAATGCTATCGGTGGTAACTTGATGGGTGATAATCATTTCGATTTATTACAATATACCTCTTCTGTTATAGCGCATAATCAAAAAATTGGACCAGTTGCCACAAATAATTTAGCAGTGAATGCATTGGGGATTATTGATAATCCAGCGTTTGGAAAAACGACGGCTCATTTTGCAACACAATTGGAATTAGCTTCTATAGCACCAACAATAGGAGCTAACGTAGTTGTAGATAGTGTCTATTTGTCTGTTCCATATTACAGTACCCTTACAACTACTAATACTGATGGAAGTCATGTTTACGAATTGGATTCTATTTATGGGGGTCAAGCGCCGATAAAGTTAAGTATTTATGAGTCGGGTTATTATATGAGAGGTTTAGATCCTTTGGGAGGATTACAAGAATCACAATCGTTTTTTACAGATCAAAATACGGTATTTGATAATGCTAAGATAGGTTCAAGATTAAACAATTCGACAGATGCCACTCAAAACGATGCTTTTTTCTTTAGCCCAAAAGAAATTGTACAAACAACAACCGGTACGGATGGTAAGGTTACAACAAATCGTTCTGTTCCAGCAATGCGTTTGAAACTAAGTAATAGTTATTTTGCTAATAAAATTTTAAATGCACCAGATAAACTAGTCACTAATGATGTGTTTAAAGATTATTTTAGAGGCTTGTATTTCAAAGTAGAAAATGTTTCGGGAAGTACTGGTAGTATGGCGATGATGAACTTCAAAGCGGGTAAAATAACGATTAGTTATAGAGAAGATTCGACAGATGCAAATGGTGTGACTACTAAGGTTTCGAAATCAATTGATTTGAATATGACGGGTAATTCCGTAAGTTTGTTAGATCAGAGTGGTGTTAACAGTACGTATATATCAGCAGTCAACAATCCAAACACGTCTGTTGGAGATGCTAATTTGTATTTAAAAGGCGGAGAAGGATCAATGGCGGTTATTAATCTTTTCAATACACCAGGAGAATTGGATCTAATTAGAAGTAAAGGTTGGTTAATTAACGAAGCTAATTTGGTTTTCAGTATTGATGCTGCTAAAATGGCCAACAGTATAGAACCAAATCGAGTGTATTTATACGACTTGACCCATAATATTCCGGTGTACGATTATTATGCAGATGCTACGAGTGCAACTAACGCAAAAAATTCAAAATATATTTTTAGTGGATTAATCAATAAAGAAGCAGTTACTAATGGGAGAGGGCAAACCTACAAAATTAGAATTACCAATCAGATTAGAAATTTAGTAAAACATGCCGATTCGACTAATGTCAAATTAGGTTTAGTGGTTACAGAAAATATTTCGGATGCATCCTTCACTAAGTTGAAAACAGCAAATGCATTCTCGTCAAAAGTGGCAAAATCATCTGTTATGAACCCACTTGGAACAATTCTTTACGGAAGTCATCCTTCTGTACCAGAAGACAAAAGACTGAAACTTCAAATTTATTATACAAAACCTAATTAGACTAAATTATGTGTGGAATAGTTGGATATATTGGTTATAGAGAAGCTTATCCTATTGTTATCAAAGGATTAAAAAGATTAGAATACCGTGGTTACGATAGTGCGGGAGTCATGTTGTATGATGGCGAAAACTTGAAACTCTGCAAAACTAAAGGTAAGGTGTCTGATCTTGAGGCGAAAGCAGCAACAGAGATTACAGCCAACGGCACAATAGGAATGGGGCATACAAGATGGGCTACCCATGGAGTCCCTAATGATGTCAATTCACATCCGCACCTTTCTAATTCAGGGGATTTAGCAATAATTCATAACGGAATTATTGAAAACTATGCTCCTTTGAAGGAAGAATTAATCAAAAGAGGGTATGTTTTTCATTCGGATACTGACTCTGAAGTATTAGTGAATTTGATTGAAGACATTCAAATCAAAGAAAAATTAAAATTAGGAAAAGCAGTTCAGGTAGCTTTGAATCAAGTAGTAGGGGCTTATGCGATTGCTGTTTTTGATAAAAAAAATCCAAATGAAATTGTAGCGGCACGTTTAGGTAGCCCATTAGCAATTGGAGTAGGAGAAGGAGAATATTTTATTGCTTCAGATGCGTCTCCGTTTATTGAATATACTTCAAATGCTATCTATTTGGAAGATGGCGAGATGGCTAATATTAGGTTACACAAACCAATGAAAATTAGAAAAATCAAAGATGATTCATTGGTAGACCCATACATTCAAGAGCTTCAATTAAATTTGGAACAAATTGAAAAAGGCGGTTACGATCACTTCATGTTGAAAGAAATCTATGAGCAGCCTAGTGTAATAAAAGACACTTATAGAGGAAGATTACACGCTAACGAAGGCTTGATTCAAATGGCTGGTGTGGAAGATAATTTGGAAAAATTTCTTAACGCTGACCGAATCATCATTGTGGCTTGTGGAACTTCATGGCATGCAGGTTTAGTTGCCGAATATGTTTTTGAAGAGTTTACCAGAATTCCTGTTGAGGTTGAATATGCTTCTGAGTTTAGATATAGAAATCCAATTATAAGTAGCAAAGATGTTGTTATCGCTATTTCTCAATCAGGAGAAACTGCCGATACCATGGCAGCTATTAAATTAGCAAAAGAACACGGGGCTTTTGTGTTTGGAGTTTGTAATGTAGTTGGTTCGTCTATTTCAAGAGAAAGTCATGCAGGAGCTTATACACATGCAGGACCTGAAATTGGAGTTGCTTCCACAAAAGCATTTACTACTCAAATTACTGTATTGACAATGATTGCGTTACGCTTGGCTAAAGCCAAAGGGACTTTGTCAACGTCAGATTTCCACAGGTATTTACAAGAATTAGAAATAATTCCTGAGAAAGTAAAAGAAGCCTTGGAAACAAATGAAAGAACCAAAGAGGTTGCTGCCACTTTCAAAGAAGCACAAAATTGCTTGTATTTAGGAAGAGGGTACAATTTTCCAGTTGCTTTAGAAGGCGCATTAAAGTTAAAAGAAATATCCTATATTCACGCTGAAGGATATCCTGCAGCTGAAATGAAACACGGGCCTATTGCTTTAATTGATGAGCAAATGCCAGTAATTGTTATTGCGCCAAAACAAGGGCATTATGATAAAATTGTAAGTAATATTCAAGAAATTAAATCGCGAAGTGGGCGTATTATTGCGGTAGTAACCAAAGGAGATACACAAGTTCGTGAACTAGCGGATTATGTGATTGAAATTCCTGAAACTTCAGATGCACTATCTCCACTTATAACCACAATTCCATTGCAGTTGTTATCGTATCATATTGCAGTAATGAGAGGTTGTAATGTAGATCAGCCAAGGAATTTAGCCAAATCGGTTACGGTGGAATAACATTTAGTTGTAAAAATTAATAAAAACAAAAAGCGAGATACTTCTCGCTTTTTTTGTGCTTTTATCTGTGTAAGAAATAATTTATTGTAATTAGTTTAATTAAAACAACGATTGATTAATTAGTAATGCAGCATATTATTATTGGTAAATATGAAATTATTAACCTTTAATTTTAATAAAAGTCAAAAATAGTTGTATTTTAGTCGCATAAACCAACAAAATTTTAACCAATGAGAGTATATCTACTTTTTTTGACCTTGTTTTTTTGTAGCATTTCATTTGCTCAAAATTCAATTTCAGGTTCTGTTTCAGACAGTAATAACCAACCTATTCCAGGGGCTAATATTAAAGTTACTGGTCAAACACAAGGAACTATAACGGATAACGAAGGAAAGTTTATTTTAAATTCTTCTAAAAAATTTCCTTACCAAATCGAAATTACAGCTTTGGGTTTTGGATCTAAAAAAGTGATGGTGGCATCATCTAATCAAAAGGTGGTGGTGAAATTACAAGATGAAGAAACAAAATTAAATGAGATTGTAGTTTCGGCTTCAAGAACGCCAGAACGTGTTTTGGAATCACCTGTAACCATTGAGAGAATGGGAATTGCTGATATTAAAAAAACAGCCTCAGCTACTTTTTATGAAGGTTTAGAGAATATGAAAGAGGTTCAAATGAACACGAGTAGTTTGTCTTTTAAATCAATCAACACAAGAGGTTTTGCTACTGTAGCTAATACTCGTTTTATGCAATTAGTGGATGGAATGGACAACTCTTCTCCGTTACTAAACTTTGTGATTGGTAACATGATTGGGGTTTCAGAAATTGATGTTCAGAGTGTGGAGTTATTGCCAGGGGCATCATCTGCTTTATATGGAGCCAATGCTTTTAATGGTGTTTTATTTATGAATAGTAAAAGTCCGTTTACAAATGAAGGGGTAAGAGCTTATGCTAAATACGGTCAAACTAGCCAAAAAGCGGCAGGAGTTAATGATTATGTAGATTACGGAATCCGTATGGCAAAAGCATTCAATCCTTATTTTGCTGCAAAAGCTAATTTAACATTCATGAGAGGTACCGATTGGTATGCAACTAACTATGATGATAAAACAGTTGTAGGAAGAGATAGAAGTAATGTGAATTATGATGGTATTAATGTCTATGGAGATGAGGTTTCGACTAACATAAAAGGAGTTGGAAATGCATTAGCTACTATGGGATTAATTCCTGCTAGTGCGGTTAATTTATTACCTAGTTCAAATGTAAGTAGAACAGGATATAATGAGGTAGACTTAACAGATAATAAAGCGAGCAATGCTAAAATTGATTTCTCATTGCATTTTAGACCTTTTGGGGATGAAAAATTAGAGGTAATTTGGCAAAGTAAATTTGGTTTCGGTAATGCGGTTTACCAAGGAGCCAATAGATATTATTTGAATGATTTCTTTATGCAACAACATAAATTGGAATTCAAAGGTAAAAACTTTTTCTTGAGAGGATATACTACAACTGAAGATGGAGGCCATTCATACGATATGTTGTTTACGGGAATTAACATTAACCGTAAATGGAAATCAGACAGTCAATGGTTTGGAGAATATGCTGGAGCTTATATCCAATCTACTTTGGCAGGGATGACTCCTGAAAATGCTAACAAAATAGCTAGAGCTACTGCAGATACTGGAAGATTCTTACCAGGTACTGCAGAATTTAAAAATGCATTCAATCAAGTAACAAATGAAGCAAGTGTGCTTTCAGGGTCTAAATTAGTAGACAACTCTAGAATCTATCATTCAGATGCAAATTACAACTTTAAAGATGTGATTAAATTTGCTGAAATTCAGGTTGGAGGGTCATTCAGACAATACCAATTGAATTCACATGGTAGAATTTATACAGATGCTTCGGGACCAATTAATTACAATGAATATGGAGCCTATACTCAAGTAACTAAAAAATTAATAGATGATAGATTGAAATTTACAGGATCTATTCGTTATGATAAATCTAAAAATTTTGAAGGTAATTATTCTCCAAGAGTATCATTGGTGTACACTGCAGGGGAAAGTAGAAAGCATAATTTCAGAGCTTCGTTCCAAACTGGATTTAGAAATCCTTCTACACAAGATCAATATATTGGATTTAATGTGGGGAGCGCCATTTTGTTAGGTTCAGCACCAGATAACTTGACAAGATATACTGAAACTTTGCCTATTGCAACAGCAACAGGACAATTTTTTGCTGGAGGTACTTCAGTTAATATTACAGGTTTAAATGCCTATAATAATTCGTATACAGCGGCATCTGTTGCAGCTCTTACTGCATCTGGAAATCCAGCGTTGCTTAAGAAAACAAATTTAGCTTTTGTTAAACCGGAAGCAGTTAAAGCAATCGAATTGGGATACCGTTCAGTAATTAAAGATCTTTCTGTAGATATTAATGGATATTATAATGTGTACAATAATTTTATTGGAAACTTAAATGTTGTGGCTCCATTGTATGGTACTGCACAAGATGCTCCTAATCCAGCAGGAGGAGCTACTGATTTAGGGACTCAATCGTTACACGCATTACAAAATGGAAACTACAGAGCTTTCCAATTGTATACTAATACAGATGTGGAGATTAAATCACTCGGTTTTGGTTTAGGTCTTTCTAAAAAAGTATACAAAGATTTCGAAGCAGGGGTTAATTATAACTATGCTGAATTTAATTTTGACCAAGCTAAAGATCCTAGTTTTAAAGCAGGATTTAATACTCCAAAACATAGAGTAAAAGCTTCTTTTGGAAACGAAAAATTATTTAAAAATTTCGGATTTAACGTAAGTGGAAGATGGAATAGCGAATATTTATGGCAATCAACAATGGTTGATGGTATGATTAAATCAGCTACTGTAATCGATGCTCAAATAAATTATTTATTACCTAAATTAAAATCGACTCTTAAAGTTGGAGCGGCTAATATTGGAGGTAAAGAATATACTCAGGTGTTGGGTGCAGGAGCTATTGGTCAACAATATTTTGCTTCATGGACTATCAATCCATAAATTGGTTACTAATTAAAAAAATACAATCATGATAAAAAATTTTAAGTGGCTAGTATTGGTTTCGTTGACCTTTGTAGCGTGTACAAATAATGATGATACTACAGTTGTAGAAGAGCCTGTTGTAGCGGGTTCGGCAAATTTCACTAAATATGTTGCCTTGGGAGATTCTTTTGCAGCAGGGTATAGTGATGGAGCCTTATTTGTTGAAGGACAAAAAGGAGCTTATCCTAATTTGCTTTCTCAACAATTTGCGGCAGCAGGAGGTGGAACTTTTACAACTCCATTTGCAGCAGATAATGTTGGAGGGTTATTGTTAGGAGGAAATGTAATTGCAGCAAAACGTATGTATTTTAATGGTTCGGCTCCAGTTACTGTTTCGGGGACTTCTACAACAGAAGTAAGTACTAAAATTTCGGGACCTTTTAATAATTTAGGGGTGCCTGGAGCAAAAAGTTACCATCTAGTAGCTGCTGGTTATGGAAATGTGGCTGGCGTTGCGGGAGGATTAGCTAATCCTTATTTTGCACGTTTTTCAACTTCTGCAACTACTACTGTTTTGGCAGATGCCCTAGCTCAGTCTCCTACTTTTTTCTCTTTATGGATTGGTGGTAATGACGTTTTAGGGTATGCTACTTCTGGAGGTATTGGTGTAAATCAAACAGGAAATAATAATGCAGCCACTTATGGTTCAAATGATATTACAGACCCTGGAGTTTTTGCGTATGTGTACAATGCTTTGATTACAAATTTAACGGCTAATGGTGCTAAAGGAGTAGTGGCTAATTTACCGTATGTGTCTACATTGCCTTATTTTACAACAGTACCTTACAACCCATTGAGCGTTTCAGTTTTAGGTTCTGGTAGTACAGCAGTAGGTCAAGCGACTATCACGGCTTTGAACACACAATTGTATGGACCGTTAAAATCAGCCTTAACTTATTTAGGTGCGGGAGATAGAATTAACTTGCTTTCTACAACCGCTTCTAATCCAGTATTGATAAAAGACGAATCAATAACTAATTTATCAGCACAGTTAACGGCAGTATTGACACCTACATTAGGTGCTCAAAATGCGGCTTTCTATGGTGCGGTTTATGGTCAAGCACGTCAAGCTACGGCAACTGATTTAATATTGTTGCCAACACAATCTGTTATCGGTGCTGCGCCAACAGCTTCTAATTCGGGATTAGGAATGGCACCGCCATCTCCTTTGGATAAATTTGGAATTACTTTTCCTTTACAGGATGCACATGTGTTAATTCCTTCTGAAATAGCTGAAATTAAGATTGCTACAGATTCATACAATGCAAGTATTAGAGCAATTGCCGATGCTAAAGGATTGGCTTTTGTTGATGCTAAAGCAATCATGACTCAGTTGTCAAGTACAGGAATTGTGAGTAATAACTTTACTATGACAGCAACGTATGTTACAGGAGGTTCTTTTTCTCTTGATGGGATTCATCCAAGTCCAAGAGGGTATGCTTTGATTGCCAATGCGTTTATTGATGCGGTTAATGCTAAATATTCTTCAACTTTGAAAAAAGTAGATTTAGGAAAATATCGAATTTTATTCCCTTCGAGTTTGTAGTTTAAACATCTTTGAAGAGCGAAAATAAAAAACCATTACATTTTTATGTAGTGGTTTTTTATTTGTAATGAAATTAAGCTGAATTTTTATAAAAAAAATTATTGATTTTATATTTTAAAAATTATCTTTGCACTCTGAAAAAAGCATTTAATTGGATGGTTTCAATTAAGTGAATTTCATAAACCTAAATAGCTATTTAATAAATACATAAGTAATGTCTAAAGTAATAGGAAAAGTTGCCCAAATCATTGGTCCAGTAGTTGATGTTGTTTTCAACGGTAAAGATGTTGAACTTCCAAAAATTTATGATTCGTTAGAAATCACAAGAAAAGACGGAACAATCTTAGTTCTAGAAGTACAATCACACATTGGTGAAAACACCGTTCGTACCATTTCGATGGACTCAACAGATGGTTTGAGTAGAGGTTATGAAGTAGTAGGTACAGGAAATCCAATTCAAATGCCAATCGGTGCAGATGTTTACGGACGTTTGTTCAACGTTATCGGAGATGCTATCGATGGATTAGGAAACTTGCCTAAAACAGGAGAAAATGGATTGTCAATCCATAGAGCTGCTCCAAAATTCGAAGATTTATCAACTTCTTCTGAAGTTTTATTTACAGGTATCAAAGTAATCGATTTGATTGAGCCTTACGCAAAAGGAGGTAAAATTGGATTGTTTGGTGGTGCTGGAGTAGGTAAAACAGTATTGATTCAAGAGTTGATTAACAATATTGCAAAAGGTCACGGTGGACTTTCAGTATTCGCAGGAGTAGGAGAAAGAACACGTGAAGGGAATGACTTACTTCGTGAGATGTTGGAGTCAGGAATTATCAAATACGGAGAAGATTTCATGTACTCTATGGAAAATGGAGGATGGGATTTGTCTAAAGTAGATATGCCAGGAATGAGAGAGTCAAAAGCTACTTTCGTTTTTGGACAAATGAATGAGCCACCAGGAGCTCGTGCTCGTGTAGCACTTTCTGGATTATCTATTGCTGAGTATTTCCGTGATGGAGCTGGATCAGATCAAGGTAAAGATGTATTGTTCTTTGTGGATAATATCTTCCGTTTTACACAAGCGGGTTCTGAGGTTTCGGCACTTTTAGGACGTATGCCTTCTGCGGTAGGATACCAACCAACATTAGCAACTGAAATGGGGGCTATGCAAGAGCGTATTACTTCTACAAACAAAGGATCTATTACATCTGTACAAGCGGTTTACGTTCCTGCGGATGACTTAACTGACCCGGCGCCAGCAACAACATTTGCTCACTTAGATGCAACAACAGTATTGTCTCGTAAAATTGCTGAGTTAGGTATTTATCCTGCGGTTGACCCGTTAGATTCTACTTCAAGAATCTTAACACCACAAATCTTAGGAGATGAACATTATGATTGTGCACAAAGAGTAAAAGAGATTCTTCAAAAATACAAACAATTACAAGATATCATCGCGATCCTTGGTATGGAGGAATTATCTGAAGAAGATAAATTAGCAGTATCTAGAGCACGTCGTGTACAACGTTTCTTATCTCAACCATTCCACGTTGCTGAGCAATTTACAGGAATTCCAGGGGTATTGGTTGACATTAAAGATACTATCAAAGGATTTAACATGATTATTGATGGTGAATTAGATCACCTGCCAGAAGCTGCTTTCAACCTTAAAGGAACTATTGAGCAAGCTATTGAGGCTGGAGAGAAAATGTTGGCAGAAGCATAATTGGTTGTTTGTTGTTGGTTATTGGTTGCTAGATTTGCTGCCATCAACTATCAACTATCAACTATGAACTAAAAAAATATGATTTTAGAAATAGTATCACCAGAGGCAAAGTTATTTTCAGGAGAAATTACTTCATTATATCTTCCAGGAGTAGATGGAGATTTTCAAATCTTGAATAATCACGCGCCAATTGTTTCTTTATTAAAGAAAGGAACTGTAAAAATTGCAGCGCCAAGCTTTACACTTTCAAAAGAGGCAGAAGCTAAATTAACGAGAGTAAATGATCAATTGTACACCTTGGCAGTAGAGTCTGGAACAATTGAGATGAAAGACAATAAAGTAATTCTTTTAGCAGACTAATTAAAAGAATTTAAGTCATAAAAAAACGCCTAACATTGTTAGGCGTTTTTTGTTTTTAATAACTATAATTTTTGAGTACAATATTTTCGATTGTGTTTTCCAGCAATTACTAAAGCTCCTGCTACAAGAACAAGGTTTTTAATAATGTATTGGCCCACTAAAGTGGGACGATAAGGGAAAGCGTCAAAACAAGCGTCCGTTAGTATGAAAAGAGGAAATACTGTGGCAACCATGTGCAATAGTAATAGTATAATTGTTAATGGAACAAATCGTTTTATAAGTAAACCAAGACCTATCAACACTTCACAAATTCCAAGTATAGGGATAAAAATTTCAGGTTTGAACCAAAAAACGGTTTGTTCTACTAAATCTCCTGCAGGACTAATCCCAATTATTTTTAGGCCTCCAAACCAAATGTAAACAATAGCTAATGCTATTCGCATAATGATTACGCTATGTTTTTCTATTTTTTCGCTAAATGAAAAATAAAAGTTGTTGAATGTATGTATCATGGTAAATGAAATTATAGTTATTAAATTGGTTATTCAGCTCCATCAATTTGTGCTCTTCTAACAGCAAATCCGCCCACAGTTTCTCCTAAAAGCAATCCTTTTTCACAATCACTTCTATAATGAATTGCGCCGAATAATCGAGAGTTAGAAGCATCTTTTGCTAATGCATTAAACTCATTGGCTTTCGCCGGAATTATATGAGACAATACTGTTGCAGCGGCACCACTAAATGTAGAGTGTCCTGAAACATAGGCAGGGAAATTTGGAATACCTGTCAACGTTTTAATAGAAGAATCCATCTGTGTTGGTCTTGGATTAAAATAGAAATATTTAGCATCCCAACAACTGATAGCAGCATCCATTAGTGACAGATTTAACAAAGCCATATTTCTTGCCCAACGCACTTCGCTATAGTTTTGGTTTACAAAAGCATCTGCAGCAATAGCATTCCAATGACCAGGTGGTGTATAAGTCCCTACACCATCAGCCCAAAAGGTTACGATTTCCATTTCTTTTCTTGTCGCATTTTGGCTGAATGATTTTACTTCCGCTAATTCGGTTGCAAATTGAGCAGATCTTGTTGAAGGCGGTGGCACAGGACGGCTTGCTACGATATCAGATGACGACATTAAGAACGAACGTACACTGCCAAACAAAGGTAACATAGGAGGTCGAATAGGTAAATCTAAGGACAACCAAGGGGTTTCGCCTGTAGCGCTTGTTTGGGTTTGGAATTGAGTCCAAATCGTTTGATTTCCCACTGCAGACCCCATTCCGTCACCAGCGGCTCTTGTAATGTACTTGGTGGCTATTTTTCGGCCTAAAGTAATTCCGGCTTCTACGTCACTGCGAACGTTAGCACCACTAATAATTCGGTATAACTTTTCTTCTTCTGCTTTTCCATTGATATAAGCTATTTCAGTAGGAAATAATAATTTCAACAATTCTACTGTAACTCCAGCTAATACTCCGTCTTCAGAAGGGTACGAAGGCATCCCATTTTTTGGAACCAATACATTTAAAGTGTTATCAGCAACATAAGGGGCAACTCTGTTATACAACCTTTTGTAATACCAAGTAGCCACCAGAGCGTCATATTGAGCGGCACTTACATAGGCATAAGCACGGGCTGCATAAGGAGGGTTTGAGAAAGGGAAAGGAGTATTGGCAAACGGATTGGCAGCAGAAGGAGTTGGATACGTCCCATCTGCATTTTGATACGGTGGGAGGTTGTGTTTGGCAACCAAAGTACGCATAATCTCATTCCAGCGCAATACGCTTCCTGCACTCCAGTATTTGATGATGGCTTTTTGTTCATCGGTAATATTGGCTTGATAGCTTTTAATTTCGTTTAATTCTCTAGTAAAAGCCGCATTGGTAGTAGCTACAGGAGCATCTAAGCTAAATTCGTCTGGAGTAGCTAGTAAAATTGGTCGCCAATTTCCCGCCAAATCATCATTATTTGTAGGGCTTAGTATAGGATAATTTTCAGAACGATCGTAAATATCATTGCTGCAAGATGCAAGTAAGGTTAATAGAATAAGGGTAAATAGTATATTTTTCATTTTATTTTTTGTTGAAGTTGATGATATAAAAGAATCCTGCATATACGGCATTGGTTTGACCCACATTGCGTCCGTCCAATACATGATTGAACCCACCCACAAGTGCTAATGCTTCTTTTTTAGGGAAAGTGTATTTGGTATGTATGCCAATTTTAAGGGCATTCATAGTGTTACTCGGGAAAGGCATGTTATTTTTTGTAATATCAAACCCACTTTGAGTTACTTGATTATCTACAATGGCTTCGGCAATCAAGCGATTAGAACGATACCCCATTCTAACATTAACATTGATTACATCAGGCATTGCAACTTCATTGGAATAAATCATTTCGTTGGTGAAATACGCATTTCTGTCAATTGTGATTTTAGCTCTTTTTAGATAAGCACCAGATAGCGTAGTGAAAAAATGACCTCTTTGGTAATCTCCCATCAATCTGAAAGTTCCTGTTTTACTTTGCAATCCAATACTTAAGGGTAAATAGTCTGCAACGTAATTTGTGGTTGGTACAGATATACCTGCAATGGTATATAAAGAATAAGTAGCTCCCCCTATAGTTTTTTCAATAGGCATGTATTTCACCGTTGCCGAAAAATCTTGAAGTCCATTTTGCCCTTTTAAAGTACCTGCAGAAGCTTGTGTGGTTACATAAGGTAAACTCACAATAACATTCAATTTGTCTGATACGCCGTAGTTGGCGTTTACGCTGATAGTGTTATTTGAGACTGTTCCTAAATTTTGATTGTCTCTTTTGAAAGTTCCTTCCCAGTAGTTGTTCCAAGCACTGTATTGGTAAATTGCTCCCGTACAAAGTTGTTTTTTGCTCATCATAATACCGTCGATTTCGGTTTGAGCATTAGTAAATAAAGTCCCTAATAGTAGGCAACAGAAGTATATTTGTTTCATTTTTTTAGTAATTAGTTGAGTCCTAAAATGAAATATTCTGTACTCATTTCTTTTAAAGAAATAGAGTATACATAAGCTTCCTACCAATTTAGGATAGCTCATAGAATATTCATTTTAAGAAAAATAAATAGAAAATGTAATAATGAATTAGACGTGTAGAATTACCCCTGAAAAGGGTTTACGCCAACGGTTTACACCAATTTACCAATGATGAAAATGGATTGAAAGATTTGATTACAATGCACTTGTATTAGTCATATAAATACAACTATACCTGCTGAAAAATCAATCAATTCGTAAAATGGGTTAAACCAAAATTAAATAAAATCCGGAGGGGAATAAGGCAAAGATAGGTGTCCAGACTCAGTAAAATTGACAACGTTTGTTGTAATTAAGCTAGTTGAAGCTAGCTTTTCCGTTTGTAGAGGAATACTAATTTCGGGGTTGTCGATATAATCTTTAATAAATGATTTTAATAGTTTTTTTACAGGAGATTCTTTTGAATTTCCACTATTGAATAATTGACTATCCACAATGTCATTTAAGTCTTTACTAACGGTATTTTCATTTGAGTTAGGCAAATAATACAAACTTAAAACATTGTCTTTAACTTGTTTTTTAAAGATATGATAGCTTTTGTTATTGATGATTACATCTTCATTCACTTCTTCAAATTCGGTATCATCAGCGAAGGAATACAAGGAAGCATTCATGCGCATTACTCGAAAATCAGTATGGCTCGTTTTTTCCATACGCGCTACCCATGCTTGCTGTTCTTTGTAAGCAAACATCAAATAGTAACCTATCATATTGTAGAATAAAGTTACGATTAGAAAAAGGGTGGATATTCTTTTCATTGCTCCGAAAGTAGAAAACTATTTGATTGAGCAATACCATTCAAATCAAATTTTAAGATTTTTTTAACAAAAAAACAAGATAAAAAAAATCGAAACCGATTTCGATTTTTTTTAATCGGTTAAGTTTGAAAATTTAAGAATCTAAAAGACCAAAAAATGCCTTATTTTTGTCAAGTATGAAAAAAATACCTGAAACCCTCTCGAATAAACTAACGCTTCGGTTGCAAAACAATGCGCTTCGTCAGTTGCCAACAGCTACTGATTGGGTTGATTTTGCTTCCAATGATTATTTGGGTTTTTCTAATTCCGTTGCGATTTTTGAAGTAACGCATCAGTATTTACTAGACCATAATCAGCAACAAAATGGCGCTACCGGTTCCCGATTACTTTCGGGAAATCATACGGTTTATCAAGTGGCAGAAGAGTGTATTTCTCAATTTCATCAAGTACCAGCAGCCTTGATTTTCAATTCAGGATATGATGCTAACGTGGGTTTTTTTAGTGCGGTTCCTCAAAAGGGCGATTTGATTTTGTACGATGAGTTATGTCATGCGTCCATTCGCGATGGCATCCAATTATCGAATGCAAAAGCGTATAAATTCCAGCATAATGATTTGGAAGACCTTGAGCGTTTATTGGTTAGGCATTCGGATACGATTATTTATATTGTCACTGAATCTGTTTTTTCAATGGACGGCGATACCCCTAATCTGGAAGAACTAGTTCAATTAGCCGAAAAACATAAGGCCTATGTAGTGGTTGACGAGGCACATTCTTTGGGAGTTTTTGGCGAAAAAGGCGAAGGATTAGTACAAAGTTTGCAGTTGCAAGAAACGGTTTTTGCCCGAATTATGACATTTGGCAAAGGCTTGGGTTGTCACGGAGCAGCTATTTTAGGAGGAGAAGACTTGAAAAGTTATTTGGTCAATTTTGCACGCAGTTTTATCTTTACAACAGGTTTGTCACCTCATTCGGTAGCGACTATTTTGACGGCTTATCAGCAGTTAGAAAAAGCAACCGACAGTCAACAACTATTAAAAAATAACATCGCTCATTTCAATCAACAAAAGAATCGGTTGAGTTTAAAACCATTATTTGTTCGCAGTAAATCAGCTATCCAGTCGGCGATAATTCCGGGGAATGAAAAAGTCAAAAGCATCGCACAACAACTGCAAAGCAAGGGGTTTGATGTAAAACCTATTTTGTCGCCAACGGTACCTGAAGGGCAAGAACGCTTGCGATTTTGTTTGCACAGTTTTAATTCGAAAGAAGAAATCTCGGAAGTGTTAAGTTTGTTGAGTACTTTTGTTTTTAGACTATAGTACAGGTGAGAGAAATTGGAGAAATAATTAAAAATTGGTGAATTCGTGGTAAGAAGATTGCCTCGTTGCGCTTCCTCGCAATTATATAGAACACAGATTAAAGAATTGGAGAAATAATTAAAATTTAAAAAATCAGTGATAATCCGTTTCATCCGTTTTATCCGTGGCTAAATTATATGAAATTATTTGTAACAGGCATTTCGACCGATGTAGGCAAAACCATTGCTTCAGCAATTATTGTAGAAGCACTTCAAGCCGATTATTGGAAACCCATTCAAGCGGGGGATTTGGAACACTCAGATACGCATAAAGTGCAAGCGTTGGTTTCTAATACCCAATCGCAATTTCATCCCAATAGTTACGCATTGCAAACTCCAGCAAGTCCGCATTTAGCAGCTAATTTAGATGGAATTACTATTGATTTAAACCAAATTCAAGAGCCTCAAACCAACAATCATTTGGTTGTTGAAGGGGCAGGCGGTATTTTAGTTCCGCTTAATGAAACACAATCGGTGGTAGATATTATTCAGCCCGATTATAAAGTAATTGTGGTGTCGCGTCATTATTTAGGAAGTATCAATCATACTTTGTTGACGATGGAAGCGTTGCAAAACCGAAAGTTGTCTATTGCAGGAATTATTTTTTCTGGCGATGAAAATACAAGTTCTGAATCTATAATTTTAAAAAGAACGGGTTTGCCCTGCATTGGCAGAATTAACCAAGAACCGTATTTTGATGCCAATGTCGTGTTGGAATATGCCGATTTGTTTCGAGAAAACCTGTCGAAAATTCAATAGTATTATCAAAAATCTTAAATTCAATGAGTTTAACCGAAAAAGACAGTCAATACCTTTGGCATCCCTATACACAGCATAAAACTGCTTCGGCTCCCATTGCTATTACAAAAGGGGAAGGTGCGTTGTTGTGGGATGAAAATGGAAAAGAATATATTGATGCGATTGCCTCTTGGTGGGTCAATCCGTATGGGCATTCCAATATCCACATTGCAGATGCGATATACAAGCAGTTAACCACTTTAGAACACGTGCTTTTTGGTGGATTTACGCACGAACCAGCTGTAGTTTTAGCTGAAAAATTGATGGCGATTTTGCCCAAAAACCAACAAAAATTATTCTTTTCAGATAACGGTTCGACCGCTGTTGAAGTGGCAATTAAAGTGGCGTTGCAGTATTTTTTCAATAAGGGAGAAAAGAGAACGACAATTATTGCTTTTGAAAATGCGTTTCATGGCGACACGTTTGCAGCTATGGCAGCGAGCGGGATTTCTTTTTATACCTTGGCTTTTCAGTCGATGATGATTGACGTGGTGCGTATTCCCGTTCCCGTTGTTGGGCAGGAAGAAGCTAGTTTTAATGCTTTGGCAAAAGCCATAAAAAACCACAATTGTGCTGGATTTATCTACGAACCTTTGGTGCAAGGTGCCGCAGGAATGGTGATGTATGAACCTGCTGCTTTGGACACCTTAATCCGAATGTGTAAAGATAATAATGTTCTTACGATTGCGGATGAAGTGATGACTGGTTTTGGCAAAACAGGAAAAATCTTTGCTTCGGATTATTTGGTAGAACAGCCCGATATGATGTGTTTGTCGAAAGCCTTAACAGGTGGTACAATTCCGATGGCAATTACGACGTTTACCCAACCTATTTTTGATGCTTTTTATAATGAGGACATTAATAAAGCTTTGTTTCACGGACATACATTTACAGCGAATCCAACGGGTTGTGCCGCAGCTTTGGCGAGTTTGGAATTGTTGCAAACTGCTGAAATGCAAGCCAATATTTTGCGAGTAAACGCTAATCATTTGGCTTTTCAGGAACGTATAAAATCCCACCAAAAAGTAGTAACGACCCGAGTATTGGGAGTTATTTTTGCTTTGGAAATCAAGACCGAATCTGCTGCTAGTTATTACGGCACCTTGCGCAATCAATTGTATAATTTCTTCATTGAAAATGGTGTGATATTACGTCCTGTGGGCAATATTGTGTATGTGTTGCCGCCGTATATAATTACGGATGAACAATTAGAAAAAGTCTATCAAGTCATCGAAAGTGCTCTTGAAATAGTGTAATTTTGTATAAAAATAAACCCTTTGTCACAAACAATCTCCATAACTGCCATTGCTTCTGTTTCTCCTTTAGGAAATGAGTCGGAAACTATTTGGAACAACTACCAAAACCCGAATCTTTGTTTTCAAAGTCGATTTTTAGATCAAAAAGAAACTTTGGTTGGTCCTTTGGACGAAGATTCCAAAGCTCAAATCGAGGCTTTGAGACAATCGGATAGTAAATACAAATTTTTAGACAATTCTGTTTTGTATGCCATGCTCGCTTCTCGCAAAGCTATTGCAAAAGCGGGTTGGTCAAAAAATGATGTTTTCGGAATTAATATTGGTTCGTCTCGCGGTGCCACCGATTTATTTGAAAAGCACTTTCAAGAATATAGTACAACGGGCAAAGCACAGACTTTGGCTTCGCCAACCACCACTTTGGGTAATATTTCTTCTTGGGTAGCCCATGATTTACAGACGGAGGGGCCTGAAATTTCGCATTCTATCACCTGCTCTACCGCTTTACACGCGGTGCTGAATGGCGTGGCTTGGTTGCGTTCAGGAATGGCCGATAAGTTCTTAGTTGGCGGTAGTGAAGCGCCTTTGACTGATTTTACGATTGCCCAAATGCGTGCCTTAAAAATCTATTCTCGAAGTGAAGAACAGTACCCGAATCGCGCTTTGGATTTAGACAAAACTCAAAACACGATGATTTTGGGAGAAGGTGCTGGCGTTTGTTGTTTGGAAATAGGAAAAAAAGAAAATGCCTTGGCTTATATCGAAGGGATTGGTTATGCTACCGAAATCTTGGAACATAATATTTCGATTTCTGCAGAAGCAGATTGTTTTCAAAAATCGATGAAAATGGCTTTAGCCAATACGGACGTGTCTGAAGTTGATGCGATTGTGATGCACGCACCTGGCACCATCAAAGGCGATTTGACAGAATATAGAGCCATTGAAAAAGTTTTTGGTGACCAATTACCATTATTGACGACCAACAAATGGAAAATAGGCCACACTTTTGGCGCTTCCGGAATATTGAGTTTGGAGTTGGCTATTTTGATGTTGCAACACAACCAATTTATTGGCGTTCCTTTTGCAAAAGCGCAAACACAGACAAAACCTATTAAAAAGGTATTGGTGAATGCGGTTGGTTTTGGAGGCAATGCGGTGAGTGTGTTGCTGTCAATTTAAATCTAACAGCACAAAAATCTAATTTCTATCAGCCTCTAACGCTTTCACTTTCTCGTACACTACATTACTTTCGTAGCCTTTTCGCAATAAGAAATCACAACATTTTTTACGTTTTTTGAGTCCGTTGGATTCTTTGATAGAATGCCAATTTCGTTCGGCCAACGCATTGAAATTAGTTTCGTATTCTTCGGCGGTAATTTCTTTGAGAGCCAAATTGATGTTGTAGGTGGAGATATTTCTCAATTTCAATTCGGAAACGATGCGCACTTTGCCCCACAACTTAATGCGGTGTTTTCCTCGGGCAAAACTACAGGCAAACCGACTTTCGTTGAGGTAGTTTTCTTGGATTAAATGGGCTAAAATCTCGTCAATTTCATTCGAATCCATTTTCATAGTGCGCAATTTTTGCACCACTTCGTCGTGGCAACGCTCCTGATACGCACAGAAATGTTCTATTTTATGAATCGCTTCTTTAACGGAATTGACTTCGTTCATTGAGGTAATTTTTATATTCGAAAAGTAAGTAATTTATTTGGATTGCAACCTTTTGGTTTGCCAAAAATCACTAAATGTGGGTATTTCAATGTGTTTGTTTTTGAGTTAAGTTTGTGATTACTAGTTGAATTAGTACGTAATAATCATAATTTAAAGCGCCCCCTTTATGTTATTCTTTACCCAAATTAAACCCCAAAAAAGGGTAGTCTTGGTGCTATTCTTTTTTCTTTCTTGTTTTGGCTACAGCCAAGAAGTGCAACTTGATCCTAATTTTAATTCCTACGACAACGGACTTTTGGGCGATGGTTTTGACGGTACGGTTAGAACCCTAGTGCTACAAACTGACGGGAAATTAATTGTAGGAGGTGAATTTCTAAATTATAATGGGAGTACGTCTCCTTATCTCTGCCGCTTACTTACGGATGGTTCTAAAGATGTTGGATTTAATCTAGGAACTTCTTTCAACGGAAAAATTTATGCTTCGGTTATCCAGCCTGATGACAAAGTTATAGTGGCAGGAGCTTTCACTACTTGTAATGGAATTCCAGTAGGTCGATTGGTTCGGCTGAATACAGACGGGTCGAGGGATACTACTTTTGATAGTTCGATTGCGGCAAGTAGCGGTACTATTTATGGGTTAGCGTTACAAACTGACGGTAAATTACTAGTGGTAGGGAGTTTTACCAAATTCAATACTACTACGGTAAACAGAATAGTACGGGTTTTACCCAATGGTGATTTGGATACTAGTTTTGCTACCGGAACAGGAGCTCCGAGTACAATTGATGATGTAGCGATTGCTCCTGATGGTAAAATAGTGCTTTCGGGAACATTTAGTTCTTTTAACGGTAATGCGAATTATTCCAAATTAGTTCGGTTGCAACTCGATGGGAGTATAGATACTACCTTTTCTATAGGCGCCGGTTTTGATGATGTTATTGAAGCTATTGCAATTCAGGCGGATGGGAAAATAATAGTAGGCGGTAGTTTTTTAAATTACAACGGAACGCCTCAAAATAGAATTGTTCGTTTGAATTCGAATGGCACGGTCGACACTAGTTTTAAAGTTGGCACGGGTTTTAATAATGGTGCAGTTCATGCGATTCGTATTATTTCAAGCGGAATTTTAGTAGGCGGGAGTTTTAGCGGAACATATAAATCGACAGCTGTCAATCGCTTGGTTTTGTTAAATCCAGACGGAATAGTAATTCCTAATTTTGATATTGGCGCAGGCCCATCTTCCGCAACGATATACAGTTTGTGTGAGTCAACAGATAGTTTTTTTGTAGGAGGCTCTTTTTCTTTTTTTGATGATTTGAAACAAGGAAAATTAGCCAAAATAAGTACCATTGGAGAGCTGGATTCAGGGTATTTAACCGCAGGAGTAGGTTTTGACAAAGCGGTAGATAAAATGGTTCCTTTAGGAAATGGAAGTTATATCGCTTTTGGAAGTTTCACTCAATTCAACGGAAAACCAGTTAATCGAATTGCAAAACTGACGGCAAACGGTGAGTTGGACACCACTTTCAATCCCAATCAATTGGGGGCAGATAATACGGTAAAAGAAGTAGTGGTCCTGCCAAATGGGAAACTTCTTGTTGCAGGTAATTTCACAAAATATAATGGGAATCAAGTTAATCGTTTAGTTTGTTTAAATTCTGATGGCACCATAGATTATTCTTTTATTACGGGAAAAGGATTTAACTATATGGTCTATGCTTTGGCTTTGCAGCCGGACGGCAAAATTATGGTTGCGGGGAGTTTCACCACATACAAAGGAGTAGCTGTAAAAAAAGTGATTCGGTTACAGTCCAACGGCGATTTGGATACTAGTTTTGACATTGGAACAAATCCTGATGCTACACCGAATTTATTGACTCTCCAAGTTGATGGTAAGGTTGTAGTCGGGGGAGATTTCGCTACTTTTAATGGAATTAGCTCGAATAAATTGATTCGTTTGAACACAGACGGGTCTGTTGATTCCACTTTTTCTGTTGGGACTGGGTTTGTTGGTACTATTTATACAATGGCATTACAAAGTGACGGAAAAATTCTTGTGGGAGGTTCACTATCAAAATACAAAGGACAAACGATAGGTAAAATTGTCCGACTTAATTCTAATGGAACTTCAGACGCAACGTTTAATTCAGGAACTGGTTTTAGTGGAGGAACAGTGCGTTCCATCGTGGTTCAATCTAACGGAAGAATTATAGTAGGTGGTTCTTTTTCGGGCAATTATAATGGGACAACCGTAAAAAGAATGTTGCGTTTATTGCCTAATGGGGTGTATGATGCTTCTTTTCCAGTTATTTTAAACGGAGAGCTTAGAAGTATTGCTTTAGTTCCAGGTGGTGCGGTTATTGGAGGTAATTTTAATTCGGTTTCTGGAATTTCGAAGCATCGGATTGCTAAGTTGTTATTTTGTCAAGAAGGTACAATTTGGGACGGTACAAATTGGAGCAATGGTTTGCCAACGAAGGATAAAACGGTTGTTTTTAATAGCAATTATGAAATTTCGACGGATACTAATATGTGTTCTTGTGTAGTTAATTCAGGGATGAAGGTTACGGTTGCAACTGCAGCTACTTTAGAATTGGTGTTGAATTATTCAGGAGCAGGAAATTTGATTTTTGAAAATAACGCTTCATTATATCAAGCCGATGATTCCATTGTAAATACAGGAATTATTCAGTTGAGAAGACAAACAACAGCTGTTCGTAAATCGGATTACACCTATTGGTCATCGCCAGTGGCAGGTCAACAATTGCAATTATTGTCTCCTAATTCTCCTTCTTCTACATTTTATTCCTTTGATGCTATTTCTAACAATTGGCACAAAGAATTGACAAGTTCCACGATGGTTGTAGGCAAAGGGTACATTTTTCAAGCCCCCGAAAGTTTTTCAGTAACTACTCCAACAATTTTCGAAGTTATTTTTTCTGGAATCCCCAATAATGGGGTGGTTACACTACCTATAGCCCAAACGAAAACGCCCAATTTGATAGGAAATCCGTATCCTTCAGCACTAAATGCGGATGCATTTATTTTGGAAAATCAAAATGTCTTGCAAGGCAGTTTGTATTTTTGGACACACAACACTCCGATTAATAATGGGCAATATACTTCGGACGATTATGCGGTGTATACCATTTTGGGTGGAGTAGGAACTACCGCAAAAAACACCGGAGTAAATAATGTAAAACCTAACGGTAAAATCGCATCCGGTCAAGCTTTTTTCGCCATAGCAAATAATCAACAAGGAAACATTGTTTTTAAAAATGCAATGCGATTAAAAGGAGAGAACAATCTGTTTTTTAAAAACAGTACTAGTAAAGCGATTACTACTTCTACTTTTGAAAAACACCGAATTTGGCTTAATTTGTCTAACAAACAAGGGGCTTTCAAACAAATTTTATTGGGGTATGCCACAGGAGCAACTAATGGGAAAGACGCACTATTTGACGGACTTTCGTTAGATAGTAACGAATGGTTGGATTTTTATAGTTTGAACGAAGGGGATAAAAACACCATTCAGGCGAGAGCATTGCCATTTGATGATTCAGATTCAGTTTCCATTGGTTTCCGAGCCAAACAAGAAGGAAATTATACGATTAGTTTGGATGATTTTGACGGATTGTTTGCAAATCAAAACATTTTTTTGGAAGATCAATTAGAAGCAAAAACGGAGGATTTAAAGAAAGCCGACTATTCATTTACTACTACTAAAGGCACGTTTGACAATCGATTTGTGCTGCGTTTTCAAAATAAAAATGAGATTCCTGAAGAGGTTACGGCTGAGGTGCAAATGGTAACTCGCAACAATCAAATTCAGATAAGTGCTGTAAAAGATAGTATCAAAGAGGTGTCGATGTATTCTTTAGAAGGAAAGCAATTGTATCATGTTGAATCATTGGAAACCAAAACACATACCATCGAGGCGATACTTTGGAAAACAAAAGTGCTTGTCGTTCAAATTACTTTGGGAACTGGCGAAGTAGTTAGTAAAAAGGTCTTGTTTTAAAAGAAAAAGCTTCCAGTCTTAGTCAGGCTAGAAGCTTTTATATACTTGAATGCTATTTTTTATTTCCCTTTTACAGAAGCTTCTAAATTTCTTTCAATTGTGTGACCTGGACGCGACCATTTTGGTTTTTCGCCTAAGGCAGCATATTGTGAATCTTCGGCTTCTACGGTTTGTGGTTGTACCATTTTAGTAAATGGTTTTTGTGGTTTTAATCCCAATAATTCAAACATTTTCATGTCTTCATTCACATCAGGATTTGGAGTGGTCAATAATTTATTTCCTGCAAAAATCGAATTGGCACCCGCAAAGAAACACATGGCTTGACCTTCACGACTCATATTAGTTCTTCCTGCAGATAAACGCACTTGTGTTTCAGGCATTACAATTCGTGTAGTAGCTACCATTCGAATCATTTCCCAAATTTCAACGGGTTCTTCATCTTCTAGCGGAGTTCCGTCTACAGCCACCAACGCATTAATTGGCACTGATTCAGGTTGTGGATTCAAAGTAGAAAGTGCCACTAACATTCCTGCTCTGTCTTCGATGCTTTCTCCCATTCCGATGATTCCACCGCTACAAACGGTTACATTGGTTTTACGGACATTTTCAATAGTTTGGATACGATCTTCAAAACCACGGGTAGAAATTACTTCTTTATAATACTCTTCTGAGGTATCTAAATTATGGTTGTAAGCATACAAACCTGCTTCGGCTAAACGCTGTGCTTGGTTTTCGGTAATCATACCTAAGGTACAACATACTTCCATGTCTAGTTTGTTGATGGTGCGCACCATTTCTAACACTTGGTCAAACTCGGGTCCGTCTTTTACATTACGCCAAGCAGCTCCCATACATACACGAGAAGATCCCGCCGATTTAGCATTCAAAGCCTGCGCTTTTACTTGGTTTACCGTCATTAAATCATTTCCTTCTACGTTGGTGTTGTAACGCGCTGCCTGAGGACAGTAGCCACAATCTTCAGAACACCCACCTGTTTTAATAGACAACAAAGTGGAAACCTGTACCACGTTTGGATCGTGATTTTCTCTGTGAATAGTCGCCGCTTCATAAAGCAAGTCCATCAAAGGTTTATTGTAAATTGCAATAATTTCTTCTTTTGTCCAATCGTGTTTTGTAATGCTCATGGGTATAATTTTATAGGTCAAAAGTAATCAAATAGTTTCAAACAAGCAATGTAGCGTATTTAAAACGATGGCTACTTATTTTGTAAATTTTTGAGGTACTGTTTTGAGAAAATTTGGTCTTCTTTTAATTGATTTATTAGCAATTCAACCGACTCAAATTTCTTTTCTGAACGAATGCGTTGCAAAATAGCAATTTTAATATGGCTGTCGTAGATGTCAGCATTAAAATCAAAAAAGTGTACTTCAATAGTTTTGGTTTTTCCCTCAACAGTAGGATTGAAACCAATATTCATCATCCCAAAAATTAGTTTACCTTCTATTTCAGCACGTACAACATAAACGCCATTTTTTGGCACTAATTTGTATTCTTCTTCTAGTTTAATATTGGCTGTTGGAAACCCAATGGTTCTTCCTAATTGTCTTCCTTTCACAACAGTTCCACTTAAAAAATAAGCATAACCTAAATATTCATTAGCCAAATGAATGTTGCCTTCTTCAAGAGCAGTTCTTATTTTGGTAGAACTAATGGATATTGCATCAATTTCTTGAGCGGATATTTGCTCCACTTCAAAATCATATTGTTTCCCAAAAACCATTAAATCATCAATATTTGCAGTTCGGTTTTTTCCAAATCGGTGGTCATAGCCAATGATGATTTTTTGAATATGCAATTGGTCTACTAAAACGCTTTTTACGAATTCTTCGGCACTTAATTGAGCAAAGCTTTCGTCAAAAGGATGAATAATAAGATTTTCAATTCCAATTTTTTCTAACAATTCTATTTTTTCGCTGATGGTATTGAGTAGTTTCAAATCTGATTTTCCTTGCAAAACCATTCTTGGGTGTGGAAAAAAAGTAAGTACCGTACTTTCAAATTCTCCATTACAGGTATTTTGAGTCAATTTTTTTAAAATTGCCGCATGACCAATATGCACGCCGTCAAAAGTACCAAGTGTTAATATGGTTTTCTTGTCAGAATGAAATTCGTTTATGGAATGAAAAATTTTCAAGTTGTTTTCTCTTTATTTTGGGTGCAAATTTAAACTAAACTATTTGAAATTTCTCGCCAAAATGAATTCCTTTTGATTACAATTTTAAACTATCGGTTAAAAGTGGTTCAAATGTCTAGTTTTCCAATAAAATTAAGGATTTTGCGTTTTAAGTTTAAGTCAAAAAAACTATTTTTGGAATTCCAAAGACACCCAATCTATGAAAAGACACCTTCTGTTTTTAGTTCTAATTGCTTCTACCTCGTTCTTACAAGCCCAAACTACCTCCTCTCCTTGGAAAAGAATTGACTCGGCTGATTCGGCTTTACTTGAGCGTGTTACTAATAGAAGTAACCAGAAGGATTTAATGTTGTTTCAATTGGATGCTTTGATGCTAAACCAATCCTTGGAGCCTCTTCAAAATGCAACGATTAACAACGAAGTTGAAATCGAAATACCAAATACAACAGGAGCATTAGAAAAATTTAAAATTCATGAATTTTCTAACTTTGAACCCGCTTTACAGGCTCAATTTCCAAATATCCGGTCGTATGCGGGCGTAGGGTTGACAGATAAAAATGCGACGGTCTATTTTAGTATGTCTCCAAAAGGAATTCAAACTATGGTTTTTCGTTCTGATAATGCAACGGAGTTTATTGAAAAACTTTCGGATGGTCAGGAAATTTATGAGTTATTTGATTCCAATAATAGAGAAAAGGGGAGTTTGCCTTTGTATTGTTCTACTTCAGATGTCCTTTTAAATAAGCAATTAGTTAGTAAAACGGCTGCTGTAACAGCTAATAATGGAGTATATAAAACATTGCGATTGGCTTTGGCGTGTACCGCCGAATATACTGCCTATTTTGGAGGTGTTTCACAAGCTTTAGCAGCTATGAATGCGACTATGACTCGTGTGAATGGAATATTCAATCGGGATTTAGCCGTGCATTTAAATCTAATTGCAACTAATTCTATTTTAATTTATACGAATGCTGCTACTGATCCTTACTCTCCTTCGTCTGTTGGAGCTAATGGGGCTTGGAATTTAGAATTGCAACGTGATTTGACTGCTAAGATAGGAAATGCAAATTACGATATTGGACATTTATTTGGTGCTTCTGGAGGTGGAGGAAATGCAGGTTGTATTGGTTGTGTTTGCCAAAATCCAATATCTTCTACTGATATAGCAAAGGGGAGTGGGTATACTTCTCCTGCAGATGGAAAACCTGAGGGAGATACCTTTGATATTGATTTTGTAGCGCACGAAATGGGACATCAACTGGGAGCTAATCATACGTTTTCTCATGAGGTTGAGGGGACAGGTGTTAATGTGGAACCAGGAGGTGGATCGACTATTATGGCCTATGCAGGAGTGACTGATTATAATGTACAAAGTAATTCAGATGATTATTTTGCGTATGTTAGTATTGCACAAATTCAGAATAATTTAGCCACAAAATCCTGTCCAGTTACTACTGTGTTGTCTAATAAAACACCAACAGCGAATGCGGGTGCCGATTTTGTGATTCCTAAAGGAACGGCTTTTATTTTGAAAGGTTCAGGCTCAGATCCTAATGGCGATGTGTTGAGTTATTGTTGGGAACAAAATGATACTGCCGTTTCTGCAACAGGACCCAATAGTATTGCATATTCAACCAAGGCAGACGGGCCTCTTTTTAGGTCATTAAGTCCAAGTGTTTCTCCTGTACGGTACATGCCTGCTCAGAATAAAGTGTTGACTAATATGTTAAGTTCTACTTGGGAATCTGTTTCAGATGTGGCTCGAACGTTACATTTTACATTGACAGTGCGCGATAATGCTGCTGAAGGTTTGGCACAAACCAATACCGATGCTATGGTGGTTACCGTAGACGCGACAAAAGGGCCTTTTGAAGTGACTTCTCAAAACACGGCTGATTTGTCTTGGAAACCGTTAAGCCTTCAAACGATTACTTGGGCAGTGAATAATACACTCAATTTACCTGGATCTGCAACCGTAAATATTAAGTTGTCGGTTGATGGAGGAGTAACTTTTTCAACAGTTTTAAAGGCAAATACACCCAATGATGGTTCGGAACTTATTATTGTTCCAAATGGAATTACGGGGAAAAATTGCCGTATTTTAATTGAACCCACTGCCAATATTTATTATGCATTAAACAAAGAGCCGTTTGCTATTGGTTACACCACCGAATCTAGTTGTGCTACCTATACATTTGCAACGTCTTTTCCAATTCCTGAATCTACTACATATGCAACTAAAACAATAACGGTACCTACTACTTCTGCTACAGTTTCGGATGTGAATGTAGCGTTGAATTTTACACATCAATATTTGTCAGACGTTCAAATAGAATTGGTTAATCCACAAGGAAAAACAGTGAAGTTGTTTGAAAAAGGATGTGGAAGTACCAATGGTAGTTTAGTGCTTAATTATGATGATTTAGGGGGTGCTATTTCTTGTGGAAAACAAACAATACAAACCGTTGCGCCTTACGAACCTTTGAATTTGTTTAATGAGTTAGATCCTTCTGGAACATGGATTTTGCGAGTTAGAGATGAATTTATTGGAGACGTTGGAACATTAAATTCCGCCTCGGTTGCAATTTGTACAAAAGCCTATATTCCGATGGCTCCAATCGTACTTGATTTAAATGATGTTTTGGTATATCCAAATCCCACGAAAGGAGATTTTTGTGTCTTATTTTCAAGCAAATATACTTCTGGGGTAACTATTTTGGTTCATGATGTATTAGGAAGAAAAGTGTATGAAAAAGAATTTCCAAGTGCAGCTCTATTTAATGAAATGATTCAATTAAATACGATACAGGCTGGTATTTATTTTTTGACCATTATTGATGGATACAACACAACGGTTAAAAAAATAGCTATATATTAATCAATACAATTTTACTTGCCATTAAAAGCGGTCATAGTGTTTTCCAATCCGGCGGTACCAAAAGATTTAATAATTTCAGAGGCTAATTCAAGTCGTTCCGGAAGTTTTGTTTTCTCCTCTTCGTCCCATTCGCCAAGCACATAATCTACTTGTTGTCCTTTTTTAAATTGGTCGCTAATTCCAAAGCGAAAACGGGTATAAGTTTGAGTATTTAAAATCAAATTGATGTTTTTAAGTCCGTTATGGCCACCATCACTTCCTTTAGGTTTGATGCGAATGGTTCCAAAAGCCAAATTCAAATCATCGGTTATTACTAATAAGTTTTCCAAAGGAATCTTCTCTTTGTCCATCCAAAATTTTACCGCTTTTCCACTTAAATTCATGTAGGTGTTTGGTTTTAGTAGTAAAAAAGTACGCCCTTTGAACTTGTATTCGGCAAGAGCTCCCAACTTTACCGTTTCAAAAGAGAGACTTTCTTTTTTGGCTAAAAAATCCAATACTTTAAATCCAATATTATGACGCGTATTTACATACTCGGCTCCGATGTTGCCTAGTCCTACGATTAAAAATTTAGTACTCACGTTTTTCATATTGTTTTTTTTGTGTTCGTGAACCTCCAGTTTCATAGTATCCGGTTCTTCTTTTTTAGTTGGTGCAAATAGTTGGGTTATCCATGATATCATGGCGCAAAAATAAACTTTTTTAATTAAAGCTTCCAGCCTTTAAAAGACTGGAATCTTTGATTAAAAAATTGAATCCAAAAAAAAAGCACCAGTTGTATAACTGATGCTTTCTTGTATGATTGAAAAAAATTATTTTTTCTTTCCTTTTGCAGGTGCTTTTGCAGCTTTTGCAGCTTCTTGAGCCGCTTTCATAGCCGCACGAGAAATTCTTACTTGACAAACCACAGTGTTGTCTGGGTGCATTAATTTGTATTTGTCAGAAACTAATTTCGTAACATACAATTTGTTACCCATTTCAAGTGGAGTGATGTCAGCTTCAACAAAATCAGGAAGATTTGATGGTAAAGCTTTCACTTTTAATTTACGAGCGTTCAAACGTAGAACACCTCCTGCAAGAACACCTTTAGATGTACCAACGATTTTTACAGGAACTTCCATTGTGATTTCTTTGTTGTCAAACAATTGGAAGAAGTCAATGTGTAAAATTTTGTCAGATACTGGGTGTACTTGAATGTCTTGAAGAACTGCATTATATGATTTTCCATTACCCAAATCAATCACAACTGTGTGTGCGTTTGGAGTGTAAATCAAGTTTTTGAATGCTTTTTCTTCTGCTGAGAAATGTACTGCTTGATCTCCTCCGTATAACACGCAAGGAACCGCTCCAGCATTACGTAAGGCTTTAGTAGCAACTTTGCCCACGCTTTCTCTTTCTGATCCTTTAATTGTAATCGATTTCATTGTAAAAAAATATAGTTATTAAAAATATTACATAATAAACTTTCCACTAATGGAATTGTTGTGTTGTACCATTTGCATTACTTCTGCGAAAAGTGGTGCACAACTCAACACTTTAATCTTGCTTGATTCTTTCTTCAACGGAATAGAATCGGTAACTATTAACTCGCTTAATTTTGAGTTTTCTATTTTTTCGTAGGCGTCTCCAGATAAGATTGGGTGAGTACAAATAGCTCTTACGCTTAATGCTCCTTTCTCAATCATTAAATCGGCGGCTTTCGCCAAAGTACCTCCAGTATCGATCATGTCGTCTACTAGAATTACATTTTTGCCTTTTACCTCTCCAATTAACTCCATAGTGTCAATTACATTGGCTACTTTTCTTTGTTTATAACAAACAACTACGTCTGAATTTAAAAATTTAGAGTAGGCGTAAGCTCTTTTTGAACCTCCCATATCAGGAGAAGCAATCGTTAAATTATCCAAACCTAAGCTTTTTACATACGGTAAAAAGATAGTTGAAGCAAAAAGATGGTCTACTGGTTTTTCGAAAAAACCTTGAATTTGATCAGCGTGCAAATCCATAGTCATTACTCTAGTTGCTCCAGCGGCATCCAATAAGTTAGCTACTAATTTAGCTCCGATTGGCACCCTTGGTTTGTCTTTTCTGTCCTGTCTTGCCCAACCAAAGTAAGGGATAACAGCAGTAATATGTCGAGCTGATGCGCGTTTAGCCGCATCAATCATCAATAACAATTCCATCAAATTATCAGCACTTGGGAACGTAGAACACACAATAAAAACACGTAATCCACGGATTGATTCTTCATAAGAAGGTTGAAATTCTCCGTCGCTATAGGTTGAGGTTATTACCTTTCCTAGAGGGATTCCGTAAGCTTCTGCTATCTGCTCGGCAAGATATACACTTTGTGAACAGGCAAAAATTTTAGCTTCTGGTTCTTGGTGTGACATTGATAATTTGTTGTTTTTATTCCGTTGCGCTCCAAACAGTTCGGCTATTTTGTTTGTCGATAGCTTTGTGTTTGTATTTGCCTCGGGTGTAGTTAGTTAGTAAGTTGTGTTGTAACGAGGTGCAAATTTAGAAAATTTATTCAACTCTGAAAGGAAAAAATTAAGTATTTTTATTAGGGGTTTTAATTTTATTTTTTACATTTGCACCGTGTTAAAGGAATTGATGGTTGATTTAAAACAATCTCCTCTTTTATTGCGTTAAAATAACTGTTGTTATTTTATGTCTGCTAAGCCCGGATGGCGGAATTGGTAGACGCGCTGGTCTCAAACACCTGTGGGAAACCGTGCCGGTTCGACTCCGGCTCCGGGTACAAGTTATACCAATAACCTCAAGAGGAATCTTGAGGTTATTTTTTTTAATAGAGTATGCTCTTTTTCAACACAGAAAATCTTAATCTGTAAGTTTATTTTTTTGTAATATTTCAAGTAATCTAAAGTTTAAATATAATTTTTCTTTTCCTACCTGCTTACTTTTCAAAAAAATATGATTTTATAAAAAGTATTTTTCAAATATGTAGTGAAATCTTTTAATTGCCTTCAAAAAAGATATAAGGATAGAGTTACAGGGTTAATACCAAAACAACTAATTTATTTTCTAATAGTTATAAGTTCTGTATATATAAAACATCCTTAAATCTGAATTTAAGGTTAATGATGGAGAAAACAGCGATAAAAGGGCTGTATTTCTATCGATGTTCCAATTATTAAACAATAGAATTAATGCTAATAAAATTGTAAAATAGAAACCTAATAATAGCATTGGTTTGGTAATTTTGTATAGATGTAGGGACTTTAGGAAATCAGATTTGTCCAAAAAAAAACTTTTTTTGACAAATTTTAGATTTTTTTTGAAAGTTAATTACGGTTAAAAAGATATTTTTGCAGGTTAAATGAAAAATTTATTTATTCACCCCACTAATAACCTACCATTTATGAAGAAAAATTTATTTTTTTCGAAAAACTCAGTTAGAAACTTTTTTCTCATTTTAGGGTTTTTATTTTCAAGCGTTATATATTCTCAAGATGTTCTAGTAATCTTTGGATCAACGTTTTCTTCCGACGCTACAACAGCTACAAATTTAGCTACTAGACTTCGCAATTTAAATGTGTTTAATTCTGTAACAGGAGTTCATTTAAATAGCGCAAATCAATTGTCATTAAATTATCTTAATCAATTTGATGCCGTGATGATAGCAACAAATGCAGGATATTCAACTTCTTGGGGATTTGATGCTACACTCAGGGATTATGTAAATGCAGGAGGAGGAGTTGCTGTTATGATGTTTGCAAATGCGTCTATCCCCTTAGGAAATAATTGGCCATATAAAGTTTTGATCCCCGCATCTCAATCAACCGGAACGACTTCTATTGGAGCGGTTCAATTGCCCAATCATCCCGCATTAAAGTTTCCATATAATATTAATACTTCTACTTGGAATATTGGGAGTACTTACAGCTCAACAGGAACAACCTTAGCTACTGGAGCATATTCAATTTTTAAATTTGCAGATGGACGTCCAGGTTTACAAGCCTTAGAAAATGTAGGTACATCTGGATATGGAAGGGTAATTGATTTAGCAATTTGGCCAGATTATACTAGTGGTTATTATGCTAACGGTGATAAAATGATAGCCAATGTTTTAACTTGGTTAATGGGTACAATTCAAATCTCTCAAACAGGAAATTGCATTACTGCTAATCAATCTACATTTAACTTTATCGATAATAATAGCAGTAACCCAGTTGTAAGTTATTTATGGAATTTTGGGGATGGTACTACGTCTACTTCTGCTACACCAACTAAAGTATACAATACCGCAGGCAATTTTATTGTCAATGTTACTGTAACAAGACAAAATGCTCAACAACAGACTTATGGGACTAGCTTAACAATATATGATTTACCTTCAACTGCAAATGCCGGTAGCGATGTTACTTTAGCAACAGGAACCACATCTACAACTCTGACACCAACAGCGCCTACATCAGGAACAGGTACTTGGACTAGAGTTAGTGGTCCTAATACTCCTACCTTATCTCAAACAAATAATGTGGCAACATTATCAGGATTAACAAACGGTTCTTATGTGTACCGTTGGACTATAACTAGCGGTACTTGTACAGCATCTGTAGACGAACTTAATTTAACAGTTGGAACCCCTTCTTCCGTTTTAACTTCTTCTGTTGCCTCTTTAACAAATTTTTCAACTTGTAGAGGATCAGCTTCAACAGCACAGTCATTTACGATTGCAGGTTCTAATTTAACAGCAAATGTAAGTATTGGAGCAGTGTCTGGATTTGAATACTCTACGGATAATACCACTTTTTCGTCCACGTTAACTATTCCTTATGGTTCAGGAACAGTAGCTGCAACAACGGTATACGTTCGTATGACAGCAGCGAGTACAGGAACTCCTTCAGGAAACATTTCGATTACTTCTACTGGAGCAACTGCGCAATCAATTGCTGTATCAGG
>Ga0228701_1000026_pt1 | contig 212391 bp, 209 predicted proteins | sample McNCre117_Aug_MG_2_FD_178017 | JGI IMG/M metagenome (GOLD analysis project Ga0228701, IMG submission 178017) | Freshwater microbial communities from McNutts Creek, Athens, Georgia, United States - 11-17_Aug_MG | ecosystem: Environmental > Aquatic > Freshwater > Creek | place: USA: Georgia...
CTTGACGGTGTCGGCCAGGATGTTCAGACCGCGCTCTAGACCGCGGCGTGCCTCTTCATCGAAAGTGATGATTTTTGCCATTTTGGGTTTCTCCCGTGTGGTTTAAGTACATTCTTTTGGCACTCACCTGTTGCGAGTGCTAATCCATTTTGGCACTCTCGCCCCTAGAGTGCAAACACCGATGCGCCTTGCCGCCACAAAAGATCCCGGAAATGCAAAAACCCCCTCCGAAGAGGGGGTTTTTGTCTAGAAACACTAGATGAACTAGACCTTATCGAGTCGCTTGCGACTAGATAACTTGAACGTTGTCGGCCTGTGGGCCCTTGTCGCCGGTCTTTACGTCGAACTCTACGCGCTGGTTTTCCTTCAGCTCGCGGTAGCCCTCGGTCTGGATTGCGGAATAGTGAACGAAAACGTCAGCACCGCCATCCTGAGTGATGAATCCAAAACCCTTTTCAGAGTTGAACCACTTTACGGTTCCTTGTGCCATTTGTTGCTCCTGTTACTGCGTTTTCCATCGAGACATCCTCGATTCGGGTCGTTTAGCAACTTTCGTTACTAACGGCGCAGCATGAAGCAGACGCTTTTCCGACTAGTCGAAGTTTAGCCCTAACAAGTGGGGCTGTTTCAAGCGTTTACGGTTCAAATTTCCGTATGGTTATTGGATTGTTACTAATCGAACAGCGAAAATGTTCGTTTATTTGTAATCGTTTCCAAGAACAATCGTGATGGGATCGGCATAGGTATTGGCCTGGACCACCGAGTAACTACCCAGGGTGCGCAGCAAATCCTGCGCTGCGCTCTGCGCGGATGCTGAGGTCACGTAGACCACAGTCTTGTCGCCGATGGCCGGCGAGGTGGCACCTGGAGTTGGCGCAGGCGTCGCGGTTGGCGCGGGATTTGCCTGGATTGCTGAAAGTTTTGGCAGCAGGCTGTAGTTAGTGGCGGTGATCACATTCCAGCCAGCGTCAAATAAACTCTTGGCCACCTTGCCGGCTAGCCCACTCTTGTCCGTGGCGTCAATCACGGTTACCGCCATGCCGTTGGCGTTGAATCCTGACTGGCCTGCATTGCCGGATAGCGCATCGGTGAAAGAACTGGAACCACTGGCAACATTTAGGGCTACGATGCCAGATCCGGCCAAAACTAAAGTGACCGCGGCATAACGCGAGAAGGAAACAAAACGACTTGCAACTGTGCGCTTGGCACGGTGACGACCTCCAACGCCCGAGACGAAGTCAAACTCGTCGGGTGGGAAGTTCTTGGCCATTTTTCCTGCTTTTATATAGGTGCGGCGCGCATCGGTGCCGGCTACACAATTCTAGGCTCTGGAGATTGCCATGGACTTCCCTGTTTCTAAGTCTGATGCCGAATGGCGCGAGGAACTCAGCGAGTTTGAGTACCACGTGCTTCGCAATGCGGGTACCGAGCGTGCCTACACCGGCGAGCTGCTGGAAGAGAAGCGCATCGGGGAGTTTAAGTGCCGAGGGTGTGGCGCGTTCCTGTTCAAGAGTGAGACCAAGTTTGACTCCCACTGCGGCTGGCCATCGTTCTATGAACCACAAGCCGATCACGCGGTTGTTTTGAAGGAAGACCGCAGCCACGGAATGGTTCGCACCGAGGTTTTGTGTGCCAACTGCGGCTCGCACCTTGGCCACGTATTTGAGGATGCACCACAGACTCCAACCGGTGATCGCTATTGCATCAACTCGGTGAGCATTACATTTACGCCTGAAGCCTAGATTAGGGCGGCGCTTGGGCCAAATCTGAGCCGACTAAGGGACTCGAACCCTTAACCCCCGCATTACAAGTGCAGTGCGCTGCCAATTGCGCCAAGTCGGCTTGTACCTTGTGAGTACCGTACAAGTTTAGCCTGTTCCTCAGCCTGGCCTAGGCTGGTTGCGGGCGGGGTAATCATGAGTTGGAAAATTGGCGGAGTTCAGGCACTGCGTGGACTCGCTATTCTCATGGTGGCAATTTTCCACTTCACCACCAGGTACGCAACGAGTACACCGGGACAATCCAATCCCTACCCCTACGGCAATTTCTTCGCACCCTGGGCACCGCTGCTGAACCAGGGGAAACTCGGTGTTGAGTTGTTCTTCATGATCTCTGGTTTTGTCATTTCACTAACTCTCACCCGGTCAAAAAACTTCACGCATTTCGCCTTGAAGCGGTTGGTTCGCCTCTGGCCAGCCCTGGTGATTGCGCTCCCCATCCTTTGGGTTGGACTTCAATTCACTCCCGGTTTTGAGGCAAGTTCCAGCCGGCTACTTGACCTTCTCTGGTCGTTCACCCTGGTCAATCCATCGGTGGTATTTGGACTAAGTGGCGGGGCTATTTCTCTCAACTTCACCACCGGAGTGCTTTGGTCGCTCTCGGTGGAAATCATGTTTTACCTTCTGGCCGCGGCCACCTATTTTTACACGAGTAACTTCTTGCGCAGCCAAATCGCCATCGCGGTAGCTCTCCTACCTTTAGCCATCCTGGCCTATCAACCCATTTGGCCAATCAACGTACCGATGCTCGCCGCTCTCTCCCCACTGATGCAGCTTGCCGACAACTACTTTTGGTTTCTCGGCGGTATTGCAGTTTTTGTCATTCACTTTCAGGGCGGTGGCCCCAAAATATGGGTGCTCTACGCTTCTTGCTGGCTGGCAACTTGCATCACTGCCTGGGCACATGGCGTGGAAAACCTACCTTGGTTCCTGCTCGTAAACACATTGATCTTCGCGGTTTTTGCATCGGTGGCATTTGAAAATCAGATGTGGCTCAAGGCGAAGCCGCTGGCTTCATTGGGAGACATCAGCTACGAGTACTACCTTATTCACGAGGCTCTTGGCATCTCGCTGCTTCAACTAGTAGGCCAGCAGGTCGGGTTGAATAGCCCACTTTTGGCATTACTCCCCTTGGTTCTGGCAGTACCTATTGCGTTCTGCTTGAAGCGCTACTGGTCAGACTTCGTCGGCAAGAAGTGGAGTGAGCTGCTGAGCTCGACGCCGACCGGCCAGCTCGAGCCCAATCACAATCAGCAACATAATCAGGCCTGAAGTGGTGGTTATCACCAGCGACTCCTTGCCGCTTAGAAACGAATAGCCTTCCCACAGAAGCATCGTGACGAGACCCAAATATTGGGAGCGCAGGGAGACTGCGCTGGCAATGCCGGCGCGCAGGTTCTGGATTGAACGAAGGATCTGCGGCAGCCTCGAAAATGTTCCCACCACAAGGGCAACCGTGATGATTTCTATTGGCAGCAGCTTGAAGGCGAACACCCAGACTGCTCCCGCTGCCACTATGAGTGGCCAAAGTAGCCAGCCCCGTTGCATGAGTGCCGAAACCACCATGGCTGAGGTGAAGAACCCAAACAGGTTTGCTAGCGCGATGGATGGCGAGCCTACCAATATTCCGTAGGAGAGCCAGGAAGCTCCAACCAAGAGCATGATCAGCCAATAGCTGAGACTCACTCCGTTGCCATGACCCAGCTTGCGAATGTTGTGGGCCTGAGGAATGGCCAGATAAACACCGATGGCCCCGGCTGCGTAACCAAAGAATTCGTAGACGTGCATCATTCCTCCACAGCCAGCCTAAACCGCAAAACCTAATAAGTTAACGCTTTTAAGAGGTACTGTGGTTACCCCCTAGTTTCAATGGGTAAACGTTCGCTTTTCAGCCTGCCTATTTTGAAATGTTCGGCTGGTATCACGGTTGGAATAGCCCCAGCTAACTCCATTCATAGTGTTTCTCTTGCCACCAACCTGGCATACCGCTCAACTAGAAAAGGTTAGAAAGTGAATTCCATTCGTAAGCAGCTAAAGGGGAGCTCCGACAAAGGTTTCACCCTTATCGAACTTCTCGTCGTAGTTCTCATCCTCGGCATCCTCTCGGTGATTGCCGTGGTTGCCGTGAACAACGCCCGCAGCACCGCGATCGCCAAAGCCTGTAAGGCATCTGGCGTTACCGTTATCAACGCTCTGGACCAGTACAACGTTGACAAGTCCAGCTACCCAACCGCAGCAGCTGGAACTGGCATCTACACCAGCAGCGAGCTTTCCACCGCACTGGTACCTAACTACATCAAGAAGCTTCCAGACATTGGAACCAGCGCCCCAAGCGGTGCGGACTACGCGTTGAAGGTCACCTACACCGCCGCCTCGGGTGGCAACGTGGCAACCATCTCGGTTGCCGGGTACGATGGCTCGGGTAACGCAATCTCGGCCTGCGTGGCTCCGTAACTAACAGCATCTCTGTGGCTCGCGGTGGCAATCCCTAGGATTGTCACCGCGAGCTCTTTTAACGAGTTACCGCATCGGGGAGAGAAATGTCTGTAGATCAACTGGACCTGCTTCAACAGGGGTTGTCGTGGTTTTTGCTATTCGCGCTTGGCGCCTGCTTTGGCTCATTTGCCACCGTTCTGGAGGCGCGCATCCCCGATGGCCGCTCGGTAATCACGCCGCCTTCAGCCTGCCCGCAGTGCGGCCACAAGCTCCGCTGGTTTGAGAACCTGCCGCTGCTGGGATACCTGGTCTTGCGGGGCAGGTGCGCAGGCTGCGGCAAACCAATTGGCAAGATCTACCCATTGACCGAGCTGGCCACTGCGCTGCTTTTCGTGGATGCCTTCACCCCAGGCCCACTCCCCCATATCGCCGGACCCAACCTGGCACTCGCGGCCGTCGCCGTGGTAACAGTGCCATTGATTCTGATTGACATTAAGCTTTACCGCTTACCAAACGCCATCACCTACAGCACCGGTCTGGTCGTTGCACTAATTGCCACCGGACAGGCGTTAGCCTCCGGCGACTGGACTGCGTGGGGCATCGCGATGCTATGCGGCATTGTCCCAGCGGGCATGCTCTTCCTGCTGGCAGTTTTCAGCCGAGGAGGAATGGGGCTGGGTGACGTGAAGCTGGCCATGGTTCTGGGCTGGGCTGCAGGCATGTTTGGCGTCAAGGCAACACTTACAGTTTTTGTCATCGCTTTCCTGGTTGGCGGCGTCTATGCCGTTGGTCTTTTGGTCACCAAACGAGGTGGTGCCAAGCACGCAATTCCATTCGGGCCATTCCTGCTGGCAGGCTTCTGGATTGCCTTCCTCGGCGGCAATTCGGTGCAAAACATAGTGCTGTCACTATGGGGTTTTTAGCACCCTAAAAACTAGCCAAATTAATGGGGTGCTAGCCCCACAGGGTTGATTTTTAGCCATTTTCCACCTGCTTCACTAACAGCGTCAGTTCACTGTTAGGGGAAGGCAGATTTAGAAATGGCTACAGTTTCAGATCTCATACCGGCCGATATTGCACGGAGTTTTTCCGCCATCGGACTACGCCAAGATGGCGAAAAACTTTTCGTTGGTTTGCCAGCAAGCCACGATGCAGCTGAACGCGAAACCGCGCGCGAACAGCTGCAAAACCAGCTGGGTACCACCGTGGAGCAAATCCCGGTTGAAGACGCTCTCCTCATTGAAGTCTTGGAATCCATTTACCGCGATGGAGCCGACAAGCCAATCGAGGCAACCGGCCTTGCAACTGGAGATTCCGAAGGGCCAATCGCCGACCTGGTGAACGAAGTTTTGGAGCGAGCAGTGAAGCTCCGCGCCTCGGACATCCATGTTGAGCCTTCGGAGTCCGACCTGGTGATTCGTGCCCGAGTTGACGGACACCTCGAGGTGCTGGCCAAGCTTCCCGGCAACGTTTCAGGTCCTTTCGTGAGTCGACTCAAGGTTCTGGCAAAGATCAACATCGTTGAGCGCCGCCGCCCACAAGACGGCCAGTTCTCCTTCCAAACCGACGGTCGCCAGATTGACGTTCGACTGGCCACTGTAGCCACCCTCAACGGCGAGAAGGCCGTTATGCGACTGCTTGACACCCGCAAGGGTCTCACTGACCTTGCTGGACTCGGCCTTGCCGAGCACCAGCTGGTGAAGATGCGCAAGATGGTTCACGCCCAACACGGTCTTGTGGTTACCGCTGGCCCAACCGGCTCGGGCAAAACCACCACCCTGCACTCTGCACTGCACGACCTCGATGTGATGAACCTCAACGTTTCAACCATCGAGGACCCAGTTGAGTACGTGATGAAGGGAATTAACCACATCCCCGTGGTTGATGAACTGGGCATCGGCTTTGCCACCCAGCTTCGGGCACTCCTCCGTCAGGACCCAGACGTGATTCTGGTAGGCGAGACCCGAGACAGCGAAACCGCACGCATCTCGGTTCAGGCAGCCCTCTCCGGCCGTCTGGTTATCACCTCGCTACACGCCACCGATGCACTCTCTGTGATCTACCGCCTATTCCAGATGGACATCGAGCCTTACCTCGTGGCGGCCGCTCTTCGCGGGGTAATCGCCCAGCGACTGGTTCGTCGCATCTGCAGTTACTGCGAAGTCGAGTACGACGCAAGCACAGAAGAGCGCCTAATGCTGGCTGACTTCCAGCTGGGCAAAAAAGTCAAGCTCCGCAAGGGTCTCGGCTGCGCTGTCTGCCGCGGTTCGGGTTACCGCGATCGTCAGGGTGTTTATCAGGTGTTCGAAATCTCCGATGCCATGCGGGAGCTCATTTCCAAGCGTCCAGACCCAGCCGATGTTGCCGCCATGGCCGCCAAGGAAGGCTTCAAGACCCTAGAGAACGAGGCCTACATCCTGGCTCTAGAGGGTCGCACCACAGTTCAAGAGGCCATGAGGTTGGTGACCCGCGATGTTCACTAAGAAGAAGACCGAGGATACCAAAACAGCCGGCCCACGCACCTGGGCAATCAAGGGCACCGATGCCGACGGCAAGAAATTTGTTAAGAAAGTACAGGCCCCCTCTCGCAGCCGAGCCCGCCAGATAGGCGCAGAGCCAGGCCAGACTGTCGCCTCAATTTCCGAAGTCAAGCCACTGCTCCAGATGGAGTTTGGCAGCACCGTCAAGGGTGACGTACTGCTTCAGGTCACCCGTCAGCTGGCTGCCTTTACCGCCGCCGGAATTCCAGTTATGCAGGCACTTCAAATGCTGGGCGAAACCACCAAGAGTGCGCCAATGAAAGCCGCTCTCGAGGCCATGGTCGACGACGTTCGCGACGGTGACACCCTGGCCAATGCCGCCCGCGAGCACACCCACGTTTTCCCCGCCTACTACATAGCAATCCTGGGCGCCGCTGAGCGCACCGGTGACCTAACCGGCACCTTCGAGACTCTCGCCCTCTACCTGGAGCGTGACCTGGCATCGTCACGCGCGGTGAAGTCGGCCATGTATTACCCGGCCGTGCTATTTCTACTGGGAATCACCTCGGTAATTGTTCTCTCCACAGTGGTGTTGCCAAAATTCAAGACCTTCTTCACCAGCCTCGACACCGAACTGCCACCCGCAACCGCCGCCCTATTGGCTATCACAGGCTTTGTGGGTGAGTTCTGGTGGGCACTGATAATCGGACTCGTAGCCATCGTGGCCGGAGTTTGGGCCTGGCGCAACACCCCGGATGGCCGCCTCAAGATTGACCGCTTCACCCTGCGAATTCCAATCTTTGGAAACCTGCTGCAGCTGGTTGCACTCGAGCGTTTCTGCCGCATTCTGGGAAGCCTTAACGACACCGGAGTTACCCTAACCGATTCGCTGAAACTGGCATCGGAGGTTTTGGGAAACAAGGCATACGAGAAGGCGGTATTGGGCACCCGAGATGGCGTGATTCAAGGGCGCGGCCTGGCCGACCCAATGCGCGACACCAAGATGTTCCCCGAGGAATCGGTGCAGATCTTCCGCGTGGGCGAGCAGTCGGGTCTGCTCACACAGCAGCTTAAGCACGCTGCCACCTACTACGCCGGTGAGGTTGACTACCGGCTCAAGAACCTGACCGCATTGATCGAACCAGTTGTGCTCCTGGTCATTGGCGGAGGTACCGGATTTGTTGCCGTGGCGCTGGTTTCGGCCATGTATGGCATTTACTCATCTCAGTCAATGGGGGGCTAGGGAAATGAAAAAGATAAGAAGCTGGTACAGCCAGCAAAACGAGCGGGGATCGTCTCTGCTCGAGGTAATTGTTGCCGTCGTGATTCTGGGAGTAGTTGGTTCGACCCTGCTCGGCGGCCTCAACTCGGCCAACCTGGCGCAGAAAAAGACTGCTCAGGTTGCTTTCGCCGAGAACGCTATGCAGATGGGCAATGACTCGCTTGCGCTTTCCAGCTTTGTTGCCTGCGACAGCACCAACCAGAACCCTTATGGCAACCTAAGCCTGCCGGCAAACGTGACAGTGATTTCGGTGGACGTAGTGGACCCAACCACTAACGCGGTAACTCCCTGCTCGGCTATCAACACCGCAGCAGCAAAGAGCGCCGAGACTATCCAGCAGATCAAGCTGCAGTACACCAACGCAGTCACTGGCGTGAGCCGCATTCGCTACGTGCAAAAGTACCTGCAGACTCTTACCACCAACCTCAGCACCGACTGCAAGGCGGTTGGTTACCGTGTAAATGCCATCTCCCCATCGAGTCTGACCGTAATCGCCGGCGACTCGGGCAGTTTCCCCAACCCCATGAGCACCACCTGCGATGGCTACGGCACAGACAACGTCTATTCGGCATCGGCAGCAACTGGCGTGACCGCCGTGGTTGATGCCAAGAACTACCTAACCATCAACACAACTACAGCTACCGCAACTGGCAATAAGACGGTTCGCGTTGATGCCAAGGACGCCTTGACCAACACCGCGGCCATCTACTCGTCGGCAACACTCGTGGTGGCCCCAACAATGAGCCTGGCTAGCGGCAGCTCCTGCACCAGCAAGTACGTTGCACTGATTGGCTACGGCATGATCAGCACCGGAAGCTGCGGCTCGGTTTCGTCAATCAAGTTCACCCTCACCGGTGGCGTTCGCAACACCGCAGTGACCAGCTCGTGGCGAACCTCGTCAATCTGGCAGAGCAACACGGCGAGCGCCGCCCTCCCATTCGACCTGACCGTGGCAAACAATGTGGGAACTCTCACCTATAACAGCTCGGTGGCCACCGCCAACACGTTTACCCTGCCGCTGATTGCTACCGGAGGTGGCCTAAACAACCCAATGTCGGTTGCATCGGTCAACCTGGTTGTTCGCGACAAGCTCACCTTTGGAACCTTCACCCCAACCTGTTCGGGAAACTACCTGGCCAGCAGCAGCAACTCCAACTGCAAGTTCAGCCTCACCTCAATGCCAACCACGGGCTGGCCTGGAACGCTCAGCAACTTGAACTTTGTGAGCACCAACAGTGCCGCTTCTTTTGCCAGTGACAGCTCCATTCCACTGAATTACAACTCGTCGGCGGATTGGCAAGTTGGCGCCAGTCAGGTGCAGTTTGGCAACAAGTCGGGTTCGGCGCTCTGCTCGGCCTACCGCGGCTCCGGCACCACCTACAAGAGCGGCTATACGGCGGGAAGCGCATCCGACAGCATTCAGCTTGGCTATGTGACCGAGACCCTAAACGGCGTAACCCGCAATATTCCAATCATTGTGACGGTGAAGTGCTAATGACCAAGCTAAATCTCCGCTCCGATGCCGGCTTGACGCTGGTTGAGATCATCATCGCAACTGTCATCACCGCCCTAATCGGCGTGACCCTGGTGCGCATCACCTCCGATGTGGCAAACGGACTTGGCTCGACAGTTGGTCACGTGGTTGCCACAAACCAGACCGTGGGCTTTGCCCGGACTCTCCGAAACGACATTGGCGGCGCCCAAGACATCTACGCCTTTGGTGCCAACCCAGCACCAGCCGACTCGCAGACCTACCTCTGCAGCAGCTGGGACGGAGTTGCCACTGACTGGACCGACAGCACTGCCGCCAATTTCACCCGTCCACTCTTCACTATCGCCTACCCATCGGTGAGTTACGACCAGGCGTCGCTAACCGCGCCAACCTATGCACCCCCAACCCTCGGTTGGATTGGTTACGAAATCCGCAACTCCACCGATGCCGATGGCTTGGTGACTTATGAGTTGTGGCGCGTGAACTGCGCAGACAATGCCGGAATCTCCAGCAACGTGGCGAGTGTAAGCCGCAAGTTGGTGGACATCGGTGATGTTTATAGCTTTGATGCCGCCGCTGTTGGAGCCGTTGATTCAAACAGCCCGAAAGGTGACCCAGTGCTGTTCTGCCAGCCAACCTCCAACCTGATCAACGGCGTAACCAACGACATTGGCAACCAGTGTGCCGTTGCCGGTGTGAACGCCAGCACCTCGGGTTCAAACGGAACCAACTTCTACTTCCAGTTCAAGATGCCATACGTCTCGAACTCGGCAACCAACCAGCCGGGCGTAACCAATGCCCTGCAAACACTGTCGCCAGCTGACGCCAAGTACAGCAACCAGTTGACGCAATCAATAACAAGAAAGATCGGTAACTAACATGAAGTCCCTGAAGAACACTGACTTCTTGAACGGAAAGTCAGACTCGGGTGCGGCCCTTGCGCTTGTGCTGCTCATGGTTATCTTCCTGAGTCTCTGGCTCAGTTCGGTATTCCTGGTGTCGGCATCTAGCAAAAAGGCGATCGACACCAACATTGCCCAGGCCCAGTTGAAAGACACCAACATCGATGCAGCGTTGCAGCAGGCGTTGGCCGTCATCAACGGCCAGAGCGTTGGCTCCAGCGCACCTGGCTACAACGGAAGCTGCGCCTCCACCAACATCAACTACACCGCGCCTGACGGCACTGTCATTCAGGTTCAGTGCACCCAAGCAGCAGACTCCGGCATTGCGGGCCCAATCGCGTCGTTCGTGCTGACCGGTACAAACTCAACCTGTGGCACTTCGTGTGTTACCGGTGTTGACGGAGGCCTGAACATTGTCTCGAGCAGCACCGCCAACCAGTGCGCGGCCATCAGCAAGTTCAAGTTCACCGGTGGAATCTTCAACTCCTCTGGTTCATTCCAGAACGTCAACGCCTGCACCACTCAGGTTGATGCTGCCGCAGGCCAGAACACCCCTGTCATTACTGCTCCCGCAGCAGCCCTGCCTGGTTACCCAGCCGGAAACGGCCCGGTTCAGCAGGTGACTAACGGCCCAACCCAGTCAGTTCAGCCGGCTCGTTACGTTCCTGGAACCAACAGCAACGCAACCAACCCCGATGTAAACCCAGCCGGAAGCAACCCTCCTGCAGGTTCATCAAGCAACGTGATCTTCGATTACCTGCGCAACGAGAGTCAGAAGCTTGACAAAGACGGCGACAAGACCGACAGCAAGAACCTTGCTCAGATCTCCTACGGCAGCACCAAGGTTGACACCTGGGATGCTCGAGTAAGCTGCACCAACAGTGACTGGACTGATGGCAACATCTACATCTCGCCATCGAAGACCAAGAGCGGATTTGGCCGAATCACCGGTTCGATGCTCAAGGATCTAAATGGCCTCAGCAACTGTTCCACACCAGCAACCATCATCTTCACCCCTGGCACCTACCGCTTTGTTGCGGACAAGACCAGCACCGACAAGCAGACCTTTGAGTGGCTGATCCAGGGCGGAACCAAGGTCATTGGTGGAGTACCAGTTGGTTCGGGCAGCAACATCACAGACTGCGACACCAACCAGGTTGGCGTTCAGCTGCAGTTCCAGGACACCTTCCTAACCTTCTCCAAGAGCAAGGTTTGGCTTTGCGATGACGTGACCGGTAGCACCGAAGCCGCTCACCAGCACCCGGTGATCTCCGCACCGCGTAACGGTGATGGCGCCGAGTTCAGTTGGTCTGCAAACGGACGCAAGAACTCAAACGGTGACGACGCGTTCTTGAGCATCTTGGACTACAAGACCAAGACCGCCGGCCACGAGCACGAGTACAGCTACCTCACCACCTCCGAGAAGAACTACAACGACCACGAGGGTTCCGACCACAATGGCAAGTTCGACAGCTGGAAATCATCTGAGCAGAGCACCTACGCCGCAAGTCTGCACAAGACCGTAGCGCAGCTCACCAGCGACGACAAGCTCAAGGGTGAAGCCAAGCGTGGAATCCGCGACGAGCTGGACAAGGAAGACCACTACTACTCGGTCTCCAGTTGCCAGGTTTGTGTGACCATCCACGGCAGCATCCTGGCTCCGGCCGGCTGGGCAAACGCCTGGGAAAACTCTCTGGTGAAGTGGGTGGTTGACCTTGGCATGAACTTCAAAGCCATGACAGTTCACATCGACAACGAGTCCAGCAACAACAGCCGCGCGATCCCTGGCCGCTACGCCGGTGACCGTCTGGTTCAGTTGCGCTTCCTAGCCAAAACCAAGGGCTCAAGCGTCTTCAAGCCAATTGGCATGGAGACCGTGCAGATCGCCGACTACCAGGGCCGTCACCCTGGTTCGGGTTACAAGGTCATTGCACGCCAGCTCAACACCAACACCAACGGCTAACGCCAATCCAAACTCCGCTAACCACTCACCACCGCACGAATGGGGCAAAGAAATGAACAACCGATGGCAAAAGCGCACCGATGCAGGTTTCTCGCTGATTGAAATTCTGATTTCGGTAGTCATCCTGGGAATTCTGAGCGCCATCGTGACTGTGAGTGTGGGAGGTGCGCTTTACAGCGCCAATCTCAAGCAGTGCAAGACCGATTTCGGTACGGCAACTCTGGCTGCCAACGCCTGGTTGAACGACAACACCAATGCCGATGGAAGCGTGGACTTCTCGTCCTGGACCACTTCCACCGCGTCGGTGCGCTACAGCTACGACCTCTACTCGTCTGCAGATTCATCCGGCAACAAGACGCTGGCGGGCCTTGGCTACATGCAGGCGTTCCCAGCGGTTGGAACCGGTAGCAAATACCAGCTTGGCTGGGGTTGGAACACCAGCACCAAGCAGGCCGTGATTTCGGTTTACAGTCCCAGCAGCACATCGGTGCCCTACGGCAGCAGCAATACTGCCGCTGACTGCGACTCAATACCGCGTTAGCAGTTTGGGGACTACATCTAAATAGATTTGCAGCAGGTTAGCGGTAGCCGGCTGCAATGCCAGATTGAACTGACACTTACTCTGGCCCTCGCTGTTCAATCGCCTAAGGCTTCCCCTGGCAGTAGGCTGAGGAACATGCACAACGGAAGTCGCCACCCGGTAAGTCTCTGGGTGGCGGCTTTCGCTTTAACGGCCGCTTTGCAGATCTTTCGCGGGGCACTTGAGGACACAATCATCTTCGTTGCTGGTGGCCTGCTCATCCTGCTGAGCACCAATGTTTTGGGCAAGGTTAGCCTCCCGAGCAAGCGGCTCACTGCTGGGTCAAACCTCGACTGGGCCGGCATGATTCTGCTTTTTGCCCTCGCCTTTACTCCGCGTCACACTTTCTTTAACCTAGGCATTTTTGTCCTACTTCTTCCCCTGGTTTTGTTCATGGCGTGGGGTGCACATTCGGAGCCAGCTCGTCCTCTCACTAAGCGAGACAGAACCACCAGGCTGACTTGGAGTGTCTGGGCGGTTGCAATGTGCCTCTGGGAGTTTGGAGCCAACATAGCCGGTCAGGTCTCCAAACTGCCAAATGCATTCCCCACCATTTCGGTGTTGGTAGACCCCATTCTCAAATTGGAACTCGGACAAGCCGGGTTTGTGGTGGTCTGGCTTCTGGTTGGCTATTACCTGCTGAAAGCAGGCACCAAGTGACCACACATGCAATCACAGTTGGCGGTTACCTGGTGCTTCTGGCCATTGGCTTTGTGCTGTGGTTTACCACCCGCACCGATGCCCACCCGCGGCTGACCAGCCTGAGCAAAATGTTTGAGCACCTGCTGCGATACCGCGGCACCCGACTTGGCCTAATCATCTTCTGGTGGTGGCTGGGATGGCACTTCCTCGTAAACGTGGTGCACTACTAAGTTGCATCAAGTAGTTTGGTGTCATGAAATTTCGCCAGATTGGCCTAAAGGCCACAGACATTGACCGCGCGGCCGCCTTCTACACCGATGTCTTGGGCATGCAGCCGACCGCAGTATTCAATCCACCTGGTTTCGCCTTCTTCAATCTGGAGGGAGTGCGCCTGTTCCTAGACGTCAACGCCCCGTCAGGTCTGGTCTACCTTGAGGTAGAAGACGTGCGCGCCAAGGTTGAGGAGTTGCGCGCCAAGGGAATCGAGATCTCGAGCGAACCGCACGTTGTCTTTCCGGATGAGGGCGGACTCTTCGATGCTCCAGGCAATGAGTGGCTGGCGTTCTTTGTAGATTCCGAGGGTAACAACGTTGGCCTGATGAGCCGCGAGGTTCTCTAAGGCGCAAATCATTGCTTAAAGCGAAGTGGCCGACCCGTACTCGGGTCGGCCACTTTCTACTTAAGGTTTTAGCCCTTGATTGCCTGCTGGAACCAAGCGGCGAAGCGGGCTGGGCTGGTGAGCTCAGCCTCGGTGGTCCAGGCGTACTGCTTGCCGTTAACCACGATGGTTGGAGTACCGGTTACACCGAAGGTTGCACCCTTGATCTTGTACTTGGCACCAAGCACAGTGTCAGTGGTGTTCTTGACCCAGTTGCCGAAGGTCTTGTTGTTGATGCAATCGGCAATTTTGGCCGCGTTCTGAACGCCTGCCTCGGTGGTGCGCTTAATCAGCTCAGGGTTCTCCGGACCAGGAGTTCCCTCCGCGGGCTGGTGCTGATAGAGCAGTGCGGAGAAGTCGAAGAAACTGTTTGGGCTGTAGTTTGCTACACAAACGGCTGCGTTAGCGGCACGGCTGGAATAGGTGTTTGGTGAACCGCGACCATCCAGGAACGAAATTGGGTGAATTTCCACAGTTGCAACACCACTCTTTACCCACTGGCGCAGCTGGGCGGTGTTGCCCTGCTCAAACATTTCACAGATTGGGCACTGGTAGTCCACGTAGATCTGGATGTTTGGGGTGGCCGCCGAGCCGGCGGTGGCTGCAGGGGCTGGAGTCTGGTGCTCGGTAAAGGCCTCTAGGTTGGTGCCGATCTTGATTCCACTGTCGTAGATCATGTTGGCTGGACCGGTGGCATCGGTGCTGGCTTGCTTGGCCGCACCCACGATGGCGGTAACGATCAGGGCCACAACAATCAGGATGGCGGCGACGATGGAGACCTTGATGCCGAGGCTCTTGTTGCGCTCCTTGCGGGCGCTGGCCTCGCGAAGCGCGCGAGCCTTCTCGCGGGTGGCCTCACGCTGCTCAGAGCGGGTTTGGCGGGAAGAGTTTGTAGGCATTGATTTCCTCACTGGGTTAGCGGCAAACGTAACCGAATGGTTATGGATACAGCGACTTTCCAATGATAAACCAAGGGTCTTAACTGCGATAATTGGAGAACCGTGCCCAGGAAGGTCACGGCTCATTCACTACGGATCGTTCGGCACGTACCTGCCGATGAAAGAGAGTCAAATCATGGCATCTGTAACTTTTGACGCCGCCACTCGCCTGTACCCAGGTGGAACCCGTCCAGCAGTGGACAAGATCAACCTAGAGATCGCCGACGGCGAGTTCCTGGTTCTGGTTGGCCCTTCGGGCTGTGGAAAGTCAACCACCCTGCGTATGCTCGCCGGTCTGGAAGACGTAAACGAGGGTCGCATCCTCATTGGTGACCGCGACGTAACCGACGTTCCTCCTAAGGACCGCGACATCGCAATGGTTTTCCAGAACTACGCCCTGTACCCACACATGACCGTGGCTGAGAACATGGGCTTCGCCCTGAAGATCGCTGGCGTTGCTAAGGAAGAGCGTGCGCAGCGCGTTCTCGAGGCTGCCAAGATCCTCGACCTCGAGCCATACCTGAGCCGCAAGCCTAAGGCTCTCTCGGGTGGTCAGCGTCAGCGTGTAGCCATGGGTCGCGCAATCGTGCGTAACCCACAGGTATTCCTCATGGACGAGCCACTGTCTAACCTGGACGCCAAGCTGCGTGTTCAGACCCGTACTCAGATTGCCTCGCTCCAGCGTCGCCTGGGCGTAACCACCGTGTACGTAACCCACGACCAGGTTGAGGCTATGACCATGGGTGACCGCGTAGCCGTTCTGAAGGACGGTCTGCTGCAGCAGGTTGACACCCCACGTAACCTCTACGAGCGCCCAGCCAACGTATTCGTTGCAGGCTTCATCGGCTCCCCTGCCATGAACCTCCTGCAGCTGCCAATCGTTGACGGCGGAGTTCAGTTTGGCTCGGCAGTTCTGCCAGTTGCACGCGACATTCTTGCCAAGACCAACGCAGGCAAGATCACCGTTGGTATCCGCCCAGAGAGCATGGACGTCACCACTGGTGCTGGCCTCGACGTAAACATCGACGTAGTTGAAGAGCTCGGCGCAGATGGCTTCGCTTACGGTACCGCTCAGCTCGACGGCGTTGCCACCGAGATCGTAGCTCGCGTTCACGGCACTGAGCACCCACACGCTGGCGACAAGGTCAAGCTTGCTGTTGGTGAGGGAATCATCCACCTGTTCGACGTTGAGTCGGGCTCCCGTCTGAACTAACGACAAAAAACTCATTGTGACTTCCAACAATTTGGAAATCACGGCTGCCACGGTAGAACCGGCTCTGCTGGATCTACCGTGGCATTTGCCGTTAGAGGACTGGCCCGCCGAAAACATCGCGGCCCTACCAAAGGGTTTGAGCCGCCACACCGTGCGTTTTGCCCACCTTGGCGACTACGTCATCGCCATCAAGGAAACCCTGCCAGAGCTGGCCAAGCGCGAGTACGAGATGCTCAAGAACTTGGGAAAGCTGGACGTACCCAGCGTTGAACCATTCGCAATCATCAACGGCCGCACCGATGCCGACGGCAAACCGCTGCTATCGGTGCTTATCACCCGCCACCTGAAGTTCTCACTCCCCTACCGCGCCATGTGGAGCCAGGGTCTGCGCCCAGACACCGCCACTCGGCTCGTGGATGCCCTAGCACTTCTGCTGGTGCGCCTTCACATTGCCGGCTTCTTCTGGGGCGATGTGAGCCTTAGCAACACACTCTTCCGCCGAGATGCAGGTAGATTTGCCGCCTATTTGGTGGATGCAGAGACCGGACACCTTTATGACAGCGGTTTGAGCAACGGTCAGCGCGAGAATGACTTGGAAATTGCCCGCGTCAATATCGCCGGCGAACTCCTGGATCTGATTGCCTCCGGCCACGCAGCGCCTGGCGTTGACGCGGTTGCCATCTCTAACCGAATCATCACCGCGTACCACGATCTCTGGACCGAACTCACCGGCGTGCAACTTCTGGGGCCAGACGAGCGCTGGAAGATCAACCAGCGCGTAAAGCGCCTCAATGAGCTGGGCTTCGACATCGAGGAGCTATCGATTCAGTCGAGCGGAAATGGTCGTCAGGTACGCATTCAGCCCAAGGTGGTTGATGCCGGCCACCACAGCCGTCGCCTCTTGCTGCTAACTGGGTTGGACGTTGAAGAGAACCAGGCTCGGCGACTCCTGAATGACCTAGACCAGTACCGGGTCGAGCACCAGCGCATCGGTGCAGATGAAGAGGTCTTGGCTCACGAGTGGCTGAGCCACAGCTTTGAGCCGGTGATTCTTGCCATTCCGCGCGAGCTAATGGGCAAGCTGGAGCAGGCCGAGGTTTACCACCAGGTGCTTGAGCACCGCTGGTACCTGAGCGAGGCCGCTGGACAAGACGTTCCGATGGCCGAGGCGGTTCAGGACTACATGGTGAACGTTTTGTCTAACCGTAGGGATGAAGAGGCACTCATCATGCCGGCCACCACCGATGGTTTCACTCTGCCAACACCAGTACCAACCGGCACCATCACCGTGGTTGATGACGGTGATGTGGATTGGCGGGACCTGGTCTAGCGGGCCTTCTTCGCGCGCTGGCTGGCAATCTCATACAGGGTCACCGATGCCGCGATACCCGCGTTTAGGCTCTCGGTGGCTGCGTTGATAGGGATGCTAACGACGGCGTCGCAGTTCTCCTGAACCAGACGCGACAGGCCCTTGCCCTCGGAACCAACCACAATTACCAGTGGCTCGTTGGCCAGGTTGAGCTGCGGAAGCGAAACGTCACCATCGCCGTCAAGGCCAATGACAAACAGGCCGCGCTTCTTGAATTCCTTCAGCGTGGTGGTGAGGTTACCGGCCAGAGCTACTGGCACACGTGCTGCGGCACCGGCGGAGGTCTTCCACGCCGATGCAGTAACACCGGTTGAGCGACGCTGCGGCAGAACCACACCCTGACCACCGAAGGCGGCCACCGAGCGGATGATTGCACCCAGGTTGCGAGGGTCGGTGATGCCATCGAGAGCCACAATCAGAGGAACCTGGTCGCGGTCGAGAATGCGATCCAGCAGCTCCATTGGGTGGTCGTACTTATAAGGCGGAACCTGAAGTGCAATGCCCTGGTGAACGGCATCGTTTCCGGTCATGCGGTCAATCTCGGGGCGGGTGACCTCGTTGATTGGAATGCGACGGCTGTTGGCAATCGCGATGGCTTCCTTGACGCGGTCATCCATTTCAATGCGGGCGGCAAGGTACATGGCGGTAGCCGGCACCTTGGTGCGGAGAGCCTCGAGCACGCTGTTGCGGCCGGATAGCACTTCGGAGGCATCGGCGGCCTTGGCAACCGCGGCAGAGTTGCGGGTAGCCGCACCGCGAGTGCCGGCGGTACGGGCGGTAGGCGCTAGGAACTCACCCTTACGACCAAAGCCAGCCTTGGCCTGAGCCTCGTACTTTTCCTTGCGCTCACGCGCCTTCTGAGCTGGGTGGCCCTTGCGGTCCTCCGCCTTAGGGGTTGGACCCTTGCCCTCTAGCGCCTGACGGCCGTTACCGCCGGTGCCTACTTTTCCACCCTTGCCGCGCTTAGCGGTTCCCGGACGTCCTGGTTTAGCCATTTACACTCCAATGAGTTGCGTCTGCGGAATCGCTGAGCACAATGCCCGCCGCCGACAGTTGATCACGAATTTCATCCGCTCTTGCGAAATCTTTGTTTGCGCGAGCCTGGGCGCGCTGAGTCAAAAGGCTCTGGATAAGGGAGTCCAGCGCCCGGTGTTCGGCAGCATTGCCGCTTGCCTTGGTGGCCCACTCGGGGCTCATTGGGTCAATACCCAAGACTGTGAGCATGGCGCGCACCTGCTGGGTGAGCTTTTCCACCGATGCCTTATCGGCCGCATCGATTGCCGAGTTTCCGGCGCGAACCGCGTCGAAGATGGCGGCGAGCGCGACCGGAAGATTTAGGTCGTCATCCATAGCTGCAACAAACTCAGCTGGAAGATATTGGGCGAGGGCATGCATCGGTGCTTCTGCAAACGAATTGGCATCTTCCTGCAACAGCAGTCTGTAGGCGCGGTCCAAGAAGCCGGAAATTCGGTCAACATTAGCCTGGGCCTCAACCAGGGAGGTCTCGCTGTAGTCGAGCACCGAGCGGTAGTTGGCAGAGCCCAGCCAGAAGCGAACCGCGAGTGGCGAACCCGCAGTCAGTAGGTCGGTTGCGTAGATTGAGTTGCCAAGCGACTTGCTCATCTTCTGACCGCCAACATTCACCAGCCCGTTGTGGAGCCAGAAGTTGGCGAACTCGTCACCGGCTGCGCGGCTCTGGGCCAGCTCGTTCTCGTGGTGCGGGAATCGCAGGTCGAGGCCGCCGCCGTGGATGTCAAAGGCACTTCCAAGGTACTTGGTGCTCATGGCGCTGCACTCGATGTGCCACCCGGGGCGGCCCTTGCCGAAGCGAGTGTCCCAGGCAGCGGTGGACGGCTCCCCCGGCTTGCTCGCCTTCCAAAGAGTGAAGTCACGCGGGTCAAGCTTGCCGCGAGTCTCGGCATCGCCGGAATCGGCCATGTCTTCAATTTTCTGGCGGGTCAGCTCGCCGTAGCCCGCCCACTTGGAGGCAGCGAAGTAAACGTCGGCAGAGCCATCGGTGGCCTGGTAGGCGTAGCCGGCCGCGATGAGGCGTTCGATGAGTGCGAGCATCTCAGGAATGCTGGCGGTGGCGCGAGGCTCATAGGTTGGTGGCGCAATCCGGAGCGCGCTGTAGGCAGAGTTGAAGGCCAGTTCCATCTGGTAGGCCAAGGCCCACCAGTCCGTGCCACGCTCAACGGCGTTGGTGAGAACCTTGTCATCAATGTCGGTGACGTTGCGAACCAGAGTCACGGTCAAACCTTTGACCTCAAGCCAGCGGCGCAGCTGGTCATAGACCAGTGCCGAACGAAGGTGACCAACGTGTGGCTCGCTCTGCACGGTTGGGCCGCACAGGTAAATGCCAACCTTGCCCGGCTGCAGCGGAGTGAACTCGCGCAGGGCCTGGGCCTTGGTGTCGTAGAGGTGGAGGCTCACAGGGCTAGCCTACCTTCGGGGTGCCAACAATCAGGGCAGTGGCCACTGCCGCAACACCCTCACTGTTTCCGAGGAATCCGAGGCCATCGGTGGTGGTGGCACCAATGGAAACCGGGGCTCCAACCAGCTGGGTCAGGCGCTGCTGAGCCAGCTCGCGACGCGGAGCCAACTTTGGACGGTTGCCAATAATCTGAACCGAAACGTTCTGAACGCTCCAGCCGTGCTCGCGAAGAAGTGCCAACGCACCCTCAATAAAGATTGCTCCCGTGGCGCCGGCGTATTCTGGGCGGTCAACACCAAATACTCCACCGATGTCCCCCAGGCCAGCGGCGGCTAGCAGGGCATCCACGATGGCGTGGCACACTGCGTCACCATCGGAGTGACCGTCTAGAGCAACCTCATCCGGCCATTCGATGCCGGCTAGGTTCAGCGGCTGTCGGCCGTCCTCGGCGAAGCGGTGAACATCGGTGCCAATACCGGTGCGTTGCTCGGCAGCAAGCAGCCGTTCGGCTGCGGCAAGGTCGGCTGGGTGAGTGATCTTGAAGGCATTTGGCTGGCCGATCACGCTGGTGACGCTGCCGCCGGCTGCTTGGAAGAGCGCAGCGTCATCGGTGTATTCGGCTCCGGCAAGAGCGTGTGCGGCCTTTAAGGCCGGAATTGGGAAGCCCTGCGGGGTCTGCGCGATGCGCAGCGCGCTGCGGTCAACGGTCTCCAGAATGAGTTCGGCCTCGGCGCGCTTTATGGTGTCAACCACAGGCAGAACCGGAACAACACCCATACCGGACTCACGCACTGCGGCCGCCACGCGTTCAAAGAGTTCAGCGGTTGCAAAGGGGCGCGCGGTGTCGTGCACCAGCACAATGTCCAGGTCGTCCGGCACCATGGCAAGACCATTGCGAACCGAGTCCTGACGTGTTACTTCGCCTGCAGGGGCCACCACGATGTTCACGTATTCGGTGCTGTAGCGGTCGGCAAGTTCCTCAGCCAAATCTTGGTAATCGCCGTGGGCCACCAGGCTCACGTGCGCTAGCCCCTGGGTGGAAACAAGATTAATCAGGGCGTGCTCGATCAGCGGCTTGCCCATGAGCGGAACAAATGCCTTGGGGGTGTTTTGACCAAGTCGCGCGCCTTCTCCGGCGGCGAGCAAGACCACCGCTAGGTCACGCATGAGTTGAGTCCTTGTTTGTTTACCGGCTAGGAGGCCAGAACCTGGTCGAGTTCGGCCGAGGCTGCCTCTTCGTTGGTCTTACGAGCCAGTGCAAGCTCAGATACCAGAATCTGACGGGCCTTGGCCAGCATGCGCTTCTCACCAGCGGACAGACCGCGGTCCTGATCGCGGCGCCACAGGTCACGAACGACCTCAGAAACCTTGACTACATCGCCGGAGGCGAGCTTCTCAAGGTTGGCCTTGTAGCGGCGGCTCCAGTTGGTTGGCTCCTCAACGAAGTCCGCGCGAAGCACGCCAAAAACTTCCTCAACGCCTTCGTTGTCGATGACGTCACGAACGCCAACCGACTCAACGTTGTCTTCCGGAACCCAAATGGTGAGTTCGGTCTGGGCTACGCGAAGTTGGAGGTACTGCTTAGTTTCGCCGCGGATGGTGCGCTCGACCTTTTCGATAATTTCGGCCGCACCGTGGTGTGGGTAAACAACAGTTTCGCCAACCTGAAAACGCATAAAATTCCCTTCAGAAACTACGATTTTACCACAAAAACCCTAATTTTATGGGGGTAAAATGGAAGGGCTATTTGCGTGCAACGCTGGAGGAAAATTGGTAGTTCGTAAACTCGCTGGTCTAGTACTTGCGGCCGGTGTTTTGGTGTCGGTTGCAGGCTGCAGCTTCAACCCAACCCCTGAGAGCCTCCAGTCCTACGCTCCAAGTGACGGTGTTGGCGTTGACCTGGTCTTCCCTAAGGCTCAGCGCAACGAGGCAGTCAAGTTCCGCAACTTCCTGGTTCTCACCGATGGCACCAGCCACGTACTCTTCGGAACCATCATCAACGATGGCAGCCGCACCGAGCAGGTAACCCTGCAGCTGGGTAGCAACAACGCCGAATCACAGACCGTTTCCGTCGCGGCCGGTCAGACCCTGGTATTTGACGCCAACAACCTTTCCACCCTCAACCTGAGTGGCAAGGCCGGCGAACTGGTTGATATGTCCGTTGGCAGCGCTGACGGTTCCAACTGGCAGAAGTTGAGCGTTCCAGTGCTCGATGGCACCATCGACTACTACAAGGATCTGCTCACCCCAGCACCTACTGCAACCAACTAGATTTAAAAAGAAACCCGCCGGACCTCTCTCCCGGCGGGTTTCTTCTTTTAACTCTTAGGCTCTAGACCTCAAACTTGTAGCCGAGTCCGCGCACGGTCAACAGGTGAACCGGGCGGGCTGGGTCGTCTTCAATCTTTGAGCGAATGCGCTTGATGTGCACGTCGAGGGTCTTGGTGTCGCCGAAGTAATTGCTACCCCAGACGCGGTCGATAATCTGACCGCGAGTGAGAACGCGGTTTACGTTCTCGAGTAGCAGCTCTAGCAGCTCAAATTCCTTGAGCGGCATGGCCACCTTCTCACCGTGGACAAACACCAGGTGGCGCTCGATATCCATAGAAACCGGACCTGCCTCAATGACGTTCCCAGTGACCATGGCCGGCTCAACGGTGCGGCGAAGCACGGCCTTCATGCGAGCAAGGAGCTCGCGGGTGGAGTATGGCTTGGTGATGTAGTCGTCGGCACCAATTTCTAGACCAACCACCTTGTCAATCTCGGTGTCCTTGGCGGTGAGCATGATGATTGGCACATTGCTGGTGGCACGAATGTGACGGCACACCTCCGAACCACTCTTGCCAGGCAACATCAGATCCAGCAGGATCAAATCTGGCTGCTCTGACTCAAATAGCGAGATTGCCTTGATTCCATCCTCGGCTTCAAGAGTCACATAGCCCTCGCGCTGGAGCTGGATTACCAGCGGTTCGCGGAGGTTCTGTTCGTCTTCAACAACTAGCACGCGGGTCATGATTAGTCCTTCTGAGCTTCGGTGAGTTCGGTTGGAAGTTCTGGGATTCGCAGGGTGAAGGTGGAGCCCATGCCCGGCTTGGAGAAGAGGCGCACCTCACCACGATGGTTTAGGGCCACGTGCTTCACAATCGCTAGACCTAGGCCAGTGCCACCTGTGGCTCGAGAACGCGACTGGTCAACGCGATAGAAGCGCTCAAAGATGCGCTCCTGATCTTCGAGGCTGATACCAACACCGTTGTCGATGACGCTGATCTCGGCGATTCCGTCGATGGTGCGCAGCCCCACACCCACCTGCTTGCCCTCGTCCGAGTAGTAGAGGGCGTTCTGAATGAGGTTTCCCATGGCCATAATGAGTGCGTCACGGTTGCCATAAACCACGTGCCCGGGGGAACTCGCAACCTGAATCTGCGAACGGCGATTGTCTGCTAGGACCTGGTTGTTTTCCACCGCGATGGCTATTACCTCGGACAGGTCAACGGTGTCGAAGCCATGTTGACCATCGGTGGACTGCACTTTGGAAAGCTGAATGATGTCCTGAACCAAATCACCAAGACGTTGCGCTTCACGGCGGAGATTTGCGGCAAACCGTTTGACCACAGCAGGGTCGTCCACTCCGTCTTCCAGAGTCTCTGCGAGAAGACCAATTGCGGCAATCGGAGTTTTCAGTTCGTGCGAAATGTTGGCAATGAAGTCGCGTCTGGTCTCTTCGAGGCGCTTGTTCTCGGTGCGGTCGTCAACCAGGAGCAAGACCAGATTGTTATCCACGCGACCGGCACGAGCGTAAACGTATGAGCGTTCACCGCGCATGCCCGTGATCAGGTCGTATTCGGCATCAACCGAAGATCGGCGCCCGCGGGCACGGTCAACCAGTTCGGAGAGCGGTTTGTGAACCAGCATGTGAGATTGAACCAAACCAAGGGCAAGCGCGGTTGAAGATGCTCGAACTACAAGCCCGTTGGTGTCTACAAGCACCGATGCCGTGGTGAGCACGTCGAGTAGTTCACTCAACTGCGGCGAAATCTTGGAGCTGTCGCCTAGCTCCAATGCCCTGAGGCCTTCGCTGTACTGCTTCAATGCAAACCCTTACCTAAGAAAAGTTGTTTAATTGGTTAACAACTTTCACTGCAGTTTTAGGTTAGGTCATTTACTGTCTGGTGCGTTGAAAGCAGCCCGCTGCGGAAGCATCAATTACCGAGGTGTTTGGTTGTTGTTTTAACTTTGTTAACTAAGTGCTGGGAGATTACTTTTGGAATCCAACGAAAGGGACTTCATGCGCGAGGTTTTCCAGAATCAGCTGAGCGATGTTCAGCAACGCTTGGTCGAGATGGCCGAGTCGGTTACGACGATTATGGACAAGGCCTCCCGCGCTTTCCTTACCAGTGATGTTTCGCTGGCAGATGAGGCAATTGCCCTTGCAGAGGCCAATGAGAACCGCGCCTTGGCTCTTGATGAGATCGCCATCCGAGTTCTGGCCAAGCAGTCGCCAGTCGCTCGCGACCTCCGTATCCTGGTTTCAGCTCTTCGCATTAGCGCCTCGCTGGAGCGCATGGGCGCGCTTGCGGGTCACATCGCGGCCATCGCCCGTTACCGCTACCCTGGCAGTGCCGTTCCAGCAGCTCTCTATGAGACCTTCGCCGAGATGGGCAAGCTTGACGTCGAGCTGGGTCGTCGCGTGACCACCCTGCTCAAGAACACCGATGTAAACCTAGCCCGCGAAATCCAGGCCGAGGACGCTCGCGTTGACGAGCTCCACCGCCACATTTTCTCGGTTGTGCTTGGTGATGACTGGAAGGAGAACGCCATGTACACCGTGGACGTTACCCTTGCCAGCCGCTATCACGAGCGCTTCGCCGACCACGTGGTGGACATCTCCACCAAGGTTTCCTACCTCACCACCGGTGAGTGGGCCGAGATCGAGTAACAGATCTGTCGAACCTGACTTAAAACACCGATGGCCTCCCAGAGCGGGAGGCCATCGGTGTTTTAAAGGTGGTAGGTGCTACTTCTTGGCGCCCTGAGCCGCAACCGCAGCTGCACCAGCGGCTGCAGCCTCTGGGTCAAGGTACTCGCCACCGGCAACCAGTGGCTTGAAGTTCTCGTCCAGCTTGTAGACCAAAGGAATTCCAGTTGGAATGTTCAGCTCCGCGATGTCGGCATCGCTGATGCCATCCAGGTGCTTCACCAGTGCGCGCAGCGAGTTACCGTGGGCGGTGACCAGAACGGTCTTGCCACCAATTAGGTCCTGCTTGATTTCGTCGTCCCAGAGCGGAAGCATGCGAACCAGAACGTCCTTGAGGCACTCTGTCTTTGGCACGTTAGGGCCAAGGTCGGCGTAACGCTCGTCGTGGGCCTGCGAGAACTGGTCAGCGTCGTCAATCGGTGGAGGCGGCACATCAAAGCTGCGGCGCCAGATCTGGAACTGGTCGGCTCCGTACTCGGCCAAGGTCTGAGCCTTGTCCTTGCCCTGGAGCGCACCGTAGTGGCGCTCGTTGAGGCGCCAGTCGCGCTTAACGTCAATCCAAACGCGGTTGGCGCTGTTGAGCGCAATGTGGGCGGTGTTGATAGCGCGGCGAAGCTTAGAGGTGTAAAGCAGGTCAGGCTTGATGCCCGACTCGGCTAGGAGTTCGCCAGCGCGCTTTGCCTCGGCGCGACCCTGGTCGCTCAGGTCAACATCCACCCAACCGGTGAATAAGTTTTCCTGGTTCCAGGTGCTGTTTCCGTGACGCAGCAGAATAAGTGTGTACTTGTGAGCCATGGTTACAAGTTTACTTTGGGCAACCGCTAACTTTGATTTGATGGCTGCCAAGAAACCGGTGGGCAACGTCACTCGTGGCACCACCAACCCCAATCGCCTGCGCAGGGTGGACAGATACGTCTGTTCCCTACCCGTGCTGCGCCGCACCGATGCACCCATCGTGGTTGACCTCGGCTACGGGGCCAGTCCAATAACCGCGGTGGAACTCTTGGCACGTTGCCAATCCGTCAACCCAAAGACCCGCTTGGTGGGTGTGGAGATTGAGCGCGAACGCGTAGAGAGGGGCCTGGCAGTAGCCACCGATACCCTGCGTTTTACCCTGGGCGGATTCGAGACTCCCCTGCCTTCCGACTTCGGGCCTGGAGCGCGCGTCGACATCATCCGTGCCTTCAATGTTTTAAGACAGTACGACGAGAGCGATGTACCGGCGGCGTGGGAACTTATGCAGGGTCGCCTGTCTGACTCAGGACTCCTGGTTGAGGGCACCTGCGATGAGATTGGTCGACTGGCGAGCTGGATCACGCTAGACCGCCGACGCCCGCTTTGGTTTACGGTTTCCCTGCGCCTAGCCGGTCTGGAGCAGCCGTCCAAGGTGGCTGAGCGTCTGCCCAAGGCATTGATTCACCACAACGTTGAGGGTGAGCGCATCAATGCTTTCCTACAGGCGCTTGACCTCTGGTGGAACACCCACGCTCCGCTTGGTGTGTTTGGCGCCAGCCAGCGCTGGATTGCAGTGTGCAAGAGCCTAACCGATGCCGGCTGGCCGATCAAACAGGATCAGCGCCGCTGGCGACTTGGCGAAATCACAGTGGATTGGGAAGCAGTCAAGCCCAACTAGGAGCTACCTAAACCTCGGGGAGTTCAGCCCGGGCTTCGTCCTCGCCCATTCCAGCGGCACAGAGCAGGTCAACCAGCAGCGGGCGCAGCAACAAAAGCACCGATGCTTCTCGCAGCTGGTCAGCGATGCCAAATCGCTTTGGATCGAGTTGGTGGATGATCTGCACGTAAAGTTCGAGGGCGTCTTGCTGACGTTCCGGTTCCTCGAGGCCTTCAAGCAGAATCCTGGTGGCGGCCTCAATCTGCTCCATGAGGTCGGCCAGGTACGGCCGAGGGTGACCGTCACGAATCAGGAAGTCCATCCGGCGAACCACCACTCGCAGGTTGCGAGTGGCAAGATCCATACCGCGCAGCAGCCTGGTCTGCCCCATCAACTCGTTCTGATACTTGCGTAGGAACGGCGAAATCTTGGAGATGGCGATAGCCGAGTCCAAGCTCATGCGCCAGTTATCCAGCAGCGGCTGGGTGCGGCGAATGGTTATAAGGGTTGCATCGGCGGAGGCCACATCGGTGTTTTTCAGTGCCTGCTTGATGGCACCAACCGACTCAAGGAAGACTTCAAACAGACGCTCCGCATCTTTGCGTGCAGCGCCGCGCGGGTCACGCGGAATGAGTGCGGTTGCCAAGAGCGAGACGCCTGCACCCACCAGGCCGTCAACCGAGCGCATGAATGGGCCACCCGGCGGTGCAATGGTGAGGTAAACCAAGGCCGATTGGGTTGCCGCGGCCAATGCAAAGGTGGAGCTGTTGGTGACGAAGCGGGCAGCTAGTAAAACCAGCAGGAGCAGCACCGGCAACTGCCAATAACCCTTGCCAAAACCAAGCTGCATGAGTTCCGAAAGCGCAATTCCCGTCACCATCCCGAGCGAAGTCTGGAGGATACGACGCGGACGGGCATCGCGGCTGAGCCCAAGTGAGGTGATGGTAACTGTTACCGCCAAGAACGGAATTGCGTGACCAAGCCAGAAGTGAGCGGCCAGGTAGGCGGCAGTTGCAGCCAGCGTGATCTGCAGGCTTGGCGCAAGCGACTCAATGACTCGGCGGAACGACTCGCGCAGGCTCCAGTGCCAGCGCTTTTTAGACTTTGGCTGGCGAATTGCCTGGGTGTCGAGAAAACTCACCGCTAACTCCTTGGTCGACCCAACAGTCCAGGACGTGGCAGGTTTGCAGTCTTGCCGGCATCCAGGGGAACCACGAGTTCCTGGCTGGCCGCGATTGGTTCGTGGTTGCCTAGCACCAGAAGCTCGGCCTCGGCCGGCGTGTTTCTTGAGATCACTGCGAGCGCCAGCGGGCCAGCCTCGTGGTGGTGTGCGGTGCTGGTGATTCGACCGCGAACCACGCGTTGCCCGTCGGCGTCGACAATCGCAACATCGTCGCCAACGAATGGCAGCACGTGATTGGAGCCGTCAAGATGTAGCAGTACGAGCCTACGTGGCGGGTGCCCCAGATTGTGAACCTTGGCCACGCTCTCCTGGCCTCGGTAACATCCCTTACTCAAGTGCACCGCACTGGCCAGCAAATCCAGTTCGTGCGGAATGGTCTTCTCGTCCACTTCTGCCACCGATGGTCGGTGAGCCGCGATTCGGAGGGCGTCCAGCGCCGACTGCGGGGCCCACTCAATTGCGGGGTTGGCGAACAGGGCGGAGGCATCGGTGGTGCTAAAAACGTTGAGCACTAGCGACCAGGGCTCAGTTGGCTGTGCTCCATAGCGGTGGCCGCCAGGGGCGGGGTTCAGCCAAGGGTCGGTCCAGGTTAGGGCAGGTGCAGGCTCGGTGACCGCACTCCCCCAGGACGCAACCACTGCAAAGTCGCCAAGGTGGTCGATAACCGTGACCTTAGAGCGGAAGATCATTTTCTTCAACCACAGCAGCAGAGCTTCGGCAGAGGTTCGCTCGGTGATGATCCAGGTCTGCAGGCCGTCATCGGTGATTCTAAGAATGCTCTCGATGTGACCGTTGATGTCTAGCGCAAGCGCCTCAACCGACTGTCCGGGCTGCAGGTTGCGCACGTTCTGACTGATGAGCGAGTGCAGCCACTCTAGGCGGCCGTCGCCTCCAACCGCGAGCACACCCAGCTGGTCTTGTTTGACCAATGCCTTACCCGACAGCAGCTGACGCTGCGCCACGTTTGGGTTGGTGATCTGCGGCATTGCTAGCCCACGCGCTCTAGGCGAGCGGAGGCGTGCGAAACCAGCGGGTTTCCGAGGGCAGCGATGTCCCAGGCCCATAGAAGTGCACCCTCGACCAAACCGTAGATGCGGCTAGCGCCGGCGTATTCCTTGGAATTCTCTGGGCGACTAGAACCCTTGGCGGTGGCTAGGTCGATGCGGGCCTGCTTGACCTGACCCAGGTAGTGCTCACTGATACCGCTCGGGTGGATGATGGATGCCTCAATGTCAAAGCCACCGGCGCTGTTCCGCAGGCGCTCCAGGTCATCGGGGGTTTGAATGCTTTTTTCACCGATGCCCGGCAGCAGGCCAGGTCCGTGATCTGCCTCTTCCGCGGGGCGGGCAACCTTCCAGTAGCCGAGCTCACTAGGAAGTATGGTTCCACTCTCGTCGAGGAGTTTGGCGGAGGACTGATAGGTGAGGTAGTTCTCGCCGTTGTGGACAAACTCAACGCGCTGACTGAACTCGTATTTGATTGGCTCGTTGTTGGCATCGCGCCGATGGGTATAGCTAATTACGCCGGTGCCTTCCCAGGTGCCGACCAGAAATGCCAGCGGGGTTAGCTCAACCGGCAAATTCTCCGGAAGAACAAACAACTACTTCTGACCCTTGAAAAGCTTTACGAGCACGAGGGCCGAGATTCCGGCGATGGCTAGGCCGGCCAAAACCAGGAGGCCAGTGAACAACATGTCTAGCGGAAGATTCATGACTAAATTTTACCCTCTGCCTAGCCACGAACGAACAGGTAAATGCTGGAGATTGCCAGAATCAGGTAGGAGCCGCCACCCACGTAAATGAGCTCCTGCACAAAGCCCGAAGGGCTCGCTTTTATGAGGTGCACCAGCGACACTGCGGCAACCGAACCAGCAAGGATGGCACCAAACCATTCCAAGGCATGCTCGTGGGGAATGAAGATAATGGTCAGCAGTGCGCAAGCGAGGGTAGAGACCCAGAGCAGACTCACCAATAGCCAACGAGCATTCATGGTTCAATCTTGCCCTAGCAGCCTGTTGCTACCGCAAACAAAACTAAAATAGGTGAAAAGTATGGGAGCGGCATATGGCACAGATTCTGCTACTCACGGCCTCGGCCGAGGGCGCCGCGCTCCCTGCGCTCGATTTGCTTAGTCACCGAGTACGCCACATTCCGGCAGAACCTGCCAGCCTCGTCAGTGCTCCAGTCGCAGACCTAGTTTTCCTCGATGCCCGCCGCGATTTGGTTGGCTCCAAGTCTTTGGCCAAGGTTCTCCTCACCACCGGAATGAGTGCCCCTCTAATCCTTATCGTCACCGAGGGCGGCCTGCCCGCTATCACTGCCGAGTGGGGCGCAGCAGACATCATCCTGGATTCCGCTGGACCTGGTGAAATCGACGCCCGGATTCGAATCGCACTTGGGCGCGCCAAGCCGGCTGAAACGTCTGGCAACATCAGCTCCAGCGGTGTTGTCATTGACGAGGCCGCTTACTCGGCCAAGGTGCACGGCAAGCCCATGGACCTGACCTTCAAAGAATTTGAGCTTCTGCGCTATCTTGCCCAGTCGCCGGGCAGAGTCTTCTCACGCGAACAGCTGCTGAGCGAAGTCTGGGGATACGACTATTTCGGTGGAACTCGCACGGTTGACGTTCACATCCGTCGCCTGCGCGCCAAACTGGGCGACCTTGAGGGCCTGATTGGAACAGTCAGAAACGTTGGCTACCGCTTCAACCCGTCGCCAGAAGATCTTGATTACGCGGAAGTTGGCATCTAGCCACCGCACGATTGTTCACCAAACGGCAACCAAGCACTGGCAGGATTTGATGTATGTCTGAAGAAACTATGGCTGTGCGGATTCCCGACCACCACTCCGGTGAGAACACCCACTTCGGCCCGGAAAGATTCCTAGACCGCGAGCTCAGCTGGTTGGCATTCAACCAGCGAGTGCTTGAACTGGCAGAAGACCCAGACATGCACCTGCTAGATCGCTGCAACTTTGCAAGCATCTTTGCCAGCAACCTCGACGAGTTCTTCATGGTTCGCGTTGCTAGCCTGAAGCGCCGAATTGCCACCGGTTTAGCGGTTGCCACTCCAGCGGGCCTCACTCCACAGCAGCAGCTGTTGGAGATGTCGCAGTCGGCTCACCAACTCCAAGAGCGCCACGCTCGCCTATTCCACGACGTTCTAGAGCCAGAGCTTTCCAAGAACGGAATTCGCATTCAGAAGTGGGCGGAATTGACCGCTGATGAGAAAGCAGATTTCAAGAGCTACTTCCAGAATCAGATATTCCCGGTTCTTACTCCACTTGCTGTAGACCCCGCTCACCCCTTCCCATACATCTCTGGCCTGAGCCTCAACCTGGCCGTTGTGCTTCTGAACCCAGAGAGCAAGACCGAGCACTTTGCCCGCGTCAAGGTCCCACCACTACTACCTCGCTTCGTACGCGTTCCGGGCAACACAGGCGTCTCTGATGCCCGCTTTGTTGCGCTCGAGGAAATCATCGGTGAATTCCTTGGACTGTTGTTCCCTGGTATGGAAGTGCTCCAACACCACACCTTCCGCGTTACCCGCAATGAAGACCTTGAGGTAGACGAAGACGAGGGTGAGAACCTACTGATTGCTCTTGAGAAGGAGCTGCTTCGCCGCCGATTTGGCCCTCCGGTTCGCCTGGAGGTTGCCGACGACATCAACCCTCAGGTGCTCGAGCTGCTGATTAGCGAGCTGGACATTGAGGCGCAGGATGTTTACCACCTGCCCGCTCCCCTCGACCTCAAGGGTCTGGCTGAGATTGCCTTCATGAAGCGCCCAGAGCTGCACTACCCGGCTCACAAGGTGGTCACCAACCGCTTCTTGCAGGCGGGTGACGACGAAGTGGCAGACATCTTCTCGGTTCTGCGCGAGCGCGAGGTGCTGCTGCACCACCCGTACGAGAGCTTTACCACTAGCGTTCAGGCATTCCTGGAGCAGGCCGCGGCCGATCCAAACGTGCTCGCCATCAAGCAGACTCTTTACCGCACCAGTGGTGACTCGCCAATCGTTGATGCCCTGATTCAGGCAGCCCAAGCCGGCAAACAGGTGCTTGCTCTGGTTGAGATTAAGGCCCGTTTTGATGAGCAGAACAACATTGCATGGGCCCGCAAGCTGGAACAGGCCGGCGTGCACGTGGTCTACGGAATCGTTGGTCTCAAGACCCACTGCAAGCTTTCGCTGGTGATTCGCCAAGAGGGCAACGTGCTGCGCCGCTACTGCCATGTTGGTACCGGTAACTACAACCCAAAAACCGCTCGCTTCTACGAGGACTACGGTCTGCTCACCGCCCGCGAGCAGGTTGGCGAAGACCTGACCAAGCTCTTCAACCGCCTGAGCGGATTTGCTCCAGACTCTAGCTTCAAGGCTCTTCTCGTTTCTCCTAACGGCGTTCGCGATGGTCTCACTGCCCGCATTCACCGCGAGATTGAACATCACCGCGCTGGCAAGCCAGCGCTGATTCGCGTGAAGGTCAACTCCCTAGTGGACGAGCAAATTGTTGACTCGCTTTACGAGGCAAGCCAGGCTGGCGTTCCAGTTGAGGTCTTGGTTCGTGGAATGTGCGCCTTGCGACCGGGCGTTCCCGGTCTTTCCGAGAACATTCGCGTTCGCTCGGTGCTCGGCCGTTACCTCGAGCACAGCCGCATCTTCAGCTTCGCCGGTGGCGGAGACCCTGCAGTATTCATTGGCTCGGCTGACATGATGCACCGCAACCTTGACCGCCGCGTAGAGGCTCTGGTCCGCATCATTGCGCCTGACCAAATCAAGGAATTGAACACCGTCTTCGACCTGGCCATGTCCGACGCCGTGGCATCGTGGCACCTAAACCAGGACAGCAGCTGGACTCGCTTCTACCAGGCACCCGACGGCAGCCCGCTCATGGATATCCAGGACAAGTTCATGAAGGACGTGCTCGCCAAGCGAGGTGCCCGCCCCTAATGACAATTTATGCTGCAGGTTGCGTGCTGTGGCGAGAGCAGGATGGGGAGCTGCTAGTCGCGATGGTTCACCGTGGTCGCTACGACGACTACGGTTGGGCAAAAGGAAAGCTCGATCCGGGTGAGGTCTTACCTCAGACCGCGGTTCGCGAAATTGAGGAGGAGACCGGCCTCCGCATCAACCTTGGCGTAAGCCTTGGCGTGCAGCACTACAACGTGCCGAGCGGCGAACCAAAAGAGGTTCACTACTGGGCGGCAAGAGTCTCGGACAAGGCCCTCAAGAAGAGCAAGTTTGTGCCGCACGAAGAGGTGGCGGAAGTCATTTGGCTGAAGCCAGACGAGGCCGTGTCCAAGCTCAGCTACGACGCGGACAAGGCATTCCTGGAAGTTTTGGTAGCCCTGCACCTGCGTGGCGAATTACGCACCAAACCGTTTGTACTTCTCCGCCATGCTAAAGCCACGCCTCGCACAGATTGGAAGGGCCCAGATGGAAAGCGCCCGCTGCTCCCCGTTGGTCTAGTGCAGGCGAAGGCAGTAGTTCCGCTACTCGAAGCCTTTGGCGTGAAGCGCATAGTCACCAGCCCATGGGTTCGTTGCCGCACCACCGTTGAGCCATATGCATTGAAGCGCGGACTTCCAATCATCGAACGCCTTGCCCTCAGCGAGCACGGCAACGCCAACGGGCCTGCCCGCACCAAAAAGGTTGTGGAAAAGCTGGTTGAAACCGGCGTTTCCTCGGTGCTCTGCAGCCACCGGCCTTCACTTCCCACCGTGCTGGATGCGTTAGCCGGTTATGGCAGTGCTGGGCAAGAAATTCGGCTTCATGAGGGTCGCGCTCTCAAACCGGGTCACCTGATGGTGGTGCACCTGACCTACCCGCAGAAGGGTAAGAAGCGCCGCATCGTAGCCATTGAGGAATACGCCCCTATCGTTGCCGACTAGCCAAGCCATAAGTGCGGTCGCCTAGACTGATTCGGTGCCAAACAAGTCTCGTACCATCCGCCTCGCTCCGCTAGCCCTAATCGCTGTGGCCGTGGTTTGGGGTGGCGCTTTCGTGGTTATGAAACCAGCCATCGAAAGCCAGCCAATTGTTGACTTTTTGGGTACCCGCTTTGTAATCGCCGCCGCGGTAATGGTCGCGGTCAAGCCATCGGTGTTGAAGAAAATCCGCGGACCGCTGCTCTGGCAGGGTCTGGTGCTGGGCGTTCTGATGACCATTGCATACCTGACCCAGACGGTTGGTTTGCAGTTAACCACCGCGGCAATTTCCGGCTTTGTCACCGGCCTCTACGTGGTGATTTCTCCGCTGCTGATTTGGCTTTTTCTGAAGGTCAGGGTGACTGGAAAAATCTGGATTGCCGTTGCCTTGGCAACTGTCGGCCTGGGATTCATAAGCATCAATCCTCAGAGTCTGAGTTTTGAATGGCCGCAGCTCTGGCTGGTGGCTTGCGCCCTGTTCTTCTCGCTGCACATTGCAGGACTGGCCCGCTGGAGCCCAAAGCAGGATGCCTACGCACTTACCGTGGTTCAACTTGGCGTGGTTGGTCTCATCAACATGGTTTGGGCGGGCATTGCCGGTTACCATCCACCGATGGGCGGCTACGGTTGGTTTGCCATTCTGTTCACCGCCATTTTTAGCACCGCTATTGCCTTCTTTGTCCAGACCTGGGCGCAGGGAGTCATGGACTCTTCGCGCGTGGCCATCTATCTCACTTCAGAGACTGTGTTCAGCGCCTTGATTGCAGTTGCCGTCGGCCAAGAGGTTTTGAAGGTGGCAACCATCATCGGTGGCGCTTTGATCTTGGCAGCAATGCTCGTTGTTGAATGGCCGGCGCGGGGTAACAGTTCGGCTGCAGGCCTGCCCGTGGAGAACCTGCCGCACTAAAGGAAGAGGCCCGGTGAATTTCTCCACCGAGCCTCTTGGGTCACTAACTTAGTTGTTAGCCTTGCCGTTGCCGTCCGACGAGTTGGAAGCACTATCTGCGACACAACCCAGCACTGCGGCGTTTGGACTTGTGCTAATCCAGTTGAGGCTTCCGTGGTAGGACTTGCCCGCATGTACGTAGCTGCAGTCGCCGCCAATCACAACGCCACCAGGCTGGCCGGGATCACCCTTATCGCCCTTGTCACCCTTTGCGCCTGCAGGCCCTGTGGCACCCTGTGGACCCGTTGAGCCGGTATCGCCTTTTGCGCCTTGAGGGCCAGCCGGTCCGGTGGCACCAGTGTCACCCTTCGCACCAGCCGCTCCAGTGTCACCCTTGTCGCCCTGTGCACCCTTGAGCGAAGCGAGCCACTCGGCCTGAGTTCCCACGAAGCCGCCATCAACAGCAGCTTCATATGCGCTCTTGCCCGTTACACCCTGAATGCCCTGAATTCCCTGAGCTCCCACGAGTGAGCCCAGCCATGACCGAACATCTTGGGTGTAGCCAGCTATGACCGCTAGATCGTAAGCGCTCTTGCCTTCTGGGCCCCGGGCTCCGTCCTGACCTGCAGCACCATCGGCACCATTGGTTCCGTCGGTTCCATTCGTACCGTTTAGCGAAGCAATCCACTCGGCCTCCGTTAGTACCGGAGTGTTTTCTGGCAGGAGATCCTTATAGATGTCGTAAGCGCTCTTGCCTTGAAGTGAAAGCAGCCACTCCTGCTCAGTAGTAGTTGCATCAAGTTTGTCCTTGAATGCAAGTTCATAGGCGGAAAGTCCGTTTAGGCCGTCCTTACCGTCGATGCCATCAATTCCGTTGATACCCGCCGAACCAGTCGCACCGGTATCACCCTTAGCGCCAGTCGCTCCAGTGTCACCCTTTTCGCCTTGGATACCCTGAACACCCTGAATGCCCTGTTCACCGGTGTCACCCTTCACACCGGCAGCACCGGTAGCACCGGTATCACCCTTAGCACCAGTCGCTCCATCAGCACCATTGGTTCCAGCAGCACCAGTAGGGCCAGTCTCTCCTCGCACACCTTCTGTGCCCTGGATGCCTTGAATACCCTGTGATCCAGTGTCGCCGCGAACACCCTGGGTGCCAGTTTCTCCCTGAGGCCCCTGCGGACCGACAGGACCCTGCGGGCCAACTAGCGAGGCGAGCCATTGGGCCTCAGTTCCAGTAAATCCGTTATTTACGGCGATTTGATATGCGCTCAATCCATTGACACCATCCTCGCCATCTGAGCCGTCCTTGCCCTGAAGCGAAAGTAGCCATTCTTCTTCGGTGGAGGTTGCTTCAAGCTTGTCTTTGAAAGCTAACTGATAAGCGTTCAACCCAGCAGGACCGGTTGGTCCAGTTGGACCAGTTGCGCCGGTAGCACCCCTCTGGTCGTCCATCCATTGCGCAAGAGTGCCGGTAAAACCTGTCAATTTGGCAATCTGGAATGCACTGGCACCACTTGGGATACAGATGGTGCTGCCCGAGTAGTAAACACTTCTTCCGTTATCGCATTCGCTGTCATCGCTACTAGGCGTTGATGACGCAAACGCCGCTGCGGTAGTGCCTGATACAGCAAGCGTAAGGAGTGCAGCAGCTATTAGCGTCCGGCGACGCTTGCTTTTTTTGTCGTTTTGGGTTGAGTCTTGATCTTTCATTTTGTCCCCTTTTTTTGGTGGAGAGAACTCTCCACCTGCAAGGGAATCACTCAGTTTTTCCCCAAAGTTGGACACGCGTGGGTGACCGAATGTTGGGAAACTACTTTGCGATTTAAGGGTTGCTGCCTACCTAAATGAAACCGGCAGAATTTCTAAAGTCTCGAGTGCAAGTCGAATGTTCAAGGCACCGAGGTGAGCACTAAATTTCCGCACCAAGTATGTTGTTGCTATGGCTATTTTGGCGGTTGATGCTGGCACCACCGGGGTTACCGCATTGCTGGTTGACTCTGACGGCGCGGTTCTGGCCCGTGGTTATCGCGAATTCCAGCAGCACTTTCCGCAGCCCGGATGGGTTGAGCACCAGCCGGAGCAGATCTGGCAGGCCACCCTCGCGGCCGTAGAGCAGGCTCTGACTTTGGTCGGCATGAACTCCTCTCAGGTGACAGCAATCGGCATCACCAACCAGCGCGAGACGGTAGCAGTCTGGGACCTAGAAACTTTGGCCTCGCCAACGCATGCAATCGTCTGGCAGGACAGACGCACCAGCTGCATTCTCTCGGATCCCAAATTCACCGATGCCCGCGAATGGGTGCGCGAGGCCACAGGACTGCCGCTGGATCCATACTTCAGCAGCAGCAAATTACTTTGGATGAAGCGCAACCTGCCGGAAGTTTGGGCAGGAGTTGAATCTGGCCGGTATGCGCTGGGCACAATCGACAGCTACCTAGCAGCACGCATTTCAGGTGGCAAGGCTCACATCACCGATGCCACCAACGCCAGCCGCACCCAACTCTTCAACCTCCACACCCTAGATTGGGACGAACGACTGCTCCAGCTGTTTGAGGTGCCACGCTCGGCACTTCCATCGGTGGTTGGCAATCAAGGTATGCTCGCGCAGGCAGACGCATCGGTGTTTTTAGGAATTGGTGCGCCGATAACTGGTATGGCCGGCGATCAGCACGCGGCCCTGTTTGGGCAATTGGCATTCGAGCCTGGCGATGCGAAATGCACCTACGGCACTGGGGCTTTCCTTCTCTGCAACACCGGACAATCACCCGTGTTGAGCGATCCCCGATTGATTGCAACACTGGCCTGGGTTAACCCAGACGGCTCCCCCACTTACGCATTGGAGGGAAGCGTGTTCGTTGCCGGAGCAGCCCTCCAATGGCTGCGCGACGGCTTGCAAATGGTGACCGAGGCGGCAGATGTAGAGCGACTCGCGCAGACCGTTTCCAGTTCCGAGGGCGTTTGCGTTGTGCCAGCTCTCACAGGCCTCGGTGCACCATTCTGGGACGCCGAGGTTCGCGGTTCGATTCTCGGACTCACTCGCGGCACAACCAAGGCCCACATCGCCAGGGCAACTCTGGAGTCGCTTGCTTTTGAGGTTCGAGCTCTCATGGATTCAATGGCGGCCGCATGCTGTGGGGCCTTGAAACGCCTCAAAGTTGACGGCGGCGTAACCCGCAGTCGGTTGCTCATGCAACTCCAAGCCGATGCCCTCGGCCTGCCGGTAGAGGTGCCAGAAAACCTCGATACCACTGGACTTGGCGTGTCTTATCTAGCTGGGCTTGGCGCTGGGGTTTGGGCTTCACGTGATGAACTGCACCAAACCATGGCCGCTCGTTATTACCCTTCCAAAACCACCGATGCGGAGTATGCGCGCTGGTTGCGAGCCGTGGAAGCGACTCGCTCGTTCTAGTGCTTTGGTAGACTTGCTGGGCTGCAGTTTGCGGCGGCGGGCCTCTAGCTCAGTCGGTTAGAGCAACGGACTTTTAATCCGTGGGTCGTGGGTTCGATCCCCACGGGGCCTACAACAATAAAATCCTCGGTCATTTGACCGGGGATTTTGTTGTTTGTTGGGTGGGTGCGAAGAAACCACGTGGGCCCCTGCGTGAGCGAAGCGAAGCAGGGCGGTTCGATCCCCACGGGGCCGACAAATAGAAAAACCACCCCATTCAGGGTGGTTTTTCTATTTAAGAATGTTTAGGCAACGCCAAGCAGGTCAATCACAAAGACCAGGGTTCGACCAGAGAGTCGGTGTCCGCCACCGGCAGGACCATAAGCGTCCAGCGGTGGGCAAATCAGAGTGCGGCGGCCGCCAACCTTCATGCCTGGAATGCCTTCCTGCCAGCCCTTGATCAGGCGGTTTAGCGGGAACTCGATTGGCTCGCCACGACTCCAGGAAGAGTCAAACTCCTCACCGGATTCATAGTCAACCCCGAGGTAGTGCACCTTTACGGTTGCACCCTTTGGTGCCTCTACACCGTCACCCACAACTACGTCCTGGATGGTGAGTACGGCTGGTGCTGGTTCGAGCATTGGTTCGACACTTGGTCGTTCTAAATTAGGCATGACACAAGATTATCCGAGATAGGAAAACCAATGCCCCGCTTCATAATCTCATTCAACGATGGGGACATGAAGTTCCCTAAGGAAGAGCTCCCAGCAGTTGCCGAGGCTTCGCACCGCGTAGTACGCGAGCTAAAGCAAGCTGGAGCCTGGATCTTTGGCGGCGGCTTTCACACTTATGAACCCGTGACTGTTACGCAGGATGGAGCTGTCAGACCTGGGCCAATCACTCAAAGCGACGTTGTGCTTGGCGGCTTCTCGGTTATTGAGGTTGACTCAAAAGAAGAGGCCTATAAGTGGGCAGCGAAGATCGCTGCGGGTTGCCGTTGCGCACAAGAGGTGCGCGAGTTTATTGACGACCCAGAATCAGTGAACTAGTCGTACTTCTTCTTTTTGTCTTCCTTGGAAAGCTTCTCAGCGCGCTTTTCCTTGATGTCCTTGGCCGGAGCCTTCTTGACGTTCTTCTGCGCCTTTTGTTCTTTTTGCGCCATGGTGTCCTCAATCCGAACTGTTTGGGTTCTTACTGGAACCCTATCGCCAACGGACGCGGCTTACGTGCAACCTGATTCAGATTGACGCAAGCTTTTCTTTAATTTCCAAATCAAGTGCTGCGAGTTCATCTTGACTGAAAGGCTCACCCCAAACGAGGTTGTATTTGATTTCCTCATGAGGAATGTCCTCGGAAAGCGAAATGAAATCGCGAACCATGGCGTCGATTTGAGAACTGCGCTTTACCTGAGTGCCGCCAAGAATTCCCTCAACGAATAAAGAAGTGAACCCGCCGTCTTGCCGTGCCAATACGTGCCATGTCCTGGTTTCACCTTGATTAGTCATTCGCTGTCCTTTCCGTGCAGGCTCGTACTTGTTTCAAAATGGTCTTTGAAAGACCTTCGGGGATCTCTCTATGTCTGGGGAACGCGATTGAGAAACCGTTGATTTTCAGTTTGTCGTGTTTGCCTCCGTGGAATAGTTCAACATCCACCCCAGCATCGGCAGCTATCAGTTTGATCCTTTGCAGCAACTCACTTCTTTTCACTTTATGTGTCTAGGACATGGGTCGCAACGTACAAATGGCTATTTTGTACTTTGTGGGTAACTCGCAAACTCGGAGCCTGTGAATAAATGTCACACCCGCTTGCTAGCCTGAAAATCCACCGATGGAAGGCAGCAAGCCATGGACTTCACGCTCGTTCTAACCGCCATAAACACCATTGCCGTAGTTGCGGTTATTGCAATATTCGTCACCCGTAAAACCAGCCCTACCGGTGGCGACAACGCGGAGCTACTGAAGACCCTAGAGTCGGTTCGAGGAGAGCTCAGCCGCAGTATTTCAAACTCGCAGAATCAAACCGAGGCCAAGTTTGAAACCTTCCGACAGTCACTCGAAGTTTCTGCCAAGACGCAGCGTGATGAAGCGTCAGCAAGCCGCCAGGAACTGCAAAAGATCCTCGCCGACCAGTTAGCACTTGTGTCGCAGTCCATTACCAAACTCACCGATTCCAACTCGGAGCGCCTGATTCTGACTCAGCGCACTATGACAGAGTCGATGCAGCGGATGCAGGAGAGCAACGAAAGGAAGCTCGACGAAATGCGCATTACCGTGGATGAGAAGCTGCACGACACTCTTGAAAAGCGCCTGGGCGAATCCTTCAAGATTGTGAACGACAGCCTCACCCAAGTGCAGACCGGCCTGGGCGAGATGAAGACTCTGGCAAGCGGTGTTGGTGACCTGCAGCGCGTTCTGACTAACGTGAAGAATCGAGGCGGCTGGGGCGAGGCGCAACTTGCCAGCCAGCTGGCAGACATGCTTAGCCCCGAGCAGTACGAGGCCAATGTCAAGACCAACCCTCAGTCAAACGAGCTCGTTGAGTTCGCAGTAAAACTTCCGGGTCGTCAGGACGGAGAGACCACTTACCTACCAATCGACTCCAAGTTCCCGCAGGAAGACTACGAGCGCCTTCTAGTTGCGCAGGAGTCTGGCAACAAAGATGCGGTTGAAGCTGCTGTCAAGGCCGTTGAACGGGCAATCAAGACCCAGGCCAAGACCATCTCCGAAAAGTACATTGCTGTCCCAAACACGGTCGACTTCGCAATCATGTACCTGCCAACCGAAGGGCTATTCGCCGAGGTACTGCGCATTCCTGGCTTGATCAACGAGCTACAGGTCAAACATCGCGTTATGGTCACCGGCCCAACCACACTCATGTCATTCCTCATCAGCATTCAGATGGGCTTCAAGACTCTGGCTATCGAAAAGAGCGCCTCAGATGTCTGGCGCGTTCTGAGCGCTGCGAAGGTGGAATTCCAAAAGTATGGAATGGTGTGGGACAGCCTCGAAAAGCAGTTGCGCGCGGCACAAAACACCGTCAAGAAGGCTGGTGTCCGCACCCGCGCAATTTCCAAAACGCTCAAAAACGTTGAGACAGGCTATGCGGTCGAATCGTCAACCGAGTTTGCAGCTATCGAGGGACTGGTAGAGGACGAGGATCTGACTATGGATCAAGAAAACGCTGATCCAGACGAAGAGTAGCTAGGCGCCTACCTCAGCGAGCAGCTGGTCGGTGGTTAGCACACGTGCAAACTCACCGTTCAAGTTGGTGGCAGTCACGCGAGCAAGCTCAGCCGCGCTCACCACATTGCCTTCGAGATCGGTCAGATCAAAGGTTCGGGTTGCATCGATTACAAAATCCACGCCGTAGCCAAGGTTGTTGGCCATTCGAGCAGTGGTCTCACAGCAATAGTTCGTCTGAATTCCACAGATCACAACATCGGTGAGCATGGCCTCAGAAAGCCATCGGTGAAGACTTGGCTCCCCCAGGAAAGCCGAGTGAACGCTCTTGGAAACCAGCAGACTCTTGGTGCCGTCAATCCCCGGCTGGAACTCGTTACCAGCCTGCCCCGGACGCAGCACCGATGTCTCGCTTTTGGAATCGTGACGAACCAAAACGATTGGCCACTCCCGCTGACGCCAGGTGTTCAGAAGGCGCTTGACGTTGGCCTCGCAGGAAGGGTTATTGCTCGCTGGCATGTCTGGGTGCTTGAAGCCATTTTGCACATCGATGACGATTAGAGCCTTTGGCTGAGCCATGACTAGAGGACTTTCTTGACCACGCTGGACTTGAGCATCATCTGCCCAAAGCCATCTACCTTGGCCTCAATGTCGTGGCCATCTCCGCCGTTTACCAAGCGAATGTTGCGCACCTTGGTGCCCACCTTGATAGCGCTCGAGGCACCCTTAACCTTTAGGTCCTTGGCAATGGTTACGGTATCGCCATCGGCAAGCTCGTTACCGGCAACGTCCTTGACCACCTTCGGGCCAGACTCACCCCAGTTCTCGCCCGCTTCTGCCTCAGCTGGATTCCACTCGTGTGCGCACTCTGGGCAAACCAGCAACTCCCCCATCTCGTAGGTGTATTCGCAGTTACATAGTGGGCACGGAGCCAAAACATCAGACATGCAACCAGCCTAACTGGTGACACAATTGAGGCATGACTGCATCGGTGAAGATAGCCATCCTGGGCCTTGGAGACGCCGGCTGGCTACTGGCCAATTGGCTAAAGAATGCAGGGGCAAACGTTGTGGCGTTCGACTCCACTAAGCCGAAATTCGCACCATGCTCATTAGCCGATTCACTTGACGCGGCCTTGGACGATGCCGACCTAATTCTGGCTATCAACCCTTCTATGGTTTCAGTTCGCACAGCCGAGCAAGCCGCGCAATATCTAAAACCGGGTGCACTCTACGCGGATCTAAACCCGGGAACACCCAGCCTGAAGCGCAGGCTGGCAGATTTGATTGGAACCGACCGCTTCGTAGACGGAGCCATCATGACCCCGGTAGCCGAATTCGGCGAAGGCATTCGGATTGCCATCTCGGGAGAGGCAGCCACTGGGCTAGCCGAACCGCTTTCACAGTTCGGTATTGACTTTGACGTGGTTTCTAACCGCGTTGGCGATGCGGCCGCTCGCTACCTGCTCAAGGCGTTGATGCAAAAGGGGTTCGCATCGGTGATCACCGACACCCTCTGGGCCGCCAAGGAGTTAGGCCTAGATGACTGGGCCATTCAGGAAATCAAAGCCGAGTTCGCGTCAGCCGATGAGGCAACAGTGCAGAGATACCTAAACGAAGCAGCCAGCAACCCTAAGCGGCGCTCGGTTGAAGTTGGCGAACTCTCGGAGTTCCTAGCCGAGGCCGGCTATGAGAGCAGCATGCTGAACGGAATGGGTTTGACCTTTAGCCACATCATGCACGGTCGCAAGATTCCGTTTGCCGAACTCGAGTAGATACTGCCTTTAGAACTCCAGCTGTTGTTGCAGGGCATCGAGCACGATGTAGCAAGGCAGGACGCTGGCGACAGATGAGTTAGGCTCGCGCCCTTCCTGAATAGCGGCCACAAACTCGCGGTCTTGCAGTTCGATTCCGTTCATAGATACCGCAACGTTTGACACATCGATCTGCTCTTCCTTGCCAGTGAACAAGTCGTCGTAGCGAGCTATGTAGGTACCGTTGTCGCAGATGTAGCGGAAGAAGGTTCCGAGAGGGCCATCGTTATTGAACGAGAGCGACAGAGTGCAGATCTTGCCCGACTCGGTGCACAACTGAATGGACATATCCATGGCGATGCCCAACTCAGGGTGCTTGGGCCCCTGAATGGCATTTGCCTTCACAATTTTCTCGCCGGTCTGGTAAGCAAACAGGTCAACGGTGTGAGCCGCATGGTGCCAGAGCAGGTGGTCGGTCCAGCTGCGCGGCTTTCCCAAGGCATTCATGTTGGTGCGGCGGAAGAAATAGGTCTGCACATCCATCTGCTGAATGTTGATGTCGCCCGCCTTGATTTTGTTGTGCAGGTACTGGTGCGAGGGGTTGAAACGGCGAGTGTGACCCGCCATTGCAACCAGGCCGGTTTCCTTCTGAACGTCAACAATCTCCTGAACACCGGCCAGGTTGTCCCCCATTGGAATCTCAACCTGCACGTGCTTGCCGGCACGCAGAGCCTGAATGGTCTGCGCGTGGTGCATCTGGGTAGGAGTGCAGAGAATCACGGCATCCAGGTCGGGCTGGGCCAGGAGCTCGGCGTAATCGGTGAAGCCGCGGTCGGCGCCGTATTTGGCGGCAACCTCATCAGCAACATCCTGCTTGCTGTGTGCCACGTACTTGATCTTGGCATCGGCGATGTTTACCAGGCCGTCAAGGTGCTTGATTCCGAAGGCTCCAAGGCCAACTACTGCAACGTTTACGGTCATTCTTGTTATTCCTTCGGGGTGAGAATCAGGTGACCAACAGCGGTGTTGGAGGCAGGCACGTGATAGAAACGGTAAACCTCGTCAACCTTTGGGCCGAGGGCTCCACGCATTACCAGCCACATGATGAGCTCAACGCCTTCGGAGCCAGCTTCAACCATGTACTCCAGGTGTGGCTTGAACTGAAGGGTCTCAGGGTCGTTAACCAGGTCATCCATGAACTTACGGTCCCAAGGCTCATTGATGAGTCCGGCACGCGCTCCCTGGATCTGGTGGCTCATGCCACCGGTACCCCAGACCTGAACTGAAAGGTCTTCCGGGAAGCTCTCTACGGCATCGCGGATGGCCTTGCCCAGAGCGAAACAACGCTCACCCGAAGGCTGCGGGTACATGACCACGTTCACGGCAATAGGAATGACCTTGCTCGGCCAGTTCTCCGGAGCGCCATACATAAGCGAAAGCGGCACTGTCAGACCGTGGTCTACTTCCAGCACATTGAGGACGGTCATGTCGAAGTCATCGGTGATAAGCGAAGCGGCAATGTGGGTGGAAAGCTGTGGGTGACCCTGCACGTCTGGAATTGGACGCTTTCCGTAGCCTTCGTCAACGATGCCGTAGCTCGCGGCATTTCCAATTGCGAACGTTGGCATGATCTCCATGCCAAAGTAGCTGGCGTGGTCGTTGTAGACGATGATGGCCACGTCAGGAGTGTTCTCCCGCATCCACTTCTTGGAGAACTCGTAGCCGGCAAACATTGGCGCCCAGTAGGCCTCGTCCTCCTTATGGAGGTCAACCGCCATGCCTACAGCTGGTACGTGCGAGGTGGTTACACCCGCGGTGATGCGTGCCATTATGCCTCGCCTCGTTCCTTCTTGCTGCGCCAGCCTTCAATGTTGCGGCCGCCGTCTAGCATCATCTGCTTGTATTCCTCGGTGTTCATGTCGGTCATGGTGGAGACCGCCTGCACGTAACTGAGGCCATCGGAGGCAAAGATCTTGGAGAGGAAGTAGACGTTGCCGCCAAGGTCAAGCATGCGCTGGAAGTCGCGGTCAAGCACCGCCTGCTTCTGCTCCTCGGTCATCGGGAACTTGTCCACGTAGGCGCGCTGGTCGGCTAGGAACTCGGTGCGGTTCTCGGCCTTGCGCAGGCTCATGCAGAACTGGTTGAGCTCAAAGCCCTGCTGGGCCTTCTCGATTGTGAAGATGGTGGTGCCGGGGATGTCTTTGAACTGCTCAAAATCGGGCTTCACTTTTAGCTCCAATACAGACGGTTTGGGTTGTCAACCAGCAGCTTGCGCTGCAGTTCTGGGGTGGTTGCAATGCTTGGAACATAGTCAACCAGGATGCCGTCGTCCGGCATTTCTTTCTTCAGGTTTGGGTGCGGCCAGTCGGTGCCCCAAAGCACTCGGTCGGGGAACTCTTCAACAATTTGCTTGGCGAATGGAACCACGTCGGCGTAGAGTGGCGAACCCAAAACGGTGAGGCGGTCAGGGCAGCTGACCTTGCTCCAAACCTGCTCGCTCGAGTTCATGAAGTTTATGAACAGATCCCAGTCCGGGTTGTTCAACGGCTTGGTCACATCTGGGCGACCCATGTGATCAATGACAACTGGAACTCCCAGCGAGGTGAAGAAATCGTACTTCTCGCGCAGGTCCGAAGGCTCAAAGTAAAGCACCACGTGCCAGCCCAGCGGCTTGATCTTCTCGATGATGCCGCGGTAGTAGTCGTCTGGTTTTGGGTCTACCAGCCGCTTCACATAGTTGAATCTGACACCGCGCACACCGAGAGCGTGCATTCGGGTCAGCTCGGCCTCGGTCACATCGGGACGAACAGTCACCACTCCCCGGGCCTTACCTTGGGCGCGCTCCAGAACATCCAGCAGCGCCGAGTTATCGGCCCCGTGGCAGGTGGCCTGAACCACCACGTTCTTCTCAAAGCCGAGGAAGTCGCGCAGAGCGAAGAGCTGCTCCCAGCTGGCGTCGCACGGGGTGTACTTGCGCTCGGGGGCAAATGGGAAGACATCGCCAGGCCCAAAAACATGGCAGTGGGCATCAACCGCGCCGGCTGGCACAACGAAGGTTGGCTTGGTTGGGTTGGCACACCAGTCCAACCAATCGGCATCCTTGACAAACTTGCCGGTGTTCTGGGTTTCAGTCATTAGCCGCGAGCCTCCAGAACTGCCTTCAAACGTGGAAATACAAACTGGGCATTCCGCTCAAAAATGGCAGTCTTTTCATCAGTGGAAATCTTGGCAGCGTCAATGTAGCGCTTGGTGTCGTCAAAGTAGAAACCTGTCTGCGGGTCAATGCCGCGCACGGCACCAATCATCTCGGAACCAAACAGGATGTTCTTGTTTTCGATTACCTCCACCAGCAGATCGATTCCTGGCTGGTGGTAGACGCAGGTGTCAAAGAAGACGTTGTTCATGAGGTGGGTTGACAGCGACGGCTGCTTTAGCATGTCGGCCAGCCCACGGTAGCGACCCCAGTGGTAAGGCACCGCTCCACCGCCGTGAGGGATGATGAACTTCAGGGTTGGGAAGTCCTTGAACAGGTCGCCTTGAATCAGCTGCATGAACGCGGTGGTGTCGGCGTTCATGTAGTGGGCGCCAGTGGCGTGGAAGTTCGGGTTGCAGCTGGCCGAAACGTGAATCATGGCTGGAACATCAAGCTCCACCATCTTCTCGTAGATGGGGTACCAGAACTTGTCGGTCAGCGGTACCGTCTCCCACTTGCCACCAGATGGGTCTGGGTTTAGGTTCACACCGATGAACCCGAGCTCATTTACAGCGCGGTCCATTTCGGCCAAGGTGGCGGTGTGGTCCGCACCGGGCGACTGGGGCAGCTGAGCCACACCAACGAAGTATTCGGGGAACATGTCAACCACACGCTTGATCATGTTGTTGCAGTGGTAGGTCCACTCGGCGCTCACGGCCTGGTTTCCCTCGTGGTGACCCATGTGTGAGGCGCGAGGGCTAAAGATCGTGAGGTCAGAACCGCGTTCCTTAATCAGCTTCAGCTGATTTTCCTCGATGGAGGAGCGCACTAGTTCATCGGAGATTTCTGGGTATTCCGGTGATGGCGTACCGGCTTTGAAGGCCTCCAACTGGTCGACTCGCCACTGGTTGTGCGGCTCAGGGACCGTGGTGTAGTGGCCGTGAATATCGATAATCATTAGTTGCTCCAAGAGGATTCAGGAACGTAAACGGAGCCCGACATCAGCATTCGGGCGGTGCGCAGCAGGGCGGACTTGGTGACCACAGGCTGCTCACCCGAGGAGTCCACCTCCATCTGCACGGTAAAGAAACCGGTTGGGTGCTCAACCTCAACCAGCACGCTGTCAGCGGCATCGGTGAGGCCGGCAATTTGGTTGGCAACACTGCCCTTGAGCATGCAGGCGGTAGCAACAGACACCGCCCCCAAAACACCGATGCTCTCGTGCACGCGGTGCGGAATGAAGGTGCGGGTGGCCACCAGACCGCCGTCGCGGGCCGGCGCCAACAGGCTCATCTTTGGGACGGTCTTGTTGGTGACATCGCCAAGATTCATGCGCTCCCCCAACGCGAGGCGCACTGCCTCCACGTTGGCTCTAAGCTCGGTGTTAGCCTCGAGTTCGGCAGGAGTCTCGTATCCGGAGATGCCAAAGTCGGCCGCATTCAAACAGACAACAGGCATGCCGTTGTCGATGCAGGTCACGTTGACTGGAGATGCCAAGCCAGGAACTGAGACCTGGTCGATCACATTTCCGGTTGGCAACAGCGAGCCGCAGCTGGAACCGGCCACATCCTCGAAGCTGATGTTGATTGGAGCGTGTGTACCTGGAACGCCATCGATGCGGGCCTCGCCGGCGTAGTTGACCCGACCGCCGGGAGTCTCCACGAATGCGGTGGCCTTGGAGTCGGTGTTGACCATCCAGATGGCGACCGGAGTTACCTCGCCAGCAGCCGCAACCAAACCGCGCTCAATGGCAAACGGACCAACTCCGGCCAGAATGTTGCCGCAGTTCTGCTGGTCGCTAACCTCTGCGCGGTCCGGCCACACCTGAAGGAACAGGTAGTCCACATCAATGCCAGGGCGGCTGGACTTTGAGACCACGGCAACCTTGCTGGTCAGGGGGTGACCGCCGCCCATTCCGTCAATCTCGCGCACGTCTGGCGAACCCATTGCTGACAGCAGGAAGCGGTCGCGCGCGGCGGCATCGGTGGGTAGATCTGACGCCAAAAAGTAGAGGCCCTTGGAAGTGCCTCCACGCATGACGCTGCAGTCAACCGCAACCTGAGTGTTTGCCATTAGTCGCCCTGATACGGCTCGTAAACCAGGCCCTTGGCGGCGAGCGCCTCGCGCATCTTGTAAATGTCTAGACCCAGCTCACCAGCCTGCAGGCGGGCGCGCTTTGCAGTCTCGTTGGCCTCACGCTCTCGCGCCTTTTCCAACACCGATGCGGCATCCTCGCGACGAACCACAACCACGCCGTCAACATCGGCAACGATTACATCGCCTGGACGAACGTACTGGTTGGCAATCACGATTGGCACCTGAACGTCGCCAACGGTTGCCTTTACGGTTCCCTGCGACGCGATGACCTTTGGCCAGACTGGGAAGCCCATCTCGGTGAGAGTGGCTACATCGCGCACACCGGCATCGATAACAAGTCCGCGAACGCCGTGGGCCATCAGGCTGTCGGCTAAGAGGTCACCCACGTAGCCGTCATCACAAGGGCTGGTGGGAGTTACCACCAGGATGTCGCCCAGCTGCGCCTGCTCAACCGCAACGTGAATTGTCCAGTTGTCTCCAGGAGCAACGGTTGCGGTCAAGGCATTTCCAGCAATCTTGGCAGGGAATATTGGGCGTAGGCGGTGGTCTAGCAGACCGATGCGACCCTGCGCCTCGTGGACGGTTGCAACGCCAAGCTCTGCCAGTCCGTCAACAATCTCAAGCGGAGTGCGCGGGGTTCCGGTGATTACCTTAGGCATGGTTGTTTACCTGATTCCTACGTAGTTCTGTGCAAGGTTGATTTGCGCCGCCTTGTTCTTGAAAACGTGACGCAACTGCGACAACTGTAGTTGGTTGTCGAACTCATCCCCATTGGTGTGGAGCATGGTAGTCATCCACCAACTGAAGTGTGTCACTCGCCAGATAGTTTCCTTGGCCCGGTCAGAGTAAACATCCAGGCCGGCCTCGCTGTTCTTCTTGAAGAATTCAACGATGCCCTCCCCAAGGAAGCGAACGTCGTTGGCGGCGGAGTTGAGCCCCTTGGCACCGGTTGGAGGCACGATGTGTCCCGCGTCGCCAACCAGGAACAGGCGTCCATGCTGCAGTTTGCCACTCACGAACGAACGCATTGCAAGGATTGACTTCTCAGTGATCTCGCCGGTCTTCAACTCCCAGCCGTCCAACGCCATGCGAGTGGAGAGGGCCTCCCAGATGCGGTCATCTGACCAGTTTTTTATGTCGTCCGATGGGTCCACCTGCAGATAGAGGCGGCTCACCTTATCGCTGCGCATGGAGTGCATGGCAAAGCCATCGGTGTGGCGCGCGTAGATGAGTTCGTCGGTGGAAGGGGCCACGTTGGCCATCACGCCGAGCCAGGCAAATGGATATACCCGCTCAAAGCTGCCAACTGCCGAATCGGGGATGGCCTTGCGACTCGGACCCCAGAAGCCGTCGCAGCCAGCGATGATTGCGGCATCAATTCGCTGAGCATTTCCGTGCTCATCGGTGAAGGTAACCGATGGCTGCTTTGACTCTAGGTCGTGGAGTTCAACGTCCTTTACGCCGTAGTAGATTGGCTGGCCGGCCGCGTCGCAGGCTCGCCCAAGGTCCTTCTGAATCTCGGTCTGACCGTAAACCCAAACGGTGTGACCAATCAACTCCTTGAAGTTGATGTTGTGGCGTTCACCCGGAACCTGAAGGTAGATGCCGTCATGTTCCATTCCCTCTCGGTGGAGGCGTTCGCCCACTCCAATCTCGTCCAGCAGGTCAACCGCCTGGGTCTCCAGAAGGCCGGCACGGATGCGGGCCTCAACGTAGTCGCGAGCACGGTCTTCGATCACGATGGATTCGATTCCGTGGAGAGCCAAGTAACGGCTGAGCATTAGGCCCGAGGGGCCGGCACCGATGATTGCTACCTGAGTTTTCATGCTCTAAGCCAAGCCGATTCCACGCAGATTTCGCGGCATGGCTTCCATTCAATGGAAGTAAGTTATCAAACCGTTTTATTTGGTTTCTTTTAGCGGCGAATGGTTGCCTTGAGCCCCGCCGGGTCAGCCATACCGGCTGCCGCCAACTTGCGACCGAGTGCCTGGGCTGTGACCTTGAGCACCGGCACAAGGTGAGACGAATCCTTAGTCTTGGACGGAATCACAACGCCTAGGGCGGCAATAACTTTTCCACCGTTTCCCGTCACGGGAACCGCGATAGATATGGCCCCTAGCGCCAGTTCCTCTCGGGTTGCCGCGAATCCTTCGCGCTTGATCTGCTCGAGTTGCTTGGCCAGTTCACCCGGGCTGGTAATAGTTTGTTCGGTGATGCGATCTAGGCTCTTGAGGGCTGCCTGTTGCAACTCTTGGTTGCCGTAGGCGAGCAAGACTTTGCCAATGCCCGAGGCGTGTAGAGGTAGCCGAGCACCGGGGCGACTCTTGATCGACATACTTCGCGAGCCAGCGATTCGGTCAATTACTAGACAGCGCACACCGTCAAGGACACCGATCTGCACCGCATCCACACCTAGTGAGTAGATGTCTTCCATGTATGGGAGGGCCAATTCACGCAGGTCCGCGTGCACCGATGCCAGAATTCCCAGCCTCCAGAGTTTGGAGCCAATCTCGTAGGCGCCATCGGAGCAGCGAATCAGGGCTTCGGCTTCAACCAACTGATTCACAAAACGGTGGGTGGTGGTGAGCGGCAGGTTTGCTCGGCGCGAGATTGCTGCGAGAGTTTGGTGGCGGTGTCCGGCATCGAATGCGTCGAGGACGGCCAAGGCGCGCGCGGTTACAGACTTGGAGTCGTCATCGAGCTTGGCCACACTTTGATGTTACCGCTGAGTGGAAGGACTCAAAGTATCAGAGAATGGGATTCTAGCTTTTAGCACGACAGGTAACTCAGAACCGGGGTCCGACTCGAACCACCACTCGCTGCAAAGGTCATCCAAGATTCTGAAGCCAAGTCCGCTATGCGACTTTGGCAAAGGTTGGCAGCCATCATTTGCTATCGCTAGAGATACCGAGTGTTCTACTCGCGAAACTTTGCAAAACACCTGAGTAGCAGCACCATGCCTCACGGCATTGCTAACGGCTTCCTGAATGACCTCGTTGACGCAATAGGCGAGATAGGTGTCGGACATAATCTGCTGCATAAGCCCGGAGGATATTTTTACTTCGACTGTGGCGATGCCTTTCCACAGCTGGGTCAACAGATTTAACTGCGACTCCAGGTCAACTTGAACCGGTTGGAAATCTTCAAGCAGTCTCTCGGCTTCCTTGAGCTGAACGAAATACTGAACCCAGGCAGCATCTGTGAAATTTCCCGCCTGCAACCTAAGCGCAGCTGCGCTTAGGGCCGATTGAACTATTCCATGAAGAAAGACTGCGAATTGTTTCTGAACCGCAAATGCTCTTACAGCGAATGCTCTCTTGGAAGTTGCGAGTTGCTCAGAGAGCTCACCCAAATGTTCGAGAGTTAGCCTAACTGCCTTGGAAATCTTGACCACATAGGCCACACCAAGGACCAGCAATGGCATGACCTGTGTGTTTTGCAAAATCTGCGAATAGAGGTCCAACCGAACATACAACTGATTCGCCAGTTGCACCTCGGCGTAGGTTGCCACTACCGGAACACCAATTGAAAGGAAAGTAAGGACGATGACACCAAATAAAGTGGGCAATTCCAAACCGCGCAAAAACCGCCTAATTGCAAACCACAACACCGCATGAACCGAGACATAAAAAAGCACATACGGCAATATCTGAATTCCATTAACTGCCAGTTGCGAAACTACGAATAGCGGCGCCAGCCAGACAAAAATCTGCGGGCGTAGAGCCTCTGCCACTGAGAATTTTGGGGGCAGACTTAGCGGACGCCTTGCAACGGCGATGGTCGAACTATTCCAGTCGGGAATCTCATTTAGCAGCCTTTGAGAAAGTGGCCTGAGGCTCTCCGTCTTGATTCGATCATTAATTTCGGAAACGTCAGCTGGAAATGGATGATCACCGCGGCGCTTAACCGCTGAGATTTGCTTATCAAAGGCGGCAACTGCCTCTGCCTGCGCTTCGGAGACAATTTTCGCAATTTGGTAGGACGACTGCTCGGCCATTTCAGACAACTGAGCTTCCAGTGCACCTTCTTCAGTTCGAATGTTCTCGTACGCCGCACTAACCCGGGCAACCTGCGAGTAAAGAAAAAACAGCATGTATGTGAGCATGGTTGTGGAAATCCACAGGATGGAAAACGTATCCGCCATGCCTTGGGCTTCAGTGGTTTCAGCAAGCCAATATGCAACGCTAAGCGTAAATGAGAGCCCCGCGAGCTGAAGGATGTTGGCGACTTCTGTGCTCTTGCACCAGGTAAACAGCCTGGAAGCTCCCTTTGTGAAGATCCAGACTAGTAGCCCCGCGATTACCGCACTTCTCACCATGAGGTAAAACACGTCTGAATCGAATTCGTATTCCAGAATCGTGATGCATCTCACGAGTATTAGCCAAAGGAAAAACAACTTAGTGATGCGCAATGGTGTAGCCAGGGCTCTGGTCACCCAAGCAGGCGCGGCGAGGCCAAACCGAGACATAATGTCAGCCGTGCTTCAAGCCAAGAGCCTCAAGGTAAGCCACTGCAGCCTGAACTCTAAGGTTCACGTTCTGGTTCTCAATGTCGAGCCCGAGTGCATCGTAAGACCTTCGGAGCAGATTCTCCACGGCCCTGACTGTGGTTCCCCGGGCAACTGCAATCTGGTGATTGCTCTTACCCTCGGCAACATGATGCAAAACATCTAGTTGGGACCGCGAGAGTTGGGGAACCCAGTCATGTGGCTTGAGATCATCTCTGAAATATTTACCAACTCGCCCTCTCAAAGAGGCTTCGATTGCCTGAATGAGAACCTGCGAGTTGACCAACGAGGATTTAGATATGTAGGCGGCGTTAGACGGCAATTTCCTCACGTCCGCGCCAATAAACCTTGGCTCCGGCAGGTTCGTGAGAAATACCAGACCCTTGAGTTCTCGAACTTGGAGAATTGCGTGGGCCAGGTCTATCCCCGAGGGCCCAGGACCGAGTTGAATATCGGCAACCAACACATCAATGGCAAGGGCCTCGGCAAGTTCTTTGGCCTGGGCAACCCCTGCGGCTTGATGAACCAAAAACCCATTAGCCTCCAAGACCTCTGCTAAGAGTCCTCTGACCATTGGTTCATCCTCAACGAGCAGCACAAGAGTGCCTGCATCGTAGTTTCTAGCCATACCTAAACTGTAGCCAGCCTTAGCTCGAACTCGCTATGTGGCAAACCCAACATTTGCTCCTGCAAGACCGGACTTCCAACCCTGAGACCTGCACTAGATTAGGCGTTATGCACCTGCACGTAGCCAATCACCCGCTCATCACCCACAAGATTTCGGTCCTTCGCGACGTGACCACTCCGTCGCCGGTTTTCCGCCAACTGGTTGAGGAACTGGTCACACTTCTGGCCTACGAGGCCACTCGCGATGTTCGAGTTGATGAGGTTGACGTTCAGACTCCGGTTGCCGTAGCCAAAGGCGTTCGCCTGAGCCACCCGCGCCCAATCATCGTGCCCATCCTTCGCGCCGGGCTCGGCATGCTGGAGGGAATGGTCAAGTTGCTCCCAACCGCTGAGGTTGGATTCTTAGGCATCAAGCGTGACGAAGAAACCCTGCAGCCATACACCTATGCCAACCGCCTGCCAGACGACCTAACCGGCCGCCAGGTTTACATCATTGACCCAATGCTGGCCACCGGTGGCACACTAATTGACTCGATTGACTACGTACTGGCACGCGGCGCCACCGAGGTTACCTGCGTGTGCCTGCTGGGTGCACCTGAAGGTGTTGAAGCAGTTCGGGCTCACGTGGGTGACGCAAAGGTCTCTATCGTTCTGGGAGCACTTGATGAGCGCCTAAACGAACACGGCTACATTGTGCCTGGGCTTGGCGATGCTGGAGACCGTCTCTATGGAACCAGTGGCAACTAGTTACTAACCCTCGCGGTGCACGCTCTTCATGCGCACGTATGCACCGATGGCCTCTGGTCCGTATTCCATGCCAAGGCCGCTGTCTTTCCAGCCGCCAAATGGTGCCGCCAGGTTTGAACCGTAGAAGTTGATTCCTACCGACCCGGTCTCGATTCTGCGCGCAACCTGCTCGGCATAGTCAGCGTCGGAGCTAAAAATAGAGCCACCGAGGCCATAGGCGGAGTCGTTGGCAATGCTCACCGCATGACTTTCATCGGTGTAAGGGATTACAACCAGAACAGGGCCAAAGATCTCTTCCTGGGCAATACGCATGCGGTTATCAACGTCAGCAAACACGGTTGGCCTCACAAAGAAGCCGCGGTCTAGCCCTTCTGGCCTTCCCAAACCGCCAGTTGCAACGCGAGCACCTTCGTTTATGCCAATCTGAATGTAATCCAAGACCCTAGCCTGCTGAGCCGCCGAGGCCGATGGGCCAAAAACCGTTCCAGGGTCAAATGGGTCACCGATTGGGGTTGAGCCCACCGCTGAGGCCACGGCCTCGACAACCTCGTCGTAAATAGATCGTGGCGCCAAAACACGCGTGCTGTTGTAACAAGTTTGACCGGTATTTCTCAGGCAGGTTCGGTTCACGACTTTGGCGAAATTCTCCACGCTCGCATCGGGCAAAATGATGCTCGCGGACTTGCCGCCTAGTTCAAGGGTTACCGGGCGCAGCAATTGAGCGCACTGGGCGGCGATGTTTCTGCCAGCAGCAGTTGAACCGGTAAATGCAACCTTGGCAATGCCCGGATGCTGGACCATCAGTCCACCGGATTCACGACCACCAGTTAGCAGATTGATGACACCCGCTGGAACACCTGCTGCAACCGCCGCCTCAATCAAAACGCGCAGGTCAACTGGGGTTTCAGATGCTGGCTTGATAACCACTGTGCAACCAGCAATCAGTGCTGGAGCCAACTTGACCATAACCAGGGTGAGGGGGAAATTCCACGGGGCAATCAACAGGCAAACACCGCGGGGTTGACGGTAGACCTGGGTGTACTTGCCTGGCGAGCCGGGAAACGGCCGCCTGTCATCCTGATCCACGTAGTCTGCTAGACCCGCGTAGTAACGCAGGATTCCGGCCGAGTGAGCCGCGGCTGCCCCAGACTCCGAAATCGGAGTTCCGTTTTCGCTGGTGATGGTTTGGCCCATGGCCTCCCCACGAGCCTGCAGCTCATCGGCAAATTTGAGCATGATCTGGGCACGGGCCGCAGCACCGATGCCACTCCAAACACCCGAGCGGAATGCTTCACCCGCAGCACCCACCGCAGCGTCAATGTCCGCCTGATTTGCATTGGGTACGCGGCCCCAGACCGCTTCGGTTGCCGGGTTTACTATCTCCGAGAAGTCGGTTGAATGGGCCTTGACCCATTCACCACCGATGAAGAAATCATCGTGGAATGCCTGCAATTGCATCGCTCCTCCCTAGATGACGTCTAGTTTGAGGAGTTCAACCGAGCGCGCTAGTTCGGCCGAAGCCAACGCCCGAGCGGTCTCTGTGATCAGCTCTGGATAGGTGCCGTTCTCAAGCTGCAGTCGGTATTGGCTTGGAGTCTTTTTGAACCACCCGCTGGCCAGAGCAATCCCGGCAGGAGTGAATCGCCAGAGTCGGTCTGCATCGCGGACGAGAGAATCCTCTATCGAATATGACTCCATCCGAGTGTCGTGCCCGTCGATGATGTCCGTAACCTTCTTGATGGTCGCCTCGTCATAGCCAAGCCCTGGCAGAACCTCGCGAGCGATGTTACATCCTTCAATTTCGTGGAGGATTCGAATATCGCTCTTGCGCCAGTCGCCCTGGAAACCCTCCGTGAAAATCTTCGATTCATCACAGCGCGACCAGCCGGTGTCGTGCAGCAAAATCGCCGTTCGCACAACCAGGGCATCGGCCTCCGGGTGGGCATCAAGTAGAAATTCCGCGAAAGCAAAAGATAGCGGCGTGTGGATGTCGTTTCCTCGCGAGCGCAGCGGCTCTTCCACCGCGCGCCAAAGTGCGTCGAGGCTGCTCCAGCTTCCCTTAGGGTTCTTGCCGCCACCAAGGGTGTCAACTGTTTCAAGCGTGTAAGGCATCTTTGCTCAACTTTCGCTATTCGGTAATCAGGGTCTTGAGAGCTACCGACGAGTCGGCGGCAGCAATCGGGTCTATGGTCTGCCCCGAAGTTAGGCAGCGCTTAGCCGCCATAAAGTCGGAAACCTGGTTCACGCAATCGATGGCCAAGAGTCGGCCATTCTTGTAGTACAAAACCGAGAAGGCGTCTTGGTCTGGATTGCCGCGCAAAACTGTTTGGTCGTAGCCAGTTGATAGGCCCGCGATCTGAAGTTTGAGATCGGCCTGGTCGCTCCAGAACCATGGCAGCGCGCGATAAACCTCGCGCTTGCCAATCAGCGTCTTGGCAGCTGTCTTGGCCTGGTCTACTGCATTTTGCACCGATTCCAGACGCACTAGGCCCTCGGCACCGGTTGGGTTTGGCAGCATGACAGCATCGCCAGCCGCAACAATCAGCGGATTTGAGGTTTGAGCAAACTCGTCCACCAAAATTGCACCGTTAGCCAGCTCAAGTCCCAGCAGGTTTGCAACCTCGGTGCGCGCCAAAACCCCGATGCCCACCATCACAATGTCGGCTGCTATAACGGAACCGTCTTGCAGTGCGACGCCAGTAACACGAGTGCCATCGCCCTCGAAGTGATCGATTCTGGCATTTAGAACAATGTCGGCACCGCGGCGCTCGTGGGCAGCCTTGAAGAACTCACTGGTGATAGGGCAGACGGCACGAGCCATCATTCGATCGGCGCCCTCCAGGACTGTGACTTTCTTGCCGGCCTTGCGTGCAACTGCCGCCACCTCCAAGCCAATGAATCCACCACCGATGACAACCACCGACTCGGCGTCGCTCCAGCGAGACTTCAGCGCGCGGGCATCGGCGATTGACCGCATGTAGAGGACGCCATCCAAGTTTGAACCAGGGATATCTAGCTTGCGCGGGACAGAACCCGGAGCCAGAGCCATGCGATCAAACTTCAGTTGGCGCCCCGATGCAGTGGTTGCCGCTCCCCCTTCCTTGCCCAGCTCAACTCCAACAATTGCGTCGCCAAGAACTAGCTCAATCCGGTTGTCGGCATAAAACTTTTCGTTGCGGAACTGCAGACTCTCCTCGTCAGCATCGCCGTAAAGATATGCCTTGGAAAGCGGCGGGCGCTGGTATGGCGGAATTGACTCATCGCCAACCAGAGTGATGGCACCATCGAAACCCTCTTCGCGAAGGGTATCGGCTATCTGCATGCCGGACTGCCCGGCACCAATAATGAGAATTCCGCCCGACATGGTTAGACCTGCTTGGGAGCGATTTCCACGCGCAGGCCGTCGAAGTCAGCGCACATCTTGATCTGGCAGCTTAGGCGCGAGGTGTCGCGGCGATCGCAGGCAGCGCCGTCCAGCATGTCGTCCTCAAGGTCGCCTGGACCTCCAACCACGTCTGCGAAGGCCTCGTCGACAAAGACGTGGCAAGTTGCACAGGAGCAGGCTCCGCCGCACTCCGCCACAATGCCCTTTACGCCGTTCTTCACGGCGGTCTCCATTACGGAGTCTCCATCTCTAGCCTCGAGCGTGGTCTCCGAACCGTCTGGGAGGATGTAGGTTACCTGGGGCATTTGATGCTGCTTTCTATTTTTTGGTGCTTTGAAATCTTGGATTAGATGAACTGTTTACCGCCGTCAACCACAAGGGTTTGACCGGTGATGAAGTCGGCTCGTTTTGAGGCTAAGAAAATGGCTGCGCCAACGATGTCTTCTGGCTGACTGGCCCGCTTTAGAGCCCCACGGTCTACACCGTAGGTCTCGGCGTTGTCCATCAGCGAGAGACTGGCATCGGTGAGGGTGAAGCCCGGGGCAATGGCATTCACGGTTACCCCACTAGGGCCAACCTCCTTGGCCATAACGCGAGTCATGCCAATCACGGCTGACTTGCTCGCTACGTAGTGCATCCAGAGGGGCGAACCACTAAACACCGTGGCGGATGCAATATTCACAATGCGACCGCCCGGCTGAGTCATCTTTGGGTAGACAGAGGCGGAACAGAGCCAAGCGCCTTTGACGTTAACGTTCATGACCCGGTCCCACTCTTCTGGGTCGATCTCGGTGAACTTGGCGCGCTTGAGGGTGGCGTAGATGGCCGCGTTGTTTACTAGAACATCGATTCGGCCGAAGTGAGCGAGGGCTGCATCGGCAAGTGCATCGGTGGATGTTTTGCTGGTTACGTCAACGCGAACCGCTAGCGCCTGCCCGCCCTCGACCTCAACCAACTTGACGGTCTCGGCCAGGCCAGCCTCTGATACATCGGCAGCCACAATCTTGGCCCCCTCAGCCGCGAAGCCGAGGGCAAACTCTCGGCCCAGACCGCCGGCTGCTCCGGTGATTACAACAACTTTGTCTTGAAGTTCGAATCCCACAGTCACTTTTAGGCCTTTGGTCGGTAGGTTTTGGAAATCTGCGGGGTCTGGTCAATGTAGGCCAGCGACACCAGCACGCGGCTCATTGCGCGCCCGGCATCGGTGAAAAGCTCGTTGTAGGCGCGGTAGGCGCAGAGCCTAAGTGACTGCTCGTCGTTGAGACCAAACCAGTGGTTCACCACGCTACGGCCGTGAGGTGTCACCCGCCAGATCTTGTCGGCGTCTTTGACTAGAGCGTCGTTAAGACTGATTGGTTCGGGGCGGGTGTCGTGCCCGTCGATGATGGCGCAAATCTCATCGATGTCGGCCACTGGAAGGCCAACTTTCGTGAGGATGCCGCGGGCGATTTTGGCACCTTCTTTTTCGTGTTGCACCACCAGGTGGTTGCGGGTGCCGTCGCGATCAGGGGCAATCGCCTCAAGGTTCTCGCGCTCGTCAACTGTTGACCAACCAATGTCGTGAATCAGGATGGCGGGAAGAACAATGTTCTCCTTCGCCTCCGGGATCTGGGAAAGGAGTGCGTTCGCAATTCCGTAGGCGTAGAGGCAGTGCGCATCGTTGTCTCGGGTCTTGAGGTACTCCTTGGCGAGCTCCCAGATGGCAGCATCCCGCGCAGTGAGCGCCATCGAGCCGGGAACTTGCTCGGCCGAAGGCAACTTGTCCGTGACGTCACGGCCAAGGTAGTTAATCACTTCGCGGGATGCTGACATTTTGGTAACTCTCTTTGCTAACCGGTGTTAGCCGATGATCTCGACCTTGCCGTTTGAGCCATCCACGCGGATGGTCATGCCGGTCTTAATCTTGGTGGATGCCGAGCCGGTTCCGGTGACTGCCGGCAGTCCGTACTCGCGGCAGACAATGGCCGCGTGGCTCATCATGCCACCGATGTCGGTTACGGTTGCCTTGATCTTGCCGAATACTGGACCCCACGATGGAGCGGTAACCGGTGCCACCAGAATCTCGCCCGGCTGAAGCTGATCCAGCTGCTCCGGTCCGGTGATGATGCGGGCCTTGCCCTCAACTACACCTGGCGAAGCCGCCATGCCCTTGAGGCTGTTTGGATCTTCCTCGTCGCCGCCCAGCCACTGCGCTACCTGCTCGGTGGTAATACCCCAGAGCATGATGGTGAATGGCTCGTTGATTTCGGCAGGTGGCTCGTTGAAGGCTGGTTCTGGACGAGCGGTGCTGAGCGCGTCCACAATCTTGCGGCGACGCTCGATCTCCTCCGGCCAGTAGCTTGGAGCGATGCAGTCGGCGCCTACGCCCCAGCCGGTTGCCAGGTCGAACAGAACCGGACGAACCTCATCGCGGGTTAGGTAGAGCATGTCATCTGGCTGGTTCCAGAATCCGTAGCCGTGTAGGACGCGGCTTAGCTGTCGAACCTTGCGCCAAAATACGCCCATGGTCCAGTGCTCGATGTAGAAGTTGTGGTCTTCCACATATGGGTAAACCGTGCGGGCCAAACCGAGCTTGCCCTGGAAGGTGGCAAGCGCCTCACCGGAGAGAAACTCGGAGTACTCGCCCACAATGCGGTCGCGCTCGACGATCAGCGCATCCTTTGGACGGTGCAGCTGCTCGCCCTTGGCGGCCCGTGCAACGTAGTCCTGAACGTATCCCATCGGCAGGTCCAGGTGGTCGCGCCAGTAGACGTCGCTTCCGTAGAATCCGTTTCCGCTGGTGTAGTTGAACCAAGGGTTCTGGGCGTTATTCCAGGCGGTAACCCACTCACGGCCCTTCTCGCTGCCGTTTAGAGCACCGATGATAGCCTCGGCGCCGTCGTTCTTGGCGAAGACATCTGCCAGACCGAGGTTGGCGGCCAGCATGGCGAGCGTCTTGAGCTCGTCGTCTGGACGGAACAGTACCGAGTCAACGCCCATAACCATCTTGGCGATTGCGAGGTCAGGGATGCCCGGGAACGACTCCTTGCAGAACATGAAGAAGTCCAGGTAGGCAACATAACCCAGGTTGAGGAACTCGAAGTGATACTCCCAGTTCTGGTAGGCCAGCTGAATCAGGCGATCGTAGTCGGCCATCATCTTGGCGGTTGGGTCGATGCCCGCACCCGACTCGACTACCGAGAAGTCAACCATTTCAGGCAGAGCGGTGAACTCTATGGCGTCCATCTCTTCGATGGTTGCGTGCACCTTCTTCTTCCAGTTCTCCAGGAGGCTCTCCCAGTTCTGGAAGTAGTGACCGGCACGCTGCAGGAAGTGTGGCACGCGATCTGGAATGAGCTCAGGGGCAACACCAACCGGGCTCATGTAGCAGTAGCCGTTGTGAATGCGGAACTCGATGCCGTTGGCTGGCGGGATGATGTAGTGGCGAGTGTTGTAGGCGCCAAGACAGCGAACGGCGAACTCAACACCAACGGTCTCAAAAGGCTTGAAAACGTTTGGCCAGTGCTGGCTGTCGCAGAACCAGAACTTTTTGTCTTCCTTGTCTCGCAGGTTGTCGCGGAATACCAGGTTGTATGGGTACAGCTCTTGCCATCCCTCGGCTCCAGCCGGGGCTTGCAAGTCATAAGGAGAATCGAAACTCTTGCGCTTCACTCTCTGCTCACTTTCTTAGATGCTCAACGTTGAGGTACTGCTGATTGTGTTGCTTACTGCTTTGCTGCCAGTTAATTTCCAGAGGTACCGAAGCGGTTTGCCATCTGCGCCATGAGCGAGTTGGTGATTGCTTCAATTCCCGAACCAGCCGAGGTGATTTTGACCTCTGCGGGCTTTTGCGACCAGACGGTTTCGGGACGCGACTGCAACAGCAGCACGTTCTTACCGGCTGGAAGATCTGCATCGATGGCCCACTCGATGTCTTGAACACTGCCGTAGTGCTTCTCGGCACTGCGGGCCAGGCGAGCCACATCCATGAGTTCCTCATCATTTAGGCACTGGGTGCTGCGGCGTGGTTCTTCAACCTCGTGGCGACTCACACCGCCCTTGCCGTCCGGAATGAGTTCCTCATGTTTGTCGCTAATCATGCGCTTCACCGTGTGCATCATGACCTTGTCAATGACGAAGTTGTCTGGTGTGACCTCACCGGAGACCACCATTTCGCCAAGGCCCCAGCTGGCATCCACCACAATCTTGGAGCGGTCGCCGTTGCTTGGGTCGATTGTCATAGCCACGCCAGAAGTGCGAGCGTTCACCATCTTTTGAACAGCCACGGCCATGGACAATCCCTCTTCAGGGATGTTGTTGGCGTGACGGTAGGTCATGGCACGAGAGGTGTAGAGGCTGGCCCAGCACTCGCGAATCTTGTGCATCACGTTGCTTCGACCCACAATCCAGAGGTAGGTGTCCTGCTGCCCAGCGAATGACGCATCTGGTAAATCCTCGGCGGTTGCGCTGGAGCGAACGGCTACCGGAACTTCTCCCCCACAGAGCGCCATTAGGTTCTCGTATGCCTGGTGGGTCTCGTCGTGGACCTCAGCCGGCACTGGCTGGTTCAGGATGAGCTCTCGGATTTGAGCACTTACCTGATCAACCGCAGCTACGTCCTCGTGGTTCAGGCCCTCCATAAGGCGGGCGATTTGGTCGTGAAGATCGGTCTGGCGCATGACAGCGTCGAAGGCATCGGTGGTTACCGCAAAACCCGGTGGAACCGGTGCCCCCGCTTTGGTCATGATGGCAAGACTGGTGCACTTGCCGCCAAGCTTGTCGTGCTCGGGAGTGGCATCGGAGTCGAATGGGAAGGTGTACATCTTTGTAGCTTTCCGTTTGAGGATTTTTACAGTTGCGCTAGGCGACTGCGACGTCCCACTCCACAGGGACTGCGGTTGGGACGCGGAAGGAAAGGTTTTCTCCAAAACTGATTTGGGATCCAGGCTTGAGCCGCAGTGAAGGCACATTCTTAGTGATCTCCTCGAGCGCTACGCGGGTTTGAAGCTTGGCAAGCATGTTTCCCAAGCAGTAGTGAATGCCATAGCCAAAAGCCAAGTGGCTGCGAGCGTTCTCACGGCCGATGTCGAAGGCGTCTGGCTGCGCAAATACGTTTTCGTCGCGGTTTGCCGAACCCATAACAAGCAGAACGTTGCTGCCCGCCGGAATCTGCATTCCTCCGATTTCGCCGTCCTTAACAGCCTTGCGACGCCAGGCCACGATGCTCGGGCTGTAACGCAAAACCTCGTCGATGGCGCCTGGAATCTTGGCTGGATCGGCAACCAGTGCCTCATAAGCAACTCGGTGCTGCAGCAGCACACGAATGGAGTTTGAGATGAGGGTGGTGGTGGTCTCGTGTCCGGCGAAGAGCAGGCTGTAAAGAATAGAGGCGATCTCGTGGTCGCTGATCTCGTCGCCGGCTGCCTGAAGTTCAACCAGATCGGTAACCAGGTTGTCGCCCGGGTTGGTCTTGGCGTTTGAAACTAGGTGCTGGCAGTAGTTCCAGTACTTCACCATGTTGTGAGCGTGAGGGATCTGCTCCTCATCGGTGAGGTCAGACCAGGTGATAACGGCACGGCTGGTTGCCCACTCCTTGACCTCGGGAATCTTGCTTACCGGCACGCCCAGGAGGGTGAGGATAGTGATGGTTGGAAGGTCATAGGCGATGTCCGCGAGGAGATCTCCGCCAGCCTCGCCCTTGGACAACATCTGCTCGATCAATACATTCACGTTGTCGCGAATGAGAGGTTCCATGACCTTGTAGCGACGGGGAGTGAATGCCTTGGATGCCACCGCGCGGATGCGAGTGTGCTCTGGCGGGATGCGAGCCGAGAGACCGGAGTAAGCGGTGAAGCCACCCTCTGCCATGATCTTCTTGGCTGGTTCACCGAGCGGTCGAACCGGAGCCTGCGCATTTTCGGAGGAGAAAGTCTCCCAGTTCTCGAAAGTTGCCTTGACGTCGTCATAGCGCGTAACCACGTAGTAACCGATGCGGTCATCGAACATGACCGGCTGCTCGTGACGAAGTTCCTCGTAGGCCGGGAACGGGTTGTTCATATTGAATGGTTCGAAGCCGTGGTATCCGGCTGGGCAGACTGCCTCAGACATCTTCGTCCTCTCGATTTGGTTCTATTGGAATACTTCCGAACCCTGACCAACAAGAGAAACTTGATTCTCACTCAGTGAGAAGAAAAACGTCAGGCGTTATCAAATCTCAACATTCACCGCCGCAAGCAACCCAGAGTTGGCGGGCTTGTCACCTGAGGTTTACTTTTGGCCGGCGCCCAGCGGGACTCAGCGCCAGCTGTATTCTCTCGACCGTACCCTTGAGAAGCGGCAGCAGTTTGATCAGGTCTTCCTCACTCGCAGAGTCCATCACTACGCCCACCGATGCTATGGTCTCGCCGTTTACAACGACCGGGACGGCAAGCGATGAAGCCCCGAGTCGCATTTGCTCAACCGTCATGGCATAGCCTTTGCTGAATACCTGCCTAAGCTCAAGCTCCAAGGCATCGCGCTCGAGAGTTGTCTTGGCTGTTGGTGCCACCAGTTTCTTGTCTAGATAAGCCTTCTGAAACCAAGCTGGTTCGGCCGCGAGCAGAACACGCCCCACGGCAGTGGCATGGAGTGGCAACTTGGAGCCGATTCTGGAGAGAATGGGAAGCTTTCTCGAACCGTAGATCTTGTCCACGTACAGTGCCGAAGCGCCTTGGCGGATGGCCATGTGAACGTTCTCGTGTATCAGGTCAAAAAGGTCCTGCAGGAATGGCCTCACCACATGCTCGCGCTGGCTTAGCCCGGCGTGCTGCCCCAGCTCCCAGATACGAACACCAACCTGGTAACTGCCGTCCGCATTCTTAGCCAGCGCACCCCACTCTTCCAGGTCCCGGACCATGCGGTAGGCGGTGGATTGCGGCAGACCAGTCTTCTCGACAATTTGAGAAATGCTCAGTGGTCTGGTGCTGGCCTCAAATGCGCCAAGCACGGACAGCAGACGGCCGGTAACCGATATCTCTGGCGCCTTGGTCACTGGGACTCCAACCTTGATCTAACCCGTGCGGTGGGTCTCGGAGTCAGCCTAACCGAGAAACCACTTCCCACTCAATGAGAAAGCGCCACCCGCTAATCGGATGGCGCCACTCTCGGTGAGCTAACTACTCCCAGTCGTTGGTGTTCAGCTTGGCAGCGTCCTTTGTCAGGTAGCGCACGAAGCGACCATCAGGGTCGCGGTCGGCAATGACCTTCTGTAGTCGATCAAAGTTCTCACTCGATAGGAACTTCAACTGGCGGTTACCGAAGTCACTGTCACCCAGGTATGTTCCCTTGGTGACTGGTCGTGCATTTACCATCGCCGCATCCAGCCAGGCTCGATTGGCGGCGTCGTGAGTCTCGTCATCGGAGACCAGGTAGGTTGCCACATAGCCAGGGCTCTGCATGGAGAAGGCCATGTCAGGCAGCTCGCGCAGGGGACCCATGCTGTACCAAATGGTGAAGCCCTTCTCCTCCGGAATGGAGGTGAACAGCGGGTCAAGCTTCTCCGCGATAGTGGCCGGTTCGCCATCCACCCAGATGTTGTCCACGAAGTATCGATGGTCCTCAGGGTTGGCGTTCAACTGTTGCTCCCGGCGTACCGAAAGTTGAGTTTCGTTGCCCCAGATATTCACAATCGCGGTGTCGATTCCCGGGTAGGTCAAGAATGGCTCAAGGTTCTTCTTGCCCTGCTCCACATCATCAACGAGGGTCAGCGCGTCAACGACGATGGTGCGCTCAATTTCCCCGTTTGGTCCGGTTGGACCGCACTGGCTCACAATCACAATCTCAACGTCCGGGGAGACCTGGTCGTGAATGGAGTACATCCACTTCAGGATGTCCTGGAACTGCTCTGGCTGGTACAGCTGAACCGACTCAACCGCGTGCTTGTAGCGCGGCATGGTCTGCAGGTAGAAGCGAGTGACCACACCCGGGAACGAAGGGCCGGCACCGCGAGCGGCCCAGTAGAGGTCCTGGTTTTGGGTGGCGTCGGCGCGCACCAGCTCGCCGTCTGCGGTGACAACGTCAACCGCAACCACGCGCTCGGCTGCCCAACCCCAGCCGCGGGCAACCCAGCCCTGACCACCCTGCAGCAAGAAGCCGCCGATGCCAACGGTTGGACAGTGTCCACCGTTGAAGAAGCGGCCCACCGATGCCAGATACGGGTCAAGTACCTCGCCACCCTTGGTGGCCGGAGTTGCCGAGGCAATTCCGGTGGCAGGGTCATAGTCCATCTCCTGGTAAAGACCGAGGTCAATCAGGAGGGTCTCTTCGCGCACGCTCCAGGCGGCCCAACTGTGGCCGCCGGAACGAACCGCAACACCCCAGCCTTGCTCCTTGGCGTACTTGACGCCGTTGATGATGTCATCTCGGGTCTCGGCCAGGAGCACCGCGTTTGGGCGGCGACTTGGGCGGCGTGCGTTGAAGACGCGACCAACCGCGGCCTCGTCGAAGCCCGCATCGGTGGGGGTAAAGAACTTGCCGGTAAAGGTACTCATCCGAGAACCGATCCTCCTCCGTCAACCACCAGGTTGACTCCTGTGATCCAACTAGCCTCGTCTGAGGCTAGGAAAACTGCGGCGTTTACGATGTCGTTTGGCTGACCAACGCGGCCCAGCGGGATGCGGGCGATGTTCTTCTTGAAAGGCTCCGGTCCGCTCTCCACCAGCCAGGCGGTGGAAGGGGTCACGGTGAATCCCGGGCTGATGCAAACTGCACGGATGCCATACTTGCCGCCCTCAACCGCTAGCTGCTGGGTCAGGTTGATCACGCCAGCCTTGGCGGTGCCGTGCGCGTTCTGAGCCATGAACTCAACCCCGCGAGTTCCGGCGATGGAGCCGATGTTTACGACCACGCCGCCGTGCTTCATGAAGTGCGGCCAGATTGCCTTCACTGCGTAGAACACAATGTTCAGTTCGTTGTTCATCACAAACTGCCAGTCCTCAACGCTGAGGTCCTGAATCTCGCCAAACTTTGGAATAGAGGCGTTGTTGTAGAGGATGTCGGCGCCGCCGTAAACCTCGATAGCTGCCTCAACCCACTTGCGGGACTGCTCGGCATCGCCCAGGTCAACCGGTGAAAAATTGGTGATCTCGCCGCCGGCCTCGCGCACCAGGCGCACTGTCTCTTCGGCACCCTCGGCAAAGAGGTCACAGCCAACCACCTTGGCTCCCTCGGCGGCAAAAGTAATGGCGGCCTGTCGGCCCATGCCTCCACCGATGCCGGTGATCAAAACAATCTTGTTATCTAGACGACCCAATTCAGCTCCTTCGCTATCAAAACACTATGGGAAGGGTGCGGGGCGGGCATCGGTGTTGGGCGAATAGTTGTTATCAACGCCGCTCATGTCTGTTTCGTGTTAAAACGAAGTACCTTGGCAACATGAGCAACCAGGATCCTCAGCTGAATGTGCCACGTCGTGTGGTCACGGGCCACGACGCCAATGGCAAGAGCGTCTTCCTCTCCGATGGACTAGTTCCGGTGGTGCGCCACCTGGCCGGCGAGGGCGTTGGTTTCTATGAAATCTGGAATACCGGGGCCATGCCCGCACCGGTCGCCGCCGACGAAACCGAGCCAACTCAGCGGGACCTGACCGTTCCGCCCAGCCCAAACGGCACCAAGATTCGCATCAACGAGTTCTTCCCGGGGCACCTTGATTCCCGCAACCTGCAGTCGCCAATCCACCGCACCGAGAGCATTGACTACGGCATTGTGCTGGAGGGCGAGGTTGTTCTGGTGCTGGACGACAGCGAGGTTACCCTCAAGGCTGGCGACGTTGTGGTGCAGCGCGGAACGAGCCATGCCTGGGCCAACCGCAGCGACAAGATCGCAAGAATGGCCTTCATCCTGGTGGACGGCACCTTCACTCCAGAACTAGCAGCCACTCTCCCCGCCGACGGCCACGTGATGCGCCAAGGCCCAGACGACAACGGAGACCGCTAAATGCACTTTGATCACGTTGGACTAAGCGTCACAGACCTAGACGGCATGGCCAAGTGGTACTCCAACGCCTTTGGCTGGACTATCACGGGCGGTTTCGAGGTTCCGCCAATCCAGCTCACCGGCAAGTTTGTGGTTGGCACCGATGGCGTTGCCATCGAACTCCTCAAGCGCGAGGGTTCGGTTCGCCCGGTTAGTTTTGACTCGGTTCCAACCATGGCGGGAAACCAGGGATTTGGTCACATTGCACTTCGCGTGCTTGACGTTGACGCACTGCACGACCGCCTGGTGAGCCTGGGCGCCACCAGCATCATGAGCCCGCGCCCGGCCCCGGTTCCCGACAGCCGGATGGCCTATGTGGCCGACCCCGAAGGCAACTTCATTGAACTTCTAACCAGAAAGGGTCCGGTGGGGGCATGACCGCAGCGGCACCAATCAAACTTCCGGGACTGTCCTCCAAGGTTGTAGTTATCACAGGCGCCAACGGCGGTCAGGGCACGGCAGAGACCCTGCTTCTGTTGGCATCTGGCTCGGTGGTTATTGCCACCGATGTCCAGGACTCGCCATCCGAGGTGCTGGCCGCGGCGAGCGCCACCCACCCGGGTCAGTTCCACTACCTACGCCTAGACGTCTCCCAGAAGGACGGCTGGGATGCCGTTGCGAACTTCATTCGGGAGCGCGGTCTGAAGGTGCACGGCTTGGTCAACAATGCCGGCATCCCATGGCGCGCGCGCATCGGTGCGGTTGAAGTGGACGACTGGAACCGAGTAATTGGCATCAACCTGACCGGCACCATGCTGGGCATGCAGATGGTTCTCGAGTTCATGACCGAGGGCGGAAGCATTGTGAACATTGGTTCGGCTGCGGCCGTGACCGGTCACCACACCGCCGCCTACACCGCAAGCAAATGGGGCGTTCGCGGCCTCACCCACGTTGCCGCAACCGAACTTGGCCCGCGGAACATCCGTGTCAACCTGGTGAACCCGGGTTACATCCAGACCCCGATGATGGCTGCAGCACCCGCCATCATGCAGGATGCCCAGCTGGCCCTCACTCCCCTTGAGCGCCTGGGCGAAGCAGAGGACGTTGCGGCTACCGTTGGTTTCTTGCTGAGCGACATTTCGGGCTACGTGAGCGGCGCCGAGTTGCCAGTGGACGGCGCGTTCACCTCATCGGCCGGAGTCAAGTATATGTCTGACCTAATCAAGAAGAACGTTTAGCTGCAGGAACCTCGCCTAGGCGGTCTTCTTTCGGAGGGTCAGCGACCCGAGAACTAGGCATGCAACGCAGACGACTGCCACAATCAGCACCTGATGAAGTACATCGGAAACCGGGTTGCCGTCGGTGATCATCAGAATTGCCCGCAGCGAGTGCGTAAGCGGCAACCAGTCACTCAGGGTGTGAAGCGCGTCTGGCATTTGTTCCACCGGTACAAACAGTCCGCCCAGAATGATCTGCGGGAAGATAAACGCCGGCATGAACTGAATCACCTGGAACTCGGTCTGGGCGAAGGCGCTGGCAAGCAGGCCAAGAGACATTCCGCAGAGCGCGTTCACAACGGCCGCGAGGTACAGGTACCAGGCGTTGTCATTGGGGTCAAAGCCGCAGACGTATATGGCAAAGCTGAGAGTAATTGCCGTCTGCACCAAAGCCATGACCGTGAATGCCAGCGCATAGCCAATAATGAACTCACCTCGGCGCATCCGGGTGGTGAGGAAGCGCTCGAGTGTGCCACTGCGGCGCTCCTTAAGGGTGGTGATACTGGCGGCCAGGAACATGACAACGAACGGGAAGAGGCCAATTAGTCGGCCGCCAACTTTGTCAAACATGGCCGCGTTGTTGAACATCCATGAGAAGAGTCCAACCAAAATGGATGGCACAAAGAACATGAGGGCAACGGTGCGCTTGTCTCCGCGAATGGTTCTTAGCACCCGCTGGGCGATTGCTCCGGTGCGGGCTAGGCCGTTCATGCGGCCACCTGCTTACTGTTTGCCAGGGTAAGGAATGCGCCCTCGGCGCTGGTACTCGAGGTAGCCATAAGAATGTTGGCGAGAGAGTCGTTGGCAATCACCTTGCCCTCGCGCACAAATACTAGTTGGTCGCATCGCTCGGCCTCGTCCATCACGTGGCTGGAGACTAGGAGCGTCTTGCCACTGTTGGCTAGGGCCCGGAAGATGCCCCATATCTCGGCGCGAAGCACGGGGTCGAGTCCAACCGTCGGCTCATCCAGAATCAGCAATTCTGGTGAACCAACCATGGCCATTGCCAGTGAAACTCGGTTGCGCTGACCGCCGGAAAGGTTGCCCACCTTTGCCTTGGCAAAATCAGTCAGGCCCACCTCGCTGAGCACGCGCTGAATGTCTGAGGCCGGTGCGCCAATCATTTTGCGGGCAAAGTCCAGATTTTGGGCAACCGTCAGGTCATCAAAGACGCTCGAGGCCTGGGTTGAATAAGCAACCCGGTTTGCAAGCACCGATGCCCCAGCCGGCTCACCTAGAACAGTGACCGTGCCGGTCACCTTGGACTGAACACCTACCAGGGCACGCATGATGGTGGACTTGCCAGCACCGCTCGGACCTAGCAATCCGATGATTTTTCCGGATGGAAGTTCGAGGTTCACATCGTTCAGCACGGACTGCTTGCCGCGCTTTACCGACACCCCGGCGAAAGTAGCAACATTGCTCATGGCCTCAGCCTAGCCACTTTGCCTGAACGGTAAAACTCCCCCGCAGCTAGTTCAGCGGCCGGAAGATGAAGCAGTCCACCTCAATTGATTCTTCACCGGCGGCCAGATTGTGGCTGTGCGAAAGACGGACGTTGTATTCGCCTGAACCAATTCGGTGTTGTCCGATAACGAGTTCGCGCCACTGACCATCGGTGCTTGGGAAGACCGTGCCACGGTTGATGTACTGGTCGTAAGACTGGTTCTGATTGCCGTCATAGAACAGGAAGCCGCCTACCAGCAGGCGAGCGTTGCGGTCGGCCTTGCTGCGGTATCGCACAGCAACCTCCCAGTCGCGCTCTGGGCCAACCTGGAGCAGCACGCTCAGTCCGTACTCCTGCTGGGTTAGTCCGGTCACGTAACCGGCTCCGGTGGAACCATCCGGGTTTCTGCCCAGATCTTCTGGCTTGCTCGCAACAATGCGAGTGCCGTGTAGCGCGCCACCAGCCTGCGGAGCGGCTGCGGCATCGAGCACAATCTCCCATTGCTCTCCATCAACCACCGAATATCCGCGGGTTGACGGGTGCGGGTTGATTACAGCGATGCTGCCATCGGAGTTGTAGAAGAGCTGATCCATCATCAAGCTGCGCGAGGTAGCTGTGCCGGACACCCAGCCCGAGTGATAGAACGCAAGCCATTGACCGCGGAACTCAACCACCGAACCGTGGATGGTGCCGGAGTTGCCTGGATAGTCACCGATGAAAACGCCGAGGTCGCGATACGGACCGAGCGGGTGCTCTGCTACCGCATGACACATACGCTGCGGCCAGACCTCGCCGTCAAGTGCCGGGTAGGTGAGGTAGTAGCGGCCCTGATACTTGTGCAGGAACGGGCCCTCATACCCGCCAACCTGCTCAGAAATATTCCGCACCGTTTCGGGCTTGATGCTGCGCAGGTCGGCGTTGAGTTCGCCAAGCATGATGGAGCCTCGAGCTCCCCAGATTAGGTAAGGAGTACCGTCGTCATCGATGAAGAATGCTGGGTCTTGCCCCCACTCCACACCCTCGATTGGGCCCAAGTCTGCGAACGGGCCTTCAGGGCGATCCGAGACGGCGAGCCCCGTGCGGAAGGTGCTGGTCTCGCGCTCGATGGCGCAGAAGGTCAGGTAGTACTTACCCTGATAGAAGTTGCAGTCAATTGCCCACATGTGGCTGATGGCCCACTCCACCTGACTTAGATGAAGCACTCGACCGTGGTCGGTCCAGTGGTTTAGGTCATCGGTGCTGAGCACGTGGTAACCAACCATGCTGTCGTAGCTGTTGGTGTATGGCTCGTCATAGGAGACATAGAGGTACAGGCGATCGTTGAACACGTGCGCCGATGGGTCGGCAGCAAAAATGGTGTTGTTAATCAGACTGGACAAGGTTTACCTATCGGTTCAGCAGGGTGGGATTATCGCGCACGTAGAGCGGAAGCGACATGAAGTCGTGGGTCTCGGTTCGCCAGCCGCCACCAGAAACGATCTCACCGGTGAAGTAGTTGGCCCATGTGCCAGCCGGCAGATAGAACTCAACCTCTCCGGTTGCCGAGAACACTGGAGCCACCAGCAGGTCCGGACCGAGCATGTACTGACCATCAACAAACCAGGCGGTTCGATCCTCTGGGAACTCCAGCAGCATCGGGCGCATCATCGGTGTGCCCAGTTCATGCGCCTGCTTGGCGGTTGCCATCAGGTAAGGCATTAATTCTTGCTTTAGTTTGGCAAAGTGACGGGTAACGTCAACGGCCTCTTCGTCAAAGGCCCAGGGCACACGCACGGATTCGTTTCCGTGCAGGCGGCTGTGCGACGAGAGCAGGCCAAAGGCAACCCAACGCTTGAAGACGCTAGGGTCTGGCGACCCCTCAAAGCCACCGATGTCGTGACTCCAGTAACCGAAGCCGCTTAGGCCCAGACTGAGACCGCCGCGAAGGCTCTCAGCCATTGACTCGAAGCTGGAGGTGTTGTCGCCACCCCAGTGAACCGGCATGGACTGTCCGCCCACCGCGGCCGAACGGGCGAATACAATTGCGTCCTCGCCTTTTACCTCCTGCAGCAACTCCCAGACGGCCTGGTTGTAAAGCTGGGTGTAGAGGTTGTGCATCTGCTCGGGGTCGGAGCCGTCGTGGTAGACCACATCGAGTGGAATTCGCTCACCGAAGTCGGTCTTAAAGCAGTCCACACCCATTTCCAGCAGCGGGCGGAGTTTGGACTGGAACCAGGCCTTGGCATCGGGGTTAGTGAAGTCAACGATGGCGTTGCCGGCTTGCCAGAGATCCCACTGCCAAACGCTGCCGGCTGCACCACCTGGTCCGTCATTGCGGCGCAACAGGTAGCCCAGGTTCTTTGCTTCGTCAAACAGCGGCGAGGCCTGACCGATGTACGGGTTGATCCAAAGCGAGATGTGCAGGCCCTTGGCCTTGAGGCGCTCCAGCATTCCGGCTGGGTCTGGGAAGGTTCGCGGGTCCCATTCAAAGTCACACCACTGGTACTCACGCATCCAGAAGCAGTCGAAGTGGAACACGCTCAGCGGAATGTCGCGGCGAGCCATCTCATCGATGAAGCCATTTACAGTCTGCTCGTCGTAGTTGGTGACAAAGCTGGTGGAAAGCCAGAGCCCAAAGGTCCACTCCGGAAGTAGAGGAGCGCGGCCGGTGAGCGCGGTGTACTTGCGCAGAATCTCGGCTGGAGTTGGGCCGTAGATGATGAAGTAGTCCAGGTCCTGGGTTTGCGCAGAGAACTGCACGCGCTCCACAGCCTCGCTGCCAACCTCGAGGCTCACTCGCCCGGTGTGGTTTATGAAGACGCCGTAGCCGCGGTTGGTGAGGTAGAACGGAATGTTTTTGTAGGCCTGCTCGCTTGAGGTGCCGCCGTCTTCGTTCCAGACCTCAACGCTCTGCCCGTTCTTGATGAACGGGGTGAAGCGCTCGCCAAGACCGTAGACGTTCTCGCCCACTCCAAGCCCAAGTTGCACCGATAGGTAATGCTCTCCCTGAGGTCCGTCCACAATGGCCAGGCTGCGCTCACGCTGATGGGTGAGAAGTTGATCGCCCGCGCGAAATTCAAGGTTCCAGGTATCTGCGGTGCTCAGGTGGGCGGTCAGCCCGCCGGAAGTGAGAGTAACCGCATCGGTGTATTCATTGGCAACCGCGGTCACCGATGCCTCTGCGACCGGATATTTGAGGGCCGGTTTGCCACCGGTGTGGTGGGCAACGCGAACCCGAATGACATCTTCAGCCGGAGCGTCAAGCTCCACGTTGAAGGTTGCGGTGTTTAGCGTCTGACCCCGATGCCTTACCACCTTGGGAGTGACCAGGGCCTTGAGGGCCTGACCATTTCCATTGCCAGCTGGGACGATTTGAGTGCGGTACGCCTGGGCCGCGTAGAGAACGTTGAAGCCCTCTCGCATTAGCCAGAATCCGTTGGTGAACTTCATTACTGCCTTGGTTTGATACGAGAGGGCTTCGCCCGTTTTGGTGCTTTTTAGTTAGCTTCGAGCAATGCTGCCACCGCTGCGGCGGCGAGCAAGTGCGTCGAGGGTTGCGGCGAGCAACAGCACGCCACCGGTGATGAGGAAGTTCACACCGGCAGGCATCTGCAGCAGGCCTAGGCCGTTGTCGATCATGGTGATCACAATGGCACCGATGGCGGCGTGGGAAAGGCGACCGCGACCACCGAAGAGGCTTACGCCACCAACAACTGCTGCCGCAACACCGTTTAGAACGATGCTGTGACCGGCCGAACCGTCAACCGACTGGATGCGGCTGGCGTGGAAGATGCCGGAGGCAACTGCCAGGAACGAGCAGATGATGAAGGCCCAGATACGAACCCGAGCAACCTTGATGCCGGCACGACGTGCAGCCTCAGGGTTTCCACCGACTGCGTACAGGTGACGACCAAACTTGGTGCGGTCAAGCAGCAGGGTGAAGATTACGAGGACGATGATGGAGATTGGAACCACGATTGGCACACCCGAGATTGGGATGACACCCTGGCTACGGTTCTGGTTCATGACCAGAACTGCACCTCCACCAAGAACTAGGATTGCGGCGACCTTGATGAACAGGATGCTGATTGGTCGGTTTACCAGTCCAGTGCCGGCGCGACGAGCTCGATCCCAGATTCCAAACAGGAAGGTGCCTGCGGCAGCTAGCACAATCATCAACCAGCCACCCCAGTCTGGGATGTTGGAGTTCATGATGGCCAGAATCTCTGGGGTCTCAACGCGATAAACGCCACCCTCACCCAGCAGCACCAGCTGCATACCCTGGAAGCCCAGGAAGAAGGCAAGGGTAACCACGAACGATGGAACACCAATCTTTGCAACAATCATTCCGATGACCCAACCAACCAAGATTCCGGTTGCGAAGGCGGCGATTAGTGCAGGGAACCAAGGCCAACTTCCGGACTTGATGAGGACGATAAATACGGCCGCAGCAACACCGGCGGTTACACCGGCCGCTAGGTCGATTTCACCGAGAAGAATCACGAACACAAGGGCGGCCGACAGCATGGTGAGCTCGGCTGCCTGAACAAACAGGTTGGTGAAGTTTAGGTCTGTAAGGAAGTAAGGGCTGAGCGCGGCGAAGATGCCGGCCAGAACAAGAGTTGCACCAATAGCTGGCAGCGAGCCCATCTCGCCACCGCGGAGGCGGAGTAAGTAGGCGCGAACCTGGTCACCGAAGCTGCCCTCGTGACCGCTTGCGAGCGAAGTTACCTGGTTGGACATGATTAGATGGCTCCCTCTACGGTGATGGCGCTGGTGTCGGTGGACTTCAGACCGGTGATGTAGGCAACTACCTCAGCGTTGTCGGTGTCCTTGGCTTCCAGCTGTGCAACTAGGCGACCCAGGTAAAGCACGGCAATGTTGTCGGCCACGCGGAAGACGTCTCCCAGGTTGTGGCTAATGATGATTACACCAACGCCGTTGTCTGCTAGACGGCGAACCAGGTTGAGTACCTGCTCGGTCTGGGCAACGCCCAATGCAGCGGTTGGCTCGTCGAGGATTACCAGCTTGGCTTCGCGCAGCACGGAGCGAGCGATTGCCACGGTCTGGCGCTGACCACCGGAGAGCGAAGATACCTTCTGGCGAACCGACTTCACGGTGCGAACCGAGAGGCTCTGCAGCGCCTTGGTGGCCTGCAGTTCCATCTCAGACTCGTGCAGGGTGCCGGTCTTTAGAACCTCGTGACCGAGGAACATGTTCTGGACGATGTCCAGGTTCTCGCAGAGCGCGAGGTCCTGGTACACAACCTCGATACCGAGGTCGCTTGCCTCGAGCGGGTTTTGGATATTTACGAGTTCGCCGTTGAAACGAACCTCGCCCTCGTCGTAAGGCTGCACTCCGGAGAGGCCCTTGATCAGGGTTGACTTACCGGCACCGTTGTCGCCCACCAGGGCGGTTACCTTGCCGGCGAAAACTTTGAGGTCAATGCCCTTTAGGACATCAACTGGACCGAAGCTCTTTTTGACTCCGGCTAGTTCGACTACTGGGATCTCCACAAGTAGCCCTTTCTGTGTTGCGGATGTTTTGGTGGTTCTTGAGAAGTGGAACTGCCCTGCGCCTACTGGAGGCGCAGGGCAGCCCCTCTGTCAGTTGTTACTTGACGCCGTACTTCTTACATGCGGCTGCTACAGCTGCAGTACAGATGTCCGATGCCTTTGCGTCGCCGGCAGCAACCACGGTCTTAACAGTGGCGGCCTTGATCAGGATCGGGGTCGAAGCCAGGAATGGGGTGCCGTCTGCAAGCTTCTTGCTTACGGTGACCTTCTGGCCCTTCAGGATCTTGATTGCCAGGTCGGTAGCGGCCTTAGCCTCAACCTTGAATGGCTTGTAAACGGTAGCAGTCTGCTTGCCCAGCAGTACGTTCTGCAGACCAGCTACAGATGCGTCCTGACCGGAGATAACGGCAGTCTGCTTGTTCTTGTCCAGGATGGCGATGATTGCCGAAGCGTTGTTGTCGTTTGGCGACAGAACTGCGTCAATCTTGCCCTTCAGAGCGGTGAATGCCTGCTCGAACTCAGTTCCAGCAGTTGGGCCATCCCAGGTTCCCTTCATGGTGAAGGCAGCCTTTGCGCCAGCCTTCTTCAGCACTGCAAGAGCACCGTTGAGGAACATAGCGGCGTTTCCGTCAGTTGGGTCACCCGAACCGTAAACGATGCTTGCGGTCTTTGGGTCCTTGCCAGCGGCCTTGAGGCCGTCAACTACGGTCTGTCCCTCGAGAGCACCAACAGCGGTGTTGTCGAACGATACGTAGTAGCTAGCACCAGCAATTGGACGGTCGTAGGCGATAACAGGGATGCCCTGTGCCTTTGCCTTGGTTGCAACTGCAGCACCTGCACCGTTGAAGTCAACCAGGATCATTACGCCACAGCCCTTAGCGAGCTGAGCGTCCGCGATGGTTGCGAACTTCGCGGTGTCCTTCTGAGCGTTCTGGATGTCGGTGGTGAAACCGGCCTTGGTCAGAGCGCCGTTAAGGGCTGGACGGTCACCGGACTCCCAGCGGGTACCGCTGTCGGCGTCTGGCAGGATTACGCAGGCACGCTTGCTGGCAGCTGCGTGAGCGGCACCAACGCCGGTCAGAAGCAGTGCCGAAGCGGCAGCAATAGCAACTGCAGCAGAGAATGCAGTCTTCTTCATTGTGTCTCCTAGATGGATTGTTTTGGTTTTTGTGTAACAGCCCCCAACGGGCCGCCCCATTTGAGGCTGTATCTATTGTTGCCCTAAACAACAAACAAATTCGGGCATTTTCGGTAACGATTGAGCATCGTTATGGTTTTGTTGTTTAAAGCAACAAGTAACCGCTTGCGGGGCTACGACCCAGTGTTTACTTGGTTTTTTAGTAGAGCCGATTAGCCGCGGCTGCAAATTGCGTAACGGTTACAGACACAGCAGGGCGGTTTACCGTTGCCAGCAGTTCGATCTCCCAAGTTGGACGCGAACCAGAAATAGCCCAGGCGGATTGCCTTGCGGCACCGTCTGCAACGTACTCACCGGGGGCTGGAACGGCAACCGGGAGTCCAAAAATCTCGGCTGCGATCTGCTGCACGGCGGGGTTGGCGGCGGCGCCTCCAACCAACAGGATTCGACTGGTGGCAACACCGGCATCGGTGAGTGCGGAAAGGCCAGCGGCCAGACCGCAGAGCATTCCTTCAATGGCGGCACGCGCCAGATTTGGGCGGGTGTTATTGGCTAGGGTTAGGCCCACTATGGATGCCGTGGCGTCGGGAAGATTAGGGGTGCGCTCACCCTCGAAATAAGGAACCAGTACCACGCCGCCGGAACCAGGCTCGGCCTGCAGGGCAAGCTGACCAAGTTCGTCGTGCGAAACCTCTAAGAGGTTGGCGAAGGAATCTAGAACGCGAGCTGCGTTTAGTGTGCAAACCAGCGGCAAGAAGCTTCCTGAGGCACTCGAGAAGCCGGCGATGATTCCGGTGGCGTCACTGGTAGGCGTTGCCGAAACCGAGAAGACTGTTCCCGAAGTGCCGAGCGAAACAATGACATCGCCGTCAACGGCATCAACGCCCATGCCTGCAGCCGCGTTGTCTCCGGCTCCGCAGGCGATGACGCCGGTGTAACCGGATCGACCTGGATCAGCCTGGAAGGCTGCCTCTCCAGGAGCAACGATTTTCGGGAGGGTTGGAACATGCCCAAGGATCCAGGTCAGGATCTCTGGAACGTACTGGCCCGTGGCTGGGTTGAAGTATCCGGTGCCCGAGGCATCGGAGGCATCGGTGGCCAAGGCCGAAAGGTTTGGACCAAACTGGCTCTCCCCCACCGGGCCGTATCCGGCGAGACGCCAGCTTAAATAGTCATGCGGCAGGCAGACGGCTGCTACGCGTGCAGCATTAGCTGGCTCGTTCTCCGCCACCCAGGCAACCTTGGTGCTGGTGAACGAGGCAACAGGCAGCGAACCAGTTTCGCGAGCCAGGTATTCGGCACCAAAGTGAGCAATGAGCCGTTCGGCGTCTCCTGCGCTGCGGGTGTCGTTCCAGAGCAGGGCATCACGAACTACGGTTCCGTCTTTAGCAAGCAACACCATGCCGTGCTGCTGCCCACCGATGGAGATGGCAGCTACATCCGCCAGTCCACCGGCATCGGCGATTGCAGCCTGCAGGGCCTCCCACCAGCGCTCCGGATGCACCTCGGTACCGTTGGGGTGCGAGGCCCGACCGGTGCGAACTAGCGCACCGGTCTGAGCGTCACGAATAACAACCTTGCAGGATTGCGTCGACGAATCGACGCCGGCAACCAGAACCACTTTGTTTGACTCGGGCGGGGTTTAGCGGGCACCCATGAGGTGCTCGAGTGCCAACTGGTTAAGGTGCACGAAGTTGAATCCCTTGCCGTTGTAGTAGCTGTCGGCATCGAAGTCCTCGTAGGAACTGCGGTCGGCCAGCAGCTCAGCGTAGCCCTCGCCTGGGTTCAGGGTCGGCTTGCGCAGCTGGTGCACGCGAGAAGCCTCGAGCGCGGCCTTTACCTCAGGGTCGGCGTTGAACGCGGCGGCACGCTCCTTGAGCAGCAGGTAGGTGCGCATGTTGGCGGCAGCCGATGCCCAGACTCCGTTGTAGTCTTCGGTGCGGCTTGGCTTGTAGTCGAAGTGGCGCGGTCCGTCATAGGCGCGGCCGCCGTTCACGCCACCGAACTCCAACAGGTTAACCAGACTGAAGGCGTTGAAGATATCGCCGTGGCCAAAGACCAGGTCTTGGTCAAACTTCACTCCGCGCTGTCCGTTGAGGTCGATGTGGTAGAGCTTGCCGTGCTCCAGCGCCTGCTCGATGCCTGCTGTGAAGTTGAGACCAGCCATCTGCTCGTGACCAACCTCTGGGTTGAGGCCAACCAGTTCAGGGTGATCAAGAGTGTTGATGAAAGCCATGGCGTGGCCGAGGGTTGGCAGCAGGATGTCGCCACGTGGCTCGTTTGGCTTTGGCTCGATTGCGAAGCGAATGTCGTAACCCTTGTCGATTACGTACTGACCAAGGAGGTTGCAAGCCTCGCGGTAACGTTCGAGGGCGGCGCGAACATCCTTGGCGTTGTCGTACTCGGCTCCTTCGCGTCCACCCCACATTACGAAGGTCTTGGCACCCATCTCGGCGGCCAGGTCGAGGTTGCGCAGCGCCTTGCGGAGCGAGAATCGGCGCACCTCGCGGTCGTTGCTGGTGAAGGCACCGTCCTTGAAGACCGGGTGGCTGAAGAGGTTGGTGGTGACCATCGGGATGATCATGCCGGTGTCGGCGAGGGCTTGCTTGAGGCGGTCGATCTGGCCCTGACGGACTGCATCGGAGGATCCGAATGGGAATAGGTCATCGTCGTGGAAGGTGAGGCCATAGGCACCCAATTCTGAAAGCTTGTGAACTGCCTCAACTACGTCGAGCTCGGCACGGGTTGCGCCACCAAACTGGTCCTGTGCGCGCCAGCCAATAGTCCAGAGGCCGAATGAGAATTTGTCTTCGCGGGATGGGGTGAGAGTCACGATGTTTCCTATTTCTTGTGCAAGAAAGCCAGATTAGGGCTTCGGCATTTGTTGCCTAAGACAACGATGTTTGTTGCTCAAGGCAACAATAGTAAATTTTGAAACGTTTTTTCCAGTAGTTTTGGTTCACGGAGGAGATTGTTATATGCCTGATACCAAAACGCCACGGGCGCCGCTCGGTCAGAACCGCGAAAACTTGCGGCAGCACAATCTCTCCGTTGTTCTGCGCATGCTGCACCAGTCGCGCTCGGTGCCTCGCTCCCACCTCACCTCTGTCACCGGCCTCAATCGATCCACCATCTCAGACCTGGTTGGCGAACTAGTTTCACTCGGTCTCGCAACCGAGGCCGAGGCTCAGATCATTGGTTCGGTGGGCCGCCCGTCACTCACGGTTCAAGCCAGCGACAACATTGTTGCCTTCTCGGTAAACCCAGAAATTGACGCCACCACCGTTGGCGTCATCTCATTCGACGGCCGCCTCCTGCAGAAGGTTCGCTACCCAACCCAGCTTCAGCCAGACGCACAGACCGCAACTCAGATTGCCGCCAAGATCATCGCCGACCTTCGCTCCAAGCTCCCTGCCGAAACTCGCATCGCAGGCATCGGTGCCGCCGTACCTGGTCAGGTCCGCGTTCGCGACGGCGTCATTCGCCTGGCCCCGCACCTGAACTGGGTTGAGGTTCCATTCGGCCCAATGCTCTCGCAGCTGACTGGCCTACCTACTTTTGTTGACAACGATGCCACGAGCGTGTGCACGGCCGAGCGCATGTTTGGCGCTGCTCGCGGCTACAGCAACGCGGTGTTCCTTTTCGCCGGCTCCGGCGGCATCGGTGGCGGAATGATTGTGGACGACCGCCTTGCCCGCGGCGCATCTGGCTACGCCGGTGAGCTTGGCCACATCCAGATTTCATCATCTAAGACACCAGACTTCTCCGGCCTTCCAGGAACCCTTGAGGCGCTGGTAAAGCGTGACGATCTGCTTGAAGTTTTCAAGCTTGACTCCGCCACCGATGAAGAGCTCGAGCAGGACATCCTGACCACCAAGGACTCCAAGGTGACCAAAGTTCTCAACCAGCAGGTTGACGATCTCGGCCGCGCAGTTGGCGTTCTGGCCACTATCTTCAACCCGCAGGCGGTTGTGCTCGGTGGGTTCCTCAACTCGCTGTTCCAGTACAACCAGGACCGGCTTCTGAACAGCATGCGCCACAGCTCCATCAAGTCGGCCCACGACGGACTAATTGTGAAGAGCTCCGAACTTGGAACTTCGGCCGTACTAATGGGCGCGGCTGAACTGGCGTTCCAGGGACTGCTGGACAGCCCGGCGGGAACCGAGCTCATTTTGAACCGTCGCTAATAGAGCAGACTTGCAAAAAAGCCGGCCGCTTAGCGGCCGGCTTTTTCCTATTTGGCTTATTAGGCGTTGACTCCAAAGCGAGAAGCCGCCGCGCTCCAGGCCAACTCCTTGCGGAAGGCGCGCAGGTTGGTGTCATCGTCAATCACAACCAGCTCCACGCCAGCGATACGCGCAAAGTCCTCGAGGGTCTCGCTCGAGACCGCCTTGGTTAGAACTGTGTGGTGAGAGCCACCGGCCAGCATCCAAGCCTCCGCCGATTCCGCAAGACCTGGCTTCGGTTCCCAAACCGCGCGGGCAACTGGCAGCTTTGGCAGGTCTTCGTTTGGCTCAACCACGGTGATCTCATTCACAATCATGCGGAAGCGGTCGCCCAGGTCTGCAATGCAAACCACGCGACCCTCACCCGGTGAAGCGGTGAACACCATGCGAATCGGGTCTTCCTTGCCACCGATGCCCAGCGGGTGAATCTCGATGGTTGGCTTAGCATCGGTGATGGTTGGACAGACCTCAAGCATGTGGGCGCCAAGCACCTTGGCAGGGCCAGGACCGAAGTGGTAGGTGTAGTCCTCCATGAACGACGTGCCGCCACCGGCCGGGGTCATGCTCTTGAGAATGGCACCCAGCGCAGAAGTCTTCCAGTCGCCTTCGCCACCGAAACCGTAGCCGTCTGCCATCAGGCGCTGAACGGCGAGACCTGGCAGCTGTCGAAGCTCGCCCAGGTCTTCGAAGTTGGAGGTGAAGGCATTGAAGTTGCCTGCCTCCAAAATGGTGCGAAGGGCAATCTCCTGCTTGGCCGCGTAGACCAGGCTCTCGTGACGAGCCCCGCCGGCACAAAGCTCAGGAACCACGTCATACTCGCGCTCGTACTCGGCGGCGAGCGCTTCAGCCGCGGCATCGGTGACCTGGGCAACCGCCGTCACCAGGGTGTTGATGCCGTAGGCCTCGATGCTCATTCCAAACTTCATCTGAGCCGAGACCTTGTCTCCGTCTGTCACCGCGACGAATCGCATGTTGTCACCAAAGCGCGCCAGCTTTAGGTGCTGACTCGTGTGCCATCCGATGGTGGCCCAGGCCCAGGCATCGATGCGCTCGGCCACGTAGGCACTCTCCGGTGAGCCAACCACAACCTTGCGCGCAACCGCCATGCGGGTCACGATGTGCGCGTATTCGCGGTCGCCGTGTGCGGCCTGGTTCAGGTTCATGAAGTCCATGTCGATGGTGCCCCAAGGCAGGCTCTGGTTGGCCTGAGTGTGCAGGTGCAGCAGTGGCTTTTGCAGGGCGTCAAGGCCAGCAATCCACATCTTGGCCGGGCTGAAGGTGTGCATCCAGGTGATCACACCGATGCAGTCGTCGTCTGCGCTCGCATCCAGCAGGGCTCGGCGGATGGCATCGGAGTTCTTTAGAACCGGCTTCCAAACCAGTTCAACCGGGGCCTTCAGTTTGGCGGCGATTCCGTTGGCTACGGCCTGAGATTGCTCCGCAACCTGCTTGAGGGTGTCCTCGCCGTAGAGGTCTTGCGAGCCGGTTAAGAACCAGATTTGCTTTGCCATTTTTGTAGTTCTCCTTGGTTCTTACTGTCCGTAGACGTTCTGGTAGCGGTTGTAGAGGGAGTCAATCTTGTCCTGCGGAATTGGAATTGCGGGTCCGTGCTGCAGGGTGAGATGCACGGTTCGGGCTACGTCCTCGCACATCACTGCGCTCTTGACCGCCGCCTTCGCGCTGTCACCGATAGTGAACACGCCGTGGTTCTGCATGAGCACGGCGGTGGAGCGGTGGCCGGCGAGGGTTTCAACTATTCCGCGGCCAATGCTGTCATCACCGATGATGGCGAACGGCCCAACCGGGATTGGTCCGCCAAATTCGTCGGCCATGGCGGTGAGCACGCAAGGGATTTCCTCGCCGCGGGCAGCCCAGGCGGCCGCGTAGTCGGAGTGGGTGTGAACCACACCGTTCACCTCAGGCATGTTTCGGTAAACGTAGGCATGGGAGTCAGTGTCGCTCGATGGTTTGCGGGTGCCGTCAAGCAAGTTGCCGTCGAGGTCGCAGATCACTATGTCATCCGGCTGTAGTTCCTCGTAGCTCACCCCGGAAGGCTTGATGGCAAATAGGTCTGGTGAGCCATCGGTGAAGCGGATGCGCTCCGAAACGTTTCCGCCAGTCCAGACCACCAGGTCGTATTTGACCAACTCCTGGTGGAGGTCGGCCAAACGCTTGCGGCTGGCGGCGATGATGGCGGCGCGGTCCGCGGAGGCCGGGGCCGTGGAAACACTGTTCGAACCCGAAACACCTGCATCACTCGGCAGCAAGGCATCCCCGCGACGAATAGCCTTCAAGCGCTTCATCACGTTGTTCTCTCCTCTTCCGAGGTAGTCGTGCAGGCGCGAGTACTCGGCGTACAGCAGGTCATAGGCGCGGGCGCGCTCCTCGTTCGGCTGGTAGACGCCGCGGTTGGACTTGCCCATAGCATCGGCGGCCTCGCGAATGTCGGCGTATGCACCGGCCGCAACCGCAGCGTGAATGGCCGAACCCAGGGCCGGACCCTGCTCGCTCGCGATGGTGCTGAGCGGAAGGCGAGTGACGTCCGAGTAGAGCTGCATCAGGAACTGGTTCTTGAGCAGGCCACCGGCCACGATGAACTCGGTTACGGGCACTCCTGATTCCTGGAAGGTCTCCACAATCTTGCGGGTGCCGAATGCGGTGGCCTCCAGCAACGCGCGATAGACCTGCTCTGGCCGAGTGGTGAGAGAGGCACCAATCAGCAGGCCCGAGAGTTCGTGGTCAACCAGAACCGAGCGGTTTCCGCTGTGCCAGTCCAGGGCCAGCAGTCCGTGCTCCCCCACACGCTCCACGGCACCTAGATCGGTCAGGTGCTGGTGGATGCTCTTGCCGACGGCAGCGGCATCGGTGAAATAGCTGCCCGGAACCTGATTGTTGACGTACCAGGCGAAAATGTCGCCAACACCACTCTGGCCAGCCTCATAGCCGTAGAGGCCGCTGACAATTCCGCCGTCAACCACTCCGCACATTCCCGGCACTTCGGTGAGGATGGACCCATTCATGACGTGGCAGGTTGAGGTGCCCATGATGGCAACCATCTGACCAGGCTGAGTGGCCTGTGCGGCTGGTGCAGTCACGTGCGCGTCCACATTTCCAACTGCCACAACGATGCCCTCCGGCAGCCCGGTCCAGGACGCCGCCTCGGCGGTCAGGCCACCAGCGGCGGCACCAAGCTGGCCGATCCGGTGGCGAACCTTGTCGTCGATAAAGGAGCCGAAACCTGGTGACAGCGCCTCAAAGAATTCGTTGGACGGGTACTCGCCGTCCTGCAGGTTGCCCTTGTAGCCGGCGGTGCAGGCGTTGCGCACGTACTCACCACAGAGCTGCCAGATGATCCAGTCGGCGGCCTCTACCCAGCGCTCCATGCGAGCGTAAACCTCTGGCGCCTCCTCAAAGACCTGAAGCCCCTTGGCCAGTTCCCACTCGCTGGAGATCTGACCGCCGTAGCGAGGCAGCCACTTTTCGCCGCGAACTCGTGCAAGCTCGTTGATGCGGTCGGCGTGCGGCTGGGCGGCGTGATGCTTCCAGAGCTTCACGTAGGCGTGTGGATTGCCGGCAAACTCCGGCAGGTTACTCAGCGGGGTGCCATCCCTCAGGGTTGGCACCATGGTGCAGGCGGTGAAGTCAGTTCCAATGCCAATCACCGATGCCGGGTCAATGCCCGCTGCCTTCACGGCGGCCGGCACTGCGTTCTTGAGAACATCCACGTAGTCGTTCGGGTTCTGAAGAGCCCAGTCGGCACCCAACTTTGCACCGGTGGAGTTCAGCACCGTGTCCATCACCGCATTCGGATACTCAAAGACTCCGGTGCCAAGTTCGGCTCCATCGGAGACTCGAACCACCACGGCGCGCCCGCTCAGGGTTCCGTAGTCAACGCCAATTGTGTAGCTCTCGCTCACGCGCGCTCCTCCACTAATACGCGAACGCCCCAGGCGCCCAACTCAAAACTTTGCCCGGCGGCAAGTGCGGCACCGCTCTCCACATCGGTGGCGGCGTTCAAGACCCGCACCGATGCCTTTTCCCAGCCCCAGTTGAAGACAAAGTGAACTTCTCGGCCGTCCTCTGTGGTGGCGCGGTTGACCACAACCGATTCGTTCTCGCTAAATGGCGCGTCGATGACCGGTAGCGAATCGGCGAGGTAGCCGCCGAGCCAGGTAGAAAGCTGCTGGTCTGGGTAGGTGGCGAGGAAACTCACGCGGCCCTCGCCGAATGCCTTAGTCGTGAGCGCACCGAACTGGCCGAAAAACGGGTGGTCGAGGCGGAGCACGGTTTCGGCAGGGCCGCCTGCAGCATCGGCAGCCAGCTCCAGCTCGTCCAACCATCCGTAGCCGGCACCAACCACAGATCCACGTTCGGTCACGGCGGGGTGTTGCTTGGCAAGCATCGAGTATTCGTTGTAAGCCACTCCGCCAGCCTCGCCCAGAATCGCGGGAGCAACATCGGTGCGGATTACGGCATCTGGCTTGGCGTAACCGGTGCGCGGTCCAACCAGCAGGTGGCCGCCAGCTAGGGCGTACTCGCGGGCAAACTCCAGCGTTTCATCACTAACCACATAGAGACTGTGCAAGATCATCACCGGGTGAACCGCGGCGAACTCGGCCGGGCTTAGCTCTTCGGCCTCCAGCTGGTTGTCGCCGAGCAAACGAACCCCGTAGCCAGAGCTGTAGGCAATCTCATACATGGACTGCAGGGTCTTTTCGTAGCCAAGCGGATCGGCCATGCCGTTGCCACCGCGAAGTGGGCCCTGGAACTCGAACAGCCACTTGCTGGCGGTGGAGGTAACTACGGCAATTTCTTGGGACGGCTGCAGCGGCCCCAGCTTGGCAATTGCCTCCAGCATCGGTGCGGTCTCTTGGAAGGCGCGGTAGGTGCGACCCGGCTGAAGGCTGTGCGGCAGAATGCCTCCCCAGTGGTTCTCCACGCCATACGGCAGCGTGTGCCAGTGCCAGTACTCCACCAGCTGAGCGCCGCGCGAAACCATGGCGACTGCCGCCTGCTTGAACTGGCCCGGCCAATGCGGGAAGGCTGCGGTTGCCGGACCCTGCTGAATGGCCGAACCGTTGGTTTCAGTCACCAGGAACGGCGCCTGCTTAATGCTCCAGGCGGTGTCGCAAATCATATTCAGATAGCTGGAACCAGTGAGCGGAACCCACATGGGTGCCGGGTTTAGTTCGCCTGGTTCAAGCGGCCTGCGGGGGTGGCTCAGGCCATCCTGACTGGCGTAATAGACGTTTACCGATGTCACATCCAGAGCCTCACCGATGGTCTGGTTGTCCATGCCTGGGCGGTTGAGGGCAACACAGGTGGTGATGTACTGGTGGTCGGCAATCAGAGTGCGCACCAGCTTGCGCTGCCAGTCCAAGAAGTCGTTGGTGACTTCGGCCTGGTGCTCACGCCAGGCCAGCAGGTAGCTGGGATTGGTGTTTCCATCCGGGCGCCAAAGGTCATCCCATTCGTTGAGCGCGTGACTCCAGTAGGTCAGACCCCAGGCAGCGTTTAGAGCCTCAACGGTTGAGTAGCGAGCGCGCAACTTTTGCTTGAATGCCTCAAAGACACCAGCGTTGTGCAGGATGAAAGCACCCGGCTCGTTGTCTACCTGCCAACCAATAACGGCCGGGTGGTTGCGGTAGCGTTCCACAATCTTGCGGATCAGCACCTCGCTAAGCGCGCGGAAAGTGGGGTGCGAATAGTCAACGTTCTGGCGGTGCCCGTAGGGAACTTTGGCCCCGGTAGCCGGCTCGGCAATTAGGTCGGGGTGGTTCTGGAAAACCCAGATGGGAACCGCATAGGTTGGCGTGCCAATAATCACACCGATGCCGTTTGCCGCGGCCGCATCCAGCACTGGCTGGAGCCAGTCGAGGTTGAAAGTGGTTGGGGTTGGCTGCCACTTGTGCCAGACCGACTCGCCCACGCGAATCACGGTCACACCTGCCTCCGCCATGAGGCGGAAGTCCTCATCGGTGCGCTCGGTCTGGTGGTACTCGTTGTAGTAGGCGGCGCCGTAGCGAATGCCGTCAAAACCGGCAGGTTTGAAAACGCCTGTAAATTCTGGATTTCGTGTCATTCGACCCTGCTCGCTACCAAATTGTTATCGCTAACAATTTCTATCACCTGCATCGGTTACAAACCAGTTTTGTTGCCATTTCGTAAGAAAATAAACGGCTAAATTGCCGACTGCACCGATGCCCGCAGCACCAGCTCGCCCGGAATAAGCAGACTGCCTTCTGGGGCTTGGCCGGACTCTATAGCGGCCAGCAGACGGTTGAGGATTTCCTCACCCACGGTATCGAAGTCCTGTCGAATCGTGCTCAGTGCCGGCGAGTAAAACTCGGCTTCGGCAATGTCGTCAAAGCCGATTAGAGAGACATCGGTGGGAATCTCGAGGTTAGCCTCACGAAGCGCTCGCATAGCACCGAATGCCATGGCGTCGTTGGCGGCAAAAATGGCGGTGAACGGTTGACCGCTAGCAATCAGAGCCTTGCAAGCCTCGTATCCACTTCTCACAGTCCAATCCCCTGAGACCTCAGGACCGTCGGCAACTGCCGCCCAGCCGTCTCGCCGTCGCGATGCCGTCAGCCAGTTGAGCGGACCAGCTATATGGGCGATATCGCGGTGCCCAAGTGACGCAAGAAGAGCGGTGGCCCGGCGAGCGGCCTCGAACTGATCGATGTCTACCACAGCAAAATCCTCGCCGGCGCGAATCTCTCTGAATACCACCGGCACTCGAGTGTTGAGCTCCAAGTCCGAGCCCTCCTGGGCCGAGCGCGGCGCGATCACTAGGATTCCGTCCACGTTTGCGTTTCCGAGGTCGGCGATGGCATCGGAGATTGCCGCATTGGTGATGTCACTGACGGAATTGAGCACTACGCGGTAGCCGTGCTCTCGGGCGGCCACCTGCAGCGAGTGCAGCATGGCGGTTGGGCCATAGAGGGTGGAGTCAAAGGAGACCACACCGATGGTCTGGGTGCGACCCGTGGCGAGCGCCTTGGCGACTAAGTTCTGCTGGTAGCCGAGTTCTTCGATTGCCGCCAAAACCTTGGCCCGGGTTGCGGTGGACACATTCGGGTTGCCGTTGATTACGCGTGAGACAGTCTGGTGCGAGACGCCACAGTGCTTTGCGACGTCGAACATAGACGGACTCCGGTTCATGGCTACAGCCTAGTGAACCGCCCTGATATCGTTGTAACCATGACTAAGCGCAACCGCCCGTGGGGATACCAGGACGTTTTTGAGGGACCAACGCCAGACTGGCAGCTGGGCCAAGACACTATTGCAGTGCGTGCCGGGCTTGCCCGCAGCGGCTTCGGCGAGACCGGCGAGGCCATGTACCTGAACTCTGGATTCACCTATGACAGTGCCGAGCAGGCCGAGAGCGCGTTCATGGAGGAGACCGAGCACTTCCTCTACTCGCGCTTTGCCAACCCAACCGTAGCCATGTTTGAGAACCGCTTGGCCGCGCTCGAGGGTGCCGAGGCTTGCTTTGCCACCCCAACCGGAATGTCCGCGATGTTTGCATCGGTGGCAGCACTGGTGAAGGCCGGAGACCGCATTGTTGCCTCTGCCGCCATGTTCTCCAGTTGCTACGTGATTCTCACCGAGATTCTTCCGGGCTGGGGCGTGACCACCGTTTTGGTAGAAGGCACCGATGAGAAGGACTGGGCCGAGGCGCTGAGCGAACCTACCAAGGTTGTCTTTGTTGAGACCCCGAGCAACCCGCTGATGGAGATTGTTGACTTGCGCATGGTGAGCCGCTTGGCACACGAGGTTGGCGCAACCGTGATTGTGGACAACGTCATGGCATCGCCTGTCATGCAGAAGCCACTCGAGTTGGGTGCCGATGTTGTCATGTACTCGGCAACCAAGCACATTGACGGTCAGGGTCGCGTCTTGGGTGGAGCCATTCTCGGCACCAAGGACTACATCAAGAATGTGGTGCTGCCGTTCACGCGCCACACCGGTCAGAGCCTCAGCCCTTTCAACGCCTGGGTTCTGCTCAAGAGCCTGGAGACCATGACCATGCGCGTGGAGCGCATGAACGAGAACGCCATGGCCGTTGCCGAGTTCCTCGCCGCGCACCCCCGTGTTGAGAGCGTAAGCTATCCGTTCCTGCCAACCGACAAGAACTACGAGCTAGCCAAGAGCCAAATGTCTGGCGGCGGAAGCACCGTTTCGTTCAAGGTTGCCGGCAGCAAGGAAGACACCTTCAAAGTGATGAACGCGCTGACCGTAATTGACATCAGCAACAACCTGGGCGACAGCAAGACCTTGATCACCCACCCAGCCAGCACCACTCACAAGCGTTTGGCCGAGGAGGTACGCCTAAAGATGGGCGTAACCCCAAACACCGTTCGAATGAGCATTGGCCTGGAGAGCGCCACCGACCTGATTGAAGATCTGCGCCGCGCACTAAGCGTCATCTAGTCTGAACAAAAGAAAACCGCCAGGGCAACCTGGCGGTTTTCGTTTAGACGTGATTTTTTACAAGTAACTCGCAATGGCAGTCACGGTCTGCTCGATGGCCTCGGCCGAGCAGGCGAAGTTGATGCGCACGTACTGACCGTAGTCTGCGCCCAGGTCTATGCCCGGCACCAGCGAAATGCGCTTCTCTTCGAGAATGCGCGCTGCTGGGTTCTCCCCCAGATTCAGCGAGGTGAGGTCGAGCCACGCTAGGTAACCGCCCTGCGCAACCCAGTAAGGAACTCCTGGCAGACGCTCGGAAACCAGTCGGGTTAGCAGGTCGCGATTAGCGCGGTTTGCCTCAACGGCCCGCGCCAACCAATCATCACAGTTGGTGAAGGCCTCGGCCATGGCGAAGCCGCCAAGAATTCCAGAACGCCAGTGGATATCCGGCACCACCCCACCGATGCGCTGAGCCATGGTCTCGCTCTGCGTGACGATGATGCTGGCCTTTAGGCCCGCCAGGTTGAAGCTCTTGGAGGCGGCGGTGACCACTACTCCGGTTTCACGGGCGGCATCGGAGACCGAGAGATAAGGCACAAAGCTCTGGTCGGCATAGGTCAGAGGCGCGTGAATTTCGTCGCTAATGACAACTGCCCCATAGCGCTGGGCCAACTCGGCAATTGCCTCGAGCTCGTGGCGCTCGTGCACACGACCCATTGGGTTGTGGGGCGAGCAGAGCAGGTAGAACTTGACACCATCCTGGAAAGCGCGCTCGATGCCCTGGATGTCTAGGCGCCAGGTCTCTAGGTCTGCAATTAGCGGAACATCGGCAATCTCACAGCCAACCTCACGCAACCAACCGAAGAATGCCGGGTAGACCGGGGTGTTGATCAGAACGCGGTCGCCACGCTTGGTGATGGCGCGGAGAATTTCAACCGTGCCAACCGAGACATCGGTGGCGATGCGAATCTGCTTGGAGTCGGGTGTCCAACCCCAGTGCCGGGTTGCAAAGCCGACGAAGCCATCGGCCACCTCGGGAATCGGTCCGATGTAACCAAGGTCACTGCGCTGCACGAAGTCGATCAGCAGGTCTTTGATCTGCGGCGCAATCTCGTAATCCATCTCGGCCACGTGCATTGGTAGCACATCGGCCGGGTAACGACGCCACTTTGACGAGTGGCGGTCACGGAGCTCGGCTAGCGGGCGCAGGAAATCAGACATCTCACTATTTTCCTATGAAATCGCCGAGGTATCGGTGGCGGCGTCATTCGGCGCAATCTTGCGCTGTGCAAAATAGAGCACAAACACCGCCAGCACCAAATACCAGGTCTGGGCTACCGCCAGGGCGCGCTCCACCACTCCAACATATGTGATTGCCGGGTTGGTCCAAACCGTGAGGAAGTACACCGAGAAAATGGTGAAGCCAATAGTGACCAGCACCGATGCGAGCGGGCGGATCAAGGCAGGATACTTGCGATCAAAACGCATCGACAGCAGCGGCCAGGCACTGGAAAGCACAAAGCTGGTGATGGCAAAAACGCGATGCGGGGTTGAGTAACCGATGAGCGGGGTTGGGAAGATGGTGAGTCCATACGTTGCCAAACCAGAAACGAAGATTGCGATTCGCCCCGGCATCGAGAACCCTCGAGTCCAGACCGCGCCAACCAGGCTGAGCGTTCCACCAAGTAGGAAGAACGCCGACATAAGGTACTTGACCGGCGACTCATTGGCGGCCAGGTCGGAGATGGTCTGGCGAACCGGGTCGTAACCGGGCCACATGGAACCGGCCAAAACCCAACCCAGCCAACACTGAATGGCACCGATGCCTGCAGCTACCAACGCAGGCGCAGAAACCCACGGGCCACTCTTTAGTCTCCATCTCACCCTGCCAGCCTACTGTTTAGGTTCGCCTTCCTTTTGGCCACTTTGTTGGGGCAATAGGCTGAAATCGAAACCTGCGAAGGGGCGCCATGAAGGTAGTCAACGTTGAACAGCTGAAAGCGATTTTGGCCTCACTTCCTCAGAACCCGCGCGTGGTAGCCAGCGGCAACTTCGCCTCCCCCAGGGTGCTGCTCAAGGCCATGGACGAGTCGGTGGAGACCTTCCGCCTGCACATGCTCAACGCTCAGCCAGGAATTCCAGACCGCGAGGGCATCACCTATGAAAGTGCCTTCATCGGTGCGGGAATGCGCCGCCACCCGCGCCTAACGTACATACCAAGTCGACTGAGTCTGGTTCCCATCCTCTTTCGCGACCATTACCAGCCTGATGTGGTTCTGCTGCACACCAGTGAGCGCCGGCACGACACCGTGAGCCTAGGCACAGAGGTGAACATTCTGCCGGCCGCCATAGAGGCGGTTCGCGAACGAGGTGGACTGGTGATTGCCCAGGCCAATGCCCAGATGCCGTATACCTACGGTGACGCCCAACTTTACGAGCACGAGATTGACTACCTGGTTGAAGTGGACGAACCACTGGCCATGAAACCGCCAACCAGCTTCTCCGATGAGACCCGCCAGATTGGCGATCGCATTGCGACCAAAATCTCCGATGGTTCCACGCTGCAGCTGGGCATCGGTGCCATTCCGGACAGTGTTTTGAGCACTCTGGTACGGCGCAAGGGCATGAGGATCTGGACCGAGATGTTCTCCGACGGCGTGCTAGAGATGCAGCAGCGCGGCGCCCTAGACGAAGACATTCCCATTACGGCTTCTTTCATCTTTGGCGGCGAGGAACTCTACAAGTGGCTGCACCTAAACCGTCAGGTACGCATGCTGCGAACCGAAAAGACTAACGATCCGGGCCAAATTGCCCGGCAGGCCAAGATGACCAGCATCAATTCGGCGCTGCAGATTGACCTGAGCGACCAGGCTAACGCCAGCCATGTGCGCGGTCAGATCTATTCGGGCTTTGGTGGTTCAACCGACTTCATCGTTGGAGCACTTCATGCCCGAGGCGGCGCCAGTTACATGGCGCTGCAGAGTTGGCACCCCAAGGCGAATGCCTCCACCATCGTGCCACGGCTAACCGAAAATGTAACCAGTTTCCAACACAGCTTTGTGGTGACCGAGAACGGAGTGGCCTCCTGCTTTGGCCACAGCTCGCGCGATCAGGCCTTCAACTTGATCAACCAGGCTGCCCACCCATCGGTGCGAGAAGAACTCACAGAGTCCGCAAAGCAGCTTGGGCTGCTCTAAGAGTTGCCTTTTGGGCCTCTCGCAGGCAGTTAGACCGGTCGCTTGGGCAGTTTGAACGGCGCAGTGACAGTCTCTTTGATGAAGCGACGTCGGCGAATAGCGAAGAAAGCCGCAACCGCGAAATAGACCCAGGCAATGTCCATTCGGATGTCCTGATTTGGAATCAGGAATGCCACCATGAACAGCACAAATAGCGACACCGATGCCCGGATGCCGAGGCGCAAACTCAGCAAAAGCGCGACACCCATGAGGGTCTGCGCAGTGGTGAGCAGGAACTCCTCCGACTGGCGACCGTCCATAGGAATGGCTGGGTGGCCACCGCCGAGAACATATGCGATGGGCAGTGATCCGGCCAGCGCCGTCCACTGGTTTACCTTGGAAGAGACCAGCACGGCAAGGCCCATATTTGGCTTACCCTTGAGCGCGAAGATGATTGCCAGCGTGAACTCTGGCGCCTCGCTGGCAAGCGGGGCAATCCACTGCACGAGCAGATATTTGTTTACGCCCAGAACGCTTCCGGCCTCAATGAGGTTGTGCGCGAAAGGTTCGGCGCTGGCCATAATGACGGCTCCGGCCAGCAAGAAGATTATGAGCATAAAGGAGCGACGGCCCCACTTTGGCAAGGCGCCCACCCGAGCCGCGGTGCCCTCCAGTTCAGGCTCCTCGCGCTCGGCGTGGGATTGCCGCCAGAGGTAGAAGAAGAAGAGCAGAACCAGGGCCAGACCAAGCAGCAGGTGCAGGCTGCCGGTGATTGGAATTAGCAGGCAGAGCGCCGATGCGAGGACCAAAAAGCCCAGGTCGGTTCGAGACTCCTCGTCTAGGTCGATGCCAAAAGCGGTCTCGTATTTTTCATGTTTCTTGCCTCGGGCAACGCGGCCACGCAGTGCCCAGAAGCCGATGAGTGCGATGGCCGGCCAGCCGAAGCCGAGCAGGAGTCGGTTGGCGCCAGTGACGTTTGCCGAGGCGTACTCAACCATGGAAGGGTCGCTACCGGCAGCGAAGGCAAAGTAAACGCTGACCACGTACTCGGGAAGGATAGTGACAACGGCCAGCAGTCCAACCGCCAGGCCTCCGGCGAGGTCAAGCTCCGCTGCCTCACCAACCCAGCCCAACATGAATGCGGCCGAGACGATTGCGGTTCCAGTGGCCAGAGCAGCAGCAACTGGGTTTAGAACCAACGTATGGGTAGCGATCATCAGGCCCGGAATGGCTAGTAGCACGCAGAGCAGGAACGGGGTGATCAGGCGCAGCCAGTAACCGCTCTGCGTTTTAGATTCCTTCAAACCGATAGCCTCCTTAAGCTATCTACCAGTTTAGAAGTTGGATGCCCCAGCGCCCCTCCCAGGCATCCTCTGGGGATAACCAGATCAGGTCCACGCCCGTGTTGAAGGCATCGGGGCCCGCTGTTACCGGCTCAATGGTGATGCCGTGCTGAGAATTGCCATCACCGATGACCGCGCCCAGCTGCGGATACAGCGGAGTGCTGAAGACGTGCACCTGCGGGAAGTTAGCATCCTGCCAGACCGCAATCTGGCGAGTGTCCCCCGATGCCTCGCCAGCGCGAATTGTGATGCGGAACAAGCCGTCGGCATCGCGCTGGAGGTTCACATAGCCGTTATCTATGCAGTAGTCGCCCAGGCGGCGCCAATCGCGGGCATCCTGCACGCTTCCATCCACAGGCACCACACCGATGGGCAGCAGCCGATCATCAACCTGCCACCAGTGGCTGGCTGGCACTTTGATTTCTAAGTCTGCAGTGACAAGGCCATCGATGAATGGATAGGGGTGAGCACCGGTCTGATAAGGCGCAGGACTTGCAGAGTAGTTGACTGCGGTTTGGGTGACTTCGAGCCCATCTGGGGTAAGTCGATAAGTGATTGCAGTGGACACCTCGAATGGGTAGCCATCGGTGGGGCTGAGCATTGCCGAGAAAGTTACCTCGGACTCCGACTGAGCCGTCACCTTATAAACGGTGTCCATGAGGAGGCCGTGCAGAGCGGTGTTGGTGCGAGCCTCATTGATTGGGTTGGCATGGGTTTGACCGAAGTCGTCCGTCCACTTGCCGTCTCGCATGCGGTTTGCCCATGGTGCCATCACAAATCCGGTGGCGAAGGGCGGGGTCTGCGATAGATCGTAAGGCTGCAGTGCGTTACGGCCGTTGTGGGTCAGCGAAACCTGTCTGGCACCTAGGGGGTTGAAGGTGGCCTGCAGTGTGGCGGCATCGGTGGTAAGGCTGATGGTAACTAGTTGCACAGGGTCAAGATTACCTATCACCTAGGACATCATTGGCGACTAAATCGTTATGAGTGAAACCTTTCAAAACACAACATTTATTTTCATTTTCTAACATTTCTGATAGATTTCTAACATGCTGGCCCCTGAACGTCACACCTTTATCCTCGAAGAACTGGCCCGTCGCGGCGTTGTTCGGATCGCGAGCGTTGCCGACGAACTCCAAGTCTCTGAGATGACCATCCGACGGGATCTCGAGCAGCTTTCCGATCAAGGAATGCTCAACAAGGTGCACGGCGGCGCCACTGTGAAGGTGGACACCGCCCAGGTAACCGAACCTCCTTTCCGCACCAAGAGTCTGCGCGAGCAAGGCGCCAAGGACTCCATCGCCGAGGCTGCGGCCGCCATGGTCAGCCCCGCAGCAGCGGTTGCCCTCATGGGTGGAAGCACTGTGTTTGCTCTTGCCAAGCGCCTGGTCTCGGTGCCACGTTTGACCATAGTCACCAACTCACTTCCTATCTCGGATCTCTTCCAGCGCGAAGGTCGCTCCGACCAGACCGTGATTCTCGCTGGCGGCCTCCGCACCCCTACCGATTCACTGGTGGGCGAGATTGCGGTCTCAACCTTTGATCGACTCAACATCGACATCGTCTTCATGGGAGCCCACGGCATGGACCTGAACTCCGGCTTCAGCTCGCCCAACCTCCTTGAGGCCGAAACCAACCGTGCCGTTCAGTCGCGCGCCAAGAAACTTGTGGTTCTAGCCGACCACACCAAGTGGGGAGAGGTGGCTTTCAGCACATTCGCCAACCTCTCCGATGCCAACACCCTAATCACCGATTCGGAACTCTCCGAAGACGCTTTGAATCAGTTGCGTAAGCGCATCGCTGATGTTCAAGTTGTAAAGAACCACCGAGCCTAGGACGTCTAATGACCCACCAGAGCATTCCCACCAAACTCAGCGACGGCCGCGACCTGATCTATTTCAATGACGAGGGCTCATCCCTTGGTGCCGAGCGCAAGCCGGACCTTCGCGAAGCAGCCGAGCGACCACCGGTGGCACAGATGCGCCTGGACTCGCTGACGGGCGAATGGGTTTCGATTGCCGCCGCCCGCCAGAACCGCGCCTTCCTGCCTCCTGCGCACCAGTGCCCGCTCTGCCCAACCACGCCTGAGAACCTGAGTGAGCTCCCAGACACCTTCGACGTGGCGGTGTTTGAGAACAAGAGCCCCAGCTTTGGGCCAAATCTGCTGCCGGTTGACGACCCTAGCTATGCGGTCGTGCCGGGTCTGGACTTGGGTTCAGTTCGCGACTCGGTTGGCCGCTGCGAGGTTGTGGTCTTCTCTCCAGAGCACACCGGCAGCCTTGGAAGCCTTCCGGTTAGCCGAGTTCGAACCATCGTTGAGGCCTGGACCCATCGAACCGCGGCGCTCTCGGAGTTGCCAGGAGTGCGTCAGGTGTTTCCGTTTGAAAACCGCGGCCAGGAGATTGGCGTAACCCTGCACCACCCGCACGGTCAGATCTACGCCTACCCTTACGTGACTCCCCGCACCAATAAACTTCTAGACTCTTTGAGCAAGTTTGGACCGGACCTGTTTGCCAAGACCTTGGCCTTTGAACAGGCCGGTGAACGCGTGATTTTGCGCTCCGAAAACTTCACAGCGTACGTGCCGTTTGCGGGCCGTTGGCCTATCGAGATCCACCTGCTGCCCCACCGCCAAGTTGGCTCTTTTGTTGACTTGGATGACGACGAGCGCGATGAACTTGCCGAGGTTTACCACCGCCTATTGAACGCCGTGGACGGGCTTTACGACACTCCAACTCCGTACATCTCGGCCTGGCACCAGGCCCCGCGAGTTGCCGGTGGCGAGAACGTGCGCCTGCAACTGCAGATCACCAGCCCTCGTCGCGCAGCAGACAAGTTGAAGTATCTAGCCGGTTCCGAGAGCGCCATGGGCGCCTTCATCGGCGACCTCCCTCCGGAGGTCGTTGCCGGTCGCATTCGTGAAGTTATTGGAAAGTAGATCTCATGACCGACCTATTGAAGAACGCAGTTGCCGCCGGATTTGAAGAGCTATTCGGCTACGCGCCAGCAGGAGTTTGGAGCGCGCCGGGACGCGTGAACCTTATTGGTGAGCACACCGACTACAACGAGGGCTTTGTCTTCCCGTTTGCCATCAACCGGCACACCTTTGCCGCGGTTTCCCTTCGCACCGATGGCGTGGCTCGAGGTGCCTCCGCCTTTGCCCCCGGCGTGATTGAAATTGAAATTTCCGAAATCTCTCGCGAGAGCGCGGCGGGCTGGAGCGCCTACCCGCTCGGAGTGGCCTGGGCGCTGGCCCAGCGGTTGGATGGCCGAACGGCTCAGGGCTTTGACCTCTACATCGAATCTGACGTGCCGGTTGGAGCCGGGTTATCGAGCTCTGCAGCAATCGAATGCTCGGTTGCGGTTGCCTTGAATGACCTCTGGGCGCTTGGCCTGAGCCAGCGTGAGCTGGCTCGGGTTGGTCAGCTGGCCGAGAATGAGATTGTTGGTGCACCTACCGGAATCATGGACCAGAGCGCCTCCCTCCTGGGCCAGCTTGACCACGGCGTCTTCTTAGACTGCCGCTCGCTCGAGGCCGAGGTAATCGATCTGGGCTTTGCCCGAGAGGGACTCGAACTACTTATCATCGACACCAAGGTTGAGCACAGGCACGCCGATGGCGGCTACGCCAGCCGACGCGCCGCCTGCGAGGCAGGCGCCAGCGCGCTCGGACTGCGTAGCCTGCGCGAAGCCAGCCTTGCCGATCTGCCACGCGCCGCGGAACTCTTGGACGAAGTTACTTTTAGACGCGTGCGCCACGTGGTCACCGAGAATGAGCGCGTGCTGCAGACGGTGGCCGTGCTTCGCGAGCGCGGTCCGCGCGCCATCGGCGAGCTGCTCTACTCATCTCACGAGAGCATGAGAGACGATTTTGAGATCTCAGTCGACGAACTCGACACCGCCGTTGAGACCGCCCTGCGTCACGGCGCTATCGGTGCTCGCATGACTGGCGGCGGTTTTGGTGGCGCGGCCATTGCACTCTGCCCAATCGAGAAGATCAGCGAGATTTCGCGCTCAGTTACCGCAGAGTTTGCACTGCTTGGCTACGCCAAGCCAGACGTATTTGTGGTTAGCGCCGCGCCTGGAGCGCGCCGCGAAGACTAGATTCGCGAGAGCAACCTGCGTCGCGAGTACTAGCTACTTGCGAGCAACTCGAGACTAGTCGACAGCCTCAGTAGCCGGGATCATCACGTACTTGGTCTCCAGGTACTCTTCAATGCCCTCGGTTCCGCCCTCGCGACCCATTCCCGATTCCTTGACACCACCGAAAGGTGCTGCAGCGTTGGAAACTAGGCCGGTGTTGAGACCGGTCATGCCGGTCTCCAGGCTCTCGGTCAGGCGCATTCCGCGCTTAAAGTCTTCGGTGAAGGCGTAGGAGACCAGACCGTACTCGGTGTCGTTTGCCAATGCAACAGCCTCGGATTCGGTCTTGAAGCGCACGATTGGCGCGATTGGGCCAAAGATTTCCTCGCCCAGAATGGTGCTACCCGGACGAACATTAGCCAACACGGTTGGCTTGAAGAAGTAACCATCTCCGGCACCGTACTCGCCACCGGTGACAATGTCACCACCCTCTTTAACGGTGGTGTCAACCAGGCGCTGCATGTTGGCACGAGCCTTCTCGTTGATTACCGGCCCCATCGTGGTGCCAGCCTCAATGCCGCGGCCCAGGTTCAGGGCACCCATGCGCGCAGCCAACTTGGTAGCGAACTCGTCGGCCACCTTCTCGTGAACGATGAAGCGGTTGGCAGCGGTACAGGCCTGGCCAATGTTTCGCAGCTTCGCGAGCATTGCGCCCTCAACCGCGGCGTCCAGGTTGGCATCCTCAAACACCAGGAACGGTGCATTTCCACCAAGTTCCATAGAGGTGCGGAGGATGCGGTCAGCGCTCTGCTTAAGCAGCTGGCGGCCAACCTGAGTGCTACCGGTAAATGTGATTTTGCGCAGGCGGGCATCGGAGATGATTGGACCCGAAGTAGCCGCCGAGGTGCTGGTGGTGATGACGTTGATTACGCCGGCTGGCAGGCCAGCCTCTTCAAGAGTCTTTACGAAAAGCAAGGTGGTAAGCGGGGTGAGCTCGGCTGGCTTAACCACCATGGTGCAACCGGCTGCGATGGCAGGACCAATCTTGCGGGTAGCCATGGCAAGCGGGAAGTTCCACGGGGTAATGGCGAAAGCCGGACCAACCGGGCGCTTGGTGATGAGCATGCGACCGTGACCTTCAGGCAGCGAGCCGTAGCGACCACCGATGCGAACTGCCTCTTCGCTGAACCAGCGAACAAACTCATTACCGTACGTAACTTCGCCACGAGCCTCCGCGATGGGCTTTCCCATCTCGAGGCTAATCAGCATGGCGAATTCTTCGCTGCGCTCGCGCACCAACTCGAAGGTGCGACGAAGGATCTCGGCTCGTTCGCGAGGCGAAGTCTTGCCCCACTTTGCCTGGGCGGCATCGGCGGCAGCAAGGGCCGCTAGGCCGTCATCGGCGTTGGCGTTGGCGATCTCAACCAGCGTTTTACCGGTGGCCGGATCTTCAACCGCAATCCGGCCCTCGCCGTGGCCGTCAACCCATTGGCCGCCAATAAACAGGCCGGTAGGAACCTTGGCTAGAACTTCAAATTCGGTTGGCATCTTCGCTCACTTCTCGCGGGTTGGTAATCCAGCTGACAGGCACAAATTTACCTCAAAAATGAGGTCGTTCGCATCCTAATAAGTTACGGTTTGATACCTAAACCATGGCGCTTAGCATCGGTTGTTAGTTGGCGGCTGGAGTTGGGGTCACAGCGGTAACTGGAGCGAGCGAAAGCCCGCAGCGGTAGAAACCGGTGACCAGGTTGTCAATGGCATCCTTGGCGCTGTCCTTAGCCTTTGGCCCCAGTGCGTATACGGCAAACAGCAGGTGGCTGCCGTCCTTCGCGTTTATGTAGCCTGCCAAGGTGTAACCATTCTTGATCCAACCGGTCTTGGCAAATACCTTGCCGGCGGCGTCGATGTTCTTGCCCTTGAAACGACTCTGCAGCGAACCGCTCTCGCCCGAAACCGGCAGCGACTGCTTCTCCACCGCAAGGTTGCCGTTGGCCAGGTAAATCTGTTTCACCAGCTGCGTCATGAACAGCGGGGTAACCGAGTTCTGAGGCGACTCCCCCGAACCATCAAGGATGGTTGCACCCGATGGGTCGAGCGGAGTGAGAGTCTTGAGCGCTTGCTTGATTGCGCTGTCGAGCGAGGTGAATGACCCGTCAAAGCCCTCGTCGAGCGAAACCAGTCGAGCCAGAGCCTCTGCCTGAGTGTTGTCACTCACGGCCAGCATGTGGCTGATCCAGTTGCTGATGGGCTGGCTCATCACGCTGGCAATCTCCCCGGCAGAGGTGGGCATAGTTCCAGCAACCACCGATGCCCCACTTGCGTTTGCACCGATTGCATTCTTGAGCCAGGTTCCGGCACGAAGTTCTGGAGTGGAACTGCGAGGCGAGGTTTCCTTGGTTGGGTCGTTGCGATCGCCGTCAACCTGGAGTGCGCTGGTGAGGCTCTGGTAGCCGTTGGTGCGCTCGGAAGGATCAACCGATGCCTGCCACTGCGGGCCACTGAACAGCGAACCGTCAACCACAATCTTGGTGATAGGGGTGGCACCAACTGCCTTGTTGATGGCCACGGCCAGGTCGTTGAGCTTTGGGGCACTCTCGTATACCGAGGACTTTCCCGGAGCGGTGCGGCTGAGAGTGATGTCTCCCGCACCAATGAAATAGATGGTGCCCTTGTCAACTGAGTCTTGGTACACGCGAGTGGTGATTCGGTAGTTAGGACCCAAAATCTGGAGTGCGGCGGCTGCGGTTAGCAGCTTCATGGTGCTGGCGGTGGCACCGGCCTGCTCACCCTTGTAGTCCAGCAGCACCTGGTCGTTGGCGGCGTTCACCACAATGGCCTGAAGGTTGCCAAGGCGCTCATCGTTGGCCTGGTCTTGCACGGAGCACATAGCCACCGATGCGCTTGCCGAAGGATTTACCGAACCGCTCTGGGTGGTTGTTGGGTTGGCGGTACCGCTAGGCACTCCACCGGAGACACTGAAACCCACAATCACCAGAGCCAAAACCAGCACTCCGATGCCGCCGCCGATGGCAACTTCCTTGAAGTAGGCGAAGCGCTGCTTTTCCGACATTTCACTCCCGTGGTTAGGCCCACCTCAGACGATGGCACTTCCAAGAATTTTAGACCTCTGGCTAGAGTAAAACTATGAAGTTGAAGCACAGGCACGGCCTAATTGCCCTGCTGGCCAGTTCCCTTGTAATCATTTCCCCACTAGCGGCAAACGCCCACGACGAAGTTCTTGGCACCAGCCCAACCGCCGATTCCACGGTGTCGGCCGGCAATGTCAAGGTTTCCGTCACTTTCAATGAAGACATCATGCAGAGCGCAGACCTGGCCGGTGAGGCTATTGAGGTCACCGATGCCCTGGGCGACCAAATCACCCTCACCGGCACCTGTCTGGCTGTTGACGGCGCCACCTTGAGCGCACCAATGGTTTTCACCGCCAACGGCGATTACACGGTGAACTGGCGCTCGGTTTCAAATGACGGCCACCCAAGCGAAGGCAGCTTTGCGTTCACCGTTGAAAACGCAACGGAATCAACCGATGCCGGAACAAACGTGGCCATGAGCCCGGCCCTTGGTGGATCTTGCAACGCCACTTATTCCGCAGTTGACCGTGCCATAGATGTCACCGCAACCCCCATGGCCATTTCGATTTCGGCACCCGCCCCTAGCGCTACCCCAGCCGCAGACCCGTTTGTCACCAACCTTCCTTATCTGGGCGCTGGTCTGATTCTCGTGGTTCTAGGCGGCATTGCGGGACCCGTAATTCAGAAGGTCCGCCAGCGTCGCGCAGCCGTCAAAGCAGAGCTCAAGAAGCTGCAGGAAGAGGAATAGTCCTCTAACGTACCGGCCGAGTTAGACGTTCAACATCGCCCAAAATTTCTTCAAATTCACCTGAGGACATCAGGTCAAGTTCTAGAACAACTTCCCGCACAGTTTTGTCTTCTGCCGCGGCACGTTGCGCCACCTCGGTGGCTGCCTCATAGCCCAGCATCGGTGCCAATGCGGTCACCAGACCAATGGAATTGGCCACCGATTCGCGCAGCCGATCAACGTTTGCGGTGATTCCGTCAACGCAACGATCGGCCAAGGTGTAGCAACCTGAGGTCAGCTGGGTGAGGCTCATCATCATCGCTCGGCAAATGATTGGCTCAAATGCATTTAGCTGGAGCTGGCCGCCTTCTGATGCCATGGTGATGGTCATGTCGTTGCCAACCACGGCGAAGGCAATCTGGTTCACCACCTCCGGAATCACAGGGTTGACCTTGCCCGGCATGATGGAAGATCCTGCCTGGCGGGCAGGCAGATTGATCTCGTTCAACCCGGCGCGCGGTCCGGATGAAAGCAGACGCAGGTCGTTTGAAATCTTGCTCAGCTTTACGGCTGTGCGCTTGATGACTCCGCTCACCATGACGAATACGCCGGTGTCCTGGGTGGCTTCCACCATGTCGGTGGCAACGGTCAGCGGCATGTCGTCGGTGAGGTCACGAAGGAAGGCGCAGGCCATCTGGGCGTAACCCGCTGGGGCGTTGAGTTGGGTTCCGATTGCCGTACCACCAAGGTTGATTTCACCAAGCAGCGGGATGCACTCCTCTAGGCGCTGAACGTCCTCGCCAATCATCCGGGCAAAGGTGGCAAACTCCTGGCCCAGGGTCATAGGAACTGCCTCTTGCAGCTGGGTGCGCCCCATCTTGATGACATGACTGAACTCATCAGCCTTGCGCGTGAACGCCGCGGCAAGGTGCTTGAGCGCAACTATGAGGTTTTTGATTTCCATTACGGTGGCTAGCTTGACCGCAGTTGGGTAAACGTCGTTTGTGCTCTGCGACATGTTTACGTGGTTGAGCGGGTGCAGGTGCTGGTATTCGCCTTTGGCAAAACCCATGAGCTCGAGTGCCCGGTTGGCGATGACTTCATTGGCGTTCATATTGGTGCTGGTGCCGGCACCACCTTGAATGGCATCAACTACAAACTCGGCATCTAGCCTGCCATCGGCAACCTCTAGAGCGGCCGCTACGATTGGGTCGGCCAGTTTGGAGTCAAGGACACCACAACCAACATTGGCCCGGGCCGCTGCCACTTTGACCAACGCCAGCGCCTTGATCAGGCTTCGGTAGTGGCCAATGGGAACACCTGAGATTGGAAAGTTCTCTCGGGCCCTTCCGGTGTGAACACCCCAATAGGCCGCGGCTGGTACTTGGTAGTCACCCAACAGGTCGTGTTCGGTTCTGGTCTTTGTCATTTCAACTCCATTGTTGTTTTGACTGCGGTTTTTGACCGCGATATCGTTTGCGCCCAAACGCTCTCAGTCTATTGACCCAAACTGGGCAACAACAGAGGGCAACACGCAACCGTGACTAAAGCGAAACTTTCTCGCCAATGTGAGGCACATGCGACTTCCAACCCAGCTGGGCGTGAATGCGGTCACTGAAGATTTCGGCAGCTCCTGCCTCACCGTGGACTACGAAAACCTGCCCCGGCGCTTCGGAGCTGGTGCCCATCCAGGCCATCAGCTCGTTGGCGTCGGCGTGCACCGAGAACGACTCAATCTGCTCCACCTGGGCCTTCACAGGAACCAGTTCGCCGTGCATCTTCACGAACTCGGCTCCGTCCACGAGCGCACGGCCGCGAGTGCCAACGGCCTGGTATCCCACCATCACAACAGAGTGTTTTGGATTGGTGAGCATGTCGCGAAGGTGGTGCACCACGCGCCCACCAGTTCCCATGCCAGAGGCACTGATGATGATGCAGGGCTGCTTGGGATCGTTGATGGTTTTGGACTGGTCCGGGGTGAAAAGTTCAACCAGTGTTCCCGGGTCGAACGGGTCGCGCCCTTCCCAAGCTGCGGTGATCTCCGGGCGGATCTCTGGCGAATGGTTGTTGATGGCCTCGCGGTAGAAGTCCAGAGCCTTCAGCGCCATAGGTGAGTCCGCATAGATTGGCACGCGTGGGATACGACCCGCTTCCATGGACTCGCGCAGACGAACCAAAATGACCTCGGTGCGGTCCACCGCGAAGGCCGGCACCAAAACCGAACCGCCGCGAGCGCAGGTCTCGCGAATGATTTGCTCGAAGTCGCCAGTGACCGGTGCGTGTTCGCGGTCGCCGTAAGTGGACTCGGTCAAGATGGCATCGAAGTGTCCGGCAGGGATTCTGCCCGGGGCCACCAGAAGCGGGTGATCTTGGCGACCCATGTCGCCGGTAAACATCATGCGCTTGCCAAAGAACTCCACCTCGAGGAAGGCCGCACCGAGGATGTGGCCACTTGGGTGGAAGGTCACATAGGTGGAGTCCGCCACCTTGACTCGCTCACTGAATGGTTGTTCCACAAAGAGCTCGAGCGTGTTTTCAACGTCCTGCTCCTCATAGAGTGCCATGGGAGGGTTGTGACGGCTGAAAAATTTCTTGGCGGCGTAGGCTGCATCCTCAGTTTGGATGCGGGCCGAATCGCGCAAAATCACCTCGGCAAGTTTTCCCGTGTAGTGGGTGAGGTTAATGGAGCCGGCAAAGCCCAACCTGACTAGCCGCGGCAGGTAACCCGAGTGGTCTAGGTGAGCGTGTGTGACGATGATTGCATCGATGAGTTCCGGATCAATTGGGAACGGCGCCCAGTTCTGTTCGCGGAGTTCCTTTACGCCCTGGAACATGCCACAGTCGATCATCACTCGGGTATTTCCGTTGACTAGCAGAAACCTGCTTCCAGTGACCGTGCCCGCGGCACCTAGAAACTGAATGTAAGGCTGGACCACATCTTTGTTGCTCATGGCGCCAGTCTATGCCTGTTACCTGACAACTATTAATGTGCTTTTTGCGTGAGGTGTTGGTGCGAGTGGAAGAATCAACTTATGGGCAGTTTCTTGCGGGGTTATTGGTTTGTCACCGTTGCGGTCTTATCGCTCGCATCAGGCTTGACCCTGCTGGCAAATCACCACACCGATGCCGCCAACTGGGCCTTTGGAGTAAGCGCCTTGGTTGGGTTCATCCTCAGCATTCAATGGCTCATCGAGGCCATTCGCCAGGGCGCGCTTGGATCCGATGTGCTAGCGGCCATCTCTATTGCCGCCACTGCGATCACCGGTGAGTGGATTGCCTCCTCAGTTATTGCACTGATGCTGGCATCGGGGCGAGCGCTCGAGACCTGGGCCGAAGGCCGTGCCCACGCTCAACTAGGAGCGTTGTTGGCTCGCGCCCCACGCGAGGTGCACCTATTTGGTGCCGATGGGGCACCGCGGACGGTTGCCCTAAGTGAAGTTGAACTAGGCTCGCGCATTCTGGTGCGAAGCGGTGAGGTGGTGCCGCTCGACGGCACCTTGCTCACCAAAGGCACCTTCGACGAAAGCGCGCTCACCGGTGAACCGCTTCCGGTCTATAGAGCCGAGGGCGAGGAAGTGGCATCGGGGGTTGTAAACACTGATGGCGGTGTGGAGCTAATCACAACGCAGACCTCAACCACCTCCACCTATGCAGCGCTGGTGCGCCTGGTGGAGCAAGCGCAGGCCGAGTCCGCGGGTTCGGTTCGTTTGGCAAACCGCTGGGCCGCCTGGTTTGTGCCGTTTGCCGTTGTGCTCTCCGTGGGTACTTGGCTGATATCCGGAAGCTACGCCTACGCGATTGCAGTGATTGTTGCCGCAACACCCTGTCCACTGATCCTTGCCGTGCCGGTTGCAATCATCGCGGGGATGTCCAAGGCGGCCAGCCGTGGAGCCATCATCAAGGGCGGCGCCGCGCTGGAGTTGCTAGCTCGTGCACGCGTGATTCTCATGGACAAGACCGGCACCCTAACCCAGGGAGGACCCGAGGTCTCCCGTGTGGTTTGCGATAACAACATCGAGATCGAATGGGTGCTGGGGCTGGTTGGTTCACTTGAGCAGCACAGCCCGCACGTGGTTGCCAAAGCCCTGGTTGGCCACACCATGATCCATAACATCAAACTCTCCCCCGCCACCGATGTGACCGAGGAGCACGGCCACGGACTCTCGGGCATGGTGGATGGTCACCTGGTGAAAGTTGGGCAGCCGGTTGGTGCATTGCCAGATTGGGCCGACCTGACCGAAGCCCTACTGGTAGCCGTTGAGGTGGACGGAACTCTGGTGGCCATGATTGGCCTGGATGACCCGGTTCGCGAGGAATCACAGCGCACAATTGAGCAGCTGCGCTCGCTGGGCGTGACCAAGACCATCCTGGTTTCCGGTGACCGCCGGAGCACGGTTGAGGCGGTTGCGGCATCGGTGGGGGTTGACGCATACTACGCCGACTGCAAGCCGGAGCAGAAGCTTGAGCTGCTTCACGCCGAGAAGGCTGCGCTGAATTCTGAAGGTGTGACTGGAACCGTGATTGCTATCGGTGACGGCATCAACGATGCCCCTGCGCTGGCCGCGGCAGACGTTGGAGTAGCCATGGGAGCCCGAGGCGCCACCGCCGCCAGCGAAGCCGCCGATGTAGTGATTATTGAAGACTCGATCGGTCATTTAGCCATCGCCGTTGACATCGCCCAAGGCGCCAGGAACCGCGCACTTCAGGCCTCCGGAGTGGGAATGGCCCTGGCCATCGGTGCCATGCTGGTTAGCGCCTTCGGCATTCTGAACGCGACAGAGGCGGCAATCTCGCAGGAGCTCATCGACGCGAGTGCGATCCTCTCGGCCTTGGTTCCGGCGGCCTCCAGGCTGAAGCGCCGTTAGAACCCTACCTAGTTAGAAGCAGCGTTCAGGCGAGCAACCTGGTCGGCGCTCAACTCAACCACCGGCATGATGTCACGCAACTGCTCAACAGTGCGAGCAGATGCGATTGGTGCCGAAACCACCGGGTTGGCGCGAAGCCAGGCCAGCGCCACGGCGGCATCGGTGGTGTTGAGCTCTGCGGCGATGGCGCCAAGTTCACGAACCACGGCCCAGCCGCGCTCATTCTTGTACTTCTCAACGCCACCGGCGCGGCCACTTTCCACCTCAACGCCAGGCTGGTACTTACCAGTGAGGAATCCCATAGCAAGTGAGAAGAACGGCAGCGCGCTCAGACCGGTCTTGGTCAGGAAGGGCACAGAGTCACGCTCGAACTCTTCGCGCTCAACCAGGTTGTACCAGTTTTGCAGGGCAACGTACTTGGTGAGCTCGTTGTCGTGGCTGATGTCCAGCGCCTTCTTGAGGCGATCAGCAGTGTAGTTGCTGGCAGCGGCATAGCGGATTTTGCCAGCCTTCTGCAGCTCGTCGAAAGCCCCTAGAGTCTCCTCGAGCGGAGTGTTCTGGTCGTCTTCATGCGCGTAGTAGAGGTCGATGTAGTCGGTCTGAAGGCGGCGCAGGCTGTCATCGCAGGCGGCAATGATGTTGGCGCGACTCAGACCCGGGCGGGTGCTCAACTTGGCAACCTTGGTGGCCACCACGGTCTCGCTGCGGGCGCCACGGCTTGCCATCCAGGCACCGATGATGGTTTCGCTCTCGCCGCCCTCATTTCCAGGAACCCAAGCCGAGTAGGCGTCAGCGGTGTCGATGAAGTTGCCGCCCAAGGCGCGGTGCTCATCTAGCACGGCGAACGACTGTTCCTGGTTGGCGGTCCAGCCAAATACATTGCCTCCGAGGCAAAGCGGATACACGGACAGATCAGTATTAGGTTGGGCAATGCGAGTGTTCACGAAAATCCTTAGTTGCTGTTTGCAGTCGCAGCAGTTGGCTGTGCAAGCTTGTACGCCAAAATGGCCCAGCCGACGAGTGGTAGAGCCAGCCACCAGAGTTCGGTGCGCTTGTAGCCGGCATCAGTGAGGCGGCGAGCGCCGGCGGCGAGGCTTGGAAGCAAAGTGATTAGTGTCCAGGCGTCGGACAAGGGTTGGTTTCCATTTGACTTTGTATAAATGGCCCCCAGAACAGAGCTGACGATTGCGCTCGCCAGCATGAAGTACCAGTAATCGGGACGGTTGGTTCGTCCACTAAAGGTTGCATAGAGCTTGAAGGCCTGCTTGAGCGCGTTCCAGAGTTTCATATGCCAACTCTACAAACTGACCCATCGGTAAACTAATGAAGTTCCGGTTTGCCGGTTCGCCACCCTAGCTCAGTCGGTAGAGCAGCTCCCTCGTAAAGAGCAGGTCAGGGGTTCGATTCCCCTGGGTGGCTCTGCGTTTGCCACCCTAATCCTGTCCTATTCAATGGTTGACAGACTATGCTCATCTAAAAGCCAATCGCCAAAGCAGAGCCAAATGAGAACCAGCAATCCTGAACTGAACCAGAAGCGCATGATGACCAAAGTTGCGCATCTGTACCACTCCCGCGGAATGGTCCAAACCGAAATTGCCCGAGTCCTTGGCCTGTCCCAAGCTCGCATTTCTCGCTTACTTGCAGCCGCCGCAGAGGCCAACATAATCAAAACCGTCGTTGTGCCACCACAGGGGCTCTTCGCCGAACTTGAAACAGAACTCGAAGTCGCCTTTGGGCTTCAAGAAGTGCACGTTGTAGACCCTATCTCCAACTCAGTGGAAGATCTTTCCCAGAGCCTTGGGCAAACCTTGGCATCGGTGTTCCAAATCTCTCCAATAGACGGCAAAATCGTAGGTATTTCGCTATCGAACGCGATTATGGAAGCTTTCGTTGGGTGCCTAGACCACTTCCCGCACGCTAAGGCAAAGGCAATAGTCCAACTTCAAGGAGCGTTGGGAACCGCTGCCTACAAACATGACTTCGACGTCGCAACCACGCGTCTAGCCGCATTGACCTCCTCCACTGCAGTGTTCTTAAGGAGTCCCGCAATCGCACCTTCCCAAAGTGCAAGGGACGTTTTTGCCGAGTTCGATTTAGGCACGAGCAGTGCTCTAAATTCTTTTGAAAATTTGGATTCGGTAATTCTCGAGATCGCAAGGGGCAAAGATCTGGGAGGTTGCGCTTTGGTCAACCAGCGACTTTTGTCCGAAGGCGGAACGGCACTGAAATCCGACCGCGACGACTTGCTGCTAGCGGCATCGTTGACTCAACTTCAAAACGCCTCGCGAAGAGTGGGTATTGGAGGCGGGGAGATGTGTCACCAGGCTATCCTTGCGACACTCCGCTCCGGCCTGATGAATGTCTTAGTAACCGATTATTCAACCGCCGAATTTCTTTTAGAGAACGTACCCAACTAAAGTTCCCAACGAAAAACGCCTCCGATGCTTGGTTCATCGGAGGCGTTTTCGCCGAATGCGGCCAGGGTTTACTTGGACACCACCAGCTGAACGTATTCGTTACCGAACGTATCGTTCACCAGCTGCACGCTGGCAATGTCGCCCGGCTGAGCCTCGGCAACGTGCTCGTAGTCGATTGACACGTTGTTGTAGCCCAGGGCAGTGAGCTGGCCGATGGCGCTCTTCAGTGACATACCCACCAGTTTTGCGACTCCCTCAGGAAGAATCAGGCCAGTTGGCGCCTCATACAGCTGTGTTCCGTCCAACTCCTTGAGGGTAGCCATTGGCAGCTTGTTGCCGTTCTTGTCATAGGCGTTTACAAAGCCCACGATGTGCCCGTGACTGAGCAGCAGACCCGAGTGGTACTCAGCCTCAAGGCGCTGATAGTCATCGCGCACATTGTTGAAACTAATCAGCCAGAATCCCGCGGTAACAATGGCAACCACGTTCAGAAGTGCGAGCGGAACCCGCAGCCCCCAGTGCCGCCAGTTGGCTCGGCCAATCTGGACGCTCACCACCACCAGCACTCCGAGTGCGAGCCACGCGCCGAAGTTGTCCGGGAAGTACTTGGTTTGCTGCAGTAGCACAAACCAAATGAGCGTGTAGGCCATGAGTCCGCGGAACACCCACCAGGTTGGGCGAACCGCCCTTAGGAATCGCCATACCGCTCCCCCAACCGCACGCCAGAATCGGCGACCTCGGCTGTCCGCTCCGGCCACCGATAGCAGTCCCGCACTTGCCAGCAGTTCGTTAGCGAATGCCTTCGGGTTCCCCAACTTGAAGCCGTCTCCCTCCGCCGCCTGACGATCAAGCAGGTCTGCCTCCAGGTTGTCGGTCAGGTCGGCAATCACATTCGGATCCTGCCCGCCGAGGGCCGCCCTCACATCGGTGACAAATGCTGCGATGGCCTTGTCTAAAACTTTTGTCATTTGCTCTTCCCCTCAGAGGACTTGTTTTCTGTTCCCAAAATGCGGGACATGTTGGTTGCGAATTCAGCCCATGTTCCGCGCTGCTGCTGCAGCGCCTCCATACCCTGATTGTTTACGGAATAGTACTTGCGGTGCGGGCCGTCATCAGACGGAACCACATATGTTTTCAGCAGCCCGGCTGCATAAAGCCGGCGCAGTGTGCCGTAAACGGTGGCATCACCGATGCCAGTGAAGCCGGCCTCCCTAAGTCTGCGAACAATGTCGTAGCCGTAGCCGTCCTCGTTTTCTAGAACCGCTAAGACCGCGGTATCCAAAACCCCCTTGAGGAGTTGTGAAGAATCCATTGGAGCCCCCTTTCGCCTTAACTATTACACATTGCACAGTAGTGCGCAAGCCAAAATACCCATTTGGTCTAAAAGTTAGAGTTTTCTCATGCCGGCAGCCAACGTAGACGAATACCTCGCAGAACTAGACGAGCCCAAGCGCTCCACACTTCAGGCCATGCGCCAGATGCTTCTGGAGATCGAGCCTGAGTTGCAAGAAACCATCGGCTGGGGTGCCCCCATTTTCAAACTCAAGGGGAAAAACGTTGCGGGGCTCTGCGCGTTCAAAAACCACCTGACCTTCTCACCTCAGAGCGCAGATGTCATGGCTGCACACGAGGCCGAGCTCGCAGGGTTCGTGGCTGCCAAGTCCTCCCTGCAGTTCGCGGTTGACCAGCCACTGCCCAAAGATTTGCTTGCCAGCCTGGTGAAAGCCCGCATCGCGGAACTCGGCTAACTGGTACCTTCAGGGCTCCAAGCACCGATGCGCACTAGCCGATCGCGGCCCGCATCCTCGATGGGTGATTCGGGCCCGATAGCCCAGCGGATGGTCCGCAGGAGCCCGCGGGTCAACGGTTGCACCAGCCATCGCGGAGCCGACTGCAACCCCAACATCTGACGGAACTCAGGTTCCAGAGAAACTACCGCGGCATCAAACAGCAGGCGGTAGCTGATACGCGCCAATCCCGGCAGCGGCGGGTATTGGATGAACTTCACAACGTCACGGGTGCGGTCGTCCACGCGCAGCACATCGGCGGCAAGAATCCGCGCAATCTCGGCATCCATTGTGGCTCGGTTCATCGGTGCAGTTTCAAGACCGAGCGGCTTCACAGACCTAGCCCACTGCTCCACGTATGCGTCGGCGCCTCCGGGTACTGGCCGCCAGGCGTACCATTCGTGGCAAACCAGGAAACTCTCCATGAAGGCGATGTGCACCCAGAGCAATAGGTCTGGATCGGCGGCGCGATATGGCTTGGTATCCCCCGAGTTCGCTTGATACTCGCCCACCACGCGCTCATGAAGTCTGTTGACCCGACTAGCCTCGCGGGCGATTGCCGTATGCGAACCAAAAGTGGTGACAGTCAGCCAGCGGATGGTTCCGGCCAGACGTCCCAAAGCGTCTTCCTGGTAACGCGAGTGGTCGGCCACTCCCCGCAGGGTGCCGGGGTGCAGCGCCTGCATCAGAAGGGCACGGATGCCTCCAACCAGTGTTCCAAAGTCGGCGTGAACCACCCAGGGTGCGTCGTCAGGTGTAAATAGCCCGGGTTCGTCACCGGCTGCAATAATCTCAAGCCAGGGCGGAACACCATCTGGCGCGCCCGAGAGCAGGCGGCGAAATCGCACAGACATGCGTTCTTGGAATGCGTTATTGCCCAAATCGGTTCTGCCTCTTTAACTATCAATCAACTAGGAGTAACCATGAACCAGCTAGATCTAGTCCGCCATTGGTCGCAAGCTTGGACCCGAATCATTATCGCCCAGCTTGCCCCCACCGCACTGCTTATCACCACCGTGGCTCTTCTCCAGTTTGGTTTGGCTGGTACTCCACTCAGTGTTCGCTGGGGCGCAGAGCTCATTCTCCTGGCTTCCGGAATTCTAGGAGCCCTGGCTGAGTTCACCGCAGCCGACGAAGCCATGGCCATTTCCCGAGAACTGTCCTCGCTTGCGCCTGGACAAGCTTCAACAACTCGAATCGCGGCCGCTGCCAAGTACCTGCCGGTAGTGAAGTTTGTGACCCCTACCATTTTCGTTGCCATCTTCGCATTCTTATCTGTCGCCCTACTGGCGTAGCTGGCATCATCCTGGAGAAGTCGGCCGGTCTTTGTAGACTGGAGCAATGCCAAAGACGTCGCGCTCATCCGTGGTTTCCACGAGCATTGGCGTTGGTCTAGCGGTTGGCCTTTACGGCACATCATTTGGCGCACTTGCTGTTGCTGCAGGCCTCTCCATTGCCCAGACGCAGGTGCTTTCACTGCTGATGTTCTCTGGTGGAAGCCAATTTGCCGTTGCCGGCGTTATCGCCGCTAGCGGCCCTGCAGGAATCATCCCTGCCATTCTCTCGGCCTGGCTCCTCGGCATTCGCAATGGGTTCTACGCACTTCGGCTCAACGGCGTTCTAGGCGTCACAGGCGTATTCAAGCTAGTTGCCAGTCAGCTGACCATCGATGAATCGAATGCAGTTTCCGCCGCCCAGGACAATACCGCAGACTCAAAGCGCGGCTTCTGGATTACCGGCTTGGCTGTATTCGTGTTCTGGAATCTCTTCACACTGATTGGGGCATTGCTAGGTTCGGTCATGGGCGACCCAAGCGTCTGGGGTTTGGATGCTGCTGCAGCTGCTGCCTTCCTGGGTCTCGTGTGGCCGCGTCTGAAGGGACTGCAGTCCAACCTAATCGCACTGCTTTCCGCCGTTTTCACGCTGGCCCTCACACCGATGCTGCCGAGTGGGATCCCGGTCATTGTTGGCGCCCCGATCGCCGTTGGCGTGATCTACCTGCTGAAGAGAACCAAACTCGGGCCACGCCTGAAGGCAGGTGACCATGCCTAGCTATTGGATTACAGTTCTGGTTGGCTCACTGGCCGTCTTCTCCTGGAAGATCCTCGGCTACCTGATTCCTGGGCGCATCGCCAACCACCGCGAGGTGGTCATCTTTGCGGGCAAACTGACCGTTGCCCTGCTGGCCGCTCTTACCGCAGTTGAAACCCTGGTTTCGGGTCAGGCAATCGTCCTAGACGCACGCATCGCCGCCATCGGTGTTGCGGCTATTTTGTTCTGGCGCAAGTTGCCGTTCATCGTGGTTGTTGCGGTTGCAGCGCTGGTTGCCGCCCTACTTCGGCACTTCCTGGGTTGGGTATAACACCGATGATCCCTCCGCTACCCCTCCTGCTGGGCTTCATCCTGGCCTCCATCACGCTGATCGCAATCCCAGGCCCCTCAATCATGTTTGAGATTGGCCGCACCCTGAGCCACGGCCGCAGGGCAGGCTTGCTCACCGTGGTCTTCAACGTGCTGGGAACCACGGTTTGGCTGATTGCCGTTGTGGTTGGACTTGGAGCCTTCCTGGCCTCCAACCCTGCCGCGCTAGCAGTTATTCGTATTGCCGGCGCCATCTACCTGGGCTACCTTGGTGTGCAGTCCATTCGCCACCGCAAGGCCGACGAAGCCAAGCTTCAAGAAAAAGAGAAGGAAGCCGGAGCAGACAAGAAGGACCTGAGCGGTCGCAGAATTGCTCGCGATGCCTTCATCGTCGGCGCCAGCAACCCCAAGGTGGCCATCTTTTTCTCGGCAGTGCTTCCCCAGTTCATAAGCAGCGAGGGCAACTTCACCGCCCAGTTCATCTTCCTAGGCCTGCTATTCCAGGTGCTTGCCTATTTCGGTGACGGCAGTTACGTGATGCTGGCATCGGTGGCACGCGATTGGATCTTCTCCCGCAGTGGACGACTGGCGGCCATCATTGGCACCGGCGGTGTTCTAATCACTGGCCTGGCAGTATACCTAGTGATTAGCACCTTGCTGGAACTGGGTCACTAGCCCCTCAAAAAGCGGAAAGACCGGCACTCGGCCGGCCTTTCCGTAGAACTGCTGTTACCAGGCCGCCAACTCCTCCACCGATGCGGCGCGCTTGACGCTGCCACCTTCGGCGAGTTCAATCACGAACGATGGCGCACCAACCGTGGTGGCAAAGTCCAGGGTTAGCTTGGCATCGGTGCCGGTCCAGGTGAGGTTCATGGTGTCTGCGCCAGTGATGGCCCAGGTGAACTCGCCAGTCTCAAACAGCTCGTGGCGACGGATTCGCGCCAAACCGATGATTGCCTGTGGAACCGGGGTTGCCAGGGCGGCCTCGATCTCGGCCGGGGTGTAGTTGTGGCGGTTGGTGTCGCGGCCGTTGTCGGTCTGGGCAAACAGCGCCTGGTCGTCCATGCCGTTGAACAGGCCAACGTAGTAAACCTGTGGCTCGCCTGGCAGGAAGAACTGCACCGCACGCATTATTGTGTAGGCGGTGTCGTTGGCAACAATGTTTGGCAGGGTGGCGTTGATCTGGTGCGGCAGGGTAAACCACTGTGGCACCACCGATGCCTTCGCGCTGTGGCCATCGGTGTTCACGGCGGCCACCGCAAAGATGTCCTCCATGTCCTCCTGCGTGATAAGGCCAGGCTTGCCGTTGATTGGACCGCCGTCAATTACGCCGTAGCCGTCGTGGGTGTCTAGAACGTTGAGGCAGTTGTTTGGACGCTGCTGGAACCAGAGTCCCAGCTTGTCAACAGTTCCCTTGAAGAACGAGTGCAGCAGCAGCGGAGCGGTCTGGAAGTCGTAGATCAGGTCAACCAGCGGGGCAATTGCCTGTTGCTGGGTGTAGTGGGCGTGAACCTCAACCAGCACGCGCATGCCGTAGCCGTGAATGAGGTCGGTGATTTCCTTGACGAACTCGAGGGTCTCTTCGGTCATGAAGCTGTCGGTTCCCGGAGTCTTGACGGCGTAGCCAACTGCGTCTAGGCGAACCACCTTGACGCCACCGGACTTCAGCGCCTCTAGCACGCGGCGTAGGTAGGCCTGGCCGGCCTCATGCTTGATGTCGATGTCAACCTGAGAAGGCATGAAAGTGGTCCACACCAGGCGACGCTTGCCGTCAACCTCGTAGGCGGTGAATGGCAGGCCTGGACGCGGGCGGTAGAAACTTGTAATTCCCTCTTCGGTTCCACCGTTTGGGAAGACAACATCGAAAGTTAGGAACATGCCGGCGAACTCGCTGGCATCACCCTTTTCCTGCCAGTCGATGAACTCTGGCGAAAGGTAAGAGGCGTGGTTCACGATCAGATCGGCGGTCAGCTCGTGAGTCTCACTGATGCGCTTGAAGTCAGTCCAGTCACCCAGGCGTGGGTCCACAATCGAGTGGTCGATCGGGTCAAAGCCGGCGTCATCGCCATCGTATGGGTGGAAGAAAGGCAGCACGTGAATGCCGCTGAAGTCCTTGAGTGGCCCTTGCAGCAGCTTCTCAATTTCCCCCAGGTTTCCGCCCACGCGCTCCGAATAAACCAGAATGCTGGCACCGGCCATTTTGTTCTCCTTTGAGGGATAGCACTGTTACTTTGTCAATAAATGACTGCACTATTGTAAACGCTTCCAAGGTGACAAAAGCCTTGTTACTGCTAACAAAACGGTATCTGTTTTGTAAGGACTGCAAAATTGCAGCAAAAACTGTAAGCGATTACTGACAGGTTAAGTTTGGCGCTGGCAGTGTTCCGGAGACAAAGAAATCATCCACGGCGTTATCCACGCAGGCGTGGCCCTGACCGTAAGCGGTGTGACCCTCGCCCTTGTAGGTGATCAAAGTGGCATTGGAAAGCACCTTGTTGGCTAGGTTCACCGCCTGCTGGTAAGGCGTGGCCGGGTCACCCGTGGTTCCAATCACAACAATGGTTGGCGAACCTTTGGCGGCATAAGACTTGAGTGGCTTGGCAACCGGATATTTCCAGTAGGCGCAGGAGAGTCCGCCGTACTGCCAGTAACGACCCATCACGCTGCTAGCTGCAAGGATGCGCTTGTTCTGTTTCTTCATGCTCGCGGTGTCACTCGGCTCGCGACTATCGAGACACTTGGTGGAGATGAAGGCTTCCATCTCATTGGAGTTGTAGGTGCCGTCACTGTTGCGGTCGTTGTAGTAGTCGGCCAAACGCTGCAACGTGGTTCCGTCACCCTTGAAGGCGGCGGTGAAGCCCGCCGTCAGGTAGGTCCAGTAGTTCTTCGAGTAGAGAGCCATGTCGATGCCAGCGGTGGCCATGGCTACGGTCAGCTTACGGCCATGATCCTGAGTGAACAGCGGTGTGGTTTCAAGACCTAGCAGGAATGTCTTAATCTTTGCCGAGGCCGCATCCACCGAACCACTGAATGGGCAATTCGTCTTAGTAAGACAGTCATCCAGGTAGTCATTTAGGGCCAGGTTGAAGCCTTTGAGCTGGTTCAGACTCTGGTCGGCATCGGCAACGGTGGGGTCAACCGCACCGTCCAGCACCATCTTGCCCACCTTGGTTGGGAACAGCGCCGCATAGTTGGCACCGATGAAGGTTCCATAGGAGTAACCCAGGTAGTTCAACTTGGCGTCGCCCATGACTGCTCGAATAACATCGAGGTCCTTGGCGGTGCTTATGGTGTCCAGGTGGCCAAGGAGGGGCCCGGTGTTAGCGGCGCAGGATTCCGCAAAGTCCTTCAGCGCCAAGCGAGTCACAGCAAGGTCCTTGGTGGAGCCAAGCGGATATCCGGAATCGCCGTACAGGAACTGGTCCATCTTTGGCGAAGCAGCATTTTTGCTAGTCACGTAGCAGTGAACTGCCGGGATAGAATTCTGCACGCCGCGAGGGTCGAACCCAACAAAGTTGTAGTTTGCCTTGAGCTTGGCGGTCGCCAGGCTAGACAGGCTGTCTTTCACAAAGTCGTAGCCGCTGGCACCAGGCCCACCAGGGTTGAAGATGACCGAACCAAGCGGCTTAGCAGCCGAAGCACGGTGGTAGATAACGGCGAGCGAGATTGTGGTTCCAGCTGGCTTCGCCCAGTCCATCGGCACAACTACTTGGCCACAGTAAAGGTCTGTGCCGCAGCTGTTCCAGGCCACGGTCTGATTGCTATAGTCGGCTGCAGTCTTGAAGTCGGCAGTCCTGGCAATGCTTGGAAGCGCGCCTAGGCCGGCCACACCGATAGCTACAGCGGTGACGATTGCGGCACCAATCAAGCCGAATTTCATCCAGTTGCGATTGCTAGCAAACCCCAAAACCAAGTCCTGTTCTGTGCGGGCTATTCCGCCCGTCGAAGCGAGACCGCCAGGGCCTCCAATGTCAGTAAGTTTGACACATTTGCATCGATTCTCCGCCTCGCGGTGGCGATACTCTCAAGTTTCTCCAAGGTTTCTGCTGGAGTGCTGCTGTTTGCAAGATCTTGAATTCCAGTGCGTAGGTCCTCGTTCACCAACGGGACCCCAGCCTCAAGCTGAACGGTTAGAACATCGCGGTAGAGCGAAAGCAGGTCAACCAAAATTCGGTCAAGGCCATCACGCATGCTGCGGGTGGCACGGCGCTTCTGCGCTTCCTCGAGTTGCTTGAAAGACGAGCGAAGCGCGGGCGGGACGGTCTCCCCCGCCTTGAGCCCCATGGTCTCCATAAGCTGGCTCTTTTCGGCTTCATCTCGCTCGATGGTGAGAGCATCGGCGTCTTTTTTAGCGATGCTTGACCACTGGTCAGCCGCAAACATTGCGCTGGAAACGCCCTTTAGGTTTAGTGCACTCAGCAGGGTTTCGCGCCTGCGGCTGCGTGCCTCGGTGCTAGTCGCCAGACGAAGTGCCATGCCAATATGACTCTGAGCCTCGGCGGCAACCTGGCCGGCAATCTTGGGGTCAACGCCGTTGCGGTCTACCAGCAGCTTGGCAACCGCTTCAACACTCGGCACTTTTAGGGCAACGCGACGAACGCGCGAGCGAATAGTTGGCAGCAGGTCTGCCTCCGACGGGGCACAGAGCATCCAGATGGTGTTGCTGGGCGGCTCTTCGAGCGCCTTAAGGAGCACATTTGAAGTGCGGTCGGTCATGCGGTCGGCGTCTTCCACAATCAAGATGCGGTAGCGCCCCACGGCAGAGCCAAGGTATGAGTTGGTAACCAGGCTGCGAACCTCGTCGATGCTGATCTGGATCCGCTCGGTGGCCAGCACGGTGACATCGGGGTGGGTGCCCTGCTCCACCATCTGGCAACTCTTGCACTCGCCGCAACCGCCATCGGAGCACTGCAAAGCCGCGGCGAAGGCTACGGCCAGGTTGCTGCGGCCGCTTCCGGGGGGACCGGTGAAAAGCCAGGCGTGATACACGCCATCGGAGCGGTGCCTAACTGCCTGCTCCAGCTGACCAACCGCTTCCGGTTGCCCCGCCAGTTCATGCCAAACCGGTGCAGCCACGTTATCCCAGAATCGCATTCACGCGAGCGCGGATCTGCGCCTGCATTGTTTCAACACTCTGGGCAGCGTCAACCACAAAAAAGCGGTCAGGCTCGTTTGATGCCAGTTTCAGGAAGGCCTGACGAGTTGCCTCAAAGTACTCGATCTTCTCACGCTCCATGCGGTCTGGTTCGGTGCCGGTGGTGTTGCGCCGGGCTCGCGCCTCCGATGCATCCAGATCGAGCAAAACCGTGAGGGTTGGTAGCAAACCATCAACCGCCCAAAGGTTGATTTCGCGAACTTCCTCCATGCTCAAAGCACGCCCTGCACCCTGGTAGGCAACCGATGAGTCAAAGTACCGGTCGCTTATGACAACCGAACCTTCGGCGAGCGCCGGACGAATCTTGGTGGCAACATGATGGGCTCGGTCAGCCGAGAAAAGCAGGGCCTCGGCGCGTGGGGCCACCTCACCCTTGCGATGCAGCAGTAGCTGGCGAATCTCTTGTCCGAGGTCTGTGCCGCCAGGCTCGAGGGTGCGAACCACCTTGTGGTTCAGTCCCTCCAGGTAGTCCTGAAGCAAATTAGCCTGGGTTGACTTACCCACGCCATCGATGCCCTCGAAGGTGATGAAGATTCCGGTCATGACGAAGTGCTCTACTTGGCCTTGCGGGTGGTGCCACGCTTGACGGTTCGCGCTGGTGCCGCCTTGCGGGCGCCGGTCTTGCTCACCTTGGCTGGCGCCTGACCGGGCTCCAGGCCCAGCTTCTCGCGGCGGATTGCCAGCAACTCGTAGGCGCGGTCGTTGCTGAGTTCTTCCAGGCTCTCGTCTTTTGGAACCGTGGCGTTTACAAAGCCGTCGGTGATGTAGGTGCCAAACTGACCGGTCTTGGCAACCACCTTGCCCGCCGATGCTGGATCTTCACCAAACTCCTTGAGCGGGGCGGCTGCTGTGGCGCCGCGACCGCGGTACTTCGGCTCCTTGTAGATTGCAACCGCCTGGTCGAGGGTGATGGAGAAGATCTCCTCTTCGGTTGTTAAGCTGCGGCTATCGGTTCCCTTGCGCAGGAACGGACCAAACTTTCCGTTCTGAGCGGTGATCTCGGTTCCAGACTCCGGGTCTACGCCTACCACGCGTGGAAGCGAAAGCAGCATCAGGGCTTCGTCCAAGGTGATGGTGGCCGGGCTCATGGTCTTGAACAGCGAAGCAGTCTTAGCCTTGCCGCCCTTTGGATCCTCCATGGTCACGTATGGTCCGTAACGGCCGTCCTTGAACAGCACATTCTCGCCGCTCTCTGGATCAATACCCAGAACGCGGTCGGTTGCTACCGGCGCGTTTACCAACTCCTGAATTTTGGTGTTGGTCAACTCGTCTGGTGCCAGTTCCTCCGGCAGGTTGATAACTCGGCGACCGTTTTCGTCGGCGCCCTCAGAGCCTGGTTCGGCAGCAACCTCAAGGTACGGGCCGTACTTTCCGGTGCGGAGAGTCACTCCCTCGCCAAGCGCAAATGAATTGATGGCGCGAGCATCCTGATCAACCAGTCCCTCAACGGTTGGCAGCAGGCCAGCCTCCTTGCCCTCACCAAAGTAGAAGCGCTTGAGCCAAGAGATGTGGTCTAACTGACCGTCTGCAATGCGGTCAAGGTCTTCTTCCATCGATGCGGTGAACGCATAGTCAACCAAGTGACCGAAGTTCTCCTCTAGGAAGCGGGTTACCGTGAAGGCAATCCATTCTGGAACCAGGGCCTGGCCGCGACGGCGGATGTATCCCTTGGACGTGATGTTGCTCAAAATGGCTGCGTAGGTGGATGGGCGGCCAATGCCGTCCTCCTCTAGAGCCTTCACCAGGCTGGCCTCGGTGTAGCGAGGGGGTGGAAGGGTCTGGTGATCCTTGGCTACAACCTCAACCGGGGTGAGGCTGTGGCCCACCTCCAGGTTTGGAAGCTTCTTCTCTGCCTTGTCGTCTTCGTCGTTGCGGCTCTCGTCGTAGCTCTCCTCGTAGGCGGCCATGAAGCCGCGGAAGGTGACCACGGTACCGGAGGCACTGAACTCGGCGTTGGCGAAGGTGGTGCCGTTGAGCGGGGCAACCGAGATGCGGGCGGTTGTGGTGTTGACCCGGGCGTCCTGCATCTGGCTGGCAACGGTGCGCTTCCAGATCAGGTCATAGAGGTCGAGCGCGCGTCCGCCAAGCTCTCCTCGGACCTCTGCCGGAGTGCGGAATACGTCGCCTGCCGGGCGGATGGCCTCGTGGGCCTCCTGAGCATTCTTGTTTTTACCCGTGTAGACGCGTGGCGCATCGGAGACATACTCGGCACCAAACATGGCCTTGGCCTGGTTGCGGGCCGCATTGATTGCCTGACCCGAAAGGGTTGGCGAGTCGGTTCGCATGTAGGTGATGTAACCGTCCTGGTAAAGCTGCTGGGCGGTGTCCATGGTCTGCTTGGCGCTCATGCGCAGCTTTCGGCTGGCTTCCTGCTGCAGGGTTGAAGTGGTGAATGGGGCAGCGGGGCGGCGCACCGATGGCTTGGACTCGACATCCGTCACCTTGATGACGGCGGAGGAATCCTGAACCGCGTTGGCAACGGCGGTTGCCGCAGCCTCATCCAGAACTAGCACGTCTGCCTTGAGCTTGCCCGCGTCGTCAAATGACTCACCGGTGGCGATCTTCTTGCCGGCAAGCGTAACCAACTTGGCCTCGAAAGGAGCCTGAGTTGAGTCGCCGGTCTGGAAGGTTGCCTTCACGTCAAAGTAGCTGGCCGAGACAAAGGCCATTCGCTCGCGCTCGCGCTCAACCACCAGACGGGTTGCCGGGCTCTGTACTCGACCAGCGCTGAGTCCACGGTTCACCTTGCGCCAAAGCACCGGCGAAACTTCATATCCATAGAGACGGTCAACCACGCGACGTGTCTCCTGAGCCTGCACCAGATTGTTGTCCAACTCGCGAGTGTTGCTCACAGCGTGCTGGATGGCATCCTTGGTGATCTCATGGAACACCATGCGCTTGACCGGCACCTTTGGCTTGAGCACCTGTAGCAGGTGCCAGGCGATGGCCTCTCCCTCGCGGTCCTCATCTGTTGCCAGCAGAAGCTCATCGGCTCCGGCGAGCGCCTTCTTTAGGTCGGTTACGGTCTTGGACTTACCAGGCGAGATGGCGTAGTAAGGCTCAAAGTCATTTTCGATGTCAATTGAGAACTTGCCGAGCGAACCCTTTTTCTTCTCGGCGGGTAGGTCCTTGGTGTCAATCAGGTCACGAATGTGACCCACCGATGCCAGGACTTCGTAGCCTGGACCAAGGTACTTAGAAATCGTTTTGGCCTTAGCCGGCGACTCCACGATTACCAGTTTGATACCCAAATGTTGCTCCTTATATATCTGCGGTCACTCCCCCACCGCAGTTGCTGTTGCGTTTAGCACTATACCCATAAGAGTTAGGTTTGCCGCAACCGTTGCTTCATCGCCCACAATAGAGCAACCTGCCAACTTCACCATATTTAAGGTAAGAATTTGCCTAGCTCGCTCGCAGGGTAGGCCCGTGTTTAGACCCCGGTAGGTTTGGCTGGCGGCTATTGCTGAGAGGTCGGTTGCGGTCTGCAGCCTGGCTTGTTCTTTCCTAAATCCACCGATGCTTAGCACAGCCAAAAACACCGCGACCACAAAAGCCAACAGGGTTATTGCCAACAACGTTCCCGATCCGGACTCTCGTTCCAACCTAGTAGCCCGGCCTCAGAGCGCATGCCTGCTCATGCGCCGAACCGAGAGCAAAACCCAGGGCTCGAAATGCAGTGCTGGCACCGATGCAGACCAGCCCGTTGCGATTGCTAATGGCGGCACCAACACCCATCGATTTAGCTAGTTGCAGGAGCTGTTGGTCGCTACGCCCTAGCTCAACGGCTCGCGCCAGCAGACCAACCTTCTGAGCTAGCGCACCTGCCTGCATTTGCTGGGCAGCTATACCTATAAGGAGAGCAGCCAAGAGCGCCACAGTGGGCAGAATGATGGCAAACTCGGCTGTTGCACCACCCACATCGGCCTGTGCTCTTCCTTGATTTGAAAATGCGCTCACGGGTTTACGGCAAGCGCCTGATGCACCAGGTTCAGCAGCAACTGGCGGACCTCATCGCTTTTGAGAATCACGAGGAGCAGGGTGGCGAAACCAACCGCCGCCATGGTGGCAACCACGTATTCAGCAGTGGCCGCGCCTTTCTCTGAGATTGGGGCATCGGTGGGGACTGGTTTCATGGTTTGACCTTTCTAGATCAGGTGAGCACCTTGGAGCGTGGTGGCGATAACAGGGACAACCAGCAGCAGCACAAACTGCGGAATGAGCAAAAGGCCAAGCGGTAGCAACAGCTTGATTGGCAACCGCTCCACTTCTTGCTCCTTGGCTGCCAGCGCCTGCTCGCGCTTAGTTATTGCGGCACTCTCCAGACGGCTGGCAACCGAACCGCCCTGCGCCATAGCGCGAAGCACCTCGGTCTCAACCTCTGCCAGTCGACCACCCGAAACCTGACGAAGTGCGGCAATAGCTCGATTGACGCCAGCGCCTTCCCGGATTGCAGCGGCCATCAGGCTCAGCCAGAGTCCCGGGTCGGGCTCAACCGAAGTCATGCGCAGCACAAACCGCTTAGCCACAAAGTTCGCCGTAAAGGTGAGCCCAATCGCTACTGCCGTAACCAACCAACCGATTGGCTGATAGATGAGGAATGAGATCGTCGGCAGACCCAAAATTTGAGAAACCACTAGCGCGAACCAGGGTAGCCAACGCAGCAGGTGCCCAGTTATCTCCGATGCCGCCTTGCCCTGGTTTACTTTGCGCTGAATGGTCCAGCAAAATGCGAAGTGCGCCGATAGCAAAGCGAGCAGTGTGGAAAGACTGACGCCTAAAAGGCCAGTGAAAGTTATTCGAGCAGCCAGATATCCCGAAAATTGAGCACCGGTAACCAAAGCGATTTCTCGAAACTTGGCATTTACCTGACGGGGTGAAACCAGCCCACACTTAATGTCTGTCTTGAGCTCCTCCAGCTCTCTACTTAGGCCCAGGTACATGCTGCAACTTCCCTATCTCTTTGATTTTGCGGTTGGCACCGTCGAAGTCGAGATGGATAACCCACTCCACCGCCGCCCTAACCACCGGGGTGAAGGTCTCCTGTGTGTAACCGGCATCGGTGGCCAGTGCCAACATGCGGGCATAAACCTGACCAGCAGAATTGGCGTGAATGGTTGACGCCGAGCCCGCATGGCCGGTGTTCATCGCCTTGAGTAGAACCGCAACCTCGGGACCGCGAACCTCGCCAATTACAAGCCGATCGGGTCGCATCCGGAGGGCCTCACGCGCAAGGGTGGCAAGGTCAATTTCTCCGGCGCCATCTGTGTTGGGGTGCCGAGTCTGAAGCCCAACCACCTGGCCCGGGATAGGCAGGAGTTCAAAGGTGTCCTCCACCACCACCGTGCGCAGCCGCTCATTCTGTGCGAGCATGGCCCGCAACAGTGTGGTTTTCCCACTGCCGGTAGGGCCTGAGATGAGAAAGTTGGCGCGGGTGCGCATGATTTCTTGAAGTTTGAGCAGCTGCACTGCGGAGAACATGCCTTCGTTGAAAAGCAGGGTCAGCTTGGCAGTGGTCTGGCGATGGACTCGAATGCTGAGAAGTGTGCGCTCCGACACCTCGGATTCCAAAACGGCGTGAATCCTAAGCCTGTCTATGCCGAGTTGCTTTAGAACCGGAAAATTGGCATCGGTGATGGCGGCATCGGTGATGGGAGAAATGAGATCAAGGTGCCGGTCTCCCAGCGCAACCAGAAAGCGCGCCATTTCTTGAAGCTCGCGCGGCGGTACTTGGATTTGGCCCACCTGCTCCAGCCCATTGCCGCGGTCAACCCACCAGTCGCTCGAGCCATTGCAGACCACATCGGTCACCCCTGGAAGCGAGAGCAGGTTTAGCAGTTGCTCCAGGTGGCGGCGAAACGACGCATCCGGCACTTGCTCCAGCAGAAAGTTCATTCTGCAAGGTTTGCGGGAGGAGCAGCGGTGGGAATTGGACAGAGCCAAAACTGTGGAAAAGAGGCAAAAACCGGCCTGTGGAAACAAATCTTAGGCCCTCTTAAAGTAAAAGGCCGGTGGCTCTGGGGGGAGAGCCACCGGCGGCGCTATGCGACTGGGGGGAGTCGCTATAACGCGGTCGGCAGAACCGACACAACAATAGTAACTCGTTATCGTTCGGTTACAAAGCGTTGGATAGAAAAAACTTCAAATTCTTCAGATAGTTTAAAGAAGCATCTCAAGGGCGAGGAAACAAATGAACGACCAAGGTTCCATCTCCAATCTGCTTAGCGAAACTAGACAATTCGCACCGGATCCAGCATTCACTGCGCAGGCGATAGCCCAGCCCGGAATATACGAAGAAGCGCAGGCCGACCGCCTGGCTTTCTGGGCCAAGCAGGCTAATCAGCTTCACTGGCACAAACCCTTCAAGCACGTGCTCGACTGGAACGATGCGCCCTTCGCCCGCTGGTTTTACGACGGCCAGCTAAATGTTGCCTACAACTGTCTTGACCGTCACGTCAACGAGGGTCGCGGCGACCGTGTTGCCATCCACTTTGAGGGTGAGCCAGGCGACACTCGCAGCTACACCTACTCCCAGCTGACAACCGAAGTCAAGAAAGCCGCAAACGTTCTCAGCTCGCTAGGCATTGGCCAGGGTGACCGCGTTGCCATCTACCTGCCTATGATCCCAGAAGCTGCCATTGCAATGCTTGCCATCGCACGGCTTGGTGCTGTTCACTCGGTGGTCTTCGGTGGCTTCTCAGCCGAGGCCCTGCACACCCGCATCGAGGACGCTGAAGCCAAGCTGGTCATCACCTCCGATGGAGGATTCCGTCGCGGAGCTGCCAGCGCACTGAAGCCGGCGGTTGACGAGGCTCTGGCAGGTGGCAAGTGCCCATCGGTGACCAATGTTCTGGTGGTGCAGCGCACCGGTCAGGAAACCGCCTGGAACCCCGAGTTTGACCTGTGGTGGCATGAAGAGATGGCCAAGGCCAGCGATGAGCACGAGGCCCAGGGTTTTGACGCCGAGAACCCGCTTTTCATCCTCTACACCTCCGGCACCACGGGCAAGCCAAAGGGTATTCTGCACACCTCAGGCGGTTATCTGACCCAGGCTGCCTACACCCACAAAAACGTTTTTGACCTTCACGCCGAAACCGATGTCTATTGGTGCACCGCCGATGTGGGTTGGATCACCGGTCACTCGTACGTGGTTTACGGGCCGCTCGCCAACGGCGCAACCCAGGTTATCTACGAAGGCACCCCCGATAGCCCGCACGCCGGACGCTGGTGGGAGATCATCGAGAAGTACGGCGTTAGCATCTTCTACACCGCACCAACGGCAATCCGCAGCTTCATGAAGCAGGGTCGCGAGATTCCCGACAAGTTCAACCTGAAGTCACTCCGCGTCCTGGGTTCGGTTGGCGAACCAATCAACCCAGAGGCTTGGATGTGGTACCGCGACGTGATTGGTGGTGGCAAGTGCCCGATTGTTGACACCTGGTGGCAGACCGAAACCGGTGCAATCATGATCAGTCCGCTGCCGGGCCTAACTACCCTCACCCCTGGTTCGGCTCAGCTTGCCCTGCCGGGCATCAACATGGCGGTGGTCAATGACGACGGCCGCGAACTCGAAAACGGTCACGGCGGTTACCTGGTCATCACCGAGCCTTGGCCTTCGATGCTGCGCGGCATATGGAAGAACCCTGACCGCTACAAGGAGGGTTACTGGAGCCGCTTCCCCAGCCGCTACTTTGCCGGCGACGGAGCCAAACTAGACCAGGAGGGCAACCTCTGGGTGCTCGGCCGCGTTGATGATGTGCTGAATGTGTCGGGCCACCGTCTGAGTACCGCCGAGATCGAATCGGCTCTAGTTGCCCACGAGTGGGTGGCCGAGGCCGCAGTGGTTGGCGCCAGCGACGAGCTAACCGGCCAGAGCCCGGTAGCTTTTGTGATTCTCCGCACAGACCAGATTCAGGCAGCCGGGGATGACAAGAACATCAACGCCGTGCTGCGCAACTGGGTGGCCAAGGAGATTGGGCCAATCGCAAAGCCGCGCCAGATCATGGTGGTCCCAGAACTGCCAAAGACCCGCTCCGGCAAGATCATGCGGCGCCTGCTGCGCGATGTGGCTGAACAGCGCGAGGTTGGCGACACCACCACCCTGGCCGACGTTGGCGTGATGAGCCTCATCACAAGCAAGCTGGCCACGGGAGCGAGTGACTGAGCTAGCCCCAAGCTTAAAACGAATGCGCCGCCCCTGCTGGGACGGCGCATTCGCAATTCTGTTAACTAATTGAACTCCACAATCAGCTCAACCTCAACAGCCGAGTCGAGTGGCAGCACAGGCACACCAACCGCGCTGCGGGCATGCGCACCGGCCTCGCCAAATACTGCACCGAGGAACTCGCTGGCTCCGTTGATGACTCCTGGCTGACCGGTGAATTCAGGCACCGATGCCACGAAGCCAACAACCTTAACTACGCGAGTTATGCGATCGAGGTCGCCGATGACGGTCTTAACGGCGGCCAGTGCGTTTAGTGCGCACTGACGAGCCAGGTCCTTGGCCACAGCTGGGTCAACCAACTCCTCGCCCATGCCAACCTTGCCAGTGGCGGGCAGGTGGCCGTTTACGAATGGCAGCTGACCGCTGGTGAATACCAGGTTGCCTGACACGACGGCAGGAACGTAGGCTGCCACCGGCTTTGCCAGCTCTGGAAGTGGGTGCCCGAGCTCAACGAGCTTGGCTTCAATCTTGGACATGATTTCCCTTTCTGGCCTAGGCCTGTGGACGCTTGAAGTAGGCCACTAGCCCGCCTTCTGGGCCGGACATGATCTGCACGAGTTCCCAACCCTGCGCACCGAAATTGTTCAGAATTGCGGTGGTGTTGTGAATCATGAGCGGGGTGGTGAGGTATTCCCACTTCTGCATCTTTAACTCCCTCTCAGGGTAATTCGGTAACCTAGACTAATGCGCGACAAGCCAGCTGGATCGTTTGGCAACATCCTCAAATTTATTGGATTAAGTGCCATTGCGGGTGTCCTCGGAGTGGGATTGCTCGCCCCTGCCGTAACGATCGGCGGTTGGGCCACCACAACCGGCATCGCTGTCTTCGAAAACATCCCTGACTACATCAAGCCTGTCAACGCCTCCGATGCCTCCAACATCTATGCCAAAGACGGCAGTAAAGACGTTCGCATCGCCTCATTCTTCGAGGAAAACCGCATCTCGGTTCCATTCAACGAGATGTCCAAAAACATTGTCAACGCGGTGGTTTCAACCGAAGATCCTCGTTTCTACCAACACGACGGCGTTGACTGGATCTCTCTGATTCGCGCCACCCTGACCAACCTGGCCACCGTAGGTAACGGTCCTGGCGGTTCCACCATCACCATGCAGTACGTCAAGAACGCTCAGGTTACTGCTGCAGCGCAGGCCGGAAACCAGGCCGCGGTTGACGCCGCCACCCAGGGTGGTTTGGGTGGACTCGGCCGCAAGATTCAGCAAATCCGCATGGCGTTGGCGCTTGAGAAGCAGGTTTCCAAGCAAGATATCCTGGCCGGTTACCTAAACCTTTCGTTCTTCGGAAACCAGATCTACGGTATCGAGGCAGCGTCAAACTACTACTTCAACGTTCACGCCAAGGACCTCAACATTCAGCAGGCTGCAATGCTTGCCGCAATGCTCAAGAGCCCTAACGACTACAAGCCCGATGTGGCTGTGAACCTGGATCGCGCCAAGAGTCGTCGCGACTACGTGATCGACAACATGGCATCTGCCGGATACATCAGCCAGGGGCAGGCTGATGCAGCCAAGGCGGCACCAATCGAGGTTCACCTCACCAATGACAAGTCCGGTTGCGAGGCCGACCAGACCACCGCATTTTTCTGCGACTTCGTGGTTTGGACCGTGCGCAACTCCCCCGAGTTTGGCCCAACCCCGCAGGACCGCGAGCAGCTGCTGCGCCGCGGAGGTCTAGACATCTACACCACCCTGGACACCAACTTGCAGGCAGCAGCCGATGCTGCCAGCAAGAAGTACGTTCCACCCAGCGACCCCAGCCAGATTGGTTCCGCCAGCGTCTCCGTTCAGGTGGGCACCGGTCGCATCCTTGCGCTCGCCGAGAACCGCGTCTATGACCAGACCTCTTCCGGCCTGCCGGGCCACACATCTGTGAACTACGCCACCGACAAGCCATACGGTGGCTCAAGCGGTTTCCAGGTTGGATCCACCTACAAGATCTTCACCCTCGGCCAGTGGCTAGCCACGGGCCACCACCTGCTTGACAAGGTTGACGGGCGAGTTCGCAACTACCACGCCAGTGACTTCTCTGCCCGATGCGGCGTAATCGCCGGCGATTGGCAGCCGAACAACGACGTAAATAACGAGCCCCAGAACCCAACCGTGGTTCAGGCCACTGCCATCTCCGAGAACACCGCCTTCGCCAACATGGCGAGCCAGCTGGACCTATGTGACATCCGCGACTTGGCAATGCGCTTTGGCATTCACCGCGCCGACGGTACCGAGCTTTTGTACTACCCATCATCGGTGCTTGGTGTAAACGAGATTGCTCCGCTTTCTGTGGCCGCCGCCATGGCTGGCATCAGCAACAACGGAACTTTCTGCACCCCGGTTGCCATTGACCACGTGGTTGTGCGCTCGTCCCAGCAGCAGCTGACCGTGCCTCAGACCCAGTGCAGCCAGGCGGTCACGCCTGATGTTGCCCACGGAATGATTTACGCAATGCACGCCGTAATGACCGGCGGAACCGGTGGTGGCTCCAACACTGGCGACGGAGCCTTCCTGGCCGGTAAGACCGGTACCACCGACTCTGGTGTTCACACCTGGATGAGCGGTTTCTCCAGCACCGTGGCAACTTCCACCTGGGTGGGTAACGTTGTGGGCACCAAGTCCATGCGCGGCATTACCATCAACAAGAAGCTTGCGGCCACCCTGCGTCACGACATCTGGCGCAGCATCATGCAGGAAGCCAACAAGATCTACGTTCCGGCTAAGAGCATGCCAGCGCCTCCTGCAGAGATGATTGATTCCGCCAGCATTACCGTACCAAACGTGGTTGGCCAAACCCCCGATGCTGCCGTGGCAACCATGAAGCAGGCGGGACTCAACGGTCAGGTCTCCATCAAGAGCGTTGCCTCCGGTCAGCCAAGCGGAACCGTGGCAAGCACCAAGCCGGCCGTGGGCTCGGTAGCTTCCAGCGGCACCACCGTGATCATTTACGTAAGCAAGGGTGGCATGAGCGTAGTTCCGGATGTGTCCGGTAAGTCAGTCTCCGATGCCACCGCAACCCTGCTCGCCGCAGGTTTCAGCGCGGTATCCGCTCCGCAGGCATCGCAGACCCAGTTCTTCCAGCACTCGGCCACCATTCCTAAGGGCATGGTGGTTGGTACCGACCCAGCCGCGGGTAGTTCCGCGCAGGGTGCCGGTGCCGTGCTGCTGATCATCAGCCTCGGCCCATAGCCCCCAGCCATGACCATTCTGACGGCCGCATTCTGGACCCTCATCGGGCTCGGTGCGGCCGCTGGCATCTGGGGAATCGGAATCGAGCGGCACCTGCGAGTGGTTCGATTCGAAGAGCAGTCGCTGGCCGTTCTTCCCAGTGGCGCCAAGCAAATCCGCGTGCTGCACATCTCCGACTTCCACCTAGCGCCTTGGCAAAAGCGCAAGCTGGCCTGGATTGCCAAGCTGGGCCAACTTGATGTAGACGTCATCGTGAACACTGGTGACAACCTTGGTCACCCGGCCGCAATTGGTCCCGCGCTCATAGCAATGGCAGGCATCGGTGCAAGACCCGGAGTGTTTGTAAACGGGTCAAACGACTACTACGCGCCAAAGCCGCGCAACCCCCTCAGCTATCTGGCAAAGCCCTCAGAGCGGGTTTCTGACACTCCCCTAGACACCGATGCCCTGGTGGCTGGCCTTGAAGGTTTTGGTTGGAGGAACCTAAATAACCGCGGCTCGGTTATGGAACTCAGTGGCCTCAAGCTCGGCTGGGTGGGCATCGATGACATGCACGATGGCATCGCAGATTTGGCGTCGATTCCGGCATCGGTGAAGGATTTGGGCCGCGTGGACGTGCTGCTTGGCGTAACCCACGCGCCGTATCTGGCGGGCATTGATGCCATGAACGACGCCGGCGTGCAGGTGCTCTTTGCGGGTCACACGCACGGTGGTCAGGTCTGCATTCCGGGATACGGAGCGCTCACAACCAACTGCGATCTACCAACCAAGGCCGCCAAGGGTTTGAGCAGCTGGAGCCGCGGTGGTAGTCAAATGTGGCTGAATGTTTGCGCAGGTCTGGGAACCAGCATCTTCGCGCCGGTGCGCTTTGCCTGCCGCCCAGAAGTTCGGGTATTAAATCTGGTGTCTGTCAGCTAGCCTGACCGAGCGCCTTAGCTGGTTTGACCTAACGCCCAGGCCTTCGGGCCGAGCACGATGTAGGCGCCTTCGGTGTTGGTGCAGCGAGCAGTATCAACCGAAACGTAGCAGCTGAATGGTGCCACAGTGATGCGCTGACCATCAAGCAGAGTCTGTGCTCCGCTCGGATCGGTGAATGCCCCGCCTAGACAGGGGAAGAATGCGGCGTCGGTGCCATCGGTGGGTTTGGTGTCTTTCAACTCAACCTGATAGCCGTAGCTGTAGTCACAGCTGGATGGAACCGGAACTGGCGCGTACTGGGTTGCAACCTCAGACTGCTCACAGATTGCCAACTTAAAACTTGGGGAAATAGTGCACCAGGTTGGGCCGCTACCCACCTTGAAAACGTAGTCGCCGGTGCTCTGCTTGAAAGTGGCCGCGTCAACGTCAATCACCGATGCCGGTGCCGGGCCTGGGATGAGCGTTGGGTCGATGACTGGAGTGTTGCCACCGTTGGTTGGTGCAGCGGTAGGACTGCCGGAGCTGGTGCAACCGACGAGAGTGAGGCCTAGCACGAGAACTGCCCCCAGAACCACTACCTTGCGCATGCCTCTAGGCTACTGCCAGTTGAATAAAAACCCCCGAAGCCACGGCGAAATGCGGGCCTCGGGGGTTTGAATTTATGCAGAGATTTCTTAGAACTCCTTGGCAAGCAGCTCGGCGATCTCATAGGTGTTGAGAGCCGCGCCCTTGCGCAGGTTGTCGCCAACCACAAAGAGGTCGATGGTGTTGTCGAAGTCGAGTGCCTGACGGATGCGGCCAACGTAGGTTGGGTCCTGTCCGGCAACCATGTTTGGCGTTGGGTATAGGCCGTTAGCCGGGTCGTCAACCACCTTGATGGTTGGCTGCTGTCCCAGAACTTCGCGAACCTCATCCGGGGTGAGGTTCTCAGCGAAGGTCGCGTGAACGGTTAGCGAGTGCGAAACCTGCACTGGCACACGGACACAGCTTGCAGCAACCTTGAGGTCCTTGATGCCGAGGATCTTGCGGCTCTCGTCGCGAACCTTCATCTCCTCGGAGCTGTGGCCACCAGCCTTAAGCGAACCGGCAAATGGAATCACGTTGAGTGCGATCGGCTGCGACCATGGCGACTCGCTAAGGTCGTTGCCGGCGGCGGCAAGCGCAGCCTTTACATCGTTGGTGGCCGTGCCCAGGCTGGCGTTCTGACCAACTACGGCTAGCTCCTTAGCCAACTCATCGATACCGGCTGCACCAGCGCCCGAGACGGCCTGGTAGCTGGAGACGATGAGTTCCTTGAGGGTCCACTTGCGGTGCAGGGCACCCATTGCCGCCATCATGGTGAGGGTGGTGCAGTTTGGGTTGGAGATGATTCCCAGCGGACGGTTCTTGGCCTGCTCTGGGTTTACCTCAGGCACCACCAGTGGAACCTGGTCGTTCATGCGGAATGCACCCGAGTTGTCCACGGCAATCGCTCCGCGCTCGGCGGCGATTGGAGCCCAGATCTCGGAAACTTCGTCCGGAACGTCGAACATGGCAATGTCGATGCCGTCGAATGCCTCTGGAGCAAGCGCAACAACGGTTAGGTCTTCACCGTGAACCTGAATCTTCTTGCCGGCCGAACGCGGGCTTGCAATAAGACGAATCTCGCCCCAAATGTTCTCGCGGTTGTTGATGATGTCGATCATCACGGTTCCTACGGCGCCGGTGGCACCGACGAGGGCGAGGTTTGGCTTGCGGCTCATGCGCGCTGTCCTTTCTTGAGGGCTTTGTTTGAAGTATTGGGTTTGGTTAGCGGCCGGTACCGGCGTAAACCACAGCCTCGGTGTCGCTGTCCAGGCCGAATGCGGTGTGAACTGCGCGTGCGGCTGCATCCAGCTGCTTGCTCGAAGTAACAACCGAGATTCGAATCTCCGAGGTGGAGATCATCTCCACGTTGATTCCGGCCTCCGAAAGAGCCTTGAACAGGGTGGCGCTAACGCCCGAGTGGGTGCGCATACCTGCACCAACTACGGACAGCTTGCCGATGTCGGCGTCCTGCTCCAACTCGCGGAAGCCGATGGTGCTCTTGGCTGCGTCGATGGCACCGGCAACGCGGCCCAGGTCACCAAGTGGAAGAGTGAAGGAGATGTCGGCAACGCGGTCGGTGACGTCCGAGCCGGTTGGGTTGTTCTGAACGATCATGTCGATGTTGGCGTCTGCCTCGGCAACCACCTTGAACAGCTCAGCTGCCTTGCCTGGCTCATCTGGGATACCAATTACGGTGATCTTGGCCTGGCCCTTGTCGGCTGCTACGCCGGAAACGATTGGTTCTTCCACGGTGACTCCTGCTGGCTTGGTTGAGTAAACGATGGTTCCTGGATCGGTGCTGAAGGTGGAGCGAACGCGCAGGTCAACGTTGTGACGGCGAGCGTATTCCACGGCACGGATGTGAAGGATCTTGGCTCCGGCTGCGGCGAGCTCTAGCATCGATTCGATATCGATTGCGGCTAGCTTGTGTGCGGCTGGGATCATGCGAGGGTCAGCGGTGTAGACACCGTCAACGTCCGAGTAAATCTCGCAAACATCGGCGTTGAGCGCAGCGGCAAGAGCAACGGCAGTTGTGTCGGAGCCGCCACGACCGAGGGTGGTGATGTCCTTGCTGTCCTTGTTGAAGCCCTGGAATCCAGCAACGATGGCGATGTCGCCAGCCTCGATGGCTTCTTGGATTCGAGCAGGCGAAACCTCACTGATGCGTGCGTCACCGTGCTTGCTGCTGGTCATAATGCCAGCCTGAGATCCGGTGAAGGAACGGCTGCTGGCGCCCATCGAGTTGATGGCAATGGCGAGCAGTGCCATGGAGATACGCTCACCGGAGGTGAGGAGCATATCCATTTCACGTGGAGCTGCGTATGGGTCGGTTGAAACCGACTGAGCGAGGTCGATTAGTTCATCGGTGGTGTCGCCCATTGCGGATACGACTACAACAACCTGGTTGCCAGCCTTCTGAGTTTCGATAACTCGACGGGCAACGTGCTTGATCTTGGAGGCGTCGCCAACTGACGAGCCGCCAAATTTCTGCACGATAAGAGCCAAAGCTTCGCTCCTTGAAAAATAAGGGAGTTGCCTGGACCATTCACAGGCGAGAACCCTTAAAGTCTAGACCAAAACGGGGGTTGGGAGCCCGACTTTTTTGGGCTAGCGGATGACCCGGCGGCCTTCAAACGCGCGTCCAAGAGTGACTTCGTCGGCGTACTCGAGGTCGCCGCCAACTGGCAGGCCGCTCGCGAGGCGGCTGACTGTCAGACCGAGAGGGACCAGCATGCGAGTTAGGTAGGTTGCGGTGGCTTCACCTTCGAGGTTTGGGTCGGTTGCCAGTATGACCTCTTGGATGTCTGGGTTACCTAGTCGAGCCATGAGTTCTTTGATGCGCAGATTGTCTGGACCGACGCCCTCGATTGGGCTGATTGCGCCGCCGAGTACGTGGTAGAGGCCACGGAATTCTCGGGTGCGCTCGATGGCCTGAACGTCCTTGGATTCTTCAACCACACAGATGATGTTCTGGTTTCGACGCGCATCTCGGCAGATGTTGCAGCGGGTTTCCTCGGTTACGTTGAAGCACACCTCACAGAAGCGCACCCGCTCCTTCACTTCGAGCAAAACCTGGGCTAATCTTTTGGGCTGCTCGTCGTCTGCCTGCAACAAGTAGAACGCGATTCGCTGGGCGGACTTTGGGCCAACACCAGGCAAACGACCTAGTTCGTCAATGAGTTCCTGTACTACGCCTTCGTACACTAGCGACCGCTCTTCGAGTCATCAATCGGCTTGGCGCCGAGAATCTCGCGGAGCAGCGGCTCACCGTAGCTGGCACCCTGGTGCACCTTGCCCATGCCGGTTTCGGCTGCGGGTGCCGACTGCACCGGTGGCTCGTCGTCGAGCGGTGGTTCTTCGTCGGCTGGTGCATCCACCGATACCGGCGCTGGCACAGGCTCGGCTTCTGGCACTGGAGCCGCCATTGGAACAGCTGCTGGCGCAACTTTCTTGGCCGGCGCGGCAGCCGGAACTGGACCTGGAGCCGGAGCTGGCAAGGTCACAGACTCTGGGAAGGCTGGACCCGGAGCTGGCATCGATGGCAGTGATGAAGTGACCTTTGGCGGCAGGGCGACCGCGGCGTTCGCGGCAATCTGAGCCTTGAACTGTGGCACAAAACCATGAACTTCTTCAATTGCCTTGCGCAGGTTTGCGGGGCCACCGGCGGAGCGCTTGAAGGTGTCGCTCTCGCCCACGTTTGGGAATTCCAGAGTGAGGATGCCGTCGGCCAGAGCCACGATCTTGATGGTTTGCGCTGCCACCCAGGTGGAGCGGGAAATCTTTGCCAAAGCCTTGAGCACTTCTGGCCACTCGCGCTGAATCTGGTCGAGCGTGAGAACGCCGATGGTAGCCGGTTCAGGCGCTGGCACGGCGGGCGGAGCAGCCGAAACAGGCACGGCGGGCGGAGTAGCCGAAACAGGCACGGCGGGCGGAGCAGCCGAAACAGCCGGCGCAACCTTGACTGACTCTGGTGCCTTAGAAATGGTGACGGCTGAATCTCCAGCAGGAGCCGGCGCAACGCCAACTCCAATGCGCCGCTCGAGGCGCTCGATGCGGGCGAGTGAGCCAACTTCGGTCACGTCAGACGATGGAACCAGTACGCGAGCACACATGAGCTCGAGCAAAATCTTTGGGCTAGTGGCGCCAGACATCTCATTGAGTGACTGCGAGACCACGTTGGCCGCGTGGGTTAGCTCCGACATGCCAAACTGGTAGGCCTGAATGGTCATCTTTTCAATCTCATCAGCAGCTATGCCACGGAGAACCGACCTGGCGTTCTCGCCGGTGGAGACCACCAGAATCAGATTGCGCAGGTGCTCGAGCAGGTCCTCGACGAAGCGGCGAGGGTCCTGACCGGTCTGAATTACGCGGTCTACCGCAGCAAACACCGATGCACCGTTGCGGGTAGCAAAGGCATCTACAACTTCGTTGAGAAGCTCGCTGTGGGTGAAGCCAAGCAGAGCGGTTGCCAGCTCGTACTCCACGCGAGCGCCTTCGGAACCAGCGATGAGCTGGTCCATAAGCGACAGGGAGTCGCGAACTGAGCCACCGCCGGCGCGAACCACAAGCGAGACCACTCCTGGTGCAACCTGAACACCCTCGGACTCGCAGACCGACTCCAGATACTCCAGCATCTGCGCCGGTGGAACCAGGCGGAATGGGTAGTGGTGGGTGCGCGAGCGAATGGTGCCGATTACCTTTTCAGGTTCGGTGGTGGCAAAGATGAACTTGATGTGAGCCGGTGGCTCTTCCACAATCTTGAGCAATGCGTTGAAACCCTGGGTGGTAACCATGTGGGCCTCGTCGAGGATGAAGATCTTGTAGCGGTCACGAACCGGAGCGAAGATGGCACGTTCTCGAAGGTCACGGGCATCGTCAACACCGTTGTGGCTAGCGGCGTCAATCTCAACCACGTCTAGCGAGCCACCACCGTCGCGTGAGAGATCAACACAGCTTGGGCAAACGCCACAAGGGGTATCGGTTGGCCCCTCAGCACAGTTGAGGCAGCGGGCCAGGATTCTGGCCGAAGTGGTCTTGCCGCAACCACGTGGACCAGAGAAGAGGTAGGCGTGATTTACTCGGTCAGTGCGCAGCGCCGTCATGAGCGGCGCGGTCACCTGAGACTGACCAATCAGCTCTGCGAAGGTCTCGGGCCGATAGCGGCGATACAGTGCGGTAACCACGCTTAGAGCCTACCTTTCGCCACCGACAATTAAGAGAACCCCCCGCACACCCGCCAGAGCCCAGTTACCCTTGCTATCTTTCGATCCTGGGGGAGTTGGCCGAGGTGACGCCGCACGGGGAGTCCACCCCAATTCTAACCTTCCGGACCGCACCTCAAAACCTTCCATAACCAACGCAAAAAGTCTTATCGGAATTCCTATTTCTGCATAAAACCAACAAAAGGCAGACTGTACCTAATACATAAGGTTGGGCACAGTGCGCAGGTTTGAAAACAAGGTGGTTTGCATCACCGGTTCCGGCAGCGGAATGGGGCGCATGGCCGCCCTCCGCTTTGCCGCCGAGGGCGGAACCATTGCTGGCGCCGACCTATACGCAGCAGGCAACCTTGAAACTAAAGCCCAGGTTGAACAAGCCGGCGGCACCATGTTCACCGGTTCTGCGGTTGATCTCACCGATGCCTCCGCCACCGAGACCTGGATGAATTCGGCTGTTGCCACACTGGGACGCATCGATGTGCTCTATGCCAATGCCGGCGCCACCAAGTTCTCACCCATTGAGGAAACCACTCCGGAGGAGTGGCACTGGGTGATGCAGCGCGAGCTTGACCTCACCTACTTCCCCGTCAAGTACGCCTGGTCCGCGCTAAAAGCCAGCCGCGGCAACATCGTCTTGGTTGGCTCAACCGCCGGCATGCGCGGCAGCATGACCAACACCCGCGTGGCCCACAGCGTTACCAAAGGCGGAACCATAGCCATGATGCAGCAGCTGGCAGCCGAGGGAGCAATCCACGGCATTCGCGCCAACTCGGTGAGCCCAGGAATGATCCGCACCCCTGCCACCGAGAGCGATCTGCTAGCCGACAGCCACCCCATGCGAAAGATCGCAACCGCAATTCCGCTGCAGCGCATCGGTGTGCCTGAAGAAGTGGTGAACTGCACCCTGTTTTTAGCCTCGGATGAGGCCTCGTATGTGACCGGCGTAAACCTTCCGGTGGACGGCGGCTGGTCTGCTGTTCTTCCCGGCTATGGCGTGATTTAGAAAGGGCACCGATGCCAAAGATACATAGCTCCGCCAAGGATGCACTGGCAGCACACCTGCGCGATGGCCAGACCATTGCCGTGGGCGGTTTTGGGTTGAGTGGTAATCCGTTTGACCTCATTGAGGTTGTGCGTGACTCCGGAGTGAAGAACCTAACCATCGTCTCCAACAACATGGGCGTTGATGGGCAGGGGCTTGGCATTCTGCTGGAAAACAATCAAGTCTCCAAGGTGGTTGCCAGTTACGTTGGCGAGAACAAATTGTTTGCTCAGCAGTTCCTGGACGGCCAACTGGAGGTTGAGTTCACCCCACAGGGAACCCTGGCAGAGCGGCTTCGCGCTGGTGGTGCAGGCATCCCTGGTTTCTACACAAAGACCGGTGTTGGAACGCCTATTGCGGAGGGCAAGCCGCACGAGGTTTTTGATGGCGAAACTTACATTCTGGAGCGTGGCATCGTCGCCGACATCGGCCTGGTTCACGCTCACACCGCAGACTCCGCCGGCAACCTGATCTATCGCTACACGGCCCGCAACTTCAACCCGCTGGTGGCGCAGAGCGGCCGGTTCACGGTTGCTGAAGTTGAGGTCATCTCCCCCGATTTCATCGAACCAAACATCGTCGTCACCCCGGGCATCTTCGTTCAGGCACTGGTGCAGAGCACGCCGCGCGAGAAACCAATCGAACAGCGAACGGTTCGTCCACGCGAGACCAGCATCGGAGGCAACTAATCATGGCTTGGACCCGCGATGAAATGGCGGCGATTGCCGCATCAGAGTTGAATGACGGCGACTACGTGAACCTGGGCATTGGCATTCCAACCCTGGTGGCCAACCACATTCCAGCCGGAATGACCGTTTACCTGCAAAGCGAAAACGGCCTGCTGGGCATGGGCGAGTTTCCACTGGAGGGCGATGAAGACGCAGACCTCATCAATGCCGGAAAGCAGACAGTAACTATTCAGCCTGGAGGGTCGATTTTTGACTCAGCCACCAGTTTTGGAATGATTCGCGGCGGCCACGTGCAGCTGGCCATCCTGGGTGCCATGGAGGTCTCGGCCCACGGCGACCTAGCCAACTGGACCATCCCGGGCAAACTGGTCAAGGGAATGGGAGGCGCCATGGACCTGGTTGCCGGCACCCCTCGCGTGATTGTGCTCACGGAGCACAACGCGAAGGATGGCAGCCCGAAGGTTGTTGAACAGTGCAGCCTGCCGCTAACTGGTCAGCGTTGCGTTGACCGCATCATCACCGATGTGGCTGTGTTTGATGTTGACGCAGACGGCCTGGTGCTGACCCAGGTGGCCACCGGGCATGAACTGACCGAGATTCGCGAACGTACCGGTGCGCCGTTCCGTGTGGCCGCAGGCGTTAAGTAAGAGAGTTTGGAGCAAACTATGTCCGCAATCATCGCTGGCTACGCCCGCACGCCATACGCCCGCCTCGGCGGCGCGCTGGCCTCGCTAAGCGCCGTTGAACTTGGCGCCGTAGCAGCCCGGGCCGCACTTGAAAAGGCAGGAGTTTCGGCGAGCGCCGTCCAGCACGTCATTGGTGGCCACGTCATTCAGACCGGTTGCGGTCAGAACCCGGCCCGTCAGACCGCGGTGGCCGCTGGCGTCTCAAACTCGGTTCCGGCAATCACGCTCAACTCGGTTTGCCTATCCGGAGCAGACGCGGTCATATATGCCAGCCAGCTCATTGAACTGGGGCAGGCATCGGTTGTTCTGGTGGTTGGTCAAGAGAGCATGAGCCAGAGCCCGCACGCCCAAATGGGCTCACGTGGCGGCAAGAAGTACGGCCCAATCACCCTGATTGACACCCTAGAAATAGATGGCCTCACCGATGCCTTCTCCGGCGAATCCATGGGTCTAGCAACCGAGAAGGTTACGGCAGCCGCCGGTATCTCGCGCGAATCGCAGGATGCCCTGGCGGTTGCCTCACATCTGCGCGCGCACGCATCGCGCGATTGGGTGGCAGGAGAAATTGCACCGGTGACCATTAGCGGTCGCGCCGGCGACATCGTGGTTTCAGAGGACGAGGGAATTCGCTCGGATGCCTCACTCGAGGCGTTGGCCATGTTGCGTCCTGCATTTTCCAAGGACGGCACCATCACCGCCGCAAACTCCTCGCCCCTCACCGATGGCGCTGCCGCACTGGTTCTGGTGAGCGAGGCCTGGGCTGCTGCAAACAGCGTTAGCGGACTCGGACGAGTAGTCGGCTACGCCAAGGTCGCCGGCCCCGACTACTCGCTCAACCTTCAGCCTTCAAACGCCATTTCTGCAGCGCTTGCCCGCTCGGGCCGCACCACCGCCAACCTAAAGTCGGTTGAGATTAACGAGGCCTTCGCGGCGGTTGGCGTTGCCTCCACCGAGGCGCTTGGCATCTCCCCCGAAATCGTCAACCCCGATGGTGGCGCAATCGCCATCGGCCACCCAATCGGCTCCTCGGGTGCCCGCATCGTTGGTCACCTCGCCCGCAATCTTCAGAAGCTCGGCGCTGGCTCGGTTGGCGCCATCGGCATCTGCGGCGGCGGCGGCCAGGGCGTTGGCATCGTTGTGGAGGCAATCTAGTGCGCATCGGATCTTGGACTCTAAACAGTCAAAAGTACGAGGGCATCTTCGTTGGCCCCGATGACGCCTTTGAGGCGCTGCCTTTCACCGATGGCACCACAGTGCAGTCACTGCTCGAGGCCGGACTGCCTGCAGCCTTGGCGAAGTGTGCAGCCCTTGAGTCAAGTGGTGGCGAGCGCCACCCGGCATCGGAGATTCAACTGCTTGCGCCTTACCAACCACCTACCGTGCGCGACGGCGTGGCTTTTGAGGCGCACGTTGAAGGAGTTGTGAAGAGCGTTGACAACTCAGAGGGTGTGACGCCCGAGTGGTACGACTTCCCCACTTTCTACTTCACCAATCCGTGGGCAATCATTGGCACCGGTGTGACCATGACTCCCCCGCCAACTCAGCGCCTGGATTACGAGCTTGAGCTTGGTGTGGTGATTGGCCGCACTCCTGACGGAGCTGACTCCAACCTCACGGTTGAAGCGGCCAAGGACGCCATCTTCGGCTACCTTATCTTCAACGATTGGTCGGCTCGCGATATTCAGAGCCGCGAGATGAAGGTGCGTCTTGGCCCAGCGAAGGGCAAGGACTTCGCTACCACCATTGGTCCGTGGATTGTCACCGCCGATGAGTTCGCAGACCGCACCGATGCCGAGGGCTTCCTCAATGTTCAGATGAAGGTGTTTGTAAACGGACATCTATATGGGCAGGACAACGCTGCCAGCATCGGTTGGCCGCTGAACGAGATGGTTGCCTACGCCAGCCGCAACACCCACGTGCGCCCCGGTGACCTGATTGGTTCTGGAACCTGCGGCCAGGGTTGCCTTGGCGAACTTTGGGGCAGGGCCGGCAAGCTGGAGCCGGCTCCGCTCCAGACTGGCGACCTGGTTGAGATGACCATCGAAGGCATCGGGCGAATCGCAAATGTGGTTGGCACCCCAGTGGCTGGACCAAGTATTCCCCCAGCCCGCCGCCTCAGCGAGCGCAAATAGAGGCCGCATCGGAGAAATAAAAAGAGTGCGCGACCGATTGGTGAGAGAGTAGACGCTCAAACCAAATGGAAACGGGATGGCATGGCCGCTTCAGAAATAACCAACCAGCTGGGTAGCCTATTTGGCGAGGTGGGCAACCTACTCAAGGCAAAACTCTCCGAGCAGAGTGCCACCAAGGCAGAGCAAGGTTTAGACACCGATGCGGTTGATGCGGCTATTCTCACCGCTTTGGAACTCTCAACACAGAATGCCAGGCAGCTCGAGACTCTCCTGATTGCCATCAGCGCTGGTAAGTTACCAGTTACCGCCGGCGACGTTCATCAGAGTCTGGAACGCCTTGCCGCAAAGCTGTTTGTGGAGTCAAAACTCGAGGATGACCGGCTGGTTTATGGCCTCACCGATGCTGGCCACACATATGCGAGTGAGTTCAAAGCGGCCTTGACAGACAACGAAAAAGCCACACGAGACAGCAGCCAAGGGGAATCCGGGAGCGCTTTGGACTTCTACCGTGAGGCCGCAAAATTAGGCCCAGTGATGCTGGATCTAGCGCAAACCGGCACCGCATCCCAGCGTGCCGACGCTAGCCAGCTGCTGCAAGACTTGCGCTACCAGCTGCACAAGATTATGGCCAAATAGAGTCAAATGACTTCAACTCAACCGCCATCCGTGGCCTCCTCCACAGAGAAGGCGCTCAAGTCTAGGTATCGCCGCATTCTGCGATTCGCCGCCTTGTTATTAGCTCAGAGTTGGTGGTTTGAGATACTCCTTCCACAGGTTGGGCTAGCCAGGCTTGGCAGTCGAAACCGCATCAAGCGCCTTACCCGAGCTGCGCGAAAATTTCACAATCTGGCGGCCGAGCTGGGCGGATTAATGGTGAAGGTTGGGCAGTTTCTCTCGTCTCGACTTGACGTTCTGCCAGTGGAGATCACTCGGGAGCTCGCTGGACTTCAGGACGAGGTCCTCCCTCAGTCTTTCGACTTGATTTCACAGACCATTGCAACCGAACTGGGAATGGCAACAGAAATCGCATTTTCCAACATCGACCCGACTCCAATCGCGGCGGCATCACTAGGCCAGGCATATCGTGCATCGCTGTCCTCAAGCCTCGCTGCAGACCTTGGATACTCAGACGTCATCGTCAAGGTCCTGCGGCCCGGCATCGAAGAGATAGTTGAAGCAGACCTGAGGGCACTTCGCCGTATTGGACGGTGGCTTTCACGGGTTCGGCTGGTTAGCCGCCGCACCGATGCACCTGCTCTAGTTGAAGAATTTGCCAAGACCACCCTCGAGGAAATCAACTACTTCAGCGAGGCAGGCAATCTCGAGCGGTTCGCACGTGATTTCTCGACTGATCCTTACGTGGCAACCCCAAATGTAATTTGGGAGCGCACCGCTCGCCGAGTGCTCACACTCAGTGATGTGAGCGCAATCAAGATTGGCGATATTCCAGCACTGGAGGCTGCGGGCATTTCCCCCAGCAAGGTGGCTGCCGAGCTGGCCCGCGTTACTTTCGAACAGTTCTTTGTCACCGGTTTCTTTCATGCCGACCCTCATCCGGGAAACATTTTTGTGCGTCAAAATGGCCCCGAGTTTGGGACCGACTTCACCCTAGTGTTCATCGACTTTGGCATGATGGGCAGAATCAATGACGAAATGCGGCTGGACCTCCAGCGTTTCCTGTTCGCCGTTGCAGCGAGAGATGCCCGCGCCTGGGTGGCAGCAAGCGAGAGACTGGGCCTACTTCTGCCCACCGCCGATGCAGTGGTTCTCGAAGATGCAGTTGCCAAACTCTTCAAGCGTTTTGGAGGCCTCCGCGTTGGACAGGCTATTCAACTTGATCCCCGAGAAATCAGGGAATTCGTCGTTGAGTTCAGCGAGATTATTCGGACACTACCTTTCCAACTTCCCAACGATTTCCTGTTCCTCATTAGAGCCCTCTCGCTGATTTCTGGAGTCGCAAGCACGCTAAATCTGGACTTCAACATTTGGGAGGCTGTAGACCCATTCGCACGAAGTCTCCTCAACGGCGGTGGGCGTGGAATCCTCAGGCAATGGGGCTCTAATGCACTGCAGAGCTTGCAGTTATTGGCTGGGCTGCCTCAAAGAGTGGAACAGTTGACCACTCGGTTAGAGCGGGGCGAAGTTGTGCTGCGCAACCCAGAGCTTGAACGGCGAGTTCAACGAGTTTCGAATGGGCTGGGACAGCTCGGTTCAATACTCGTTTTTGGAGTTCTAATGTTCGCCGGGATCTCGCTCATGAACGTAAATACAGGCTTGGGCTACGGCTTCATGGCTACCTCCAGCATCCCTCTGCTAGCGGCAATTTGGAGTCGACGCATCAGTGGCTAGCGCACTAAGACAAACTTTTGACCCTCTCGCCTGCGAACTCGGCTAAACTAGTCAGGTTGTTCTTTTGGACAATGAGGAGAATTCGCCTAGTGGCCTATGGCGCACGCTTGGAAAGCGTGTTGGGTGCAAGCCCTCATGGGTTCGAATCCCATATTCTCCGCTCCATCAACAAGAACCCCGTCAAATCAGCGATTTGGCGGGGTTTCTCTTTGCCTCAAATCACGAGATGGCGTAGAAAGATGGCGTAGAAGGAACTACACTCAACACAAGGGGGTCGTGATGGTGTCATTCGAGAAACGTGCGGCATACGGCAAGGGCGGGCTCTACAAGCGCGCGGTGTATGAGAAAGACGAGCAGGGCAACGTTCTGCTCGACCGGCGAGGCAACAAGGTCGTGAAATACGACTACTGGCAGGCCACCTTCGAGATACCTGCCGAAGATCTCCCGGACGGCGCAAGCCGTCGGAGACTGACCGGCAACGCAGCCTCGAAGTCAGCAGCCCTCGCAGCCCTGCGAGAGAACATCGACGCGTTCTATGAACGAAAGCGCAACGGCGAACTCGCCTATCGAACACCTCGCAAGCGAGGAGCAAAACGGCGCACTGTCGATGACCTATTCACCGACTGGCTCGCACACAAGACCGACGAAGACATCAGCGCGACAGTCCTGCGCAAGTATCGACGCCTGTATGAGCAACACATTCAGCCGACTATTGGCTCGATGTTCCTCGACAAGATTTCCTCGCGCGACCTGAACCAGTTGCTGAACAGCACTCTCGCCACCAAGAAGAAGACAGACGCGAAGGGCAAGCCGATACCAGGAACGGTGTTGCTTGGTTCGGCTGCGCGTCTGAACGCTTGGAAGGTAGTCCGTATGTGCTTCCGATGGGGCGAGTTATCGGACTACTTCACCGGACGTGCGAACCCGATGATGTTGGTGAAGGCACCGAAGGTGGTCAAGCGAACAATCGACATCGACGCTCGACTTGCCGACGCAGACCGCGTGATGTCGCACCTCGAAGCGACCCAATCAGACCTGTTGTGCCTGATGGGTTTACAACTCCTCGGCTTGCGTCAAATGGAGCGCTTGGGCTTGCGTCTCGAAGATGTCTGGGGTCTCGACACCGAGCACCCGAAGTTGATGGTTCGCGGACAACTCGCAAGGTTCGAGACCGGCGAGGTCGAGAAGAACGGAGACGGTCGTCGCTGGTATTGGAAAGACCGCACCAAGACCGGTGTCGAGCGCGAGATACCTTTGACCGAACCATTCCTCGGCTACCTTCGCGATCACCTCAAACGCCGTGAGGAGAATACGAAGCGAGCCGACTACAAGAAGTGGGGCGACGACCCCATCGGCGAACTGCTGTTCCTGACTGACAGAGGCGCCGTCATCTCCAAGACCACCGATAACGAAATCTGGAGAAAGGTCTGCGAAGCGGCTGGGGTCAAGCCATTCCCTCAACACATCAACAGGTTCATCACGGCCGCGAGGTTAGCAGCCCTCAAACCAGCAGTGCCGGGCAACGTCGTTCGAGCCATTCTCGGGCACGAGAGCGAAGCCATCGGCTACTACTACCAGAAGATAACCGCCGAGAACAGCCAGGAAGCGCTCGAACGCTACGGCAAGTCATACAAGCCGAAGAAGGTCAAGCAGCGAAGTTAGCGGCGACCGCGCTTCGGTGCTTCGTAGAGCATTCCTTCGGTTGCTTCCTTGTAGCGCTGGAACAGCATCGCGAGAATGTCTTCATCGCTCGCACTGTTGGTCATTCCAAAGGCTCGCAGAACAGCAGTGTCGAGTGCCTCGTGCGCACGACGAAGTGCCGGTGGCATCGAGTTAGCGCCATACAGATCGGCGAGCGAGTTGTATGCGAACGACGAACGAGCGACCAGAACACTTTCAGCACCACGCTCGATGACCTCGCGCTGTTGTTCCGTCAGTTGCGGAAACGGAAAGTTGTTGTAGGTCGTCGTGATGCTCACATTCAGCCTGCTCTCCAAGCGGCCGGAAACAGCCTTGTTCCAGACTGTGAATACTCGCGAAATGAGCATCGCGAAAGTGTCAAGGCTCTTGTGCTGAATGATGCCTATCTTGTTGTTCGAGATAACGTCAGCAGACATCGGCGCTACCTGGAGATAGTCTCGGTCTTCCGATGAGATGAGAGGAACAGCGAGATAGTCAGCCTTCGGTTGCCGTATCTCTCCGAACTCCATCGGGCGAGAAGCAAGTCGCTTCGTCGCTTCACGCTTGCTCGATGCTCGCTGCTCCCGAACTGCCTCGATACGCTTCGCCAACTCACCTGAACTTCGCAGGTCGTTCGGGTTCGCACCTTCGAGCCATAGACAGAAGCGTTGCTCGTTGTGAATGAGTTCGCGACCGCCAATCAACCGCCGGAGATACTTCGCTGCGAGCGGATCGCTTTCGCGAATGCGCTCTGCTTCTGCCGTATCAATGTCCGAGAGATACCCGCCATCGTTGGGCATACTGCCAAAGTCCATTCGGGGTGTGTCCGGAGAGAGCGGTGTCGAACGACTTGTAATCACGACATCAGGGGCATCAAGCAGATAAGCGTTGATGTTCGAGACTTGGTGAACGACAGGCTGCCCCTTGATGTCTGGGTATGACCATAGTCGGCGCTTCTTGGGCACAACGTTTGAGAGCCCCATAATCACGCAATGAACAGCCGCTTGACCGCGAGCGTCGTTCTGCCACGAGAACGTCCGATGTGCGAAAGCAATACCAACGCCCAACGCTCGCAGTTGTGGGTTGAGGATTGCCGCTTGCTCACCTTGTGTGATGCTGCTCGTGCTGACGAAAGCCGCTTGCCCGCCGTGTTGTGCGATGTGTCGCGAAGCGATGAGGTGCCAGTTCGCCACGAAGTCCATATCGCCTGCGCCCTTGATGTTCCCCCAAATCGCAAGCGTGTCCGCCTTCTGCTCCGGGTTCTGGAAGCGAGCGCCGAAGAATGGTGGGTTTCCCATAATGAAGGTCTTCTCCCCGAGAGGGAAGACGCTTCCCCAATCGACGCGCAGAGCATTCGCATTCACAATGTTCGCGGTCTCGGTCAGGGGCAACCGGTTCGGTGCCGCGCCGATGATTTCTTCCCAGATTAGGTTGCTCTGGTGGTCAGCGAGGTGAAGGGCTACTCGGGCAATCGAGGCTGACCATTCGTCGATCTCGATGCCGTGGAACTGGTGAAGCCCCACTCGCTGACCCCAGGTCGCGTCGAGTTGTAGTTGCGATGTTCCGTCGAGTTCTTGGAGGCGAGCCATCACTCGTAGTTCGAGAGACCGCATCTGCTTGAGCGCCACGACCAGAAAGTTGCCGGAACCGCAGGCTGGGTCAGCCCAGTGATACTCGGAGAGGTCGTTGTGGAACTTGCGCAACTGCGCCGGGCTGTCCCACGCCGCGTTCATCTTCTTCGTGAAGTCAGTCAAGAAGAGGTCTCCGACAACCTTCATAATGTTCTGCTCGGAAGTGAAGTGCTCGCCCATCTCTCGACGGGTCTCGGCATCGCGGACACTCTGGAAGAGAGAGCCAAAGATGGCTGGCGAGATACCTGACCAGTCGTAGGCGCACGCATCAAGAAGCGCTTGGCGCATCACCGGAGTGAATGAGAAGTTCGAGATTGTCTCGGCGAACAGTCCGCCATTCACGTAAGGGAAGTCTGCGAGTTCAGGCGCTAACGTCGAAGCCCGCTTCGACTTGTCGGTGTTCAGCACCAGGAACAGTTCTTGGAGCATCGCACCGAGACCCGTGCCGCTTGCCGGGCTTTCACTCACGAAGTTCGTGAAGATCGACTTGCGCATTAGGCGTGTGTCTTCGGCGAAGAGTAGGAACAACACTCGAACCAAGAACACGGAGGTCTCGTGTCCGGTGTAGCCTGCGTTCTCGAAGGCGATGAACAAGTTCGCCATCAAGTCGGCTGCCTTGGCGTCCGCTGAAATCTCGACAGCGGTTGAGCCGACGCCCTTGTTCCCAAAGACGGCTTTGAGGCGGTCGAGGTTGGCTGGCAAGTCAGCCAGCGAGAACTCGTGGCTTGTTCCGGCGAGAACCTCGATGATACGGAAGCGGGCAAAGTCGCAGATGATTACGACCGGCGGCACTTTCGACGGCTCAAGCGACATCAGGTATTCGCGAGCCTGCTGTTCAGCCTTGTCCAAGTCTTCACCGGCCGACTTGTGTTCGACGAGAAGAACGCCTGACCACAGGACGTCAATCCATTTGACCTTGCCGGTGAGGTGCGAACGCACGGGAACCTCGAACTCAATACCGGTGCTGGTCAAGTCGTCGATGTGGAGGAGTTGCGAGAAGAAGTCGCGCCAGAACGTTTGAGCGAACTGCTTCTCGCTGGTGACCTGCGCGTATTTCTCTGCGAACTTGCGCGCCTCGTGCGCCCCGTATCTTTCCCCGACCATAAGTCCAAGATTACCGTTCATCGCTGATGCGACTTCGGAGGGCGCGTGCGAGGGCTTCTCCCATCGCGGAACCATCGCCGACGATAGCGAAGCCAAGACCGTTGAGGAACCTTCCTCGACGGCGACTAACTCGACGGAACTTCATCTCGCCATTGGACTTCGCACCGCGCGGAACGAGCCGGCTTCGCGATTGCGAGTTTGCCTTGCTCCAGCGACGAAGGACACGAGCAACGAACAGGGCATCGTTGTCAGAAATCTCGACAGTCAGCACAAGCGGCTTGATACCCCAATAACCCCAGAACCTTCCGACGCTTCCCGCATCAATCCACTGTTGCGGTGGTCGGTTCTGATACTCCTTCACTCCAAAGTTCGCAGAGTTGTGCTTCGAGAAGTAGGTTGCTACTCGTCGGGGATCGCTGGCGCGAATACCCGTCGCGTAGTCGATGCCTGTTCCTGCCCGCTCGTGCTTGGCTCGCTCATTCGGGTCGGGGTGAGCAACAATGTCGGCCCACGCCTTCGACAGCCAAATAGCGAACGACCTGCCAGAAGGCGGAGCAGCGAACAAGTGAAAGTGAGGACTTCCTGAACGTTGATGCTCGCGCTTCCAGAGCCCTATGAGCGGCTCACCGAACTGATACTCATAACGCTTGCGAAGCGCGTTCAGATGCCGTTGAGCAGTAGCAGCATCAGGCGCAACCGTTAGCCAGTCGCCCGGGTATGTGAGTGTAATCATCGCTGGCAATCGACCTCGCAGGAATAGCGGTCGATAGTCCAGAGTTCCCAGTCGCAGCGTCATCGCTGCTCGAGACTTTCTCGACCATTCGACGATTATGCTTCTGGGCTTGTAGCCGTCGCGAGGCTGCCCCTTTGTTGGCGCCTTCTTGGTTAGCCGAACCGTTCCCGGAGATAGTTCTATGGAGAAGCGGGGCAAGATGTCCTTGCGGGTTCGCCCAGGCAACGGCGTGAAGCCGTCGATGGCTTGGGCGAGATCGCCTTCGGACACAAAGCCCTCATCGAAGACCCCATTACCGGCTTCGCCAGTTATGTCGGAGATAACAAGCCCGGACTGCTCGTCGAAGGCTTCGCGTTCGTTGTTCATAACGCTTGTATCGGCTTCGTTGCCGTGTCAGGGTGCGATGCGTCGCCTTCACTACGCTCACTCGCTTCGCACTTGCTTCGCTCTCTCGCTCGCTTGTCTCGCACGTCCCTGACACGCGAAGAAGGCGAGACCATCGGTCTCGCCTTCGACGTTTCGAGGTTGCTATTTCCGCCTCGCGAGGCAACGCCTCACTTCGGCGACTTCGGAACCTGAGGTGGCATAGGCCGCACAGAACGCACAGCCCTCACTTGCGCAGAGAAGCAACCCCAGTGCCCGAGCCAGCGCGTCTCATCGAGAAGCGCGGAGCCCTCGTTCTGAAACAGCAGGTCGGGGTGATGGCTCGCCCACTCCAAGAACGAAGCCAACTCGGGTGGCGACTTCGGTGCCACGAACAGGCAGCCCCCGCTCATCGTTCCCTTGTAGAAGTGAAGCGGTGGCACGTCCGAACGAACACTCGCCCAGTAGTCAGCCCACAAGCGGAACACGGCGTAGGGCGTCGTGTAGTAGTGATTTGCTGACGTGATGTCCGACATTACTGAACAGCAATCCCCGACACCTGGAACGACCACGAGGTCTTGTCGCTCTGTGCCTTCGACCACTTGCCACCGGCAAGACCTACCAACTTGATAGCGGTCAGTTCAGGAATAGCGCGAATGCCGTCTGCGTCCTTGTTGCCTGCGACGAGCGTGAATGTCTCGGTCTCGTTCTTGCCGCCTTGATACTTCACAAGCGCGGTGATTACCCAGACCGGCGTGCCGTCCTTGTCCTTCTTCTGAACCTCATCAGATCCGAAACCTTCGGTCTTCGGGCTGATGTCGATGAAGCGAACGCTGTCGAACAGGTTGGCGGCGAGCGGTAGGTAGTAGCCATAGTTAGCCATTTGATAACTCCTTCTGTCCAGGCACCTTGCTTGGACATTGGAGTTATCGGCGTGCTTTCGTATTGGCTGCCTGTTATGCGGCTTGGTGTTGCTCCTGCTCGACCTGTGGCACACCAATACCCAAAGCCGTCATCACTCGTGCTTCCTCGCTGTTGAGCGATACGTTGCTTCTTGCCAACGTAGCGACCGACGCCACCATCGGCATCGCCTCTGCCATCGCCTCGACAAGACGCTCTTTGTGGAGCGAAACGTGAGGCTTGGTCAGGCTGTCCTCGAAGACAGTCGCAAGCAAGTCGAGACATACAGCCAGACGCCCGAAGGCCTCTCCGCTGGCGTGGTTCATAATCCGCTGGTCGAAGGAGGCAATCTGCTTCCGCACTGCGGAGATGTCTTTCGGGTCGCGCGTCTTCAGCGCACGATTTGCGTCCTGAATGGTGCGGAACATTCGCACCGCTGCTTCATAGTCATTCTCTTGTGTCATAACCGAACAGTATCTCCAGCCACCGACATCTAATGAATGTCCTATGGCTGGTAGAGACTTGTAGTGATGAAAGGTGTGAAATGAGTAAGTCTCCTGATTGGTTGTCCGTTGCTGGTTCCTGGAGCGCTATCGGAACGCTAAGCCTTGGCATTCTGGCATTCCTAAGAGGAACTTCTCGAACCAAAATCCAACTGCGGGAAGTGCTCACCTACCCGTGGGGAAGCCCCTTCCCATTAGGTCGAAAGACCTTGGAGCGTGACTTACGCCAAGGTGTGTTCCTACAACAGCAGCAAGGCGACGGCGTCTATGGGGAGGACTTCTTCGTCGCCGTGATTGTGAGGGTCAATCGACTGGGCGCAAGACCGCTGAACGTTGAGTTTGTGGAACTATTCGATACGAAGCGCAGGCAGCCGATTTTGCGGGCTAAGGGCGCCTCGGGAGAGACAGTGCGAACAATCGAAGCCCACGATCACTTTGAGTGGAGGTTTGACTTCGATGAGGCTCGGAAATACCTTGACGCCCACTACCCGAAGAGGGTGTTCCCAAGGGTTCGCGTTCGTGTCATCAAGGGAGGAGGACAGCCCCTGCGGTTCCATCGGCTGGGCATCTCTGGTAAGAGGCTCCTCGAACTCGCACAGGTCAGCGAGCAAGTCTTGGGCGAACTACCAGCGCGCCGATAACTCCTGGGCGAGCAAATCGCTCGTTCATAGAAGGAGTAGAAATGGCTGTTGTCATTCTCATTACCAACGGTGGTCGTGTTCAGGCGTCGTATCGAGGTCGCGAATACATCGAAGTTGCTTGGGGTCAGTCCGATACCCCGACCGACGTCATCAACGTGTTCGACTACAAGGCAGGAAAGCCGACGATACCGAACACCCCGAAGGCTGTCGAGCGGGTATTGGTGCGCTGGCTTCGAGAGATGTCGCCCGGTATCTTGGTGTATGAAACGCGCTTGTTGGCGTAGAAAGATGGCGTAGAAAGTGATTGAGGGCTTCATCAAGCCAGTAATCACAAGGGAAGAACGGGGTTAGTGCGTTCCACCTATTCTCCGCAATAGCCCCACCGCCCACCCTGGGCAGGTGGGGTTCCGCTTATCTACCGGGTTCCGCTTATCTACCGGGTTCCACCGCTGAGAATCGCTTGGTTGCCGCACTTAGCATTTGCGTCACGCACCATCGAGCGTAGGGTGCACCGCCCAGTAGCCCCAGAAACGTTCTTTTGGACGGGAGATTGTAGGAAATGTGAACTGTGAGCCTGCTAGTTTCCGCATCAACTGGCTCAATGTCAAAACCAAGTCTGTAGTGACCGATTACCAGCAAGTCAGCAACAATGGTTTCCCACACCTTACGTCGAAACGGCATCCGTTCGGTGACCACTTCGTCCAAATAGAGACGAATGCCCAGAACTTTGCCGTCCATTTTGATGTGAGAACCGATCGCTTGCCCTCGATCTTCATCGAGAATGAGGTGCATTGACCCACCGAACATCATGAGCGATTTCTTTGCCTCCATGTGTTCAGACAAGTTTTCATGATTGTCAAGAAACTCAAACAGGCTCTTTGTGCCTACAGGCAGAATGACCGAGGTCTGTGAATGCCTACGATAGTTCCGCTCGGAATCGCCAGATGTTTTCATGATTTGGGCAACCTCAAGCCCTTGAGTAACAGAGCATTTGCCGCAACTATGATGCTCGATCCAGACATGCTAATCGCTGCAATCTCTGGCGACAGCATCAGTCCGAATGTTGGATAGAAGATTCCTGCCGCAATCGGCAATGCTATTGCGTTATAGCCAATAGCCCAACCGAGGTTTTGACGCATTTTCCGCAGGGTCCCCCTTCCGATTGCAAGAGCCACTGCGACATCCATCGGGTCGGATCTCATCAGGACCACATCTGCCGTCTCGATGGCGACGTCAGTTCCTGCCCCGATCGCAATGCCAACATCTGCTTGCGCCAATGCGGGGGCATCGTTGACGCCATCTCCCACCATGGCAACGCGCTTACCGCTTGCTTGCAACTCCGCAATCTTGGCAGCCTTATCTTCTGGTCGAACATCAGCCATCACATTGTCAATGCCCAGCGAGTTGGCGATTCTTGTCGCCGTTTGCAAGTTGTCACCAGTCAGCATAGCCACTTCGACGTTTTGGTGATGGAGGGCCTCAATCGTTGATTTTGCGGTTGCACGCGGAGCGTCAGCGATGGCAAGCACACAAGAGATTCGACCGTCAACTGCCGCGAAGATAGAGGTCCGCCCGGCTTCGACAAACGATGCGTGAGAATCTAGGGCAGGCCCAAGGTCTATAGATTCAGATTCCAGAAGTCTGGCATTGCCGAGAACGATTCTGTGACCATCCACCGTCGCAATAGCACCTTGCCCAGTAACGTTTCGGAACTCTGTCACTGATCCGAGGACGATTGATTTCGACTCAGCATAGGAAACAACGGCCCGAGCAAGAGGATGCTCGGATTGAGTTTCGGCTGCTGCGACTAGCCCCATGACCCGGTCTGATTCACCCTCCAAAACGACGTAATCCGTTACTTCAGGTGCACCCATGGTTAGCGTGCCTGTTTTGTCAAATACAACTACATCAATGCGAGCTGATGCTTCGATTCCTGCAGCATTCTTGAATAGCACACCTCGTTTCGCGCCTAGGCTTGTCCCCACCATGATTGCAGTGGGTGTAGCAAGGCCCAGAGCGTCAGGACATGTGATGACGACGACAGTGATTGCAAAGAGTATCGCCGTGGGAACGTCTGCACCAGCCAGTAGCCACCCCGCGAAAGTGACTGTCCCCCCGATAAGTGCGACTAACACCAACCAAAAGGCAGCTCTATCGGCCAACCTTTGCCCTGGGGCTTTTGAGTTCTGGGCTGTTTGTACAAGCTGAACTATCTGTGCTAGTGCTGATTCGGCGCCTACCTTGGTAGCTCGGACCTTCATAGCTCCGTAAGTGTTGACTGTGGCGCCAATAACTTCGAAACCAATGGCCTTGTGCACTGGCATGCTCTCGCCTGTGACCATGGATTCGTCAACCTCTGACTCGCCGTCCACGACAACACCATCAGTCGGGATCTTTGCACCCGGGCGGATGACCATAACATCGCCCTCAACCACGTCTGCAGTGGCGAGCTCAACTTCTTGACCTTCTCGAATAACAATGGCAGCTGGGGGTGACAACTCCAGCAAAGTTCGGATTGCATCATTTGCGCCTCCACGGGCGCGCATCTCAACCCAGTGTCCAAGTAGAACGAAAGTCGCCAAGACTGAAGAGGCCTCATAGAAGACTTCGCCGCCTCCAGTCAGAGTTACCACAACGCTGTAGAGCCAACCGGTTCCAATACCCACTGCAACCAGAACCATCATGTCCAGCGTGCGACGTCGAAGTGCGCGCCACGCCCCATCGAAGAAGATCCAGGAGGAATAGAAGATAACGGGAATGGAGAGCAGGAGGGCAAAATAACCGTCTGTGAGGCCAAAAGGTGCCGCAATAGTGAAGCCAAACACTTGGCGACCAATCGGCGACCAAAGCGTTATGGGAATCGAAAGTATGGCAGCGACAAGGAAACGGTTGCGCATGTCACGCGACATCTCTACTACTGACATGTGGCTATGGTGACCACCATGCCCCATGGCGTCCTGCATCGAAAGCGACGGGCCTTGAGAGGCTGCGGACGATGCGCTGTTGTGATTTGCATGGTGTTCATGCATTTTGTGGTGTTCGTGCATGCTGTCATGATCTGGCATCGATGATTGGTCGTGTTTGTGGTTTTCCATCAGCATCCTTTGATTGGGGATGCGCTGTGCCGTGAAAGAACTTCATTTCACGGCACAGCGCATTTGAGCCGAAACTAATCGACCTTGATGATCGCCATCATTCCGGTGTCTTCATGGTCCAGAATGTGGCAGTGCAGAACGGTTGTACCGGCAAAATCATCGAATGCGATTCGAATCACTTTCTTTGAGTTCGGTGCAACGGTGACGACGTCTTGCCAACCTTCTTCACCTTGCACCTGGAAGCCCCAGGTGTGAAGGTGTATCGGGTGATACATCGGGGTGGTGTTGTCAATCACCCACTCTTCGACTGAGCCTTTCTTCGCAGTGAAGTTGACGACGTTCGGGTTGAACAACTTGCCATCGATTGTCGGTGTCATGTGGCCAGAGAGCGTCACAACGCGCTGGTTAGCAACTTTGACGTCCGAGGCGAATAAGTCCCGAGTGTTGGCCATCATGAATGACATAGGAAGGGAGTTGACGTCAGAACCTGCGTCCGCCGCAATGCTGGCGATCTTCTCGGGACTTCCCATTGCAGCACCATTTCCCTCATTGCTGAGGCGCTGTGCTGTCAGGGTGCCGCCGTTGGCTCCGGGGATGAGTACGATTTCGGTTCGTTCGGAGTTTGCGAGGGTTATCTCTTTGACTTCCTTAGGCGCTGCAAGACGCCCCCCTTCAGACGAGAGCACAAACATCTTTGCTCCCGAGTAGGTCAGTTTGAGGCTCGTCGATGCCGTGGCGTTGACTATGTGGAGCCGCTCGAGCTTCCCGCCGCTGCCGGTCAAGTCGACCCCCTCAAAACCGTTGGTCAAGAGTTTTGGTCCGGTTCGCCCCATCATGGCGGTCATCATGTCGACGCCCGATGAGTTGTTCCCCATTCCGCTCATACCGTCCATGCCACCCATGCCGCTCATGTCGTGGTTCATACCGCCCATGCTGGAATCGTTTGATTTTGCGGAATCACTGGCGTCAGCCCAAGGGTTCTTGTCAGTTAGGGGTGGGTCATTGATAACAAGAACGCGGCTGGTTGAGATCGTGTTCAGTTGGTCATCGTCCATGTCCTCGACGATGATTGCGCCTGATAGACCAGATGCGACTTGTTCGGCGGTAATGCCGTGCATGTGAGGGTGATACCAGAATGTTCCCGCTGTGTGGTTTGCTGGTATGTCATAGGTGTAGGTGTACGACTTGCCTGGTTCCACCATGATGAACGGGTTGTCTTGTTCAGGTGAAACATGCAATCCATGAGTGTGGAGGCTTGTGGCTTGCTTGAGGTTGTTCACCAGCTTGACAGTGAGATGGTCGCCGGGGTGAACGCGCAGAGTTGGCCCTGTGACTTTGCCGTTGTAAGTCATAGCCCAGCGGGTCGAGTTGCTGAACGGAACCATGGTCTCAGCGGCTGTGAGGGTCACATCTAACTTGCCGTTAGATGAGGTGAGCTCGTCGGGTTGCCCGTTGACAATGGCGCTGCCGTTTGGAATAGAGACGTTGGATTGAGCACATGCGCTTAGCACCAGGGCTGCGATGGCCACCAATGATGTCGCAAGAATCGACTTGCGAATGGTTTTGAGTTGCAATGAACTGCCTTTCGGTTTGGACGCGAGAAATAGACGACTGGGACCGATCCCGTCATCAGATTCGCCAAACTGAAAGCATTGCCCTTTCTGGTGGCCCGCGCTCGTGCCTTGCGTCGGCAAAGCGGGTTGCGAGTTGGATTAGTTGCGGGGCGGGAAACGCAGATGTTTGCCCCAGCATTGGCATAGCGAAGTCTTGTGTTGCGATTGCTTGACAGGAATCATGACTGCTAACGCAGGATGCTGGATGCTCTGAGTGGCCGTTGTGATCGGCGGGAGTCGTTTGGAGCCCGGCATCCATCATGTCGACCTCGTGGCTCATGTGGGCCACATGTGATTCGTGTGACGCTGCGGAAAACGCATGTCCGCCACCAGATAGTTGGTGCATTGCGACGAGCGCTATTGCAGAGAGCAAGGCGATAACTACGCCTAGCTTTCTCCACGATGCAGTTGATGTCACGTACTCAGTGTACGACTCGAATGTTGGCTCAACCTGTGACGTTTGGAGCCGTAGCCGATGCTCTTAGCGAACAGCGAGAACCAGGCGCCTCGCAATAGCAACAAGTGACCACACAAGTGACCAAGCCAACCCTGAAAATCCTGTTTCTCTTGTATCTATTGGTCAAGAAGCCTAATTGTTAGGTATAGATTCCAAGTCCTACATTCTCCGCGTTTTACACACGAAGGCATAGCCTGCCTTCGTGCTAATGAGACAGTGAAAAACCCTCTGAGAAATCAGAGGGTTTTGTCATTGCTAGAGCTCGATTTCCCCTGAAATGCAGGTAGTGGTTGGCCCACCTACCCAAACTTCGCCGTCGGCGTCTAGGCTCAGACGAATTGAACCCTCGCGACCCATAGCTTGCCCCTGCGACGCCTCGTATTCCCCTTGGACAATGCCTTGCCTGAATAACCATTGCGCAACGCTGGCGTTGAGGCTTCCGGTAACAGGATCCTCGTAAACGCCAATTTTGGGCCCAAATGCCCGCAGCTCAAATGCCGCTGCGCTACCAAAAGGGTAAGCGCCAATTAGACCCAACATGAGTTGGGAGCCAGGCGCAAACTTAGGTGTAACTTGCAAAACTTGCTCTGCACTGCCCAGTTGCACACAGACCCAACCCGGCCCGTTGTCCACATACTGGTGGGCCAGGAAATCTGATTTAGCTATACCGATTGCATCGGAAATCTCGTCAAGCACTTCAGCCTCAACCGGTCCTGCCTTTACTGTTGCAGGTGCCTTGAAGGCGAATTGGGGCTTGCCCTCAGGATTGATTGAGCGCTGGATTTCAACTAGACCGGCGCCACATTCCTGAACGAGTGTGTCTGGGCGTTTTGGTTTGCCCCCGTTTTCGAGCCAGGCGTGAGCGGAACCTAGGGTTGGGTGGCCTGCAAATGGCAATTCCCCGCCTGGGGTGAATATTCGAAGGCGATAATCAGCTTCCGCCTTTGTTGGCGGCAGTACGAAAGTGGTTTCCGAGAGATTAGTCCATCTCGCAAGGCGCTGCATTTCTTCGCTGCTCAATCCAAATGCGTCCAACACCACAGCCACAGGGTTCCCAAGGTATGGCGTGTGGGAAAACACATCTACCTGGGCAAATTTCCTCAGTTTTTTTGTCATTCGCAATCTTCTCTCTGGCCTGCGATGGCATCTACGATTTTTTGAACTCGCCTAGTCCTGGTTTCTTCGGTCTTGGCTTCGGCAACCTGACGGGCAAACTCGCGGCGCTTGGAATAACTCAAAGCCTCAAATAAACCACTTAGGGCGGCCTGCTCCAGAGCAGCCGCCAGATCCGGGTGCAGGTCCACTTCGCGATGGCCCGTTTCCACCTCAAGGGTCACGGTCACTTCCCCCGATGCCACGCCAGCAGCCGCTCGCTCCCGCAACGGGAACACCACCCGGCACTCGCCGGCCACCGCGGTGGCCGTGCTTCGGTAGGTGTGGTTGTTCACAGTGATTTTCAACGGAGCCCGACGATTGGCGCCAAGCGTGGCAAGAACCGCATCGGGGATGTGAAGCGAGGCATGGTTGCCCTCACCGATGACTACCGCCTTGTAGGTTGCCCGCATAGGGAAAGTCTAAAAGCAGGGCTAAAGAGAAATGCCCCCGACTCGCATCGGAGGCATTCCGCCTAGTGAACCAGATTGGTCCAGGCCAGACTCAACAGGAGCAGTCCTCCGCAAAAGAGAACGAATCCCAAACCGAGACCTAGCGGGGATCTCCAACCGTGCCAGCGCTCTTGATAATCAAAGCGCCTTCTGGTCCAAGAGTCCCGCAGTTCAACCCAGTCGGTCATCTCCTGGATTTTCTCGGCTTTCTTTTCCTCGTTCATGTTTCTTCACTTTCTTCGTTTATTGATTTGAGTGAAGCTAAAAAATAAACAACATAAAAAGGCTTCGCTCCGATGCTACCAATCGCCGCTCAGGTGCGAGCGCGAGTAATGTTTTGCCGTGGCCAAGTTTGAAAACCTCGAAGACTTTTATAAGTCGCTGCCAGTAGATCAAGCGACCGCGATTCGCCGTTGTGTTGATTACGTGGCGAGCGCCTACCCACAATTTGAGCTGGTATTGGCCTGGAACCAGCCGATGTTTCGAGTGGGGACCAAGTACATTCTGGGATTCATGCCAACCAAGAACTACATAAACCTGGCGACAGTAAGCCCAGATGTGATTACCGGGCTTGGCGAATCCCTAGTGGGCTACCGCCACGGAGGCCGGACCATTTCATTGCCGTTTGACTGGCAGATAGACGCCGCTTTTATTGCTCTGATTGTTGAGCTACGGTTGGCCGAGCTGGGGCTTGTCAGCTAACTACCAGGGCATCGGTCGGTCGTTGTCGCGCTTAGCGTCATCAGGGAAATGAGGCAGTTCAGTTCCGCCCGCACGGATGCAAAGCCAGCGAAGCTCATCGGTGCTGGTTGGCTTGGCGCGCCAGGTGCGCATCACGCCCTGACCAACTCGCACTACGCTTCCGGCCGCCACGTCCACTAGGTCGTCATCCAACCCCATTTGCCCCTCACCCGAGATGAAGACATACACCTCTTCGATCTGAGAGTGGTCATGCCAATACCCAGCCTCCTCGCCTGGCGCTAGCGCATTCACGGTCATGCCGGTGTACTGGTTCTTCATCTCGTGGTCAACCACACGGCGACCATCGCGGGACGACTCTGCGCGGAATCCACCAAAGTAACTGCGCCACTCGCTTGGGGCACCAACGCTTAGAACTTCGTAATCACTCATGCCCCAAGGGTAGCTCTCGATGGTGAAGATTTGAGGTGTTGCACTATTTTGATAAAGTGTTACACTTTCGATATGGCGACCACAAGACCAAGGCACATGATTACCGAGACGGATGAAGCCGCAAGCGCGATTGATGCTCTTATCGCAGCCAAGGGCGGCGCAATGAGTCGCTCTGAAGCATTGCGAGTGATCCTGCAGGAGGGAATCCGGGCACTTGATCCAACGCGTATCCAACTTCGGACCCAACGTCTCAATGCACTTGCAGCCATAAAGTCCGACAAAACTTTTAGCGGAGTCTGGCCCGCCAACTGGAAAGAGGAGCTTTTAAGCGAATGGCCAGATTAGTTCTCCTAGACGCTTCTATGGTTATCGCGCTGTGGCAAGACTACGATGCCCACCACGAATGGGGACTTTGGCAGCTGGGAGAGTTCGCAGCTGACGACCTTGTAATGCCCTCTTTGACACTGACTGAAGCCCTAGTTCACCCTGCGCAAGCTGGCCAAGGTGAGGCACTTTTGGCCAGTATCGAAACGCTTCGCATAGGCGTCCTGCCCTTTGACGGCAGTTCCGCACTGAGTTTGGCAACCACTAGAGCCTCGACAGGCTTGAAACTTCCGGATGCGTTGGTGCTGCACGAGGCAGGCCGAGTGGGAGCCGCGCTGGCGACTTGCGACCGAAAACTGGAAAGCGCCTCCCGGACTTTGGGAATTCAGACTTTCTCGCCTTTCAACTAACCACTATTCGCACTTGGATACCACCTATCCAAAGCGCCTGCAGCCCAGCCCTCTCAACTTTTCTAAACTCGCCATATGCGATTCGTAGACCTTTCAGTTCACCTGGACAACGAGACCCCACTCGACCCACCTTTCTTGCGCCCGAAGATCGAGTACAAGAACCACCAAGAGGGCCTCAAGGACATGTACAACATGTACGGCATCACTGCCGAAGACCTGCCGGATGGCCAGGGTCTAGCCGCTGAGACCGTCACAATCACTACGCACTCCGGCACCCACATCGATGCCCCTTGGCACTACCACCCAACCCAAAACAACGGCGAAAAGGCCTGGACCATCGACGAGGTTCCGCTGGACTGGTTCTACCGCGACGGCGTCAAGATCGACCTGACCCATCTGCCGAACGGCACCATCGTCAAGCCGCACCACATCGAAGAGGCGCTGGCCAAGATCAACTACACGCTCAAGCCTTACGACATCTGCCTGTTCCACACCATCGCATCCTCCGCCTACGGTCGCGATGACTTCATCGACACCGGCATCGGATTCGGCGACGAGGTCACCATGTGGCTGACCGACCGCGGCATTAAGGTTGTTGGCACCGATGCTTGGGGCTGGGACCTTCCAGTCTCCATCGCCCGCAAACTGTTCGAGGAGACCGGCGACGCATCGCTGGTTTGGGACGGCCACAAAGCCGGCCGCCGCGTTGCCTACTGCCAGATTGAGAAGCTTCACAACCTAGAGTCCATTCCCGCGACAGGCTTCACAGTTGCCTGCTTCCCAACCAAGGTTCGCGGGGCATCGGCCGGCTGGACCCGCGCGGTAGCAATCTTCAACGATTAGGTCTCGACTGCATCTCAGGCGAGGGGTTTAGACTTTCGGCATGGCTGGTCTAGTTAATTTCGTCACCGTTTCCACTGATGGTTTGGAGTCGTCTCCTTACGCCGCACAGCTAGCTGGAGTTCGCGCTAACGAGGCTCGTTACTTCAAGAACAAGTACGACATTGACTTTGTAACCAAGCCTGCTGACGAGGCCCCCGAGCTGGTTGCCTACGTTGCCAAGGTGCTCACCGAGCGCGACATCGTCTTTGCCGCCAAGCCACTCGAGGTGACCGAAATGATGGTGGACACCGATGACGGCAAGGTGCGCTGGACCTACGTTTTCTTCGAGAGCGGACTTTCAGTCAACGTGCTCTACACGATGGAGAATGCCAAGAAGCGTGCGGTCGGTTTCAAGCTATGCATGGACATGCCCATCCCCGATGAACTGGCCGAGAAGTTCAAGTTCGCTCGCCAGAAATCCAAGCTCGCCGGCGAGATCCGTGGCACCTTCTTTGTGGTCAAGGGCGAGTACTAAAACTTAGGATTTCCCACCGCTTTACTCCAGGTCGTGCAGCACGGGTTTTTAACTTTTTTCGTGTTTGATTTGACTGCGCTCACATGGCCAGATTCTCTCCTAGACTCTTTGCGGAGGGAAAATGCCACAGGTAACCATCGGCGAGGACAGTGTATATGCGCCACTGCCAGCTAGTGTTACCGCCACTCACTTGGGGTTTGGGTCATGGTTTCAAACCAGACCAAGGTATGCCCAAGCACTAGCCCTCTTAGCCATCGGTGCCGGCCTCTATTACCTCTCCTGGCGCCTTTACAGCACTCTCCCCCAGGCCAATCCAATTTTCTTTTGGATACTTTTTGCCGCCGAGCTTTTTGGTTTTGTGACCTTTGCCATCCACACGGTTGAAGCCTGGAGCATTCCTCCAACTCCTAGGCCGCCAGTTCTAGGTGTGCCAGTTGACGTGCTGATCACCACGTACAACGAAGATGTGGACATAGTGCTCCCCACTCTGCTTGGCGCCAAGTTGCTGCGCGGACAGGTGACCATTTGGCTCTGTGATGATGGCAGGCGCGAGGAGTTCAAACAGCTGGCGGCGGAGTACGGCGTGCAGTATCACACTCGCCCTGACAACAGGGATGCCAAGGCGGGAAACATCAACTCGGTGTTACCAAAATTGAGCGGCGAGTTGCTTCTTGTTCTTGATGCCGACCACGTGCCTAGCCCAGACTTCCTCGAGGCAACTTCCGGTTACTTTGCGGACCCCAAAATTGCTGTCATTCAATCGGCACACTCATTCCGAAACCACAACTCGGTTATGCATTCCGAAAAGGGCCGCCACGAGCAGTCGATGTTCTTTGACATTCTCCTTCCGGGAAGAAACCGACTCAAGTCCGCTTTTTGGTGTGGTTCAGCAGCCCTGATTAGACGTAGCGCCCTCCAGAGTGTTGGCGGCATGGCAACCTACACCTCAACCGAAGACTTCGAGACTTCGCTGAAACTCCAGATTGCGGGCTATGAGATTCGCTATCACAACGAGCACCTCATTCAGGGGCTGGCACCCGACAATCTGGAGTCGTACACAATCCAGCGGTTCAGGTGGGCCGAGGGCTACCTCAGCTCTTTTGCCAAGGGTCGACGACTTGCCCTCAGCCCAAAGCTTTCGAAGAGTCAGCGACTCTCGTACATCGGTGGTGTGCTCTACTACCTAACGCCGCTGCAGCGAATCATCTACATTGGCCTCCTACTTTCGGTAGTGCTTTTCGGTGTTCGGCCATTTGGCACCCTCAACGCCCAGTTCTTGCCAACCTGGGGAGCCTGGGCCCTGCTTTCACTAATTGCTGGAGCAGCTCTGGATCGTGGCGTCAGCAACCCAATCGAAAGCATCAAAAACTCGTTCATCATTTTTGAAGCCTGCCTCAAGGCCATCCCCGCGCTATGGGTAAAACGCCCTATGAAGTTCCACGTCACGCCAAAGAATGAAGTTGACCTTGGCGGTTGGCCGGTGCTGCGCATCCTGGCCTGGCCGCTCGTACTTTATGCCGTGACCCTGGTAGCCTTGGGCATCCGCATCTACGACATGGCCATTGGGCTTCGCGAAGGCAAACCGCTCCTCCCTCCCGTGCAGCTTGCAAGCATCGAGGTGGGAGCTATCTTCGCGATATTCGAAAGTTCAGTGCTCGCCGTTGCAACCGTGAAGTTCTTCCGCAGGAAGCAGTATCGAAGCCTTTGGCGTTTCCCAGTCAACATGAATGCGTCCATAAAAAACGTACCTACTCGTGCCGTGGATCTGCACCACCGAGGCGTTGGCGTGCGAGTGTACAAGGCCGAGTTCCCCGAGTTGAAGCTGGGCGATTCAATTGCCATGAAGGTTGAATGCAGACTCTTGAGCGGCCAAAACACTTGGGCCACAGGCCGTCTAAAAGTTGCCTTCGTTGCGCCAGACCCTCAGGACACCGCAATCTTGCGGGTTGGTGGGAAAGTTGAATGGGAAAACGAAGAGGGTCTGGATGCAGTGGTTGAACACTGCTACGTGGTTGAACCATATCTGGCCAGAAACCGGGCCTGGAGCAGAATCACGCCTCGCACGCCAGTATCGCTCCCGGCAAAGATTTCCGGCCAGCCCGTACGGATGGTTGACCTTAGCCCAGCAGGCGCAGCACTGGTGGGCTTCAAAGGCGAGGTCCGAGTGGGCGATCTCTTGCCGGTACAGGTCTCGATCGATCACCACCAGGCCGCAGTGGGGCAACTACAGGTTCGAAATGTATCGCGCCTTGATAACGGCCAGATCCGCGTGGGCGGCCTGACCTACTGGCAGGAAACCGATTGGATGCAGAACGTTCTTCCACTCGTGGTTCAGCCTGCCGCATAGACTCGGTTCTATGAAGTTGAACAGCGACGTTACAACACTCATCGCGCTTTTTGCGATTGTGAACCCGGTCACAGCCATACCGGTTTTCTTGGCGATCGCCTCTGGAATGGACGGCAAGGCCAGGCGCAAACTCGCGTTCAAGACCGCTCTCATTGCGGGTCTCACGCTATTCATCGCCTATTTTCTTGGTGACGTAATCCTCAAGTCGCTCAGCATCGAGTTGGATGCATTCCGCATTGCAGGTTCATCGGTGATTGCTGCATTCGGATGGAAGATGGCAATGGGCAGAGGCATGGACAAGCCCAGCGGACCCGTTTCAGGTGCAGCAATCGTTCCGCTCGCCATTCCACTCATGGCCGGCCCAGGCGCTATCGCAACGGTAATTGCGCTAGGCAACTCCGATGCCGGTTTCGCGCGCCTCGCCAACCTGCTGATCATTGTGGGATTGACCCTGATGACCTTCGTATTCCTGCTCGCGGCAGCACCAATCGAGAAGCTGCTCGGTGAGACTGGACTGATGGTAGTGAGCCGAATCCTTGGATTGCTGCTGATTGCAATCGCTGTGTCCACCATAATCTCGGCTCTCGGCTCGGCATTCCCTGGACTCCTTGCCGGAGCCCAGGGCGCCTAGAGCAAGAAGAATTCCTAGAGCAGCATCCACATGCGATTTGAGGCTTCGCGCTTCAACGCTTCTGGAGTGCGCGGTTCAAACTTAGCCAGGTAACTCTGGATCTCTGCCAGGTCTTCCGCAACATCTTGCGTGTCCCAGGCGAGCAACTGCTCGGCGGCTCCAGGAAGCAGATCCAGCTCAGCAACACCTAGGTCGGCCAGGTGCGGAAGGCCGCCGATAGGTGTTTCGCGAACCGATGCCTTTCCTTCCATTCGCTCCGCCATCCAGCGCAGCACTCGGGCATTTTCACCAAAGCCAGGCCAGATGAACTGGCCCTCGTCGTTCTTTAGGAACCAGTTCACCCGGAAGATTTTCGGTAGATCAAGCTCTGGACGCTCCCCCAGATTCAGCCAGTGCTGCCAGTAGTCGGCCATGTTGTAGCCAGTAAATGGAAGCATCGCGAATGGGTCGCGGCGCACCACACCAACCACTCCTTCGGCCGCTGCAGTCTGCTCCGATGCCATGGTGGCGCCGAGGAATACCCCGTGCCTCCAGTCACTTGCCTCGGTTACGAGCGGAACGCCTTTAGCTCGGCGACCACCGAAGACGATTGCATCTAGTTCAACTCCATGAGGGTCTTCCCAGTCAGGGCTGATGGTTGGACAGTTGGCAGCCGGCGAAGTGAATCGGCCGTTCGGGTGGCTGGCAGGTTTGCCACTGCCGGCATCCCAAGGCTTTCCTTGCCAGTCGGTCAGACCTTCTGGCGCTACCTTGGACATGCCTTCCCACCAGACGTCTCCATCTGCAGTCATAGCCACATTGGTGAAGATCGTGTCTTTGGCAACGAGATCCATGGCCACCGGGTTGGTTTTCACGCTGGTTCCTGGAGCCACGCCAAAGAAGCCGTTCTCAGGGTTGATGGCGCGCAGGCGCCCATTTGGTGCAACGCCAATCCAGGCAATATCATCACCGATGGTCTCCACCTTCCAGCCGGGCAGGCTGGGCTGAAGCATGGCCAAGTTTGTTTTGCCGCAGGCCGATGGGAAGGCGGCCGAAAGGTGAAAACGGCGGCCTTCAGGAGAAATGAGTCGGAGGATAAGCATGTGTTCCGCCAGCCAACCCTCATTGCGGGCCATGACAGAACCAATGCGCAGCGACATGCATTTTTTGCCCAGCAGGGCGTTGCCCCCGTAGCCGGAACCAAAGGACCAGACCTCAAGAGTCTCCGGGAAGTGCGAGATGTATTTCTCGCGGTTGCATGGCCACGAACTCTTGTCATTCGGTGCGCCAACCGAGTGCAGAGTGGCAACCCAGTCGGCCCCGTTGCGAATCCGGTCGAATACCTCGGTGGTCACACGGGTCATGATGTGCATGCTGACCACAACGTACGGGGAGTCGCTGATTTCAACCCCAAACCGCGCGAGGGGTGAGTCAACCGGGCCCATCGAGAACGGAATAACGTACATGGTGTGACCGCGCATTGAACCCTCGAAGAGTGGCTCGAGCTTGGCCTTCATCGCCTCTGGCGACATCCAATTGTTGGTGGGGCCAGCATCTATTTCATCGGTGGAACAGATAAAGGTGCGTTCCTCAACGCGGGCAACGTCCGCAGCATCGGTGCGGGCCAGGTAGGAGTTTGGGCGCAGCTCAGGGTTCAGCTGAATCAACATGCCAGAGGTCACCATTTCGGAGATGGCTTGGTCGTATTCACGTTGACTGCCGTCGCACCAGGCAATGCGGTCGGGTTTGGTGTGGGCGGCAACCGCGTTTACCCATTGGTCGAGACCTGCAGTTCGCGGGTCGATTTGGCTAATGGTTGGGTTGGTGGAGGTGAGGTTGGTCATGATCTGCTTTCGTCGTTGAAAGTGATTTGCTGTGTTGCCCATTCGTTTGGGCTATTTGCTGATTAGCGGGGTATTGAGATTGTGGGAGGCCACCCGACCTAGCGGGTGAACCTTTACCTAACTAGCGGTCTTTACCGTCGCCTAGTTTGCGACCTGTGTATAGCTGTAACCCGAAAAAGAAAAAACCGCGCAAGCTTCAACCAGTGGCTGGTTGGGCTTCAACGCGGTCATCGTAGGCTCCTTTGCCTGTGATTCGGTATTTAAATCTTTACTCATTTGGATACGAACAATCGAGGTCCGTTCCGTTGAATGAAATTGTTTTTTGAAGCCACAATGGCGGAACCTGGCAATAACCTAAGAGCAGGAGGAGACCATGCCCAGAGATGCCGCCAAGGATGCCGCTGATTGTGCAGCCGCAATTGCCGCGCTAGAAAACCCGGACCGGCAAATGGCAGAGTCCCTACACTGCCTGGTTTCAGAAATAGCACCGATGCTGCTTCCGCGCACCTTCTATGGCATGCCCGCCTACTACCTGGGCGACAAGAACATCCTCTTCTTCCAAAGTGGCATCAAGTTCAAGACTCGCTACTGCACCCTGGGTTTCAGTCAGGCCGCCACCCTGGATGATGGCGAAATGTGGCCAACCTCTTTTGCCATCACTGAGTGGACGGATTCCGTTGCTGACTGCATCGGCGGGTTGCTGGAAAAGGCTATTAGTTAGCCCGCAGGGCAATCAGGTACTGCCCGCCGCCCTCTTTGATCTCAACCGAAAAACTACCTTCAGGCGCCAAACGCGAGAGACGGTCGAGTAACCATTCTTCAACAGCAACCGCATCAGCCTTACCTGGGCAGCGGCCAACAACTTCACGACCACCCTTGCTCTGCAAGCGCGCGACGGTCTCAATGATGGGTGCCGGGTCGGCTATGAAAAGCCCCTCACCCCAGGGAACAACCGGCGCCTTCTTGCCCTTCATGGTGTTGCACTGGCGATGAGCCAGGCGCTCAATTGCGCCTGCGTTTGACTTCTTGCCGCGGTCGGCTCCAAAAGAGTCAACGCTTGGCCCAAGATCCGAATTCACCGATGCATCGGGGTCAACGGGCTTGTCGCAAATCCAGCAGCGCCACCCATCCTTGGTTCCAACAACATTCAAATCGCTCATGACTCAAGGTTAGCTAACGCCTTCGGCCTGAGAGCCAGAGCCCAACGATGCTTCGCCGCACCAACAGCTGGTAGGTTGCAACTGAGAGGGTCAGAGCCCCTAGCACCACTCCCCCGAGATACGCCCAGACGGGCAGGTGCAACTTAGCCAATAGCCATGAGAAGCCCAAGACCGGAATCACGTGCCAGAGGTAAACCCAGTAGCTGGAGTCGTCGAGGTAGCGCCAGATTTTTTGGCTGCCGCTCGAGAAGTTGAAGGCCAGCGAAAGCAACAGCAACGCGGCCGACCAACCCTGAAGCGACTCGAGGTAGCGAGTGAGCATCGGTGGAGCGTATGCGGCCAGCGGCGACCAAACACACACCACACTGAGCAGAAGTAGCCCGGCGAATGCAGCCCAATTGGCGCGGATTTGCCCCCAAGCCTGGCCGCGATAAATCAGCCAGCCAGCCGTGAAGTAACAGCCATAGGTTGCCAGTAGCCCCAAGTTGGGAATCACCCCTTCATCCAGCACCAGAGTGTGCTCTGGCGTCATTACGCCCGGTACCACTGCGGTTACGAGTGCAAATGCTAGGACCTGCACACCGCCAAAAGGTGCGCGTGCAGTCCAGGTTCCAACTCGGTCTGCCAGCCGCGGCCACCAACGTTGGCTGGCCCACACCAGGGCAACAGCCAGGTGCGAAATGATTACCAAATAGTAGAGGAACCAGAGGTGCAACCAACCGTTATGCAACCAGTCACTGCTCCCCTGAACTATGCAAATTTGGCAGCCCACAAAACGGAAAACTAGGAATATGGCCAGCTGGGACACAATCATCACCGATGTGATGCGCTTGAACCTGCTGATAAGGAATCCTCGGGTGCCGGTGCGCTGCAGGAGCCAGGCGGCAAGATGACCCGAGATGATGAAGTATGCGGGCAGCCGGAAGACGTGAATCGCATTGTAGAGCACCGATGCTGTACTGGCATCGGTGCCAGAAAGCCAAGGCTCAAAGAACGGGAGCACCAGGATGGCGTGAGCCACGATACCTAAGATCATGAGCACAGAACGAGTGGTTTCGAGCTGCGGGAGTCGGCTTGGATTGGCGACTTCGGCAGCGGTGGGCCGGATCACTGCAACCACCAAAGAATGAGGCTTGCCGCAAGGAATGCGTCTACTCTGTCGAGCATCCCCCCAAAGCCGGGCAGCCAGGTGCCAGCATCTTTGACTCCGGCTCGGCGCTTGAGCCAAGATTCCGCCAAGTCACCACACACCGCCAACAATGCAATTGCAGGATATGCCACTAGCCAGCTTGGCTGGAGCAGCGCAACCACCAGTGCGCCAGATACTGCCGATACCAGCAGTCCCGCCAGCGTCTTGTTTGGAGAAACCTCCGGGGCAAATTTGTAACTTGCAAAACCAGTTTTCTTGGCCAACTGACCGCCCAACCAGCCACCAATGTCGAATGCCGCAATAACTAGGAAAAGTTCAAAGCCGCGGAGTGGACTGAGCGCAGCCTGTGCCGCTCCAACCGCAATCCAAATCAGACCCAGCGTCGTGAAGCCTCGAGCCAGTTTGAGATACTCGATTGCGCAGACCACCATAACCGCGGCCATGATTGTCACGGTTGACCACATCCCAAGAAGTGCAGCTAGCGCATAAATACCAATCAAAACCAACCAGGTGAGCCAACGCTGCCTGAGCACCCTGCTCCGAGAACGCACAACTAGTGGCGCGGTGGCCGCCAACACCAAACCTGCCCCAATGGTTGCAAGTAGCCAGGTTTCAAAGTCGGCTGAGTTCACGACTTATCTTTCTGGCGCGCACCTCGGCGGTCACAAGCGAGCCAAATATCACGAGCGCGGCCCAACTCTCGAGGGTAAGGGGCATCGGTGTGCCCAGTTGAATGCCGAGCACAACCAGAACCGCGCCGAAGGCACGTTCGCTCTTGCCAAACGGGCCGCCATTTAGGCGCTCCACCCCCTGAGAATGACCCCAGATTGAAACCAGAGTTGGCACGGACGCCAGAAACATGGCTGCCAATTGAAACAGGCTTGCCCAGGTTCCCACTCGCGTGCCAGCTAGACAGAAAAAGCCCGCAAACATAGCAAAGTCAGCCAGTCTGTCGCCCAACTCATTCATCCAAAATCCGCGCCGGCTGGTTACATTTCTAGCTCTTGCTACTGCCCCATCAAGGTTTGCGCCGGCAAGGCGAATCACAACCCCAAGTAAGACCAGCCAAGCCTGCAACCGAAATACACCGATGCCCGCAATTACGCCCCCGCCCACACCGATGAAGGTGAAGAGATTGGGGCTGAGGCCGAGCGATACGGCGAACCTAGTTATTGGCGAGAGCACTTGCCCAAACCATTGCTTAGCCGCGTAGATGCCGCGCACTAGAAGCACACCTTCCAGACCTGCCAGACCAATGCGACGGAAACAACGGGTAAGACCAGTGTTGCCAAAGTGGCCAGGGTGCGGCCAGCCTTGCGAGTCATGAGCACTGCGGCGAATAGGAACATCGGTGCGGTTACAACCAGACAAAGAAGGTTGGCGCAGGTGAAGAAGGCAACGGGGATAACCGGCACTGCCCCGAAGACGCCTACTTTCACGAGCGTCAGCTGTACAGCGGCAAAAACTGCGAAGAAGAGCTGGGCCTTGAACAGAATCTTGGCGATAGGCGCAAAGCGTTGCTCAGCAGAATTGCTCATCGGTTCACGCTCCAATAGGCAATGGACATTGCCAGTCCAAGCGGGAATAGTGCGAGCGATACCAACTGAATGGTGCCGAGGCAGGGCTTCAGCCAGCGTCCCATGATCTGACCACCCAAGGCGCCCAGGCCGCCAACCAGAGCAATTCGGGTGATGCGAGGACCGAGTGCACTGAGGAGGGTTGGCAGATCTAGGCCCAGGGTTCCAGCTTCGTGGGCGTAAACCTTCACTGGGATACCGTTCCACATCTGATTTGCGAATGCGCCGTTTAAGTTTGTGGCCAGTTGGCGGTGGGCCTCAACGTACATGTTGTGCGTGGTGAAGGGTTCCCAAACCGGCGTTCCATGGACCGTCAAGTACCAGGTGAAGATGACGCCGAGGACAGATCCTGCAGCGCTTAGCGTGATTAGCCAGAGCGTTCTCCAGCGCAATCCAACCGCGCCAACCATGAGCAACAGCGGCATCTCGGCGATGAGCGGCCAAACGTTCCCCTCACCAAATGCCCAAAGGAAAACAACCAGCGGACCAACCCAGCCGTAGGCAGCGCGGCGAACTCGCTTCCAGCCGATTCCAGGCAGCTGCACTGGCTCGTTGCGAGTTAACAGCGTTAGTTGCGACGCGGTTTGGATTCGGGCGAAATCCACATCGTCTTGGTTTGGCCCAACCTGCAACGCCTCACCTAAGCCCAGCGAGACTGGGGCCCGATTGATGAAGCCTCCGTTTACCGGCATGGCTTTTTCCGTACCGGTGATGGCGATTGGAAGCACGGCAGCACCAGTCTCCTGTGCCAACCGGAAGGCACCGCTGCGCAAACGGCCGAGCTTTCCATCCCGGGTGCGAGTGCCCTCAGGGAAGAGGACGAGAACAACTCCCGCCCGAACTAGTTCGGCGGCGGCCGAGAGGTCGTTATAGGCCACCTCGCTATCTCGGCGGATTGGCCAGACCCCCACAAGCGTGCGGGAGAGCAATTCACCGATGGGGCTAGCCAGCCAATACTCGGCGTCAGCAACTACGAGCACCGGACGCTGGCGCCCAATGGCTGTGAGGAGCGCTGCCGAGTCAGCGTGTGACCGGTGGTTGGCAACCACAATGAGCGGGCCGGCTGGCAGTTCGAGGCGCGATCCAAGCGGTAGGGCATCGGTGGGCCTTGCACTTGCCGGAGTAATGGTGATGCCCTGCCCCAGAACCGCAAAGGCCAAGCCAAACAGCTTGGCACGGAACCACGAAAACACCGCAAGAAAGCGGTAAACGCCGCGAGTTGCTGGCAGGTACCGTCGACGGATTGCGCCGATTGCCCTCTCGATGTTTTGGGTTGCGGTGACCGCTGGCATGGTTTAGTGGAGCCCGCCTTTAGCCTTCATCAGTGCATAAATAAAAGTCCCGATCAGTGCGAATGGCGAAACGAGCGCTAGACCCAAAATTATTGCCTGCCTGCGAGCACGCTTGAAGCCGTCAACAGCGCGCAGGTACATGCCAGTTGGCTCACCGCCATGACTCTCTATCGCCCGGCGGTACTTTGACACTAGGTCACCGTGCTTGATGGTTAGCGCAAGGCCAACAAAGTAGCTGACAAAGATAGTTACTCCGGCCACAGGCGAAATCCATTGCGTAAGCGTGATGACCCAAGCTGGTAGGTGCAGGAGCAGTAGGTAGATGCTGAGGTAGCCAAGGCCTAGTCCGATTGCGCTGTACCTGACGACCTTCTTGACTCCGAGATATCCGCTGAATACCTTGTTGAGACGCTGGTCCAGTTGAGTGAACTCGGGTGAAGTTTCCGCGAAGTTGGTCATTGGTTATTCCCCTCTCCTAGCCGTGCATCGTCATGAGGACGCCAAAGAAAATGAACGGTGAAACCGGCGCCAGGCCAACAATTACCCAGGCGATGGTGGTGCCTATTTTGGCCCGCTTGGCAAGGGAATCTAGCTGCCCACTGCGAACTCGGATTGCCGTGCGGTAGCGACTCGTCAGTTTTGATTGAACTATGTTTAGCACCAGAGCAGCAACGTATAGGAGTGACGCCCAGCCGAATGAGTTGGAAAGCATGCCGGGATTGGTGATTATGATCACCAGGAATACCAGGCCCCCAATTGCGAAACAACGGCTGATTAGCATTACTCGACTGAGTTTCCGCCGCAAGTCCTGCTCGAACATCATTTCCTCTCTATTCGGCTCGCTGGCCGGGTAGTTAAATTCATCCATGGAGGTTAGTGCACCGGGTGAATTGCAAGAGCGATGCCAATAAATATCAGCAGAGGACTTGCGGCGATGGGAGCGACCGCGCAAAGAACCCAAGAGATTGTGGTTCCAATGCGAGCCCGCTTGTATAGTTTGGTCTTCCCTAACTTGAGGTCAAACAAAAGTGCGCCGTATCTGCGTAGCAAGCGGGCCTGCACGATATTGCAAACCAGAGCAGCTAAGTAGAGGAGGATCACAAACTGGAAGCTGCTGGACAACAGGAGTGAGATACCGCCGAACGAAGTCAAGAGGAGCAGCGCTGCAGCAACTATCAAGCCTCTGCTGCAGTAGAGCGCCCAGCGCAGCTTCGATTCAGCCTCAACTAGTTGGGCTGGTTGAGTTTGTTCTTTGTGGTCTTCCCAATCGTTTTTATTGATGTTTTCCACTTGAATACTTACTTTCTTAGCCACGTGTTCATGAGCGAAATGCCAATGTAGGCAATCACTAATCCACCAGGCAGGCTCGCAAGCACGAGTGATCCGATGGCGTTGGACTTGGCCCTAATCGCGCGCTCAAAGATTGGCGTACTTTCAATACCCTGAATAGCTAGCTCCACCCGGTATTTGCGCACCAGGCTGAAGTGGTTAACTATGTTCCCCAAGTTGTATAGATACATGATGCTTCCAGCGAGTATGAGCGATAGAGCAAGCGGTGTAAGCGCGATGGTTATGAAGGAGATTATGGTGACCACCATCATCACCGAAATCACCGTGCGCTGAGATCGATAAGACTTAAAAATGGCCAGCAACTCTTCGTCAAACTTCTTGAAGGCGGGATTGTCTGATGGCACGTGGCTTGGCCCTAGAGACTCGGCTTCAGCCGGCAGTTCCGCTGGTTTTTCGCTCATTTAGTGGACCGTTCCAGGAGCGGTCCATCTAAAAAGTGCTGTCAAGGCCCAGCCGAGAATCAGCAGAAACACACCCCAGGCGAAGCCTAGCTTCGTGCGTGCCGCGAGCGCACGTTCAAAGATAGGGGTCGAATTAACTCCACTTAATGCAAGCACTCCTCGATACTGTTCAACCAACCTGAAGAGCTGCACACTGCGCCAAATGTTGAACAGGAAAAGACCTGCACCATAGATAATTGCCAAAAATACGAGGTAGAAACCTACGAAAAACAAGAAGGCTACGACAAAAACTGAAGCGATGGCCATGACCAGTATGGTTATGGTGTCTCGACGGAATCCCTTGAATATTTTCAACAGCTGAGCATCGAGTTGCTCTGTAGTTAATGTGCCGCTCGAGCTCCCTCGAAGCACCCCAGAATAGTCTGAATCAGACATTAAATCCCCCAACATAATGATTGAATTCCCCCGAATCCATGTATTTATTTATAGCGTCTTATTTGCAAATGCACCGTTATGGGTTGTGAAAACCGCACAAAAACTTAAGGTAGTGCGGACACTAAATTGCCTCGAGTCGCCCCAGTTCCACGCTTCCACCCATGGACTTGACCGCCAGTTTCTCGTTTAGGCGCGCAAAGGTGGCATCGGTGATTAAACCGTTTTTGTGCAGCAGTTTTACCGCAACTAGGGGTGCGGCACGCAGTGAGCCATCAGCGATCTTCACCGCAACACCGTGGCCATCTTGCGTGCCAACTGCAAATACACCTTCGGCGCCAAGCTTGGCAACCAGACCCTCAGCCATCACAATGGCATCCACCGAAGCAACGTCGCCTACGGCCCAGGGGTGGGTCAGCATGGCGCCGGAAATCTCGGTTTCCTCCAAAGCAAACTTGCCGAAGGCGCGAGCCAAACCCTCTACCGTGATGGTGTGCAATGGAGCACCACAGCCGTCGACGGTGCTGTGCAGAATCGGCTCACCGCTGAACTCTTCCAAAACCTCGCGCACTAAAACCTGGATTGGATGTTCGGCATGCAGGTAGGTGTTGGTATCCCAGCCGGCGGCCACACTGGCAGCCAAGAATCCGGCGTGTTTTCCCGAACAGTTAAAGGCCTCGCGGCTCTCCCCCGATGCATTGGCGCGCGCAGCCGGGTTGCCTGGCCAAGATGGTGGGCACTGGAGGGCATCTGTGGTGAGACCAACGCCAGCAAGGATTCCATGTACCAACGCCAGGTGTGCATCGGTGCCCTGGTGGCTGCCACAGCAGATTGCCAACTCTGCACCCGACAAACGCAGGCCAGCCCTGCGCATGGCAACTGCTTGGAGTGGCTTTACGGCACTGCGAGGGTAAATGATGCGCTTGCTTGAACCCAAGTGATCAATGACTTTGCCGTCTGGTCTGGTCAAAGTGGCAATTCCGCGGTGTCGGGACTCGATGATGCCGTCACGCTCCAAGACTGCAACTTCCACAAAATCAGTTGCGGTTGGGGTGAGCAGGCGCAGGGTTTCTTGGCGGTTGATCATGAGGTCAGTCTCCCACAAAGTATGCGGCGAGATTTAGGCTTAGAACATGACTGAAAAGGTACAGGGTCCAGCAAGTTACTTTCCTTCTATTGAGAAGAAGTACGGCCAGCGAATTGATTATTGGATGACACTGCTGGAGCAGGTGCGCGAGCTAAAGCACATGGAGCAGGTTGCCTGGCTGAAAGACGTTCACCAGATGGGCCACGGACACGCGAACGCGGTCGTTGCGGTTTTCCGAGCAAAAAACGGTCTCTAACTGCAAAAACTTGTACAAAAAGTGGGGCTCACCGGTTGGTGAGCCCCACTTTTGTTTGAGAAACGATTAGTCGTTGCCCTCTGGGTTCTTTGGCTTTGCCGGCAGTGCTGGCAGTGCAGCAAGTGCGGCATCACGAGTTGCCTTGGCAGTTGCAACTGCAGTCTTGAATGCAGTGCGGGCGGCATTAACAGCGGTGCTGCGGGCATCACCTGTTACGGTGATGGCCTTCAGAGCGTTAGACAGCGCCAGGTTGGCGTTGGAGACAGCCGTGTTGTAAGCCGAACGAATAGTGGACGCCGACAGCTCGCGAGCAGCCTTGGCTGCCTGGTACTTTGCCAGGTCGAGGCGGAACTGAATGATGGCTGCACGCTTGGCTGCCTGAGCGGCTGCGCGGGCATCCTTGCTGGCCTGCGACAGCGGGGTCTTGGTAACCGATGGCGACGCAGTTGGAGCAGGTGTGGCGTCTGCAGCGTGTGCGGTGAGGCCAGCACCCAGGACGAGAGCTAGCGAAACTGCGGCGGCTGGCAAAACCTTCTTCGTGAACATTTTGAACTCTTTTCTGTAAGGATCTGGACCTTGCTTTTCAAGGATGCAACAAAGACTTTGTGAGTATCTTGGGAGACCCGCAGTAGGAATTTGTGAGTTAGCCTGTGGTCATGGAACTCAAGTTGATGCGAACTGCAGACGGCGCCGCTCACCAGGTTTGGTTTGCCGCACAAGGCCCTCAATTGGCTGTCTACCACCACGGAATTCCCAAGCCCCGCGCCCTCACCGCAGATGAACTTGCCGTTTTCGCTGAGTTTGGCTACTCGGTGGCTTGCCCAGTTCGTGCCGGCTACCTGCAGTCAACCCCGCAGCCACCAGCACCGATGCTCGCCGACGCAGCAACCACCTCAGAGCTCGTTGACCAACTGGGATTCGACACATTTATAACCATTGGTTTCTCGGGAGGTGGCCCGCGTGCCTTGGCCGACGCACTTACCAATCCAAAGGCACAGGCTGCAGCAACATTTGGATCGGTAGCCGCTCCACACCTGGACTTTGATTACTTTGGCGAACTGCCGGAGGACGAAAGAGACGCAATGCTGCAGCTCAAGGAAGCTGGCCTAGCAATGCTTCCGCAGTTTGAAAAATGGTCGGCGAGTAGCCCCGAAATGAATGTGGGAGCAGCGGGCTGGCTCAACGATGAGCTATCCATGCTCAATGACTGGGGGTTCGACCCGGCGGACATCCGTAAGCCGGTGTTGCTTGTAGCATCGGACGCAGACCAGAACGTGCCGCTTTCGCACAGCCGATGGCTGCATGGACGCATCGGTGGTTCAGAGTTGATTGAAGTGCCTGGCCTGGATCACGACCAGATTTTCAACCCAAACACCATTCGCAAGGTGTTGGAACGGTTTGCCGAGTAACTATCCGTTTACCCGCCGGCAACCCAAGGCTGGCAATCTTTTTGGTGTTTAGAAAGTAAAATTTCAGAGGCGGCTGTCTACATCCGAGGCCGGGTAAAGGAGGCAGCTGTGGCTAATCAAAAGCCAACTCAAAGCCAGCGTTCCACCCTGCTCAATCCACGCAACCTGGTGGCGGGTGAACTGGCTTCGCTAGACCCTGCCCGCAAGGCACTGGTACAGAACTTGGTCAGCGCATCGGGGCTAATTACTCGCCCAGTTAAGGCCCCCGATGGCGGTGCCGTAGGCCGAGTTGCCGATGTAGTGATTCGCTGGGATTCTGGGGACTACCCAAAGGTCTCCGGTCTCATTGTGCGCATCGGATTCCGCCGCGCCTTCCTGCCGGTTCAGAACATTGCAGACATCTCCAGCAATGGAGTTCAGCTTTCTTCCACCAAGTTTGACCTGCGTGACTACCAGCGTCGCGATGGCGAATTCCTGGCCAACGACGACATGATCGACCACCAGCTGCTGGACGTAAACGGCGCACGCGTGGTTCGCGCCGCCGACCTCTACCTGAACAAGGTGGCCCGCAGCTACTACGTTGTAGCGGTTGATGTTTCGTTCCGCAGCTTCCTGCGCCGCGTGCTCCCTGGTTCCGCCGGCCGCGCCGCAACTCCAGGCAAGGTCATCGACTGGGCGGGTATTCAGTCGTTCGGCCGTCCGGGTGAGCCAACCCGACTCCGCAAGCAGAACACTGCACTCACCAAGTTACGAGCCGCTGACCTCGCAGACCTCTTGGAAGACCTTGGTCGCCACGAGCGTCAGGTTCTACTCGAGATTCTTGACCCAGAGCTTGCCGCCGACGCCATGGAAGAGATGGACGCCGACGACCTCGAGGACATGCTGCTGCACGCCCCGGTTGGACAGGCAGCCGACCTGCTTGCCCGCATGGAGCCGGACGAGGCCGTTGATGCACTTCGTGAACTTCCCGAGGAAGACCGCGAGGCCATGCTCGAGGCAATGGACGAAGAGACCTCAACCTCGCTGATCGAGTTGCTGAGTTACGAAGATGACGAAGCCGGTGGTTTCATGACCAGCGAGCTAGTAGTTCTCAAGGAATCAGACACCGTAGCCGAGGCTCGCAAACTCTTGCTCGAACTGGATAACCACGACGTGCAGTGCATCGTTGTGGTTGATGAGGAAGGCCGCCTGCTGGATGACCTTCACCTGATTGACCTTTTCCAGGCCAACCCCCGCTCGCTTGTTGGAAACGTGAAGAATGAGTCGGTTCCAGAAACCGTAGGCCCCGATGCCGACCTGGAAGAAGTGGTTGAAAAGCTAACCGCAAACCGCGGCGGCTCGCTGGTGGTAGTTGACGAAGACAACCGCCCGATTGGTCGAATCATGTCCGATGACGTAGTTGACGCCCTTGTCAAAGAACGCTCCGGCCGTAACTGGCCTTGGCAGGAGGGCCGCAACTAATGGCCAGCAACAAGACCGCCGCGTCCAACGCCGTGGCCACAAAAACTTCGCGCCGCTTTACCGCCGCTCGCTTTGCCGCCCTGCTCGGTGTGCTTGGACCCGGCCTGCTAGCTGGACTGTCCGATGACGATCCTGCCGGCATCACCACCTACTCGCAGCTGGGCGCGGGCTACGGTTACCAGCTCCTCTGGGTTCTCACCATCTCTACCGTGGCCCTCATTTTGTTTCAGCAGCTGGGTGCGCGCATCGGTGTGGTTACCGGTCAGGGCCTGGCCGGACTGATCCGCCAGCGCTATGGCGCTCGTGCCGCCACCCTGGCCATCATTGCTCTGCTTGGCGCCAACATTGGCACCACGGCCGCCGAGTTTGCCGGTATTGCGGCCGGTGCCGAGCTCTTCGGTGTATCCCGCTACATCGCCGTCCCTATTGCAGCAGTTGCGGTTTCGGCACTCGTGCTCCGCGGTAACTTCCGCAACGTAGAGCGAGTTCTGCTTGTGCTTTCTGCCGTGTTCATCTGCTACGTGGCGGCAGCGTTCTTCGCCAAGCCCGACTGGGGTCAGGCGCTCCAAGGCTCGCTCATTCCAACCATGCCGTTCACGAAGGACGCCATGCTGATTGCCACCGCAACTTTGGGAACCACGCTGGCACCTTGGGGCCTCTCGTTCATCCAGAGCTACGTGGTGGACAAGCGCCTGACCATCAAAGACATGCCCTACCTGCGTGTTGACGTTTGGATTGGCGCCCTTCTAACCGGCATCATCGGCTTCTTCGTGGTGGTCACCTGTGCCAGCACCCTGCACCAGACCGGTGTCACCAGCATCACCGATGCAGCTCAAGCGGCCGCAGCCTTGAAGCCGCTGGCTGGCGAATTCGCCACCGCGCTTTTCGCGATCGGTCTCATCGGTGCAGCCCTGCTGGCGGCCTCAATTCTTCCGCTCTCCACCGCCTACGCCGTAACCGACCTCACCGGTCAGCCGGCCGCACTGGACGACAGCATCAAGGAGGCGCCGCTGTTCTACGGCACCTTCGGTTTTGTAACTCTGCTGGCCATGAGTCTGGTTCTGATTCCTGGCGCACCGATGGTGCCAATCCTGGTTTTGACCCAGGTGCTGAACGCCATTCTGTTGCTTCCGCTGCTGGCATTCATGTACGGCATTGCCCGCGACCGCAAGCTGATGGGCGAGCACATTGCCAGCAAGGGTATGGCCGCCACCTACATTGTTGCCATTGTGCTGATTGCCGTCTGCATCGTTTCGCTCGGCGTGCTGTCCTTCAGTTAAACTGGTTTCAGGTCCGCTGGCGTACTCACATCCGCGTTTTCCCCTTTTCACCACTTTCTGAGGACTATTCATGACTTCAAGCAATGCCGGCAAGGCAAACATCGGTGTAGTTGGTCTGGCCGTAATGGGCTCCAACCTGGCGCGCAACCTAGCCAGCCGCGAGGGCAACACCGTTGCCGTTTACAACCGTTCGGTAGAGCGCACTCAGCTGCTCACCAGCGAGCACCCAGAGGCCGGTTTCATCGCCTCTGAAACCATTGACGACTTCGTGGCATCGCTGGCAAAGCCACGCACCGCCATCATCATGGTTCAGGCCGGAAAGGGCACCGATGCAGTGATCGCGCAGCTCGCCGAGCGCTTCGAGCCAGGCGACATCATCGTTGACGGCGGAAACGCGCTGTTCACCGACACCATCCGCCGCGAGGCGGAGGTCCGCGCCAAGGGAATCAACTTTGTTGGCGCAGGCATCTCGGGCGGTGAGGAAGGCGCCCTGAAGGGTCCTTCCATCATGCCTGGTGGTTCGGAAGAGGCGTACAAGACTCTCGGCCCAATCCTTTCGTCCATTGCGGCTGTTGCCGAGGGTGAGCCTTGCGTTACCCACGTTGGCACCGACGGCGCCGGTCACTTTGTAAAGATGATTCACAACGGTATTGAGTACGCAGACATGCAGCTCATCGCCGAGGCCTACGACATCCTGCGTCAGGCTGGTGCCTACAGTCCAGCCGAGATCGCAGCCATCTTTGGCGAGTGGAACAAGGGCACCCTGGAGAGCTTCCTAATTGAGATCACCGCTGAGGTTCTCAAGCAGGTTGACGCCAAGACCGGCAAGCCACTGGTTGACGTCATCCTCGACCAGGCCGGCTCCAAGGGAACTGGTGTCTGGACCGTTCAGACCGCACTGAACCTGGGCACTCCGGTCTCGGGCATCGCCGAGGCAGTTTTCGCTCGTTCGCTTTCGTCGCAGGCTTCGCAGCGCGCAGCGGTTGACGGCCTGCCAGCAGACGCCACCGCCTGGAGCATCGAGGACAAGGTTGCATTCGTTGAGGATGTTCGCCGTGCGCTTTACGCATCCAAGCTGGTTGCCTACGCTCAGGGCTTCGACGCAATCCGCGCCGGCGCCAAGGAGTATGGCTGGAACATCAACCTGGGTGCAGTTAGCAAGATTTGGCGCGGTGGTTGCATCATTCGTGCCCAGTTCCTGAACCGCATTGCTGAGGCTTATGACAAGAACCCAGCACTCGAGAGCCTGATCTTTGACCCATATTTCAAGCAGGCAGTTGCCGAGAGCGTGAAGTCGTGGCGCAATGTGGTTGCCAGCGCCTCGCTCGCCGGTATTCCAGTTCCTGCATTCGCTTCGTCGCTGAGCTACTACGACGGCCTGCGCTCCCCTCGCCTTCCAGCTGCGCTGGTTCAGGGACAGCGTGACTTCTTTGGTGCTCACACCTACAAGCGCGTAGACCTGCCGGGCACCTTCCACACCCTCTGGAGCGGCGACCGCACCGAGGTTGAGCAGGCTCCAAGCACTCACTAAGGTCTGAATAAAAATCCACGAAAAGGGGCTTCCGGGAAACCGGAGGCCCTTTTTCTTTGCCTTTAAGGTGCGGCAGTCGATTTTGTAGGGGTTAGCCTCTGGTTTTTAATCCTTTTTGTTCGCCCCTGCGTACATTTAAGAGGTTTACAAGGGTTTTATAAGAGGGGCCGGCTCATGCTGAAGCTAACCAAATTTTCCAAGTCTGTAGCTGCGGTAGTTAGCGCAATTCTGGCTGTAGCTGGTTTGACTACAGTTCCTGCTCGCGCAGCAACCGCAGTAATCAACAGCGTTGCTTTTAAAGCGCCGGTTAACACTAGTTACGACCACAACACCGGTGGTGGTGTTTGGAACGACGGATCGGTCACCTGGGACAAAGGCGAACTTCAGGGTACTGACTACAAGTGTGGTGAGTGGACTAGCTACCTATTTGAGCTGAACGTCAACAACAGCCCGACGATGACCGGCCCTTACACCGCAAGTGTTACCCTGACCTATACTCGTGACACCACCGGTCAGTCTGGTGTTTCCCTGAATCCTTCGAAGGACCCCAGCCACCTCAAGGTAAACACTGGCGTCATCTACGGCCAGAACCACACCACGACAATCGGTAGCCGAACCGGCACCGGCGTAAATGGTTGGGATGGCGGAGCTAACGCTCTTGGTGACCAAGCTATTGTGAATGCAGCTGGCGCTTCTATTACCGACAACGGTAAGGCTGAGTTCGTTTCTGGTGCCACTCAGTCCATTACTTTCAGCATCAGCAACCTTCGCGCTGGCGCCAACGTAATTGTTCGAAACGATGCTCAAATTCACTGTAAGGCTGGTTCGAGCCCAACAGGTAACCTGCAGGCCTCACTCTCAAGTGTCTCGATTACTGGACCAAGTGCAGAGTCAGTCTCGGCCGGAAACCAGACTGTTAACTTCAAGGGTGCCGGTGGCATCGTTGGTGCGAGCACCCCATTGCTGCAGGTAACTAAGGCCATCTCCACCGATGGTGCGAGCTGTACCTCCACAACTCCTACCGCCAGCTTCCGAACTGGCGACCCAATTCTCTTCTGCTACACGGTGTATAACTGGGGTTCTGCCACCGCCTCTGGCGTCACTCTGCAGGATGACAATGCTGTCACCACTTCGCCAAGAACCAACATCCCCTTGACTTACGGTTCAGGTAACCCGACCACGAGTGGAGTAACAATTCCAGGTGGTGGGGCCTTCGCAACCGGCCAGTACCTAACGAACTATTCGACGGCTGGAATTTACACCAACATTGCGTATGCCGTTTCGACAACGACTGGAGCTACAACTGCCGTCACCGCGAGTGCTCGGGCAACTGTTACCGACCCTACGGGCCCGGCCATTACGATTACCAAGACCCAGACTTCCGCCATTAAGTACTACACACAGGGTGAAGTAATCTCCTACTCGATTCGCGTGACAAGCACGGGTACTGACGCGTTGACAAACGTTGTAGTCACAGATGCCAATGCGGATTCAGGTTCGATTGTCTGCCCAGACAACACCCTCTCTGCCCGTTCAGGCACCTACACAACTTGGACCTGTACCGCAGCGCATACAGTCACGTCCACTGACGAGACTCGCGGAACGGTTACCAACCAGGCCCGAGTAGACGCACTTGGATTCACTTCTCCGTTCACCGCAGTTAATGCCGTTTCGAACACAACCACGACCGCCGCCGGCGCACCTGTCACTCACCCGAGCCTCAGCATCTCGAAGACGCAGTCTTCGACCGCTCGTGTGACTACAACAGGCGACCGTATTGATTACTGGATTACGGTAACCAATGACGGAGATGTTGACCTGACTGGCGTTGCAGTATCCGATGCAAACGCAGTGATAGATTCCTGTAATCCCGCGTCTAGTTCAACTGTCGCCGTAGGCGCTTCAATGGTTTGTGCAGCACACCACATCCTGACCGATGCAGACGTGACAGCTGGCCAAGTAGACAACACCGCAGATGTTCGGACCACTACTTCAGGTCTACTAGGGCCAATAGTTTCGAACGTTGTGACGACAAAGGTAGGTATTCCTAGCCTTACTATCGTCAAGACGAAGACTTCAACCAATGCCCTGCATGTTGAAGGCGACATCATTACCTACAGCATTGTCGTGACCAACACTGGTAGCACCTCGCTGAGCAACGTCACTTTGACCGATGACAATGGCACTCTTGACTGTGGTGGAGTATCGTTCCCGGCCACGATCGCGATAGGTAATAACCTGACCTGTACCGCAAGTCACAGTGTGACTGCAGCTGAAGTAACTGCTGGACAGACCGTCAACACTGCAAGCGTCACCACCACCTCTTTCCCCAATGGTGTCAACTCAAACACCGTGACCACTCCAATCACTCCGGCGCCGCCAGTGCATGTTCCGGTACCTGACCTGAGCATCACCAAGGCGCTAAACGGTACCGCGCCATCGAAGGTTGGAGACGTCATCACCTACAAGATCGTCGTAACCAACACTGGTGAAACCTACCTGCTTGGAGTGAATATCAGCGACAGCAACGCAACCATCGGTGCTTGCACCATGGTTCTGCCAACTCCGCTGGCCCAGGGCGAGAGCTTCAGCTGTGTTGCAACCCACATTGTCACCGATGCCGACATGGCAACCGGCAAGGTGGACAACACTGCAACTGCTACCTCAACCAACGCCTACCTGATTCGCTACTCCAACCTTGTTACCGTGCCGCTGACTGCAGCACCGGCAATTCAGGTGAGCAAGGCCCTAGCTAGCGCCGCGCCTGCAAAGGCTGGCGACACCATTGGCTACACAATCACCGTGAAGAACACTGGAAACGTCACCCTCAACAGCGTGACCGTCACCGATGCCAATGCAACCCTGGGTGCCTGCTCGGTTGTTACTCCAGCCACCCTGGCCGTTGGCGCAAGCTTCACCTGTGCAGCAACCCACGTGGTCACCAACGCCGACTTCGCCGCCGGCAAGGTTGACAACGTTGCAGCTGCATCGGGCACAAGTGTTGCAGGTACCTCGGCAGGCGCATCGAGCAGCAGCACCTTGCTTGCAAACAGCAATCTGGTAACTGTTCCACTGGTAGCCGCTCCTGCCCTAACCGTGGTGAAGGCACTCAACGGAGCCGCTCCAGCCAAGACCGGTGACGTAATCACCTACTCGATCATGGTTACCAACACCGGAAACGTTGACCTGACCAATGTCACCGTCACCGATGCCAACGCAACAGTTGGCACCTGTACACCAGTTGCACCTGCTGCCTTGTCAATTGGCGCAAGCATCACCTGTGCAGCAACCCACCTAACCACCGATGCCGACTTCGCAGCCGGCAAGGTTGACAACGTGGCGGCTGCATCGGGCAACTTTGGTGGCGGAAACGGCGATGTGACCGGGAATAGCAACCTGGTTACTGTGCCACTGACCTTCGCACCTCAGATCTCGGTTGTGAAGCAGCAGGTGGGTGGGCTTCCAACCAAGCTGGGTGGATTCATCCACTACACCATCGCTGTTACCAACACCGGAAACGTCAACCTGCACAACGTGACCATCGTGGATGACAACGCCACCATCACCGACTGCACCATGGCTAACCCGGCTCCAGTTCTGAACATTGGTGAGACCATCACATGTTCGGCCAAGCACGCGTTGACCGCCAAGGACGTTGAGGCCGGCAAGGTTGTTAACGTTGCAACCGCCACGTCTGCCGAGAACGCAACTGCATCATCGAATGCATCCGGCAGCGCTGGAAGCAACACTGGTACCGCCGGCACCAGCGACCCTGGTTCGGTAGTGGTTCCGTCCAACGGCGTGGTTACCTTCATCAAGATTGCCGGTATCCGCGGCAAGTTCAACGGAACCCCTAATGGCGGAACCGTGACCCTTGGTGGTTCGGCCCTGAGCAATCCAAAGCTCAAGGTACTGGCCTTCACCGGTGACGTAGACAACGTGGTTGAGGAGGGTTCACTGTTCCTGCTTCTGGCAGCCGGAGTTGCCCTGATCCTTGCACTGCGTCGTCGAATCAGCCGGTGATAATCTCGACAGCACAAACTAGAAATCCCCGGTGGTCAACCACCGGGGATTCTTCTTTAAGTGTGAGAACTATTAGTTGCTGAGATGCAGTTCGGCGGGCGGACCATCGGTGAGAGCTTGCTCCCCCACTAGTTTGAACCAGGCAACAATGCGGAAGGTATTTACGTGCACCGGGGTGCAGCTGGTGAAGGTGAGGTAGCTGCCGCCCTCTTCGGCACCTGGCATCTCTGCCGGTACAGGATAAACAACTGAGACATCGGTGGGTTTCACAACCTTGGTTGCCACCCACTCGTAGGTGTACCAACCGGTCTTGGATTTCACATAGGCGCGGTCGCCGGTGCGAAGCTTGTCGATCTTGAGCATCGGTCCGCCGTTTGCGGCGCGGTGGCCCGCTATGGCGAAGTTGCCCTGCTCCCCCGGCAACTGGGTGCCAACATAGTGGCCGAGTCCAGCTCCGTTCAGAACCGCTGGAGTGGTTCCCTCTTCGATGATTCGAACGTAGGTTTTGCCGTAGCGGGGAACGTAAAGTTTGCCAATCCAGTCCATGACTCTAAGTGCAGCAACCGTGTGCGTTGGTGTGCGATTTGGTGCGGCTGACGCCGGCATCACACCAATACTTAACATGGCTAGCGCGGTGCAGGCAACCGCTACTGACTTTGGCTTGAACATCCATTTAAGGGTAACTGAGAAGGCTCGCGCGTGGTCAATTTCCCTGAAAGCGATTGCGTGCTTTAACCTGTTCCAGAACCAAAAAAGAAGCAGGTCACAGTGAGCGAATTCACCTTCCTTGCCGGCGACGCCCACTGGTGGCGCCAGGCAGTTATCTACCAGATCTACCCTCGTAGTTTTGCCGATGCAAACAACGACGGCATCGGTGACCTGAAGGGCATCATTTCGCGCGTTCCGTATCTTAAGCAGCTTGGCGTTGACGCAGTTTGGATGAGCCCGTTCTACCCTTCGGCACTGGCCGATGGTGGCTACGACGTGGACGACTACCGCGACATCGACCCTCGAATCGGCACGCTCGCCGAGTTCGACGAGCTGATTGACGCACTGCACGCCAATGGCATGCGCCTAATTGCTGACATCGTTCCTAACCACTCGGGTTCGGGCCACAAGTGGTTCCAGGAGGCCCTCAAGGCCGCCCCTGGCTCGCCTGAGCGCGACCGCTACATCTTCCGCGACGGCAAGGGCGAGAACGGCGAGATTCGTCCATCCGAGCTAGCCAGCCACTTTGGTCCAACCGCCTGGACTCGCATCACCGAGCCAGACGGCACTCCGGGCCAGTGGTACATGCACCTGTTCGCATCCGAGCAGCCAGACTGGAACTGGGACAACGAAGAGGTTCGCGCCGACTTCCGAAAGACCATCAAGTTCTGGTGCGACCGCGGCGTTGACGGCTTCCGCGTTGACGTTGCCCACGCACTGGTCAAGGACCTCACTAATGGCCACCTGCCAGAGCGTCAGAGCTACGACGTCTCCGTCATGAAGAATGACGGCACCGATGACCTGTTTGACCGCGATGAAGTTCACAACATCTACGCCTCTTGGCGCGAGATTTTCAACGAGTACAACCCTCCTCGCATGGCCGTGGCAGAGGCCTGGGTTCACTCCAACCGCCTTCCCGCCTATGCATCGGAGAAGGGGCTTGGCCAGAGCTTCTCATTTGACATGCTTGGTGCCGGCTGGGACGCACACCGAGTTCACGAACTCGCTGCAAACGCACTGCAGCGCGCCAAGGACAACGGCAGCTCCAACACCTGGGTGCTCAGCAACCACGACATCATTCGTCACGCCACCCGCTTTGGGGTTGACGGCCAGTTTGACGCCGGCAAATGGTTCAAGGCCAATCGCTTCAATCCGAAGGTGAACGTCAAGCAGGGTCTGGAGCGGGCAACCGCTATGACGGCACTGCTACTGGCGCTGCCAGGCTCCACCTACCTCTACCAGGGTGAGGAACTAGGCCTGCAGGAGGCAATGGAGATTCCTGATGAGCTCATGCAGGACCCACAGTTCTTCCGCAACCCAGACCTGGGTCTGAGCCGCGATGGCTGCCGAGTTCCACTGCCATGGGTGGCAAACCACCAGTGGTTTGGCTTTGGCGAGGGTGGATCGCACCTGCCTCAGCCAGAGTGGTACAAGAACTACGCGGTAGACGTCGAAGACGCTGACCCGAACTCCACTTTGAACCTGTATCGCAAGGCCATTGGCCTGCGTAAGGGTCTGGAGACCGTGGAGGAGCTCACCTGGATCAAGCACTGGTTCAGCAAGACCATCCTGCACTTCAAGCGCCCTAACGGCTGGCACAGCATCACCAACTTCGGCTCCAAGCCAATCAAGCTGCCAAAGGGCCGCGTGCTTCTAAGCACCCTGCCACTGGTGGGCGGCAAGCTGCCGGCTAACGCCACCGCTTGGGTGCAGGCCTAGGCAAAGTTCAAGCCCTAAACAAAAACTGGGACCCTCTCGGGTCCCAGTTTTTTGTTATTCGGCCGTATTGGCTAAGCCAGTGGATCGGCTAGCCAGAGCCAAGCGTTTCGGTCGGCCGGAGTTCCCTCCAACACCTCCAGACTGTTTCCACCCTCAAAGCGCTGCCAGTCGTTGGCTGCAATAATGCGCGAGATACCTGCCAGATGCAGCACGTCGGTTAGTTGTTCATCGGTGGTCTCGCCCGCCTCGGCCAGAGTAAGAACTGCGGCTCCAGCGTGGTCAAACACCTGAGTTCCAATCACAACACGGCCGTCCTCGGTCTTGCCAAACTCAATTACGCGACTCTGCTGCGGCCAGTCCATGTGGCTGCCGGTGCGAATCTGCCAAAAGCCCCAGTCCCCCATGGCAGACTTCGCGAACGAGATGTTGTGGTCGTGCACGTGTCCACTTACCCAGGCCACAATGTTGCGGTACTGGCCCAGCAGTTGGGCAACCTCGGCGGTTAGGGCAGGTTCGGCAACTCCCTCGGGTTTGAAGGCATTGAACAGATCTTGCATCGGGTGGTGCGAGGTAAGAACTACGTACCTGTCGGTGGAGTTCCTGAGCAGCTCGCGTAGCCAGACAAACTGGGTTCGATCCAGGCATCCCTGCCAGCCACCCCATTCGTTCACGGTGTCCAGTGCAATCACACGCAGCTGACCAAAGTCGCGGGTCCAGTAGGCCACCGATGCACCAGATTCCAGTCCATGATCGTGCCCGCAGTCTTGGTGGATACCCACCCAATCGGCCATTTCGACGAAGCGTCGGGATTCATCCGGAGTTACGTTGACTGTGGTTAATAGACTCGGATCAGGGTAGCCGGCTGGGCCAACTTCCTGGAATGGCTCGAAGACCTGCATGAGGTCCGCGTCGCCCTTCACTCCGTTTAGCTTCTGGTCGCCAACCACGAATTCTTGTAGTTCATCGGTGGGGCGCACGGTTCCCTGCAGCAGGGCATCATGGTTGCCGTGAATGGCAAACCAAGGGTGAGCCAGACCGGTGGCAAAGAACTCTTCCTGAGCAACTTGAGCCAGGCCGTTCACCTGGGGCATGCCCCACTTCTCGCCGGCCCGGTCGGTCTCCGGTGCGTCTGGCTTGTAGTAGTGGTCATCGGTGAAGTTTGGGTGACTTCCGTGGGCTGCTTCAACCACTTCGCTGTCACCCGAACCGGAGGAAACCCGGCCACCGTCCATGAGGGTCTTGTACCACTCCAGCTCGTTGGCCTGGCCGTTGTCAATCACGTCTCCGGTGATTAGTACACCGTCAATACGACCACCCAGCAGCGGACCAGCCTCAATCTCGTTGGCAGCCTGAACCATGGCCTCAACAACCTGCAGAGTCAAAAACTCCTGCGGGCGGTAGGTGCCAACGTACTCAAACTGAGCACGAGTCTCGTAGTCAGGGTCGGCAAAGCGATCCAGGAACTCCACGCGGGCAGGAGACTTCGCGTCGCAGACGTGGAGGTCACTCAGGTGGATGAAACTAGCGATTGGAGTGACCGCCGTCGGCTCCTCACCGGAGATTGGCTCACCAGTTTCGGCTCTAAGGCTGGTGCGAGTGAAACCATTAGCGGCGAGACTGCGCTCAAAGACCAGGCGGCGATTGGTGCTGAGATGCTGCATTTAGCCAGCCACCACCAGGTACTCGCGCTCGGCAGCGGAAACCTGCACCGAATCGCCAGGCTGGAAGTTCAGACTGTTGGCACTGGTCATCACTGCCGAAATCTCGGTGCCGTCACCAAGTGCCAGCGAAACTTTGGAGAGCGGGCCTAAGAAGGCTCGCGCCAAGACGCGGGCGTTGGCTTGGTCGGCGTTTTCCACCGATGCCACACTCAAGTCCTCAGGCCGAACCAGAGCAAGAGGATTTGCCGACGCTCCGGCCCAGTCAGATCTGAAGCTAACTCGCTTGCCCATCAGATTTACCAGGTGGCCTTCGAGGGTAACCGGAATGCGGTTCATTTGCCCCACAAAGCCAGCAACGAACTCGTCGGCTGGGTTGTGGTAAAGCTCATCTGGACGAGCAATTTGAGCGATTTTTCCCTGGTTCATGACGGCCACTCGGTCGCTCATGGCCATGGCCTCTTCTTGGTCGTGGGTAACGAAGATGGTGGTGGTTCCCGTCTTCAACTGCAGAGCACGAATCTCGTCGCGGAGGTTGGCGCGCACCTGGGCGTCCAGGGCCGACAGAGGCTCGTCTAGGAGAAGCACGTCTGGCTCAAATGCCAGAGCACGCGCCAACGCTACTCGCTGCTGCTGGCCACCGGAAAGCTGGTGCGGGAATCGCTTGGCGTGCTTTGGCAGGCCAACCATCTCGAGCAGGTCTTGCGCGCGGGTTAGGCGCTCTCGTTTGCTCTCCTTGCGCATGGTCAAACCAAACGCCACATTCTCCGCGGCGGTCAGGTTTGGGAAGAGCGAATAGCTCTGGAATACCATTCCCATGTTGCGCTTGTTTGGTGGTAGCTGGGAGACATCATTTCCACCAACCAGCACAGCACCGGCATCGGGGCGGTCAAGACCTGCAATGATGCGCAGAGCTGTTGTCTTGCCACAGCCCGAAGGGCCAAGCAGGGCAACAAGTTCACCCTGGGCCACGTCTAGGTCGAGCGCGTTGAGGGCAATGGCGTCCTTGAAGCGGCGGGTTACGCCGCGCAGGCTGAGAGTGGTACTTGACATTAGTTTTCCTCTTGAGCAACGGTGTTGCTGGTTGGGCGAATGAAGATGCTGATCACTAGAAGCAGGGCGAAGACCGCTACCAGCGAGAACACGGAGAGCGAAATGGCTCCAAGGATGTTGGACTGCGACATGGTGGTAACCCAGGTGGTGAAAGTGTCCCAGTGGAGCAGCGAGGTGAGGGTGAACTCACCGAGCGAAAGCGCCAGAGTCATGAACAGTGCGCTGGTCACGGTGGAACGAACCACCGGAATCACCACACGAGTGATAGTTCTAAACCAACCGGCTCCGAGGCCTCGGGCAGCTTCAACGATGGTCTTCAGAGGAATGGAACGAAGTCCGGTGTCGAGCGTGCGGTAGGAGTACGGCATTGCCAGAACAGCAAACATGAAGGCCAAAATGACCTCGTTGGTTTGAGCAAAGTCAGGTAATGCTGTCTGGGCACCGATGGCTAGGGCAACGACTGGAATCACCAGTGGCAGTAGCGACAGGAACTCGACGAAACCGCGGAAGCGCTCCCCGCCAAGGTTCAACCAAATCACGGTTGGCACCAGAATCACCAGCAGAATCAGCGCCGAGAGCACCGAGAGCCCAAATGAGATTCCCAAATATTTAGCGAAATCTGGAGCGGTGAAGAACCAAACGTAGTTGTCGAATCCGTGCGTGTTCTTGGCTGGCTCGCGAAGCGAGAACTCGGCCGCAGACACCAGAGGGAAGAAAACAAAGGCGGCGGCAATGAGCATGCCGATGGTCAGCGGAAGCTGACGGGGCGAGAGGAATTTCATCGCTGCCACCTTTCGGCGCGGCGCTGTATCAGGAGGTAGGGAACCATGGCAATCAGGGTCACGACAACCATGGCAACGGCAAGCGCCTTAGCCAGATTGACCTCATCAAAGATCACGTTGCCGTCCAGCAGATTTCCAATCATGAGCGGAACCAGAGCGATAGTTCCGTTGGTCATAGCGCGGGCTGTGGCATAGGCCGAGAATGCGCTCGCGAACAACAGCAGGAAGGCGGAGAGGAAGCTTGGAAACAGCAGTGGCACTCCGATGTGGCGCCAGAACTGCGAACCGTTTGCGCCGAGAGTCTTGGCGGCTTCGTTCCACTCGCGGCGCAGACCGTGAATGGCGGGCGAGAACACAATCACCATAAGGGGAATCTGGAAGTACGCGTAGACCACTACCAAGCCCCAGAAGGTGTAGAGCGAGAATCCCGCACCGTAAATGTCAATGCCAAGCAGCTTTAGGGCGCCGGTTGCTGAACCCTCGGCTCCAAGGGCTGCCACAAACATGAATGCCAGCGGAACTCCGCCAGTGTTGGCCAACACTCCAGAGATGGAGGCGATGATCTGGCGCATACGGTCAGTGCCGCGGCTCTCGATCAGGAAGGCCAAGATGGCTCCTGGGATTGCAGATGCCAGTGCAGAGCAAAAGGCCAAGCCAAGGCTTGTGCGCATCGCGGTGAGGATTGGCTCCTTGAATACATCACCGTAGTTGATGAGGCTAAAAGCGCCGTTATTGTCCTGGAACGATGCCACAAAGACGTCTAGCAGAGGGGCAAAGAAGAAGATGCCCATGAAAACTAAGAGTGGCAAAAGTGCCACTGCGATTGTTAGCCACCTACCCGTAAGGGTGCCCCATGATGGGACACCCTTACGGTTGAGGCGAGCCTCGGTTTGAGTCATGCGACTAGAGGGTTGGCCACTGAGCGGCAACCAGAGCCTTGCCAGTGACCTGCTGGTCTGGCGATGGCTGGTAAACCTTGGCACCCTTTGGAACATTGAAGCCCTCAGGACCGTCGATGATCGAGTTCTTCTTGATCATGTCGGCCTGCAGGATTGGAGCAGCGCCACCCGAAACGAAAATGTTCTGGCCACCCATGATGGTGTTGAACAGCTTCGAACCGGTCAGCTTGATGTCCTTGGAGGTCAGCTGAGTGCTGGTCTTGCCCTTGTTCTCCGAGTAGAGGAACTCTTCCCACAGACGAGCAGCTGCACAGTGAGGAGCCTTGGCATTGATTGCCTGGATGTATGGGGTACCTGCGAGAACTGCATCGGTTGGGATGACGAACTTGAGGTTCTTACCAGCAGCCTTAGCCGAGGCGATGTTTCCTGGAGCGTTGAAGTTCCAGGTCAGGGCAATCTTGTAGGCGCCTGCAACGTAGTTCTCACCGGTTGCCTTCACGGAGGTGAAGTTACCTGAGGCCTTGATCTTCTTGAAGAAGTCGAGTCCAGGCTGGATGTTGTCAACCGAACCACCGTTTGCCAGCGATGCGGCGTAAACCGACATGAATGGCTCCTGTCCTGCGGTTGGGTCGCCAGTCAGTGCAATCTGGCCCTTGTACGCAGGGTTGGTCAGGTCAGCGATCTTGGTTGGAGCTGGCGAAACGCTTGCATCGTAGGAAATTCCGATGATGCCGTTGTAGTCGCCGTACCAGTTGCCGTTGTCGGCCTTCCACTTGCTAGGGATGGCGTTGAAGTTGGCAACCTTGTAGTTTGCAAACAGCTTGTCCTGGCCGGCTCCGATGACGCCGTTCAGAGCCGAAACACCGATGTCAACAACGTCTGGCTGCTTAGCAGCTGGAGCAGTCTTGATGGTCTGGATCTCGTAAGCCGACGAACCGTCTGGGTTGTCATCGTTGATCTTGATGCCGAAAGCCTTGCTGAACAGGTCCATGGCCTCGCCGTAGTTTGCCCAGTCGCGTGGAAGGGTGATTACGTTGAGCTCGCCTTCCTTCTTGGCAGCCTTGACCAGTGCGTCCATGCCGCCTGCGGTCTTGAGGTTGGTTGCCTTGCATACGTTGGTTGCGGCCAGCGATGGGGTGCTGATCGAAACGACTGCGCCGAAAGCAACTGCCGAAGCAGCAGCAACAGCAACAATGCGCTTGAGGTTCATTTAGTCTCCTTGTTTGGGTTAAGTCGGTTAACTAGAACCGCTCGTGACCTATCCCAAACGCCGTTGGCAAACGCAAACCAAGCGAAGCATGAACGAACCAGAAAAGGTTTATAAAACCGTTACAAACGTTAGTTGAACAACAGGTTAGGTAGCTGAGCCACCGATGCAATGACTGCTGTCGCACCGGCTGCAACGAGTGCAGCGCGATCATGCGAACCGGAGAGTACACCGATGCGGGTGCCAGCACCGAATGAAACCGCAGCCTCCATGTCACTCACGGTGTCTCCCAGGACAACGCAGTTCTCGGGGTCAATCACGCCCAGCTTGGTTGCCGCCAGCTGCAGCATTTTGGGGCTAGGGCGCCCGGCGCCAACCTCACCGGGAACCACAGTCTCGGAGACGATGCCGTTCCATTCCAACTGGTTGAGGATGGCGTTCAGAGTCATGCGGCTGAAACCGGTGGTAAGCGCGGTTGGGATGCCACGCGTCTTTAGCTCATTGAGAACAGCAGTTGCACCTGGAATCTCTTCAACGCCCTCGGTCAACACCAAGTCGAGGTACGCTCCCTCAAACGCCACGTTTGCCTTCTCAGCCAGATCAGCGCGACCGAGCATGGCGGTGAAGACCTCTATCTTGCTCTGACCCATGGTGTCTATGGCGTACTGAGTGAACTCGGCGTGACGCTCCTGCCACTGCACCGGCACCGCGAAGGCGAAGGCCTTCTCGAAGGCGCGAATCACCAGACCCTCGTCACGAACGGTGGTACCTGCTACATCAAAGGCAATCATTTCAAACATTAGAAACCCAGGATCCTCAAGGTGTTTTCGGCAATGGCTGGAGCCAGCGAGTTTCCTCGGCCGCCAGGGCCGGTGACGACAACGATGGTCTTAGAGATGTGGGTGCGCTCACAGATGGCTCCATCGGTGCGCTGTGAGTAAACACCGTCCCAGCGGCGGGCTACCTTTGGCAGCGGGCGGCCGAGGATGTCCGAAGCCACGTCAATCAAATAGTCATACTCGGGCTCGCGCAGGAAGATGTCGAACGGCTCTTCGTACTCGTGGGTGTCGCCAATGGTCAAGGTGCCATCCGTGCGCTGTACCATGAGGAGCTGCATTTTTGCGCCGGCTGCAATCGGGTGCTGCGGCGGCAGCTCGCGTAGGGCAGGAACGTCATAGGCCGGGTAGTAGCGCATGGAGTCGCCATCGCCAACCGAAGTGGTCAGTTCCTCCCCCAACGGAACGGTACTCATCATCTGCAGGCGCACGCGACGGATTGGCGCCTCAGCCAACTGCGCGCCAAACAGACGTTTGTGGTCCGCGCCAGGACAGACCAGCGCGAAGTCGCCGTGGAACATTTCACCCGTGGCAGCGAAGGCAACTGGGCCGTTAGGTCCCTCGTTCACATCAACAATCTCGGTGCTAGGAATCCAGGTGTAGTTGTCGTGGGCAAGTAGGTGGTGACGAATGTTGTGCAACAGGTGGGCTGGCTCAACGGCGGCGTCCTTGGAGCAGTAGAGTGCGGCCTCAAAGGTTCCGCGCACTGCAGGGTTGATCTGACGTGCCTCCTCGGCGGTCAGCAACTGCCAGCCTCGTGCGTCGGCATCCGGCAACGCCATGGACTGCTCCATGACCTTCACTTCAGCGGCGGTTCGCGCAATTGTCAGCGAGCCATTGGCGCGCAGGCTTAGGTCGCGCACATCTGAGGCAGCCTCGTCCCAAAGTTCTCGGGCCTGAATGGCCTCATCCAACTCTTCGCCGGCACGGCGGCCGCCCACCCAAACCAAACCAAAATTCCTCACCGATGCCTGAAGCACCACCGGGTCACGGTCAATCTGAACCACGCGGTATCCGCGCTTGACTAGTCGCCAGGCGTGCATGGTTCCAATAACGCCGCCACCAATGATGAGAATATGCTTGGTCATGAAGAGTCCTCCAGAGGCCGAGGCTAGCCAGCGTGCGTGAACTCAAGGTTTCAATAGACTGAACGAATGAGCGGAAAATCTAACAGCTGGCTTGGCCTTTATCTCTTGGTTGGAGGCGTCTGGGGGTTCTCGTTCTACTTCATTGCACTGGGCGATAAGTTCCTCACGCCAGTGGGCGTTGGCTTCTGGCGGCTAGCTCTCGGCGCCATTGCCATGCTGGCAATCACTTTGGCAACTAAGCGCAAAATTCCCACCGATGCCCGCACCTGGGGCATTCTTTTTGTGATTTCGCTCTGCATGAACTCAATCCCCGCCGCTTTATTTGCCTACGCCGAGCAGCACGTTACCAGCGCATTCGCCGGTATCACCAACTCAATGACTCCAATCGCGACAATTCTTGTGATTCTGGCATTCTTCCGCGAGGAGAAACCATCCACCAAGGTTCTTGCCGGCCTGGGCGTTGGCCTGATTGGAGCCCTACTCGTGCTGGCAATCTGGAACGGATTCGGCAATAACGACCCTCTGGCGGTACTTGCCCTCGGGGGTGCCGTCCTGCTCTACGGCATCGGTGGCCCACTAGCCCGCCGGCTTGTGCCTGGCCTCAAGCTGGACACTCAGGTGCAGGTTACTGTGCAGATCACAGCCGCAGCCATAACCTTGCTGCCGTTCTACCTCTCCGGTCCACTCACAACTGCAGCCACCGATGCCCTGGGAATTGCCGGCATGCTGGTGCTCGGTGTGCTGGGAACCGGCTTTGCCTACATCTGGTACTACCGCCTTATGGCACTGGCGGGCAGCGCCGTGGCCAACGCGGTCACGTTCCTATCGCCGGTCGTGGCGGTGCTAGCTGGATCGCTGCTGCTGGGCGAGGCGGTGACCTGGAACCAGCTCGTTGGAGGAGCCGTAGTTATTCTTGGAGCTGCAATCAGCCAGGGTCGCCTAGACCAGTTGTTCGCACGGCTCAAGCTCTAGAGCGTTGCTTCGCTAGCGAATTGGAAGCCTGAGCGCAGCCGGCGCGTGTGCCGGAACTAGCGGTTTTACCGGCTGCGCGGGCTCAACCAGCTCAAACGGCGACCCGAGCGCGGGGCGAGCATCGGTGGCGCCTTTATTAGGCCAGACCGAACAGGCCCACTCTGACTGGGCGGCGATGCTCAGGCTGGGGTTCACTCCGGGGTTGGCACTCAGGGTGCTGCCGTCAAAAATGTGCAGGCCGGGCTCGCCAAATACTCGCAGGTAGCCGTCCACCACGCCCTGCCTGGCCGTGGCACCGATTGTCGCGCCACCCAGAAAGTGGGCGGTCAACGGAATGCCTAACGCCTCCGTGGCAACAGCTCCTGGAATGCCGTTCATCTCCGCGGCGAGCGCCCTCGCAAACTTGTGTCCAGCCGGAACCCAGCTCGGATTCGGCTCTCCGTGCCCCTGCTTGCTCACCAGCTTGGAACCCCAAAGGCCTCGCCTCAGGTACGTGGTCAGCGAGTTGTCTCGGGCCTGCATCACCAGCAAGATCAGAGTGCGTTCGCTCCAGTGCCTGAAGTTGTAGAAACTCGGCAGGTTGTGCAGGTTGCGCAGAATGGCCACTAGCTGGCGGCCTAGGTTTGGGCTTCCGCCGTCGCGCCCACTCGCCATGAACGCCTGCAGAGTGGCCATCAGGTTACTGCCACGTCCGTAGCGTACCGACTCAATGTGAGTATCGGGCGAAGGGTAGACGCTTGACGTGATGGCCGAACCCTCGCTGTAATCCACCTCGCTGGTCTTGGAGATAACCCCAAGCAGGCTCTCGCTGTTGGTGCGAGTGTTGGCGCCCAGTTGGCTACTGATGCCTGGCAGTCGGCCGTTGGCCCTCAGCTTGTGGAGTAGCTTTGCGGTGCCAAGCGCCCCAGCCGCCACAATCACTTGGTCGGCTTTTATCTCACCGATGTGTCCGCCGCGCGCAGTTGCACGGGTGGTCACGGTCCAACCAGATTCCGACCGGCGAAGATCGGTCACGGTAGTTAGCGGCCAAACCTCCGCTCCCCCAGCCTCGGCCAAGTGCAGGTAGTTCTTCACCAGAGTGTTCTTTGCATTGTGTCGACAGCCGGTCATGCACTCGCCGCAGTTTAGGCAACCGCTCCGAGTGGGACCCACTCCACCAAAGAATGGGTCGGGGCTGGCCACACCGGATCCCTCGCCAAAGTAGACACCAACCGGAGTTGGCGTGTAGGTGTCGCCAAAACCTTGGGCTTCGGCCACTTTCCGTAGCACTCGGTCGGAGTTGCTCTCGAAAGGGTTAGTGACTACGCCAAGCATCGCCTCAGCCTGGCGGTAGTGCGGCTCCAGTAGCGCCTTCCAGTCGGTTATTCCGGCCCACGTTCCGGTGCCGAAGAAGGCATCGGAGGGGCGGTAGAGGGTGTTGGCATAGACCAGAGAACCGCCACCAACCCCGGCACCCGAAAGCACTAAAACGTTGGAGAGCAGGTCCATGCGCTGGATGCCGGTGCAGCCCAACCGCGGAATAAACAGGAATTTGCGCACGTTCCACGAGGTCTTGGCGAACTCTTGATCTTGGAAGCGGGCACCGGCCTCAATAACCAGCACGCGGTAGCCGCGCTCAGTCAGGCGAAGTGCGGCAACCGACCCACCGAATCCGGAACCAATCACCACAACGTCGTAGTGCTCCACTGGGTTCGCCCTCCCCTGATCACTTTGAGCCTTGCCGACTATGGGTTGCGAAGTGGAGCAGCCGGCAGACGCTCCTGCGAAACCCAGCGCTGCTTGTAGCCCTCGCTGGAGCTGAAAAGGTCTAGGAACGCCTTGGGATCAAACGAGTCTGGGCCAAGCACTCCCTCACCCCGCCATTGACCGGTGGCCAGCAACTCGAGAGCGCAAACCGGCACGAATGCGGTCTGAACCACCACGCATTGCGCGTCAAACTCGGCCATGGCGTCCTGATTATCCAGCACATGGTAGAGGTAGGTAGCACGGTCTCGGCCGTCCATGTCCTTGCCGGTAACCAGCACGCCGGCGCAGGTCTTGCCGGTCATCTGCGGGCCAATCTTTGCTGGGTCTGGCAACACCGATGCCACCAGGTCGCGCGGAGACACATCTACAGGCCCCTGGGCGCTACGAACGCGAACCGGACGGGTGCGGTCAAGTTTTAGTTTGTTTAGGGTCTTCAAAACACCGATGAACTCGTTGCCCAGTCCGTACTTGAAGGTAACCCGGTTGGCCTTGATGGTGCGAGGAAGCATGAGCACTTCCTCGTGCTCAACGTTCACGCACTCCACCAAACCAATGCCTTCTGGGAAGTCAAAGATCTCGGGCTCACTGAATGGCTCGGTGGTAAACCAGCCCTTGCCCTCCTCGTAGATAACGGGTGGGTTTAGGCACTCCTCGATGGTGGTCCAAATGCTGAAGCTAGGGGCAAATATCTCGTTGCCGGCTTCATCGGTGACCACTAGATTTGCGCCATCGCGAACACCAATTTCGGCGATCTCGCTGAACAGGTTCTGAGCAGCGTGACGAGCAAGGATGTTGGAGAGACCCGGCTCAACACCGGCACCAACTAGCGCCAGCCGCCCGGCGCGTTCCCACTGCTCGTTCACAGCAAACTGAGCGTCGCCAAGCTTGATTCCGGTCTTGTGGAGCGGGTCGCTCTCGTGCGGCTCACTGAGGCTCATTGCCATGTCTATGTAGTCGGCTCCGGCGGTAAAAGTACCACTGAAAATGGTGGACACAAAGCGAGGCTCAACCGCATTCACCACGTGGGTCACCTCGTACTGGCGCACCAGTTCGGTTACGTTTGCGGCGCTCGAGGCATCAATTTTCTCGGAGATAAAACGGGCGGCAACTTCTGGACCGTGGCGTCGGGCAATCCACTCGATGGTGGCATCGCAACGACTCTGGTCGTAGTCGGCGATGACTATAACTTCGTAGAAATCGCGGCGGGCGGCAACCTTGGCAATTGCGTCGCCCACACCTCCAGCACCGATAAGAAGAATACGCATTGGTTAAGCCTATCGGCGGGTGATGTCCGCCTCAGGATTGTTGACCCAGTCGATTACGCCCTGCCAGGATCCCCAGCCATCCTTGCTTGAAAGGTGTGCCGCACCCGGAATAATGATTGCCTCCAACCCGAGTGGGTCACCGATGGCGGCCTGCAGTCCGCTCGGGCTCCAGGGATCGTTGTCGCTGCCAACTAGAGTTAGGTTCTTTGCCGAGGCGTGAAGTGCAGCCCGGATTTCAGCATCGGTGTGAGAGATATCAAAGCTTGGCAGCTTGCTGATGCCGGTGCGCTCTGGAGGCGCCACCATCAGCAGACGATCCACAATCAGGCCGGCCGGCAGTAAAGCATCGGTGGCAGATTTCAGCCACAGCACATTGCCCAGAGAGTGGCCAATCACGATGATTTCATCGGTGGATTCACCGCGAGTCTCGAGCAGAATATCCAGCTCACTTTGAAGCAACCATGACCATTCTTCGAAGTCAGGCTCCATGGTGTTTGGGTACTGCGGGTAAAAAACGTGATGGCCCTGGCGGCGAAGCGCAACGGCGAGTCGGCGCTGCCAGTGGTCGCTCGGGCGAACGTTTGTCCAGCCGTGGTTGATCAGAACATATGCCATGTTCTAAGGCTAACTACCGAAGGCTGGCTCCGCGAAGTGCGGGGCGAACAATAAAGAAGGTTGCGGCCAATCCAATCAAGTAGCAGCTTAGGTATCCCCCGCCAATGCCCAGAGTGCTGTTGGTTGGCAGCAGGGTGAAAACCGGAGAGAGCAGACTGGTGATCAGGAAGTTGAGCGTTCCCATCAGTGCCGCTGCAGTGCCGGCTTCTTCTCCATGAGGCGCCATGGCCAGGGTCTGGAGCGGTCCGGTCGAGAGGCCGAAGCCAAAAGTTCCAAGGTAAATAAGACCCATGACCACTAGAACGGATGGCAAGGCGACACCGATGGTCATTGCGCCCACGCCACCCAAGGCACCGAGAATCATTGCCAGGGCTAGGGTGCGAAGGTAGCCCCAGCGCGGAGCCAGATAGGAACTGGCCTGGAATGCCAGGAGCCAACTGAAGGATACGCTTGCCGCCAGCAATCCGTAGGTGCTCTGGTCAACGTGCAGCACCTTGTAAAAGACAAAGGGAAACAGATTTAGGTAGGTGTAGAGCTGCACCGTCGTGGCAATGCTGATGATGAGCAGGCCGCGGTAAGAGCGATCCTGCAACACGTGCACGAAACGCTTTCCCATGCCGCCAAAAACACTGCCATTTCGGTCTGCGGCAGCCAGGGTCTCCCGCATTGAGAATGACCAGAGCACACCGATGCCACCGAGCACACCAAAGATCTTGAATACGGTGCGCCAATCAACCACCTGAATAAGCTGGGCACCGAGGATTGGCGCAAATACTGGAGCCAAGCCTTGAATCCAGAAGATTCTGGACAGCAACTTGAGCATGGCGTTACCCTCGGCCGAGTCGCGCACCATACCTGCGGCAATCACGGCGGCACCTGATGAGCCAACAGCCATCAATGCTCTCATGCCGATGAAAACCCCCATATTGGGCGCCGCTGCGCTAGCAAAAGCACCGATGGCGTACAGCGCGAAGGCCACAATCATGGGACGCTTGCGGCCAATTGAATCGGAGAAAGGACCCGCAACTAACTGCCCGAGTCCCATTCCAATAGTCACACCGGTGAGGCTGAACTGGAGCAGTGCGTTGCTAACTCCAAAGGTGGTTCCAATACTCGGGAAGGCCGCGGTAAATGGGTCAATAGTGAATGGTCCCAGAGCGTAGGCGAGTGCCAAAAATAGGACAAAAGCCGTGCGAAGGCGGGCTGACTGAGACAAGTAAAACCTTTTGTTTGTTAGGTATTCAGTTTAGAGCTGCGGCGTAGCGAAAAACCCGCCCGGACAAAGCCGAGCGGGTTTTCCAAGAGTGGGAATCGACTACGCGAGCGATACCTTTGCGCCAGCGGCCTCAAGGGCTGCCTTTGCCTTCTCAGCGGTCTCCTTGTTGACACCCTCGAGAACCTTTGCAGGTGCTCCGTCAACAACGGCCTTGGCCTCGCCCAGTCCGAGGTTGGTAAGGGCGCGAACCTCCTTGATGACCTGGATCTTCTGGTCGCCAGCAGCCTCGAGAACTACGTCGAACGAGTCCTTCTCCTCAGCGGCCTCAGCAGCAGCAGGTGCAGCAGCAGCAGCAACGGCTACTGGAGCAGCGGCGGTAACCTCGAAGACCTCTTCGAACTTCTTAACGAACTCGCTGAGCTCGATGAGCGAAAGCTCCTTGAAGGCCTCAATCAGCTGGTCAGTGGTCAGCTTTGCCATTTGTATCTCCTAAGTGGTTTTTGTAAATAAAAAGGGGTGGTTAGTTGGACTGCTTTTCGCGAAGCGCGTCGACGGTGCGAACGGCCTGCGCAAGCGGAGCCTGGAATACGTAAGCTGCCTTGAACAGCGAGGCCTTGATGACGCCTGCGGCCTTGGCCAGCAGAACTTCCTTGGACTCGAGGTCGGCGAGCTTCTTGACCTCATCTGCGGTAAGTGCGGCGCCATCGAGGACACCAGACTTGACTACGAGAAGAGGGTTTGCCTTTGCGAAGTCACGCAGCTGCTTGGCTACGGTCACGGCCTCGCCGTGAACGAAGACCATTGCGCTAGGGCCGAAGAGCTGACCGTCAAATGCGGTAACTCCTGCGTTCTTAGCGGCAATCTTCAGCAGAGTGTTCTTTGCAACGGCGTAAGTTGCGTCTGCACTGATGGTACGGCGCAGCTCTTTGAGCTGAGCCACAGTGAGACCGCGGTACTCGGTGAGCAAAACTGCGGACGAGCTGCTGAACAGGTCAGTAAGCTCGGCGACGGTTGCTTCCTTGTTCGCCATGGCACTCCTTGGATGATTTACTTGCCGGTAGCCCCGGGACCCAGAAAACTGAGCGGGCAGGAAATGATTCCTGTCCGAGCAATAAAAAAGCTCCGGCGCAAGCGCACGGAGCAAAAACGTTTTTCAACGAACTAACTACATACACCTACGCGGGATGCCGCATTTACTGCGATCCTTCGTCGGTCGTGGTCAATCCATTTATTTGCATAAGTGGAGAGCCCGCGCCCGAAACCGGCGGTCTTTGGCTTCCTCCAGTTTAGCCCAGATGCGGAAACGGGCGCAACCCCCGGTTTATCGAGGATTGCGCCCGCTGCATCGGTGATTTAGGGCACCAAATAAGGCTGACTAGTCGTCAAAACGCTTTGGACGGTCCTCGCGAGGGCCATCGAACTTGCGCTTTGGTCGGTCGTCAAACTTGCGTGGTCCACGGTCGTTGAACTTGCCACGGTTGCCACCCCAGCTCTTGCCGCGGTCACCTCCGCCGCGTGGTCCACGATCACGGTCGCCGCCACGGCCACCTTCGCGGCCACCGCTGCGACCACCGAAGTCGAGAACCTCGACTGCTGGAGGTGGAGCGATTGGGCCTGCAAGCTGCTCGAGCAGCTCGTGGTCTGGCCAAACATCGGTGAAGATTCCGTCACGCTCGGCGCGGTTCAGCAGGTCTTCCATGCGACGACGACGCTGGCGAGGAATCATGGTGACCACGGTTCCCTCCTTGCCGGCGCGACCGGTGCGACCGGAGCGGTGCAGGTAGGTCTTGTACTCAAGAGGCGGATCAACCTGGACAACCAGGGCAACGTCGTCAACGTGGATACCGCGAGCGGCAACGTCGGTGGCCACAAGCACGCGGCAGTTGCCTCGGGTGAAGCGCTCGAGGTTGCGGTTTCGCTGACTCTGGTTGAGGTCACCGTGCAAACGAGCTGCTGGAACTCCAGCCTCGGTCAGGCTCTCGCTCAGACTCTCGGCGGTTGCCTTGGTGCGGCAGAAGATCAGGCTCTTGCCCTCGCCCTGAACCAGACGGAGCAGAACCGGTGAACGGTCCTCGTCACGCATAACCAGAACACGGTGGATGATGTTAGAGGTGTCCTGGTCCTCGTTTGGAACCTCGTAGACGAATGGCTCAGGCATGAACTGCTTAACCAGTGCGTCAACCTCGCGGTCGAGGGTTGCGCTGAAGAGCAGCTTCTGGCTGTCACCGGTGGCCGCCATGATGCGGCGAACACCCTCGATGAAGCCGAGATCACACATGTGGTCGGCCTCGTCAATGACGATGGTCTCAACATCGCTCAGGTCAACGATGCGCTGCGCCATGAGGTCTTCGAGGCGACCAGGAGTTGCAACCAGGATGTCAACACCACGGCTGAGGGCAACTTCCTGACGACGCTGAGGCACACCACCGTAGACGGTGAAGGTATAGAAACCAACGGCGCGAGCCAACTGGCTTGCGGTGCGGTCGATCTGGTCTGCGAGCTCGCGGGTTGGAGCCAGGATCAGAGCGCGAGGCTTGTTTGGCTTGCGAGGCTGCGAACCACCGGCTACCAACTTGGTGATTACCGGAACACAGAACGAAACGGTCTTACCCGAACCGGTCTTACCGCGGCCAAGCACGTCCTTGCCCTCGATTGCAGCCGGAATGGTTGCAGCCTGGATTGGGAAAGGAGTCTCGGCACCCATGCGGGCTAGGGCCTCAACGAGCTTAGGGTGCAGACCCATCTCCTCAAACGAGCCGGCAAGCTCTACTGCCTCGGCGTCCACCGATGCCAAGCGTTCGAGAACTACGTCCTCGGCAAATGCCTTCTTGTTTGGGGTGGTGGCGCGGCGGTCCTCAAAGCTACGGTCGCGGCTGCGGTCACGCTCTACGCGGTCGGCGCGCTCTGGGCGGCCATTTCCGCGGTCGTCGCGGTCAAAGCGTGGGCGCTCTGGGCGGTCATCACGGTTGAAACGCGGACGGTCGTCGCGGTCACGGTTGAAAGCAGGGCGGTCGCCACGATCATCGCGGTTAAAGCCTGGGCGGCCACCACGATCGTCGCGAGGAGCCCAGTCACGGCGGCGGTCATCGCCACGCTCCGGACGAGCACCTTGGGTCTCGCGGTCGCGGTTGAATGGGGCGCGGCCATCGCGGTCGAAACGACCAGCTGGGCGGTCGCCTTGGGTCTCACGGTTAAAGCCTGGACGGCCACCACGATCATCGCGAGGAGCCCAGTCACGGCGGCGGTCATCGCCGCGCTCCGGACGAGCACCACGATCATCGCGGTCGCGGTTAAAGGCTGGACGTGCACCTTGGGTCTCGCGGTCACGGTTGAAGCCTGGGCGTCCACCGCGATCGTCGCGGTTGAACGGGGCGCGGCCTCCGCGGTCGTCGCCACGCTCTGGACGAGTGGCGCGGTCTCCGCGTGGGGCGTCCTGCTTGGCCTCAAAGAAGGCCTGACGCTTTTCAGATCGGCCGCCGCGGCCGTCCTCGCGCGCCTTGAAGCGCGGCTCGGATGCGTGACCGTGACCCTGAGGTGCACCGGTCTTGCCGTGACGGGGTTTACGTCCTTCTGGACGTGACGAACCATTGCCAAATTTAGGCATGTTATTTTCCTCTTCAATTTTGTGGGCCGCATGGGAGTAGCACCCGGCGCACTGTTCATAAAAAGTCGAACTGCGCTAGACCCACAAAAAGCCAGCCCCAGATGGGCTGCATAGAGGATAAGACTGGCACTTCATAAGACTCACCACAAGCTTGGGCGGTGATCATGCGTTAGTGGAAGTGCTGCAAACGACTTGTTGTTACCGAAACGTAACTTTAATAGCCTAGCCGATTAGGTTGCGCTTGGCTAGAGCCGATTCCAAATCAGGGTTGGAAGGCTCAACCAAGAACTCACCGTCGGCGAAAACAATCACCGGAATGTTCTTGCGGCCGGAGATGCCCTCTGCCTCCTTGGCAAACTCGGCAACCTGCTCAACGTTTTTCTCCTCGAAGGCAACGCCAAGCTCAATCATCTGCGCCTTGCTGCGGCGGCAGTCAACGCACCAGTCGGCTCCGTAATAGGTAACTTCGGCCATGATTTGCTCCTTATGTTCTTAATGAAAGGCACCGATGCGACTAGCGCAAACGGTTCTTGTCTGGAATTACTAACTCTTCGCCGTCAAAGGTGATTCCCGAAAGGTCGCGAATCACGATGTCGGCGGCGCTGGCGAGCGCCTTCTCTGTAACTCCAATTACTAGTCCTACACCTGCTTCGATTGCCGCCTCGCACCCTGCGATGGCATCTTCAAAGACCACGCAGTCGGCTGGGTCGAAACCTAGCTTTTCGGCGCCCAAAAGGTAAGGGTCTGGGAACGGCTTGCCGCGCTTGACGTCGTCACCGGTGACCAGCTGTTCCGGTACCGGAATGCCAGCGGCTTCGAGTCTGGCTCGTCCAAGGTTTACGTTGGCGCTGGTACAGACGGTCCAGGTTCCTGGCTTGAGCGAAGTGGTGAGTTCAACCGCTCCGGCGAGCGCCACAGTCTCAATTGCACTGGCCTGTTCAAGCTCGTTGATGTAGTCGTTGGCCTCGGTGAAGAGCTCCGGTGGCAACATAGCGCGCACCTTATCTTCGGCGCGAACTCCGGCATTTTCTGGCTGATCCCAGTCCCAACCCGGCGCGTACTTTTCGGCCCATTTCTGCCAGGCCACGGCTGCGGCTTGGTGGGAATCCACCAATACTCCATCGTTGTCAAACAGGAGTCCGCGGGCGTTGTACTTCACCCGTCTAGTTTAAAGCCGCTACTTTACGTTGCGGGTGCGCTCCAGCAGCAGCAGGTAAATGCCAACCACTGCCAACACAATCAAAACGAAGGCGGGCACAAAGTCCTGCAGGAACCGCAGCGAGGTGATGGGCTCAATGGTGGGCGGCAGCGGAGTGGGCGCCGCGCCCATGCCTTTGTCATAGACCCGAACTTCCTTGGGCCAAACCACGAGCTTTTGCACAGCCTCGCTGGCCTTCGAGAAGGAAACGATAATGACCGCGGCACTCCAGATTATGCCGAGGACCAGGTTGAGATTGCGTGCACCCTTGGTTGCACCAACCCGCTTGCCGTGTCCCACGCTGTAGTTGTAGGCAGCCGTAGAGTATCGCGTGCCCATGACCATACCCGCACCCAGAATGGTGTGAATTAGCACCCAAATCCAAATGTCCAGGCGCGTGTGGGTCACATCGGAGATTATTAGGCCAAGTAGCAGTGCCGTTACCCCACCGATGATTGGTACGGAGTAACCAAGGCCCAGGTGGCGCTGTGCGAGTGCCGCTGCCGACTTAGCCATGGGCGCGCTCCTTAGACTCGTGACCCTTTTCATCCTCATCCACCGGATTGACGAAGGCGCGGATGATAACGAAGACCATGATTGCGGCATCAAACAGGATTGGAATGTAAACGTTGAATACCCGCATGAGCTCGTCCGGCTGCACGTATCCACTTCCAGCCGGATAGGAGTTGTTGTTCATGAAGTTGGACATGAAGTTGCCAACTCCAAATACCGCACCGATGATCAGCGCCACAAACACTGCCACGAGCGAGAAACCCCTTACCGCGCGCTCCAAGGCGGTGGTGTTTAACTGGCGAGCCATTCGACGAGCGGTCACGGAGGTAAGCCCCAGGATTGCCACACCAATTAGGAATAGGTAGGTGGAGAGGTGGAACTCGTTTTGCTGGGCATTCCAGTTGCCGTAATTTGAACCGTTCTGAAGGTAAAGATCCGAGATTTGGGCACCAAGAAAGACAGCCCACATTCCAACTAGACCCAGGAGCGGCAGGGCCAGAGCCACGCGCCCCCGGCCGATTCGTTGAACCAAACCATTGCTCATGGCTTCAGGCTACTATGAACGCATGATTCTCGTCATTGGTGAAGCCCTTATAGACCTCATTGAAAACCGCTACCAGCCGGGTTCTTATAACGCCATCGTTGGTGGAGCTAATGCCAACGTTTCCATCGCGTTGGCTCGCCGCGGCACCAAGCAGCAGTTCCTGGCTCGTCTGAGCACAGACCGCTTTGGCAAGATAATCCGTGAAAAGCTCGAAGCCAACCATGTTGGTCTTGACCACATTGTCACCACCGATGCCCTGAGCACACTGGTGGTTGTTGCCATCGACTCCCACGGCGTTCCTTCCTACTCCTTCTATGTGAACGGCACCGCCGACTGGGGTTGGACTCCACAGGAACTACCAAGCGACGTTGCCTTGGAGAACCTGCACGCCACCGCCATTCAATACGGCTGCCTAACCATGGCTATGGAGCCGGGCAACTTGGTTATAGAGGACTGGGTCAAGAGTCACTACGCCCAAAACTCGGTCTCGCTGAGTCACGATATCAACATGCGTCCGGCTTTGGGCTTTGACCCTGAAAAGGAACGCGCCCGCGTTGAGCGCGTCAACGACGTGAGCCACATCATCAAGGCATCCGACGAGGACATTCAGTGGCTCTACCAACTGGACGAGAACGCGCCCAACTTCCAAACCCGAATCGACGTGATTGTGCGCGGTTGGATTGGCACCAGCGGACGTCACGTCTTCGTGACCCGAGGCGCCGACGGCGTGAGCATCTACCGCCCGAGCGGAGTGCGCCTAGACGTTCCTAGCCGCAAGATCAACGTGGTTGACACCGTTGGCGCCGGAGACACCTTCTGCGCCAACCTGTTGGGTCAACTGAGTGATGTTGGCGCCCTTGGCACCGATGCCTTCGACCGACTGAACAATCTGAGCGACGATGCGCTAGTTGAGTTTGTGCGAGTTGCCGGCGTGGCCGCCAGCATCACCTGCGAGCGTGCCGGTGCTGAACCACCAACCCTGAACGACCTAAACGAGGTCCTGGCCCAGCTCTAGAACACGCCTGCTTTTAGGCGACAATCTCGGCCTGGAGCTGCACTCCCCCGCCAAAGTTCTGAAGCCTCCAGCGGTGAGTTAGTTCGTCGAGCAGTGAAGATCCGTACCCCTGCTCCGAGTCCTTCGGCAGCGGCTTTCCATCGTTCTCAACCGAGAGTCGAATCAATCCTCGGTCATCCTGAGCAATGTCTATCTTGACTGACTCGGCGGCTCCATGCTTCACCGAGTTGTTGATAGCCTCGCGAAGCACTTCGATGGCACATTCGGCACTATCGTGGTTGCGATTCAAAGTGCTTAGGGCACCGGGCTCGAGGTGAATTTTGAAGTCAATTGAGTCTTCCCAGAGCGCGGTGATGTTGTCGAGTACATCCTCAAAATCAAACTCTTCGGTCTTGGCTCCAGCCAGCTGCCCGAGGGCATCGGTGATGTCTTTTTGCACCGAAGCAACAGCCTCTGGTGTGGGCTGCGAATCACGACTGAGGCGGATGGCTGCAGAATAGAGCGCACCTTGAACCGAGCCGTGCAACACCATGGCCACGCGCTTGCGATCCAGCCAAACCTGCTGCCGGAGTTGGCTGGTGAGTAGTGCCATGTCCTCATTCACTAGCTCGAGATCGCTGATGCTCTGACGGCGATAGGAGTTGGCCATTTCAACCACAAAGAGTGCAATTCCAATGATGGTAACGATGAGCACGAAGGTGAGGCGTTCGGTGACGTGCAGGTGCCAGGGGGTGCGCATCCAATAGAGCGGGGCGGCCAAACCGGCAACAAAATAAGAACCCACAAAGGCAAAGAATGCCGGAACCGGCGAGTATTCGCGTCCGCCGAAGAATCCCTCAAGCACCTTCAGACTCACAAATAGAGTGAAGCCAACTAGGGTGGCAACCATCATGGCGTCTACCGCATTTCGGGTGACCGCCTGCGGCGCCATTTCAGCTGCAATGCTTAGGATTGCACCCCAGGCAGGCAGCAGATCGATTCGAATTCTGGCGGGCAGGAGGCCGGTACGCACCACTCGAATCGGGCCGGTGGTGTCGAGCGCGAGTGAGAGTTCTTCGTTGGCGATCTCATGGCTCAGCGGACGAATCACGTCGTCAACGGTGACCTGGAGCACCTTTAGCGCTGGGTCTAGCTCATGCTTTCGGGTAGCTTCGTCGAGCTTGGCGCGGAGTTCGGAAATCGCCGGCGTGATGATTCCGTTCACGCGCCCCATCAGCTCCGATTGGAGCCCTTCGTGCATCCGCCTGAAGTTGGTAATGGCGCTCTTGAGCACCGAGCGCTCTTTCGCCAGCTGTTCGAGCGCCTCCTGCTGGAGCGAGATGGTGGTCACCACGGCGGCCGAAACCGACATGCAGATGAGCGTGAATACCGGTGGCGAGACTAGGCGGAAAAGGAGATCACTCTCCGCCCCAAGGCCCAGGTAAAGCGCCATGAAGTAGGAGACCAGGCCGCGCACCCAACCAATCAGCAAGTAAATGCCGAGTGCATATACGATTCCAGCCTTGGGTGCCCAAACAAACTTGATGAATTTGGCAATCACAAAAGCAATCACCGATGCGCCGTAGGCGATTAACGCCACCGGAATCCACTCCACGAAGGAGCCGCCCAGGCGCTCAGAGTCGTAGAAGAGGTTGGTGGAGTAGGAAGGCAGCGCGAACAGCAAGATAACCCACCACGAGAAACTGTAGTCGGCTCCGAGCCTCAGGAATGTGCCTACGGGTTTGAGACTCGGCAGCTCTAGGCGTCCGAGCAGAGTCATTGCTATTCTCCGGCGATGTTTCCGGTTGCCTTAAGGAAGGTTCGCGCCGCTTCGACTCGAGCATTTCCATCGGCGGAAGTGCTGATTGCCAGCGCCTCAAAGACGCGACTAACCATACCCTCTACGGCGCGAATCGTGGTTCCACGCATATCGGCGATCTGCGAGTTGCTCAATCCCTGCGAAACCAGCGAAAGCACACCCAGTTGCTTCTTAGAGAGCGAGGCAAGCGGGCGGGTGCTGTCCAGGTCGTGACGGTACTTCACCGATGCCCGGTCGCGCAAAACCGCGTCGAGCGCATCCACCAGCTCAGTGGAGTTGACGAGCTGCGACTTGCGCAGGTACGCCGCGTTGTTGGGAACCACCTTGCGGTCCTTACCCACGAAGCGCGGATCCGGGATGTTGGTGAGGAACACAATGCCAACATCGGCAGCGTTTCGCTGCATGTAGTCGGCGAAATCAAAGCCGTTTGGTCCCGGTCCAAGCTCGATGTCCACGACTACGGCGTCTGGGTCAACGGCCGAGCAGGCGCGCTTTGCGTCTGCCACGTTGGCGGCGGTGGTCACCTGGAAGTTGTGAGCCTCCAGGGTTTGTGCAATCAGGTCGCGCAGTAGAGATTCGTTCTCTACAACAACCACATGTCTGCGGTACATTTTCTTCTCCCCTTGAGAACCAAGGAGGCTGCCTTCCCCCGAAGTTCGTGTATTCATTCTGCAACTCGGGGGTTAACCCTAATGACCAAATTTCAAAATATGTGCGGTCAACACCACAAATTTCTTCGCATCGACCCATCTTTTGGGCGTGTCAGCCGTACAAAAGCGAAAAACCGTTTGCCTCGTAAGACAAACGGTTTCGCTAGGTTGGGCGGTGTTGGCCCGCTTTCTCAAGCTCTAAAGCGGAAGAACTTTCAGGGTCTTCAGAGTTGGATCGGCCACAAATGCGATGCGGGTACCCACATCACGAGCGGTAAACAGCGCGTCAAGTGCCGCCTGAGTGATTCGCTCGCCGGGGGACAAAACCGGCACGCCCGGTGGGTATGGGCAGATCATTTCAGCACTAACGCGACCAACCGCATCGGCGGAGTCAACTACCTCATAGCTGGAGAAGAAAGCCTCTCGAGGTGTGACTACAACCTCTGGCTCAATGCTGAATGATGCAGCCACCGAAACCGCGCGCGGTTCACCGCGGTTGGCATTCACCGACGCGATGATGCGGTTGATCAGATCTTCGATACGGTCCGGGGTGTCAGCGAAGGTGATCATGGGGATGATCATGTCGCGGTTGGCCATCTCAACGTCGATATTGGCGGCTAGTAGATCGGCCTCGATTACGTTGCCATCGGCACCGGTCTCGGCCAGGAGGATAACCATCTTGAGAGGGTCAATGTACTCGCCATCAATAACACCGATGTTGGCTGCTCGTAGAGCCGCGCGACCGCGTTCGGTGGCCTCGATTACCGGGCCAATCAGCTCCTCACCGTGTCGGGCCAGGAGCGCGCGGGCGGCATCGATGGAAGCCAGGATGCGGCCAGACATTGACGTGGTCTGGGTGGAGTCAAACATCTTGTTGAAACGTGGCAGGTCTACGTAGTCACCCTTGACCAGCACAAACGAGGCCTGCGAGTAAGAAGGCAGGGTCTTGTGGGCGCTGGTGACCACAATGTCTGCGCCTTCGGCAAGCGGATGCTGTGGTAACTCGGGGTGGAAGCCGTAGTGAGCAGCCCAGGCAGCATCAACCACCAGTGGGATGCCGTACTCGTGGGTCACTGTGGCCAGACGCGGGATGTTGCTCATTGTGCCAACGTAGGATGGCTCGCCGATGAGGACGGCTTTGGCATCTGGGTTTGCGGCAAGCACCTCTGCAAGTTTGTGACTTGGGAGGTACTCGGGCAGGCCGGTGGCGGGGTTGATCTCTGGGCGAACCCAGACCGGGGTTACTCCGGCGTAGACCAGACCAACCAGCACTGACTTGTGCAGGGTTCTACTGACGATGACCTTATCGCCGGGGCCGGCTACAGCCATGACGGCCGAGTGGTTGGATCCGCTAGAGCCGTTTACGCCAAAGCGGCAGAGGTCCGCTCCCCATAGGTCGGCGGCGATGCGCTCGGCTTCGAGAATGAGGCTCGGGGAAATACGGCGGGGATGATTGCCTGGCAGCACTGGGATGTCGCCGTCAACGACGGCTCCGGTGAGATCGGTGCGGCCTTTGTGTCCAGGAATCTGGAACGGACTGCGGTCGGTCTCCATGTCTCTGAGCCAACCGTCTAGTAGCGGTGCATCGGCCCGGAGCCCCATAGGGTCCTTTGGATCAAGCAGAGTTGCTGCGCCAAAAGCGTGCTGTGACAATATCCCAACCTTCCAAACGTGAGTGAAATGGTATTGGTCTGAGGTTAATGCTTCTCAAACCAAAGGAAAAGGGGCCGGGCCTTTCGACCCAGCCCCCTCCAGTAAGAGTTTTTAGAACTCAACCTTGGTGACGCTGGTGTCCAGTGGGATACCAGGGCCGAAGGTGGTTGCTACAGAAGCCTTCTGCAGGTACTTGCCCTTGCTCGAGGCTGGCTTCAGACGCAGAACTTCGTCCAGAGCTGCTGCCAGGTTCTCGCCCAGCTGCTCCTTGGTGAACGATGCCTTACCGATGATGAAGTGCAGGTTAGCCTGCTTGTCAACGCGGAAGTCGATCTTTCCACCCTTGATGTCGGTAACTGCCTTAGCTACGTCTGGGGTTACGGTACCGGTCTTAGGGTTTGGCATCAGGTTACGAGGACCCAGTACCTTACCTAGACGACCAACCTTACCCATGAGCTCTGGGGTGGATACTGCGGAGTCGAAGTCAACCCAACCGGCTGCAACCTTCTCGATCAGCTCGTCTCCACCAACCTCGTCAGCACCGGCAGCCTTTGCAGCGTCAGCTGCGGCTCCGGTTGCGAAAACGATTACGCGGGCGGTCTTACCAGTTCCGTTTGGCAGCGATACGGTGCCACGGATCATCTGGTCGGCCTTGCGAGGGTCTACACCCAACTTCAACGCAACCTCAATGGTCGAGTCAAACTTCTTCGAGCCAGTTTCGCGAACGAGAGTTACTGCCTCGGCAGGAGTGTAAAACTTACCCTCCTGGATCTTTGCTGCGGCTTCTTCATAAGCCTTGCTGCGCTTTGCCATGCTGCTATTCCTTTGTTAGTGGCCTTGCGGCCTTTTGGTCACAGTTGTGGTCGTCGAACCTGCGGGGTTCTCCCACGACTTTTTGGTAGTTGGCCTGTCGGAGACGGGCCGGGTATTGCTGTGGTACTAGCCCTCGACGGTGATTCCCATGCTGCGAGCAGTTCCGGCGATGATTAGCGCAGCGCCTTCGATGTCGTTTGCATTGAGGTCAGCCATCTTGGTCTCGGCGATCTTGCGCACCTGCTCCTGGGTAAGCTTCGCTACCTTCACAGTGTGCGGGGTTGCCGAACCCTTCTGGACGCCAGCAGCCTTCTTGATGAGCTCGGCGGCTGGTGGGGTCTTGAGTACGAAGGTGAACGAACGGTCTTCGTAAACAGTGATTTCTACAGGTACAACGTTGCCCTTCTGGTCGGCAGTGGCGTCGTTGTAGGCCTTGCAGAACTCCATGATGTTGACACCGTGCTGACCGAGAGCAGGACCAATCGGAGGAGCTGGGTTAGCAG